>Ga0209025_1000139_pt1 | contig 188553 bp, 179 predicted proteins | sample AraplaMF_Col_mLB_FD_184256 | JGI IMG/M metagenome (GOLD analysis project Ga0209025, IMG submission 184256) | Arabidopsis root microbial communities from the University of North Carolina, USA - plate scrape MF_Col_mLB (SPAdes) (version 2) | ecosystem: Host-associated > Plants > Roots >...
GTTGCTATGACGTCTACTTCGTGCACCACAAGCTGCGCGAGATCGACCTGCGCGAGGCCTGAACCACCATGCAGAATGTGTCCACCATGTCCTCGCACATGTGTCACCCATGTCTCCGGTCCATACACTTCGCCAAAAGAAAGTAACCAAAGAAAAGGCGACCCCGCTGTCTGCGACCCTCCGCTTCGCTACGGGCAACCTGCGGTGCTCGCGTTTCGCGGGGTCTCGCAGAACTCGCTCCGCTGCGCTGCGCTCAGACAGCTGCGAGCCCTTATCCGCGAAACGCTGCGCTCCTCGGCGCAGCCAGAGGGGGTGGGTCGGGCCTTTGCTTCGCTCGGCCTTGGAATGCCGCTCGGGCCATCGCTTCGCTCGGCCTTGTGTTTGTCTTGTCCCCTCTCCCTCTGGGAGAGGGTTAGGGTGAGGGCACTGGGCCTCACCAAGGGTCTGACGGTATCCACCGCCCAGAGCCCTCACCCCAGCCCTCTCCCAGAGGGAGAGGGAGCAATACCGCCGAGCGCAGCGATGGCCCGTGGGGTATGTCAGGCCGAGCGAAGCAAAGGCCCGAATCACCCCCCTCTGGCTGTGCCGAGGAGCGCAGGGGAAAGCGGGATCAGGGCCGCAGCTGTCTGAGCGGAACGAAGTGGAGCGAGTTCTGCGGACCCCCGCTTTCCCCGAGCACCGCAGGTTGCCCGTAGCGCAGCGGAGGGACACAGACAGTGGGGTCGCCTTCTTTTGCTTACTTTTCTTGGCGAGACAAGAAAAGTGAGTCGCCCGCCGGGGCGAGACCCGGCCAACGGCCTCAGCAAGAAGAGCAACCCAAAAAACCACCCCCACTAAACACCAGAAACCAAACAGTCACAATACCCCTCCGGCCAAACACATCCCCCCAGTCGGAGACCCAAACCCAAATGAAAGCCACCTGGAACGGCGCCACCATCGCCGAAAGCGACGACACCGTGCTCGTCGAGGGCAACCACTACTTCCCCATCTCGTCGCTCAACCGCGACGTCGTGACCTTCAGCAACCACAAGACCACCTGCCCCTGGAAGGGCAGCGCGAACTACTACTCGCTGCTGGTCAACGGCGAACTCAACACCGACGCCGCCTGGTACTACGCCGACCCCAAGCCCGAGGCCGAGATGGTCCGCGACCGCGTCGCGTTCTGGAAAGACGTGAAGGTCACGGCGTCGTGACCACCCCGGCCTTCGATCCGCCCTTCATCCATCCCGCGGAACTGCCCGCCGCACTGCGCGACCAGGGCTACGCGGTGCTTGGGCCCCAGGCCGTGGGCGACTGGCTCGGCCTGCCGGTCGCGCAGCTCGAGGCGCTGCATGCCGACTGGAACGATCTTCCGCCCGACGAATACCTGAAGGACGGTGGCCGCTACCGCACGCGGCGCCACGAATGCTTCACCGTCGATGGCGAGGCGATGCAGCAGGTGCCGCGCCGCGCGCACTGGCAACCGGTCGAATACAACGCACTGCATGGCGGCATGCAGCGCTGGTTCGCGCCGATGCTCGCGGGCACGATCGCGCAGCCGGCCTGGCAGCGATTGATCGTCAAGCTCGGCGAAGCGGCGAGCCAACTGCGCGGCGCGCAGCGCTGGTACGTGGAAGCGCACCAGTTCCGCATCGACACCGCGGGCGGTATCGGCCGGCCCACGCCCGAGGGCGCGCACCGCGACGGCGTGGACCTGGTGGCGGTGGCGCTGGTGGGCCGCCACGACATCAAGGGCGGCGAGACGCGCGTGTTCGAGGCCAACGGGCGGCGCGGCGAGCGCTTCACCATGACCGAGCCGTGGACGCTGCTGCTGCTCGACGACGCGCGCGTGATTCACGAATCGACGCCGATCCAGCCGCTCGAGGAGAGCGGCGCGGGCTGGCGCGACACGCTGGTGATCACCTGCCGCGCCCAGGGTTTTCAGGGCGACTGACACCCGCGTCGCGAGGCGCCGCGCGGCCTGCGGACGCGGGCCGCGCGCAGGCGGCATCCGCGATTTCCCTGGCTGGGAGGCGTCCTACAGGTGTGTCGCGGCCTTGCGGTTAAATTCGGGGCCCGGTCTTCGGCCATCTCACAAGGCCCGTGGACTGGACCCTGTCTGCCTGCGAACGAAGAAAGCGAGGTCCGCCATGTTCAATCACATCCTGGTCCCCATCGACGGCTCCGAAACTTCCATGCTCGCGGTCAGCAAGGCCAGCGGATTGGCGCTGGCCTTCGGAAGCCGCATCACCCTGATCCACGTGATCGACAACTACCCCTTCATCGGCGTGGGCGCGGACTATGCGCTCGGCCAGAACGAGTACCTCGCCGCGGCCACCTCGAGCGCCAATGCGGCGCTCGCTCGCGGCGTGGCCGCGCTGGCGGCCGAAGGCCTGCACAGCGACCAGCGCGTGATCGACGGCCACGTGGTGCACGAAGGCATCGTGGACACGGCCATCGCCATCGCGGCCGACCTGATCGTGATGGGCTCGCACGGCCGCAGCGGCATCGAGAAGCTGCTGCTCGGCAGCGTGACGCAACGCGTGCTGCAGGACTCGATGGTGCCGGTGCTGGTGGTCAAGGGCGGCTGAGAAGAACGCCGCGCCACTCACCCCTTCGAATCCCGCGGCCTCACGTCGCGCCTTCTCCCACCTCCCGCAACGCCTCGAAGCGCGGCCCGAAATCGGGCCGGCTCGCGAAGCGCATGCGCTCGCGCGTGGCCGGGTGTTCGAAGCCCAGCGCGCTCGCATGCAGCAGCAGGCGTGGCGCGCGCGCCTGCACTTCGGGACTGCCATAGAGCGCATCGCCGAGGATCGGATGGCCGATCGACGCGAGGTGCACGCGCAACTGGTGCGAGCGGCCGGTGAGCGGCTCCAGCAGCAGGTAGCTGCAGGGCGTTTCGCCGTCGAGGCCGCCCAGGGCGCGCCAGCGCGTGAGGCTGGGCTTGCCGGCGGGGTCGATCTTCTGCAGCGGGCGGCGCGGCCAGTCGGCCATCAGCGGTGCGTCGATGCTGGCCCACTCTCGTGCCACGGGCAGCAGGCCGTCGACCACCGCCTCGTAGCGCTTGTCGACCTGGCGCGTGGCGAAGGCATCGCTCAGCGCGCGCTGCATCTCGAGGCCGCGCGCCATCAGCACCAGGCCGCTGGTCGCCATGTCGAGCCGGTGCACGATCAGCGCATCGGGCCACTGGCGCTGGGCGCGCGCGCTCAGGCAGTCCTGCTTGTCCTCGCCGCGGCCGGGCACGCACAGCAGGCCGGCGGGCTTGTCGAGCACCAGCAGGTGGGCGTCTTCGTGAACGGGTCGTAGCGGGGGCGGGGCCATGGGAGGGCCCGAGTGTAGAAGCGCCGCGGCGCAGGGTCGTGCAGGGGCCTTGGCGGGCCCTCATGCGCGGCTCACGGTGGGTGGGCTATCCTCGGATGGATGTCCGGCCCCGCCACTGGCTCCCCAGCCTCCGCCTCCTCCCCCCTCGATGCCGCCGCCGGCGCGGTGCCGCCCCCACCGAGTTTTTCCGACCTCACGCGCGAACGCCCGTTCATGCAGATGTGGGTGGCGCGCCTGTTCGGCACCGCCGCCTCGCAGATGCTGCTGGTGGCCATCGGCTGGCACATGTACGACCTGACCAACAGCGCCTGGGACCTGGGCCTGGTCGGGCTCTACCAGTTCGTGCCGGCGCTGCTGCTGGCGCTGCTCGCGGGCCACGTGGTCGACCGCCACCACCGCGGCCGCATCGTCGCGGCCTGCTTCGCGGTGCAGGGGCTGGTGGCGCTGGCGCTGCTGTTCGCGGTGCTGCGCGGCCACGACAGCCGCACGCTGCTGCTGGGCCTGTCGCTGGTGCTGGGCGCGGTGCGTGCGTTCCAGATGCCGGCCCAGCAGGCGTTGACGCCGATGCTGGTGCCGCCGGTCATGCTGGCGCGCGCCATGGCCTTCAGCTCGGCCGGCATGCAGGGCGCGATCATCGGCGGGCCGGCGCTCGGCGGCCTGCTGTTCGTGGCGGGCATGGCGGTGGTCTACGGCGCGAGCGTGCTGTTCTTCGTGGTCGCCTGCGCGCTGGTGCTGCGGCTGCGCTATGCCTACGTGCCCAAGGCGCGCGAGCCGGTCACGCTCGGCACCGTGTTCGCGGGCGTCAACTTCATCTGGAACCGCAAGCCGGTGCTCGGCGCGGTCTCGCTCGACCTGTTCGCGGTGCTGCTGGGCGGCGCGGTGGCGCTGCTGCCGATCTATGCCAAGGACATCCTGCACACCGGCCCCTGGGGCCTGGGCCTGCTGCGCGGCGCGCCGGCAGTGGGCGCGCTGGTGATGTCGATCGCGCTCACGCGCCGGCCGATCGAGCGCCGCGTGGGCCGCGCGCTGTTGATGGCGATCGCGCTGTTCGGCCTGTGCATGGTGGTGTTCGGCATCTCGCGCAGCTTCATCGTCTCGCTGATCGCGCTCGCGGTCTCGGGCGGCGCCGACATGGTCAACGTGGTGATCCGCCAGACGCTGGTGCAGCTCGAGACGCCCGACGCCATGCGCGGACGCGTCAGCGCGGTCAACTCGATCTTCATCGGCGCGAGCAACCAGCTCGGCGAATTCGAATCGGGCGCCACCGCGGCGCTGCTCGGGCCGGTGGGCTCGGTGGTGGTGGGCGGCGTCGGCACGATGCTGGTCGCGCTGACCTGGTTCCGGCTCTTCCCCTCGCTGGCGCAGCGCGACCGGCTGGTGGTGGCGGCACCCGCCGTGCGCGGCTGAGTCAGGCGTCGCCGAACAGCGAGAAGGCCTGCGGCGCGTCGATCGCGATGTCGCCGAGCGCCTCGGCCACGCAGGGCAGGATCCAGCGCTCGGCCTTTTCCTCGGCGCTCAGGCCCGGCCATTCGATGGTGTGGCGTGCCTCGCCCTCGAGCAACTGGCAGATGCAGGTGCGGCAGGTGCCGTTGCGGCACGAGCTCGGCATCTCGATGCCGGCCGCCTCGGCGGCCTTCAGCACGCTGGTGCCGGCCTCGGTCTCGAAGACCAGGCCCGAGGGCTCGAGGCGGACCTTCATGGCCGCGGCATCGGCGTGCCCTGGCGGCGCTGCTCGCGCAGCATGAAGAGGTAGAGGCTCTCGACCTTCTCGCGCGCCCATGGCGTCTTGCGCAGGAAGCGCAGGCTCGAGCCCACGCTGGGTTCGTGCGTGAAGCAGCGCACCGGCACCAGCTCGCCCAGCTGCTGCCAGCCGTAGTGCGCCTGCAGCGCCTTCACGATGGCTTCGAGCGTGAGCCCGTGCAGCGGATTGCGCGGCTGGGCCGGGGGCGCGGCGGGGGAGGGCGGCGATGCCGGGGCGTCGCTCACGGGCGGCGGATCACTTGTTCTTGAGCTTGCCGCGCGGAATCACCGAAGTGGTGACGACCGCGCGCACCGGCTCGCCGCCGAGTGCCGGGGCCTTCGGCGGGGAGGTGTCCTTCTTCGGTTTCTTGGTTTCCTTGTTGGAACGTTGCTGACCCTTGGCCATGAGGTTTCTCCTGAGCTGCTGCGATGATGGGCTGGGAGTTTAGCGGTGCGGCGACAATAGGCGGTTCCATCCGTTTTTCCCGCATTCATGTCCGACCACGAAGTTCGCCCCGCCACGATGCGCGATGCCAAGGCCATCGCAGAAGTCCACGCCGCCGCCGCCAAGGCCGCCTACGAAGGCATCCTGCCCGAAGAGGAGCTGCGCGCCCTGGCGCTCGCCTCGCGCGAGGCCAAGTGGCGCGAAGCCATCGAGTTCAGCGAACCGCAGGTCCATGTGGCCGAGCTCGACGGCAAGGTCGTCGGCTTCGTCGGCTTCGACCGCTCGCGCGACCCCAAGACCCCGTCCACCGCGGGCGAGATCTGGGCCCTCTACGTCCGTCCCGAGCACTGGGACAAGGGTATCGGCGTCGCCCTCTGGGACGCCGCGCGCGAAGGCCTCGAGGAAGAAGGCTGCACCACGGTCACCATCTGGGTGCCGATCCGCAACGACCGCGCGATGCGCTTCCACGAGCTGGCCGGTTTCAAGCGCGAGATGAAGACCGCCAAGACCACGCAGATCGGCAGCGTGCGCATCGAGGAAATCCGCCTCAAACGCAACGTCGCCTGAAGTGAGTCACCCCCGAATCTCCGCGCACTTCGTGTCGCTTCGGATCCCCCCTCAAGGGGGCGCACCCGGCGGCCCGGCAAAGCCGGTTCCGCGGGTGCCTGCGAACGGGCCACGCTGACGCGGGCCATCGGAGAGCGCGGGCAACACTCTGGATCGCTGATATGCAAACCGACAACATTTCGGGCCACGCCCGCCGTGTGCCATCGCACCAGCGCCGCACGCTCGCCGTGCAGTGGATCCGCCGCACCCATGGCTGGTTCGGCCTCTGGGGCGCGGTGCTCGGGCTGTTGTTCGGCTTCAGCGGCATCTGGCTCAACCACCGCAACGTGCTGAAGCTGCCGCAAGCACAGGAACGCAGCCGGGCCCAGCTCGCGCTGCCCGAGCCGGCGCCGTCCACGCCCGAGGCGATGGCCGCCTGGCTGCAGCAGGCCCTGCGCACCGACGGCCCGCCGCGCTCCACGCGCATCGAGCCCGCGAAGCCGGTGGCCTGGGTCGACCGCAAGGCCGATCCCGAGGCGCCCGCGCTGACCCAGCCCGCGCACTGGACCTTCAACTTCGGCGGCCCGAACGAGATCGTGCAGGCCGACTACTGGCAGGGCAACCGCTCGGTGGGCGTCGCCACCACGCGCAACGGCCTCGTCGCCACCCTCACCAACATGCACAAGGGCGGCGGCATGCCGCTCGCGTGGATCCTGCTGGTCGACACGCTGGCCGGCAGCCTGATCTTCCTCTCGCTCTCGGGCGTGGCGCTGTGGCTGCTCACGCACCGCCGCCGCGCCGTCGGCCTCGCGGTGTTCGGCGTCTCGCTGGCCACGATGCTGGCGATCGCGCTGAGCGCGCTCTGACGGCCTGGCGGCTTCGGCCGACTGCTTTCGGCGTACATCCGTGGCCGCATCGTGCGGCGCGGGCGCTCCCCATGCGGATATTCACGGGCCCTGCACACGGCAGCGGCTAAGCTCGCGCCTTTCATTTTCCTTTCGCCCATCCATGGCCTCCAGCCTGCTCCTGCTGCTCGACGACATCGCGACCGTGCTCGACGACGTATCGGTTCTCACCAAGGTCGCCGCGAAAAAGACAGCCGGGGTGCTCGGCGACGACCTCGCGCTCAACGCGCAGCAGGTCACCGGCGTCAAGGCCGACCGCGAACTGCCCGTGGTCTGGGCGGTGTGCAAGGGCTCGCTCGTCAACAAGGCGATCCTGGTGCCGGCCGCGCTGGCCATCGGCACCTGGCTGCCCTGGCTGGTCACGCCGCTGCTCATGGTGGGCGGCGCCTTCCTGTGCTTCGAGGGCTGCGAGAAGCTGGCCCACAAGTTCCTGCACAAGGAGCAACACGCGGCCGACACCGCGCGCCACGAGCAGGCCGTGGCCGATGCCGCGGTCGACGTGGTGGCGGTCGAGAAGGACAAGATCAAGGGCGCGGTGCGCACCGACTTCATCCTCTCGGCCGAAATCATCGCGATCACGCTGGGCACCGTGCAGGGCCAGCCCTTCACCACCCAGCTCAGCGTGCTGGTGGGCATCGCGCTGATCATGACCGTCGGCGTCTACGGCCTGGTGGCCGGCATCGTGAAGCTCGACGACGCGGGCCTCTACCTGAGCCAGCGCGGCAGCGCCGCCGCGCGCGGCCTGGGCCGCGCGCTCCTGGCGGGCGCGCCCTGGCTCATGAAGGGCCTGTCGATCGCCGGCACCGCCGCGATGTTCCTGGTCGGCGGCGGCATCCTGGTGCACGGCGTGCCCGCGCTCGGCCATGCGGTCGAGGCCTGGGCCGCGACCTCGGGCGTGTTCGGCACGCTGGGTTCGATGCTGGTCAATGCCGGCGTCGGCATCGTCGCGGGCGCCGTGGTGCTCGCGGTCGTCGAACTGGTCAAGAAGCTGCGGCGCTGAGCGGCGCGCGGCTCAGCGCCGTTGCGAATCCTTGCCGCGCTTCACCAGCTCGACCACCACCAGCGCCGCGCCCAGCGCGAGCGCGAACCAGCCCACCACCGAGGCGCCCGCCACCATCTCGAACCAGCGCGTTCCCTGCAGGAAGTGCGGGCCCAGCAGCACGGCGGCGCCGATGAGCAGGCAGAGGATGCCGCGTTCGAGCATGCGGGGCTGGCGGGAGGGACGGGCCATGGGATCGATCGGTTCGGTTGTGGGACAGCGGCGGCCGCGTTCGTGCCGCGGCCGGGGCCCCGATTCTCCACGCATCGGCACAATGCTCAATTCGAGCATCCAGGAAGGACCCCGCCGCATGACCATCGAGATTTCGCGCGAGCTGCGCCAGCAGGCCATCACCTCGATCGAGCGCTATTTCCGCGAGAACATGGAAGAGCCGATCGGCAACGTCGCCGCCGGCGCGCTGCTGGGCTTCTTCATTGAGGAGATCGGCCCCACGATCTACAACAAGGCCGTGGCCGACGTGCAGGAGCGGCTGCAGGCGCGCGTGTCCGAGGTCGACCTCGAGGTGCACGAGGACGAGTTCCGCTACTGGCACAAGTTCGACAAGCAGAAGAAGGGGCGGTAGGCCGCCGCGCGTGGCGCCCGCGCATCGGACTGAAGCCAAGCTGTCAGCAAACGTTGCAGAATCGACGGCCATGCCACGCCATCGCATCGCCCCTTCCGTGTCGACCCCCACGCGCGTGTTGCGCGCCGCCTGCCTGCTGCCGCTGCTGCTGGGCGCCTCGCTCGCCTGCGCGCAGTCGCAGAACCCGGCCGACTTCCCGCTCGAATCGGTCGGCTACCTCAACGAGGAACTGCCGCGCATGGAGGCCGCCGTCGCCTCGAGGAACCGCGAGTTCTTCCATGGCGCGATGGCGCGCACCATCGAGTTCTCGGAGCGCTGGGGCTTCAAGTCCAGGGCCAACCCGCAGCTCGCCAAGTACCCGATGTGCACCGACGCCGTGATGGACTACGTGGTGGTCGGCCTGTGCCGGCTCGATCCCGCGGGCGATGTCTGCGAGCCCGGGCTCGCGCCGCGGCTCGATGCCAACGTGAAGCGCTGCCGCGAGGTGGCGGCGCAGCGCTGAAAGAACAACGAGCGTGCGCGATCGGCGCGCACCGGAGACAGGAAAGACCATGGACTACGCCCGCTACCAGACCCTCGCCATCACGCGCCGCGGCGCCAACGGCACCGTGCTCGACATCCAGATGCGCGCGGCCAACGGCAAGCTGCCCACGGCCGGCCACGACGGCCACCGCGAACTCGCCGAGATCTGGCGCGACGTCTCGGCCGACGACTCGGTGCGCTGCGCCGTGCTGCGCGGCGAGGGCATGGGCTTCTCGGGCGGCGGCGACCTCGGCATGGTGCAGGACATGACGGCCGACGACGCGATCCGCCAGCGCGTGTGGCGCGAGGCGCGCGACCTGGTCTACAACATCATCAACTGCGACAAGCCGATCGTGAGCGCGATGCACGGCCCGGCCGTGGGCGCGGGGCTGGTGGCGGGCCTCTTGGCCGACATCTCGATCGCCACGCGCGGCGCGAAGATCGTCGACGGCCACACCCGCCTGGGCGTGGCGGCCGGCGACCATGCGGCGATCGTCTGGCCGCTCCTGTGCGGCATGGCGAAGGCCAAGTACCACCTGCTGCTGTGCGAGCCGGTCAGCGGCGAGGAGGCCGAGCGCATCGGCCTGGTGTCGCTGGCGGTCGAGGATGCGGAACTGCTGCCGCGCGCCTACGAGGTGGCCGACCGCCTCGCGGCCGGCAGCCAGAGCGCGATCCGCCTGACCAAGTACGCGCTCAACAACTGGCTGCGCCAGGCCGGGCCCACCTTCGACGCCTCGCTGGCGCTCGAATTCATGGGCTTCGCGGGCGCCGACGTGCGCGAGGGCGTGGCCTCGCTGCGCGAGAAGCGCGCGCCGAACTTCGGCTGACGCGCCCCGTCTTCAGGCCTTGCGCAGGCCCTGCAGGGTCTGCAGCAGCACCACGCGCGCCTGCCCCAGCACCATGCCCTTCCACTCGTCGTTGTCGCAGTAGAAGGCATCGCGCAGCTGGCGGCGGATCTCGCGCTGCTGTGCGTCGGAGGCTTCGGGATGGCGGCGCAGCCAGGTGTCGGCGCGCAGGCGCGTGAGCACCTCGTTGTCGGGCAGGGTGCCGAACTCCAGGCCCATGGGCGCGATGCGCGCGTTCGGGCATTCGTCGTAGGCGGTCGAGATCACCGGGCCCGAGACGTCGGCCGAGGCCGAGTCGCCCGCGAAGGGCGCGAACACGTCGGCGCCCCACCAGGCATGGGCCATGGCCAGGTCCTCGGGGGTGTTGCGGCCCGGGTAGATCTTCTCGCCGTGGCCATAGGGGCCGAGGCCCGTGTGGACGTCGATCCAGCCGATGTGCGTGGCCGAGGCCGCGTACTTGCGCAGGATCGACCGGATGGTCCTGTTGCTCCACGAAGGCGCGGTGCCGCCGTAGAACAGGCCGTCGGGCGAAACGTACTGGCCCTTGGTGACGGCGGCGCGGAAGGCGCGCATGCCGTGCTTGTCGATGTAGGCGGCCACGGCCGCTTCGTCGGCCGGCGTCGGCGGCCAGCTCGCGGGCAGCACCAGCGGCTCGACGTCGGCGTACTCGGCATTCACCGGCAGCGGCGCGCCGAAGTCGATGTGGTTGCGGTTGAGGTCGATGTTGTCCTCGTTGGTGCGGTGCAGGTGCGAGAAGCCGTGCGGATTGACGGCATGCACCAGCAGCAGCGCCACGCCGGCCTGCTGCAGGCGCGTGAGCAGGTCGTCGTCGTGCAGGGTCGCGACCTGCGTGCCCGAGCCGCAGAAGCCTTCGGGGCCGTGCGTGCCCGAGGTCACGAGCAGCAGCTTCTTCGCATCGATGGCGCCGAGCAGCGCGACGTCGGTCGCGAGTTCCTCGCCGAGCGCGCCGCGGTGGGCTTCATTGACGAAGGATTCGATCGACGCGCCGCGGGCGCGCGCGGCCTCGAGGAACTTGGCGCGGGCCTCGACATAGGTGCCCGAGAAATGCCGCGTGGCGGCGCTGCTGTGATTGGAGATGGTCATGGAAAGCTTCGAAGAGGCGAGCGTTTCAGGCGTGCGCACCGGCCGCGTCGATGTCGCGGCCCGTATGGTCGCGCAGCCAGATCAGCCCCAGCAAGGAGACGGCGGTCATCGCGACCAGGTACCAGGCCGGCGCGAGCTTGCTGCCGGTGGCGTTGAGCAGCCAGGTGCTGAGGAAGGGCGCGAAGCCGCCGAACAGCGCCACGCCCACGCTATAGACCAGCGACATGCCGCTGGCACGCACCGCCTTCGGGAACATCTCGGGCAGCATCGTGATGCTCGGCGCGGTCTGGCCCACGAGGCCCAGGCTCAGCACGCCGAGCACGGTGAACAGCACGGCGGGCGTGGGCGAGGCGTTGAGCCAGAGGAAGCCCGGGTAGATCAGCAGTACGAGGAGGACACGGCTCCAGAGAATCAGCGGCTTGCGCCCCACGCGGTCCGACAGTGCACCGACCAGCGGCGACACCACGAACAGGATCAGGCCCGTGATCGCCGCGCCGAACAGCGCCACCGAAGGCGCGAGCCCCAGTTCGCGCACCGCGTAGGTCGGCATGTAGAAGGTGATCACGTAGGCGGCGGTGGTGCCGCCCACCATGGTGAGGATGGCCGCGAGCACCGTGCCGCCATGCTGCGTGCAGACGATCTTGAGGCTGCTCTCGCGCGGCTTCGCGCTCGCGTCGGGCGCGATCTCGAGCGACTCGTGAAGGTGACGGCGGATGTACATGCCCACCGGCGCGATCAGCATGCCGATGAAGAAGGGCACGCGCCAGCCCCAGCTTTCCATGGACTGCGGCGACAGCGTGAAGGTCAGCGTGCCCACCACCACCGCGCCGAGCATCACGCCCAGGCCCTGGCTCGCGAACTGCCAACTCGCCATGTAGCCGCGGTTCTGCGGCGTGGCATGTTCCACCAGCAGCGTGGTGGAAGCACCGACCTCGCCGCCGGCCGAGAAGCCCTGGATCAGCCGCGCCAGCACGATCAGCACCGGCGCCGCGACGCCGATGCTCGCGTAGGTGGGCGTGAAGGCGATCACCGCGCAGCCGAGTGCCATCAGGAAGATGGTGAGCGTCATCGCCTTCTTGCGGCCCGCACGGTCGGCATAGGCGCCGATCACGATGCCGCCGAGCGGCCGCATGATGAAGCCGACGCCGAAGGTCGCGACCGTGAGCAGCAGCTGGCCGTAGCCGCTGAAGGTGGGAAAGAACAGCTTGCCGATCACCAGTGCGAGGAAACCGTAGACGGTGAAGTCGAAGATCTCGAGGCCGTTGCCGATGGTGGTGGCGACGATGGTCTGGCGCCGGCTGACGGCGGTGTGCGCGGGGTTTGTGCTCATGGGCGTCGAGGGAGGGAAGGAAAGTCAGTCGGTGCCGGTGGCGGCGATCACGGCCACCTCGACCAGCAGCGCGGGCAGCGCGAGCCGCGCACCCACGGTCGCGCGCGCCGGTGCGCATCCGGGCGGCAGCCAGTCGGTCCACACGCGGTTCATCTCGGCGAAGTCGTCGGTGTCGGCGAGCCAGATGGTCGCGCTCAGCAGCCTCGACTTGCCCGAACCTGCCTGCGCCAAGAGCGCGTCGATGCGCCGCAGGATGCGCGCCATCTGTTCGCCCACGGTTGCCGCGGGCTGTACCAGGTCCACCTGGCCGGCGAGGTAGACGATGCCGCCATGCACCACGGCCTGGCTCATGCGTTCGTCGGTGTGCAGTCGTTCGATGTTCATGCCGTCTCCTTTTGCGGTGCCGCGGACGCGGCCCCGCGCACCATGTGGGCGCCGATCGACGCCACGCTGCCGGCGCCCATCAGGCACTGGCAGACCTCGAATTCCTCCTTGAGCAGGGCCAGCGCCCTGGAAACGGCCGGCTCGCCGCCCGAGGCGACCGCGTAGAGCGTGGGCCGCCCGATCTGCACGGCCGTGGCGCCGAGCGCGAGCGCGCGCGCGATGTCGCTGCCGGTGCGCACGCCGCTGTCGAGCAGCAGCGGCAGGCGGCCGCCGGTCTCGCTCGCGAACTCGGGCAGGATTTCGATCGGCGCGACGGCACCGTCGAGCTGCCGCCCGCCATGGTTGCTGATCACGATGGCATCGACGCCGAGCTGCTGCGCGCGGCGGCCCTGCGCGGGATCGAGCAGGCCCTTGACGATCAGCTTGCCGGGCCAGCGCTCGCGCACCCAGGCGATGTCGTCCCAGCCCAGCGAGGGATCGAGCTGGGCCTGCATGGTCTGCGCGATGGTGTGGGTGGCCTGCAGGCCGAGCTCGCCGGCCATCAACTCAAGCCGTGGCGCGCCGGCGCGCAGCGCGCGCCAGGCCCAGCCGGGCCGCGCGAGCACGCTCGCGAGCTTGCGCGGGGTCCAGCGCAGCGGCAGGCTGAAACCGTTGCGCTCGTCGCGCAGCCGCCGGCCCGCGACCGGGTTGTCCACGGTCACCTCGAGTGCCGCGAAGTCGAGGTCGCGTGCTCGGTCGATCAGGCGCGCGCTCATCGCGCGGTCGCGGAACACGTAGAGCTGGAACCAGGCGTTGCCCTGCGCCGCCTCCGCCACGGCTTCCATGGTCGCGGTGGCGGCCGTGCTCATCACGAATGGAATGCCGAAGGCGCGGGCGGCCCGCGCCAGGCAGCGGTCGGCGCCGGGCCAGGCCGCGCCCGCCAGCCCGGTGGGGCCGATGATCAGCGGCAGGGTCCAAGAGCGACCGAACAGCTGCATCGCGGTGCTGCGCTGCGACACGTCGACCGGCGCGGAGCCGAGCAGCCGGACACGGTCGAAGGCGCTGCGGTTGCCGCGCACGCTCGACTCGGAGCCCGCGCCGCCATCGATGTAGTCGAACACCATGCGCGGCAGCGCGCGCCGGGCCAGTTCGCGGAAGTCGTCGATGCAGTGCGCTTGCAGGTAGTGGGTCATGGTCGAACGAAAATATTAAGCCGTCCAGCCGGCATATTTAATGGCGCTTTGGCCTTCGGCGAGCAGGCCGCGGCATGTTTCATGCGCCGTGCCGGCGGCGCACGAAAGGCCGATGCGCGCAGGGCTCATCCGAGCAGCAGCGCATCGTCGGCCACCGCCTCGCCGCGCGTGCGCTCGAACAGATGCAGCAGGTCGGGCACGTCCATGCCGGCGCGCTGCGGTCCGCTCACGTCGAGCACGACACGGCCCTCGTGCAGCATCAGCGTGCGCGAGCCATGGCTGAGGGCCTGCCGCATGCTGTGCGTGACCATCATCGCGGTGAGCTGCTGCTCCTCCACGATCCGCTGCGTCAGCGCGAGCACGAAGGCCGCGGTCTTCGGATCGAGCGCGGCTGTGTGCTCGTCGAGCAGCAGGATGCGCGAGGGCTTGAGCGATGCCATCAACAGGCTCACGGCCTGCCGCTGGCCGCCCGACAGCAGGCCCATGCGGTCGTCGAGTCGCAGCTCGAGCCCCAGGTCGAGGCTGCGCAACCGGTCGCGGAACAGCTCGCGCAGTTCGCCTCGCAGCGCCGCGCGCAGCCCGCGCCGCTCGCCGCGCCGCCAGGCCAGCGCGAGGTTCTCCTCGATGGTCAGCGCCTCGCAGGTGCCGGCCATCGGGTCCTGGAACACGCGCGCCACGAGTGCGCTGCGCTGCCAGGCGCTCAGGCGCGTGACCTCCACCTCGTCGATGAAGATGCGGCCGCTGTCGACCAGCAGGTCGCCGCTGAGCGCATTGAGCAGGGTCGACTTACCGGCGCCGTTCGAGCCGATGACGGTGACGAACTCGCCGCGCGGAATCGTCAGGTCGAGCCCGCGCAGCGCGCGGTTCTCCATCGGCGTGCCCGCGTGGAAGGTCACGCGCAGGTCCAGTGCCTTCAGCATTCGCCGGCCTCCTTCTTCGATGCGCCAAGGGCGCCGCGCCGCCGCGCCAGGAAGCGCTTCGAGGCCGGCATCACGAGCGCGAGCGTCACCAGCACGGCCGTGACGAGGTTGAGGTCCTGCGCCTTCAGGCCGATGAAGTCGCTGTTGAGCGCCAGCGCCACCAGCATGCGGTAGAGCACCGCGCCGACGACGCAGCCGAGCGTGGCCCAGGCGATGCTGCGCATGGGCAGCAGGGTCTCGCCGATGATCACGGCCGCCAGCCCGATCACGATGGTGCCGATGCCCATCGACACGTCGGCCCCGCCCTGCGATTGCGCGAACAGCGCGCCCGCCAGCGCCACGATGCCGTTGGACAGCGCCAGCGCGAACAGCGACAGCCGGTCGGTCGACACGCCCAGCGCGCGCGCCATTCTCGCGTTGCCGCCGGTGGCGCGCATGGCCAGGCCGGCCTCCGATCCGAAGTAGCGGTCGAGCGCGAACTTGACCGCCAAGGCGACGGCCAGCAGCACCAGCGCGGTGGTCCACGGCCCCGGCAGCGCCTCGAGCGGCGGCGTATTGAACACCGTCGACGCACCCAGCAAGGGCTCGTTGGGCTTGCCCATCACCCGCAGGTTGATCGAGTAGAGCGCGATCATCACGAGGATGCCCGCGAGCAGCTGCATGATCTTGAGCTTGACGTGCAGCCAGCCGGTCGTGAGACCCGCGAGCGCGCCCGCGGCGAAGGCCGCCGCCGTCGCGGCCAGCGGATGCCAGCCGCCCACCAGCAGGGTCGCGGCCACCGCGCCGCCGAGCGGGAAGCTGCCGTCGACGGTCAGGTCGGGAAAGTTCACGACCCGAAACGAGATGAAGACGCCGAGCGCGACCAGCGCGAAGATCAGGCCCACCTCGAGCGAGCCCTGGAAAGCGATGAGGGACATCGATGCTCCGGCCGGCGCTCAGTCGATCACGCGGGTCGCGGACTTGAGCAGCGCGTCGGACAGCGCCAGCCCCTGCCGCCGCGCCGCGGCCTGGTTCACGAGCAGCTCCAGCGTCGGGCTGACCTGCGAGGCGATGCTGCCGGGTGCCTCGCCCTTGAGCACGCGCACCACCAGCTTGCCCGACTGGCGGCCCAGGTCGTGGTAGTTGGTGCCGATGCCCAGCGCCGCGCCGCGCGCCGCGAGCGAGGGGTCGGCCGCGATCAGCGGCACCCGGCCCTGGTCCGCTACCTTGGCCAGGGCCTCGAAGGCCGAGGTCACGTTGTTGTCGGTCGGCGCGTAGATCGCATCGACCTTGCCGACCAGGCTCTGGGCCGCGCTCGCCACATCCACGGTGCGCGGCGCGGCACCCTCGATCACGCTCAGGCCGGCCGGCTGCGCGAGCTTCTTGAGCTGCGCGATCGCGGCGACGGAATTGGCCTCGCCAGGGTTGTAGACCACGCCGATGCGTTTGGCCGTCGGCAGCGCCTGGCGCAGCAGGGCCAGGTGCTTGTCCAGCAGCGGCAGGTCGGACACGCCCGTGACGTTGCCGCCCGTGGCCTCCCACGACTTGACCAGCTTCGCGGCGACCGGATCGGTCACGGCGCTGAACACGATCGGGATCTCGCGCGTCGCCGCGACCACGGTCTGCGCCGAGGGCGTGGACATCGCGACGATCACGTCGGGCCGGTCGCCGACGAACTTGCGCGCGATCTGGGCCGCGGTCGCGGTGTTGCCCTGCGCGCTCTGGTAGTCCAGCCGCAGGTTCTTGCCGACCACGTAGCCGGCCGCGGCGAGTTCCTCGACGATGCCCTGGCGTGCCGCATCGAGCGCAGGGTGGTCGACGATGGCCGTGACACTGACGCGCGCATCGGCGGCGTGCGCCGGCAGCGCGGCGAAAGGAGCGAGGACGAGCGCGAGCAGCGCCACCCGGAAGGGGCGTTTCATCATGGGGAGATCTCCAGGGGTTGAGGGGGTCGAAGAACTCAGAAGAACCCGGTGACCTTGCCGGGGTTCAGGATGCCGAGCGGATCGAGCGCGGCGCGCAGCGCCTGCATGACGCGAAAGCCACCGCCGGCCTCCTCGCGCAGGAACTCGACCTTGCCGTGGCCGATGCCGTGCTCGCCGGTGCAGGTGCCGCCGACCGCGAGCGCGCGCCGGATCATCCGCGCATAGGCGGCCTTCACGCGCGCGATCTCGGCGGCATCCGACGGGTCCACCATGAAGCACAGGTGGAAGTTGCCGTCGCCGACATGGCCGCAGATCGGCGCGATCAGCCCTTCGGCCCGCACGTCCTGCTGCGCGGCCTCGATCTGGTCGGCCAGCTCGGAGATCGGCACGCAGACGTCGGTGGGCAGGCCTTCGGCGCCGGGACGCAGGCCCTTGTTTGCCCACCAGATGTCGTGCCGCGCCTGCCACAGCCGGCTGCGGTCCTCGGGCCGGTGCGCCCACGCGAAGTCCTGGCCGCCGTGCGAGGCCGCGATCTCGCGCACCACCTTCACCTGGTGCGCGACCTCGGGCTCGCTGCCGTGGAATTCGAAGAACAGCGTGGGCGCGACCGCCATGCCGAGCCGCGAGTAGCGGTTCACGGCCTCCACCTGCAGCGCGTCGAGCAGTTCGACGCGGCCGAGCTGCACGCCGGCCTGCAGCGTCTCGATCACGGTGTCGACCGCGGCGCGCAAGGTGCCGAAGGCGCAGGTGGCGGCCGCCACGTGCTCGGGCAGCGCATGCAGGCGCACGGTCGCCGCCGTCACGATGCCGAGCGTGCCCTCGGCGCCGACGAACAGGCGCGTGAGGTCGTATCCGGCCGCGGACTTGCGCGCGCGCGTGCCGGTGCGGATCAGTTCGCCGTCGGGCAGCACCACCTCGAGCGCCATCACGTTCTCGCGCATGGTGCCGTAGCGCATGGCGTTGGTGCCCGAGGCGCGCGTCGACACCATGCCGCCGATCGATGCGTCCGCGCCCGGATCGACCGGGAACTGCAGGCCGGTGCCGTGCAAGTGCGCGTTGAGGCTCTTGCGGGTCACGCCGGCCTCGACCGTCGCGTCCATGTCGGCCGTGCGAACGTCGCGGATGCGGTCGAGTCCGCGCGTGTCCAGGCTGATGCCGCCACGCAGCGCCGCGATGTGGCCCTCGCAGGAGGTGCCGGTGCCGAAGGCCACGAGCGGCACGCGCCGCGCGGCGCAGGTGGCAACGATGCGCTGCACCTCGGCCACGTTCTGCGGGAACGCGACCGCGTCGGGCGGCATCACCGGATGGAAGGTGGTGTCGCGGCCGTGCTGGTCGCGCACGGCCGGCGCCGTGGACAGCCGCTCGCCGAGCCAGCCACGCAGGTCGTCGATGCAGGCCAGGGTCGCATCGCTCATGCGGCCACCGCCTTCTGCTCGATGCGGCCGAACAGCTCGCGGCCGTCGTCGGTGTGGAACGACAGGCCCACGGTGTCACCCGGCACCAGGTACGGCGCCAGCGCATCGGGCCCCTGCCCCGCGAGCTGCTGCAGCGTGCGCTGCTCGACGATGCAGGCCACGCCGCGCGCCGCGTCGCGGTTGGAGACCGTGCCGGCGCCGACGATGCTGCCGGCGCCGAGTCCGCGCGTGCGGGTGGCATAGCGCAGGATGTCGACGAAGCTGAAGTCCTGGTCGTCGCCGGTGCGCAGCTCACCGCGCACCTGGCCGTTGACCTCGACGCGCAGCCGGCCGAAGGCGCGGCCCTCCCGCCAGTCGGCGCCCAGTTCGTCGGGCGTGACGGCGAAGGGGCCGAAGGCGCTCGCGGGCTTGCCGTGGAAGAAGCCGAAGCCCTTGGCCAGTTCGCCCGGGATCAGCGCGCGCAGCGAGACGTCGTTGACCAGCACCAGCAGCCGCACCTGGGCCAGCGCCTGCTCGGGCGTGGGCGCGGGGCCCAGGTCGCCGACGATCACGGCCAGTTCGCCCTCGAGGTCGGCGCCCCAGGCCGGGTCGGCGGGGATGTCCTCGCACCAGGCGAGGTTCCGGTCCGACAGCCCCTGGTAGATGACGGGCTCGGTGCGCGCCGACGGCGGCATCTCGGCGCCGCGCGCGCGGCGCACGCGCTCCATGTGCGACAGGTAGCCGCTGGCATCGACCCACTGGTAGGCGCGCGGCAGCGGTGCCAGCAGCGCCGCGAGTTCGAGCGGCTGGCCCGCGGCGGGCTCGGCGTCGAGCCGGGCCGCGGCCGCGCGCAGCAGCGGCGCCGCTTGATCCCAGTCGTCGAGCGCGGCCTGCAAGGTGGGCGCGGCCTCGGGCACCGCGAGGCAGCGCCGCGCATCGGCGGACACCACCACGAGCTGGCCGTCGCGCCGGCCGTTGTTCAGCGTCGCGAGTCTCATGCGGTCACCTGTTCGGTCTTGTCTTCGGGCGCATCGAGGTAGCCGCGCCAGGAGTCGGCATGCTCCGCGCGCTCGAAGGCCGCCATGCCCGGGCCGATGTCGAGCGGATCGCGCGCATCGATGTTGATGGCGACCTCGTGCAGCTCGGTGCGCGGCGCCGACAGGCTGTTGCGGTAGGCCGCCGGATGCGGTCCGTGCGGGAAGCCGGCGGGGTGGAAGGTCATCGCGCCCGGCCCCATGCCGTCGCGGCTGAAGAAGCGGCCCGCGTGCAGGAACAGCAGCTCGTCGTAGTCGTCGTTCGAATGGAAGAACGGCACCTTGAGCGCGCCCGGGTCGGTCTCGGCCGGCCGCGGGCAGAAGGTGCAGACGGCCACGCGCTGCGTCAGGAAGGTGGTGTGGGCCGAGGGCGGCAGATGGTAGCGCGCGCTGAGCACGGGCCGGATGTCGCGCCAGTTGAGGCGCACCGGCGCGAGCGTGCCCTTCCAGCCCAGCGCGTCGAGCGGGTCGTGCGGATAGGTCAGCGTGGACACGCGGTGCCGCGCCTGGATGCGCACGGCCCACTCGCGCGGCGCGGCGTGCTGCTGCGCGACGAAGGCCTCGTCGAGCTGCGGCACGTCGAGCACGCCGGCATCGAACAGCGCATGCTCGCCGAGCAGCCCGCGCTCGGGCAGGCGGAAGCTGTCGCCCGTGGCTTCGAGCAGCAGCAGGAAGGACGGCGCCGCGGGCTCGTAGCGCCAGGCGGTGCCGCGCGGCAGCAGCAGGTAGTCGCCGTCGCGCAGGCGCAGATGGCCATAGTCGCAGTAGAGATCGCCGCCGCCCTCGTGGACGAACAGCAGCTCGTCGCCGTCGGCGTTGCGCGCCAAGTGGCGCATGGGCGCCGAGGGCTTCCAGCAGCGCAGCCGCATGTGGGCATTGCCCGCGACCAGCGGCGCGTCGAGCGGGCAGTCGAGGCCCTGCGCGGCGGCCGGCAGCTGGTTGAGGTCGTAGGCGCGCGGGCGGTGCGGACCGTCCCAGCGCAGCCAGGCCGTGGGCGCATGGCGGTGGTACATGTGCGTGGCCTGGCCGCCGAAGCCTTCGCGGCCGATCTCGCGCTCGTAGGTGCCGGGCGGGATGTCCGCGTGGGCCTGGCGCGAGGCGATGCCGGCGCGCATGGGAAGGACGATGGGTTTGTTCATGGACGGTTCACGGGCACTTGCGCAGTTCGGCCTGCAGGAATTCGGGCGTGTGGGGCGGGGTCATCTGGACCAGCGGCGTGAGCTCGACGGTGGCGAACAGGCCCGCGCGGTTGTAGGGCTCGGCGTCGATGAAGCGCCGTGCCTCGGCGCGCGAGGCGACCGACAGCGCGACCACCATGCCGGTCGGCTCGCGCACATCGGCGTCGAGCAGCGCCGCGCCGAACACGGTGCGGGGCAGCCAGGCCAGCATGTGGCGGATGTGGTCGGCGCGCAGCGGCAGGCGGTCCTGCGCGCCGCCGGGGCGATAGAGGCAACGGACGAGCCAGGCCATGGTCTCAGTGCGCGTCCGCGCCGGCCTGCTCGCGCTTGATGGCCTCGAACAGCGCCTTGGCATTGCCCTCGCCGAACGAGGTGTCGCCCTTGCGCTGGATGGCCTCGAAGAAGATCGGCCCGATCATTTTGCGCGTGAAGATCTGCAGCAGGAAGCGCGCTCGCGCGTCGGGGTTCTCGCCGGTGGCAGCGCCGTCGAGCAGCATGCCCAGCGACTTCATGCGCGTCACGTCCTCGCCATGGCCCGGCAGCCGGGTGTCGAGCGCGTCGTAGTAGGCCGAGGGCGTGGGCAGGAACTCCACGCCGGCACCGCGCAGCCGCTCGACGCTGGTGTAGAGGTCGTCGCTGAACAGCGCGATGTGCTGGATGCCCTCGCCGTTGTACTCGTCGATGAACTCCTGGATCTGCGAGCTGCGGCCCATGGGCGACACCACGGTCACGCAGGCGGTGCTCGCGGGATCGCGCACCGCGATCGTGTCGAAGCCGTTGCTGGCGTCGCCGGCGACGAACTTGAACACCTCCTCGAAGCCGAAGATGTTCTTGTAGAAGTCCACCCACTGGGGCATGTTGCCCGGGTGCACGCAGTGGGTGACGTGGTCGACGCGCACGAAGGGAGAGAAGTCCGCGCCGGTGTCGGGCACGGCGGCCGGATCGAATTCGAACTGCGCGTGCAACGCCGCGAGCGCCGCGTCGTCGACCAGGTAGAGCGCGCTGCCGCCGATGCCCTGCAGTGCGCAGTCCGGCAGCAGCGACGTCGCCGCCGCGTCGAGCGGCTGCGCGCCGCGCTCGCGGGCCAGCGTCATCGCACGCGCGCTGTCGGCCACGCGAAAGGCCATGCCGGCGCACGACGGTCCGTGGTGGGCAGCGAATCGCATCGCATGCCCATCCCGGCGCGTGCCGACGATGAACTCGACACCCGCCTGCCGCATCAGCAGCGCATGCCCCGCGCGGTGCCGCGCGACGGTGCGAAAGCCCATGCGCTCGAGCACGGCGGCCAGCGCCTGCGGGTCGGGACTTGCGAACTCCATGAACGCGGTGCCGAGCACCTCTGCACGTTCCTTCTGGGTCATTGAATTCTCCTGGCTTCAGCTGTCGATGGAAAAACCGGTGGACTGCACGATCGGCGCCCATTTGGCGAGGTCGGCACGCACCATGGCGTCGAGTTCGCGCGGCGTGACCGCGCTCGGCAGGAAGGCGCGCGCGGCATAGGCCTCCTGCAGTTCCTTCGTGGCCACGGCGTCGCGAATCTGCGCGGCCAGTGCCTTCGCGACGGCCGGCGGGGTCTTGGCGGGCGCCCAGACGGCGAAGTACTCCTGGATGTCGAAGTCGCGAAAGCCGGCCTCGCGCATGGTGGGCGCCTCGGGCAGATAGGGCGAGCGCGCGGAGCCGGTGGTGGCCAGCACGCGGATGCGCCCTTCCTTCGCGAACGGCAGCGGCTCGCTCAGCACGTTGACCGAGGCCGCGATCTGGCCGCCCACCACGTCCTGGATCGCGGGCGCGCCGCCCTTGTAGGGCACGTGCGTGAGGTTCATGCCCGCGGCCTTGCCGATCACCACGCCCGCGAAGTGGGCCATCGTGCCTTCGCCCGGCGAGCCGAAGCTGGCCTTCGAGGGATTGGCGTTGCACCACTGCGCGAACTGCTGCACGGTGCGCACCTCGGGCGGCACCGCCGGCCCCACGCTCAGGCCGAACTGGAAGGTGCACACGGTCGACACCGGCGCGAAGTCCTTGAGCGGGTCGTACGACAGCCGCTTGTAGACGTGCGGATAGATCACCATCACCGAGGCGGGCGCCAGCACCAGCGCGCTGCCGTCGGCCTCCGCCGCCTTCACGTGGTCCATCGCGAGGCGTCCGCCCGCGCCCACGCGGTTCTCGACGAGCACCACCGGCGCGTAGCTGCCCTTGATGCGTTCGGCCAGCAGCCGCGCGATCGAATCGCCCGAACCGCCCGCGGGGAAGCCCATCACGATGCGCGCCGTCTTCGACAGCGTGGGCGGGGTTTCGGCGGCGGCCGCCAGGGGGAAGACCGGGATCAGCGCACCCGCTGCGGCGCAGGCCGAACCGGCAAGGATGTCGCGGCGTCGAATCATGGCTTGTCTCCTTTTTTTAGGGGGTGCGCCGGATTCTAGGCTTATTCATTTCATTGTGAAACTGTTTCTTTTGGAAATTGATTTCTTGCTTCTGTCCGTGGGCTCGCCAGCAAGCGGGCGCGCACATGCCTCCGCGCGGCGCGGATCGATCGCAAAGGGGGAAGGCGCGGCGCCGGCCGCGCGGGGATTCAGACGGCCGCGGCCGCCGGCAGTGCGTCGACCGGCGCGAGCTCGCGCCAGTCGCGCGTGTCGTCCAGCGTGGCGTTGGCGCGCGCCACCAGCACCTGCATGGCGGCCTGCACGGTCTTGAGCTCCTGCGGCGTGAGCGCGCTGGTCAGCTCCTGCTCGATGGCGCGCGCCAGCGGCATCACGCGCTCGTACGCGTCGGCGCCGGTCTTGGTGAGGCGAAGCACGACCTTGCGGCGGTCCTTGGCATCCACGCGGCGCGAGACCAGCTTCTTGGTCACGAGCAGGTTCAGCGCGCGCGTGATGCTGACCTTGTCCATGGCCGTGCTCTCCGACAGCTCGGTCGCCGACATCGGCGAGAACGCGACCAGGTTGGCGAGCACGCGCCACTCGACCACGCCGATGCCGAGTTCCTCCGAATACATGCGCGCCAGCATGCCGCTCACGCGGTTCGTGATGACCGAGCACTGGTAGGGCAGCCAGTCGTTCAGGCGCAGGATGCCGTCGGGTTGAACGCTGGCGGCATCGCGGGGCATGGGGGAGGCACTCTCTTTGGACGGCATGGCCGGGGACTTTAGCGCAGGCACGCCGCGCGGCCTCAGTCCGATGCCAAGACCCCGCGCGCCGCCTCGCGCCGCAGTTCGTGCAGGAAGCCTTCGCGCGGCTCTGGCAGGTAGCCCGTGAAGAGCGTGCGCCGCACCTCGGCGAAGAGCCCGGCGCGCGCATAGGGCTCGCCGGCCAGGAAGTCGTCGGCCTGCGCGGGGTCGTCGGTGGCCAGCAGCAGGTACATGCCGACCAGCTCGCCGTCGGCCAGCGACGGGCCGCCGTGCAGCACGCGCGCCTGGTTCGCGATCATGTAGTCGAGGTGGACCGCGCGGATCGGCAGGCGGTCCCGCGCGCCGCCGGGGCGGTAGCGGCAATCGAGGGCGATGGGCATGGCGGGTGCTGCTCGATCAGGCGGTCTTCAGCGCGGGCGGCTGCATCGCGGGCGGCGGTGCATCGTGCGCCGCCAGCAGCACGGGCAGGTTGCGGCGGTACTCGGCGATGCCGCGCGCCTTCACGTGCCCGTAGCCGCGTATCTTCTCGGGCAGCGCCGCGACCGCCACCGCGCTGCCGATGCGCTCGTTCGTCAGCCCGTCGAGCAGACGCCCGACGAGCCCTTCGTACTCGACCACCAGCGCGCGCTCCTCGCGCCGCTCGGCCAGCCAGCCGAAGGGATCGAGCGGCGTGCCGCGCAGGCCGCGCAGCGCCGCGAGCGTGCGGAACACCGGCAGCATCCAGGCGCCGAAGCTGCGTTTGAGCACCTTGCCATCGGCACCGCGCTTCTCGAAGATCGGCGGCGCCAAGTGGAATTGCAGCTTGAAGTCGCCCTCGAACTGGCTGCGCAGGTTCTGCAGGAACTCGGGCCGCGCATGCAGCCGCGCGACCTCGTACTCGTCCTTGTAGGCCATCAGCTTGAACAGCGAACGCGCCACCGCCTCCGCCAGCCGCGGCCGCCGCGCGCCGGGCGCGACCGCGCGCTCGGCGGCCTCCACGCGGCGCACGGTGTCGAGGTAGCGGCGCGCATAGCGCGCGTCCTGGTAGTCGGTGAGGAAGCGCACGCGCTCGTCGAGCAGCTTCTCGAAGGACTGCGGCAGGTTCAGCGTGACGACGCTGCCCCGGTCGCCCATCAGCGTCTGGCGCCATTGCGGATCGGCGGCCGTGAGCCGGCCGGCCGCGAAGGCGCGCTTGTTGGCGGCCACGGCCACGCCGTTGAGCTCGATCGCGCGCATCAGTGCCGCCAGGCTGACCGGCACGCCGCCCTGCTGCCAGGCATGGCCGAGCATCAGCATGTTGGCGCCGATGGCGTCGCCGAGCAGCGCCTTGGCGGTGGCGTTCGCATCGATGCGCTCGACCTGCGCGGCACCCGCGGCGGCCTCGATCTTGGCGAGCAGCGCGTCCTCGCGGTAGGGCAGATCGGGCTGGCGCGTGAACTCGGCCAGGGTCTGCAGGTGGGTGTTGACCACCACGCGCGTGCGGCCCTCGCCGATCACGCCCAGCACGTCGGGCAGCACGCCCACCACCAGATCGGCCGCGATCAGGGTGCGCGCGGTGCCCGGCAGCAGGCGCACCGCATGCAAGCGATCGGGCGTGTCGGCCAGACGCACGTGGCTCACGACCGAACCGCCCTTCTGCGCGAGCGCGGTGAAGTCGAGCACCGAGATGCCCTTGCCCTCGAGGTGCGCGGCCATCGCGATCAGCGCGCCGAGCGTGATGACGCCGGTGCCGCCGACGCCCGCGATCATCAGGTCGAAGGGCTGCGCGAGCGAAGGCAGCGCGGGCAGCGGCAGCGCGGCCGCGAGCGCCTCGGGGTCCTGCGCAGGCGCGGCCGCCGTGCCCTTGCGCAGGCTGCCGCCGAGCACGCTCACGAAGCTGGGGCAGAAGCCCTCGGCGCACGAGAAGTCCTTGTTGCAGCTCGACTGGTCGATCTGGCGCTTGCGGCCGAACGAGGTCTCGAGCGGCGCGACCGACAGGCAGTTCGACTGCGTGCCGCAGTCGCCGCAGCCTTCGCAAACCTCGGGGTTGATGAGCACGCGCCGCGCCGGATCGGGATAGCTCTTGCGCTTGCGGCGGCGGCGCTTCTCGGCCGCACAGGTCTGGTCGTAGACCAGCACCGTGACGCCCGCGATCTCGCGCAGCTCGCGCTGCACCATGTCGAGCTCGCGCCGGTGCCGCACCTGCACGCCCGCGGCCAGCGTCACGCCGTGGTAGCGCTGCGGCTCGTCGGTCACCACCACCACCTTGCGCGCGCCCTCGCTCGCGACCTGGGTGCAGATCTGCGGCACGCTGGTCTGGCCGTCGACGGGCTGGCCGCCGGTCATCGCCACCGCGTCGTTGAACAGGATCTTGTAGGTGATGTTGGCGCCGCCCGCCACCGCCTGCCGGATCGCGAGGTAGCCCGAGTGGAAGTAGGTGCCCTCGCCCATGTTCTGGAACACGTGCGGCACGCGCGTGAAGGCGCCGCGCCCGAGCCAGTCGGTGCCCTCGCCGCCCATCTGCGTGAGGCCGCCGGTGCCGCGGTCCATCCAGCTCGCCATGTAGTGGCAGCCAACGCCGGCCTGCGCCTGGCTGCCCTCGGGCACCTTGGTCGAGCTGTTGTGCGGGCAGCCCGAGCAGAAGTACGGCAGCCGCCGCATGCCGTCGGCCTCGTTCGACAGCGCCGCGCGCGCGACGAAGCGCGCGCTGTCGATGCGCGCGGCCAATGGGTGGTCGACGGCGCGCAGCCACGTCAGCAGCGCGGCGGCGATGCTCGCGGGCGAGAGCTGGCCGGTCCAGGCCAGCAGCGGATGGCCCTCGAGGTCCTGCTTGCCGCAGACCGTGGGCCGGCGCGCGCGGTTGAACACCCGATCCTTGAGCTGCTGCTCGACCACCGAGGCCTTCTCCTCGATCACCAGCACATGCGACAGCCCTTCGCAGAAACGGTCGGCGCCCTCGGCATCGAGCGGGAACACCAGGCCCGGCTTGTAGAGCCGCAGGCCGAGCGCCGGCAGGTCGTCGGCGCCGAGGCCGCAGCGCTGCAGCACCTCCATCAGGTCGTGGAAGGACTTGCCGACCGCCACGATGCCGGCCGTGGCGCTGGGCGCCGGCACCACCAGGCGATCGAGCGGATTGCCGCGCGCGAAGGCGCTGAAGGCCTCGAGCTTGGCGGCCAGCCGCAGCTCGACGGCCGGCGTGAGGAAGTCGCTGGTGCGGTATTCGAGCGCGGAGGTGTCGGGCAAGTCCGACGCGTCGGGCAACGCGAGCGCCGCGCCCGAGGAGGCCTCGACCGAACGCGCGCTCTCGACCGTCTCCGAGATCGCCTTGAACGCGACCCAGGTGCTGGCATGGCGCGAGGCGGCCCAGCCCCAGAGGCCGAAGGCCTCGTACTCATCGACCGAGGCCGGATGCACGATCGGGATGCCCCAGCCCATCAGCGACAGGTCGCTGGCATTGGGAATCGACGACGAGGTGGCCGCATGGTCGTCGCCCACCACCATCAGCACGCCGCCGCGGCGCGAGGTGCCGGCCGCGTTGCCGTGACGGATCGCATCGCCCGCGCGGTCCACGCCCGGCCCCTTGCCGTACCACATGGCGAACACGCCATCGACCTCGCGCTCGGGGTCCAGGCCGACCTGCTGCGTGCCCATCACCGCGGTGGCGGCCAGGTCCTCGTTGATCGCCGGCAGGAAGCGGATGCCGTGCTCGGCCAGGTCCGACTTCGCGCGCCACAGCTCGGTGTCGACGCCCGCGAGCGGCGAGCCGCGGTAGCCGCTCACGTAGCCGGCGGTGTTCCAGCCGCGGGCCTTGTCCTCCTGCTGCTGGCGAAACAGCAGGCGCACCAGCGCCTGGGTGCCCGTAAGGAACACGCGGCCGGTGCGCGCGGTGCGGTTGTCTTCGAGCCGGTAGCCTGTCTCCAGCGCGGGCGCTGCTTCTTCTGTCTGCATGGTGTGGATCCGTCCATCGGGGGGAAGATCAAATATTAATCCGTCTGGACAGCATATATAATTGCGATCCATGCGGTGTTGGTGACAACCCGGCATGTTTCATTCCGGAGATCGCCACCATGGGAAAGACCGATTCGACGCCGCTGTCCGACGCGCCCACGCGCCGCATCCTCGACCTGCTGCAGGCCGACGGCCGCATGACGGTGCAGGCGCTGGCCGACGAGGTGGGCCTGTCCTCGGCGCCCTGCTGGCGCCGGCTGCGCGAACTCGAGGACAGCGGCATCATCCGCCGCTTCGTCGCGCTGGTCGACCGCAACAAGGTCGGACTGCACGGCTGCATGTTCACGCAGATCAGCCTCGAGCGGCATTCGGAAACGGTGGTGGCGGCCTTCGAGCGCGCGGTGCAGGCCACGCCCGAGATCCTCGAATGCTGGGTCACCACCGGCGACGGCGACTACATCCTCAAGATCGTGGTGCCCGACGCGCTGGCCTTCGACCGCTTCCTGCACCGCTTCATGCTGAAACTCGAGGGCATCCGGCAGATCAAGACCTCGGTCGCGCTGCGCGAGGTGAAGAACGACACCCGGCTCGATCTGACGCGGGTGCCGCTCTAGCGGAAAAGATTCAAACGCTGCGTTGCCGCAGCACCTTCCCCGGATTCATGACCCCGCGCGGATCGAGCGCCTGCTTGATCGCCGCCATCACGCGCATCGAGGCGCCGCGCTCGAGTTCGAGGAAGTCGAGCTTGCCGTAGCCGATGCCGTGCTCGCCGGTGCAGGTGCCGCCCATCGCGATGGCGCGGCGCATCAGCCGCGCGTTGAGCGTCTCGGCGCGCGCCATCTCGTCGGCATCGGCGGGATCGACCACCACGCACAGATGGAAGTTGGCGTCGCCCACGTGGCCGCACATGGGCGCGGTGAGCCCGAGTTCATCGACGTCGGCGCGCGCCGCCAGCACCGCCTCGCTCAGGCGCGAGATCGGCACGCAGGCATCGGTGGGCATGCCCTGGCAGCCGGGGCGCAGCGCGAGCGCGGCCCACCACACGTCGTGGCGCGCCTGCCAGAGCCGGCTGCGCTGCTCGGGCGTGTCGGCCCAGGCGAAGCCCACGCCGCCGTGCTCGGCCGCGAGCTCCTCGGCCACGCGCACCTGCTGCGCCACGCTCTCGGGCGCGCCGTGGAACTCGAGGAACAAGGTGGGCATGACCGGCAGCCCGAGCTTCGCGTAGCGGTTGCATGCCTCGACCTGCTGCGCATCGAGGAACTCGATGCGGCCCACCGGCACGCCGGTCTGCATGATCGCGGTGACCGCCTCGATGGCCGCGCGCAGGTCTGGAAAACCGCAGCGCGCGGCCGCGATCTGCTCGGGCAGCGGATGCAGCCTGAGGCCCACCTCGGTGACGATGCCCAGCGTGCCCTCGGCACCGGTGAACAGGTGCGTGAGGTCGTAGCCCGCGGCCGACTTGCGCGCGCGCCCGCCGGTGCGCACCACCTCGCCGTCGGGCAGCACCACCTCGAGCGACATCACGCTCTCGCGCATGGTGCCGTAGCGCACGGCGTTGGTGCCCGAGGCGCGCGTCGACACCATGCCGCCGATCGAGGCATCGGCGCCGGGATCGATCGGGAAATGCAGGCCGCTGCCGTGCAGCGCCGCGTTGAGCTGCTTGCGCGTCACGCCGGCCTGCACGCGGCAATCGAAGTCGGCCTCGTGGATCTCGAGCACGGCATTCATGCGCGAGAGGTCGATGCAGATGCCGCCATGCAGCGCGGCGACGCCGCCTTCGCACGAGGTGCCGGTGCCGAACGGGATCATCGGCACCGAGGCCGCGTGGCACAGCCGCGCGACCGCGGCCACTTCCTCGGTCGATTCGGCGAACACCACCGCGTCGGGCGCATGCAGCGGATGGAAGGACACGTCCTTGCCGTGCTGGTCGCGCACCGCCTGGCCGGTCGCGCAGCGCTCGCCGAAGCGTTCGCGCAGCTGGTGGATCACGGCGGCGACGGGGCGCTCGCGCGACGCGAGGGATTCTTCGTTCATCGGGGGGTCTCCTTCTTCAGGCCGCCAGCTTCTCGGGCGGCATCGATTCGATAGCGGCCGAGGGCGCCGCGGCCCGCCCCAGGTAGCTGTCGGCGACCCGCGCATCGCGCGCGACCTCGGCGGCCGGCCCCTGCAGGCTCACGCGGCCCATCTCGAGCACGTAGGCATGGTCGGCCACCTCGAAGGCGGCGCGCGCGTTCTGCTCGACCAGCAGGATCGCCACGCCCTGCGCCTGCAGCCGCCGCACGGTGGCGAAGATGTCGCGCACCACCAGCGGCGCGAGCCCCAGGCTCGGCTCGTCGAGCAGCAGGATGCGCGGGCGCGCCATCAGCGCGCGGCCCAGCGCGAGCATCTGCCGCTCGCCGCCCGAGAGCGTGTGCGCGAGCTGCGCATGCCGCTCGCCCAGGCGCGGGAACAGCGCATACACGCGCTCCATCTCGGCGGCGATCGCGCGCCGGCCCGCGCGGCGCCAGCAGAAGGCGCCGAGCTCGAGGTTGTCGGCCACGCTCATGGTGCCGAACAGGTCGCGCTGCTCGGGCACCAGCGCCAGGCCCATCGCCACGCGGCGCTCGGGCGAGACGAAGCGCAGGTCGGTGCCGTCGAGCCGCACCTCGCCGCTCATCGGCAGCCGGCCCATGAGCGCGGCCAGCAGCGTGGACTTGCCGGCGCCGTTGGGGCCGACCACGGTGACGATGCCCGAGGGCGGCACCGACACGTCGACCTCGTGCAGCGCCGGAATGCGGCCATGGAACGCGCACAGGGCGCGGGCTTCCAGCGTCATGCCGCGCTCCCCAGGTAGGCCTGCTGCACGCGCGGGTCGTCGCGCACCGCCTGCGCCTCGCCCTCGGCGATCTTCTGGCCGAACTGCATCACGACCAGGCGGTCGGCGATGTCCATGATGAATTCCATGTCGTGGTCCACGATGAGCACGGTCACGCCCTCGCCGCGCAGCTGCTTGAGCAGCGCGGCCAGGGTCTTCTTCTCCTGGTGCCGCAGGCCCGCCGCGGGCTCGTCGAGCAGCAGCAGTTGCGGGCGGGCGCACAGGGCGCGCGCGATCTCCAGGATGCGCTGCTTGCCCAGCGGCAGGCTGGCGGCCGGCGCGTCCGCGAGGTCCTCGAGGCCGCAGCGCCGCAGCTGCGCCAGCGCCATGGCCTCGATCGCGGCCTCCTCGCGGCGATCGAGCCGCAGCATGGCGCGCAGCCAGCCGTCGCGCCCGAGCAGGTGGCAGCCGAGCGCCGCGTTGTCGCGCACGCTCATGTCGGCCACCAGCTTCACGTGCTGGAAGGTGCGCGCCACGCCGCGCGCGGCCACGTGGCGCGCGCCGAGCGCGTCGATGCGCTGGCCGCGCAGGGTGATCGCGCCGGCGCTGGCGGGCAGGAGGCCGGTGATCAGGTTGAACAGCGTGCTCTTGCCCGCGCCGTTGGGCCCGAGCAGCGCGACGATCTCGCCGCCGCGCACCTCGAAGGAGACGCGGTTGACCGCGACCAGCCCGCCGAAGCGCCTCTCGGCCCCGTCGACGCGCAGCAGCACCTCGCCAGGCGCGGCGGCTGCGTGCTGCGCGGGCGCGCGCAGCTCCGCCGGCGCGCCGCGCGGCACGGGCCGCCGCGGCACGGCGGCCGTGAAGCGCGTCCAGCGCGCGAGCAGCGGCCACAGCCCCGCGTTGGCGCGCGCGAGGATCAGCAGCATCAGCACGCCGAACACCGCCATCTCGAAGTTGCCCGAGCGGCCGAGCAGCGCCGGCAGCACGTCCTGCAGCACCTGCTTGAGCACCACCACCACGCCGGCGCCCGCGAGCGCGCCCCACAGCGCGCCCACGCCGCCCATCACCGCCATGAACAGGTACTCGATGCTCATCTGCAGCCCGAAGGGCGTGGGATTGAGGAAGCGCTGCATGTAGACGTAGAGCCAGCCCGCCATGCCGGCCAGGCCCGCGGCGGTGCAGAACACCGCGACCTTGAGCCGGAACGCATGCGCGCCGAAGGCCTCGGGCAGGTCGGCGCCGGCGCGCAGCGCGCGCACCGCGCGGCCGAGCCGCGAATCGAGCAGGTTGCGCACCAGCCAGAAGGCCAGCGCGAAGCCCAGCGCGATCAGGCAGAACATCGAGCGCTCGGACGCGAAGTCGAAGCCGAACAGGTTCAGCGCAGGAATGCCCGCGAGGCCGTTGAAGCCACCCAGCGGCTCGATGATGCCGAGCCCGTAGTACACGACCACGCCCCAGGCCAGCGTGGCCAACGACAGGTAGTGGCCACCCATCGAGAGCGTGAGCGCGCCGATGCTCGCGGCCGACAGCGTGGCGAGCACGACGCCGGCCAGCAGCGTGGCCCAGCCCGGCACGCCGTGCGCCACCGCGAGGTAGCCGGCCGCGTAGGCGCCGATGCCGACGAAGGCCGCCTGGCCGAAGGAGATCAGGCCCGCGAAGCCGGTCATCAAGGTGAGCCCGAGCGCCACCGTGGCGTAGAGCAGCACGAAGCTCGCGAGCGTGACGTAGTAGCTCGAGGCGAACATCGCCACGCCGGCGGCGGCCGCCACGGCGACGGCCGCGAGCACCCAGGAACGAAAGGTCATGAGGCCTCCTGCGAATGCGGGTCGGCCAGCGAACGCCACAAGAGCAGCGGCACGATCAATGCGAACACGATGATCTCCTTGGCGGCGCTCGCGCCGTAGGACGAGAAGGCCTCGAGCAGGCCCACCACGAGCGAGCCCGCGGCGGCGAGGACGTAGCCCGAGAGCCCGCCGACGATCGCACCGACGAAGCCCTTGAGCGCAAGCAGGAAGCCCGAGTCGTAGTAGATGGTGGTGAACGGGCCGATCAGCACGCCCGAGACCGCGCCGATGAAGGCGGCGATGGTCAGCGCCAGTTCGCCCGAGTGGTCGGGCGAGATGCCGACCAGCCGCGCGCCGTCGCGGCACACGGCGGTGGCGCGCAGCGCCTTGCCGCTCAGCGTGTGGCCGAAGAAGGCGAAGAACACGGCCACGAGCACGGCGCTCGCCGCCACCACCGCAAATGTCTGCGGCGCCACCGGCAGTCCCGCGAGCAGGCCGGCCGGCAGTTCGAAGCCCGGCAGCCGCGAGCCCTCGGGCCCGAACACGTACAGGCCCAGCGCCACCAGCACGAAGTGCAATGCGATCGCCGCCACCAGCAGCACCAGCGGCGAGGCATTGCCCATCGGCCGGAACACGGTGCGGTAGATCAGCGGCCCCATCGCCGTGACCAGTGCCACCGCCGCGGCCGTCTGCACCCAGGCCGGCGAGCGCGCATCGACGCCGAACCAGGCGAAGGCGCAGGCCGCCAGCGGCAGCGCGCCGAGCAGCGCGAGCCGGCCGCCCAGCCCCGCGAGGTTGCGCTGCCGCAGGCGCTCGGCGGCTTCCATGCCGCAGGCCAGCAGGGCCACCGCCGCCACCGGCACCGCCAGCCCGGGCGCCTGGCCCTGCTGGAAGGCCGCGATGGTCAGCACGCTGGCGCTGACGAATTCGCCTTGCGGGACGAACACGATGCGCGTGACGGTGAAGACCATCACGAGCGCCAGCGCCAGCAGCACGTAGACCGCGCCGCTCGCGAGGCCGTCCTGCACCAGCAGGCCGAAGATCTGCATGTCCATGATCTGTAGGGTCCGTCGCGCGTCAGGGGATGTACTTCCAGCCGCCCTTCTCGATGCGCACCATCACCCGGCTGCGCTGGTCCAGGCCGATGTGGTCCTTGGGCCCGAGGCTGTAGACGCCGTTGGTGGCATGCAGGTCCTGCGTGGACTCGATCGCGTCGCGCAGCGCCTTGCGGAATTCGGGCGTGCCGGGCTTCGCGCCCTTGAGCGCGCGCGGTGCCGCGTCCTGCAGGATCAGCGCCGCATCCCAGAGGTAGGCGGCGAAGGTGGAGCGCTGGCCCGCGTTGGGCAGCGCCTCGTACTTGCGGATGAATTCGAGCGAGGGCTTCTTCGCCGGGTGGCTGTCGGGCAACTGCTCGGCCACCAGCACCGGGCCGGCCGGCACGAAGGTGCCCTCGAGCTTGGCGCCGCCCACGCGCAGGAAGTCGTTGTTCGCCACGCCATGGGTCTGGTAGACCTTGCCGCGGTAGCCGCGGTCGAACAGCGTGGCCTGCGGCAGCACCGCGGGCGTGCCCGAGGCCGCGATGAACACCGCATCGGGCTGCGAGGCCAGCAGCTTGAGCACCTGGCCGGTGACCGAGGCGTCGGTGCGCGTGTAGCGCTCGTTGGCCACCACCTCGATCTTGCGCAGCTCGGCGAGCTTGCCGAACTCGCGCCACCAGCCTTCGCCGTAGGCGTCGTTGAAGCCGATGAAGGCCACGCGCTTCACGCCGTTGTCGGCCATGTGCTTGATGATCGCGGTCGCCATGTGGGTGTCGCTCTGCGGCGTCTTGAAGGCCCAGCGCTTGCGGTCGTCCACCGGCTCGACGATGGCGCCCGAGCCCGCGAGGCTGATCATCGGCGTGCCGCTCTCCACCAGCACGTCGAGCACGGCCAGCGAGTTGGGCGTGAGGCTCGGCCCGATCAGCAGGTCGATCGCCGACTCGGAGATCAGCTTGCGCACGTTCTTGACCGTGGTCGAGGTGTCGGACGCGTCGTCGAGCAGGATGTAGTTGATCTTCTCGCCGCCCGCGGTGGCGGGCAGCACCGACACCGTGCGCTGCTGGGTCACGCCCACCGAGGCCGCGGGCCCGGTGGCCGAGACCACCACGCCCACGTTGATGTCGGCCCGCGCGCCCGAAAGCGCCGCGAAGCACAGTGCCGCGCCGAAGGCGGCGGCCCGGAAGCGGGCCTTTGCAATCTCGATCATCGTTGTCTCCTTTTATGTGTCTGTCGTACCGGAAAAATCGAAGGTTCGCTAGGTCTGCGCCACCGGCGTGAAGCTGTCGGCCGAGATCGCCGTGCTCTCCATGCCCAGCGCGATGCAGGTGTCGGAACAAGCGGCGACGAAGCCCGGCGAGCCGCCGATCACCGCGCGGGCGCCGGCCAGCGAGCCATGGTTCTCGCGCAGCCACGAGGGCGCGTACTGCTGCTTCATGCAGAAGCGGCTGCGCGCCTCGGTCACCAGCAGTGCATAGCGGAAGTTCGGATGCGCGCGGGCCAGCCCCGCGAGGCGGTCCATCAGCATCAGCTCGGCGTCGTCGCGCACCGAGAACAGCAGCGTCATCGGGCTGGTGTCGCCATGCGCGAGCGCGTCCTCCATGATCGAGAGCACGGGCGCCAGGCCGGTGCCGCCCGCGAGGCCGAGAACGGGGCCCTCGCCGTCGGGCAGCCGGCAGGTGCCGTAGGGCCCGGTCACGCCGACGCTGTCGCCGGGCTGCAGCAGGTCGTGGATGTGGCCGCTGGCCGCGCCGCCCGGATGGCGCGCCACCAGCAGCTCGATCAGGCCCGTGCTCGAAGGCACGGTCGCGAGGCTGTAGCGCCGGTGCGGCGACAGGCCCGGCAGCGCGAGCTCGACGTAGGCGCCGGCCTGCGCCTCGAAGCGCAGCGGCTCGCTCGCCTGCAGCACCAGCCGCCGCACGCGCGGCGTGAGCGGGGTGTTGCACAGCACGCGCGCCTCGAAGCTCTGCACGGCCGAGCCCTTGCCGCCCGGGATCGGCTGCACGGTGCGCAGATGCACCTCGGCGCTGAGCGGCCGCGCCTGGCACATCAGGCAGAAGCCCTCGGCGATCTCCTGGTCGGAGATCGCGAGGCCCAGCGACCAGCCGTTGTCGACCGTGCCCTGCGTGACGCGTGCCTTGCACATGCCGCAGGAGGCGCCGCGGCACTGGTGCGGCAGCACCACGCCTTGCGACAGCGCGGCGTCCAGGATGATGTCTCCCTCGGGGACGCCGAAGCGGATCGCCTCGTTGACGAGGATCGTTCGGCTCATGTTCATCGATGTCATGCGCCTAGAAGATCGGGATCACCTTCTCGGGATCAAACACCACCTCCTTGCCCTCGATGCCGACTTCGGGCAGCGCGGGGAATTCGATGCCGTAGGGATCGAGGTTGGCCTTCATGCGCAGCACGGCCGTTTTCCAGTTGGCCTTGCGTTCGTCGAGCGTGAGGATGCCCAGGCCGGCGCTGCGCGCGACCTCGTCGATCTGGCGCTGCGCGGGAATGAAGGTGGGCGGCAGCTTCCAGAACTGCTCGGGCGGCTCGTGCAGGATCCCCGAGAGGAACACGAAGCCCGCGCGCAGCTGGATGCTGATCATCTGCTTGTCGTCCTCGGTGAGCACCGGCAGCAGCTTCTGCAGCACCGCCAGGCAGATGCCCAGGTGGCGGCCCTCGTCCTGGCCGATGCGCTTGAAGGCTTCCTTGAACACCGGGATGGTGGTGCGCTGGTACATGCCGTGGAACAGCGTGCTCGAGGCCACCTCGCCGAACAGGAAGGAGGTGAACAGGATCGCGAGCGGGTACTTGTCGACGCCGTTCTTGAAGCCGGTCCAGTAGCGCGAGCCGTTGTAGTAGAGCCACTCGATGTTGTTGCGCGCGAGATGCCCGAGCGGCGTCTCGGGCACGTAGCCGAGCGGGCCGCCGGGCGTGAGGCGCTTGATGGCGCGGCCGCACACTTCCTCGTGGTTCATCTCGTCGCGCACGACCGAGAAGAAGCACTTGCGCACCGGGTCCTCTTCCTTGCTCTCGTAGGTGTGGATCATGGCGCGCGCGAACACCGACGGCCCCGAGCCGTCGAACACCGCGAGCAGCGAGAACCAGTAGGCCATGGCGTAGCGCTGGTCGAGGCTGTAGTCCTCCACGCGCAAGGTGTCCCAGGCCAGCGTGTGCGGCGACCAGCCCGGATCGCGCGCGGCGTCGTAGATGTCGTAGAGCTTGGGCGTCTCCACGTGCCACTCGAGCGGAAAGATGTTGGGCCCGTCGATGCCGGGCGCGGCCTCGATCTCGGCGAGCAGGGTCTGTGGGTCGGGCATGGCGAGCACCTGCTCGGGCGGCGAGGTCAGCGCGCGCGCGAGCGCGGCGGTGTCCTGGGCGTTGTCCAGGTGGGTGGGGGACGGGTTCATCGGGAATCTCTCCTTGTCATGTGTTCGGATGGGAGGGGTGGTGGATCATTGATTAGCCTTCCAGACGGCATATCAATTGGCAAAGGAAGAACGCGCATGCGGAATCGCGCCCGCGCGGGTGGCTTCGGCGAGCTCGGCTTCGCCGAGGCCGGCAGCGCGCAGCACCTCGAGGCTGTGCGCGCCGAAGGCCGGCGCCGCGGTGCGATAGCTGGCCGGCGTGCGCGACAGCGACACGGCCGAGGCCACGCCCATCTGGCCGCCGGCCTCGACGAAGCGTTCGCGGTGCAGCGCATGCGGATGGGTGCGGACCCCGCCGACGTCGAGCACCGGGCCGCAGGGCACGCCCGCGCGCATCAGTTCCCGTGCGATGGCCTCGCCGTCGCGCGTGGCCAGCAGCGCTTCGAGCTCGGCCTTGAGCGCCGCCGCGTTCGCGAGCCGCTCGCTGTTGTGCGCGAAGCGCGGATCGTCGGCCAGTTCGGCGCGGCCCAGCAGCGCGACCAGGCGGCGGAACTGGCCGTCGTTGCCCACGGCGATGAACACGTTGCAGCTGCGCGTGGCGAAGGCATCGTAGGGACAGATGTTGGGATGCGCGTTGCCGCTACGCCCCGCGACGCGGCCCGACAGGAAGTGGTTGGGCAGGTGCGGATGCATCAGCGAGACGCCGGTGTCGAACAGCGTGGCCTCGACCGACTGGCCCCGGCCCGACAGCTCGCGCTCGCGCAGCGCCATCAGGATGCCGATGACCGCGTGCAGCCCGGTCGCGATGTCGATCACCGGGATGCCCATGCGCAGCGGCGCGCCGCCGCGTTCGCCGTTGACCGACATCAGCCCGGTCATGGCCTGCGCGACCGCGTCGTAGCCCGGCAGGCCGCCCAGCGGGCCGTCGGCGCCGAAGCCGCTGACGCGGCAGTGCACCAGGCGCGGGAAGCGTTCGCGCAGGAAGTCCTCGTAGCCGATGCCCCAGCGCTCGAGCGTGCCGGGCTTGAAGTTCTCGACCAGCACGTCGGCGTCCGCCAGCAGGCGCAGCAGCAACGCGCGGCCCTCGGGCAGCGAGAGGTCGAGCGCGACGCCCTGCTTGTTGCGGTTGACGCCGAGGAAGTACGACGCCGCACCGTCGAGGAAGGGCGGGCCCCAGTCGCGCGTCTCGTCGCCCTGCGGCGGCTCGACCTTGATCACCTGCGCGCCATGGTCGGCCAGCATCTGGGTGCAGAAGGGACCGCCGAGCACGCGCGACAGGTCGATGACGCGCAGTCCGGCCAGCGCGCCCGGCGTGGTTTGCGTGGTGTGCGTCATGCCGGGCTGGCCTCCGAGGCGGTGCGCCGCAGCACGCGCGTGGCCTTGGCCTCGTAGCGCGGCAGCGCGCCCTCGTCGTGGCAGCGCACCTCGCACGTGAGGCCCAGCCGGGCCTTGAGCCGCGCGCGCACCTCGCGCGCCAGGTCGTCGCCCGTGCAGGCCGTGCCAGGCACGCGCTCCACGGCCACCTCCATGTGGTCGAGCACGCTGCGCTCGCTGTCGATATAGATCTGCCAGGCATCCTTGGCCAGGCCCTCGACGCCGGCGATCACGTCCTCGATCTGCGAGGGATAGACCAGCACGCCGCGCACCTTGAGCATGTCGTCCGAGCGGCCGATGATGCGGCCGATGCGCGCATAGGCATGGCGGCCGCAGGCGCAGCGGTAGGGCTGGGCCGAGCGGCGCACCAGGTCGCGCGTGCGCCAGCGCAGCACCGGCGAGGCTTCCTTGTCGAGCGTGGTGAAGACGATCTCGCCGACCTCGCCCGGCGCCACCGGGCGCAGGGTCTGTGGGTCGAGGATCTCGCTGAGCACGCTGTCGTCGTTGACCAGGTGCATCTCGTCATCGCCGTGCGAATGCGGGCAGGAGACGCCGAGCACTGGCCCGCCGGCCTCGGTGGTGCCGTAGATGTTGTGCGCCAGGAAGCCCTCGGGCATCAGCGCCTCCATCTCGCTGCGGAAGGTGGTCGACACCGACTGGCCGCCGAACAGCCCCACGCGCAGCGCCCAGTCGCGGCGCGGATCGATGCCGGCCTTGCGCGCCTGCTGGATCAGCGTCATCAGCCACAGCGGCGACATGGTCGTGACCGTGTGGCGGTGGTCGCGCAGCCACTGCACCATCAGCTCGCCGCGGCCCGGTCCCACCGGGAAGTTGACCGCGCCATAGGCCTTGAGCGCCTCGTCCATCGAGCTGCCGCCGATCCACAGGCCATAGCCGTAACCCTGGTAGACGCGGTCGCCCGCGCGCACGCCCACCGTGCGGTAGATGCGCGCGAGCTGGCGCACCAGCGTGTCTTCCCAGTCCTTCTGCGTGAAACCGAACAGCACCGGCAGGCCGGTGGTGCCCGAGGTCGCGCAGAAGCGCACCACCTGCTCGAGCGGCACCGTGAGCAGCGGGTACGGATAGAGCGCGCGCAGGTGGCTCTTCTCGAGCAGCGGCAGCGCCTGCAGCGCGGCACGGTCCTTCAGGTCGAACGGGGAGGCGCCAGCCGCCGCGAAATGCGCCCGCCACTGCGGCGACTCCGCGAGCCTGCGGCCGAGCGCGGCGAGCTTGGCGTCCTGGCGCGCCTGCAGCTCGTCGAGCGAGAGGAAATCGTCGGCGGCGTCGGCCGCGGCCTGCGCATTGCGGGATTCGGTCATGGGGCGTCTCCTTTGTTCTTTGGCGGGCGGTCGCGCTTCAGGCGGCGAGGTAGCGGCGCGTCTGCAGCACCCGGAAGCGCGGCAGCACGAAGGCGGTGTCGCACAGCGCCGCATTGCCGGCCGCGTTGTGGCCGCTCACGTGCAGGTCGCTGAAGGCGGCGGACTGGTTCACCAGCACCGGGCCGGTCATGTCGAGCGTGAGGTGCACGCCGGCATCGGCGGCCGCGTTCTTCGCGCGGCGCACGAAGGCCTCGTCGCGCGAATACACCGACCAGGTGATCGCACCGCGCGAGCGCGTGACCTCGTGCGCATGCCGCAGCGCCGCGTCGGCGTCCTCGGTCACGATCAGCAGGCTGATCGGGCCGAAGTGCTCGCGCGCGATGGTGTCCAGGGCTTCGGGCGGCACGGCGTAGAGGGCCGGCGTGCGCAGCACCGCGTCGGGCAGCTCGGGATGCGCGAGCCGGCGCGAGGCGAACACCGGCTCGCCGAGCGATGCCGCCTCGACGGCGCGTGCCTCGGTGGCATCGCTCTGGATCGCGCCGAGCAATTCGATGGCGCGCACCGGATCGGCGACCAGCTTCGCCACCGCCGCGGCGAGGTCGGACTTGAAATCCTCGACCGTCTTCGCCGTGCCGTCCTGCAGCCGGATGCCGGCGCGCGGCAGGTACAGGCTTTGCGGCGTAGTGCACATCTGGGCGCTGTAGAGGCTCAACGTGAGCGCGAGGTTGCGCACCAGGCCGGGATAGTCGCCGGTGCTCTCGATCAACACCGCGTTGACGCCGGCCTTCTCGGTGAAGACATGGGCCTGGCGCGCATGGCTTTCGAGCCAGTCGCCGAACTCGGGGCCGCCCGTGAAGTCGATCAGCTTCACGCGCGCATCGAGCGCGAGCGCCTTGGTCTTGGGTGCGGCGCGCGTGTCGACCAGCAGTTGCACCACGTCGGCGTCGAGCCCCAGGCCCGCGAGCACCGTGCGCGCCGTGTCGACGCACAGCGCGAGCGGCAGCACGGCCGTGGGATGCGGCTTCACGACCACCGGGTTGCCCGTGACCAGGCTCGCGAACAGGCCCGGGTAGGAGTTCCAGGTCGGGAAGGTGGCGCAGCCGATCACGGCCGCGATGCCGCGCGGCAGGATCTCGAAAGTCTTCTCCACGCGCAGCGGCCGGCGCGCATCGGGCTTCTCCCAGAGCACGCGCGCCGGATAGGCGCCCATCTCGCGCACGGCGATGGCCACGGCCTCGAGCGCGCGGTCCAGCGCATGCGCGGTGCCGGCCTGGAAGGCCATTGCGAACGGCTGGCCGCAAGCATGCATGCAGGCGAAGGCCATCTCGAAGGCGCGCTGCTGCAGCGCCTCGAGGATCTCGAGCGCCACCGCGGCGCGCTCGGCCGCATCGAGCGCGGCCCAGGCCGGCGCCGCGGCCTCTGCGCGCGCGAGCACGGCATCGACCGGCTCGTCGGCATAGGCGGTGTCGAAGGGCACGCCGAAGGCGCTTCGCTCCTCGCCGCGGATCGCACCATCGCGCCGCGTCCAGGCCGCGCGCACGGCGGCCTCGCCGGCTGCGCGCGAGCCGTCGGCGTAGACGGGATGCGTCGGATCCTCGGGATAGGCGCTGTGGTAGCCGCGGCGGGCCACGGCGGCGATCGCATCGGCCAGGCGGCCGGCGTGTTTCAGTTGCAGGTCTTGAAAGGTCATGGTGGGTTCAGAGCGTGGCGGCGGTGCCGAAGATCGCGGTGCATTGGCTCGACATGTAGCCGCCCGGCGCATGGGCCAGCGCGAGCTCGGCGCCGGCCACCTGGCGCGCGCCGGCGTCGCCGCGCAGCTGCACCACCGACTCGATCGCGGTGTAGATGCCGAACATGCCGGGGTGGCCGAGCGAGAGCCCGCCGCCGCTGGTGTTCATCGGGAAGTCGCCGCCCGGCGAGGCGCGGCCGCCATCGAGGAAGGCACCGCCCTCGCCCTTGGCGCAGAAGCCCGTGTCCTCGGCGAAGACGATCGGCATGATCGTGAAGGCGTCGTAGAACTGGACCACGTCGATGTCCTTCGGGCCCACGCCGGCCTGCGCATAGGCGGTGGCCGACGACACGCTGGCCGCGGTGCGCACCAGGTCCGGCATCTGCGCGATGCTGCGGTGCGTGGCGGCCTCGCCCACGCCGAGCAGGTGGACCGGCTTGCGCCGCAGCTGCGCGGCACGTTCGGCCGAGACCACGACCAGCGCGCCGCCGCCATCGGTCACCAGGCAGCAGTCGCGCACGGTGAAGGGATGCGCCACCGGCCGCGCCGCGACCACGTCCTCGATGCTCAGCGGCCCGGGATCGGGCGCATCGGTGTCGAGCCGCGCCCAGTCGCGCGCGCTCACCGCCACCTGCGCGAGCTGTTCGCGCGTGGTGCCGAACTCGTGCATGTGGCGCTGCGCGACCATCGCATAGGCCGCGAGCGGGCCCGGGTAGCCGTAGGGCACTTCGTAGGGGTTGAGCTCGGAATGGGTCGCGAACTGTCCGCCCGCGGATTTCTGCGTGCTGCCATAGGCAATCAGCGCCACCGAGCACAGGCCGACCGCGATCGCGGCGCGCGCATGGTTGAGGTGCGCGAGGAAGGCGCCGCCGCCGACCTGGGTCGAATCGGTGTAGCGTGGGCGCAGGCCCAGGTATTCGCACAGGCTCAGCGTCGGCATGAACAGCTGCAGCCCGGCCGCGAACACGCCGTCGACATCGGCCAGCGAGAGGCCCGCGTCGTCGAGCGCGCGCACCGAGGCCAGCGCCATCGCGTCGAGCGGCGAAGACAGCGTCGGCATCGTCGCGAAGCCGGTGCTGCCGATGCCGGCGATCGCGGCCGCGCCGCGCAGATTGGTTGCGCTCATGCGAGCGCTCCGAACACCACGCGGTGCGCGTCGTTCCAGGGCTCGACGCGCGCGGCCACGCGCAGGCCGATGCGCAGCGCGCCGGGCGCCGCATCGACCACGGTGGCCATCATGCGGAAGCCCTCGTCGAGGTCGACCAGCGCGATGTTGAAGGCACCGTCGCGCCGCTTCACCTCGGTGCAGGCGTGGACCGTGCCCTCACCGCGGCTGGTGCGCCATTCGAGTTCACTGGGCCGACCGCCCGGCCCCACGGCCTGGGGCGGAAAGACCGCGCGGCCCGCGCCGTGGTCGAACTGGTAGACCAGCCGGCCTTCGGCGAGCGCGGCAAGGAAGTGAGCGCGCGGCGAACGCGCGGCGTCGGGAGTGGAGGTCATGCCCATCGCCTAGCGTCCGATGAAGCGCGGCTTGCGCTTCTGCTGGAAGGCGCCGATGCCTTCGATGCCGTCGGGCCCGGCGAGCGCCTCGGCCTGCGCGATCGCCTCGAGCTCGAGCGTCTCCTCGAAGGAACGCGCGCACGACAGGATGCGCTTCGACGCGGCGAAAGCGGCGGTCGGGCCGCTCGCGATCTCGCGCGCCATCTGCAGCGCGATCTCGTCGAGCGCCTCGGCCGCCACGCTGCGGTTCACGAGCCCCATGGCCGCGGCTTCGCGTCCCGAGAACAGGCGGCCCAGGAAGATCAGCTCGGCCGCGCGGTGCGGCCCGACGCGTTCGCGCAGGTGATGGTGGCCGCCCGAATCGAGCACCGCGCCGATGTTGCGAAACGGGCTGCCGAGCAGCGCATCGTCGGCGACCAGCGCGATGTCGCAGGCCAGCGCGAGCCCGAAGCCGAAGCCCAGCGCGGGGCCCTGCACCGCGGCGATCGTCGGCACCGGGCAGTCGCGCACGGCGGCCAGCACCGGGTTGATCCGCTCGCGCAGGATCGCGAGCGTGTCGTCGGTGCCGGGATGCGTGTCCTTGAGGTCGCGGCCGGCGCAGAAGGCATGGCGCGTGCCACGTACCAGCACCGCGCGCGCACCGGCCGACACGGCCTCGCCGATCGCATCGCCGATCGCCGTCATCTCGTCGAGGCGCAGGCTGTTCTTCGCGGCGGGCCGGTCGATCGCGATGACAGCGAGCGGCAGTTCCAGCGCCAGGCGCACTGCATCGGTGGAGGTCGCGCCGCTCATCGCGCAGCCCCCTCGAAGGCCATCAGGATGCGCAGCTCGCTGGCCATCAGCAGCAACCCGTTCTGGTTGTGGACGTTCCACTGCAGCCGCAGCACGCCATCGATGCCGGCGCGCTTCACGGTCTTCTCGAGCACCGCGGCTTCCAGATGGATGGTGTCGCCGATGAAGGCCGGCGCGGTGAAGCGCAGCGCATCGCTGCCGTAGTTCGCCACGATCGCCGGCGCCGCGGGCGGAATGCCGAGCCCGGCCGCATAGGCCAGCAGCATCAGGCCGGGCGCGATGCGCTGGCCGAAGCGCGTGCGCGCCGCATGGTGCGCGTCGGTGTGCAGCACGTACCAGTCGCCGGTCAGTGCGCACCACTGAACGATGTCGGCCTCGGTGAGGGTACGGCCGCGCGAGCGGAAGCGCGCGCCCTCCTCGATCCGGTCGAAGTGCTGCTCGAGAAATCCGCAGGTGCTGGTGATGTCGGTCATCGCGTCTTTATTTAACCTTCCGGACGGAATATAAATGAAGACGAAGACCCGGCGGCAGCTAGGGCTTACCCGAAGAGGCAGAGAAAGGGGGTGGCGGTGACGAGGCAGCGCCGGTGCTTTGCGGTGGGGCAGGCATGGCGCCTTCACCCGGCGTGCGCGCGAACCATCGGAAGACCATGCGGTTCGTCGCCCGCTGCCAGCGCAGGAAAAGGAACCCCACCGTCACCTCGCCCCTGTCGTCGACCGGCACGCCGGCGGCGCGCAGCGCCGCGACCTCTTCCTGCGTGCTCATGCCTCCCGGCAGCACGAGCGTGACCGTCGCGCCGTGGTGAATCTTCTGTCTGGACTGCATCGATCGTTCCTCTGAAGGTGGACGACGCCGCACCCCGCATGCCGCGAGGTGCGATGACAGCCCACCGGAGGCGGACGGCGCCGTTGCAGCCAAACTAGGGCGGCACCCGGCCCCGCACCGTAGGACGGGGCCAGGCCCCGTCGAGGCGGAGGCTCAGAACGGAACAAATGCACGGCGGCGCGCGGCGCCGTCGACTCACCAGGCCACGCGAACGCCCACGGAAGCACCGATCGAACTGCGCACCCTGGCGTCGCCGCCGGAGGACCAGAGCTTGCCCAGCTCGCCGTGCAGGCTGGTCGACTCGTTCAGCGCGAGCGAGAAGCCGGCCGCGAGCTCGGTGCTGGTGCCGCCGATCGGTGCCGTGATGTCGGTCACCGCGGCCGCATTCACGAAGCGCGCGGTGTCGCTGCCATTGGCGCGTTTGTAGACGTTGAGTCGTGCATAGGGCTGGAGCGCGCCAGCCGCCGTATCGACCCGGCCCTTGAGCCGCACGCCGGCGCGCGCGGTCCAGCCGTTGTCCGCGTGGCTCTGCACCTGGGCACCCGCGATCGCGGTGCTGTCCAGGTCCAGGCGCTGATGGATCAGTTGCAGCTGCGGCTCGACGGACCAGCCGTTGCCCAGCGCGAGGCTCTGGCCGATTTCCAGCGAGGCCAGCAGGCTGCGCCCGCGGGTCTGCGCGCCGGGGTCGAGCGAGGACGCCGCATCGGCGCGATGGCGCGCGCCCTGCAGCACCACGTCGGCATAGAAGCCGCCGTCGCCGGCGTAGGTGCCGTAGGCGCCGAGGTACTGGCTGCGCAGGTCGTTGCGCCCGGCGCGCAGGTTGCGCACGCCGCTGGCGAAGCCGTCGACGCTCACGTCGCCCTCGAGCTGGCCGACGTAGAGGCCCGCGCGCCAGTTGCCCATGGCGAGAAGGTCGGTGCCGGCCTGCAGGCCGGTGACCCGCCCCTTGCTGCCGGGCGAGACGGTGCCACCCTGGCGGATGTCGATGTCGGCGCTGATCAGCCGGCCCCAGGCGCGCCGCGCGGAAGTGCCCTCGGGCGCGGCGGAGACGGCGGTCTCGTCGCCCCGGCGCAGATGCAGGTTGCCGAGCATCGCGAGGTTGCCCTGGCGCAGTTGCGACGGCAGCGCGGCGTACAGCGAGGCCTGCGGCCGGTAGGCGACCACGGGCGCCCCGATGGGCGCACCGGGCGTGGCCGGGGTACCCGGTGTCGCGACATTCGGCGCATCCGCGCGCAGGTACCAGTTCTCGCCCGCGCCGCTCGCATCGGCCGCGTAGAGCCGGTACTCGTACGCCCCCGCGTCGACGTGGCCGCCGGCAAGCACGAAGGCATCGCGCGTGGTCTGCGCGGTCGTGGTGGCGCCGGCCTGCGCGCTCACCACCTCGATGCCGTTGCCGACGGTGCGCGCGCCCAGCCCGCCGAGGTTGGCGATCTGCACGCGGGTGACGCCGCTGGCGGTGCCGCCGTTGATCACCAGCCGGTCGGAAATGCCGGGACTGTCGAGCACGGCGCCCAGGCGCAGCACGCCGTTGTTGCCCGTGTAGTTGCCGTTGACGGTCAGCGTCGTGCCCGGCACCGCGCCGACCAGCGACACCGTGCCGCCGTTGGCGAGCGACGCCACGGTCTGGCTGAAGCCCGCGAGGTCGAGCGTCGCGCCCGCGGCCACGGTGTGCGACGAGCCCGCGCTCAGCGCGTTCGTGGCCGTGGTCCTGAGCACGCCCTGCCGCACGTCGGTGCCGCCGGTGTAGGTGTTGGCACCGCTCACCGACAGGGTGCCCGCGCCCGTCTTGATGAAATCTCCGGCGCCCGTGATCGGGCCCGACCAGGCGAGGTCGTGGCCGTTGGTGTCGATGGTGCCGGTGCCGCCGAGATCGACCGCGGCATTGAGGCTGAGCCTGTCGGCGCCGGCGATGACGGTGGCGCTGGCACCGCCGTCGATCGCGATGGCGCCCGTCAGCGAGACGCCCGTGTCCAGGCGCAGGCTGTTGCTGCCGCCGGTGAAGCGGACCGAGGGCGCGCGGCCAGTGCCGTCGCCGCCGAGCCCGCCGACGATGGCCCCGCTGCTCGTGAGCGCGAGGTTGGCGCCCACCACGCCCGCGCCGCCCGCGCCGTTGGCGCCCCGTGGACCGCCATTGCTGCTGGCACCGCCCGCGCCACCGGCACCGCCGGTGATGGTCGCGCTGTTGACGATGCTGGCCTGCGCGGCGGACGAGCGAAGGCCCGCGCCGCCATCGCCGCCCTGCCCGGGCGCGCCCCTCCCGCCCACCCCGCCGCCGGCGTTGCCGCCGGCACCACCCGCGCCACCGACGATCGCGCCGGCGTTGCTCACGCTCGAGGCAGCACCGGCGAGCATCAAGCCGCTGCCGCCCTCGCCACCGCCGCCACCCGAGGCATTGGCGCGCGCCGGCAGCAATTCCGGACCGCCGGCGCCACCGGCGCCGCCCGCGAGCGTGCCGAGGTTGCTCAGTGCGAAGCCCGGCGTGGACGCGCTCACGAAGAAGCCGCTGCCACCGCCGCCGCCCCCGCCGCCCTGCGAATACGCCGCGCCACCCTGGCCACCGGCTCCGCCGCGCGAAAGGCCGGTGCCGAGCACGGTGAAATTCGCCGTCGGTGCGAGCAGCGTGGAGCCATGGGCACCGGCTCCGCCGCCGCCCGCGGCCCAGTAGCCGTTGCCGCCCGCGCCGCCATCGCCGCCGATGTTGCTGCCGGACGCGCTGGCGGCATTCGGCGCCAGCGCGTTGCCGCGGAAGCCACCACCGCCGCCGCCGCCATAGCCGTTGCCGTTGTTCGCATCGCCGGTGCGCGAGTCACCGGCGCCGCCGTTGGCGCCGCGCGAGACCCCGGGACTCACGATGGCGCTGGAACCGCCCGCCGCGCCGCCCGTGCCCGCGGTGGCACCGGCGAAGGTGCCGATATCGGCCGTCGATCCAGCGGTCGCGCCAGTGACGGGCGCCGACGCACCGCCATCGCCCGCGCTCGAGCCGAGCGCGCTGTCGTTCAATGCGCCCCGGCCGCCACCGACCGACCCGTTGCCATCGGTCGCGCCGCCGGCGCCGCCGTGCAGGATCAGGTTGTCGGTGGGCTGCCCGCCGGCGCCACCGGCCGCCCAGGCGGGCGCGGCGCAGGCAAGCGCCGAAGCCATCGCCACCCGCAGCAGCGCGGTGCCGGGGACCGTGCCGTGTCTCTTGCCGTGGCGCCGCGCGGCCCCGGGTGCGGCTGCCCCCGCGTGCGGTGTTCCGGTCCAGATCGTCTCGAATGTCGTGTTCATCGTGTGCTCCCATTGCGGGTCCAGAAACCATGCCGGTTTCTCCAGCCACGCGATTCGCCCGGATGCACGCAGTGGGCTTGGGATGAGACGTCGGCAGGAGCCGGCCGGCGAAATGTAAATAGACGTACCCCCGCGTGAAATCACCAGGGGGTACCCCATGCCAGGGCAGTTTCTTTTCGTGTCGGGCACGCGGGCGCGCCGCGGCGCCTGCGAATGAGGAAGGGGCTCGTCGCTCGCAGAAAGCCCCGCGCCGGGAGCTCGTGCAAGGCTTGCAAAACGTGGGTAGAGCGGGGGTGCTCCAGGAAGTAACTTGCGCGTGTCGAAAGACACAAGTGCCGCCGCGAAGGGCGCGGGAGCTGGCGCGGCCGCGCCGCGCGCCAGAGGCTAGACGGCCACCAGCGCCTTCAGGCTCGCCAGCGACGCATCGACGATCTCGCTGTAGCTGCGTCGCTCGGAGGCCTGGACCCATTGCGCGAACGCGATGCGGAACACCGCGATGCCCGCCTCGGCCGCGAGGCTTGCATCGGACTTCTCCACGCCCCTGGCGCGCAAGGCGGCCGCGAGGGCCTCGGACAACCTGGCCAGCTTGATCAGCTCGCGTTCGTGCAACTCGCTCGTGGCGGCGATCACGGTGGCGCGCTGGTGGGCGTAGCGGCGGCGCTCCTCGTCGAAGAAATCCGCGGCGCCCCTCAGCGCGATGGCCACCGCCTCCATGGCCGAGGCCTGTGCAGGCGCGGCGGCGAGCGCGGCCGTCATCGATTGCTGCAGCAGCTCCGAGCCGTTGAACAGCACCTCGCGCTTGTCCGCGAAGTGGCGAAAGAATGTGCGCGGCGTGAGACCGGCGCGCTGCGCGATGGCCGCCACCGTGGTCTGCTCATAGCCGATCTCCGCGAACAGCTCCATGGCGGCCACGCGAAAGCGTCCTGCCGCATCGGGCTCCCAACGACCCATCGGACCTCCCAAGTGTTGACACAGTGTGACATCATAGGTTTATACTGATGTCACTTAATGACATCACTGGAGCATTCGATGAAGATTCTTGTCACTGGCGCGTCGGGCTGGATCGGCTCGGCCAGCGTCGCCGAACTCCTCGCGGCCGGGCACCAGGTGCTGGGCCTCGCCCGCAACGACGAAGCCGCCGCCCGGATCGAGCAGCTGGGCGCCGAGGTCGTGCGCGGCTCGCTGGACGATGTCGCGAGCCTGCGCGCCGCGGCGGCGCGCGCGGAAGGCGTGGTGCACCTCGGCTACAACCACGACTTCTCCCAGATGGCCGCGGCGGCCCGCACCGACCGCGCCGCCATCGACGCCTTCGCCGACGTCCTGCAGGGAACCGGCGGCCCGCTGCTGATCGCCTCGGGCACGCTGGGCCTGGCGCCCGGGCGCGTGGGCACCGAGGCCGACATGCCCGCGGCCGCGACCCATCCACGCATCGCGAACGCGGCGTACACGCTCGGCCTGGCGCAGCGCGGCATCCGCTCGCTGGTCGTGCGGTTCGCGCCGACGGTGCATGGCGCCGGCGGCGACCACGGCTTCGTCGCAACGCTGGCCCGGATCGCGCGAACCAAGGGCCTCTCCGCGTACCTGGGCGAAGGCCTCAACCGCTGGCCGGCCGTCCATCGGCTCGATGCCGGCAAGCTCGTGCAGCTCGCGATCGACAAGGCGCCACCGGGCACCGTCCTGCATGCGGTCGCCGAGGAAGGCATCGCCACCAAGGACATCGCGATGGCGCTGGGCCGGTTCCTCGACGTGCCGGCGGAGTCGATCCCCGCCGACCGCGCGGCTTCGCACTTCGACTGGATCGGCATGTTCTTCGGCGCCGACGCGCCCGCCGCCAATGCCAGGACGCGCGAAGTGCTCGGCTGGGAGCCGACGCACGCAACGCTGCTGCAGGACATTGCCGCGGGGCACTATCCCGGGCACTGAACGCAGCTTCATCGCCACGATCGCCGCACCGAGGTCCCGATCGCGATCCCCGCCACGATCAGCCCCGTCGCCAGCAGCAGCGCGCCATCGGGCCTTTCTCCGAGCGCGAGGTCGGCCGCCAGCAAGCCCACCACCGGCACGCCGAGCAGGCCCATCGAGGTCACGGACGCCGGCAGGTCGCGGTTCACTGTGTTCATCGCCCAGTAGGCGAGCACGGTGCCGATGAGGTTGCTGTAGCCCAGCAGCGCGACGAGTTCCATCGACCAGGCGATGCGCGGCACGCCCTCGATGGCCAGCGCCAACAGAAGTTGCGCGATGCTCGCCAGCAGCATCTGCCAGGGCAGCAGCTGGAACGGCGGCGTGGTCCACCGATGGGCACGCCCGTAGACGATGCAGGCGGCCCAGCAGGCCGCGGCCAGCAGGATCAGGCCGTGGCCGCGCACCACGCCGGCATCGCGCCAGTCGACGGCCGCGGGCTGCAGCAGCACCAGCAGCCCCGCCACGCCGAGCCCCAGGCCCGCGGCGCGGCGCGCGGTGAAGGCCTCGCCGAGGAAGAAGCGGGCCGCGGGCAGCACCCACAGCGGCGTGGTGTAGGCCAGCACCACCGAGCGGCCCGCGCTCAGGTACTGCAGGCCCAGCGCGGCCAGCACCGAGAAGGCCACCATGTGCAGCAGGCCGACGCTCAGGATCACCGGCAGGTCGTGCCGCGTCGGCATGGCCAGCCGGCCCGAGACCGGCAGCACCACCCACAGCACGATGCACGCCGGCACCATGCGCAGCGTGGTGGCCCAGATCGGCGTGACGTGTTCCAGCACCACCTTGCCGACGCTCCAGTTCACGCCCCAGGCGGCGATGACGATCGCGAGCAGAAGGACGGCGGTGCCGCGCGGCGAGGCATTCGAGGACATGGCTGACGGTGGGCAGGGGATGGACCGGAAGCCGCTCAAGATAAGCCGGCGCGGCCTTTCGCACCAGCGATCCTTCTCTACACTGGCCGTGAAATCAATTCACACCATGGACCTCCAGCAACTCCCCCCGTTGACTGCCCTGCGCGCCTTCGCCGCGGCCGCCCAGGCCGGCAGCGTGGTCGGCGCCGCCGACCGGCTCAAGGTCACGCACAGCGCCGTGAGCCACCAGTTGCGTCTCATCGAAGCGTGGCTGGGCTGCAAGCTGTTCGAGCGCCATGCGGCGGGCGTGACGCTCACCGACGCCGGCCGGCGGCTGTTCGCGTGCACGGCCCGGGCGCTCGACGACATCGGCCAGGTCTGCGCCGAGATCCGCGGCCAGCGGCCCGCCACCGCACTGACCCTGGCCTGCCCCGGCAGCTTCATGCTGCAGTGGCTGATCCCGCGGCTCGACGACTTTGAGGCGCGGCATCCGCAGGTGGTGCTCAACCTGCAGACCGGCAGCGACCTGGGCCGGTTGCGCGCCGGGCACGTCGATGCGCTGGTCTACTGCGGGCGCGGAACGCATCCGCGCGAGGTGAGCGAGATCCTGCTGGCCGAAAACGACATCGGACCGATCTGCACGCCCGCGCAGGCGAAGGCGCTGGCCCGGCCACGAGACGTGCTGTCGCATGCGCTGCTCGGCACCGAGTCCTATCCGGCCGGCTGGACGATCTGGGCGCAGGCCCACGGGCTGGACGCCGCGCGGCTGCGGCCGCGGCGTTCCTTCGGCCAATGGATCTACATGATCCAGGCCACCATCGCCGGTCTCGGCGTGGGCATCGCGCCCTCGGTACTGGTGCGCGAGGAGCTCGCGCAGGCGCGCATCGCGGCCCCGCTCGGCTTCGTACCCAGCGGCGACCGCATCTCGCTGTGCGTGCTCAGGCGCCGCGCGCAGGAGCCGGCCATCGCCGCGCTCGCCGACTGGCTCGGCACGCTGCACGGCCAGCCGGCAGCCGGTTGACCCCGCGGCCGCTCGGGCGCTACACGATGCCGTGCAGGCACATGTCGCTCGCCTGGTCGGCCAGCGTCTCGAGGCTCAGGCGCCCGGTGGGCTGGTACCAGGTGTAGGTCCAGTTCAGCATGCCGTACATCAGCATCGCGTGCGTGGTCGCGGCCTGGCGGTCCTTGAACTTCTGCGCGTTGATCTCGCGCAGCAGCGCGCACAGGAAGCCGACCAGCTTCTGTTCGTTGGCGTTCACCTGCGCGCGCACCTCGTCGGGCAAGTGGTAGACGTCCTCGATCAGCACGGTGTGGCGGTCGCGCTGCTCGTAGTAGTACTTGAGGTGCGCGAGGAAGTAGTTGCGCAGCCGCGCGCGCGGATCGATGGGCGCCGACACCAGGTCCGAGGCGATCGCCACCAGCGCGCTCACGTGCTCGCCGAGCATCTCCGCGAGCATCGCTTCCTTCGACGGGAAGTAGTGATACATGCGCGACTTCGACGCGTTGCAGGCCGCGCCGATGTCGATGATGTTGGTGTTGCGAAAGCCGTTCTTGGCGAAGAGGGCCGCGGCCACGTCGAGGATCGTGGCCCGGATGTCGTCGAAGTTCTCGGATTTGGTTCTGGCCATGTCGGCATCGCCCGCAAAAGAAAAATGGTTCGTTCGAAACACCCGCGCCGCGCGCATGTTTCGTCCGCCCGCCCTGTACGCACCCGGGCGAAACAGCGAAATTTATTCCGTCCGGACGGCCTACTCTAACCGAGGCCTCGCGAGCTCGCGGCGGGGCCACTTCCCGGTCCTTTCGATCCACCCGCCCCACGGAGCCGCGCATGATTCCCTCGCCACGCCACGTCCTCGCCTCGCTCGTCGTCGCCATCGCCACCACCGCGCAGGCGCAGGACGCGCCCGTGCGCATCGGCATCGCCGCGCCGCTGACGGGCGGCATCGCCCATCTCGGCAAGGACATGGAGAACGGCGCGCGGCTCGCCATCGAGGACCTCAATGCGCAGGGCCTCGCGATCGGCGGCCGCCGGCTGCGCTTCGAGGCGGTGGTCGAGGACGACCGGGCCGATCCCGCCAGCGCCACCACCGTGGCGCAGAAGCTGGCCGACCTGCAGGTCAACGGCGTCGTCGGCCACCTCAACTCGGGCACCACCATTCCCGCGGCGCGCGTCTACAGCGACGCCGGCATCCCACAAGTCGCGCCGGCCGCGACCAACCCGCAGTACACGCGCGCCGGCTACAAATTCGCCGCACGGCTCATGGCCACCGACGTACAGCAAGCCGATGGCATCGCCGGCTACGTTGCGCGCACGCTGAAGGCGAAGACCGCCGCCGTGATCGACGACCGCACCGCCTACGGCCAGGGCCTGGCCGACCAGGTGGTGACCGACCTCGGCAAGGCGCAGGTGAAGGTGCTCAAGCGCGAGTTCGGCACCGACCGCGCGACCGACTTCTCGGCCATCCTCACCACCCTGCGCGGCCTCAAGCCCGACGTGATCGTCTACGCGGGCGCCGACGCGCAGGCCGCGCTGGTCAACCGGCAGATGAAGCAGCTCGGCCTGAGCGCGACCTTCATCGCGGGCGACGGCGTGTGCACCGGCGAATGGAGCAAGCTCGCGGCCGGCGCCAACGAGGGCGCCTACTGCTCGCAGGCCGGCGCGCCGCGCGAGGCCATGGCCGCCTTCGCGGCCTTCAACCAGCGCTACAAGGCGCGCTTCGGCACCGACGTGATCGTGTTCGCGCCCTACGCCTACGACGCGGTAATGGTGCTGGTGGAGGCGATGAAGAAGGCCGGCTCCACCGATCCCTCCGTGTACGGACCGAAGCTCGCGGGCGTGACGCTCACCGGGCTGATCGGGCCGATCGCGTTCGATGCGCGCGGGGACAACCTGCGGGGGACGGTGACGATCTATCAGGTGCGTGGGGGGAAGCTGGTGGTGGCGCCGTAGCGTTGCGCCCTGCGCGACCCCGGTCCTACTTCGTGAACCCCTCGCGCTTGCGGATCTCGTCGAGATAGTTGTAGATCGAGAAGCGCGACATGTCGAGCGCCGCCGCCGCGCGGCCCACGCTGCCCTTCACGATGAACAGGCCGCGCCGCAGCATCTCCTCGACGGCGTGCACCTTCTCCTCCTTGTTCATGAGCTGCACCGGCTTGCCGAAGGTGCGGATCGCCGAACGGATGATCTCGCCCATCAACAGGTCCATGTCGGGCGATTCCTCGCGCGACTCGGGCGCCGCCGCGGGCGCGGGCGCGCCCTGGATCGCATGCTCGAGCCAGGCATGCGCGAGCTTGAACACCGTGAGGTCGGCATTCATGCACAGCGCCGCGAAGGGCGTGCCGTCGGCATCGCGGTAGATCACGGTGGCCGACTTCAGCGGCGTGCCGGTGCCGGTCAGCGTGGGATAGACGTTGACCACCGAGTGGCCGCTGCCCGAGAGATCGGTGGCGGCCGACCAGGCGGCGCCGAAGGCGCGGTCGTCCTTCGGGCCGCTGAGGATGGTGCTGCCGACCTTGCGGCCCGACACATGGCCGTTGGCGATCGCGACCACCGAGGCATCGGGCTGGGTCAGGTCGTGCAGCACCAGTTCGGTGTTCGGCCCGAGCATGCGCCCCATCATCTCCACCACGGGCTTGAGCACCTCGACGATGCGCCGGCGCTCCTCGGCGATGGCCGGCGGCACCGCCGCGGCCTTCGAGGGCTTGGCCGCGCGCTGGCGTGCGCGCGAAGCCGGCGGCTTCGGCGGCGGCTGCTGCGCGGTCGAACGGGAGCTGGAGGTCTCGGCGGTCTTGCGAGTGGCTGGCATGGACGCGGAAGTCGAAGGAAGGTCGAAGGGGAGTGAAAGCCCTGATCCTTGATTTCAACAAACTGTTGAATACTTGATCTGGCGTTGATTCTGGCACATGTCTTGCAGGTCCGGCCGGCCCTGGGGTCCGCCCGAAACGACGCGGCAACTGTAGGGCAAGGTGCGCCCAGAAATTCAACATTTCGTTGATACATCAACAAGGAGTTCATATCATGCCGAGTTCGAACCATCCCGCCGCCACCGCGGCGCCCCTGCCGACGGACATACCCACGCCGCCGGCCACCTCCCGCCGCCATTGGCTCAAGTCCCTCGGCGGCGCCTCCGTCGCGGGCGTGCTCGGCAGCCAGCTCGTCGCCTGCGGCGGCGGCTCGGGTTCGTCGGGCGGTTTCCTGCCCTTCGCCTCGGCCGCGCCGCCGCCGGCCCCGCCCAGCGACACGCCGAACTTGCCGGCCAAGGCGCTGTTCCCCGGCGTGGCCGACCGCGTGTACCTCAACGGCGCCGCCGACCACCCGTGGAACCAGTACGCCACCGACGCGCTGAGTTCCTACGCGCAATCCAAGCTCTCGCTCGCGAGCGGCAGTGCGACCGCCACCGCGAAGTTCGCGGCGCTGATCAATGCCGATGCCGACGAGATCGCGTACGTGCCCAGCACCTCGATGGGCGAGTACCTCGTGACGCGCGCGCTCGGCCTGCCGGAATCGGGCGGCCGCGTGGTCACCGACGCGCTGCACTTCGTCGGCTCGTTCTACATGTACGAGCAATACCGGCTGCGCGGCCTCGACGTGCTCACCGTGCCGATGGACGCCAACCACCGCATCGCGCTGGCCGATCTCGACAAGGCCATCTCGCCCGGCACCAAGCTGGTGGCGATCTCGCACGTGTCGCTCTACAACGGCTTCACGCACGACCTCAAGGCCGTGTGCGACCTCGCGCATTCGCGCGGCGCGCTGGTCTACGTCGACCTGATCCAGTCGGCCGGCGCGATGCCGGTGGACGTGAAGGCGGCGGGCGTCGACTTCGCGGGCTGCGGCACCTACAAATGGTTGATGGGCGACTTCGGCTTCGCCTTCCTCTACGTGCGCAAGAGCCTGCTGCCCAAGCTGCAACGGCCTTGGTACGGCTACCGCCAGACGCGCAACTTCGCGGCGCCGATCCTGCACGTCTATCCGCTCGACCCGCCCGGCAGCGTGCCCTACGAGAGCGTGCAGATCGATTCGGTATCGGGTTACTTCAGCGGCTCGTTCCCGGCCTCCTCGATCGAAGCGGCCTGCGCGGCATCCATCGACTGGATCCAGAGCGTGGGCGTCGACAGGATCCAGGCTTGGCGCAAGCCGATGACCGATGCGCTGCAGGCCGGGCTGCGCGCCAAGGGCTTCCAGGTGGTGACGCCGCCCGACAGCAGCTCGCCGATCGTGACCTTCGCCTATGCCAATGCCGCGCAGCTCGCGAGCCGGCTCGCACCCGACAAGATCGAGATCACCCTGCGCGCCAACCATGCGCGCATCTCGCCGTCCGTCTACAACGACATGAACGACATCGCCAAATTCCTCGCCGCGATCGGAACGCCATGAAACGCCACACCCTCATCGGCGGCGCCGCGCTCGCCTGCCTCGTCCTCGCGACCAGCGCCTGCGGCGTCGCGCCGCGGCATCTCAACTCGGGCAAGGTGCTGCCCACCACCCTGCCCTTCTCCGAGGCCGTGCAAGTCGGCCGCACGCTCTACCTGTCGGGCCAGATCGGCAACCTCCCCGGCAGCCTCAAGCTGCCGCCGGGCGGCATCGGCCCCGAGTCGAAGCAGGTGATGGAGAACATCAAGACCACGCTCGAAGCACATGGCCACACCATGGCCGACGTGGTGAAGTGCACCGCCATGCTCGCCGACATGAGCGAGTGGGGGGCCTTCAACGAGGTCTACAAGGGCTACTTCGCCGAAGGCAGGTATCCGGCGCGCAGCGCCTTCGGTGCGACCGCGCTGGCTTTCAATGCGCGGATCGAGGTGGAGTGCATCGCTGCGAAGTAGCGCCGCTCCGCTTCAGCGCCAGGTTCGGCCGAAATTCCGTCCAATGAGAGAGAAATGTGCATTTGTTCTAAAATGCACACTTCCACTACAGGACCCTCCCATGCAAGTCGTGACCGCCACCGACGTCAAGAGCCAGCTTGGCGAGCTTTTCGATGCTGTCGAGAAGGACGAGGGCGCCAGCGTCCTGATCGAGCGAAATCGCCGCCCCGCGGCGATGCTCCTGAACGCTCATGTGGCCGAGAAGGCCATCTTGGGGGCCTACGCCCACGGCGTGCTGCCGCGTGCCATCGCCATGCAGCAGCTCGGCCTGGACTGGTATGGCGATCTGCTGCAGCGAATGAATCTCCATGGCATCGAGCATCCATCGGCCTCGGCCGAGGACGCGCGTGTCATGAAGAAAGCGGCGGACGATGCGCTGCGATCGCTGGACGCAACCGGTGCGCCTACCGCTCGCTCGAGGAAGGCGAGAGGGTAATGGCCGAGAAGATCCGCATCGTCCTCCCGGACACGGGCCCGCTGATCACGCTAGCCCATGCCAATGCGCTCGAAGTGCTGCTGGCCTTCGATGCGCAACAGGTCCAGCTCGTCGTCACCGACATGGTGGAGTTCGAGGCCACGAGGCATCGCAGCACCCGCGAGGATGCCCAGAGAATCTCCGACTTCCTCGAGAAACACGCCGGGCGGATCGTCATCGAGAAGACCGTCTTCGGCCAGATGGCGATCTCGGCGGCGCGCATCTACGAGCGGTACACGGAAAGCCAGCAGTTGCGAGACTTCTACGCGACCAGCAACATGCCCGCTCCGTCACCGTTGGCGCCCAACAGCGGAGAGCTCTCCATCAACAGCTACGTGTCCGAACTCATCGGGCAACCGCCCGGACCACCTTGCCTGGTCATCGCAGAAGACGACTTCTTCTTGCGATCCACGCCCGGTGCTCTTCCCGGCAATGCGCACATCATCTCGACGGCCACATTGCTGGCGAAGCTGGAGGAACTGGACCCCCGGTTCAAGGCACGCGACGTGCTGGACGCCGCAAGGCACTACAAGGGCCGCGAGCCCAACCGCGCCACGGTCGACTCGCCGGCGCCCAAGGTCAAGGGCGGCAGCACCTGGGACGCTACCGTCGCCGCCGCCCAGCTGACGACCAAACTCACGAAGAAAGGGAATCCTCGGATGAAGGGCTCTGGCAGCGGATCGTAAGCACCCGCCTTTGCCCCGCAAGCCCCCGAGGATGGCATCCCCTTCAATCCTCGACGAACGCCTCTTCACGCTTCGCCTTCACCGAAGGCAGCAGCACCACCACCAGCAGCAGCAGCGCCGCCGCGAGCAACCCGGCCGACAGCGGCCGCGTGACGAACACGCTCCAGTCGCCGCGCGACAGCAGCAGCGCGCGGCGCAGGTTCTCTTCCATCATCGGCCCGAGGATGAAGCCCAGCAGCAGCGGCGCGGGCTCGCACTTGAGCTTGAGGAACAGGTAGCCCACGATGCCGAAGATCGCGACCATCCAGACGTCGAAGGTGTTGTTGTTCTCCGAGTACACGCCCACCGCGCAGAACAGCACGATCGAGGGGAACAGCCACTTGTAGGGAATGGTCAGCAGCTTGATCCAGATGCCGATCATCGGCAGGTTCAGCACGATCAGCATCAGGTTGCCGATCCACATCGAGGCGATCAGGCCCCAGAACAGCTCGGGGTTGCTGGTCATCACCTGCGGGCCCGGCTGGATGTTGTGGATCGTCATCGCGCCCACCATCAGTGCCATCACGGCATTGGGCGGAATGCCCAGCGTCAAGAGCGGAATGAAGGAGGTCTGCGCACCGGCGTTGTTGGCCGACTCGGGGCCCGCCACGCCGCGGATGTTGCCCTTGCCGAACGGCACTTCGCCGTTCTTGAGCTTGATCTTCTTCTCGATGGTGTAGGCCGCGAAGGCGGACAGCAGCGCGCCGCCACCGGGCAGGATGCCCAGGGCCGAGCCGAGGGCCGTGCCGCGCAGCACCGCGGGCGTCATGCGACGGAAGTCTTCCTTGGTGGGCCACAGGCCCTTGACCTTGGCGGTGAAGACCTCGCGCTCGTGCTCGGGCACCGCGAGGTTGGCGATGATCTCGCCGTAGCCGAACACGCCCATCGCGATGGCGATGAAGCCGATGCCGTCGGTGAGTTCGGGAATGTCGAAGCTGTAGCGCGCCACGCCCGAGTTCACGTCGGTGCCCACCAGCCCCAGCGCGAGGCCGAGCAGGATCATGGTGATGGCCTTGAGCAGCGAGCCCGAGGCCAGCACCACGGCGCCGATCAGCCCCAGGATCATCAGCGAGAAGTATTCGGCCGGGCCGAACTTGAAGGCCAGCTCGGTCAGCGGCGGCGCGAAGGCGGCCAGGATCAACGTGCCCACGCAACCCGCGAAGAAGGAACCGAGCCCCGCGGCCGCGAGCGCGGGGCCGGCCCTCCCCTTGCGCGCCATCTGGTAGCCGTCGATCACTGTCACCACCGAGGATGACTCCCCTGGCAGGTTGACCAAGATGGCGGTGGTCGATCCACCGTACTGCGCGCCGTAGTAGATGCCGGCCAGCATGATGAGCGCCGACACCGGTGGCAGCGCATAGGTCGCGGGCAGCAGCATCGCAATGGTCGCGACCGGGCCGATGCCCGGCAGCACGCCGATCAGGGTGCCCAGCAGGCAGCCGACGAAGGCATAGACCAGGTTCTGCGCCGTGAAGGCGACGCCGAAGCCGATCGAGAGGTTGGTGATCAAGTCCATGGTTCTCTTGTCTTGTCTTTTCGTTCTTCTTGTAGCGAGATCAGCCGGCGATGAAGGTCGGCCAGACCTGGAACTGCAGCTTAAGCGCGACCACGAAGGCCAGGTAGCTGCCGAGCGCGAGCACGGTGGCCAGCACCGTCACGCCCTTCCAGCCGAAGTTGTCGCCCGCGAGGCTGGCGATGAAGGTCAGCGCATAGATCGCGACGATCAGTCCCATCGACGGCAGGCCGATGCTCGGCAAGCCGCCGAGCAACACGCCAAAGGTGAGATTCGCGCCGATGATGAACACCAGCGGCTTCCACGCGATGCGCCCCACGGGCTCGCCGTCCGAAGTCTCCACCGACAGCGCCTTGAGCGTGATCAGCACGCCCATGAGCGCGATGAGGATGCCCACGATCAGGGGAAAGTAGCCCGGGCCCATGCGGGCGCCGGTACCGACGTTGTAGGTCGTGGCGCCCCATGCGAAGGCCACGCCGAAGGCGCTGAAGAGCACGCCCGAGCAGAAGTCTCTCTGACTCTTGATTCTCACCGTTGATGTCTCCTGGGAATTGCCTGGGACCGCGGCGCGGCCCATGCGGCTGGCACGTGAAAGTGCGAGCCGCCGATCCTAGGAATTCGCGCGCGTGCTGTGCGTGAACACAACATTGCCGTTCGGCAATGCGGCGCGCCTCAGTCCTCGCCGGGCAGGTCGATGCGCGCGCGCAGCCCGGGCGCGGCGTCCTCGAACGCGAGCTGCCCGCCGTGCAGCGCGATCACCGCGCGCACGCTCGCCAGGCCCAGGCCATGGCCCGGCGTGCTGCGGTCGAGCCGGTGGAAGCGCACGCCAATGCGTTCGCGCTCGGCGGCCGGTATGCCCGGGCCGTCGTCCTGCACGAAGAGTTGCGCGCGGCCGTTCACGGTGCGCGTGCCGATGCGCACCACCGCGCCGGCGCCACAGTACTTGAGCGCGTTGTCGACCAGGTTGGCGACCGCGCCCGCGAGCAGGTCGCGGTCGCCGAGCGCCGTGGCCGCCTCGCACGGCTCGCGCCGCAGCGCGATGCCCTGCGCCTCGGCCACGGCCTCGTAGAGTTCGGCCACGTCATTCGCGATCACGTCGAGCGCCACCGACGCGAACTGCTGGCGCCGCGCGCCCGCCTCCACCTCGGCGATCTGCAGCAGCTTCTCGAACACCACCGCGAGTTCCTCGAGCTCGCGGATCGCGGCCGCCACGGCGCCGCGCTGCGCATCGTCGTCCGGCAGGCCCAGTTCCACCGCGCGCAGCCGCACCAGCACGCGCGTGAGCGGCGTGCGCAGGTTGTGGGCGATGGTGTTGGAGACGTGGCGCACGCCGTCCATCAGCGACTCGATGCGGTCGAGCATGGCGTTGATGTCGTGCTCGAGCAGCGCGAACTCGTCCTCCTCGCCCGAGGGCGCGACGCGCTCCTGCAGCTCGCCGGCCGCGATGCGCGCGGCCGTGCGCCGCACCGCGCCCACGCTGCGCTCGAGCTCCTGCCGGAACACGAAGGTGCCGCCGATCAGCAGCAGCACCGCGACGATGCCGGCCGCCGCGCTCGCGCTCGCCACCAGCGACTCGATCGACTCCTGGTCGCGCAGGTCGTGCCCCACCACCAGCGTGGCGCCGTCGGGCAGCGGCCGCATCACGAGGTAGGCGATGGCGCCCTGGCCGCCGCGCAGCACGCGCCGGTGCACGCCGTCGCCCGCGTCGGGCGAACTCGAGGGCATCTGGTCGAGGTTGCCCGCGAGCTTGCGGCCCTCGCGGTCGACCAGCAGGTAGACCTCGTTGTCGGAATGGCGGTCGTCGGCCAGCAGGTGGGTGATCTCGCCCGCCACGCCCTCGGCGCCGCGCGCCTCGTGGCGCACCACCAGCTGCTGCACGTTGGCCGCCACCTGGCGCACCATGCGCTGCTGCAGCACGCCCACGGTCTGCATGTAGACGATCGCCAGCGAAGCCAGCATGGTGATCGCCACCAGCAGCCCGTAGTAGAAGGCCAGCCGGAAGCCGACCGAGCGCCAGAGCTGGCGCAGCGCCGGGATCATCGGCGCGCGGGCGCGGCGGCCGGCGCGGCTTCGGGGTCGGGCTCGGGCGGCGCCAGCCGGTAGCCCGCGCCGCGCACCGTCTGGATCAAGGTCGGCGCGCCGCCCGCGTCGAGCTTGCCGCGCAGCCGGCTCACCTGCACGTCGATGACGTTGGTCTGCGGATCGAACTGGTAGTCCCACACGGCCTCGAGCAGCATGGTGCGCGTGACCACCTGGCCCGGATGCATCATCAGGTAGGCCAGCAGGCGGAACTCGCGCGGCTGCAGCGCGATGGGGCGGCCCGCGCGCCTCACCTGCCTGCTCGCGAGGTCGATCGACAGGTCGGCGACTTCGAGCGTGCGGATCTCGGGCCCGGTGCGCGAGCGCCGCACCAGCGCCTCGGCGCGCGCGGCCAGCTCCGAGAACGCGAAGGGCTTGGCCAGGTAGTCGTCGCCGCCGGCCTTGAGGCCGCGCACGCGCTCGTCAAGCGCGCTCAACGCGCTGAGCACCAGCACCGGCGTCTTCTTGCCGAGCGCGCGCAGGGTCGCGAGGATCGACAGGCCGTCGACCTCGTTCGGCAGCATGCGGTCGAGGATCACGAGGTCCCAGGCTTCGCTGGTGGCGCGCGCCAGCGCATCGGTGCCGTCGCGGCTGATCACCGCCACGTGGCCGAGCGCGCGGAAGCCTTCGGCGATGTAGCGGGCGTTGTCGGCGTCGTCCTCGACGATGAGGCAACGCCACAGGGGAGTGGGATGGATCACGCCTGCGATTGTGCCGCCCGCTGCCGCCCGCGCCGGCGCTACAGGCCCGCGTCGGCGCGCGCAACGCGCACCACGCGGCCCTGCACCCCGTCCACCAGCAGGTACAGCCCGCCATCGGGCCCCTGGCGGATGTCGCGGATGCGCTCGCCGAGCTCGGCGAACAGCGACTCGCGCCGCACCACGCGCGGCGCGGCGTCCTCGCCCGCGAGCTCGATGCGCCACACGGCCTTGCCGGCCAGTGCGCCCACGAGCACGCTGCCCTTCCACTCGGGAAACTGGTCGCCGGTGTAGAGGATCAGGTTGCTCGGCGCGATCGCCGGCAGGCCCCAGTGCGCGAGCGGCGGCGCGAGGCCGGCCCTGGCGGTGCCTTCGCCGATAGTCGCGCAGGTGTTGTATTCGCAGCCGAAGGTGACGAGGGGCCAGCCGTAGTTGCGGCCCTTGCGCACCACGTTGATCTCGTCGCCGCCCTGCGGCCCGTGCTCCGCCACCCACAGCTGGCCCGTGCGTGGATGCACGAAGGCGCCCTGCGGATTGCGATGGCCGAGGCTCCAGATCTCGGGCCGCGCGCCCGCGCGCTGCGCGAAGGGGTTGTCGGACGGAATGCCGCCATCGGTGCGGATGCGCACCGTCTTGCCCTGGTAGTAGCCGAGCGACTGCGCGCGCATGCGGTCTTCGGGCGCATAGCGGTCGCCGAGCGTGAGGAACAGGTGGCCGTCGCCCGAGACCGCGAGCCGCCCGCCGAGGTTCTCGCCGACAGCGATCTTTGGCGTCTGGCGGAACAACACCTTGAGCTGCTCGACGCGCGCGCCGTCGTCGCTGAGCCGTGCCCGCGCGACCGCGATGCCGTTGCGCCCGGCGCGGCTGCGGCGGCGATCGACCTCGGTGTAGCTCAGGTAGATGAGGCGGTTGGCCTCGAAGCCCGGATCGATCGTGACGTCGAGCAGCCCGCCATGGCTGCGCCGGTCGACGGCCGGCAGCCCGCGCACCGGCGCCGAGACCTTGTCGCCCTGCGCATCCACGATGCGCAGGCGGCCCGCGCGCTCGGTCACCAGCAGGCGGCCGTCGGGCATGAACTCCATGCCCCAGGGCAGTTCGAGCCCGGCCGCATAGGTGCGGGTCTGGAAGGCGGTGGGCGCGGGCCCGCGCGCCGCATCGGCGGCATGCCCGAGCAACAGGCCCGCGCACAGCAGACCGGCCCGCAAGCAGGTCGAGAGGGAGGGGCGGGGTGCGGTGTTCATGTCGAGCGGAACGGCGGCCCCATGACAGGGCCGCCATCGTTTCGAATCATAGAAACGAACGGGCGCGCACGAACGCCGCGAACATTACCGTTTGTCCATGTTCAGCCGCTCGCTACTCGGCCGCGATCAATTTGTTGCACATCTCCACCAGCCGAGCCGCCGCGGGCGAGAGCGAATGGCCACGGATCGTCACGATGGCAATGGTGCGGCTCAGCGCCGGCCCGATGATGCGCACCACCTTGAGCGGCGTGCGCCGCGGCAGCGCCACGCGCGGCAGCAGCGCGATGCCCAGGCCCGCCTCGGCCATCGCGACCAGCGTCGTGACCTGCATGAACTCGTAGTTGCTCTCGTGCGAAAGGCCGTTGGCCTTGAGCGCGTTGTCGACATGGTCGCGAAAGGCGGTCGAGCTCGACAGCTTGAGCAGCGGCAGCTTCGACAGTTCGCGCAGCGAGATGCTGGCGCGACCGTTGTCCTGGTAACCGCGCGGCAGCATCGCGCAGTAGTCGTCGACGAAGATCGGCGCGAACTCGAGCTCGCCCTTCTTCTCGGGCACCGGCCCGATCGCGAAGTCGACCTCGCGCCGGCGCACCGCCTCCAGCAGGTCCTGGTTGGCGAGCTCGCGCACGTGCACGCTGATGCCCGGGTACTTCTTCGCGAAGGCCGTGAGGATCGCCGGCAGCCGCGTGCTCGCGATGGTCGGCACGCAGGCGAAGGACAGGTGACCCTGCTGCACGTCGGCCGCATGCTGGATGTGCGAGAGCCCGACCTCGAGCTCGGCCAGCGCCTTGCGCGCGCTGATCAGCAGCTGCTCGCCCTCCTGCGTCAGCGTCACCTTGCGCGTGGTGCGCTGGAACAGCGCCACGCCGAGCTGCTCCTCGAGCTGCTTGACCTGCATGCTGACCGCGGGCAGCGAGCGGTTGGTCTCCTCGGCCGCCTTGCGGAAGCTCTCGTTCTGCGCCACCGAGAGGAAGGTGCCGATCAGCTTGAAGTTGATGTTCATGGGGCGATCCTGCGTCATTCCGAAAGTCTGAACAATGCCTAAGATTATTTGAGTTGTTTCCACGTGAGGTCAAACCTAGCATTCGAGCCATCCCAATGACTCCGAAGAGTCGCGAGAGAGGCAAGATCCGATGACCGCACCCCAGATGACGCTCGTGGCCTTCCTGCAGGCGCAGAACTGCTCGAACCTGGTCGCCTCGTGGCGCCACCCCGACACCGAACTCGGCTATGGCACGCCGGCCTATTACCAGCACATCGCCCGCACGCTGGAGCGCGGCAAGTTCCAGATGGCCTTCTTCGACGACCGGCTCGCGATGCCCGACCGCTATGGCGACGACCACCGCGACACGGTCGAGCACGGCGTGCGCGCGGTCAAGCTCGACCCGATCTCGGTGGTCACGGCCATGGGCCTGGCCACCGAGCGCCTGGGCCTGGGCGCCACCTACTCCACCACCTACTACGAGCCCTTCCACGTGGCGCGCGTGTTCGCCACGCTAGACCTGCTGACGCAGGGCCGCGTGGCCTGGAACGTGGTGACCTCGCTCAACAACTCGGAGGCCGCGAACTTCGGCGCGCAGGAGCACCTCGCGCACGACCTGCGCTACGAACGCGCCGACGAGTTCCTGGAAGTGGTGCTCGGCCACTGGGACACCTGGCAGGAAGGCGCCGTGCTGCACGACAAGGCGAACGGCCGCTTCGCCGACGCCTCCAAGGTGCGCCGCCTCGATCACAGCGGCAAGTGGTTCAAGTCGCGCGGCCCCTTCACCGTGCCGCGCTCGGCGCAGGGCCATCCGGTGCTGATCCAGGCCGGCCAGAGCGGGCGCGGCAGCGAGTTCGCGGCGCGCTGGGGCGAGCTGGTGTTCGTGATCTATCCCAACATCGACGTGGCGCGCAGGTCGTATGCCGACTTCAAGCGCAAGGTCGCGGCGCACGGCCGCGATCCGGCGCAGGTCAAGGTGGCGCCCGCGGTCTACGTGGTCGCGGCCGAGAGCCGCGCCGAGGCCGAGGACAAGAAGGCCGCGATCGATGCGCTCGTGAAACCGGTCGACGGCCTCGCGCTGCTGTCGGAAGTGCTGAACTTCGACTTCGCGACCAAGCGGCCCGACGAGCCCTTCACCGACGAGGAGCTGGGCTCGATCACCGGGCTGCGCGCGATCCTCGACCGCGTGATCGCGCAGAGCGGCCTGGCACGGCCGACGCTCGCGGACTTCCTGCGCTTCAGCGGCCGCGGCACCACCGACGAGCTCGCCACCTTCGTCGGCAGCAAGACCGACGTCGCCGACCAGATGGAGCAGTGGTTCCGCACCGGCGCCTGCGACGGCTTCGTGCTCGCGGCCACCAGCATGCCCGGCAGCTACGAGGACTTCGTGCGGCTGGTGGTGCCCGAGCTGCAGCGCCGCGGCGTCTTCCACCACGACTACGAGGGCCCGACCCTGCGCGACAACCTCGGCTTGGCGCGTCCGGCGGCGGGCGACTGGAAACATCTCTACCGCTGACACGAGGAGCACCCCATGGAAGCCAGCGCCTACAAGCAACTCATGAAGCATCACGCGGGTGCGCCGGTGGTCATCGCCACCGGCCGGCCCGGCGAGCGCACCGGGCTCACCGCCACGGCCTTCTGCTCGCTGTCGGATTCGCCGCCCACCGTGCTGATCTGCGTCAACCGCGGCGCGAGTGCGCACCCGGTGATCGAACGCACGCGCGCCTTCTCGGTGAACCTGCTGCGCGACGGCCAGGCCGACATCGCCGCGCGCTTCGCGGGCATGACCGGCCTGAAGGGCGAGCAGCGCTTCGAGGGCGGCGACTGGACCGTGCAGCAGACCGGCGCGCCGGTGATGGCCGATGCGCTCGCGAGCCTCGACTGCGAGCTGCTGCAGGCGCACGACCACGGCACGCACTCGGTCTTCATCGGCCTGGTGCGCGAGGTGCACAGCGATGGCGGCGCCGATCCGCTGATCTATTTCCGCGGCAGCTTCAGCGCGCTGCGCGAGCGCGCGCCGGCGGCCTGCGCGGCCTGACCGCGCCCGGAAACCCGCCCGGCGACCCGCCGGGAAATCCGACGACAAGAACAGGAGACAGCCATGAAGAGAAGAACCCTGCTGCAGGCAGGCGCCGCGGCCGCCTGGTCGCTGGTGCACGCGGGCGCCGCGCGCGCCGAGGCCGGCTACCCGAGCAAGCCGGTGCGCATCCTCGTGCCCTACACCACGGGCCAGTCGGCCGACCTGTTCGGCCGCATGGTCGCGATCGAGCTCGGCAAGCTGTGGCCGCAGCAGGTCTTCATCGACAACAAGGGCGGCGGCGCCAGCATTCCCGGCATGCTCGCGGGCCGCAATGCCGCGCCCGACGGCTACACGCTCACGGTCGGCGGCAGCGGGCCGATGGCGATCAACCCCGGGCTCTATGGCAAGAAGCTGCCCTACGACCCGCTGGCCGATTTCATCCCGGTGCACGGCCTGTTCCTGTCGCCGCTGGTGGTGCTCGCCAATCCCTCGGCCAACATCGATTCGTTCAGGCAGCTGGTCGAGTCCGCCAAGCGCAAGCCCGGCACCGAGAAATGGGGCGTGGCCGGCCTGGGCACCTCGCCGCATCTCGCGGGCGAACTGATCAAGGCCAAGGCGCAGATCGACGTGGTGGCCGTGCCCTACCGCGGCAGCGGCGTGATGCTCAGCGACCTGCTGGGCGGACAGGTCACGCTGGGCGTGGACACGGTCTCGGCCGCCATCTCCTACGTGCGCAGCGGGCAGCTCAAGGCGATCGCCGTCACCTCGGCCAGGCGCGTGCCGCAGCTGCCCGACGTGCCGACCGTGGCCGAGAGCGGCTTCCCGGGCGTCGAGGCCGTCGGCTGGGCCGGCTTCCTGCTGCCGCTGCACACGCCGCCGGCCGTGGTCGCGGCCGCCGAGCAGGGCATCCACCGCGTGATGTCCGACCCCGCGATCCAGGAGGCCATGACCCAGCGCGGCGCGCTGCCCGACCTGCGCGGCGGCGGTGCCTTCGGCGCCTTCGTCAAGGCCGAGGTCCCGAAGTGGACCGAGCTGATCGTCGCCAACGGCATCAAGGTCGACCAGTAGGCCGGCCGCATCCCCACACCCTTTCTTCCGCCACAGGAGCCTTCGTGTCCGCCACCCTCACCCCGCCGCGCCGCCAGCGCCTCCAACGTTCCGAACTCGCGGTGCCCGCCACCTCGGAGCGCTTCTTCGCCAAGGCCTGCGCGAGCGATGCCGACGTCGTCTTCCTCGACCTCGAGGACGCGGTGGCCGACGCCTTCAAGGACCAGGCCCGGCGCCAGGCCGTCGAAGCCCTCAACGTGCTCGACTGGGGCCGCAAGACCATGGCCGTGCGCATCAACGGCCTCGACACGCCCTGGGCGTTGCGCGACCTGGTCGACATCGTGAGCGAGTGCCCTCGGCTGGACATGGTGCTGCTGCCCAAGGCCGGCACCGCCTTCGACGTGCAGTTCGTAGCGCAGGTGCTGACGGCCATCGAGCGCGAGAAGGGGCGCGACAAGCGCGTGGGCATCGAGGTGCTGATCGAGACCTCGCAGGGCGTCGCGCATGCCGAGGAGATCGCCGCCTCGTCCGACCGGCTGGAGGCGATGATCTTCGGCGTCGGCGACTACACGGTCGACATGCGCACCAACGATTTCGTGTTCGGCACGCCGAGCGAGCGCTATGCGGTGCTCACCGCCCCCGACGCGCAGGGCCTGCGCCACCGGCACTGGAACGACCAGTGGCATTTCGCGCTCGCGCGCATCGCCAATGCCTGCCGCGCCTACGGCGTGCGCGCCATCGACGGCCCCTTCACCGACTTCGGCGATTCCGAGGGATACCGCGCCTCGGCCACGCGCTCGGCGGCGCTGGGCTTCGAGGGCAAGTGGGCCATCCATCCCTCGCAGGTGGCGATCGCCAACGAGGTCTACTCGCCCTCGGCCGGGCAACTGGCCTGGGCCGACAAGGTGCTCGGCACGCTCGAAGCGGCCGCCGCGCAGGGCAACGGGGCCATCGGCGAGAAGGGAGTGCTGATCGACCTGGCCCATGCCAAGCTCGCGCGCTCGCTGCAGCAGCGCCAGGCCACGATCGACCGGCACACGGGCGGCAACGCCGATCGGCGCTGAGATGGCAGAGACTCCATCCGCCCCCCTGGCCGGCGTGCGCGTGCTCGACATCGCGACCTTCGTGGCCGCGCCCTTCAGCGGCACCATCCTCGCGGACTTCGGCGCCGACGTGATCAAGATCGAGCAGCCCGAGGGCGGCGATCCGCTGCGCAAGTTCGGCACGCCCACGGAATGCGGCGACACCCTGGTGTGGCTCAGCGAGGCACGCAACAAGCGCTTCGTGACGCTCGACCTGCGCGTGCCCGAGGGCCGCGAACTGTTCCTCCAATTGGTGGCGCAGTCCGATGCGGTGCTCGAGAACTTCCGCCCCGGCACCATGGAGCGCTGGGGCCTGGACTTCGAGACCTTGCGCCAAGCCAATCCGCGCATCGTGCTGCTGCGCGTGAGCGCCTACGGCCAGACCGGCCCCTACCGCGAGAAGCCCGGCTTCGCGCGCGTGGCGCACGGCTTCGGCGGGCTCTCGCACCTCGCGGGCATGAGCGACGGGCCGCCCGTGGTGCCGGGCTCGACCTCGCTGGCCGACTACATCTCGGGCCTGTGGGGTGCGCTCGGCGTGCTGCTGGCGTTGCGCGTCGCCGAACGGACCGGCGAGGGCCAGGTCATCGACGTTTCGCTCTACGAATCGATCTTCCGGCTGCTCGACGAACTGGTGCCGGCCTACGGCAAGTTCGGCGAGGTGCGGCAGCGGCTCGGCGCCGACGTGCCGCACGTGGTGCCGCATGGCCACTGGCAGACGGCCGAGGGCAAGTGGGTGGCGCTGGCCTGTTCGAGCGACAAGATCTTCGAGCGACTGGCTCACCTGATGGAGCGGCCCGACCTGGTCGCGCCCGACCGCTTCGCGACCAATGCGCAGCGGCTCGCGGGCCGTGCCGAGATCAATGCCGCCATCGCGGGCTGGATCGGCCGGCTCGAACTGGCCAAAGTGGTGGCGCGCTGCGACGCGGCCGGCGTGCCCTGCGGGCCGATCATGGCGATCGACGACATCTTCGCCGACCCGCAGTACGCGGCGCGCGGCAACCTGCAGCGGGTACAGGACCCGCGCGTGGGCGAGCTCGTGGTGCCGGCCGCCGTGCCGCGGATGTCGAAGACGCCGCCGCTGCTGCTGCGCCACCTGGGCGGCGCGCTCGGCGCGCACACGCAGGAAGTGCTCGGCGAACTGCTGGGCCTCGATGCCGAGGCGCTGGCGCGGCTGCGTGCCGCCCGTGCGCTGTGATCCGGTCTCCTTTCATCCACGACAAGCGCTCATGCATTCCCCGCCCGTTCATCCCTCGGCCGCGCTGTTCTCCGGCGAGAAGCTCGTTCCCGCGCTCGCGCCCTGCGAGCACTACGCGGGCAGCGAGAAGCTGATCCACAAGGCGCTGCAGCTGCAGGCAGAACTCGGCCCGGTCTTCGACCTGACCTGCGACTGCGAAGACGGCGCCGCCGCGGGCGAGGAGAAGGCCCATGCCGAGATGGCCGCGCGCGCCATCGCCTCGGACGCCAATCGCCATGGCCGGGTCGGCGCGCGCGTACACGATGCCTCGTCGGCCTTCTGGCGCGCCGACGTCGACACGCTGGTCGGCGAGGCCGGCGACCGGCTGGCCTACCTCACGCTGCCCAAGGCACAGCGCACCGCCGACGTCATCGACATGCTCGAGCACATCGAGCGGCGCCGCGTTGCGGCCGGCCTCGCGCGCGCCATCCCGGTCCATGTGCTGATCGAGACCCATGGCGCGCTGCGCGACGTGTTCGAGATCGCGGCGCTGCCGGGCCTGGAGGTGCTCGACTTCGGGCTGATGGATTTCGTCAGCGACCACCAGGGCGCGATCGGCTTCGAGGCCATGCGCAGCCCGGGCCAGTTCGAGCATCCGCTGCTGGTGCGCGCCAAGACGCGCATCGTGGCCGCGGCGCTCGCCAACGGCCTCGTGCCGGCGCACAACGTGTCGCTGACGCTGCGCGATCCGCTCGCCACGCGCAACGACGCCTACCGCGCGCGGCACGAGTTCGGCTTCCTGCGCATGTGGAGCGTGCATCCCGATCAGATCCGGCCGATCGTCGAGGCCATGGCGCCCGATGCGAGCCAGGCCGAGCGCGCCGGTGCGATCCTGCTGGCGGCGAGCGAGGCGCAGTGGGGGCCGATACGGCACGAGGGCGAGTTGCACGACCGCGCGAGCTATCGCTACTTCTGGAGCGTGCTGCGCGCGGCCGAGGCCGCGGGTGTCGCGTTGCCCGCGCAGGTGCGCGGGCGCTTCTTCTTGGGCTGACGCGGCACGCGGCGAATAATCCGCGTCTTCGCCGCGATCGATGTCCAGCCCGGAACGCCGCGCAGGCGCATCGAAGGAACACGAGCGGTGAGAAGTTCGCGCAGCCCCCAGCCCTCCGTCTCCCACGGCACGCAGAGCATCGAACGCGCCCTGCGCATCCTGCGCGAACTGGCCGCGCGCGGCGAATTCGGCTGGCGGCTGTCGGACCTCGCGGCGCGCTGCGAGGTCGACAAGGGCACCGTGCACCGCGTGCTCTCGTGCCTGGTGCGCGAGCGCTTCGTGCAGCAGCGCAGCTCCGACAAGCACTACTTCCCCGGCCCGATGCTCTACGAACTCGGCCTCTCGCTGCCCGGCTACGCGGCCTTCCAGCAGGCCTGCGAGCGCCGCATGGCGAAGCTGGCGGCGCAGACCGAGGCCATCGCCTGGCTGATCCTGCGCAGCGGCAACGAGTACGTCTGCGCGGTGCGCCAGGGCTCGCTCGAGCTGCGCGGCCTGATGGTGCACGTGGGCACGCGGCGGCCGCTGTTCACCTCGGTCGGCGGCGTCGCGATCCTGCAGACCCTGCCTTCGCTCGAGACCGAGAACATCCTCGCCGACAACATGCAGCAGGAGATCGCGCAGCGCGGCAGCGGCCGCCTCGACGCGCTCGAGAAGATGCGCGAGCGCTCGCGGCGCCATGGCTTCGGCGTCAACCTCGGCGACGTGGTGACCGGCGTGCATGCCTTCGCGGTGCCGGTGTGCGCCGACAATGGGCGCGCGATGGCCGCGGTGTGCCTCACCGGGCTGGCCGAGCAGTTCGGCGAGCCGAAGCTGGCCGAAGTCCGAGCGGCGCTCGACGAAGTGGCGGCGGCGGTGGAGCAGGATGCGCGCGAATTGCTCGGCGGCGTCATGCACATGGATCACATGAGCGCGAACGCCGAGCCTTGAGCACCGACGCGCGGCGCTACAAGTTCAAACTGTGAAACTCCGCTGCCCGGCCCTATGGGCAGCGAAAAGACCGCTCGATATTCTCGATCGCAGAGACAACTCACGACGAGAAACGATGAACGTGGACACTGCGGTCAACCTCGAGGACCTGCGCTCGATGGCACGGCGGAAGCTGCCGCGGATCGCCTTCGATTTCATCGACGGCGGCGTGGACGACGAGGACTGCATGCGGCGCAACCGCGAGGCCTTCCGCCGCTTCCAGCTGGTGCCGCGCTACCTCGTCGACGTGTCGCGGCGCGACCAGTCCACCGAACTGCTGGGCCGGCGCCATGCGAGCCCCTTCGGCATCTCGCCCACGGGCCTGGCCGGGCTGTTCCATCCGGGTGCCGACGAGCTGCTTGCGCAGGCCGCGCGCGCGGCCGACGTGCCCTTCCTGCTGTCGAGCGCGAGCAATGCCTCGGTCGAGGCGGTCGCGAAGCTCGCGCCCGAGCATGTCTGGTTCCAGATCTACGGAACGCGCGAAGAGCGCATCAACCTCGATCTCGTCGAGCGCGCACGCGACGCCGGCGTGCGCACGCTGGTGGTGTCGGTCGACGTGCCGGTGAATTCCAACCGCGAGCGCAACCGGCGCAACGGCTTCTCGCGCCCCTTCCGGATGACGCCCGGCGTGGTGCTCGAAGCGCTCGGCCATCCGGCCTGGGTGCTGCGCTACCTGCGCAGCGGCGGCATCCCGATGATGAGCAACTGGGCGCCCTATGGCCGCGCGGGCGCCTCGGCGGCCGAGATCGCCGACCTCTACGGCACGCTGACACCCGCGCCGATGATCACGTGGCGCACGCTCGAGCGCATCCGCGCGGACTGGAGCGGCCCGCTCGCCGTGAAGGGCCTGCTGCATCCCGACGATGCGCGCCAGGCCGCGGCGCTCGGCGTCGATGCGATCGTGGTCTCGAACCATGGCGGGCGCCAGCTCGACGTGGCGCCCACGCCGCTCGAGATGCTGCCCGCGATCCGCGCGGCGGTCGGCGAGCGCGTGGAGCTGCTGCTCGACAGCGGCGTGCGCCGCGGCTCCGACATCGTGATCGCGCGCTGCCTCGGCGCGCGCTTCGCACTGTTCGGCCGGCCCACGCTGTTCGGCGCGGCCGCGGGCGGCGCGCGCGGCATCGCGCGGGCGCTGCAGATCGTGCGCAACGAGATCGACATGGTGCTCGCGCAGATCGGCTGCGCTTCCTTCGACGCGCTCGACGCGCGCCATCTTCGCGACGCGGGCGCCGAGACCTTCGCGAGCCCATCCCCTCCCCTGCCCGCCATGCCGGCGGCCAACGGCACCGCCTTCGATCCACCCAGGGCGGCGACCTCACAACCATGAAGGAGACAGCGATGACCTCACTCTTGCGCCTCGCGCGGCGGCTCGCCGCACTGCCGCTGGCATTCGCGCTGACCGCCGGCGCACTGGCCCAGGGCTACCCGAACCGGCCGATCAAGATCGTGGTCGCCTACCCGCCCGGGCAGAGCACCGACATCGCCACCCGCTACTTCGCGGCCAAGCTCTCGGCCGCGCTGCACGAGGGCGTGGTGGTGGAGAACCGTCCCGGCGCCTTCGGCAACATCGGCACCGCCTATGCGGCGCGCGCCACGCCCGACGGCTACACGCTGATCATGGGCGCCTCGGGCACGCATGCGATGAACCCGGCGCTCTACGACAACATCGGCTTCGACGCCGAGAAGGACTTCGATCCTATCGTCGCGACCGCCTTCATCCCGATGGTGATCTCGGTGCATCCCTCGCTCGGCGTGCAGACGCTGCCCGAACTCATCAAGCTCGCGCGCAGCCGGCCCGACAAGGTCGACGTGGCGCTGCCCAGCGTCACGGCGCAGTTGGTGCTCGAGATGATCCGGCGCCAGAACGTGCCGCTGTTCTCGGTCAAGTACAAGGGTTCGGGCGAGGCGATGACCGCGCTGCTGGGCAACCAGGTGCCGGTGCTGATCGACACCGTGGCGGCATCGCGCGCGCAGTTCGGCAGGATCAAGCCGCTGGCCGTGACCTCGGCCAAGGCCATGACCGCGCTCCCCGAGATCCGGCCCGTGGCCGAGCAGGGCCTCGAGGGCTTCAGCGTGGTGGCCTGGAACGCGCTGATGGCGCCGCGCGGCACGCCGGTGGAGGTGCGCGAGCGGCTGGCCGCCGAGATGCGCAAGATCCTCGCGCTGCCCGAGACCGCCAAGGCGCTGCACGAGCTCGGCTTCGAGCCCGCGCCGCCGATGGACTACGCCCAGCTCGTCGCCTGGCTGCGCTCGGGGCGCCTGACCGACGCCGAGATCATCCGCAGCGCCGGCATGAAGGCCGACTGACGCGCCGCCCTTCTTTCCCCTTTTCTTCTTTCATACAAACCCAGGAGACATCCCATGACCGTGCTCGCGCAAGAACTCAAGGTCCGCCCGCTGCATTCCGATTTCGTGATCGAAATCGACGAACGCATCGAGGACATCCTCGCCAATCCCGACGCCATCGAGCAGGTGCGCCGCCTGTGGCAGGACGCGCCGGTGATCGTGTTCCCGCGCCAGTCGCTCGAGGAGGCCGACCAGGTGCGCTTCACCGAGCAGTTCGGCCACTGCGAGAGCGCCAACCGCAAGGACATCCAGTCGCCCTACCACGACGAGATCATCTACTTCAGCACCCTGCGCTATGCCGATGGCCGCTTCGTCGGCGGCTTCGCGGGCGGCGACGACGTCGACTGGCATTCGGACCAGACCTTCCGCGTCAAGCCCGCCACCGGCGCCATGCTCTACGGCCTGGAGGTGCCCAAGGGCGGCGGCGACATCTACTGGGCCGACCAGTACGGCGCCTGGGAGCGGCTGCCCGCCGACGTGCGCGCGCTGATCGACGGCCGCACCGGCACCTACCGCTATGCCAAGCGCATGGCGATCATGAACACGCTCGAGCTCAAGGACAAGGAAAGCGCGCAGGCCAGGGAGATGGCGAAGCTGCCCGATGCCTTCCACCCGGTGGTGCTCACGCACCCGCTGACCGGCCGCAAGGCGCTCTATGCCGACCCGACCACGCTGGTGGCGATCGAGGGCCTGAGCGAGGCCGAGAACGCGCGCGTGCTGCCGCTCCTGTTCGAGGCCGGCGGCAGCGCCGAGCTCGTGTACCGCCACAAGGTGCGCAACGGCGACCTGATGATGTGGGACAACGGCTGCACCATGCACCGCCGCGACGAGATGCAGCTCAACCAGCCGCGGCTGATGAAGCGCACCACCTTCCGTCTCGCCGCCGACGCCTACTGCGTGCCCCACTGAACGGAGAGCGACCGTGAACAGCTCCAGAGTGTTCCTGCGCGTCAATCGCGTGGAGGCAGCCCTGTGCGCGAAGGCGCGCGAGGCCACGGTGTCCGACCTGCACGAGGCGGCCGCGCCGCGCGGCATCGGCGGCCTGATGTCCAGCCGCATGCGGCCGATCCAGAAGGGCGCGCGCATCGCGGGCCCGGCCGTCACGGCCTTCTGCGCGCCCGGCGACAACCTGATGATGCACCGCGCGCTCTACCTCGCGCAGCCCGGCGACGTGCTGGTGGTTGTCTGCGACGCCGAGACCTCGGGCGCCCAATGGGGCGACATGGCGGCACGCTATGCGCTGCGCAAGGGCCTCGCGGGCGTGGTGGTGCAGGGCTGCGTGCGCGACACCGACACGGTGGAGGCGCTCGGCCTGCCGGTCTGGTCCACCCACGTCCTCTCGATCCATCCCGACAAGTGCGGCCATGGCTTCGTCAACACGCCGGTGGTCTGCGACGGCGTGCTGGTGCAGCCGGGCGACCTGGTCATGGCCGACGGCGACGGGGTGGTCTGCGTGCCACGCCGCGAGGCCGGCGAGATCGTCGAGGCCGCGCTCGCGCGCATGCGCAAGGAAGAAGAGATGGCGCGCGCGGTCGAGCGCGGCGCGGCGGTGTGGGACCTGGGCGGCTCGGCGGCGAGCTATGCGGCGATGAACGTCGAGGAGATTGATGCGGCGTTCGATGACGTGCGCTGAGTGAAGGCGTCGCCGGTGCTCGCGACCAGGCGTTCAGGTCTTAGCCATGACTCAAGCTGCGCGAGCAGTCCATGTGACAGATTGCCAAGGATGGCGAAAACCACCGCAGCATGACTTGTGCAGCAAAAAAGTGACGCACCGCAAAAGCGACATCGCGGCGCGCCCCGGCAAGCTCACGCGCGCGCTGCGCGACATAGTTATCCAAAGACTCGTTCAGTAAGTACATGACCGAACTCGGACGCTGGCGCCGCCGCGGGGTGGAAGCTGACCGGCACGTGCCCCTGCTCAAGGAGCGTGAAGCGATCCAGCTTTTCGCATGGCCGGCCCGAGCCGGCCGCGCAGCAGCACGACCACGTCGACCAAGGGGCGCGATGGCATGTCGTTTTTCTTGAGGAACGTGTGCCATAGCGCCTGTCGGGATGGATCATTTGCGTACTCATCGCTCAAGCCCACCGGCAACGACCCTGGCACCGCCATGCCGCGCCGCATGAACGTCGCGGCAATGGCATTGGCCAACATGTCGTCATCCAGGTCCTCGCGCTCTAGCAAGACCATCAGGTCCAAGTAGTCCTTGAGACGACTGTTGGTCATGCCCAGCACGACGATCGCATGAAGCTTCTCGGAAACAACGGTATAGGCCGGATAAGTGCGAAGGCGAGGCGCCGGCAGATCGGCGATGAGGACGGGATAGATCGCATCGGCGGGTCCTGGCGTGATGGCGTCGCCAAAGCCGACGTCGATCTGCGTCTTGCAGCGAGCGCGCGCCACGTCGGCATCGATCAAGACCCGCGCCCCGGCATAGCCGGCATCTTTGCGAATCTCCGAGACCCTGATCGAAGCCGGATCGAAGCTGATGCCATCGTCCACCCGCACGCTCGCGATATCACGGAAGGCCTGGGCCATGGACGCCAGATCGCTGGCACCGAAACCGAGCAGATCGGCATCGCGCGTCGCGCGGTGCGGCATGTCGTACCAGAGCGTGAACAGCAGCGCGCCCTTGAGCACGAAGCGATCGGCATGCACCGACTCGCCAAGGCGGTAGAGCATGCGTTCCAGGGCGAAGCGCACCAGCACCTGGTTGAAGTCGACGCCCTGGGCCTTGGCGATGTTGAGCAGGCGCGCTCGCACGGAGGCCGACAAGTCCTTGCTCACTCGATGGCCTCCAGGTAGGGACGCATCACATTGGCGACGCGGCAGATCCTCGCGTAGTGCCAAAGCTCGTCCGCCGACGCCTTGCGCTGGGCCCGTGCATCTCGAAGGGCTTCGAGCGCCACATCCAGGCCGATCTTGTTGCGGTGCTTGAAGCAATCCACCACGGTCTTGGCCACGCCGTAGACACGCAGTGGCACCTGGTCTCGCTCGACTACCTCGATGCCCGCCGAATAGGCTTCGCCGGAAACCTGGACCATCTTAAGCGGCGGGTAGGCGATCCTCGGGACATGGCTGCCGCGCGGCATTGCGATCCAGACCTGGCGCGGCAGCTGCGTGGTGAGCTCATGGAACTGCAGGGCGGTGAGCAGGCAGAACACGGCCTGGGGAACCTTGGTGGCGATCGCCGCAAGGCTCTCATGTTCGGAGCCTCCCGGTTCGGGCAGGCGGTAGAGACCGCGTCCCACCTTCTCCAGCAGGCCTGCATCCGTCATGCGCGTCAGCGCCACACGGGGCGTATTGGTGGCGTCCAGATCGCTGGCGCGGAGCATCCCCTTGCGCCCGAGCAGATCGAGAATTCGTTGAGCGTGGGTGTCCTGGCGCACGGTGTCCGCAGTATGTTCCGTTTTTTCGTTATTTTCTACTATTTGACGAAATTAGGGAACATCCACAAAGCTTGCCGATCCGTGCGGGACGACCGTGCCCGAGGCCTGAACAAGCGCGCTGTCCAGCCCCCCCGGACCACGCGCGAAGTGCGCCTGACCGACGCCGGGCAGTTGCTGCTGCGGCGCAGCGCGGCGCTCGTGAATCTCGCCTGCCGCATCCAGTCGGAGTTCGAGGCGCTCGCGCCGCCACGGTGCTGAGCGCTGTGCCCGACCGGTGTCGCCCCTCAGGGCGCCGCGACACACCTCCAAGCAATCAAATCCCGCGCCGTCGGAATCTCCCCCGAAGCATTGCGCGCCAGCGAAGGCGCCCCACCCCGCGCCTGGTCGTCGTGCACCCAGCGGTCGAGATCGGCCAGCGCGTTCCAGTTCAGTTGAAGGGGCGTGAGGCCGAGCCGCTTGAGCACGGCATTCGTGTTGTAGAAGCCGTGGCTGTAGTCCTCGACGAAATAGGCGCGCACGGTGTTGCGGATGTCGCCGGCCGCGACCTGTCCGCCCGCGGGCAGGCCGTTCAGCTGCCTGACGAATTCGCCGGCCTGCGTGCAGGGCACGAGGAAGTCGGAGGTGCCCTGGTAGATCACGATCTTTTTGCCCTTGCCGCCGTCCCGCTTCTGCCGCGCCGACATGCGCAGGAAGGGCACGAGCTCGTCGGGCCGCACGTTCCACACCGGGGCCAGCTGGTCGAGCAGCCGGTGGTAGCCGTCGTAGTCGGCGCCCGATTCGATCGCGACGTCGGCCAGGTAGCGCGAGGTTGCGCCCAGGCCGTCGCTCAGGGTCTGGGGCGACACGTCCTGGCCGAACAGGCTGGTGAGCATGGCCGAGGCGCTGGCCCAGTTGGTCGTCCAGTCATTGACGGTGTCGGGCACCTGCAGGGTCTTCAGCAGGTTGGTCTCGTCGACCGGCGGCGCGCCCGCGACGACACCGTCATACGCGTCGGGCCAGTTGGCGATGGCCTTGAGCGCCTGCCGTCCGCCGGTGGAGATGCCGACGAAGTAGGTGTCGGTGGGCGCGGCACCGGTGAGCTTCTTGAGCAGGTACAGGCCGACGTCGAGCGATTTCTTGATCGAGTCCTGCCCGAAGTTCTTCACCATCTCCTGCCTCGCGACATCGGAGAGCTTGCGGCCCGGGCGCACGAAGTCGGGATCGAAGGCGCCGTTCGAGCCGTCGGCACCCGCGTCGCTGAGCACCACGGCATAGTTGGCCAGCGCCATGCCCTGCAGCGGCAGCGCGAACTGCTGGCTGGTCTGCGTGCCCGCGGCGACCACGTCGGACTTCCAGGCGAAGCCGCCGCCGCCGAGCTGCACGAACTTGCCGTTCCACTGCGCCGGGATGTAGATCTGGTAGTTGATGTCACGCACACGGTAGCTCGGGTCCTTCACGGCCGGGTCGACGCCGCCGGGCGAGGTGGGCTGGATCGTGCCCTTGACCAGGCAGTAGGCCGGCAGCGCGAGCCAGACCTGCTGGACGGACGTGACCTTGAAGCCGCCGGTCTTCGGCGAGGGAAAGCGGCTGCCGCGAAAGCCGTCGAGCACGGCGTCGCCGTACTGCGAACCATCGAGCTGGTTCGAGCAGGTGCGCACGAGGGTGTTGGAAATGTCGTTGGCCGCCTGGGCCCACGAGGCGAGTGCGCCGCAGGCCAGCGCCACGAGCAGCGAGCGGATCCACCGCGCGAGGTTCTCTGTCTTGGTCAAGATGTGTCTCCAACGTGATCGGTTCGAATTCACAAGACCCCACGCCTGAGCCGGAGCGGGGACCACGCCTTCTTCCAGAGGCCGTGAAATTCTTGATCGCGCTGGAATGGACCGCACTATCCCTGCGGCGCCAATCGAATGACTTCGGGCGCCCGTGGCCCGCGACGCCTCAAGCCTCGCGCCGGATCTGCGGCGCGGGCAATCCCTCGATCATCACGTTGAGGCAGGCGGGCTTGCCGCTGGCGAGCGCGCGCCGTGCCGCGTCGGGCAGTGCATCGGCCTCGGTGACGAGTTCGCCGTGCGCGCCGAAGGCCTGCGCCACCGCGTCGTAGCGCGTGGGCTGCAGCTCGCAGCCGATCAGCCGCTCGGGCCCGTAGTCGCGCAGCTGGATCTGGTATTCGGCGTTCCAGCGCGCATCGTTGCCCACCACGGCCACGAAGGGCAGGCGGTGCCGGATGGCGGTGTCGAACTCGGCGATGTGGAAGCCCACGGTACCGTCGCCCATGACGGCGATCACCGGCGCCTCGGGTTGCGCGCAGCGCGCGCCGAGCGCATAGGCGAGTCCGGCGCCGATCGCGCCCGCCACGCCGTTGTTGACGCGGTGCGGCGCGCTCAGGCAGGCCATGGCCCACTGGCCGATCTCGCCGCCATCGCAGACCAGCACCGACTCGGGATGGCTGTCGAGCAAGGCTTGCAGCGGGCGCAGCATCTGCACCGGATGCAGACGCTGCGGCAGCGAGGCGCGCGCGTCGTCCCAGGCGGCGGGGCGGTAGGCCAGCCATGCATGCGCTTCCCGCAGCCACGACGGATCCCTGGCGCCAGCCGCGGCCGCTGTCAGCGCCCGCATCGCCGGCCAGGCATCGGCCTGCGCTTCGGTGCGCAGGCGCTCGCCGAGGGCACGGCGGCTGCGCGCGAGTTCATCGGCATCGGGATCGATCTGGTAGACCTTCGCATCGGCGGCCAACGCAGTGCCGAACTTCAGCGTGAAGTCCAGTCGCTTGCCCAGCAGCAGCACGCAGTCCGCGCGCGCCAGCAGCTGCGCGAAGGCGCCGAGGCTCGCATCGCCGATGCCGCGCGGGCTCTCCATGCCGGCGACCGGCACGCCCGTGGCCTGCTCCAGCGCGGCGATCAGCGCGCGCCCATCGCGCGTGAGGCAGGAGGGGCCCGCGAGGATCAGCGGACGCTCGGCCTCGGCGAGCTGCCGGGCCAGCTCGGTCGCGAGCGCCGGGTCGAGCAGCCGCGGCTCGGGCGCGAAGGCTTCCGGGCCGAAAGCGGGCACGGTGGCCGCGCCCTCGAGCACGTCGCTCGGCAGGCTCAGGTGCACCGGGCCGGGCCGCCCCGACTTCGCGATACGGATGGCCTTGGCGACATCGCCCGCCACCGCGTCGGCACTGGCGCAGCGCCACGCGGCCTTGCAGACCGGCTCGGCCATGTCGGCCTGGCGCATCTCCTGGAACGCGCCCAGGCCCAGCTGGTCGTTCGGCGCATGGCCCGACAGCAGCACCACCGGCGCCTCGGCCATCTGTGCGGTGTAGAGCGCGGCCACGGCGTTCGCATGGCCGGGACCGCCGGTGACGAGCGCGATGCCGACCTCGCCCGACACTCGCGACCAGGCATCGGCCATGTGCACGGTGCTGGCCTCGTGGCGCACGTGCACGAGTTCGATGCCCGAGCCGAAGGCCGCGTCGAACACCGGCATGACGTGGTTGCCCGAGAGGGTGAAGATGCGCGCGACGCGGGCCGCGCGCAGGCATTCGATCAGCGCATCGGCGCCGCGAAAGGTTCGGGTGGAGGGCATGCGGCGGACAAGGGGGAGCTAGGACTTGCGCGATTTTCCGGGCAACAGCGCCGCGACCACGCCGAGCAGCGGCAGGTAGGCGATCGCCTGGTAGACGAAGGCGATGCTGGTGTGGTCGGCCAGCAGGCCCAGCACCGCGGCGCCCAGGCCGCCCATGCCGAAGGCGAAGCCGAAGAACAGCCCCGAGACCATGCCGACCTTGCCCGGCATCAGCTCCTGCGCGTAGACGAGGATGGCCGAGAAGGCCGAGGACAGCACCAGCCCGATCACGATGGTCAGCGTGGTGGTCCAGAACAGGTCCGCGTGCGGCAGCAGCAGCGCGAACGGCGCCACGCCCAGGATCGACACCCAGATCACCGGCTTGCGGCCGATGCGGTCGCCGACCGGCCCGCCGAGCACGGTGCCCACGGCCGAGGCGAACAGGAAGAAGAACAGGTGCAGCTGCGCGCTCTGCACCGTGAGGCCGAAGCGGTCCATCAGGTAGAAGGTGTAGAAGCTGCTGATGCCCGCCACGTAGAAGTACTTCGAGAAGATCAGCACCAGCAGCACCGTGATGGCGCCCAGCACCACGCGGCGTGGATAGGGCGACTCGACCGCGGCCTTCTTGCGCGCGCCGGCCGTGACGTGATGGAAGGCATACCAGCGGCTCACCTGCAGCAGCAGGCCGATGCCCAGCAGCGCGGCCAGGCCGAACCAGGCCACGCTGTGCTGGCCGAAGGGCACGATGACCGCCGCCGCGAGCAGCGGCCCGATGGCCGTACCGAGGTTGCCCCCGACCTGGAACACCGACTGCGCGAGCCCGTGCTGACCGCCCGAGGCGAGCCGCGCGATGCGCGAGGACTCCGGATGGAAGATCGACGAGCCGAGCCCCACGAAGGCCGCGGCCAGCAGCACGATGCCGAAGCTGGGCGCGAAGGCCAGCAGCAAGAGGCCGATGAGCGTGGCCGTCATGCCGATCGGCAGCGAGTAGGGCTGCGGACGCCGGTCGGTGAACAGGCCGATCATCGGCTGCAGCAGCGAGGCCGTCAGCTGGTAGGTCAGCGTGATCAGGCCGATCTGCGCGAAGCTCAGCGAGAACGCGCCCTTGAGGATCGGGTACATCGCGAGGATCAGCGACTGCATCATGTCGTTGACCATGTGCGCGCTGCTGATGGCGCCCAGGATGCCGAAGGCCGGCTTGGCCTTCGCGGGACTGGCGGCGGCGCCAGCGGGCGTGGCCTGGGATTCGAGGGAAGCGGTCGCGGAGGGCGGCATGGGGACTTTCACACGGGGGAGACGGGACCGGCCGGCACGAGGGGCGCGAGTTGGGGAGGAACGGGCCGCCGGCGCCCCGGAATTATGGGAGGATGCGCCTCGCCTGTCTTGCGCCAACCGACCAACACCTTTCGCAAAAAGGACATGAACCTCCCGCGCCGTCCCAAGTCATTGCCCGAGGTGCTGCGCGAGATCGAGGGCGAGTCCTCGCCGATCGCGGGTCGCGCCACGGACTACCCCGCCGGCTGGCACATCCGGTCGCACCAGCACACCAAGCACCAGCTGATCTATGCCCTGCGCGGCGTGATGGTGGTGCAGGCCGAGGCCGGCCGCTGGGTGGTGCCGCCCACGCGCGCCATCTGGATGGCCGCGGGCATGGCGCACGAGATCCGCTGCGTCGGCGAGGTCCACATGCGCAGCCTGCTGGTGAAGCCCGAGGTGGCGCCGAAGACCTTGACCGCGACCCAGGCCGTGGGCATTCCGCCGCTGCTGCGCGAGCTGATCCGCGCGGCGATGGAAGTGAAGCAGCCCTATGCGCCCGGCACCCGCGACGGTCGGCTGATGCGCTTCATTCTCGACGAGCTGCGCAGCCTGCCCGTGCTGCCGCTGCACCTGCAGATGCCCGCCGACCCACGGCTGTTGCGCATCTGCGAACGGCTGCAACAGCATCTGGAAGATGCCTCCACCCTGGCCGACTGGGCCGGGCGGCTGTCGCTCGACGTGAAGACCATCCAGCGCCTGTTCACGAAGGAGACCGGCATGACCTTCGGCCAGTGGCGCCAGCAGGCCCGGCTGCTGCGCGCGCTGGAGCTGCTGGCCGACGGCGAGAAGATCATCGACATCGCCCTGCGCCTGGGCTACGACAGTCCCGGGGCCTTCGCGACCATGTTCCGCAAGCACTTCGGGCAGACGCCGAGCCAGTTCTTCGCCGAGCCCTGAGCGGGCGCGCCACGGGTCAGGCGTCGGCGCACTCCAGCGCGAAGGTCGGCACCTCCGCCTGGCGGCTCAGCCACACGCCGCCGCCCATTTCCTTGAAGCCGCGCGTCAGCCCGCGCCGGTACACCTGCGCGCGGTGGCGGAACAGGCGCGGGTCGCTGAGGTCCTCGTCGACCACGTCCTGCTCGAAGTCCTCCTGCGTCACGGCCTCGAGGTAGAGCGCGCCGGCGCTGAGCGACCCCAGGTTGCGCAGCGCGCGCTTGAGGTCGGAGGGTTCGAGGTAGGCCAGCACGCCCTGGCAGATCACGAGGTCGAAGCGCTCCCTCGCGCGATAGTCGACCACCGAGCCCCGCTCCCAGCCGTAGCGCTCGCACAGGTACTCGCTGAACTCGACGCCGTGGTAGCTGGCCTTCGGAAAATGCAACGCGATGGCATCGCGCCAGTGGCCGATGCCGCAGCCCATGTCGAGCACGCGCCGCACGGGCACGCGCAGGTACTTGAGGTACGAACAGACGAAGGCCGCGAGGCGCTCGGCGTGCTGCGGGTCGACCACCTTCGTTTTCTTGTCGAAGTAGTAGCGCCGGTAGTAGGCCTCGTCGAAGGTCGCCGCGTCGGCAGATTGCATGCAGGTTGTCTTTCAGGAAGTGCGGGCCTGCTCGCGAGGCCCGGCGCCATTTTCGCCCCGGAACCCGCCCGCGCCCCACGGTAAAGCCCGACCGGCGCCCGCCCGGCCTCAGGCAAAATGCCATGTCCCCTCCCCGCGCCCGGCGCGGTCCGTGGCTCCCTCACCTCACTCACGCGCAAGACGCCCACCGCCCCTTGGAACGGCCGCCCCACTCCACGTCCACGCAGCCCGTCACGCTGGCCAACTGCGACAGCGAGCCCATCCACATCCCTGGCCTCGTGCAGCCCCACGGCGCGCTGTTCGCGTTCGATGCCTCGACCCTCACGCTGACGCGCGTCAGCGCGAACGCCCGCGCGCTGCTCGGCGACACGGCGCCCGCCCTGGGCGAGCGCCTTGCGGCCGACCATTTCATGGGCGACGCGCTGGTGCACGAGGCGCTGCACGAGGCCAACGGGGTGGCGGTCGATACCGACGAGGGGTCGCCGATCAACCTCGAGGTGAGTCTCGGCGAGCGCCGCTTCGACCTGATCCTGCACCGCATCGGCTACGAGCTGGTGGCCGAGTTCGAGGCCCGCGACGCCACGGCGGACGCGGTGTCGGACTTCGCGCTCAAGGCGCACCGCGCGATGGACCGGCTCAAGCGCCAGGGCTCGATCGACGGCCTGCTCAATCTCTCGGTGGAAGTCGTGCGGCAGCTCACGGGCTTCGACCGCGTGATGGCCTACCGCTTTCGCCACGACGACAGCGGCGAGGTGGTGGCCGAGCGCCGCCACGAGGCGCTCGAGCCCTTCGTGGGCCGTCGCTATCCGGCCAGCGACATCCCGGCGCAGGCGCGCCGGCTCTACGTGATCAACACCCTGCGCCTGATCGCCGACGTGCAGTCGACGCCGGTCGGGCTCGACGTGGCCGACCCGCAGCTGCCGCCGCTGGACATGAGCCACTGCACGCTGCGCAGCGTGTCGCCGATCCACATCGAGTACCTGCGCAACATGGGCGTGGGCGCGTCGATGAGCATCTCGATCGTCATCAACGGTCAGCTCTGGGGCATGCTGGCCTGCCACCACCGCAGCGCCCACCAGGTGCCCTACGCCATCCGCATGGCCTGCGACGTGCTCGCGCAGGTGCTGGCCTCGAACGTGCAGAGCCTGCTGGCGCGCGAGCAGGCGGGCCGGGCCTCGAGCGCCGCGCAGCTGCGCGGCTCGCTGATCGAGGCGGTGCTGCATGCCGAGGACACCTTCAGCGCGCTGATCGGCCTGGCGCGCCCGCTGGCCGACGCCTTCGACGCGCAGGCGGCGGTCATCGCCGAGCAGTCGCGGCTGCACGTGGACGGCGACATGCCCCGCGAGGCCGCGGCGGCGCTGATGCAGTGGCTCACCGCCTCGACGAACGGCGACCAGATCGTGGCGCTGCACACGCGCGAGCAACTGCCCGAGAACCTGCGCTCGCTGGCCGGCGTGTGGTGCGGCTTTCTCGCGCTGCGCTTCGACGCGATCGACAACGGCTGGCTGGTGCTCGCGCGCAAGGAACAGATCGAGACCATCAACTGGGGCGGCAAGCCCGAGAAGCACTACGTGAGCGGCCCGCTCGGGCCCCGGCTCACGCCGCGCGGCTCCTTCGACGTCTGGAAACAGACGGTGCGCGACACCAGCGTGCCCTGGGGCGCCAACGATCTCGACTTCGCGCGCCAGCTGCGCGACGAGCTGATCCGCGCCAGCGCGGCGCGGCTGGCCGACACCTACAAGGCCCGCACCGAGCTGCTGGCCGTGCTGGGCCACGACCTGCGCGACCCGCTGCAGTCGATCACGATGGCCGCCAAGCTGCTCGAACGCAGCCTGCCCGACGGCAGCAACGCCGGCGCGCGGCTGGGCCAGCGCATCCAGACCTCGAGCAGCCGCATGGCGCGGCTGATCGGCCAGGTGCTCGATGCCTCGCGGCTGCAAAGCGGCATGGGCCTGCAGATGGTGCCGGTGCAGATCGACCTGGCGCGGCTGCTGGAGGACGCGGTCGACGAGTCGCGCACCGCCTACCCCGGTTCGCAGCTCGAGCTCGAGGCACCCAAGACGCTGCCCGTGCTGGCCGACCCCGACCGCATGGCGCAGCTGGTCGGCAACCTGGTGAGCAATGCGCGCCACCACGGCCTGCCCGGCGAGGCGGTGCACCTGCGGCTCGAACAGGTCGACGCGCACGTGGTGTTCAGCGTGGCCAACCGCGCACCGCCGATCGACGCCGCGCTGGTGCCCGACTTGTTCAGCGCCTTCAAGCAGCGCAGCGTGCCCAACGAGCGCAACAAGGGCGGACTGGGCCTGGGGCTGCACATCGCGCAAGCCATCGTGCGCTCGCACCGCGGCAGCATCGGCTATGCGCATGTCGACGGCTACGTGGTGTTCACCGTGCGGCTGCCCCAGGTTCCCGCGCCCGCGCCCTGAGCTTTCTCGCGCCCGACGGCGCGCAAGCCGCTCCTATAATCTCGCCCCGCCGGCCGATGCAAACGAAAGCATCACCCAAGCCGGCGCGCGCGAAGGTGCGCCGGTTGCAGGACCGGCGTTAAACGGGAAGCAGGTGACGGGTCCTCCGGACCCCAGTCCTGCGCTGCCCCCGCAACGGTCGGCGGATTCGCGGTCCTCACGGTCGATGCCCTCGCGGGCATCGCAGCCACTGTGCCCCGGCATGGGAAGGCGAGGATCGCGGCAACGGCGCATCTCCCGATGCACCGCTGCGCTCCGCAAGCCCGGATACCGGCCTTCGCCTCGTTCGGTCGCTGCGGGAGTGCAGGCAAGCCGTATCGGTCACGCATGGGCGCGGGGCCGGTCGCTGGCGGGTCCCCTCGGCGTCCGATTGTTCTCATGGCCCGCGGGAGCGCGGGCCCGAAGGAAACCCTCGTGCGCAACTTCTCCCGGCGCGGCCGCGTCAGACCCCACCAAGCCCTCATCGGATCCGGCGTCATGCTGCTCGCCTCGGTCGCCTCGGCGCAGGACGCCGAGGGCTCGCTGCCGCCCACCACCGTCAGCGACCGCAAGACCATCTCCACCGCCACGCGCCAGGAGGCCGACACGCTGCGGCTGCCCTTCGCCACCTATTCGGTCGAACGCGCGCAGCTCGACGCGGTGGGCGCCGTCACGCTCGAGGACACGCTGCGCAGCGTGCCGGGCCTGCAGTACGGCACGCAGGGCAACTACTACTCGCGCTTCGAGACCCGCGGCCTGCGCGACACGCAGGACGTGCTGGTGCTGATGGACGGCGTGCCGCTGCGCCTGCTGCAGGGCAATGCCGACATCACGCTGATCGCGCCCGACCTGGTCGACCGGCTCGAATTCATCAAGGGCCCGGCCTCGGCGCTCTATGGCAAGAACGCGATCGGCGGCGTGGCGCAGTTCTTCATGAAGCCCGAGCGCGCGGGCGGCAGCCTCACGGCCACCATCGGCAGCTACGGCCGCCTCGACGGCAGCCTGCGCTACCGCTGGGACTTCGAGCGCGGCAATCTCTACGTGGGCGTGGCCAACAGCGACTACAACGGCTTTCAGCGCGATGCCGGCCGCGCACAGTCGGCCGTGCTGGTCGGCGGCGACTTCGCCGTCACGCGCCACTGGACCACCGGCTTCCAGCTCTACGACACGCGCGTGCGCGGCGACCGCGGCTCGATCGTGCCGCTGGTCAACGGCAAGCCGATCTTCGGCATCACATCGCGCGACAACTACGGCATTCCCGACTCCTACGTCACGGGCGACTACCAGTCGTTCTCGTGGAAGAACCGCTTCGAGCTCGGCGCCGGCTGGTCGATCAACCACCTGAGCAGCTTCGCGCGCTACAACCGCTTCTTCGCCGGCGGCATCACCATCGTTCCGCCGTCCGCGGCCGTGAGCAAGGGCTATTCCGAGAGCTACACCGCCGACCGCGGCGTCTACCACGAGCTCGCGGCCACGCACCTGATGGCGGGCAAGGGCTGGAGCAACGAGTTCCAGGCCGGCTTCAACCTCGAGCGCGGCTGGCAGGGCCTCGACTCGCCGAGCTTCAGCAACGCGCCCACCTACCGCGGGCCGTTCTACGACATCCCCGTGAGCAACGTGCGCAACGATCCGCGCGGCGTGCGCGGCAGCATCACCTCCTCGCGCTTCGACCAGGAGGTGCGCAGCGTCTACCTGCAGGACCGCTTCGAGTACGGCCCGGTCGGCTTCACGCTGGGCGTGCGCCACGACCGCTTCGAGCAGACGCTGGGCCGCACGGGCACGCAGGTGATCTCGGCGCAGCAAGGCAGCCACACCAGCCCGCGCGCCGGCGTGGACTGGCTGTTCCTGCAGGGCGATGCCTCCTCGCACGCCGTGTTCGCGAACTGGAGCGAAGGCTTCCGGCCGCAGGCGGTGGCGCTCAACACGCGCGGCGGCGTGATCGTGCCCGACATCCTGCGGCCCGAGATCACGCGCAGCAAGGAAGTCGGCCTGAAGGGCCGCGCGGCGGACGACCGCTGGAGCTACCAGCTCAGCCTGTTCGAGGCCGAGAAGATCGACGGCCAGCGCTCCTACCGCAACGGCCCCGACTCCTTCGTCTTCAGCAACGCGACCTCGCGCACCAAGGGCATCGAAACGCAGTTGCAGTTCCAGCTCACGCCGCGCTGGAACGGCTACCTGCACTACACCTGGCAGGACGCGCGGCTCAAGGACTTCCAGACCTACACCGACAGCGGCGCGCGCAGCACCAACTTCGGCGGCTACCGCGTGCGCATGTCGGCCCACAACATCGCGGGTGCGGGCCTGACCTATGCGCACGGCGCCTGGGCCGTGACCGGCACCGCGAGCTACGTCGGCAGCCGCTACCTCCGCGACAATGCGGTCAATCCGCAGAAGCTGCCCGGCTACCTGCTGCTCAACGTCGCCGTGGCCTATCGCGTCAATCCTTCGCTCACACTGCAGGCCGGGGTGAACAACCTGACGAACAAGTACTACATCGCCGACGACCTGTCGGCGCAGGAAGCCGGCAACGCCGGTGCACCGAGGACGGTGTTCGCCCGCGCGCGCTACACCTTCTGAGCGTGAACCGGCGCGACGCGATTCTCGGCATGGTGTGCATGACGGCCGTTCTGCCCGCGGGCGCCGAGCAGGCGCCCCCGGGCGGCTTCCCGCGCGAGCTCGTCGATGCGCTGGGCCGGCGCGTCGTCGTGCCGCGCGCGCCGCAGCGCATCGTGGTGGTGTTCCCGAGCAACGTCGAGCTGGCCTGGGCGCTGGGCCTGGCCGACCGCGTGGTGGCCATCGGCGGGCGCGTGCGCTGGCCCGAGGGCGCGCGCGCCAAGCCCAGCATCGGCGGCGCGCTCGGCTACTCGGCCGAGGCGGTGGCCGCCTTCCAGCCCGACCTGCTCGTGGTCACGCCCTCGCACCATTCGGCGCTGTCGCTGGTCGATGCCTTCGACCGCGCGAAGCTCCCGTGCGTGGTGCTCGCGCATCCCGACCTGCCCTCGGTGTTCCGCAACATCGACCTGCTCGGGCGCGCGACGGGTGCCGACGAACAGGCCCGCCGGGTGAGCGAGGACATGCAGGCGCGGCTGGCCGCGATCGAGCGCCGGCTCGAGGGCGCGCCGCGCCGCAGCGTCTATTTCGAAACGGCGGCCGCCGCGCGCGGCGCCTTCCAGACCGTGGGCACGGGCCACTATGCCAACGACGCGCTGGGCTGGGCCGGCGGACGCAACGTGTTCGCCGACCTGCAGGGCGCGGCCCAGGTCAGCGCCGAAGCGATCTTCGCGCGCGACCCCGACGTGATCGTCTCGCTGCAGCAGGTGCCGCGCGATCCGGCGCTGATCGGCCAGCGCCCCGGCTGGCACACGCTGCGCGCCGTGCGCACGAACCGCGTGGTCGTGCTCGAGCGCGGCCACAAGCTGATTCCCGGCCCGCGCCAGATCGAGGCGGTCGAGCAGTACGCACGCGCGCTGCATCCGGAGCGCTTCGCATGAGGCACGCCACCGACGGCCGACGCGCATCGGCGACCACGGTCTGGCTCGTGCTGCTCCTGCTGCTGGCCGCGGCCGTGGTGCTCGCGCTGAGCGTGGGTGCCGCCACGGTCTGGCCCACCCAGTGGTGGGGCAGCGACACCCTGCAGGCCGAACTGGTGCGCGTGTGGCGCGCGCCGCGCGTGGCCGGGGCCTTCTTCGTCGGCGCCTGCCTGTCGCTGGCGGGCCTGGTGTTCCAGGGCGTGTTCCGCAATCCGCTGGCCGAACCCTACCTGCTCGGCAGCGCCAGCGGCGCAGCCGTGGGCGCCGCGGTCTCGCTGCTGCTGCCGGCGCTGGTGCCCACCGCGCTGAGCCTGCCGGTGCTGGCCTTCGCGGGCGCCTGGGGCGCGAGCTGGCTGGTGCTGCTGGCCGGCAGGCTCGGCGGTGGCTGGCAGAGCAACCGCCTGCTGCTCGCCGGCGTCGGCCTGGCCGCGATCCTGGCCGCCCTGCGCAGCCTCATCGTGATCGTGTTCGGCGACGAGTCGACCAACCTGCGCGCCATCATCTCGTGGCAGCTCGGTGGCGTGCAGACGCCCACGAGCGGCGAGATCGCCGTGCTCGCGCCCGTGCTGCTGGTGCTGGTGCTGCTGGTGCGCGCGCTGGGCCGCGGCCTCGACGCGCTCGGCCTGGGCGAGGACACGGCCCATGCGATGGGCGTGCGCGCCGCCTCCTTCTCGGCCCGTGCCGTGCTCGTGGCCTCGCTCGCGACCGCACTGGCCGTGAGCTGGGGCGGCCTGATCGGCTTCGTGGGCCTGATCGTGCCGCACGTGATGCGCTGGTGGATCGGCCCGCTGCATGCGCGGCTCACCGTTCCATGCGCCATCGCGGGCGGCGGCCTCATGGTGCTGGTGGATGCACTGGCGCGCTCGGCCATGGCCCCGAGCGAGATCCCCGCGGGCCTGCTGACGGCGCTGATCGGCGGCCCCTTCTTCCTCGCGCTGCTGCTGTGGAGGCGCGGATGACGGCCGACGCCCTGCGCCTCGACGGCCTGCGGGTGCAGGCCTCGGGTCGCACCCTGCTCGACGGCATCGACCTTGCGATCCCCGAGCGCGGCCTGTTCGGCATCGTCGGCCCCAACGGCTCGGGCAAGACCACGCTGCTGCGCGCCGCGCTCGGGCTGGTGCGCCCGCGCGAGGGCCGCATCGCGCTGCTCGGGCGCGCGCTCGACCAATGGAAACCGGCCGAGCTCGCGCGCCACCTCGGCTATGTCGCGCAGCACGGCGAGAGCCATTGGGACCTGACGGTGCGCGAGATGCTGCAGCTGCAGCGCCCGGGCCGCGCGCCCGATCCCGCGCTGGTCGCGCGCTTCGAGCTCGACGCGCTGATCGACCGGCGCCATGCCTCGCTGTCGGGCGGCGAGCGTGCCCGCGTCGGCGTGGCGCGCGCGCTCGCGCACGACCCGCGTCTGCTGGTGGCCGACGAACCCGCGGCCCACCTCGACATCCCGCACCACCACCGCCTGATGGCCCTGCTGCGCGACAGCGCACGCACGCGCGCCGTGCTCGTGGTGCTGCATGACCTGCATGTGGCCAGCACCTGGTGCGACCAGCTCGCGCTGCTCGGCCAGGGCCGGCTGGTGGCGACCGGATCGCCCGACGAGGTGCTGCGCGACGAGCGCCTGGCGCAGGCCTATGGCCCGGGCATCGCCGCCTTCTCGAGCGGCGGCCTGCGCTTCTTCACGGCCGCGCCCGCGCCATGACGGCATCGGCATTGCGCATCGACCTGGCCGGCTGGTCGCGCGAGGCCACGCTCGGACCGTCGCGCGAGTTCTTCGCGTTCTTCGAGGAGGCCGAACGGCTGGGCTTCGAAGGTGCGTGGTTCCATGAATTCCGCCTGCTGGCCGAGGGCGGCCCCTACCCCTCGCCGCTGCTGCTGGCGGCCGCATTGCTCGCGCGCACCGAACGCCTGCGCATCGGCGTCTCGGCGCTGGTGGTGCCGCTGCACCATCCGCTGCTGCTGGCCGAGGAGATCGCGCAGCTGGGGTTGCAGAGCGATGGCCGCTTCGACGCGGGATTGGGGCGTGGCACCGACGCATCCACGCTGCGCGCGCTCGAGATCAATCCGCAGCAGACGCGCGAGCGCTTCGCGCAGGGCTGCCGCCTGGTGATCGCGGCCCTGCGCGGCGAAAGCGTGTCGTCGAACGAAGGCCCCTGGCGCTTCGATGCGCAGCAGATCCGCCACCTCTCGACCTCGGCGCCGCCGCTGTACATCGCGGGCTCGACCGAAGAGACGATGCGCTTCGCCGTCACGGAGGACCTGCCGCTGCTGCTGAGCCTGGAGCCACCGGAGCCGGCGCAGCTCGCGCATGTGGAGGCGGCCTTCGCTTCGCTCGGCGGTGAAGCGGTGGCGTCGCGACATGCTTCATTGCTGGCGCGCTCCTCGCTCTCACGCTACGTCTGCATCGGTGCGACCTTGGCCGAGGCACGGCAGCAGTTCGACGAGCTGCTGCCCCTGCTCCACCGCCGGCGCGAGCATTTCGCGATCCTGCGCGGGCAGGCCCCCGGCACCTTGGCGATGCGCGATCCCGCCGAGGTGCTGCGCACGCAGGCGATCGTCGGCGATCCGGCTTCGTGCCTGGAACAGATACAGGCGCTCACCGCGCGCACGGGCATCCGGCAACTGCGCTGCGTCTTCAATGGCAACGGCGTGCTCGATCGCGCGGCGGCCTTGCGCGGGATGCGGTTGTTCGCGCAGGAGGTGCTGCCGACGCTCAAGCGGGGCTGAAGGAAGCGCCTTATCCTCCCGCGAGCCCACTCCTCCGGTACCTCGCATGTCCGCTTCGCCTTTCACCTCCGACGACCTCGCGTTCCTCGGATCGCTTCTCGCCAACGCCGCGCGCGAGGAAATCATGCCGCGCTTCCGCACGCTCCACGCCGTCGACCGCCGGCGCAAGACCTCGTCCTTCGACATCGTGACCGATGCCGACGAGGCCTGCGAGGCGGCGGTGCTCACGGCCTTGCGCGCGCGCCATCCCGAGGCCGTGCTGATCGGCGAGGAGGCCTGCGCGCGCGATCCGGGATTGCTCGAAGCCATCGATGACGCAGTCCTCGCGTTCATCGTCGACCCGCTCGACGGCACCAAGAATTTCGCGAGCGGCCTGCCCCTGTTCGGCACGATGGCCTCCGTGACGGTGCGCGGCGAAGTGGTCGCCGCGGCGATCCACGACCCCGTGCGCGCCGACACGGCCTTTGCGATCCGCGGTGAAGGCGCGTGGATCGAATCCGCCTCGGGCGCGAATCGGCGACTGCAAGTCGCGCCGGCCGTGCCCCTCGAGCAGATGGAAGCCATCGTCGGCACGAACTTCCTGCCCGAGCCGCTTCGCAGCGAAGTCAACGCGCGGCTGTCGCGCCTGGGCATGACCAACTGGTTCCGCTGCGCCGCGCACGAGTACCGGCTCGCGGCCGCGGGCGACATCGACGCCCTGTTCTACAACAAGCTCATGCCCTGGGACCATGCCGCGGGCTGGCTGCTGCATCGCGAAGCAGGCGGCTACGCGGCGCATCACGACGGCTCGGCCTACCGGGCCGCCCATCGGACCGGTGGACTGATCTGCGCTGTCGATCGCGCCCGCTTCGACGCGGTGCGTGCGGCCTTGCTCGGCTGATTCGCAAGGTACGCCTCGGCAAGGCTCGGGAGGCTGCCGGCGGTCGTGACCTTCCTGCGTGGCCCGCCGGCCCCTTCACCGATTTCGCTCGCGTTCCTTCGATTCCGAGGACGGAACCGGCCGCGCCGACGATCCCTGGGCGCTGCGCCCATTGTCCGAAGGCGCGGTGTCCTGAGGATTGGTGCGCGTCAGCCCGCCGTTCGGACCGCCGCCGGGTGGACGGTTCTGGCCGGTGCGCGCCTCGACGGGACCGTGCTCGCTGCTCAATGGCTCGGTGCCGCGTCCCGTGTCGACGCGTGGACCCGTGGCGCCCTGAGCCTTGGGCGTGGAACCTCCCGCAGCCGGAGCGACCGATCCCTTCGGATTTCCGGTGGACGATTGCTGCGCGATCGCGAGGGGTGTTGCAAGAGCCAGCGAGATCGAAAGAAGAGCAAGCGGTTTTCGAATGAGCATGCCAAGCCTCCAGAAAGAGATCGATTCTTGGAGCCTGCGACGGCACGCACGTAGGACAAGCGCGTTCCTGCTCGCGAATAAGAAAGCCGAAGGGGCTGCACGCGGGGCAAGCCGTTCAGTCCCGAACGGGCAGGTCCCCAAGCTCAGCGCTTGCCGGCCTCGTCCGTCCGCTCGGCATTGGTGGTGCTGCGCGATCCCTTGAGATGGAGTTCGATGTCCGAGGCGTTCGAGCCGACGGCGCGGATGGCTTCCTCGACCTGCTCGTGCGTGGCGTCGAGCTTGCGGGCCAGTTCCGCGATGTCCGAAGTGCTCTTCGAATCGATGGTCTGGGTTGGCGGATTGGTGGATGTCATGGTGTCTCCTGAAAAAAAAGATGGACGAAAAGTTCTGCCGGGCAGATTCCTAGGCTTGCCCCTGCCCGTCACCCGTGCGGTCATGAACCCACCGCATGGCTTGTTGCTGGCCGTGTCGTAGCGCTTCTTCGGGGGTCGCGTAGGGATCGGCGTCCTGGGGCAGCCGCGTTGCCTGGTCGGGCTGCGCCATCCAGTCCACTGCGACCTGGTATTGCCCGCGCGGGTCCGGCTCGAGCACCAGCCGGAACGCGTGGCCGCTGTAGACAAAAGCATGTTCGTTGGTCATTCGGATCTCCAGGAAGTCGGGACTTGCAGCCGTGCTACCGCGGCATCGCGACGGTCACCACGTCGAAGGGAAGCACGGCCGGCGGGCTTTTCTGGCGATCGAGCTGCCCGTTGACCACCATCAGGCCGGACGGGACCACGGCCGCCGTGGTCGGATAGCGCAGGCGCGTGTCGGTGATGCGTTGCGTGACGCGACCCGCACTCCAGTCGGGCGCAAGTTCCACGCGCACGAGCTCATGGTGCGCATTGCGGACCACGTAGAGATCGTTGCCACCGGCGAGCACGAGCCCATCGCCGTCCGTGAGTTCGCCGCCGTCCACGCGCAGCTGCGAGACCGCGCGCGAGCGGGTATCGATGCGCCAGAGCTGGCCGGTCGCGAGCTGGATCGACAGCAGGTAGCGACCATCGGGCGACGCGACGATGCCGTTGAGGTTGATCTTGTTCGGCAGGTAGCGCAGTGGCGTCGACGACAGATCGAGCCACGGCTCCAGCGTCGCGCGCGCACCGGCGCCGGTGCGCACCCGGTAGATCACCGGGCGGAACGAGTCGGTGATGTAGGCCGAGCCATCGCGTGCGATGACGAGGTCGTTGAGGAAGCTCGGCATGTCCTGCGGTGCCTTGGCCACGGCCAGCGTGCTCCCGTCGGTCACGTCGACCGCGGCCAGCGTGCCGCCGGGTCCGCCCGCGATCCACAGGCGTCCGCTGCCATCGAACTTCATGCCGAACGCGCCTTGCCGTCCCACCGCGCCGCCGGCCTGCACCAGCTCGGCCTTCGTGCCGCCTTGCCTGATGCGAAACAGGTCGCCATTGGTGCTCGAGCCGATGAAGGCGTCACCCGTGCGCGGATCGATCGCGATGCCTTCCGGGAACACCTGCGCGCCGTCGAGGGTGGCACGCGCGCGAACGACGGTGGGCGCGGTGGCCTCGATCACGCCGCACAGGACCCGCGCACCGGAGTTGCCCGCGGGGTCGCTGCTGTAGTCGTCGGGGTCCGCATGGACGACGACACTGCGGCCGATCACCGACGTGGGCGCGCGGTCCAGCGAGAGATTCGTGTTGAGGTAGCGCAGCACCGCGCGACCGCCGGCGTCCGCTTGGAGGGCCGGCAGCTCGCCGGCATGCGCATGGGCCTTGTCGTCGCCCGGTCGCCCATGGTTGCGCGAGTTGCCGGGATCGAAGTGGCCACCGGCGGCGCCGAAGTCGACGACCCGGCCGGTCGCTGCGTCGGGCCCGGGTGCGCATTCGCCATGCGCGTGCACATGAAAGCCGTGCACGCCCGGCGCGAGTCCTTCGACGTCCGCGCTGAGGACCACCGCGGTGCCGCCACCGGCCGGCGCGAAACGCACGATGCCAGCCTGTTTGCCGGACGGTGTGAGAAGACGCGCCGACGCCACCGGCGCGGCGTCCGGCTGCGCGGATGCGCCGGCGCTTGCCTGTGTCGGGCCCGTTGCGCCGGCGCCGGGCATCGCGGCATGGGCGTGTGGCGGACTCGGGGGACTGCCGCACGCGCCCAGCAGGGCAGCAGCGCACAGGGCGATCGGGCAGAGGATGCGTCGGGTGTTCATGGTCGGTTCCTCAGCGGGCGTAGCTCACGCGATAGATCACGCCGTTCTGGTCCTCGGCGATCAGCAGGGAGCCGTCGGCGGCCACGGCGAGGCCCGCGAGCCTGCCGAACTGGGCCGGTCGACCCGCCTTCGACTGCTCGGCCGCGGGGCCCGCGCCGGGTTGCACGAGGTGGGCCGGCGGTGCCGGCAGCAGCCAGCCCGTGACGAAGTCCTCGATCGATTGCGGCTTGCCCGCCGCGTCGAAGCGCACCCGCACCACCTTGTAGCCGCTGGGCTGCCCACGGTTCCACGAGCCTCGCATCGCCACGAAGGCACTGTTCCGATACTCGGCGGGAAACTGGCTGCCGCCATAGAAGACCAGCCCGATGGGCGCGGAGTGCGCCGTGGTCATCAGCGCCGGCGCCTCGGTGGTCGGGCAGAAGTCGGCGCGGGTGGAACCTTCGGGATCGTTCTGCTGCTTCATGTCGACCTGCCTGTCACCCCAGCAGAAGGGCCACCCGTAGTGCCGGTTCGGCCGGATCGCGTTGAGTTCCTCGGGCGGCACGTCGTCGCCACGGTCGTCCGAGCCGTGGTCGAAGCCGTAGAGCGTGCCATCGACCGGACTGAAGGCAAAGCCCAGCGTGTTGCGAAGCCCGCGCGCGTACACGCTGCGCGCGCTACCGTCGGGTCGCATGCGCAGGACCGTCGCGGCCTCGGGATTGGTCTCCACGCAGTTGTTGCACTGCGAGCCCACGGTCACGTACAGGAAGCCGTCGGGACCGGATGCCAGGGTGCGGTAGGGATGCTGTGATCCGTCGGGCAGGTCGTCGAGGAGAACCCGCGGCAGGGTCAGCGAGCCGTCAGGCTGCACATCGGCGACCAGCACCTTCTTGTCGCTGGCCATGAACAGCTTGCCGTCCTTGAGCAGCAGCCCATGCACGTTCTTGATGTTCTGCGCCACGATCTGCTGAGCGTCGATCCTTCCGTCGCGATCGGTGTCGCGCAGCAGCAGCACATCGGCCTGCCTGGGGCGGCTCGCATAGACGTCGCCGTTGGGCGCTACCTGCAGCCAGCGCACATGCTGCATGTCCTTGGCGTACACGTCGATCTTGAAGCCAGGAGGCAGCTTCAGCTGCGAGAGCAGCGACTCGTCGAACTTCACCGGTGAGGGTTCGAGCATCACGGTGGACACGGTGTTCGGACCGTCGCCCGGCGGCAGCTGTGCCCACGCACCCGCGACTTGAAGCGTGCCCAGTGCGAGCACCGTGCGGAAGAATGAAGCTGCATGCATGAGTGGTCCCCGAAAATGATCGCCTCGGCAAGCTAGGAGGCGAGCGGGGTCCGAAGCGCACGAGCTTCACCCGAGCGGGCGTAGGACGTTCAGCCAGAGAACGGGCGCATGGGGCGCGCCCGCAGAACTTTCGTTCGATCAGGCAGCGGGTTCGAGCGTCACCCGGTGAGGGCGCGCATCGTCATTGCCGTGACGGCAGCCGCACGGTGAACTTCGTCCCCTCCGCGGCGCTCGACGTGGCGCTGACTTCGCCGCCATGCGCCTCCGCGATCTTGCTGACGATGTACAGCCCCAGGCCGACACTGCGCGCCGCGCCGCCCGGGTTGCCACGGACCATGGGCTGAAAGAGCAGCGGCAGCGAATCGGCCGGGATCGGAGATCCGAAATTGTGGACCTCGACGGCCGCGCGACCGTCGTCTTCCCTGCGCGATGTCACGACGATGTCGCGGCCGGGGTCGCCGTAGGCGATCGCGTTCGACACCAGATTTCCCAGCAGTTGCGAAAGCCGGTCCGGATCGGCATGGCAACCGCCCTCCCCTTCCTGGACGTGCGTGATCCGACGGTCCGGATAGGCGCTGGCGAGTTCCTCCAGGGCCTCCGCCACGACGCCATGGAGATCGATGGACTTGAACGACACCGACAGGCCGCGACCGATGCGTGCGGCGGTGAAGTCCAGGAGATCGGCGATGAGCCGATGCGCGCGCTCGGTCGAACGCGAGACGCGGCCAAGCACCCGAATCTGGTTCGAGGTGAGTTCACTGCGCGACAGGGCGATGAGCCCCAGATGGATCGCCGACAGCGGATTGCGCAGATCGTGGCTCACGATACCCACCATCTGCTCGGCGAACAGCGCCCGGTCCTTGGCTTCCTCCTGCATCCGCGTGGCCTCGTGCACCAGGATCCTGAGTTCTTCGCGCGAAGCCACCAGCTCGCGTTCGTACACGTCTCGGTCGCGGGCGATGAACAGCGCCAGATCGTGCACGACGGCGCCGCCGCGCTCGCGGCGCACGGCGTTGAAGATCATGGGAAGCAAGGTGCCGGCGCGATGCCTGACTTCGAGCTTGACCTCGGACACGGAGCCCTGCATCTGCAGCAAGGGCAGCCAGTGCGTCTGGTGGAAGATGCGCCCGCCCATGGTGAGCAGGTCCTGTATCCGCCTGCGGCGCACCAGATCGCTCTTGTCCACGCCGACCCAATCGCAGAACGTCCTGTTGGCCGCGAGGATCAGCCCCTTCGCATCGGTAGCGAGCAGCCCGCAGGCGGCGTCGTCGGGCGACGCCGGTTCCTCGCGGGGAAGCTCGTCGCCCCGGGAAGTCAAAGACCTCGTCTCTCCAGAAAGGTGTCGATCGCTTCGGCGCTCGCACCGGGGGCGCTCAGGTGCGGACAGTGGCCGACGTTGTCGATGACCACCATCTCGGCGTCAGGCAGGGTGCGCGCCATGTACTCACCCACGGCGACCGGCGCGATGATGTCGTCGTCGCACTGGAGGATGAGCGTGGGGGTCGTGAGCCGCGAAAGCTCGGCGCGATGGTCGGACAGAAAGGTCGCACGAGCGAAGCGCGCCGCGATGTCCGGGTCGGTGCGACAGAAGCTGTTGGACAACTCTGCCCCGAGCTCGGGCTGTCCGGGGGCGCCCATGATGACGGGCGCCATGTTGCTCGACCACCCGAGGTAGTTGCCCTCGAGGGTTCGCAGCAGCGAGTCGACATCCTCGCGCGAGAACCCACCCACGTAGTCGCCGTCGTTCACATAGCACGGGGACGGCCCGATCATTGCATGGCCGGCGAACAGACCTGGCGATGCCAGGTCGGCAAGCATGCCGATCATCGCGCTGACCGAGTGGCCCACGAAGATCGATCGACCTTGACCGAACTCGCGGGCAATCTCGACCACGTCTTGCGCATAGCCTTCGAGCGTCGAGTACTTCTCCACCTCGTAGGCCCTCAGATCCGACTCCCCGGCGCCCACATGGTCGAACATGACCGTCCTGTACCGGGTGGCATAGATCGGCTCGAGCAATCGCCACATGTTCAGATCACAGCCGAAGCCGTGGGCAAAGATGATCGTGTCGACGCCGGCTCCACCGACGCGCACGTTGTTGCGCTCTCGCACGCTCATGGACGCTTCATTGATGCGCCGCGACGCAACGCTCGATGATTCTTGCACAGGGCCGGGCGCGCATTGCACACCCTGTACGCCACGCCCTGCCGCGCGAAGCGCGGAGCGCCTACGCGACGAAGCCCCGCGACGTCCGAGTGTCCAGGCTCCATCCATTCATCCCAACGACACGAGAGACACGCATGGCCGATGCTGCCCACGGCACAGAACACGACAACCCACCGACATCCGACGACGCACCCGCGAGCCAGCTGCGGCGCATTTCCGTCCACGTGATCGAGCCCGGCCCTGGCCGCTACCACTGGGTGCTCCTGGAGCAGGGTGTCGACCCGACGACCTGGGGCGAACTGCTCACGAGCCAGCGGCCTTGCAGGCATTGGAACCATGCCTTGACCGACGGCATGGCAGCGCTGATGGAACTGGCGAGCGATGTGCGCGAAGGGCCGCGAGAAATCGGCACGGCCAGGCACTGGTCCGCGAACGAGCCGGAAGCCTCCTTGCGCAACTGGTAGCTCAGCGCCGCGTCGAACTCTTTCCTCACTGTGATCGCTCGGCCCTGGAAATGGCCGCCCGGCCTTCGGGCGTGATGCGGAAGATGACCGAGGCGCCCTGCGTCAGCGGCATGTCGGGCGGAGGAAGCTGCGCCTCGATCAGGCCCGCGGCCTCGAGGACGATCGCATTGCGGATGTCGGCCTCGTCGTGCAGCGCGAGTGGGAACTGGGAATCCTTGATACGGCGAAGAAAGTCCATCGGCATGTTGCTGGTCCTCCGGCGATTGCGGAGGATAAATCAGGAATCGGACACTTCCCGGGGAAGTACCGCGATCGCGCAGGGTTCCTGAACCACTCGGCTGCCCTCCTCGGCTGCCCCATCCGCTACCTTGGAAACGCGCCTCGAACGCGGTCGCCGTGCCGGCATGTCGTCGAAATGCTCGGGCTGCTGCCGCCGGGCGCGCGCCAATGCCGAATGCCCTTCCGCCGTCACTTCCAGCACGACCGCGCGCGGAATGTAGACATCGCCCGAGCGTTCCCGCACCGGGGCATCGAAGCTCGCCTTGACGAGGTTGGCGGCGTTCAGGCCGAGCAGCCGCTCGATGTCGTCCCTCGACGTGCATTCGGCGGGCAGTTGCTGCTGCCCGAAATATGAAAGCAGCTTCATGCTGGCCAGCACGCGCAGTTCGCGCTCGCTCAGTGTCTTTCTACGCACCCGGCCGACCTTCGGTTCGAGGACCCGCGGCGGCCATCTGCTCGCGCGCCTGCAGCGCGGCCGCGTGCAGACGCTCCGCCGTCAAGGCGGCGGCATCCGCCGTCATCGTCACGGCGACCCCATCGGGGCCATCGAGGATCACCACGCCATCCTCGGCGGTGGCATGGCCGGCGTCTTCGCGCGGTCCGGGAATGGTGCGGCGATCGCTCATGGGGGATTCCCGGTGTGGCCGACCGCGTGCGCCGCGGTCTGGGGGTTGAGGTACAGATAGTGAGGGTCGAACCGCGCTCTTTCGACCAGGCCCTTCAGGTCCAGGATCTGCACGTTCGCGCCGCGAACATTGCACAGGCCGGATTCGCGCAGCTCGCGCAACACGCGGTTCACGTGGACATTCGTGAGGCTGCAGACCTCGCCGATATCGGCTTGCGTCATGGGCAGCGGGAAGGCGTTGCCCTCGGACGCGCCGATCGCCAGCAGCCGGGCATGGGTCTCGCAGAGGAAGTGCGACACGCGCTGCAAAGCGTTGAGGCTTGCCAGCCTGTAGATCCACTGTCGGTGCATCGCCGCGTCCAACAGCGTGAGAAACCACAGACGCCGCGCGAGGCCCGGCTCCGATGTCTGGATCGCTTCGAGCGAGGCGTGGCGAAAGACCGCGACGGTGATGTCGGTCAACGCGGCGACATCGTGGTCGAGTTTCTTCAAGGCGTAGGCATGCAGGTCGACGAAGTCGCCCGGCACATGCAGCGCCACCGGGTGACGCCGGCCATCGGGCGCATCGACGTGGCGTGTCATGAGTCCCTTCACCAGCAGCGTGCTGATGTCGACCGGCACGCCCTGGCGCACGACCAGGCTGCCGGCCGGGTAGGTCTGCACATGGGAGATGGCGCCTTCCAGGAGACTGCGCTCGGCGTTGGAGATTTCTGCAGCACGGTTGCGGAATACGTTCTCGGTCAGCATGGAGGGTCCTCACATCGGATGTTGCACTGCCTCGCGCGATGGCGCATTAACCTGCATCAAGTTTGAGCCCGTGAGCCCATCGCGCGGCAACTACGGGCCAAAGACGTCCTTGTCCTACGCAGGCCATCGTCGCCGGTCCTCAGAGTCGCGCTCCTCCCACGACCCACTCCACGCGAAGCCCCACACCATGTCCAAGAAAAAAGCCACCCCTTCCATAGCCAACCTCGACGCAGCACGCGCGGCGGCACGCAACACGGACAGCGGTCCCGCCGCGCCCGCTCCCACGGCCGCGGGGAAGGACGACCTTCCCGCCCAGAAGATGATCGACGCGCAGGCGCTCGCCGCCGCCATGCCCGCCAATCCGAACAAGCCACTCGAGCATGGCCTGGCGAATGCCCAGTCCGCGCCCGTGGGTGCGACCGCCACGCCGCCATCGCGCCTGCCCACCGGCAGCACGCTCTCGGAGACCAATGCCTCGGCCAAGACCGGCGGTGCGGCGCTCGAGGGCGTGAACGCGACCATCGATTCGCTGGACCGCGTGCGGGTCGACGCCTCGGGCCGGACGCTCACCACCAACCAGGGCGTGCCGATCGCCGACAACCAGAACTCCCTGAAGGCAGGCGCGCGCGGGCCGGCGCTGCTCGAGGACTTCATCCTGCGCGAGAAGCTCACGCACTTCGACCACGAGCGCATCCCCGAGCGCATCGTGCATGCGCGTGGCTCGGGCGCGCACGGCTTCTTCGAAGCCTACGAGCCGCTGACGAAGTACACCCGGGCCGCGCCTTTCAAGGAAGCGGGAAAGATCACGCCGGTGTTCGTGCGCTTCTCGACCGTGGCGGGCGAACGCGGCTCCAAGGACACGGCGCGCGACGTGCGCGGCTTCGCCGTCAAGTTCTACACCGACGAAGGCAACTGGGACCTGGTCGGCAACAACATGCCGGTCTTCTTCATCCAGGACGCGATCAAGTTCCCCGACCTCGTCCATGCCGTGAAGCCCGAGCCCCACCACCAGATGCCGCAGGCCGCGAGCGCGCACGACACCTTCTGGGACTTCGTTTCGCTGATGCCCGAGTCGACGCACATGCTGATGTGGCAGATGTCGGACCGCGCGATCCCGCGCAGCTACCGCATGATGCAGGGCTTCGGGGTCCACACCTTCCGCCTCGTCAACGACGCGGGCGAGTCCTTCCTCGTCAAGTTCCACTGGCAGCCCAAGCTCGGCACCCACTCGATGGTGTGGGAGGAGGCGGTGAAGATCTCGGGCGCCGACCCGGACTTCCATCGCCGCGACCTGTGGGAGGCGATCGAGGCCGGCGAATATCCCGAGTGGGAACTGGGCCTGCAGATCTTCACCGAGGAACAGGCCGAGCAGTTCAGCTTCGACATCCTCGACGCGACCAAGCTGATTCCCGAGGAGCTGGTGCCGGTGCAGATCGTCGGGCGCATGGTGCTCAATCGCAACCCCGACAACTTCTTCGCCGAGACCGAGCAGGTGGCCTTCTGCACCGCGCACATCGTGCCCGGCCTGGACTTCACCAACGACCCGCTGCTCGCGGGCCGGATCCACTCCTACGTGGACACGCAGATCAGCCGCCTGGGCGGGCCGAACTTCCATGAGCTGCCGATCAACGCACCGATCGCTCAGGTCCACAACAACCAGCGCGACGGCATGCACCGCCAGGCCATCCACCGCGGCCGTGTCTCCTACGAGCCCAACTCGCTCGCGGGCGGTTGCCCGTTCCAGGCTGGCGCCGCGCAGGGCTTCACCAGCGTCGCCAAGCGCCTCGATGCGAAGGAGAGCGCGGACAAGGTGCGCATCAAGCCAGAGAAGTTCGCCGACCACTACACCCAGGCCAGGCTCTTCTTCGAGAGCCAGTCGGAGGTCGAGAAGGCCCACATCGGCAACGCCTTCCGTTTCGAGCTGTCGAAGGTGACGGTGCCCGCGATCCGCGAGCGCGTGGTCGCGAGCCTCGCGAATGCATCGCCCGAACTGGCGGCGCGGCTCGCGCAGGACCTGGGCATGGCACTGCCCGCGCCTCTGCCCAAGGCACTCGAGAACCCGGCCCAGCCCGAGGTCGAGGTCTCGCCGCCGCTGTCGCTGCTGGCCCGGCCCGGCGATGGCGGCATCCGCACGCGCAAGGTCGCGATCCTGATCGCGCATGGCGTGGAAGGAGCGTCGCTGGGCAAGCTGATCAGCGCGCTGGTGGAGGCCGGTGCCGTGCCGCGCCTCGTCGCGGCAAGGCTCGGAACCTACAGCGGTGCCGCGGGCGAGAGCTTCGAAGCCGACGCCACGATGGAGAACTCGCCGGGCTTCCTGTTCGATGCGCTCGTCCTGCCCGACGGCGCCGCGGCCGTGGAAGCCCTGGACGCCGACGCCCACACGCTCGAATTCCTGCGCGCCCAGTACTGGCACTGCAAGGCGATCCTGGCCTTCGGCGCTTCGGAAGCCCTGCTGGCCGAGGCACAGATCCCGCTGGCGCTGCCCGACGGCTCTGCGGACGCCGGACTGGTCCTTGCGGACGCCGCCGATGCGGATGCGGCGATCGCGGCCTTCATCGCCGCCATGCCGGTGCGTCATTTCGAGCGGGAGAACGATCCGCCGAAGAACTGATGCGCGCTCGTCGCGGCGCGATGGCGCGCCGGTTCCTTGTCGCCTCACCGAGGCCTTTTGAAGCAGGACCATGATCGGAATCGTCATTCCAGCGCACAACGAAGAGATGGTGATCGGGCCTTGCCTCGCGCATGCACGGGCCTGCGCCCGCGACGCCGCGCTCGGGGGCGAACACGTGGAGATCCTCGTGGTGGCGGACCGCTGCAGCGATGCGACGGCTTCGATCGCCGCGCGGTCGGGCGCGCGCGTGCTGGAGGTCGACGCGCGCAATGTGGGGCTGGCGCGGGCCGCGGGCGCCAGCGCGCTGCTCGCGCTCGGCGCCCGCTGGCTCGCCTTCACCGATGCCGACACCCTGGTCGCCGAGGACTGGCTGTCGCAGCAGCTCGCGCTCGACGCCGAGGCGGTGTGCGGAACGGTCGAGGTGACCGACTGGACGCCCCACGGCGAGAACGCCCTCTTTCTCTCGCGGCACTTCGCCACGAGCTACCGCGATGCCGATGGGCACCGTCATGTGCACGGCGCGAACCTCGGCGTGGCCGCGCATGCCTATTTGCGTGCCGGCGGCTTCCAGGACCTTGCCTGCAGCGAGGACGTGGCCCTCGTCACCGAACTGGAGCGCACCGGCGCGAGGATCTGCTGGAGCGCGCGGCCGCGCGTTCGCACGAGCGCGAGGAAGGTGGCGCGTGCGCCGGGAGGTTTCGCGGACGCGCTGCTGAACGCGGTGGCCTCGCAGTTCCTGGGCAAGCCGGCGGTCGCCTGAAGGCCACCGTCTGAACGGCACGCAAGCGTGCCGTTCAGGCGGGCGCGCGTGCCTCGACCTTGTGCCTCACGCAGTACTCGAGCGCCGCCTCGAGCATCGGCCAGCTGGCGAACACGTAGACACGCTCCACCCTGTCCCAGCGCCCGCCGAATTCCTTGAGCGTCAGCGCAAGCCCCGAGAGGCTGCCCAGCACGGCCGGTTTGAATTTTCCATAGGGTTCGCAGTGTTCGGCCACTGTGCAGCCAAGCCGCGCCGCGAGGCCCTGCACGCGGTCCGTACCGCTCGGAGGAGGAAGAAGCATGCGCGGATTTTCGCAAAAGCCCGGGGGCGCATGTTTCTCGTCGCATCCCCCAAACGTGGGGTTGTCAACCGCGTTGCCGGTGTTGGGGCCGCGCCGGCTACCGAAAGCTGGCCTCAGGACGAGGGCAGTTCGATCAGTCCCGCGAGCGGCACCGCCTCGATCCGTTCGGCGCTTGCGATCACGATCGCGCGGTCGTGCCGGCCTGCGCTGTCGGCAAGAGTGCGCCACAGGAAGCGGATCGAGTTGGCATCGAGCGCCGCGGTGGGTTCGTCGAGCAAGGTGAGTGCGCGGCCCGACGCGAGTGCCGCCGCCAGCCAGACCTTCCGCTTCGACCCGGTCGAGAGCATGTACATCGGCTTCTCGAGATGCGGCGTCAGGGAGAAGCCTTCCACGAGGGCTTGCCACCTCTGCGCATCGAAGCCTGGATCGCCGGCACTCAAAGACGCGGTGCACTGCGTCGCCGAGATGTCGTTGAACGCGTCGGTCTCCGGGTCGACGAAGAACACGTTCCGGGCATAGGCGTCGCGGTCCTCGTCCAGACGCGCGCCGACTAGCTCCAGTCGGCCTTCGCCGCGAAGGCTGCCTGCAAGCAGCCGCAGGACCGTCGACTTTCCGCTGCCGTCGCCACCGTAAAGCTGGGTCAGACCGGCACCGATGCGAGCGCTCCAGGCGTTCAGGAGCGCGGGCCGGCGTGGATAGGCGAAGCTCAAGTCTTCGACGACGAGGAGGGGCGCGGTGGACGCTGGGTTCATGCCTCGACCCTACCGTAAAACCGGCGCGCGTCGCTCAGCGCGCCCTCGGGAGCGGACCCGTGACTTCCGACCACGAGATTGCTGCCTACCTTCGCTCGCGCCGAAAACCGACCCCGAGGGTAGTGCCGACGTCGAGAGTGCAAGGTCTACAACAAGGAGCAGCCATGTCCCCCTACGGCGTCGATTCACCGGTCCATGTGATTGAAGGGTCCAGCAGCCAGAGCGGCGTATCCTGGGGCGCCATCGTTGCCGGCGCGGCGGGGGCAGCCTCGCTGTCGCTGGTTCTGCTGCTGCTCGGCACCGGCTTGGGCATGTCGTCCGTCAGCCCCTGGGCCCGTGAAGGCGCGAGTGGAAGCGCCATAGGCATCGCAGCCATCCTCTGGCTCAGCTTCACGCAGCTCGCCGCTTCCGGCCTGGGCGGCTATCTGGCGGGGCGATTGCGTACGAAGTGGGCGGGGGTTCATACAGACGAGGTGTACTTCCGCGACACGGCCCATGGCTTCCTCGCCTGGGCCGTCGCCACCCTCCTGACCGCGGCGCTCCTGAGTTCCGCGGTGGGCGCCATTCTTGGCGCCAGCGTACAGGCGGGCAGTGCCGTCGCGGGCGGTGCGGCTACCGCAGCCGCAGCCGCCGGGGGAAGTGCAGGAGCGGCGGCATCGACATCGCAGTCCGGATCCGGGTCATCGACCGGTCCGCTCGGCTACTTTGTCGACTCGCTATTCCGCCAGGATGCAGGCGCGGCGCCGACCACCGCTGGCGAGGCCGGCACGCTCGCCGTATCGTCGCCACCCCCGCAGGATCGCACGACCTCGAATGCAGAGGTCACACGAATCTTCGTCAACAGCATCGGTACCGGCGCGTTGCCTCCTGAAGACACGAGCTACGTCGGCCAGGTGGTCGCGCAACGCACCGGCATGACTCAGCAAGACGCGGAAAAGCGCGTGAACGATGTCTATGCGAAGGCACAGGCTGCGCTGCGGGATGCTCAAGCCAAGGCCAAGCAAGCGGCCGACGCAGCCCGCAAAGCCTCGGCCTACACCGCGCTGTGGCTGGTGGTCTCGATGCTGATCGGTGCCTTCTTCGCGAGCTTCGCCGCGACCTACGGTGGCCGCCGTCGCGATCTCTGACTCACCCCCGCAACTTTCAGGAGATCTCCATGCGTTCACTTCTTCTTCTTTTTCTCGGCGTGCCGATCCCAGTGATCATCCTCATCGCGCTGTTCTTCCACTGACCTCGCTTCGCAGGTCGACGCTCTACACGCATGACGTGTAGAGCGCCTCTTCGTCGATGACTTTGATTCGAGCCCTCGCGTGATGTCCACCGGGCTCGTGAGCCGAGTCAGTAGGTGTTCCTGTCGACGGCACCGACCTTGCCACTGGCGCGGGCCCGGTCCACGCACTCGGCCAGATCCGACAAGTACTTCGGGAGCGCGGGCGTGAAGAGCGGGTTGACCGCCACATGAATGGCGTTGGGCGCGATCGATCGGCCGACGAACCATTCGCGCTCCCCCATCAACTCGGCCACGGCGTTGATGTCCACTGCGGGATCGCTCGATTCGAACAGCACGATGCACAACTCGGGACGGCCGATCACGCGCAAACCTTCGATCGCCGAGACGCCGGCCGCCAGGCCGGCCGTCGTGTCCATGATGACCTGTGCGATCTCGCGGTAACCCGCGCGTCCCAGCCGCTTCATCACCGCCCAGGACGAGGCGATGGGCCCCGCTGCGCGCGTGCCCTGTGCCGTGTGCGTCACATAGTTGCCACGCGGCCAATCGCTGAACGAGAAGATCTGGTGCCGTTGTACCGCCTTGTCGGCGAAGAGAACCACCGAGGCCCCTTTTGCGGCAAAGCCGTACTTGTGCAAGTCGGCAGAGATGCTGGTGACGCCCGCGACCGATAGATCGAAGGGCGGAATCGGATGACCGAGTTCACGCGCGAACGGGGCAAGGAAGCCGCCTACGCAGGCATCGACATGCAGCCACAGACCCCGGCGCAGCGCCAGTTGGCCCATGGCCTCGATCGGATCGTAGGTGCCATGGGGATAGCTCGGCGCCGAGGCATAGAGCATGACCGTGCGCACGTCGATCGCAGCCTCGAGCGCGGCCATGTCGCCGCGCAGATCGCCAGTCAACGGCGTGCGCACCACGTCCATGCCCAGGTACTCGGCCGCCTTGGTGGCGGTTGCATGGCCGGAGTGCGGCATCACGATCTTCGCGCGGTCGATGCCGCGCTCCGCGCGCGCGCGGTCGCGCGCTGTCTTCAACGCCAGGAAGATGCTCTCGGAGCCGCCACTGGTGAAGGTGCCTCCACTGAGTGGCCCGCCCCCGAGCAGGTCGATGGCCATCGCGATCACCTCGTCCTCGATCACCTTGACGCTCGGAAAGGCCCGGCCAGCGCCGAGCGCGTTCTCTGTGAAAAACTCGAGAAATGCTTCCTGAGAGACTTGGCGCAGTTCATCGCTATAGCCGTAGACGTAGACCGGCAAGCGGCCTTCCTCCCAGGCGTAGTCGTTCGATTTGAGCGCGCTGAGCTCGCTCTTGAGCTGCGGCCAGGGAATGCCGGTTTCGGCAAGTGCGGTCATGGTTTCTCCAATGAAAGGATGGGTGGGATTCGGGATGTGGGGCTCAGGCGGCCATGCGCACGATGGTCTTACCGAAGCTGCGACCCTCGAGCAGGCCGATGAAGGCACGCGGGGCGTCCTCGAAGCGCTCGACCACGTGCTCGCGAAAAGCGATGCGGCCTTCGGCCAGCCACTGCGACATGCGCGCGGTAAAGGCGTCGTGCTCGTCGGCCCAGTCGGTCAGTACGAATCCTTCGACGCGCAAGCGTTTGCGAAGAATGGTTCGCATCAGTGCGGGCGAGCGGTCGGGACCCGGAGGCGGGGCGGCGAGGTTGTACCAAGCGATCAGGCCACACACCGGCAGGCGTGCCCGGTCGTTCAGGTGCGGCAGCACGGCGTGCAGGACATCGCCGCCGACGTTCTCGAAGTAGACGTCCACACCACCCGATGCAGCCGCGGCCAACCGCTGCGTGAAGTCGGGCGCGCGGTGGTCGAGTGCCTCATCGGCGCCTAGCACCTCGCGCGCGTAGGCCACTTTTTCGGTGCCGCCCGCGATCGCGATGACCCGCGCGCCCTGCATCTTGGCCAGTTGGACAGCGGTGGCACCGACGGGGCCGGTGGCCGCGGCGACCGCCACCGTCTCTCCGGGCTGCAGTTGCGCCACTCGCATCAGGCCCACCCAGGCAGCCAGGCCCGAGTTGCCGAGCACGCCCAGCGCAAGCGAGGGACGCGTCAGGGCCGCGTCGAGCTTGCGCAGGCCACCGCCGTCGCTGACGCAGTGCGTCTGCCAGCCACTGGTGGCGAGCACCGTGTCGCCCACCTCGAAGCCGGGGTGCCGCGATGCGGCAACGCGGCTGATGGTGCGCCCGACAATCACGCCGCCGATCGGGATCGGTGCGGCATAGGACTTGTCGTCGCTCATGCGTCCGCGCATGTACGGGTCCAGCGACAACCACTGCGCCTCGAGCAGCAGCTCGCCCTCGCGCAGCGCCGGGATGTCGGCTTCTTCGAAGCGCAGGTCGCTCTCGCGCGGCGCGCCCACGGGGCGGCTCGCCAGGACGACGCGTCGGTTCAATGTCATTGAATTTCTTCCTTCTTGTAGACAGGGCCTCAGCGCTGGATGCGCGCGAGCAACCCGGAACGTTTCATGAGCCATGCGATGACCCCCACGCTGACCACCGAGATGGCGATCAACAAGGTCGCGATGGCGGTGATGGTCGGGTCCACCCGCTCCAGCAGCTGTGTGAACATGCGCTTGGGCACGGTGTCGTTGGCCCCGGCGAGGAACACCGTGACGGTGATCTCGTCGAAGCTCACGATGAAAGCGAAGATCCACGCCGCCACCAGGCTGGGCACCAGATTCGGGGCAACGATCTTCAGCAGCACGGTGGGCCAGCGCGCGCCCAAGGTGTAGGCCACCTGTTCGATGCGAGGGTCGAGCTCACCGAGCGCGACCGACATCACCAGCACCACGTAGGGCGCAGCGAGCACCGTGTGTGCCACGATCAGACCGAACAGGCTGCCCAGCATTCCGGTTCTGGCGAACGCGATGTACAGCGCGATGGCGGTGATGATGTGCGGTATGACCATCGGCACCGCGAAGTTCAGCTCGATCGCGGTGCGACCGCGGAAAACACCACGCACCAGCCCGTAGGCCGCGAGGCTGCCCAGGAGCAGCGCCGCCAGGCTCGATACCAGCGCCACCACGATCGAGTTGCGCAGCGCCTGCATCCAGCGCGGGTCGGAGAAGAAGGACTCGTACCAGCGCAGGCTGAATCCCGGTGGCGGAAATTCCAGCGAGGTGGCTGCCGAGAACGACATCGGCACCACGATCGCCACCGGCAGGCAGATGAACAGCAGGGTCGCGACTGCAAGGGCACCGATCAGGCGCCGTGAGAGACGGATGGATCCCATGGCGCTCATCCCGCGCGGCCGGTCAGGCGCCGGCTCAGCGTGTAAAGCACCAGGGTCACGACCAGCAGGAACACCGAGATCGCCGCGGCGAGATTCCAGTCGGGCATGCCGTTGACCAGCAGGTCGAGCATGTTGACCAGCATCGGCACGCGGCCGCCACCGAGGATCATCGGCGTGACGTAGAAGCCCAGGCTCATGATGAAGATCAGCAGCGAGCCAGCCGCGAGCGCCGGCACCGTGAGGGGAAAGAACACGCGCCAGAAGGTGGTGAACTCCGAGGCGCCGAGCGAGCGGGCCGCCTGCAGCAGCCGGTCATCCAATCGCACCATCGAGGCGAACAGCGGCAGCACGAGGAAAGGCAGCAGCACGTTGACAATGCCGATGGTTACGCCCAGCCGGTTGTAGAGGAAGGACACCGGTGCATCGACCAGCCCGAGCATGCGCAGCGTGCCGTTGAGGATGCCGGCGTTGCCCAGCAGGATGATCCAGGCATAGGTGCGAATCAGCACGCTGACCCAGAACGGGATCACGATCAGCGCCAGCGCGCCGAGCTGCGCTCCCGGCGAGAGGCCACGCATCCAGTAGGCCAAGGGGTAGCCGAGCAACGCGCACACGACGGTTGCGATCAGCGCGATCTGCACCGTGTTGAGGATGACCTTGAGGTACAGGTCGTTTTGCGCCAGCTCGCCATAGTGCGCGAGACTGAAGTCCGGCAGCGCGACGCTGCGCCCCAGCATGCCGAGCATCGGCAGGTTGAAGGCGACGAACATCACGGCCAGCAGCGGCAGCACGAAGCCCATGCCCGCTGGCAGGCGGCTGCCGGACGTGCGCTCGACTGACGTCGGGGGCTGCGCCGGCAGGGCTTCCCTCGCGGTCGTTGAACTGGCGAACGAGCGCATCACAAGCCCAGCTTGAATTGCTGCCAGCGCTTTTCCACCAACTGCGCGTTGGCCTGCCAGTAGGCGTCGTTGGGGAGCACCTGACGCGCGCGGTTCTCGCGCGTGGTCGGGAACTGGCCCAGCCGATCCTTGGGCAGAAGCTCGTCGAGCGCCGGGCTGTTGCCGGTGTACGCCACCACCTTGGCAGCCTCGGCCTGGTTCTGCGGCAGGGTGAACTCGCGCAGCAGCCGGTTCGCCGCGATACGCTGGTTGTCCGCCGCGCCGCGCGGCATGACGAAGTAGCTGATGTTGAGCAGCCCCTGGGTGAAGGTCGTGCCGTAGCGCGGATTGCCCACCACGCGCCCCGAATAGGCAGCCGCGTACTGCACCTCGTTGTCCGCCAGCAGCTGCGGCGCCTGGGCGCCGCTGGCCCACCACACCGCGACATGCGACTTGATGCGCGCCAGGCTCGCGAAAGCGCGGTTCAGGTCGATCGGATAGAGGTCTTGCGGAGCGACACCGTCGGCCAGGAGCGCGATCGGGAGGGACAGATACGGCACGTCGGGCAGTGCGCGCTTGCCGGGAAACTTCTGTACATCCCAGAAATCGCGCCAGTCGCCGATCGCCTTGGCATCGCTGCGCCAGGTCGGCGTCAGCGAGTAGTACTGGTAGCCCAGCCCGTGCGTATGGCGCGCCTCGGGGAACATCGGCGCGGGGTCGATCTCGCTCCAGCGCAGGGGCTGCACCAGGTTCAACGCCACCGCCTGCGCCAGACCCGCGCCGCCGATCTCCAGCAGCACCGCGTCGATCCGGCCCGACTCGACCATGGCGCGCAGCTTGCCCAGCGGCGTGCTGGTGATGTCTTCTCGCACGACCTTGATGCCGGTGCGCGCGGTGAACGGGTTGATGTAACCCTGTTGCACGGAGTCGCCCGACTGCCCGCCGGCCGCGAGGATGCGGATCTCGGATGCGGCGCCGGGAAGCGACTCCTGAGCACGTACGGTGCCCGCCAGGGCGGGGGCGGCGGCCAGGGCGCCAGCGTGGCGCAGGAAGATTCGACGGTCCATGGTGCTTGTTTCCTTCTTCAATGGGATGAATTCGCTGCGGGGAGTACCCAGACGTCTTCGTCGGCCCACGACAGCACGACGGCGTCGCCCGCGGCGAAGCAGCCCTGACGGTCGGTGGCGGTCACGACGAACACCTGGTCGAGCCGGGTTTGCACGTGGTAGCGCACTGTCTGGCCGAGGTAGATCACGTCCAGCACGTGGCCGGAGAGGCCATGCGCATTGGGGCCGGCCGCGGGTTCACCCGCCCGGTCCGACGCGGCCACGAGACGCGCACGCTCCGGACGCACCACCACCGTGACCGAGGCGCCCGGCGGCTCCGCGGTCGCGCCCACCGGCAGTCGATCGCCGTTGGGCAGCACCAGCGATCGGCCTGTTCCGTCGTCGTGCAGCACGCCCTCGAGAAAATTCGCGGTCCCGAGAAAGTCCGCCACGAAGCGGCTCTGAGGCCGGGTGTAGATATGGCGCGGCGTATCCAGCTGCTGTACCCGGCCGTCGGCCAGCACCAGGATGCGGTCGGACAGCGAGAGTGCCTCCTCCTGATCGTGCGTGACCAGGATCGTGGTGGTACCCAGCGAACGCTGCAGCCGGCGCAGTTCGACCTGCACCTCGGCGCGCAGTTGCCGGTCGAGCGCCCCCATGGGTTCGTCCAGCAGCAGGATGTCGGGTTGGAACACCAGTGCGCGGGCGAGCGCGACACGCTGCTGCTGGCCACCCGACAGTTGCCGGGGCTTGCGCCCCTCCAGGCCCGACAGCCGCAACAAGGCCAGCAATTCGGCCACGCGGCGACCGATTTCGGCGTCGGACACACGGCGGATGCGCAACGGGAAAGCCACATTCTCCTGAACCGAGAGGTGCGGGAACAGCGCGTAGCTCTGGAACACCAGGCCGATGTTGCGTTCGGCCGGCAACAGCCGCGTCACGTCGCGCGAGCCGAGCTCGATGCGCCCCGCGCTAGGCGCGGTCAGCCCCGAGATCAGCGACAGCGCGGTCGACTTGCCCGACCCGCTGGGCCCGAGGATGGTGAGGAACTCCCCCTGCTCGACACGCAGCGTCAGGTCGTTCAGCGCGGTGAAGCTGCCATAGCGCTTGCAAAGGCCCGTGAGGGCGATGGCGCTCATGCGCGGGCACTCCGCAGAGAGGGTTGCGCGCTCGCCGCGGCATCGTCATGGAACAGCGTCATCGGGTCAGACTCCGAATTTATGTATCACTAATGATCGTTTTTGTGATCACGTTTTTGGAAATGTAGATCCAAGCCCTGCGTGCAGCTACGCGGGAAAACCCGCGAACGGCGACTCAGGGCACGTCGATCGACAGAGGCAATGGGAAGTTGGACGAGTTGGAACGCCGCGCGCGGCGCAGCGCAGCGCAGCCCTTACCGCGCGCAAACATGCGCGGCGGGGCCGAGGTTGAGATCGACGAAGCGACGCGCCGTCAGGCGCGGGCAGGTTCGAGGCTCGGGCGCGTCAGCCCGCGCGGATCATCTTCGCCGCGTCCATGAGCGTCGAAAGGTAGGTGAGCGCGTCATACACGTCGGGCTCGATCAACCGGCGTGCGTTGGCCACGTCGTGGTTGCGCAGGGCATCGCACATCTCATGGCGCCATTGCGGCCGAGTGTCCTGCACGAACTTCACGAAGCTCGGGTACAGCAGGCGAAGGTAGGGCCCGGTCTGCAGCCACAGCATCTCGATATGGCGCAGCAGCACCGGCATGCGGCAGGCGCGGTACATCACGAACTGGAATTCCGCGACCTTCTCCGAGTCGAGCACCACGTTGCCCTCGCGCCGCGCGGCGAAGATCTCCTCGGTCAGGCGGTCGAGCGTGGCGACCTCCTGCGGCGTGATGTTCACAGCCGCGCGTTCGACGGCCAGGCACTCGAGCGGCAGGCGCACGTCGCGCAATTCCAGGATCTTGTCGCGCGTCAGGATCGGCACACGCACCGAACGGCTGTGTTCCTGCGTGAGGATGCCTTCGGCAATGAGCCTGTGCAGGGCTTCGCGCACCGGGGTCAGGCTGACATTGAACTGCTGCGCCAGTTGCCGCAGCACCAGCTTCTCGCCGGGAGCGAACTGTCCTCGCATCAGCGACGAGCGGATGCCGAAATACACGTCCTCGCGCATCGCTTTGTCCTGGGTCCTGGTCTCCATGTGTGCGCGCAACCTCCGGCGATATGGGCCGGCTAGTATCCACGATCGCCGACGCGGCTTCGTGGCGCAGCGCACCCCCCGGGGCTTGCCCGCCCCGGGTCTCAGCGGCGCAATCCCAGCAACTCGCGCGCGACGACCCAGCGGTGCACTTCGCTCGGGCCCTCGTAGATGCGCATCAACCGCGTCTCGTTGGCCATCTGCTGGAGCGGCATCTCCTTGGTCATGCCCATGGCACCGAACATCTGCATCGCATGGTCGATCACCTCCCATGCCATCTCGGTGGCAAACACCTTGACCATCGAGACCTGGCTGCGCGCCTCCTCGCCGCGGTCGATGCGCGCCGCCGCCTCGTAGGTCATGAGCCGACAGGCATGGATACGGGTCGCGGCATCGGCGATCCACCATTGCACCGTCTGGCGCTCGGCCAGCGAAGCGCCGAAGGTGCGCCGCTGGGGTGCGTACTCGCACATCATGTCGAGGGCGCGTTGCGCACGCCCCGTGCACCAGGCCGCCATCTGCAACCGCCGGCTCGACAGCCGCGCCTGCATCGGCGCGAAGCCCTGCCCTTCCTGGCCCAGCAATTGGGAATGAGGCACCCTGCAGTTCTCGAGCAGCACTTCATAGGTCGCGACCCCGCCGAGCATCGGGATGCGCCGCTCCACCTTGAAGCCGGGCGTGCCCTTGTCGACGATGAAGGCGGAGATGCCGCCGCGCGTGCCCTTGGCCTTGTCGGTCACAGCCATCACGATGGTCCAGTCGGCCCGCGCGGCACGGCTGATCCAGATCTTGCGCCCGTCGATCACCCAGTCATCCCCATCGCGCACCGCGCGCGTCGCCATGGCCGAGGGGTCGGCACCGGCGCCCGGCTCGGAGATCGCGATGGCCGATACGGTTTCCCCGCGCGCATACGGCGCAAGATACGCAGCGCGCTGCGCGTCGCTGGCAGCACTCAGCAGCATGCGCAGATTGGGCGAGTCTGGCGGTAGCTCGTAGGGCGTGATGGTCTTTCCGAACTCCTCGTTCACGGCAACCATGGCCACCACCGGCAGATCCATGCCGTCCATCTCTGCCGGTGCATCCAGACCCCACAGGCCGCGCGCCTTGGACACCGCGTCGAGCTTCGCATGCTCCTCTGGCGTGAGTTGCCAGGCGCCACCGGCGGCCTCGCGCTGCAGCAGGGCTGGCTCCAGCGGCAGCAGGTCCTCCCGCACGAAACTGGCCACCAGGTCCTTGAGGGTCTGATGCTCGGGGTCGAGTTCGAAATTCATGGGCCGTCGCCTTGTCGTTGTCGTTGTTGTCGTCGTCGTCGAAAAGGCGCCTCAGCGCCCGATGAAACGCGGCGTCCGCCGCTGCGCCATGGCTTCGACGCCTTCTCGAAAGTCCTGGCTCGCGAACTGCAGCGTCTGTTCTTCAAGTTCACGCCGATTGAGCGCGCGAACGTCCTGCGCCAGCGCGCCGCGCAAGGTCGCTCGGGTGCTCTGCACCGCGAGCGGTGCCGACGCGGCGATCTCCGCGGCCAGCGCCTGCGCACGCGCCAGCACGGCATCGTCGGGCGCCAGTTCGTCGATCAGCCCGATGCTCAATGCCTCCTCTCCACCGATGCGGCGCCCGGTGTAGAACAACAACGCGGCGCGCTGCGCGCCGATCAGCCGCGGCAACGTGTGGCTCAGGCCAAACCCAGGATGGAACCCGAGCCGGTTGAAGTTCACGCTGAAGCGCGCGGCCGCGCAACCGACACGGAAATCCGCGGCCAGCGCCAGGCCCACGCCCGCACCAACCGCCGCGCCGTGGACCGCCCCGACCAGCGGCTTTTTGTTGTCGAACAACCGCATCGCGTCCACGTAGAACTCGCCCGGGTCCATGGCGGCGCCGCCTGCCGGAACGGCCGAGAAATCCGCGCCGGCGCAGAAGGACTTGCCCTCGGCAGCCAGCACGATGGCACGGCAGTCCGCGTCGTCGTCCAGCGCGACGAGCCGATCGGCCAATGCGCGCATCGTCGCTGCGTCGACGAAGTTGTGCGGCGGGCGCTGCAGGGTGAGCGTCACGACGAAACCATCGCGGCGCTGGGAGATTGCGGTGGACGTGGTCATTGCAGCTCGATCTTGGTGGCCGTGGCAATGCGCTTCCAGACATCGATCTGCTCGCGCTGGAAACGGCGCAGTTCATCCTGTCCGCCCTTCATCACCACCACGTTCTGCCTGGCGTAGAACTCGTGGGTCTCGGGCATGGCGAGGATCTGCATGAACAGCGCGGACAACTTGTCGACCATCGGTTTGGGCGTGGCGGCAGCCATCGCCACGCCGGTCCAGGTCTCGGCGGTGAAGTCGCCGATGCCCTGTTCCTGCGCCGTGGGCACCTCGGGCAAGCCCGACAGGCGCTGATCCGAAGCGACCGCGAGCGCGCGCAGTTTGCCGGCGCGCAGCAATTCCATGGTGGAAGTGATGTCCACCACACCCAGGTCGGTCTGCGCCGAGATGGTGGCGTTGACCGCTTCGGGCGCGCCCTTGTAGGGCACGTTCAGCAGCTTCACGCCGGCCTTGTCGGCGAAGAGCTCGCCCATCAGCTGATACGCGGCCGAGCCCGAGGCGAAGGTGTACTTTCCAGGCTCTGCCTTGGCTGCGGACTGCAGGTCCTTGAGCGTCTTGTAGGGAGAGGCCGCGGGCACCACCAGGACGATCGGCGAACGCATCAGCGTGGACACCGGCACCAGGTCGTTCACCGGGTCGTAGGGCAGTTGCCTGAACAATGCCACGTTGGTCGCCAGCGTCGAGTTGCTGCCCATCAGAAGCGTGTAGCCATCGGCTGGCGCCGAGGTCACCGACTTGACCGCGATGAAGCCGTTGGCACCGGCCCGGTTCTCGACGATCACCGGCTGGCCCGTCAGCTCGCCGAGCTTGCGCGCGAAGAAACGAGCGCCCACATCGGTGCCCGAGCCCGGTGGAAAGGGAACGACGAAGCGCATTGGCTTGGACGGGTAGTTCGACGCGGGCTGCTGCGCCTGCGCCCGGGCGAATGGCGCCATCGCCGCGCAACCCAGGGCGACGATGGCCAGTGCCGCGCGGCCCAGCCTCCTCGAGAGCGTGTTCATGAGTGCTTGTCTCCAGTTGATTTGCGTCGCATTCTATAAACTTGCTTGTTGGCAAGCAAGTAACTTGATAGGATTCGGCCAGCTTTCTTCCCACCGAGCGCTTCAAGCAAAGAGACACGACATGCAGAAAACCACGACCGCGGCCACCGCCGCCGCCGGCCCGCTTCAAGGCATCCGGGTGCTCGACCTGACCTCGGTGGTGCTTGGACCGGTAGCCACCCAGATACTCGGCGACTACGGTGCCGACGTGATCAAGGTCGAGCCCCTGGAGGGCGACCTGATGCGTGCGAACGGCGTGTCCCGCCACGCCGGCATGAGCTCGATCTTCCTGGCCATCAATCGCAACAAGCGCTCGCTGGCCCTGGACCTCAAAAGCGAGGAAGGCCGCCAGGTGCTGCGCGAGCTGGTCGCCAGCACGGACGTGTTCGTGCACAACATGCGCGTGCCGGCCATCGAGCGCCTCGGCTTCGGGTACGAGGCCGTGCGGGCACTGCGTCCCGACGTGGTCTATTGCGCGGCGACCGGCTTCGGCCAGGATGGCCCGCACCGCGCCAAGCCCGCGTTCGACGACATCATCCAGGCCGCCAGCGGCATCGCCGGCCTCATGTGGACCGCCACCGGCGCGGCCGACTACGTCCCCACGCTGATGGCCGACAAGACGACCGGCATCGTCGTCGTCAACGCCGTGCTTGCCGCCTTGTTCCACCGGGCTCGCACCGGCGAAGGACAGCATGTCGAAGTGCCGATGCTCGAGACCATGGTCGAGTTCACCATGACCGAGCACATGGGGGGCCTGGCGTTCGAGCCCCCCATCGCTCCCGCCGGCTACGGACGGGTGGTGAGCGGCGGTCGAAAGCCCGCGCCCACCGCCGACGGCTATGTGGCCATGCTGCCCTACAGCCCCCAGCAGTGGCTGGCGCTGTTTCGCAGCGTCGGCCGCGACGATCTGGCCGCGGCCTACGACCTGTCGGACCGGCACAAGCTCAACGCCTCGGTGCGCGATCTCTACCGCGAACTCGAACGCCTCACCCCGACGCGCAGCACCGCCGAATGGCTGTCGGTGTGCGAGCAGCTCGATATTCCCGCCACCCGGATCTGGCGCATCGACGATCTGCCGGAGCATCCGCATCTGAAGGCGGTGGGAATGTTCGTGTCGTCGCAGCATCCTTCCGAAGGCGCGGTGCGCAGCACGCGCCCGGCGACCTTGTTCGGGGCCACCCCGGCGCGGATCCGCAGCGGCGCGCCGCTGCTCGGCCAGCACTCGCTGTCGATCCTGCAAGAACTCGGATACGACGCCGAGCGCATCGAGCGGCTGTGCGCAATCGGCGTGGTGAAGCACACGGCCCTGCCTCGTTAGACTTCGCGCCCATGAAAGTCGCCGCCGAATCATCCCTCTCCGACGATCCAGGTCGCGCGCGCCGCACCCAGGTCGAACGCCGCGCGGCGGCCGAGGCGAGGCTGCTGGCCGCGGCGCGCGAGATCGTGGCGCGCAAGGGTTGGGTCGGCATGACCCTGGCGGAAGTCGGCGAAGCCGCTGGCTACAGCCGGGGCCTCGCCGCGCACCACTTCGGCAGCAAGCCAGCGCTGTTGCGTGCCCTGGCGGCACACATCAACGATAACTTCATGGCCGAGCTCGACCGCAGTCCGCCAGCCAGCGAAGGCATGGCCTCGCTGCTGTCCTTCGTCGACGTCTACCTCGGACGCACCGACCCGCGATGGACCAACACTCGCGCCCTGCTGGTGCTGCTGGCCGAAGCCACCACCGACGATTCGGAGACGGGAGAGGGCTTGGCCCGCTACAACCAGGGAGTGATCGACTTCCTGGCGCTGCATTTCGGCGCGGCCATCGCGGCAGGCCAGCTGCGCGACGGCGTCGACGGGCCCACCTGCGCCGCCATCCTGCTGGGCGCGTTGCGCGGCGTCATGCTCCAGTCGCTGTTGAAGAACTCGGAGATCGACCTGCGCGCGGTGCGCCAGGAGCTGCGGATCATGATCGTGCGCAGCTTCGCGCGCGACCCCGCGGCCTGGGATCATCCCTGAGCGTCATTGCCCCGCAGCAAACCACGGCGGCCGCCGCCAGGCGGTCATGACGCCGCAATCACCGGAAAGTCCGTTCCCAACCACTTCTGATAGAGCTTGTTGAGCTCGCCATTCGCGCGGTTGCGCGCGACGAACTCGTCGAGCGTCTTCTTCAGCTCGGCCTGGCCGGGCCGCATGGCGATGGCCATGACCTGCTCGCGCACGGTGAACTTCTTCTCGTAGGTATCGGGCGGCACGCGCTTGGCGATCTGCGCGGCGACGGTGGTGGAACAGCCGATCGCATCGACCTGGCCCGAGATCAGCGCCTGCATGCCCGAGGCATCGTCGTCGAAGCGGCGGATCTCGGTGCCCTCGGGCGCCATGGCGGTCAGCGCCACGTCCTGGACGCTCGCGCGCGCCACGCCGATGCGCCGCCCCTTGAGGTCGGCCGCGCTCTTGATGTCGACCTTCTTCGCGCCGTACAGGATCACGGTGGCGGTCGCATAGGGCGACGAGAAGTCGACCTGCTTGGCGCGCTCGGGCGTGATCGCGAGCGAGGCCACGAGCAGGTCGACCTTGTTGGTCAGCAGGAACGGGATGCGGTTGGGGCCGGTGACGGGCACGAGGTTGAGCTTGACGCCGAGGTCCTTGGCCAGCAGCCGCGCGACGTCGGCGTCGTAGCCGTCGGGCTGGTTCTGCGCATTGGTGGTGCCGTAGGGCGGAAAGTCCACGAGCAGCCCGACCGTGAGCTGGCCCTTCTTCTGGATTTCCGCGGCGCTTTGCGCCACGGCGGCGCCGGACAGGCCGGCCATGGCGGCGCCGGCCGCGACCGCCAGCAGCTGCCGGCGCGACATCGAATCGAACATGTGAGTCTCCTTGTGAATGGGTCGGCAGGGCACGACGAGAGGACGAGGCGGTCTCGTCACATCACGCCGAAGGTCTCGAAGGCCTCGACCGTGCTCATCCCGTTGCGGATGGCGGTGCGCACCGCGTTCTCGGTACTGGCCTTCTCGAGCGCGCGGCGCAAGGCCTCGACCTCGGCTTCCTTCGGCACGATCAGCACGCCGTCCTGGTCGCCGAAGACGATGTCGCCCGGACGCACGCGCACGCCCTGGATCTCCACCGGCACGCGGTAGTCGACGACCTTGCCGCGCGGGCCCTGGTCCTGCGAATAGCCGCCGAGCGAGAAGACCGGCAGGCCCAGCTCCAGCACCTCGTTGGTGTCGCGCGAGTAGCCGTCGAGCACCGCGCCCGCGGCCTTCAGGTGCTGGGCGCGCGTCGTCATGAGCCCGCCCCAGAGCGCGAACTGCGGCGCGCAGCCGGTCGCGACATAGACCTCGTGGGGCTTCAGGTCGTCGAGCGCCTCGAACAGCAGGCCGAAGGGCTGGCGGCTCAGCGGCGTCTTGCCCTCGGGCTCGGTGCGCGCGAAGCAGTTGGTCTCGAGCACCGGCATCGCGCGGCCCGCGATCACCATCGAGCGTTCCACCGGCCGGATGGCGGGCGGCAGGAACTGCCGCAGCAGCCCCATGGTGTCGAGGATGTCGCCCACGACGGCGGGGAACAGCTTGGTCTTCATGAGCTGGAACAGCTCGTCATCGTCTTTCCACATGCTTGTCTCGTTCGTTCGTTCAGCCAGTCGATCAATGGCCCGATTGAACGGGGCGCCCGCCTGGGTCGCAAGCTCTCACCCTATATGATAGGTAGCGATGACCGCCCACCCCTTCGTCCTGGACAAGCTCGAGCGCCTGCCGCTCTCGGAGCAGGCCGTGCAGAGCCTGCTGGGCTACATCGAGCGCTCGCGGCTGGCGCCCGGCGCCGCGCTGCCCGGCGAAGGCCGGCTGGCAGAGACCCTCGGCGTGAGCCGGCCCGTGGTGCGCGAGGCGCTGCGCACGCTCAAGGGCATGGGGGTGGTCGACATCGCCAACGGCAAGAGCCCGATCATCCGGCGCGACCTCGACGCCACCGCGATGTCGATCTACTTCGCGCGCGCGCTGCAGGTGCTCGACAACTCCACCGAGGATCTGATGGCCGTGCGCGCGGCGCTGGAAGGCCAGTCCGCGGCGCTCGCGGCCGCGCGCCGGCAGCCGGCCCAGATCGAGCGCATGACGGCGCTGGTGACGCGCATGCAGGGCTGCCTGCGCGACCCGGCCACCTATGCGGCGCTCGACACCGAGCTGCACGTCGAGATCGCGCGCGCCAGCGGCAACCCCTTGCTGTGGCAGATGATCGGCTCGATCCGCGCGTCGCTGGAATCGCTGTCGCGCCAGGGCATGGAACGGCGCAAGACCCGCAAGAGCCTGCAGCAGGTGCAGGATGGCCACGCCGAGCTGGTGGCCCGCATCTGCGAGGGCGACGTGGCCGGTGCCGCGGCCGCCATGCAGGCCCACATGACCGCGGCGCTGCATGCGCTGCTGCGCGAACCTCAGGCGTGATCGGTCGAGCGCGTCACCGCTTCCCAGGCATCGATCTCATCGGACATCGCCGCGAGCTTGGCGCGCACGAGCCCCAGTGCATCGGTGCCCAGCAGCAGGTGCGCCGGCGGATTCGACGCATCGACCAACGCGAGCAGCGCCTGTGCCGCCTTCGCGGGGTCGCCGGTTTGCGCCCCGCTCTTGGCCTGCCTGGCCTCGCGGATGGGATCGAAGAGCGCGTCGTAGTCCGCGATGCTGCGCTCCGCTCGCACCATCGAGCGCCCGGCCCAGTCGGTGCGGAACGAGCCCGGCGCGACGGCGGTGACATGGATGCCGAAGCCCGCGACTTCCTTGCCAAGCACTTCGGAGATGCCCTCGAGCGCGAACTTGCTGCCGCAGTAGTAGGCGATGCCGGGCATGGTGATGAAGCCGCCCATCGAGGTAATGTTGACGATGTGGCCGCGGCGGCGCGTGCGCATCGAGGGCAGCACGGCCTTGATCATCGCGACCGCGCCGAAGACGTTCACGTCGAACTGGCGTTGCATCTCGGCCAGGCTGGACTCCTCGAGCGTGCCCTCGTGCCCGTAGCCCGCGTTGTTGACCAGCACGTCGATGGGCCCGTGCTGGGCGAGCAGGTCGGGAACGGATCGCTCGATCGCTTCGAAGTCGGTGACGTCGAGCAGCACGGCATGCGATCGGCCGGGCGCGCTGCGCTCGAACGCTTCCTTGTTGCTTTCGCTCCTCACGGTGCCGAGCACGGTGTGCCCCTGCGCGAGGGCGGCTGCCGCGAAGGCTTTTCCGAATCCCGAGTTGACGCCCGTGATGAGGAAGGTTCTGGATGTGGTCTGTGTCATGGTCGGCTCCTTGAAGATCAGGCACCGATCGTAGAAATCGCAGCACGGTCGCGATATGCCGAGTCGCACACATGGCTTGCCTAAAACTACGAAGCCGTGGACCCGGCGGCCCGGCTGTGGCAGATTCGCGGCTCCCATGAACGACGCTCGTCCACGCAACGCACCGCCGCAGGTCTCCCATGTGCAGCGGCAGATGGTCGATCTGGTGCAGCCCCTGGCGCCGATCGAAGGCTACAACCTGACCGTGCTGCCCGATGTCCGGATCCTCCGCTCCGACCGGCCGCTGGCCCGCGCGCCGGTGCTCTACGAGCCCGGCATCGTCATCGTGCTGCAGGGCCGCAAGCGCGGCTTCCTCGGCGACGAGGTCTACCTCTACGACGCGCAGCACTACCTGGCCGTGTCGGTGCCCGTTCCCTTCTCGATGGACACGGACGCATCGGCGCAGGAGCCGCTGCTGGCGATCTACTTCCGCCTCGACTTCCAGGTCGCGGCGGAACTGATGATGAAGCTCGACGAGCACGGCTTGGCCGAAGGCGCGGCGCCCAAGGGCCTGATGTCGACCCCGATGGACGAGCGCCTGGCCCGCGCCGTGCTTCGCTTCCTCGAGGCGATGAACTCGCCGCTCGAGGCCCCCATCCTGGGTCCCGACCTGGTTCGCGAGATCTACTTCCGCGTTCTCACCGGCGAGCAGGGCAGCGCCATCCGGGCCTCGCTCACGCGCCAGGGCCACTTCGGCAAGATCGCGAAGGCCATCCGCACCATCCATGCGCGCTTCGACCAGAAGCTCGACATCGACGGTCTCGCCGACGAGGCGGGCATGAGCCCCACCTCGTTCCACGCGCACTTCAAGGCCGTCACGTCGACCTCGCCGATCCAGTACCTGAAGACCACGCGCCTGCACCAGGCCCGGCTGATCATGGCCCGCCACCAGGTCACGGCCGCGCATGCCAGCGCGCAGGTGGGCTACGAAAGCCCCTCGCAGTTCAGCCGCGAGTTCAAGCGCATGTTCGGCCGCGGCCCGGCCGAGGAGGCCGCGCGCATGCGCGAGGCGTTCGCGCGGCCCGATCCCTCGCCGCATGCGCTGTACGTGGCCGCGCACTGAAGACCATGACGCCGCTTCCGCCGCTCAACCCGCTGAAGATGTTCGAGGCCGCGGGGCGCCTGCTGAGCATCTCGAAGGCGGCCGAGGAACTGTTCGTGACGCCTGCGGCCGTCAGCCGGCAGATCCGCGTGCTCGAGGAGTTCCTGAACTTCCAGCTCTTCCGCCGCGAGCATGGCGGCCTGTCGCTGACGCCCGCGGGCGCAAAGTACCTGGCGGAGATCACGCCCCTCTTCATGGCCTTGCGGGAGACCACCAATGCCGCGATGGGTGGCGGCTACCGGCGGCGCGTGCTGCGGATCCGCTCGCCGGCCACCTTCGCGGTGCGCTGGCTGATTCCGCGGCTCGCGGGCTTCCATCAACTGCACCCGGGCATCGACGTCCAGCTGACCACATCGGCGGCGCCGCTGGACTTCAGCCGGGAGGACATCGACGCCGGCATCGAACTCGGCGACGGCCACTGGCCACGACTGATCGTGCAGAAGCTGGTGCCTAACGAGCTCGTGCCGGTCATGTCGCCGCGCGCTGGCGCCGCCGGTCCGCGGGAGCCGCGCGAACTGGCCTCCGAGACGCTGCTGCACTCGCTTGCGCGCATCGACGACTGGGCGCTGTGGCTGCGCGCGGCCGGCGCGCCCGGCGTCAACGCCTACCAGGGCATGAAGTACGAGACCTCGCTGCTGTCCTACCAGGCGGCGGTCGAGGGGCATGGCGTGGCCATGGCGCAGAAGGCGCTGGTCGAGAAGGACCTCGCCGAGGGAAGGCTGGTGATGCCGTTCGGGCTCGCGCTCGATCGCGGCGATCACACCTACTACTTCGCCTCGCCCCGCGAGCGCGAAGAGTCGGTCGAGCTGGCCGCGTTCCGGCGCTGGCTGGCGGACGCGGTCGCCGCGTCGAGCACCACGGTGCCCTCGGCGCTTTAACAAAAAGTCAAAGCCTCGGCAGCAAATGTCGTTTGCCCGCGAGGCAGCCGATTTCTATTCTCGAGCCTCGTTGAAACCACCCCCTGACGGTGGGCGCCGGCATACCGCCGGCTTCGAGAACAAGAGGCAAGAACACATGTTGGGAACCAGTTTGGCCGGGCTGCGCGTGCTCGACTTCTCGCACGTCGTCGCGGGTCCGTTGTGCGGCATGCTGCTCGGCGACCTCGGCGCCGAGGTCGTCAAGATCGAGTCGCCCCAAGGCGAGATGGGGCGGCGCATCGGACCGCCCTGGCTCCACGGGGAGAGCGTGATCTCGCTCAGCGTGAACCGCAACAAGCAGGGCCTCGCGGTCGACCTCAAGACACCGCAGGGCCGCGACCTCGTGCGGCGCCTGATGGCCTCCGCGGACGTGGTTATCGAGAGCTTCAGGCCCGGCGTGATGAAGCGCTTCGGCCTCGACTTCGACAGCGTGCGCGAAGCCAATCCCTCGCTGGTCTATTGCTCGATCTCGGCCTACGGGCAGCATGGTCCTTCGAGTGGAAAGGCCGGCGTCGACGGGATCATCCAGGCGGTCGCGGGCTTGATGAGCACGCTCGGCCCGGCGGGGTCGCCGCCCTCGAAAGTCCCGAGCCCCATCGCCGACATGGCGACCGGCTACCTCGCGACCATCGCGATCCTCGGCGCGCTCGTCCCGGTGCGGCAGGGACGCGAGGGCCAGCACATCGACGTCAGCCTCTACAACGCCACGCTGATGCTCCAGCAGGTGGGACTTGCGTCCTACCTCGCCAGCGGCATCGAGCCCGGCAAGAGCGGAAGCGCCGCGCCGTATGCGGCGCCGAACGAAGCCTTTCCGACCGCCGATGGCTGGATCATGGTGGCGGCCTACCAGCCCGAGCGCTGGAGCGCGCTTTGCCATGCCATCGGCCAGCCCGCGCTCGAGAGGGACCCGATGTTCGCGGACAACGTGTCGCGGGTCAGGCATCGCGACGCGCTGTTCCAGCAACTGGCCGCGGCGTTCCAGCGGCGGCCGACCGAGGCCTGGCTCTCGACGCTCGAAGCGGTGGACATCCTCTGCGCGCCGATCGCCGGCTATGCGGAGGTCACGTCCTCGCTCCAGTACCGCGGCAGCGGCGTCGAAACCGTGATCGAGCATCCGATCGCCGGCGCGGTGCGCATGCCCGGATTCGCGATCGGAAACGCAGGCGGCGATGGCCCACGCGCCACACCGCCACCGCTCGTGGGACAGCACTCCGCGGCGGTGCTCGCGGCCTACGGCATCCCCCAGCAAGAGATCGACGCGCTGCTTCGCTGCGGCGCCATCACCACCACTCCCCCCTCCCAAAGCCTTACCGCATGACCTCCTCCCCTTCCGACCTCGTCGCATCGCGCATCGATGGCGCCGTTCTCACGATCACCATGCAGTCCGCCGCCACCGGCAACGCGCTGAACCTCGCGATGACCTCGGCGCTCGCCGATGCGCTCGAGCGCGTCAACGCGCACGAGGAGGTCCGCTGCGTGGTCCTGTGCGCCAGCGGCAAGAACTTCTGCACCGGCGGCAACGTCAACGACATGCGCGACGGCACCGACCTGATGGCGGGCAGCACGACGCAGGTGCGCGAACGGCTGCTCAAGAGCCTGCATCGCATCACGCACGCGGTCCACGGCATCGAGGTGCCGGTCATTGCCGCGGTCAACGGCCTCGCGATCGGCGCGGGCTTCGACCTGTCGCTCATGTGCGACGTGCGCCTGTGCAGCGAGGACGCCCGCTTCTCCGAGAGCTTCCTGCGCCTCGGGCTCGTTTCGGGCATCGGCGGCGCCTGGTTCCTGACGCGCCTCGTCGGCCTGTCGAAAGCCATGGAACTCACGCTGACGAGCGAATTCATCGACGCGCAGGCCGCGCTGCGCCTGGGCGTCGTTTCCCAGGTGTTCGGCGCGGGCCAGCTCCAGGAGGAAGCACGCAAGCTCGCCGAGCGGATCGCGATGAACCCGCCGCATGGCATGCGCATGGCCAAGCGACTCGTGCGCGATGCCAGCCAGTCGACGCTGGCCGGCGCGCTCGAGCAGGCGGCCTCGATGCAGGCCATCCTGCTGTGTGGCGACGAGCACAAGAACGCGGTGCGCGGCTTCCTCACGAACGCGCGCGGCGCCCGCTAGTCATCGAGAACGAGCAAGACAGGAGACAAGCAGATGAAGAACACCGCCAGCCAGATTTTCCGAATCGTCCGTTCGGCCTGCGTCCTCGCGGCCGCGACGATGGCGATGCCCGCCGTGTGGGCGCAAGCCGCCCCCTATCCGAGCAAACCGATCGTCCTGGTCGTTCCCTTCGGCGCGGGCAGCGCCACCGACCAGCTCGCGCGGGCGGTCGGTGCCAGCGTCGCGGAGCGCCTCAAGCAGCCGGTCGTCGTCGAGAACAAGGGCGGAGCGAGCGGGCTCATCGCGAGCCAGGAGGTGGCCCGGGCCGCGGGCGACGGCTACACGGTACTGATCACGACCAACACCACGCAGGTCGCGAACCCGCACCTGTTCAAGAAGCTTCCCTACGATCCGGTGAAGGACTTCAAGCCGGTGACCGGCCTGGGCCGCGGCGGCATGGTGCTGGTGGTGCGCCCGGACTCGCGGCTGAAGAGCCTCGCCGACGTCATCGCCGCCGCGCGCGCCGCTCCCGGAAAGCTGTCGTTCGGCGCCGGCAACTCGTCGAGCCGCATCGCCGGCGAGATGTTCAAGCAGATGAGCGGCACCGACCTGCTCTACGTGCCCTATCGCAGCAACCCCAGCGCCATGACCGACCTCATCGGCGGGCAGCTCGACATGATGATCGTCGACACCGTGACGGGCATTCCGCAGATCGAGGGCGGACGACTGCGCGCGATCGCCGTCTCGTCCGCCAAGCGGGTACCGGCGCTCGCCGGCGTGCCGACCTTCGACGAGTCGGGCATCAAGGGCTACGACCTCGGCTACTGGTTCGCCGCCTATGTGCCCGCCGCCACGCCGGCGCCCGTGGTGTCGAAATTGCGCGACGCACTGGCCGCTGCCGTCGGCGGCCCACGGACGCAAAGTTTCCTGCAGGCCTCGGGCGCCTCCGCGTGGACGACCGAGCCCGAGGAACTCGCGAGATTTCAGGCCGCCGAGTCGCGCAGGTGGAGCGAGGTCATCAAGGCCGCAGGCATCGAGCCGGAGTGACCCACGCGCGGCTTTACTGAGGGCTGGTCGTGCGGCCCTGTCCCGTGGCTTGCGTGTTGGGGTTCTCGCCCATTCGGGAACCCGTCGTCGAGCTCGTTCCGGGGCGTGCCTTCTGGTTCGACGCCTTGCCCTGCGGGTTCAGGTTGCCACCCGACATCGAATTGCCCTGGCTGGTCGCGGAAGGCTGGGTGGTGGCCGAGGTGCCGCCATTCTTCGGTTGCGTCGCGACGCTGTCCGAGCTGTTCAGGCCCGGCCCGCCGCCGCCACCGCCGCTGCCACCGGACTGGGCCAGGGCGGGCACGACGGCCAGCGCGAAACCGCTGGCGCAAAGGATTCGAGTGATTCGGTTCATGGAGAAGACTTTCGTGTAGTGATGCAGAGAAGACTTCAATGGACCGCCACGCCGCATCGGCCCGGGTGGGGCATCTGCGCCCTCCCGTGTCAGCCAACGCGCACCCCGCGCGACCCACGCCATGAGCCGCCGGTCTCCTACGGCCGGCCCGCGAACGCGCCGGCACGGTGACGACCATGGCCTCCTCATCGACCCGAATCATCCCCGCGACCCCAAAGCCCTCTCTCCTGCGCCTGTGCAAGGACGCCGTGATGGCATGGATCGACGATTTCGCGCCGAGCATGGGCGCGGCGATTTCGTACTACACGATGTTCTCGCTGGCGCCGCTGCTGGTGATCGTGATCGCGATCGCCGGCGCGCTGTTCGGCGCCGAAGCCGTGCAGGGCCAGATCGCGGCGCAGCTGTCGGGCCTGATCGGCGCGGAAGGCGCGCTCGCGGTGCAGGGGTTGATCCGCAGCGCCAGCGAACCCTCGCGCGGCCTGGTGGCCGGCGCGATCAGCATCGTCGTGCTGGTCGTCGGCGCGACCACGGTCTTCGCCGAACTGCAGAGCGCGCTCGACCGCATCTGGCATGTGCCCGAGCGCGCGAAGCCGCAGGGCGTGTGGGGCATCCTGCGCGCGCGCGTGCTGTCGTTCGGACTGATCCTCGGCCTCGCGTTCCTGCTCATGGTCTCGCTCGTGGTGAGCGCGGCGCTGGCCGCCCTGGGAAGCTGGAGCGCCGCGCTGCTGCCGGGATGGGAGGCGCTGCTGCAGGGCGTCAACATCCTCGTCTCGCTCGCGATCCTCACCGTGCTGTTCGCGATGATCTTCAAGTTCATGCCGAGCGCGCCGATCGCCTGGCGCGACGTGTGGGTCGGCGCCGGCGTGACCGCGGTGCTGTTCGAGATCGGCAAGGTGCTGATCGGCCTGTACCTCGGCAAGAGCGGCGTCAACGAATCCTTCGCGGCCGCGGGCTCGCTGGTGGTGCTGCTGGCCTGGGTCTACTACGCGGCGCAGATCTTCCTGCTGGGCGCGGAGTTCACCAAGGTCTATGCGAATGCCCATGGGTCGGTGGCCGCGAGCAAGGCGCAGGCGGCCACGCAAGAAGCCGCGCGGCAGGCGGAAGTGGGCACGGACAGCCTGGGCCCGAGCGTGCGCGTGTCCCCCAAGGATGCTCCTCGCGCACCGCGCGGGCTGGCAGCGCCCGTGGCCATGTTCGCCGGCGGCGCGCTGTTCATGGCGGTGGCGATGCGGCGGATCAGGCCGGCACGGGTGCCGCGAAGCTAGCGGCGCCAGCCATCGCGAGTGCGGCGGGTTTCTTGCGCGACGCGCGCCGGCGGCTCACGTAGTCCGGATGGAAGCAGCGCCGGCTGCCATCCTCGAAAGCCACCGTGACCATCCCGTCGGTCGATGCCACGACGACGCCGGCGCCGAAGCGCTTGACCTTCACGGGATCGCTCTCGGCGAAGGGCACGCGCTCGCGCTTCGCAGCCTTGGCGGTCTCTTCGCTCACCACGATGGGCTGCGCCATCGCGGCTTCGTGGGCCGCGATGCGCCGGCAGTTGTCGCAGGTGCCGCAGCGCTTGGCGGTGGCCGAGGGATCGAGGTCGTCGAGCAGCAGCTGCCAGCGGCACTGGCCCGACTGCGCATAGGCGAGCATGCGCTCGAGGGTCTCGCGGTCCTGCTCGCGCCGCGCCTTGTAGCCGTCGAGCATGGCGCCGAAGTCGGCGCGCTCGGCCATCGCCTGGCGCAGCGCGATGCGCCCGCGCCGGTCGATGGCCAGCAGCTTCTGCTGCCGCAGCAAGGCGATCGCGGCCTGCATGCGCGTGCGCGGACGCTCCAGCGCATCGAGCAGGTTCGCAGCGGTCCAGCCTTCGGCCGTTGGTGGCTCCGCGAGCAGTTGCCGGTACACGGCATCGAGGTCCTCGAGCTGCGGATAGCGGCCCGCGAGAAAGAACTGCTGCACCGACCGGTCTTTGGCGTGGAACAGCAGCACGCAGCGCGCGCGCTCGCCGTCGCGCCCCGCGCGGCCGGCCTCCTGGTAGTAGGCATGCAGGCTCGACGGCATCTGGCAATGCACGACGAAGCGGATGTCGGGCTTGTCGATGCCCATGCCGAAGGCATTGGTCGCGACCATCACGCGCGCACTGCCCGCCATGAATGCTTCCTGCACCTCGGCGCGTTCGCGCGCGCCGAGCTTGCCGTGGTAGAGCGCGACCGATTGATCGGCCGCCTTCAAGGCGTCGAAGGCCTCCTGCGCGGCCTTCACCGTGGCGGCGTAGACGATGCCGCTGCCGGCCTCCTCGCGCACCAGTTCGACGATGCGGCGCTGGCGATCCGGCTCCTGCGTCATCTGCTCGACCGCGAACTGCAGGTTGGCGCGGTAGGCGCCGGTATCGATGAGGCCGGCGCGCGGAATGCCCAGGTTCTTCATGACGTCCGCCGCCACCTCCTCGCCCGCGGTGGCCGTGAGCGCGAGCACGGGCGGGTTGCCGAGCGCGCGGACGGCGGGGCCGATCTCGAGGAAGGCGGGCCGGAAGTCATGGCCCCACTGGGAAATGCAATGCGCCTCGTCGACCGCCACCAGCGCCACGGGATGGGCCGACAGGCGCTGCATGAACGCGGGGTCCGACAGGCGCTCGGGCGTGACCAGCACGATGCGCGCGCTGCCGTCATCGATCGCCTGTTCGGCCCGCTCGAGTTCGTCGGCGCTCAGTGCGCTGTTGACCTGCACGGCGGCGATGCCCAGTTCCTGCAGCTTGTCGCACTGGTCCTTCATCAGCGCGATGAGCGGCGACACCACCACCGTGCGGCCCTCGAGCAGCAGGGCCGGCAGCTGATAGCACAGCGACTTGCCGGCGCCGGTGGGCATCACCGCCAGCGTCGAGCGGCCGGCCATCACTCGCTCGATGACCTCGGCCTGGCCCGCGCGCAGGCGGGCGTGGCCGAACACGTGGCGCAGCGTGTGCTTCAGGCGCGCGGCCGCATCGGGAACGCCCGGCATCAGGCGGTCTCTTCGTCGTCGTCCTCGCCGTCGTTCTCGTCGGCAAGTTCTTCGGGATTCAATGCTTCGGGATCGTCGACGGCGTCGGCGACTTCCGTCGCGGCGTCCGGGAAGACGCCCACGCGGTCGGGCAGGATGTCCGCGTTGGTTGCCGGCTCCTCGCCGCCGTCGATGACCGCGCGGTCGTCGCCCGCGGCATCGCTGCCGCTGTCGCTGGAATCGCTGGGGCCGAGGGCGTCGGCGTCGGTGCCCTTGGGGGCGGTCGGGGCGTGCTCGCCGCCGAGGATGCTGCTGGTTGCCATGTGCGTCGTTTCCTTTAGAGACAGCTGCACAGACTGGGAGCCATCGGGCGCGTCGGAAGTAGGAGATTCGCGCATCCGGGCCGCCATCGATGTCTACGGCTGCGGGTCGCCTCGACGGACGCCTCAGATCGGCGGGTAGCTCCCGGTCCCGTCGGGCCAGCGCGTGAGCACCTCGTGGCCCACGGGCGTGACGGCCACCATGTGCTCCCACTGGGCCGACAGCGAGCGGTCCTTCGTCACCACTGTCCAGCCATCGGGCAGATGGCGGATCTCGCGCCCGCCCGCGTTGAGCATCGGCTCGATGGTGAACACCATGCCCGGCACGAGCCGCAGGCCCTCGCCGCGGCGTCCGTAGTGCAGCACCTGCAGGTCCTCGTGGTAGACCTGCCCGATGCCGTGGCCGCAGAACTCGCGCACCACGCCGAAGTGCTCGCGCTGCGCCACCGACTGGATCGCATGGCCGATGTCGCCCAGCGTGGCGCCGGGCCTGACGGCGAGGATGCCGGCGCGCATCGCCTCGTAGGTCGTTTCCACCAGCCGGCGCGCGAGCACGCTGGGCGCGCCGACGAAGTACATGCGGCTGGTGTCGCCGAACCAGCCGTCCTTGATGACGGCCACGTCGATGTTGACGATGTCGCCCTTCTTCAGGACCTTGTCGGGCGAGGGAATGCCGTGGCAGACCACCTGGTTGACCGAGGTGAGGATGGTCTTTGGATACCCCAGGTAGCCCACGTTGGCCGGGACGAGTCCCTGCACGTTCACGATGTAGTCGTGGCAGATGCGGTCGAGGGTTTCGGTGCTCACGCCCGGCACCACGTGCGGCTCGATCATGGCGAGCACCTCGGCCGCGAGGCGCCCGGCCTGGCGCGCCTTCTCGATCTCTTCGGGGGACTTGATGTGGATGCCGGAAGCCATGGATGCTCGAACCTCAATGCGCTTCGAATATACGAAACATATATGAATCATACATGTTCCGTAGTATCCACCCTCGCCCGCAAGGAGGGGCCGACGTGACACGGGCGCTGCCTATACTGGTTCGCAGGAGGGGAACATGCTGTCATTCATCCGCCGCCTTTTCGACCGGAAGCCCGGCACCGAACAGGTCGCCCGATTGCTCCTGCAGGAGCTGCAACGACTGCTGCCCGACGAGAAGCTCGTCCTCGATCCCGAGCAGTTCCTGATCCGCCGCGCCGACGGCGGCACGGTCTACCTGCACAACCTCTACACCGACTACTGCCAAGCCCGGCCGGCGGAGCGCCGCGAGCAGATCGCGCGCTTCGCCCTGGGGGTGGCGGGCATCGGCAGCGACCGGCCCGCCGACTTCGACGAGGCCCGGCCGCGGCTGCTGCCGATATTGCGGCGCCTCGCCGGCGTGGACCTCGCGCGGATCTCGCATGGCGACTTCTCGAAGAAGCTCGAGGACACCATGGCGTGGAGCCCGTTCTCGCCGACGCTGGGCGCGGCCGTCGCCATCGACAGCGACCATGCGATCGCGCAGGTGAGCAACGACGACCTCGAGCGCTGGGGCATCGGCTTCGAGCAGGCCTTCGAGATCGCGGTCGACAACCTGCGCCACAAGGCCGCGCCGGCCTTCGGCCAGCTCGCGCCCGGGCTCTACGTGTCGAACTACGGCGACTACTACGACGCCGGCCGCATCTTCCTGCACGAGCTGGCCTGGCAGCTGCCGCTCGATGGCGACCCGGTGGCGATGGCGCCGAACCGCACCTGCCTGCTGGTCTGCGGTGCCGACGATGCGGAAGCGCTCGAGAACATGATCGCGACCGCGCGCCGGGTGCTGCGCGAACAGTCGCGCCCGCTGAGCGCCGAGATGCTCAGGCTGCGCGACAGGACGTGGTCGCTGTGGACCCCGCCCGGGCAGGCCGGCGTGCAGCTCACGGCGCTGCTGCGCGAGGAAAAAGCGGTCGACTACAACGACCAGCAGGAAGTGCTCGAGAAAGCCCACGAGGCGGCGGGCGTCGACGTCTTCGTCGCCAAGCACAGCCTGCTGCAGCGCGACTCCGACGGCGCCGTGATCAGCTATGCGGTGCTGCCCAAGGGCGTCGACACCTGGCTGCCCGAAGCCGACCTGGTCTTTCTCTGCGAGGTCGCGGGCGAAACCCCGACCATCGTAGCGTGGCCGCATTTCGCCGAGCATGCGGGCCACCTGCTCGAACGGCTGCCGCTGGCCGTGCCGCGCTGGAAGGTGCTCGGCTATCCCGAGGGCGACTGCCTGCGAAGACTGCAGGAACTGGCGACGACGGTGGAGGCCGTGCAGCGCCAGTGAGTGGAGCGGCGGACGCCGCGTTCAGACCGCCGCATCCTCCACGCCGTCGAGCAGGCGCGCGGCCTCCTGCAGGTCGGTCGTCTCGAAGCCCTCGGTGAAGTTGGCGAACACCTCCGTGAGCAGATCCCTTCCTTCCTGCGCGCGCTCGCCATCGGCCCACAGCCGCGCCAGGTCCATCGCCACGCGCAGCTCCCACGAGCGCGCGCCCTGCTGGCGGCTGACCGCCAGCGCTTCGTCCAGGCATTGCCGCGCCTGCGCGAGGCGCGGGGCCGGCCCGCCCGACAGCGCGCGCGCCTTCACCCGCAGCAGCTCCGGCAGGTTGTAGAGGTCGCCCTTGGCATGGACCAGCGCGAGCGTGTCGTCCATCAGGGCCAGGGCTTCGTCGTGCCGGCCGGTCATGACCAGGCCTTCCGCGAGCGTGAGGTTGAAGGCCGAGGTCAGCAGCTCGTAGCGCGATTCGCGCAGCTCGACCAGGCAGCCCTGCAGCGCGCGCACGCCCTGCTCGGCATCGCCGCGCCGCACGCAGAGCTCGCCCTTCACGCCGCGGCCCACCGCGAGGTAGGGCGTGAGCGAATGCGATTCGGCGAAGGCGATGAAGCTGTCGATGTCGCGCTCGGCGCGCTCGAGATCGCCGGCCCAGAGATAGACCGACACGGCCCAGATCAGCGCGATGCACAGCGTGACCGGATGGTTGAGTTCACGCGCCTCGTCGACCGCGCGGTGCGCCAGCGCCATCGCCTGCGAGGGATGGCCCTGCAGCCACAGGGTGCGGGCCAGCGAGATGCAGGCGCGGTTGTGGAAGTCGAAGCCCGAGTAGATGCTGGTGCCCTGCCGCGACAGCGTCGACCCCGCGATCGCGGCCTCGAGGAAATGCCGCGCGCCGGCCTGGTCGCCCAGCAGGTGGTTCGACAGCCCCACGAGCGAATCCGCGGTGGCGCGGGCGGTCGGGTCGTCGATCGAGGCCGCCACGCGCGCGCAGCGCTTGGCGTAACTCAGCGACTCCACGAAATCGCCGATGCGCTCGTGGAAGATCTGCAGCCGCGCCAGCAGCTGGACTTGGCTCGCGCCGTCGCCGAGCGCCTGGGCCACCTGAAGGCTGCGCTCGAGCGCATGCCGCACCTCGTCGCTGTTGCCGCGCGTGAACATCTGCGAGAGGCCCACGGCCGCCTGCAGATGCATCTCCACCGCGCTACCGCGCGCGGCGGGCGTGAGTTCGGCCAGCGCGCGCTTCGACCAGGCATGGCACTCGGCCAGCAACGACATCGCCATGAAGGCCGGCACCGCGGCCACCGCCAGCGAAAGGCCCAGGTCTCTGTCGCCGCCGCGGTCGAAGCACCAGGCGAGCGCCGAGCGCACGTTGCCGAGGTCGGCCAGGTCGGAGGCGCGCGCGGTGTCGCCCGAGAACGCATCGTGCTCGGCGGCCATGCGCTCGAGCCGCGTGCGGAAGTGCAGCGCATGGCGGCGCGCGCTCGCCTCGGCGGTCGGCGCATCGGCCTTGGCGAGCGCATAGGCGCGCGTGCTCTCGAGCAGGCGGTACTGCGCGGAACCACCCGCACGATGTACCGCGAGCAATGATTTCTCGGCCAGGCTCGCGATCGCGTCGACCACCTGCGCCTGTGTCAGCGCCTCATCGGCCACCACCTGCCGTGCAGCCTCGAGCGAGAAGCGGCCGACGAAGACCGCGAGCCGGCACAGCACCTCGCGCTCGCGCGGGTCGAGCAGCTCGTAGCTCCAGTCCAGCGTGGCCTGCAGCGTCTGGTGGCGCGGCCGCGCCGTGCGCTGCCCGAGCCACGACAGCGCCAGCCGCTCGTCGAGCAGCGCGGCGGTCTGGCGCAGGCCATAGGTGGTCACCCGGCGCGCCGCGAGTTCGATCGCGAGCGCGAGGCCGTCGAGCTTCCTGCAGATGCCCGCGACAACCTGCGCGTCGGCATCGTCGAGCGCCGGCATCGCGCCGCTCGCGCCGGCCCGGTCCATGAACAGGCGCGTGGCCGGATACAGCAGCACGTCGCGCGCGAGCAGGCCGGGCTGGTCGGGCGGCGTGGCCAGCGGGTCGAGCGGATGGATGTGCTCGCCCGGCACGCGCAGCGCCTCGCGGCTGGTCGCGAGCAGGTGGATGCCGGGCGCGGCCTGGAAGATGCGTTCGGCCAGCGATGCGGCCGCCGCGATCACGTGCTCGCAGTTGTCGAGGATCAGCAGCATCCGCCGCCCGCGCAGGTAGGCGATGAGGCTGGGCACCGGATCGGCCGAGCGCACCGACAGCCCGAGCATCGAGGCGATGGCGCTCGGCACCAGGCCGGGGTCGGCCAGCATCGAGAGGTCGACGAACACCACCGCGCCGTCGAAGCCGCTCAACATGTCCTGCCCCACGCGGATCGCGACCGAGGTCTTGCCCACGCCGCCCGAGCCCACGATGGTGACGAAGCGGCTCCGGGCGAGCTGGGCGGGAATCGCCGCGAGGTCCTTGGCGCGGCCCAGCAGTTCCAGCGGCTGCGCCGGCAGGCCCGGTTCGATCGGCCCCACCGCGGCTGGCGCGTCGGCCCGGACCTCGGCCACGGCCTCGCCGCGCGTGACGCGTGCGACGAAGCAGTAGCCGCGGCCCACCACGTTCGACAGGTAGCGCGCGCCGTCCTGGCCGTCGTTCAAGGCCTGGCGCAGCATCGTGATCTGGTAGCGCAGGCTGCCGTCGGACACCACCATGCCGGGCCAGGCGCGCGCCATCAGCTCCTGCTTGCTCACGATCGCGTTGGCCTTCGCGACCAGCACCAGCAGCACGTCCATCGCGCGACCGCCGAGCTCCACCGGTTCGCCATTGCGCGCGAGCAGGCGTTCGCCCACGCGCAGCGTGAAGGGTCCGAAGTGAAGGATGTCGTCGGCCCCGGAGGGCGGTGTGTCGCTCATGGCGGGTGGGGGGTCTGCGGGCGTCGGGGCGCGCCGAGGATACCCGAGCCACAGCGCCGACACTGGCTTCGCGGAGCCGGCGCGCGGCGGATTTGTATGGCCGTGTGTCGCGCCGTGCTTCGAATACACGCGCATGCGAATCGGCCGATTCTTCACACATGCGGGATACATCGGCTGGCTTCAATCGAGTGGCTTTCACTTCACAGAGACCACGCCATGACCGAACCGATTTCCTCCCTCACGCGCCGCCGCCTGCTCGCCACCTCGATGGCCTTCAGCGCCGCGTCGGCCGCCACCGGCGCCTTCGCCATGCTGCGCCCGCCTTCGGCCACCGGCCCCGACGACACCTCGGTGCGGCCCTTCCGCGTCGCCGTCGATCGCGAGGCGCTCGTCGACCTGCGCCGGCGCCTCGCCGCCACGCGCTGGCCCAGCGCCGAGACCGTGGCCGACACCTCGCAGGGCGTGCGCCTCGCCACCCTGCGTTCGCTGGTGCGCTACTGGGCCACCGACTACGACTGGCGCAAGGGCGAGGCGCGGCTCAATGCCGTGCCGCAGTTCGTGACCACCATCGACGGCCTCGACATCCAGTTCGCCCACATCCGCTCGCGCCACGCCGATGCGATGCCGCTGATCATGACCCACGGCTGGCCCGGCTCCATCTTCGAGCTCCTCAAGGTCGTGGGCCCGCTGACCGACCCCACCGCGCACGGCGGCCGCGCCGAGGACGCGTTCCATCTCGTGCTGCCCTCGCTGCCGGGCTTCGGCTTCTCGGGCCAGCCCGAGGCCACCGGCTGGGACTCCAACCACATCGCGCGCGCCTGGGGCGTTCTGATGGCGCGGCTGGGCTACAAGCAGTTCGTCTCGCAGGGCGGCGACTGCGGCTCCGTGATCTCGCACCGCATGGCGATCCAGAAGGTGCCGGGCCTGATCGGCATCCACGTCAACATGCCGGGCACCGTGCCCGCCGAGATCGCCGCCATCCTCGCCGCGGGCGGCCCCGCGCCCGCCGGCCTGCTGCCGAAGGAGCGCGCCGCCTTCGACAAGCTCGACGACTTCTACAGGAACAGCTCGGGCTACTCCGCCATGATGGTCACGCGCCCGCAGACCCTGGGCTACGCCCTCGCCGACTCACCCGTGGGCCAGGCCGCCTGGATCTACGACAAGTTCGCGACCTGGACCTATTCGGGCGGCGTGCCCGAGCGCGTGCTCTCGCGCGACGAGATGCTCGACGACATCTCGCTGTACTGGCTCACCAACAGCGCGACCTCGGCGGCGCAGATCTATTGGGAGGACCACTCGAACAACTTCAATGCGGTGGATATCTCGCTGCCCGCGGCCGTGACGGTGTTTCCGGGCGAGATCTATCAGGCGCCGCGCAGCTGGGCGGACCGGGCCTATCACAAGCTCATCTACTGGAACGAGGTCGACAACGGCGGGCACTTCGCGGCCTGGGAGCAACCGGAGCTGTTCAGCCGTGAGGTGCGGGCGGCATTCAGGTCGTTGCGCTGAGCCGGGCGCGCGGGCCCTGTCGTCAATCCGCCGCGTGCGGACTGGGCCCGCGCTCAACCAGCGTGCGCAGCGCCATCTGCGTACGCGTTCCTTCCACGCCCTCGACCTCGTGGATGCGTGCCAGCAGCACTTCCAGCGCCTGCGCATCGCGCGTGCGCACCTTCAACAGAAGGCCGCTGTCGCCGGTGACGATGTGGATCTCCTCGATATCGGGAAGCGATTCCAGCGCCGCAACCTGACGGGCACGCTTCACGGTGCTGGTGATCACCTGCACGAAGCACAGCAGCGGCCGCCCCAGCTTCGCGCCATCGAGGCGCGCCACGGTCGCGAGGATCACCCCGTCGCGTTTGAGCCGCTTCACCCGCTCGTGCACCGCGGGCGCCGACAGATGAAGCAATTCGCCCAGCGCGGCATAGCTGAGCGTGCTGTCGTTCGCCAGAAGCCCTAACAGTCTTCGGTCGACGGCGTCCAGCCGGGCGGGTGCCTTGCTCTCCGGTTGAAGCTGGTTCGTATTTTTGGCCATGGTTCTGAAAGCGCTAGGGCAGCTGAATGATGTTCGGGAGAATAAGCCAAAGACGGAACATCATTCGGTGAACAACATGCCTGCACTTTCGGACCTCGCTCTTCCTCTCCCAGCATCAGAGGGAGCCCCACCCAGCCGCCTGCTCGGAGCGGTGCCACCGGAAGCATGGGCGCGGGTCCTGTCTCGCATGAGTCCGGTCGGCCATTCATCCCGCGAACAACGTCCGGTGGAAGTGATCGATCACGCCAGCGCCGAGTCGCTTCGCGCGATCGGCGTGCCCGCACAGGCCCGGCCGCTGGAAGAGGTGATCGACCAGATGCTGGACGAGATCTACCCCTGGCGAGCGCGCATGGACCATCCCCGGTTCCTGGCCTTCATTCCGGGACCGTCTTCGCCGCTGTCGGCCCTGGGCGACTACTTGACCGCCGTTCACAACGTCCACGCCGGCAGCTGGCTGCAGAGCTCGGGGGCCAGCGTCATCGAGGCAGCGCTGATTCAATGGCTGGCGGCGCAGGTCGGGCTCCCGCCTTCGGCTGGCGGCCTGTTCGTGTCGGGGGGCTCCATGGCCAACCTGACGGCGCTTGCGATGGCGCGCGATTTCAAGCTCGAGCCGGCGCAGCGCCTGCAAGGCGTTGTCTACGTCTCGGAGCAAACGCATTCATCCGTTGCCAAAGGTCTGAAGATCCTCGGGCTGCTGCCGCATCAGATCCGCCGCATGCCCACCGATGCCGCGTTCCGCATGGACATGACGGCCCTGGCGGCCGCGGTCGAGCAGGACATCTCCGATGGGCTCAGGCCTTTCGCCGTGGTTGCGAGCGCGGGCACGACGAATACCGGCAGCATCGATCCACTGCGACGGATTCGCGCACTGTGCGATGCCCACGACATGTGGATGCACGTGGATGGCGCGTACGGTGCATCCGCCGCGCTGTCGCCATCGCATCGGGGTTTGCTCGACGGCATCGGCGAGGCCGACAGCCTGAGCTGGGATGCGCACAAGTGGCTGTTCCAGACGTATGGCTGCGGGATGGTCTTCGTGCGTCAGCGCAAGCACCTCTCGCAGGTCTTCCATACCCGACCCGAATACCTGCTCGATGCGCACGCCGACACCGACGCCGACCAGATCAATTTCTGGGACCTCGGCGTCGAACTCACCAGACCGGCACGCGCACTGAAGCTGTGGCTCACCTTGCAGGTGCTGGGGTCGGACGCCATGGGCGAGGCGATTGCGCATGGTTGCCGATTGGCAACCTGGGCTCAGGACGAGCTCGAGAAGGATCCTCGCTGGGACATCGTGTCGCCCGCGCAATTGGGCATCGTCACCTTCCGCATGACGAATGCGGCCATGAGCCCGGAGGCGCTCGATGCGCTGAACAGCGAGATTTCATCGCGGGCACTTCAGGAGGGCTTTGCGACGGTGTTGACGACGCGCTTGCGCAATCGAACCGTGCTGCGAATCTGTGCCATTCATCCGGATGCCACTGAGAGCGACATGCGGGAGACGATTCGGATGCTGTCGTCATGCGCCGACGCGGTGCTCGCTTCAGGCGTTCATATCTAAAAATCCTTTTCTTAACGAACCACCGGCCGTGCCCTTGAGCCGGTCGCTAACCAGGGAAGCTTTATTTGCCCGTGATGCGACGTAAGACTGAATAAGGGAACCCCGGCGCGTCTCGATCTATAGCCCTTCTCCGTCCGCACCACACTGAGTGTGACAAATCCGCGCCGCCCCAATCGCACCCGCCCCACTCTCCTCTGCCACGGCGTCACGCCACCACCAACGGCAACGTCAACCGCGCCTCCAACCCTCCAGTACGCCGGTTCTGCAGCAACAACTCCCCCTGCATCGACCGCGCCAAACGCCGCGCAATCGCCAGCCCAAGCCCAGACCCAGGCTTGTCCTCCTGCCCCTGCCGCCCCCGCACCCACGGCGCGAACACCGCATCGATCTGCGCCGGCTTGATCCCCGGCCCCGAATCCACCACCGCCAGCACCAGCCGTTGCGCATCGACGTGTGCGCACACCCGCACGTCGCTGCCATAACGCAACGCGTTGTCGATCAGGTTCGCCAGCACGCGCCGCAGCGCGAGCGGGCAGGCGACCACGGGCTGGCCGATGCGGCCGTCGAGTGCGATGGCACGGCCGGCGTCGCGGTAGCCGCGCACGAGGTTGTCGAGCAGGCCGTCGGCATCAACGCGCTGCAGTGGCTCGGCCACGCTGCGCTGCATGCGCGCGCTGGCGACGCTGGCCTCGACCAGCTCTTGCATCTCGGCGAGATCGCGCTGCATCGCTTCGCGCAGCGCGGGGTCGTCGAGCATCTCACAGCGCAAGCCCATGCGGGTGAGCGGGGTGCGCAGGTCGTGGGCATAGGCGGCCTGCACGTCGAGGTGCTCGGCCTCGCGTTCGACGCGGCGGCGCCGGCCCTTGTTGATGGCGCGTGCCAGCCGCGCGATGGCGCGCGGGCCGCTCTCGGGCAGTTCGGGCATGCGGGCATCGCCGCCGTGCGACTCGAGGGCGCGGGCGATGCGCACGGCGCCGGCGCGGTAGGCCAGGACCTCGAGGCCGAGGCAGACACCGATCAGCGCGAGCACGACGAGCACTGACACGCCGAGGATCCACAGCAGGCCGTCGTCGATGCTGCAGACCATGGGCGCGAGCGTGGCGGCGTGCGTGTTCTGGCCGAGGGCGGCGAGCGCCAGCGCGCGGGCGGCGTACAAGGCCAGGCCCTGCGTGCGCGGAACCGCCTTGGCAGGTGTTGCGCATGCGAGGGCGATGGGTGTCTGAAGGCTGCGGGTCATCTGGAATCTCCTGTCGCCGACGCACCGGCCGGCATGGAAGCGATGACATCACGCGAGGTGGGCCGCCCACCATCGCACCAGCGTTCGCCCAACCCCTACGAAGGTTTGCCCCCGGCATGCGCGCGGCTGGCGCGGCAAGAGACGATGGCGCGGGCGACGCGCCTCAGCGCCGCGCCGCGGCGTCGTGCAAGGCGTGCCGGATCCAGGCCTCGAGTTCGGCGGCGTCGATCGGTTTCTCGATCAGGCACAGCGCGGTACTGGCGCGCACGCGCTCGCGCGTGCGCGCCGAGGCATAGGCGGTGATGAACAGCGTGGGCACGCGCAGGCCGTCGCGGTCGAGGCGCTCGAGCAGTTCGATGCCGTCCATGGCCTCCATGCGGATGTCGCACACGAGGCAGCGGGTTTGCCGCTGCAGGCCCGAGGCCAGGAAGTCCATTGCCGATTCGAACGCGCGCGTCTCCCAGCCGAACGAGCGCACCAGACTGCTGGTGGCGGCGCGCACGAAGGGGTCGTCGTCGACGATGGAAACGAAATCGATGGCTGACAGGGACAAGAGGCTTCCCGTTCTCTACCGGGCTTGGGACGAAGGCGCAGGACACGCGGGCACGACCCGGGCTTGCAGAATACCGGCGGCACGGCGCGGCGCCATCATCTCTAGGTATGGTGCGAGACGGCCGGCTGCGCGCGTGGCAGGCCCTGCACGACGCCGAGCGCTTCCATCTTGCGCACCAGCTCGGCGACCGAGCGCGATTCCATCTTGCGCATGGCTTGACCGCGGTGGATCTTCGCGGTGATCTCGGCAATGCCCATGCGGTCGGCGATCTGCTTGTTCATGAGGCCCGAGGCCACGTGCTGCACCACCTCGCGCTCGCGCGGCGTGAGCAGGGCCCAGCAGTCGCGCGAGGCCTGGAGCGCGCGGTCGGTGTCGAGCCGCCTGGCGTCGGCATCGAGCGCGGCGGCCACGGCGTCGAGCATGTCCTGGTCGCGAAAGGGCTTGGTGAGGAAGTCGACGGCGCCGGCCTTCATGGCGCGCACGGTCATCGCGATGTCGCCATGGCCGGTCATGAAGATGATCGGCATGTGCGGCCGGCCGGCCTCGCGCAGGGCCTGCTGGAACGCAAGGCCGCTCTGGCCGCGCAGGCGCACGTCGAGCACCAGGCACGAGGGCCCGGACGCGCGCGGCGCGGCCTGGAATTCCTCGGTGGTGGCGAAGGCGCGCACCTCGAGGTCGACCGAGCGCAACAGGCTGCCGATGGCGGCGCGCACCAGGTCGTCGTCGTCGACGACGAACACCACGCGCGCGTCGCCGGCCAGCGGAGCGCCCGGGGATCTGGTGAGGAGGCTTTGGGAAGAGGTCATGGGGCGAGGCCAGGTTCGGACAGGGGCAAGGTGAAGACGGCGCGCGTGCCCGCGGGCTCGCGCCGCGACAGCGACAAGGTGCCGCCATGCGCGTCGAGGATCGATTTGCAGATCGCCAGGCCCATGCCCATGCCGTCGGCCTTGGTCGTGAACAAAGGCTTCAGCAGGTGCTCGCCCGCTTCGTCGCCGATGCCGGTGCCGGCGTCGTCCACGGTCACGCGCACCCGGCCCTCGCCATCGCCACCACAGCTCAGGCACAGCGGACGCGGGCCTGGCGGCAGCGAAGCCATGGCCTCCGCGCCGTTCATCAGCAGGTTGACCACCACCTGCTGCAGCTGCACGCGGTCACCGTGCACGAGCACGGCCGCCTCCAGGCCGCGCAGCTCGAGCGCCACGCCGAGCGTGTCGAGCGGGCCGGCCACCAGCACGGCCGCTTCGCGCAGTGCCTCGTTGAGGTCGAAGGCCGCGAGCCGCGGCTCGGCATTGCGTGCCTTGGCGCGCAGGGCCTGGATGATGCTGCGCGCGCGCAGCGCGCTCTTGCCGATGTGGGCGAGCATCTCGCGCGCCTCGGCGATGTCGGGCGGGCTGCGGTCGAGCCAGCGCAGCGCGGCGCTCGCGGAGGTGTCGACGGCGGCGATCGGCTGGCCGACCTCGTGCACGATCGACGCGACCAGTTCGCCCATGGCCTTGAGCCGGGTCGCGCGCTCGAGGTCGGTGAGCGCGCCGCGCAACTGCTCCTCGGCGCGGGCGCGCTGGCGGTTCTGGTCGACCAGCTCCTCGTACAGGCGCGCGTTCTCGAGCGCGAAGGCGGCCTGCGAAGCGATCACCTCGAGCACCTCGGCCTTGGCCGGCGTGAACACGTGCGAGGCGAGGTTGTTCTCGAGGTAGAGCACGCCGACCAGGCGCGCATGGCGCATCAGCGGCACGCACAGCACCGAGCGCGGCCGGCGCCGGCGGATGTAGTCGTCCTGCGCGAACGAAGCGTTCTCGCGCGCATCGTCCATCACCATGTGCTGCTGGGTGCGCGCGACGGCCTGCACGATGCCGAGCGGCAGAACGTCGGGACCGAAGGCCGCGGCCTCCTGCGTGACGGCGATCGTGCCGTCGACCACCGAGGCCCGGGCGCGCAATTGCCAGGCGTCTTCGCGCAGCAGCGCCAGCGTGCCGTGCTCGGCACCGGCGTTCTCGAGCGCGGTGCGCAGCAGGGTGTCGACCAAGCGCTCGGGCACGATCTCGCTGGCCAGCGCGTTCGAGATGCGCAGCACGGCCTGCGCATCGAGCGCCTGCAGCCGGCTGCCGGCGCCCACCTGCTCGTCGCTCTCGAACAGGCCCGGGTACTCGGCCTGCAGCAGTCGCACCTTGGCCATGGCGCCCCAGCGCTGCCAGGCGCCGCGCGCATGCCGCAGGTTGCCGTAGGCCGACAGCTCGTCGCCACGCGCCGCATGGAAGGCACCGGCGCGTTCGGCCGCCAGCGCCTCCACCTGCGTGAATCCGTGCCGGCGCGCATGCGTCACGGCGCGCGCATAGGCCTCGACCGCGGCAGCGGGATCGCCGTCGATGCGAAGACGCTCCGCGCGCACCAGCTCGTGCCGCGCGAGAAAGTTGCCGGGGCAGGCCAGCGCCCAGGTCTCGAGCTGGGCCAGGTCGCGCCGCAGCGCGGCCTGCTGTGCAGGGTCGCGCTCGGGCAGCGCGAGCAGCGCCAGCGCGCCGTAAAACGGCAGGTCGCCGCTCTCGGCGAAGGTGCGTGCCGAATCGGCGCAGGCCTCGGCGCGCCGGCGCGCCTCGAGTGCCTCGTCGAGCCGGCCGAACAGCAGCGCGGCCTGCAGGCGATAGACCCAGAACGCGAAGTCCACGAGCGTGGCGGGATCGCCCTCGCGCGGCACGCGCGGCTGCGCCTGCGGGTCGCCGTCGCTGCCGTCCTGCAGTTGCGACAGCAGCTGCTTCTGCGCGAGCAGCGCGTCGATCACGAGCTGGAAGTTGGCATCGCGCGCAATCGCCAGGCCGCGCTCGACCGTGTCGCGCACGTCGCCCAGCAGCTCGCCCGCGAACAGCATGCCCGTGGCCTGGTTGCGCCCGCAGTAGATCGCGAAGGTGTGGTCGCCGCTCGCCACAGCGAGCTCGTAGGCGCGCCGGATGTAGTCGCGTGCCGCGCGCGCGGGCTGCGACCACGGAACGACCATGGTGCCGAAGGTCATGTAAACCCGGCCGCGGTAGCGCGCGAGGCCGCGCTCGTCGACCAGGTGCAGCGCGAGCGCGCCGAACTCGCGCGCCGTGGCGTAGTCGCCGTAGCGCACGCCGAACACCTGTGTCATGCAGACGTAGCCGTCGGCCGAGGCATCGGCATGGCCGTGCGCGATGCCCAGCCGCGCCATGTGCAGCAGGATCAGGTCGACCAGGTTCTGGTCGGTGTAGAGCGCGGGCGGGATCAGGTCGGCAAAGATGTCGGTGATGGCGCGGCGCAGCGGGTCGGCCACGATCGGCAGTTGCCGGAAGGCGGCCATGCCGTGGCGCTCGATCCAGGCCCGCAGCGCCGCATGCTCGCGGTCCACCGCGGCGGCATCGGGCTGGCGCGGCAGCTCGATGCCGGCCTTGCGCAGAAAGGCCAGGCCGACGTCGAGCGCGCGGTCGAAGCGGCCCAGCGTGGTGTAGAGCGCCGCGCGCAGGCGCGTGAGATCGGCGGCGAAGATGCCCTCGCCCGCGACCTGCTCGAGCGCTGCCAGCCGTGCCTCGGCCACCTCGAGCGCACCGGTCATGAACTCGGCCTCGCCGCACAGGGCGCGTGCATGCAGGCCATCTTCGCTCGCGTCGTCTTCGCCCAGGAAGGCCAGTGCGGCGCGGAAGAAGCCGAGCGCCGAATGATGGGCGGTGGCGGCCTTGGCCTGCCGGCCGGCCTCGAGGTTGAGCCGCGCGAAGGCACGCCGCTCCTCGGGCGCGTCGACGGCCGGGCGCGCGAGGCTGGCCTGCACGGCGAGCGTGAAGCGCTGCGACGGCGCGCCTTGATGCGCGCTCTGGTGCGTGCCCTGATTCGCGAGCTGGCGGCGCACGATCTGCAGGTGCAGGCTCGGACGCTCGCCGGCCGCGAGCGAGAGGTAGGCGGCTTCGCGGATGCGGTCGTGCCAGAACACCCAGTCCTCGCCCTCGCGGTGCACGCTGCCGGCCTCGAGCGCGGGTTCGAGCACCGCATCGAGCGCACGGACCGCCTCGGCGCCGGGCGCCAGGCCCATGGCCACCGCGAGCGACTCGGCCGAGGCACGGTGGCCGAGGCAGGCCATGACGCGCAGCGCCGCCTGCGCGGACGCGGGCAGCAGCTCGAAGCGGCGCGCCATCAGCTCGGCCACGTTGTCCACGCCCGGGTGCGAGGCGAGGCGCTCGAGGCTCCAGCGCCATGCGGCGCTGTCCGCGTCGTAGACGAGCACGCCGCCGTCGGCCAGAAGATGCAGCAGGTGGTGCGCGAAGAGCGGATTGCGTCCGGTCTTGTGGCCGATGGCGCGCGCCAGTTCGTCGACCTCGTCGGGTGCCTGCTGCAGCGCCTGCGCGATCATCTCGCGCAGCGCGGCTTCGTCGAGCGGGCCGAGTTCGATGCGCGCGGCGCCGGCCACCTGCGCCAGCGGGCCGGCGCGCAGCGGATGGTCCTCGGCCACCTCGCCCGCGCGGTAGGCGCCCACCAGCAGCAGGGCCGCGTCCTCGTGCTGGTGCAACAGACGCTCGAGCACCTGCAGCGTGCCGGCATCGGCCCATTGCAGATCGTCGAGCAGGATTACGAGCGGCCGCGCCGAGCTCGCGAAGCAGGCCAGCAGCCGCGCCATGCCCTGCAGCACCCGTTCGCGCTCGAGGCCGGGAGCGGCATCGGGCGCATCGGGCGGCTCGGGCTGCGCGCCGAGCACGACGGCGAGCGCGGGCAGCAGCCCCGCGAGGGTGCGGTCGACCGGCTTGGCCGCGGCGGCGATGCGGCGGCGCCAGACCGCGAACTCGTCCTCGGCGCAACCGAGCACGAACTGCAGCAGCTGCTCGAGCACGTCGACCACCAGCGCATAGGGCCGGCCGCGGCGCCCCTCCTCGCTCTTGGCCGTTGCCAGCAGCGGCGCGCACGACTGCTGCATGCGCAGCATGGCTTCGCGCAGCAACGTCGACTTGCCGATGCCCGAGTGGCCCGAGACCCAGGCCACGCGCGAGCGCGCATCGAGCGCAACGCCGCGGTACAGCGCGAGCAGCGCCTCGAGCTCGGCATCGCGGCCCAGCACGCGCGTGAGGCGTGGCAGCCGGCGCAGCGCCGAGTGCGCATCGAGCGCGAAACGCGGGATGCTGCCGCGCTCGCGCAGCAGGGTGTCGCACCGGCGCAGGTCGGCCAGCACGCCGGCGGCGTCCGCGTAGCGCTGCTCGGGCGCCTTCTCGAGCAGCTTCATGATCAGCAGCGAGAGCTGCTCCGGCACATCCGCCACCAGCTCGCCCGGCGCGCGCGCGGTGCGGGTTGCATGCGCATGGACGCGTGCCGCGGCATCCTCGCCCTGGAACGGCGGGCGGCCCGTCAGCAGCTCGTAGAGCACGCAGCCCAGCGAATAGAGATCGGCGCGCGCGTCCACGCGCAGGTTCATGCGCGCACCCAGCTCGGGCGCCATGTAGTGGAAGCAGTCCTCGTCCCAGGCGGCTTCGCCGTGATCGGGCGCGCCCTCTGCGTCCGACAGGATGGCGGCATGGCCGAAGCCGGTCAGGCAGGCCCGGCCGTCGGGCACGAGCAGCAGGCGGTCGGGCGTGATCGCGCGATGCAGCACGCCGGCCGCGTGCATCGCGCCGACGGCGGCGACCAGCCGCAGCGCGAGATCGAGGAAGGCGGCAGTGTCGCTGGCGCCCGCGCTCGCGCCGCTGCCGCGCAGGGTCTCGCCGCCCGGGTCGCGCAGCACCAGCAGCGCGCCTTCGCCGTGCGGCATCAGCGCGACGGGGAGCGCGGCCCAGTCGTCGCGCAGCACATGGCGCAAGCCGTACTCGCGCTGCAGCAATGCCGCGGCGGCCGGCGTGGCCTGGCCCCGGCCCGCGACCAGCAAGGTGGGCCCGGCGCCGGCCCGCGCGCGTTCGAGCCGCGGCATGCCGCCGCTGAGTTCGCGAAAGTCCTGGAACGGCATGGCCTGCCGTTCGAGCGGATCGGGCGCCGCCACCGGGTTGCGTTCACCGAGTTCCTGATCCTGCATGGTGTGAGCCTCCTGCGTTGAGCGGGCCGCCGCGGCGGCCGTGCGATGCAGATGCGCCGTCCATGTTTCGGTGTCCCTCGGCTGCTTCTGACTGTCGGCTTCGATTGGAACCGCGCTGGTCGCGCAGCGACGGCGGCTGGCGTTGGCGGGTGTTAGGCGTTGTTAGGCAGGGGCGCCGAAGCGGGGTTTTGGCGCTGCGGCATGAAAAGTAATGTGCTCATGGGCCGCCTGGACACACAGGCATACAGAGGCAAGGGAGCCACCGCGGCAGCGCCCCTAGATTCAGCGCCATCGGCCGATGCCGACCACCCTCCTCCCCCTGTTCAAGCAAGGAAAGACACCATGACCCCGATCTCCCGCCGCCTCGGCGCCACCCTCCTCGCCGGCGCCTTCGGCCTCGCCGCCCTCGCGCCGTTGGCCACCTTCGCGCAGCCCGCGCCCGGCGCGCCGGCGCCCAAACCCACCATCGTGCTGGTGCACGGCGCCTTCGCCGACTCGTCGAGCTGGGACGGCGTGGTGCGCGATCTGCAGAAACGCCACTACCCCGTGATCGCGGCCGCGAATCCGCTGCGCGGTCCGGCCTCCGACGCGGCCTCGGTCGCCGCCGTGGTCGATTCGGTGAAGGGACCCGTGGTGCTCGTGGGCCACTCGTATGGCGGCTCGGTCATCACGGCGGCCGCCAACGGCAAGCCCAACGTGAAGGCGCTGGTCTACGTGGCGGCCTTCGCGCCCGAGGCCGGCGAGACCGCGCTCGGTCTCACCGGCCAGTTCCCGGGCAGCACGCTCGGCCCGACGCTGGCACCGCCGGTGTCGTTGGCTGACGGCGGCAAGGACCTCTACATCGACCAGGGCAAGTTTCCCGCGCAGTTCGCCGCCGACGTGCCGCTGGCCCAGGCGCGCCTGATGGCCGTGGGTCAGCGCCCGATCGCCGAGGCCGCGCTCAACGAAGCGGCGCGGGCGCCGGCCTGGAAGTCGGTGCCTTCGTGGTTCGTCTACGGTGACCGCGACAAGAACATTCCGCCGGCCGCGATGGTTTTCATGGCCGAGCGCGCACATGCGAAGAAGACGGTGGTGGTCAAGGGCGCGTCGCATGTGGTGATGACCTCGCAGCCCGAGGCGGTCACGCGCGTGATCGTCGAGGCCGCGGGCGGTTGAGAAGGAGAACGCCATGAACGACATGAACATCGAAAAAGGCATTAACGGCGCGAAGACGGCACTGGTGTTCGGCGGGGCACGCGGCATCGGGGCCGCCGCCGTGCAGCGCCTCGCGGCCGACGGCCATGCCGTGGCCTTCACCTACGTGTCGCGCCCCGACAAGGCCAGCGAACTCGTGGCATCGGTGGAATCCGGCGGCGCGCAGGCGCTGGCGATCGAGGCGGACAGCGCAGATCCCGCGGCGATCCGCCACGCCGTGGCGCGCGCGGTCGAGCGCTTCGGCAGCATCGACGTGCTGGTGGTCAACGCCGGCCTGCTGCGCATGGGCACCATCGACACGGTGAGCCTCGAGGACCTCGACCGCATGCTCGACGTGAACGTGCGCGGCGTCTACCTCGCGATCCAGGCCACGCTGCCGCATCTGCGCGACGGCGCGCGCGTCGTCACGATCGGCAGCAACGTGGCGATCCGCACCGGCCTGGCCGGCGCGAGCGTCTACCAGCTGACGAAGACCGCGGTCGCGGGCCTGGTCAAGGGCGTGGCGCTCGACCTCGCGCCGCGCGGCATCACGGTCAACAACGTCCAGCCCGGCCCGACCGACACCGACATGAATGCCGGCGCGATCGACGCGCTGGCCGGCATGAGCCCGCTCAAGCGGGTCGCGCAGCCGCGCGAGATCGCGGGCCTGATCGCCTACCTGGCGAGCGACGAGGCCCGCTACGTGACCGGCGCGAGCTTCACGATCGACGGCGGGCTTACGCTCTGAAGGGGGCGGCGCGACTTCATTCGAGCTGGATGTCGGCCCGCTTGATCAACGCATTCCATCGCGCCTCCTCCGCCGCGATGTGCGCGCCGACCTGCGCCGTGGTCGCGGGCCGCGACAGCTCGACGCCGCCCACGGGCTTGACCTTGCCGTAGAAGGCATCGCTGCCCACGACCTTGTTGGCCGCGGCGTTGAGCTTGGCGAGCACGTCGGGTGGGGTCTTCTTCGGGCCGACGAGCACGAAATTGACCGTGGCCTTGAAGCCGGGCATGCCCGACTCCTCCATGGTGGGCAGCTCGGGGTAGGCCGGGTCGCGCTGGCTGGCAGCCAGGCCGAAGGCCTTGAGCTTGCCGGCGCGCACGTAGTCCATGGTGCCGGTCGGCAGGAAGGCGTAGGTCACGCGGTCGCTCATGAGGTCGAGCTGGACCTGGTTGGCGCCCTTGTAGGGCACGTGCAGGGTCTTGACGCCGAGCTCCTTGTTGAACATCTCGGCCATCAGGTGGATCGGCGTGGAGATGCCCGAGGAGCCATAGGAGTACTTCGACGGGTCGGCCTTGAGCAGCGCGACGAACTCCTTGAGCGTGGTGGCCGGCACGCTGGGCGCGGTCACGAGCATGAAGCCGATGGTCAGCACGTCGGACACCGGCGCGAAGTCGCCCACGCCCTGGTAGGGCAGGCTCGCGCGCAGCGAGGGCGCGACCACGGCCGGCAGGTTGGCGAAGAACAGGGTGTAGCCGTCGGGCGCCGCGCGCGACACGTAGCTGCCGGCGATGGTCTGGTTGGCGCCGGGCTTGTTGTCCACCAGCACCGGCGTGTTGAGCGCGAGCGAGAACTCGCTGGCGAAGGCGCGCGCGACGATGTCGGTGGGGCTGCCCGCCACGAACGGGACCACGACGGTCACGGGCTTGGCGGGAAAACCCTGGGCCAGCGCCGCGGCGGGCCCGAGGGCCAGCGCGAGCGATCCGGCCAGCCGTCGAAGGAAGGTCTTGCGCGAAATGAAGGGTGGCATGTCGTCTCCGTTGTTCTGTGATGTCCGCGGCGGACTCGCCCGGGCCCTGCGCAGAATATCGAGCACCCCCGCGGCGTGCGCTCGTTGCGGCGCGCGAAAGTTCAACCCATGAAATTCCGCTGCCGGCGGTCCGGCCAGGGCGCGGACCGGCCGGCTATCGTCGCCACAGCATGACGACACCCTCGACATCCTCGACACAGCGGCCCTCGTCGCAGCTCCCGCCCGGCGCCTGCGACTGCCACACGCACGTCTTCCTCGACGAGCGCGAGTTTCCGTTGCTGCCCACGCGCCGCTACACGCCGCCGCCGGCATCGATCGAGGCCCTGGCGCAATGGCACGACGCGCTCGGTATCGCGCGCGTGGTGATCGTGCAGCCCAGCGTCTACGGGCTCGACAACACGGCGACTTTGCAGGCACTGCGACAGCTGGGTCCGGCGCGGGCACGCGGCGTGGCGGTGATCGACGACGCCACCACCGACGCGCAATTGCAGTCGCTGGACGCGGCCGGCGTTCGCGGCGTGCGCGTCAACCTCGAGATCGACCGCGAGGGCGATGCCCACCGCGCCACCACGCAGCTTCGGCGCACGGCCGAACGCGTGGCGCCGCTGGGCTGGCATGTGCAGGTCTATGCGAGCCTGCCGCTGCTGGCTGGTTGCGCCGCGGCGATCCGCGAACTGCCGGTGCCGGTGGTGCTTGATCACTACGCAGGCGCGCAGGCGGTGGACGGCCCCGACACGCCGGCGCTGGCCGCGGTGCTCGCGCTCGTCGAGGAGGGCCGGGCCTACGTCAAGCTCTCGGCCCCCTACCGCTGCAGCACGATGCCCGGCCATGCCGACATGGAAGCGCTGGCGCGCCGCTTCATCGGCTGCAACCCCGAACGCATGCTGTGGGGCAGCGACTGGCCGCATCCGCAGCCGGGCGCGGCCGCATCGGCCACCGAGGTCAGCGCGCCGCACGAGGTCGACAACGCCGGCGTGCTCGCGCAGTTGCGGCAGTGGTCGCCGGACGCGCGGACCTTCGATCGCATCCTCGTGGACAACCCGGCGCGGCTCTATGGCTTCGGCGGCGACTGAGGAGCGGGCCGCGGTGTCTTCGCTGATCGCGCGCATCGCGCGCATCCCTCCATCGCAGAATGCATGGTTCGCGCCCGCCGCGCCCCTGTCCGGTGGGCCTCCCCCGCATCTGCCCGAGGAAGCACCGACGATGGACATCGACCAGCCGATCATCCAGGACGCATTCGCCGCCGCCGCCCCCGAACGCCCCGGCACGCGCAGCCTGGGCCGCGCGATCAAGCTGATGCGCGTGGTCGCGTCGCGGCCGCAGTTCGGCTGGCGGCTGTCCGACCTGGCCGTGGCCTGCGAGCTCGACAAAGCGACCGTGCACCGCATGCTGGCCTGCATGGTCGAGGAGCGCCTGGTGACCCAGCGCGCGGCCGACCGCCACTACCTGCCGGGCCCGCTGATGCACGAGCTGGGACTGGCGCTGCCCGACCACCTGCTGTTCCAGCGCCGCGCCGAGGCGCTGCTCGAAGCGTTCGCGCGCCGCATGCGCGGCATCGCGGTGCTGCTGCTGCGCAGCGGCAACGAGCATGTGTGCAGCGTGCGCCAGGGCCAGCTTCCGCTGACCGGCTCGGTGCTCTACCCGGGCGCGCGCCGGCCGCTGTTCACCACGGCGGGCGGGGTCGCGATCCTGCAGACGCTGGACGCGGCGCAGGCGCGCGCGGTGCTGCTCGACAACGTGGCGCAGGAAGTGGCGCGCTGCGGCTCGGGGCGGCTCGCCGCGCTGCAGCGCATGCGCGAACGCTCCGACCGGCACGGCTTCGGCGTAAACCTCGGCGACGTGGTGCCCGGCATCCATGCCTTCGCATCGCCGGTGCGCGGTGCCGATGGCCAGGCCTTCGCCGCGCTGTGCCTGCTCGGCACGCCCGAGCTCTATGGCGAGCAGCACCTGGCGCAGCTGCGCGGCGAACTCGAGGGCGCGGCCGCCGAGCTGGGCACGGAGGCGCGCGGCATCAATCTCTGAAGCGCGGCGCCCTCCCCTTCGGGCGGCTGGCGGCGCGCTTCGCGTTTTCAACCGATCGAAGAAGGAGCAACGGATGACGCGGATATGCATCGTGGGCGCGGGGGCCGTGGGCGGCTATGTGGGCGCGCACCTGGCCAGGGCGGGGGTCGACACCACGCTGGTGGACGCCTGGCCCGAACACGTGGAGGCCATGCGGCGCGATGGCCTGCGCGTGAGCGGAATGAACGGCATGGACGGCGCGGGCGCGGTGCATGCGAAGGTGCGCGCGCTGCACGTGGGCGAGGTGGCGCAGCTTGCGCGCGAGGCGGCCTTCGACGTCGCCTTCATCGCCGTGAAGTCCTACGACACGGCCTGGGCCACGCAGCTGATCCTGCCGCTGCTGGCGCCCACGGGCTGCGTGGTGTCGCTGCAGAACGGCATCAACGAGGACAGCATCGCGGCCATCGCCGGCTGGGAACGCACGCTGGGCTGCTCGGTGAGCGCGCTGGCGGCGGAGCTGGTGGCGCCGGCCCGCATCGTGCGCAACTCGCCGCTGGGCGACGAGAAGAAATGGGGCATGCGCGTGGGCGAGCTGCACGGTCGCGTGACGCCGCGCGCCGAAGCGATCTCGGCGCTGCTCGCGCACGGCGACACCAGCCGGGTCACGACCAACCTCTGGGGCGAGCGCTGGTCCAAGCTCACGATCAACGCGATGCGCAACGGCGTGTGCGCGCTCACGGGCCTGAGCGGCAAGCAGCGCGACATGAACGATGTGGCGCGCGAACTCACGATCCGGCTCGGCAGCTCGAGCATCCGCGTGGGCCGCGCGCTGGGCCTCGCGCTCGAGCCGGTGGGCGGGCTCGACCTCGAGCTGCTGGCGCGCGCGGAGGAAGACGCCGCGGCGCGCGACGCGATCACGCGCATGATCCTCGAGGTGGCGAACTCGCGCAGCGACGGCCAGCGGCCCTCGATGGGCCAGGACATCCAGAAGGGCCGGCGCACCGAGACCGAGTACATCAACGGGCTGGTGGCGCGGCGCGGCGAGGAGGTCGGGGTGGACGTGCGCTACCACCGGCGCGTGAACGAGATCATCGGGCGCATCGAGCGCGGCGAGCTGGTGCCGAGCCCGGATCTGCTGGCGGACGTCATGGCCTGAGGGGCCGGCCGTTCTATGCCGCGTCGGAGCGCGGCCGTCGCACCAGCACCTCGCTGGCCTCGACGCGGTAGCGCGTCGCATCGACTGCCAGGCCAGGCAAAGCCGCGAGGCCGGCGCGGAATTCCTTCATGTGGGGCGTCTCGAAATGGGCCTGCAGGGCGCCATCGTCATCCCACAGCTCGCTGAGCCATGCACGCCCCGCCACCTGCGCGTCGAACCCGATGGCGTAGTGGCGGCAGCCCGGCTCCGCGCGCGTGGCGCGTTCGAGCCTCATGCCCAGTTGCCGCAGGCGTTCGGCGGCCCGAGGCTCGACCTCGATATGCCCGAGCACCGCGATCATGCGTCGCTCCCTTCGAGCGCGGCGGCATGCGCCACGGCCTCGATCTCGATCAGCCATTCGGGCCGCACCAGGCGCTTGACCACGACGAAGCTGCTGGCCGGCGGCCGCTGCGTGTTCACGAAGCGGTCGCGCACGACGACCACCGAGCGCAAGGCCACCTGGGGCACGCGCTCGTCGCAGAAGTAGTTGAGCTTGACGAGGTCGGCCATCGAGGCGCCGACCGCTTCGAGCGCATGCTGGATGTTGAGGAAGCACTGCTGCAGCTGCGCGGTGAAGTCGCCTTCGCCGACCAGCGTGCCATCGGCATCGCGCGCGGCCTGGCCCGACACGTGGATGAGGCGGCCGCCCCGGGACTGCACCACGTGCGAGTAACCCACCGGTGGCGGCAGGGTGGCGGGGTTGTGGAACAGCGTGGCGCTTGGTGCATGGGTCATCGGGAGCGGTCCTTTCAATGGCGGTGGAAACATCGGCCCATCTGGGGGCCGCCACCATTGCAAGGGCTCGAGTGCACTGGAGGTCAAGCACTTTCCGCGCGCCGGAGGCGACGCGGAAAACCCGCCTGGCGCTGCGCCCGCGGCTGGCCGGCATCGACGCAGCCGCAAGCAGACACAACTGGCGCTCGTCTGGCCGAAGATCAGGCGTCTTTCTTGTCGTCCTCGGCCTTCTCTGCCTTTTCGGCTTTCTCTGGCGTCTTGTGCTCGGCCAGCCCCGGCTCGTGAAGCTTCGGGTTCTTCACCTCCTTCATCAGCTTCTCGCCCTCGGTGTCGCGGCCATCGGTCGGCACCGACTCCTCGCTGCCGACCTCGGGTTCCTCGCGCGGAAGCGGCTCGGTGTTCTCTGCATGTTCGGCGCTGCGGGTGCTGGGTGGCATGGGGACCTCCTTGTGCGGATGAAACCATCAGCCTCGCCAGCGGTCACGGCGCGGCACGCCATCCTTCGGCGACAGCGCATGCAGGACATTGGCCATGGTCGGCCGGTGCTTCGTTACTTCTTGAGCAAGGTCACGACGCCGGTGACCACCGACACGATCGCCGTCACGATCGGCGTGACCAGCGTGATGAAGTCGCGGATGCGCTCGGTGTACTGGCGCAGCCGCTGCGCCTTGCCCGGCGCGGGCGAACCGTCGGTGAGCGCGCTCGCGAGGCGGTGCGAGAGCCGGTCGATGCCGCGGTTGCGGCGATGGAACACCAGCAGGCCGGTGAAGATGCCGGTGATGTGGCTGAACGCGATGCTCGTCACGTAATAGAGGATCTCGCGCCATTCGCGCGCGCCCCGCGGCATCAGCGGCACGTCGTCGGCATAGGCGATGACGGCCGCCATGCCGAGCACCGACAGCACGGCGATGGCCACGGCCATCAGCAGCTGGTAGGGCAGCCGCACCCTGAACAGCGCGACGAACACCATGCCCAGGCCCAGCGGCAGGATCACGGACGCCACGCGCAGGTACAGCTCGTTGAGGTCGAGCAGCACGATGGTCACGGCATGCATCGCGACCAGGCACAGCACGGGCAGCACGAGGAACAGCAGCACCGAGCCGATGCCGGGGCGCTGGGGTTGTGCCGGGGTTGGCGGGATCGCGGGCTCGGCCGCTTCCGGTGCCGGGAGCACCGGCGCAGCCGGCGCAGTCGGCGCGGCAGCGGCGCTGCGCGATGCGCTCAGCGCACCCTCGAGTTCCGCGACCCGCCGCGACAGCGCCTTGAGCTCGCGCCGCAGCGGTGCGAAGAAGAACAGGTCGCGCCCGCAATGCCGGCATGCCAGCGCCTGCTCGGCGATGGGCTCGGCACAGTAGGGACAGGCGACGGTGCGCGGCGTATCCGGTGCGTCCGGCGAGGTGGCGGCAACGCCCATGCGGCCTACTGCGCCTTGAACTGGATCAACTTGCTGCTGACGCGCCCCTCGGCGTCGCCGACCTGCACACGCAGCTGGTGTTCGCCCGCTGGCACGCGCGCGGCGTCGATCGCGATGCCGGTGTCGCTGATGTAGGGCCGCACGCGCTCGGTGAGATCGACCACCGGTTCCTTCATGTACTGCACCTTCACCGTCTTCGGATCGATCACGACGCCGCCGCGCGGCTTGAAGCCGATCTTCAGCGCGACCGCCTCGCGGCCGGCCTCGGTGCTCGGGCTCGCGACCTCGATGCCGGGGCCGCGCGTGAGACCGGCGCGCTTGTTCTCGAGATAGGCCGAAGGCAGCTTCGCCTCGGCATCGGTGATCAGCTCGAGGCCGGAGGCGGCATGGCAGTACGCCGCGCCGCAGAGCAGGAAGACCAGGGTTGAGAACTTTCCTCTAAACATCGATTACCTCGCCATTCGCCATTGCCGAAGACGAAAGTCTCGCGCCATCGCAGCGGGCCGCGCGCTACGAAAGCTCGTAGTCGTGAAGCCGCGCCGGCGCCCTTAGCTTCGGGGCATCCACCGCGCGAAAGATGCCATTGCCCACATCGCTCCACCGCCTCCTGCTTTCACTGCTCCTGCTGCCGCTGGCCACTGCGGCCGCGCCGCCGTTTCCGCCGCTGGGCCCGGCCTATACGGAAGTCGGCGGCCTCGTCCGCGAATCCGACGCGTTCGAGAAAGCCGGCCGCTTTCGCGACAGCGACGAACTGCTCCGCCGCGCGCTGCAGCAATTGCCGCGCGAGCAAGCCGCTTCGCTGTCGATGGAGGCCTTCCTCGCGAAGGACCTGATCCTCGGCCGGCTCGCCGACACCAGCAATGCGCGCGCCGACGATGCCGCGCTGCTGGCCTGGCTCGAACAGCGCGCGGCCTGGCGCGATGCCTTCTGGGGCCGCGAGGCCAATGCGGCGCTGTCGGGCCGCAACGCACTCGCGCTGCAGTTGTGCAAGGTCGGCCGCTGCCGCGAGGCGCTCGCGCTGCAGGAAGAGATCTACCGCCTCACCTTGAAGTCGGCCGGCCCGGCCGCGCGCAACACGCTGGTCGCGCGCCACAACCTCGCGGGCACGCTCGGCGAATCGGGCCGCTACGGCGAGGCGCTGGCGATCGGCGAGGAACTGGCCGCGGCCGCGCAGGCGCAATGGGGCGCCGAGGATCCGACAACCCTGCGCATGCGCAATGCGGTGGCGGTGAACCTCACCGACCTCGGCCGTTTCGCCGAGGCGCTGAAGCTGCACGAGCAGGTCTACGAAGCGCGCCGTCGCGTGCTGGGCGCGCAGGCACCGGACACGCTGAGTTCGCTGGCCAGCCTGTCGGCCACCTACTCGGCGCTGTACCGCCACCGCGAGGCCCTGGCCTATGCGCAGCGCGTGCACGAACTCACGGCCGCCGCCCATGGCGACGCCGATCCGCGCAGCGCGCGGGCCGCGAGCGCCGAGGCCATCGAGCTGCGCCGCATGGGCCGGCTCGGCGCGGCGCACGAGAAGGCGCGCATGGCCTGGACCCAACTCGCGGCCGCGCGCGGCGCGGGCCATCCCGACACGCTCTACGCGCTCAACGTCTACGCGAGCGTGCTCGAGGCGCAGGGCCGGCACGAAGAAGCGGCGCAGCGCTCGCGCGAGGCGCTCGACATCCGCGTCGCGCTGATGGGCGAGCAGCATCCGTTGACGCTGGCCGCGGTGCACAGCCTGGGTCGCTCGGTGTTGTCGGCCGGCGATGCGAACGAGGCGCTCGCGCTGTTCGAGCGCGCGCACGAGGGCCGGCGCGCGCTGCTCGGCGACGCGCATCCCGAGACGCTGCTGTCGCTGATCGAGCGCATGGGCGCCGCGCTGGCCGCCGACCGGCTCGACACGGTGAAGCCGCTGATGCCGCGGTTCCAGCGCGACGTGGAGTCGCTGCGCGCACAGCATGGCCTGAGCGTGAAGAGCCGGCGTGCGCTGTTCGAACGCTATGTGGAGGGCTATCGCCACCACGCGCTGGCCAGCGTGCGCGACGGCGAGAACGCGCGGGCCTTCGAGATCGCGGAGCTGTCGAAGGCGCGCACCCTGATCGAGAGCACGGCGCTGCAGCAGGCCAACCGCGGCCGGCTGCTGCCCGCGAAAGAACAGGAGGCGGTCGACCGGCACGAGGCCGAGCTGGCACGCATCGACCGCAGCCTCGACGAGACTGGTGCGCAGGTCGACCGGCGCCAGACGCTGGAGGCCGAGCGCAACCGCGTGGTGCTGTCCTATGCCGACCTGCAGCGGCGGCTGCGCGCGCAGCATCCGAAGTACGCGCAGCTGTCGCAGCCGCACATCGCCTCGCTGGCCGATGCGAAGCGACTGCTGCCGGCCGACAGCGTGTTCGTGAGCTATCTGCTCGATGGCGACCGCGTGATGGCCTTCGTGGTCGATGGCAGCGGGCTGCTGCAGGCTGCCGAGCTCGCACCGCTGCCCGGCCTGGCCGACAGCATCGATGCCTACCGGCGACTCGTGGGCGATGCGCTCGGCGAGGGACAGGCGGTGTGGCAGCTCGGACCCGAGCGCTATCGCGTGGCACCGGCCGCCCAGCCGCCGCAGGAAGGCGCGCAACGCGTGAGCGATGCGGCGCCGATCGGGCAATGGCTGTCGAAGCGGCTGATCGCGCCGCTGCAGGCGAGCATCGGCGCGCGGCGGCGGCTGATCGTTTCGCCCGATGGCGCGCTCGCGATGCTGCCGTTCGAGGCGCTGCCGGTCGACGGCGAGCTGCTCGCACAGCGGCACAGCGTGGGCTATGTGCAGTCGCTTTCGATGATGGAGCTGCTGCAGCGCCGCTCCGCCAGTTACGGCCGCCTGCCACCGCGCAAGGCGATGCTGGCGATCGGCAATCCGGTGTACGAAGGCCAGGCTGGCGCGGCGCAGCCATCGGGCAAACGCGGCGCGGCCGCCGGCGACGATGCGCTGCTGTCGGCCCGCGCCTCGGCCGAAAGCGAGGAAGGCATCGGCGCGGCGGTCGAGGAACTGCGCGAGAACAGCTGGGAGAACCTGCCCGGCACGCAGCGCGAACTCGAGAGCATCGCGCGAGTGTTCCGGCATCGCCAGATCGACCTGATCAGCGGCGCCGACGCGACCGAGCAGAACCTGCAGCGGCTCGACCGCGGCGGCGAGCTCGCGAAGTACCGGCACCTGCTGTTCTCGGTGCACGGCTACCTGAGCCCGAGCGTGCCGGCGCTGAGCGCGCTGGTGCTGGGCCAGGTGGACAACCCGCCGTCGGTGGACGGCTATGTCACGGCCGCGGAATGGCCGGGCTACACCTTGCGCAGCGACCTGGTCGTGATGTCGGCCTGCGAGACCGGCATCGGCAAGGTGGTGGCGGGCGACGGCGTGATGGGGCTGCCCTATGCGCTGTACGTGGCGGGCAACGTCAACACGGTGATGACGCTCTGGCCGGTCAGCGACGAGAGCACGGCGCGCTTCATGGAGGCCTTCTTCGCGCGCATCGAGCGCAAGCTGCCGGTGGAGCGCGCGCTGGCGGAAACCAAGCGCGCTTTCGCCGAGGGCGAGTACGGGGAACGCCTGCGCAAGCCCGCCTACTGGGCGCCGTTCGTGCTCTACGGCACCTGAGGCGCCGGTTGCAGCGGCACGTGGCGCGCCATCGCCTCGGAGGTGGCGCGATCGCGCGGGAACCACATCTCGACGCGCAGCGAGGCCGGCGTCACGTCCTGCGGCAGCGCGAACACGCTCTGCATGACCTCGAAGGACAGCGCGCCGAACTCGGTGTCGAAGACGAAGCTGAAATACGGCACGCCGACCGCGCGGCCGCGCTCGGGCATGCGGCCCGGGTAGCGGCGCTCGAGCGCGCGTGCGAGCCATTCGACGCGCGCGGCGAGCGCGGGCCGGCTCCAGGTTTCGGCGCGCAGTTGCGTGAGCAGCGCGGCGGCCGTGGCCTCGGGCTCGCGGGCACGCGACAGCAGGCCCTGCGGATGGCCGATGGCCGTGATGATGTCCAGGCCCATGCCGCCGCCGCCGGCCGTGCGCCAGAGTCCGGGCATCACGACCGACGACAGCCAGCGCGCGCCGCGGTTCTGCTCCACCGTCTTCCAGTCGGCATCGAAGGCCAGGCCCGGATGCGGCAGGTGTGCCTCGAGCGTGCGGCGCACCGCCTCGCGCACGAGCGTGGCTTCGACGCCCTGCGCGTCCTCGTCGGGCTGCGGCAGCGCGAAGCCGCATTGCAACAGCGCTGCGTTGCGCACCGACACCGGCACGCCCAGCTCGGCCATCCACGCGAGGATCAGGCCGCGGCTCGGCAGCGCGCGGCCCGACTCGAGGAAACTGACGTGCCGCTGCGAGACGTCGAGGCGCCCCGCGAGCTCGAGCTGGCTGATGCCGTGCTCGAGCCGCGTGCGACGCAGGATCAGCGCGATGCTCACGCGGCCGGCCGCTCGCCCATCGCGGAGATCGTGCCTTGCGCGACGGCCACCAGCTTCTCGCCGCCTTCGGCATCGATCGCGAAGATCTCGCAGGCACAGACGGCCTGGCGCTTGCCGCCGTGCAGCACGCGGGCGCGCGCGAGCAGCGCGTCGCCCTGCGCGGGGCGCAGATAGTTGATCTTGTACTCGGCGGTGACGACCGCATCGGACAGCGCGCTGCCGCCAGCAAAGGTCAGCGCGTTGTCGGCCAGGTAGCTGAGCACGCCGCCATGGGCGAAGCCGTGCTGCTGCTTGAGCTCGGGCCGCAGCGCGAGGCGCAGTTCGGTGAGCGCGGGGCCGAAGGCCAGGATCTCGGTGCCCAGCAGCACGCTGAAGGGCTGGGCCTGCAGCACCGCGCGTGCATGGGCCAGTGGCTTGGGCTCGCTCATGGCGCGGGCTTCTTCGGCGCCATCTGCGCGGGGTCATAGAAGAACTGCTCCGACGCGATGCGCTCGCCCGACCAGCGCTGCCAGGCGATCTCCTCGATGCGGCTGCTGCTGCCGTCGAGCCAGTCGAACTCGAAGATCCAGCGGATCGCGACATGGTCGCCCTGCACGAAGGCCGGCCGCACGCACTGCGAACGGACTGCGGAGGCGCGGGCCAGCGTGGCGCGCTCGCGCGCGATGTTGGCGGCCAGGCCCACGCGCGGTGGCGACTGGTTCTCCTGCATGGACGAGTCCTCGGTATAGAACTCGGCGAGGGCTTCGGCGTGGAAGTTGGACTCCACGCGCGCGATGAATTTCTCGAGGGTCTCTGCTGTGGGCATGGGGAGGCTTTCGAATCCGGGAGGGATGCCGGGGCCCAACGGGCCGGCCGACGTCGGCCATCATGCGACGCGCCGCCTGGGTTGTCGATGACCTCACACGTAGTCGAATGCGCTCCCTGCGCGATTCATGCCGAGGCTGATCCAGGCGTCGCGCGCCGCGCGACACGGCGTAGATCGTGCGTATTGAGACGTCGAACCCGCGATGCCTGCAACTCGTCCAGTCCCTGTGCCGCCTCGAGCAGGAAACGCTTCATCGCCTTGTGCAATCCCGAAGCCGACCAGGAGCGGGTCTGAGCCCTCCCCGCATCGAAGCGCGCAAGTACCGCAACGCCGCGATTGCTTTGCGCGTCCACACGTGGCTCGAGTCCATGGCGCGCCAGTTCCTCCTCCAGCTCGCGTACATGCGCGGCCGCAATCGGCAGTCGCTTGGTCACGCCTTCCGCATCCTTGACCTCGAGTAGCCACGCCGTATCGGCGTCGGCAGCTTCTTCGAGACTAGGCGGAACAAGGTGTTCGCAACGCAGCGCAACCACTTCACCAATTCGCAAACCGGTGGCGCGGATCCATCGCAGCGCCCGACGCAGCCGACGCGCCGCCTCGTCGTCGCTCTGTAGTCCCAACTGCCGATCTAGGAGATCCCACTGTATTGGATCTGCGTGATCAGGCTGCACTGTCAACGGAGCAATCACAGGCAAAGCGTGGCTCACAAAGGGGCTGCACGTGAGATACCCCCGATGCACAAGATGCGAAAAAAGTCCTCGCAGGATCACTAGCGCCTGGCGCTGTGCTGATGGAGAGAGCGCACCCTCAAAAGGTCGCCACATCGGCGACCAGCGTTGATGGTGACGCGGACCGCACCATGCGGCGGGCGGTGAGACGATGAAATCCGCGTAAGCACTGACGTCATCTGCTGTGAGCGACGACAGAGGCTTGCCCCGCTCGAGGGTAGCCCACAGAAGCAGGCGCTCGGCTTCCTTGCGATAGGACCGCTGAGTGGCCGTGAGCACCGCTGGCATCGACGAGAACTCCAAACCCGATGGAGCACCCCGGCTGTGAAGCCATTCGAGAACAGCCTCGACATCGTTGTTCGAAGACGACTTGCTTTCAATCGATGGAGCACACCGAAAAGCTCCACTGCTGCCGTCCAGAGAAGGCGGGAGCATCAGCTTCTCAAGAGGCCGAAGCTCCAACGCGGGCTGCACCACCGCTTGGAGCTCATCGAATGCAAGTTGTGAGCGCTTTCGTAGCGCGTGTCGCCCCACGCGCAGACCGAGTGCTTGCTCAGTCGCTTGAAGCCACTCGACCACTCGAGCCGCCTTGTGCGCACCGATCCCGGGCACCCTGACCCACCAACGCGAACCGCTCTGATTGACGTGCTCCACCAACTCCCGCAGCGTACTCAAACCACTACGCTCCAATCGGCCAGCCAGCAAGGGATTCAGCCAAGCGGATACGGGATCGTCAGCTCGAGGATCTTCAGCCGTCAGGTCTTCGAGCCAGCGCAGCGCTTCGAGCTGGCGTTGCACCACCCGCGCGCGACGAGAACTCGCGGCGCCTTGCCCAGCACGATCGCTGGAACCCGCGCCCGGATGCGCAGCCTCGTAAGCCTCGATCTGCTCGGCATGGGAAAAGTCTTCCAAACCTTGCTCGCGCGCGAAATCCTCCAGCGTAGGCAGCTTGGGCGAGCTTGAGAAGCGTTCAGGGTCCAGCAGGATCAGCCGCGCTGTGCCGGGGCGACGCTCCCGCCGCGCAGCGGCTGCGAAGGCATCGCGCATCCAGCCGATCGTGCGCCTTACGTTGCGCATGTCTGCCGATTCCCCCTCGAGCCGCAGATACCGATCCCAACTCGCTCGCGCATCGAGCCCCTGAATCAACGCCCGCATGAACGCGAAGTGCGCGCGCTGCAAGCGTTGACGATGGGTTTTCATGTGGGATCTCGCAGACGGGACGATAGTAGCGTCCCAGCGTGCCTTGCCGGTGCCGGACAACGCATGCAAGGCCTGCGATATCGGGCGCTCTATCCTGGCTCATTCTAACTATTGTCCCAAGCAAGAATCTGGCTTGGAAGACACCTCATGATGCACCTTTCCACCGTCCCTCCGAAACTGCCCTCGCCCACCAACAACCTCTCATAGGGAGCAGAAACGAACCGTAACCGCCAAATCGATCGCGCATGCGATTCGCTCAAGAACGTCCGGCCGCGGTTGGATCTGACCAAGTTCTAGACGAGAGATCATCGCGCACGACACGCCGGAGATTCCGGCCAACTGCTTCTGGGACAGGCAAGCCGCTGTACGGAGATCGAGCAAGTTCCTGCCGCTTTGCCTATCCCATCGGGCACTCAGCAGTCCTGGGGGATTCCCGATCGCAGAGCGGCTTCCTGCACCATCACTGTGTGACGAGGAATGTCCTACCAAGACATCTGATCCAGCCGCTCGCAGCCGCCGCACCGACGTCAGCTCAATCCGCTGTCGCATGGCGTCTTCATGGCTTCAAGCTCGAGGCGACATGCCTCATCGATGATCAGCGAATAGAGCGCTTGCATAAAGCCGCCGCGAATGCCGTGGTCGGCTCCAAACCTCACAGCCTTTCTCTGGACGAAATCCATACGCCGAGGCTCCAAAAGCGACATACCGTGCTTGCGCTTGTGAAGACCGATGCGCCAGCAGCAGTCCAACCGCTGGCGAAGTGCCTGGAGCAGTCGCTCGTCTACACCATCAAGCTGAACGTGAAGTGCTTGCAGAGTAACGAGCGCTTGATCGGAGCTGGCGCCTGGTGCCTGATCGTCAAGCGCGTAGAACGAGGATGGTGATTGCATGAGTCCGATGAAAAGTGTTTCCTGGACGCAATCCTTATCGCTTCCGTCATCGTCAGCAAGGCTTGCATAGCAAGCAAATCACAGGGCTCGGATCTCGGCGCGCAGCGACCGCCGAGCCGCGCCAGGCAAGGACCATCCCGCTGTGCGCCGGCACAGGTTTCGTGCGACGCAATTTCCCTCGAAGGCCCCGGCATCGTGAAAGTCCCGGCGAAAGGCTTTCCGGTGCCACGTGCGCCGAAAAGTCCTGGAGTTTTCTCTCCTAGCTAGATCCCCAGACAACGTGTTCGGGCTCGCCAAGCAGTCGCCTAGCCGTGGCCCCTGCCGATGGTCCTCGTCAAATCTGGTAGTTCCTAAATTGCGTTCGCTTTCATCTAATCCATCTGCTCAACCCAGCGAAAGCGAACCATGCACATCGTCGCAGGCACGGCCAGCAATTTGTCGACCAGCGCGTTCTCCGCAATGGCGCACTACCGCTATCGCGTATTTGTCGAAAAACTTGGCTGGAAGCTCGCAAACGACGGCGTCACCGAACTCGATCAATTCGACCGTGACGACACTCTGTATGTCATGGCTCGGGAACGAGACGCTCGGTTGAGCGGTGTTGCGCGGCTTCTTCCGACCGATCGGCCCTACCTTTTGAGCGACGTTTTTCCGGACCTGCTCGACGGCCGTCCGCCTCCGCGCAGCGCGAAAGTATGGGAGCTTTCCAGATTCGCTGTGACCGACCTCGACGCTTCCAATGCAGCTACCCAGTCGCTAAGCGACGCATCTTGTCGCGCGTTGGCACTTCTGGACGTCGTCATGCGGCTCGCGGCCTTTGGCGGTGCGGACGAACTGATCACGGTTTCGCCGCTCGGCGTTGAGCGCATTCTTCGACGCGCCGGAATCGTCGCGCATCGCATGGGCAGACCGGTTCGCCTGAACCAGCATTTCGTATACGCATGTCGGATTGAAATCGAACCCTCGATGCGCAGTCGCTCATGCTTTCGATCCGTTCTCTGAATGCTGACTCGATGCTCGTAGTCTGCCTGCAACGCCAACCTCTCGCGGGCTAACGAACGGCCGCTCGGGCTACATCGTCACGACATCGCGCAAGCTCACATCAGCAACCGAAGACGCAACATACGCGCAACCGCCGCAGCCTTGTTTGTCACATGCAGTTTTCGGATTGCGTTCTTGACGTGGTAGTTGACTGTATTACACGAAACACCCAGCAGAATGGCAACCTCCTCTGACGTTTTCCCGTCCGCCGTCCATCGCAGAACATCCAACTCCCTAGCCGTGAGCGCCGGATACACCCGATGTTGGTCCGGCCAGAGCGCCTCGGAAAGGTGAAAGTGCGCGGCATCCGCCAACCATTGCATCTGCGCTCCTCGCCCCAAGAGCTCTGCCGCCGAGAGCACCTCTCGCGACCGCGCCAGCGTGAGCATTCCGATGCTGCCATCCGGATCAAAGGAAGATTGAGCCCAACCCACACGCAAGCCTGCCTCACGCGCTTCCGACCAAAACTGCGGCGTGGCTTCGAAGACTTCGCGACGCCAGACCAACGAAGCTCGCGAGCGAACTCCGTGCGCCACCGTCGGATCGATCGCGAGGTAGTCCTGTTCACGATAGCGCTGTTGCCAGGCCGGCGCATAGTTATTGAGCATCAGCGTCTTCGGGCGGGCGAACGAGTCGAAGAACCTCCCGCCATAGGCGCAGTGCTCAAACCCCAGACGTCTCGCACCCCGCGCAACAACTTCGAACTTTGAAGCTGCCCCTATCGCTCGCCTCAGCGCATCGTTGATTTCTAGAAAGAAGCCGTTCGTTCGAATGGAGCTCTCGTTCAGCCGAAGCCTCGAAAGCCGCAGTGTGCCGCCGAGTCGTTTTTCCGAAGAGGAAAGGTAGCGATATTTTTTCACTTTCGATCTTTCATTGAACGAATGTCTACGTCAATCGGCGTGCACTTCCGAAAAACATGAAGACGAAAAACCAATCTGCCACAACACAGTCTAAGAACATGTCTTATTCGGCACACCGACAAATATTCCACCTTTTTCGCCACGCCAGCACATTTGCAGTCATTTCGAATCAGGGGCATCTAGGATCCAACACGAGCGTTGAGGCCGAACTTCTCGGCGCGCCAATCACCTCAAGACTCTTTCAATGGCGCAAATCTGGCTGATCGTTGTTGACGGATTCGAACTTTTCGATGTTGCGGCAGCGATACACGTCTTCGAGGCCGCCAACGTGGCTCACACCGAGCGGCATGGGAGATCGTTCTACGAGATCCACACGTTCGTTTCTTCGCCGATGCCGGTCCGAGGCGCTGGCTGTGCCTTCTTGAACGCACGTGAGTTGCCTTCCGACGTGTCAGAAGCCATCCACACGGTAATGGTGATCGGTGGGGGAGCCTTGAACATGCTGGGTAGCTCCTCCACGCATGCGAGACGAGCGCGAGAGTGGATTTTCGAACATCGATCGCAGATCGATCGCATCGCATCGGTCGGGACCATTGGCTTCACAGTCGCAGATGCTGCGCATCAAAGAACTGACCCATCGGATGCGCGTCGCCTATGGGATGCAGTGGCGGCCTCTTCGGGAATGAAGCTTGCGCTGAAAATGGTGGCAGACGACCTCGGACAGCCAATCGCAATCAGCGTGACCGCGCAGCTTGGGGCTTCCTGGGAGCCCATCGCCACACCGTTTCGGTTTCGCAGCGACCTTGCCGAACGCGCAACCGGAGACAGCCGTGTCATCGCCCTGCATGCTTGGATGGTCGAGAACCTGCACGAGCGCCTATCAGTGGACAGGCTGGCCGACAGGTTGTCGATGAGCCCGAGAACCTTCGGCCGCTTTTACCTTCGGACCACTGGCATCACCCCAGCACGCGCGCTGGAGCAGCTCCGTCTCAGTCGGGCTTGCGATGAGATCGAGACAACGCCGATGTCTTTCAAAGCCATTGCCTTACGCTGCGGATTCTCCGCAGAAGAAGTCATGCGGCGGGCATTCTTGCGGGTCCTCAAGATGTCGCCGAGTGAGTATCGCCGACAGTATGGGCCGGGACTCTCAAGAGCGGACACCGCTGACAAAAAGGCTCCCGGTCGCTCTTTCGGACTTCCAGAGGCGTGAACGTCAGGCGAGGCCAGACCAAGTCAGGTGCGAGGGGGACTGCTTCGCACCTTTCCCATTGCTTGTCAGTTCGCAAGCTGCTCGCTGCCGACGATCCCGATCTTGACCACACCGAGGCGCTGCGCGCTCGCCATGATGCCTGCCACATGCTTATAGGGAACACTGTTGCTGGGGCGCAAATGAACCTCTGGTTGTTCGGGCTGCGCGGCAACTGTCGCCAGCCGTCGCTCGAGGTCCGGTCGACCTGCAACGACTTCCCCATTCCATCCGATCGTTCCATCAGCCTCGACCTCGATGCGGATCTCTTTCGTAGCGATCGGCGGGTTCGGGTCGCTGCTGGGGATCGGCATATTCATCTTGACAGCATGCGTCTGGATAGGGATCGTGATGATGAACATGATCAACAAAACCAACATGACATCGATCAGTGGTGTTGTGTTGATATCGACGATGATCTCTTCATCGTCGTGTCCGCTTCCTGCACTCATTGCCATTTTGTTTACCTATCGACTCGCGCTGCCCGCAGGCGGCTCGGTGATGAATCCAACCTTGTGAATGCCTGCCCGTCGGCAGGCCGTCACCAGTCGCCCGACCGCCTCGTAAGGAACTTCCGCGTCGCCGCGGATGTGCACCTCGGGCTGCGGCTCCTTGACTGCGATAGTCTTCAGTCGAGCGACCACGGTCTCCACGTCGGGCATACGCTCGATTCCCCAGTACAGTTCACCGTTGCGGCTGACCGCAAGCACGATATTTTCTGGTTTGGTTTGTGTCGGGACATTCCTCTCTTTAGGGAGTTCAAGCTTGATCGACTGAGTCACAACCGGAATGGTGATCAGGAAGATGATCAGAAGTACCAACATCACATCGACCAAAGGGGTCGTGTTAATGCTCGAGTTCAAAGCCTCATCATCCCCGTCGGCGCTGAGGTTCATTCCCATTTGATGGACTCCGTATTGACGGTGGGCGACGATAAGCCCACCGTTCCATGGGCTCGGAGAAGGTAGGCGGGTATGAGAACGACGAGGCTCACCGCTTGGCTCCGATCAACACATTGTGCAGATCGCCACTGAAATTGCGCACCCGCTCCATGGCACTCTTGTTGCGCCGGATCAGCCAGTTGTACCCCATTACCGCAGGCACAGCGACGGCCAAGCCAATGGCGGTCATGATCAACGCCTCCCCGACCGGGCCTGCCACCTTATCGATCGAAGCTTGGCCAGACACGCCGATTGCCGTCAGCGCGTTGTAGATGCCCCAGACAGTTCCAAAAAGTCCCACAAAAGGCGCGGTGGAACCGACAGTCGCAAGAAAGGCGAGCCCGTCCTGCAGCCTACTTTGCACCTTCTCCACAGCGCGCTGGATGCTCATCGTCACCCATGTGTGCAGGTCAATCTGTTCGACCAGTGTGCCCTCGTGATGCTGGCTGGCGGTCAAGCCCTGTTCGGCGATATAGCGAAAGGCACTTCCGTTGCGCAGCGTTTGCGCCCCAGCCTGCACACTGCCAGCCTTCCAGAAGGACTTGCTGGCCGCACTGGCGGCATTGAGCAGCTTTTGCTGTTCGTACAGCTTGACGAAGATGATGCACCAACTGCCGATGCTCATGATCACCATGATGATCAGCGTGCCTCTGGCGACAAAGTCACCCTGAGCCCAGAGGGCGCTCAGTCCGTAGGGGTTCTCGACGGCGTGGGTCGTAGACGATGCGACGGCAGCATTGCCCTGGCCTTCGCCCTTCGCCGATGAGGATGCGCTCGCATCGGTGTTCGCTGCGGGCGCCGCATTGGCCACCGGCGCCGGCGGGCTCGACGCATTTTGGGCGGATGCAGTCAGCGCGCCAAGAAGCAGGGTGACGGATATGACAGCGAGCATGGCGCTGCGAAAGAATTTGACGAAGGACATGAGAGCTTCTCCATTAGAAAATTTGACAGGACGTGCATCGCTGGCACGTGGATCGAGCGTGGCCGCTTCTCGAGCGATCTGGGATGCGAATGTGGGGCGGGGTAAGCACGGCGACAGACGAGTCGCTATTCGAGCTTCCACACGTACTCGACAGTGGCCACCGCACCGCCAACTGGCTGCCCCTCGGCATCGGTCCCGGGCTTGAACGGGCATCTGCTTAAGACCTCCACCGCCGCCGCGTCCAACGATCGATGCTCTCGAGTGGGTCCTGAGGGTCGATCAATCTCGGCTTTCGCCACGCGTCCCGAGGCATCGATCGTGAAGCGGATACGTGTGGTCCCGGTGACCTCCGCACGCAGTGCCGACCTCGGATACTCAGGCTTCTCGCAAGACGACACGTCGATCCGTGCGGGTGTGCCCGAGGCTCGAGGCGCAGCGGGCGGTGCCGGCGGCGCAATCACCACCGGCGCGGGAGGGGGCGGCACAGAGCTGGCCGTGATCGACGGCTGCGGGTCTGCAGGCGGAGCGACATTGACCTCCGGTGGAGGCATGTAGCTTGGCGGAGGCGGCGCCACTTTGCGTGGAGGCGGAGGCCTTCGGGGTGGCTCTGGCGGCGGAGGTGGAGGTGGTGGCGGGGGAGGCGGTGCCTTGGGCTCCTCCAGGATGCTGACTTCCACGGGTGCCTTGACGACCTCCACGACCCGACGCGCCAATCCGCTTATCAGCGCCCAGCCTAAGAGAAGATGCAGCCCGACCACGATAAAGAACCCGACAACCCTGTTTCCGGGTCTTCGGCTTTCACTGAAATCCATTGATCAATCCCCTAGCCGTCGATCTGTCGGCCAGATGCCAACAAAGTGCGAGTCGATGCAAACGCATCAACGTCAACAAATGCGTTGAGCGCCCCATTCACGCGAACCTCGAAGGTGAAAACGCCTTCGCTTCCGTGTAAGGCTGCTTGGACTCGATGAGGTCAGCCAGAAGCCGCGCCCCCGCAGGTCCAAGCGTGAATCCGTGATGCCCATGGCCGAAGTTGAACCACAATCCCCGATGTCGATGCGCACGCCCGATGACCGGCTTCATGTCGGCGCAGCATGGCCGCGCGCCGATCCAAGGCTCGTCTTCCACGGGAATGCCCAGACTCAGCAGTTCGCGCGCCTCGGCTTCCGCACCGACAAGTTGCCGCGGGGTCGGCAGCGCATCGATGTGTGCGATTTCCGCGCCGGTCGTAATGCGCAGGCCTCGGCGCTGCGAGGACATCACGTAGCCGCGCTCTGCGTCCAACGTCGGAACGAGCACCCCGTCACCTCCGATGTAGTGCCGGTGGTAGCCTCGTTTGACGAACAATGGCAACCGGTAACCCAAGGGTTTGATCAGAGCATCGGACCAGGGCCCAAGCGCGACTACCACATGCCGTGCGTGCAGGATGCCCCCGTCGAGGCGAGCCTCCCACCCGACGGAACGTTCCCGCAACGTGATCGCATCGGCACGCAGGAAATGGCCGCCCCGTCGCTGAAATGCTTTCGCGTAGCGTTCGACCAGCGCCCCCGGGTCGCTCACACTCCACGACTGCACCCAGTGAACCGCGCCGGCGACGGGCCTTCGAAGTGACGGCTCCGCCAACGCCATGTCATTGCTATCGAGCGCATCAAATGAAATGCCATACTCTTGGTTCAGGCGCTCGGCCTGGGCCACCGCCGTCTCGAATGCGCTTTGGGTACGGTACATCAAGCGGAGGCCCTTGCGCCGTACCAGATCTTCTGCTCGAGCAAGGGCGATATAGCGCCCGTGTTCATCGGTAACATGTTCGATGAGACCGGCATACTCACGACTGATGCGGCGGTGCTGAGAGGGGGCAGAGTTCTTCCAATAGCGCACCAATTGAGGCAAAGCGGCCAACAGGCCGGTGAAGTGATAGTTGATATCCAGCCCACGTCCAAGAGCAGCGCGCATCAGCGCCTTCAGGTCGCGTGGAAACGTATAGGGTTCGACGGCCTCGCGCTGAATGACACCCGCATTGCCATAGCTTGTCTCTCGACCAATCGGGGAGCGATCGACCAGCGTGACCGAATGCCCACGCAGAGTCAGTTCGAGGGCCGTGCATGTACCGACCATGCCGGCTCCCAACACCACGATTTCATCTGGCATCGGATGTGACTTCAGTTGCTGGTTCCGTGGCTGCGATCACCGTGATCTCGATGCGCGCTCCGGGCAGCAATAGCTGTGCCACCACGGTCGTGCGCGTTGGATACGGCGCCTGAAAGTGCTCGCGGTACGCTGCATTGAACGCCGCAAAGTCTTCCGCTCGCGCCAGGTGGACAGTGACCTGCACCACACTCGCGAGGCTCAGGCCGACGCTGCGCAGCGAGGCGTCGATGCGTTGAAGCGTCAGATCGGTTTGCAGCGCAATGTCCTCAGGTATTGGTCCTGCATCTGGAATCGGGAGCTCGCCAGAGAGGAAAAGCAATCCATTTGTACTGCGAAGCTTGGAGAACGGAAGTTGGTCAGCAGTGAGAGTCTTCATGGGTTCTGTCTTGCCCTTGGGGCACAGGAAAATTGTTAGAGCCAAAAGGTGGAAGCGCTCGAGTCGGCATTGCGAGCGATCGAGCTGCGTGTTCTCTACAGCAGCTCGCGCAATGCCTCGAGCAGCCGAGCAATCTGCTCCGGCGTGTGATCCGCAAAGGCAGCGCAACGCAGCACGCCCATGGGGCCGGCACCCACATAGGTGGAATACGCCACGAAGATGCCCTGGTCCCAGAGTGCGCGTTGGATGCGCTGCATGTGAAAGCTGTCCCCATGCACAAAGGCGGCAATCGGTCCAGCGTTGCCCTCGACCTTCAACCCCAGTGCACGCAGCCCCGTCTTGAGCGAACGCGCGTTTTCTCGCAAGCGCTCAAGGATCTCGGGTCGTTTGCGAATCAGGCGCAGGCTTTCCGCGGTCATTGCAGCGCCAGCGGAGCAGCCCAGTACCGCGCCGCGCGACACCGGAGTCCGCCAGAGCTGGGCTATAGCTTGCGCGTCACCAAGCGCCAGGCCCCCGTGCGCTCCGAAAGCCTTGGCAGCGGAGCCACCGATCACCAGGTGATGGAAGGGAAGCTGTGCGAGCTCCGCGCTGCCCCGCCCGTGCGGCCCGATCGTTCCGAATGCATGCGACTCATCAACCACGAGCCATCCGTCTGAGGAAGCGATGAGCCGTGCATACTCGGAAAGCGGCGCGATCGCACCCGTCGTTGCAAACATCCCGTCTGTTGCCACAAGTGGCCGTTGACCGTGCTTGAGCGTGTGTGCGAGAACGCCCGCCAAGTCTTCCGCATCGCAGTGAGCGAACAGATAAATTGGTTTGCCCGTCGCGTGCGCGCCGTCGCGCAGGCTGTAGTGAGCCGATTCATCGATGTATATAGCATCGCAGTCGGGTGCGAGACCGGTGAGCGCAACAAGGCCAAACAGATAGCCGGTCCCGAAGTACATCGCGGCTTCTGCACCGAAGAATCGACGCGCTTCGGCCTCGGCCTGCTGATTCGCGCCCGAACTGAAACCGTAGTGGCGCGGGAGATGGGTGCTCGCGCCGAACTGCCGCAGTGCGGAGCAGCCGGTCTCGATGAGTTCGGGCATTCCACTCAGCCCGAGGTAGGCCGAGCCGCCGAAGCAAAGCAGTTCCCGCCCGTCAACCATCATCGACGCCCCGCCGGGCGAGCCGACAAGGCGGGGCTGTCGCTCGCCCGCTGTAAGAGAAGTAGTTGTACTCATGCCAGATGCGGAGATGGGTTGTCCGTGGCGGGGAAGAAGTGCCTGTGCCGATTGCGGTACGGAAGATGCGCAAAGTCCATCGACAGTGCGGCGCCGGTTTCGATCACGTGTCGATCCGTCGATAGCTTGGAGAACTCCGCGTAGTAGTGATGGCTGGACTTCACCGCGATGACCTGCGCTTCGTGCAGAGGAACGCCCAGTCCGGTGAAGGCGGTGGGCGACAGCGTTTGCTGCCGTCGGCTGCACAAGACGATGTCCGTGGCATTGACTCGGATCCATGCAGCGCGACCGAGCGGATCGCGAATATTTCCGACCCACTGAACATGGTCGGGTGCAAGTCCCCGAACGCTTGCCTCAACCTTGAGCGGTTGTCCCGATACTGCGCCACCCTTGCCGCCCAGGCTGAGCTGCAAGCGTGCCCCGATACCTGACTCAAAGCACGCCTGGACACTCTGCGGGTCTACCAGCATCCCCATGGCGCTGCGCAATTTTGTGCGCTGTACCAGTTCGGCGAGCAGCACTGTGTGATCGCCTGGCGCCCCGCCGCCCGGGTTATCGCCCGCGTCTGCCAGCAGTCGTGGCGTTCCGCCCTGTGCATCGAAGCCTTCCAGCGCCTGTCTGACGGTTTCCAGCCGGGGCAGCATCGCATGGCGAATCCGATAGAGCGCCTGTGCGAGCTCCGTCGCCTGGGCCATGGCAAAGGCTGTGTCGCCGTCTGCCACCACGAGCACCTTGGTGCCCGCATCAGCAACGTCGCCCCATGGGAATCCATGCACGAGACTTACCGAGAGGATGCCGGGGCGCGCTTCGACCTCGCTCATCCAGTTTACGAGGCTGCGCATCGGCTCGATGGTCGTGGGATAGAAGCCAACCATGCGGCAATCCGCCACCGCCATGACCGGACGCGTGACGCCGGTTGCCGCGGCGCGACACGCATCGAACAATTCCGCAGCCCGCGCTTCGTAGTCTGTATGCGGGTACTCGCGCATGAGGATGATGAGATCAGCATGCTGGGTCATGGTGGACGTCATGTGGCAGTGCGGGTCGAGTTCAACGCCAATCACGCACCGGGGGCCCACGAGTTCGCGCATGGCCCGAATCAGATCCCCTTCGCAATCGTCCTCCCCTTCGGCCACCATCGCCCCGTGAAGGAACAAAAGCACCATGTCCAAAGGCATCGCCGCGCGTGCTGCGTTGAGAATCTCCCCGCGCAACTGTGCGTACGCCTCAGCCCTGACGCGTCCCGCTGGTTGCGCGATGGCATACACGCCTTCGACCACTTCATCGCCGTAGCGGCGCGCGCGAAGGCGCCACTGCTCCACAATCGGTCCAACGTCGCCCAGCGCCCGCGCCGGCGTGGGCCCGCGAATGATGCCAAGCTCCTCGAATGACGCGAGCGTCGTCGGATGCTCAGAGAACGTATTGGTCTCCGTGACCAGCGCAGATGTAAAAATCTTCATGAAAAAAGCCTGTCTCAAAGCGCTCGCAAACGTGGTGCGATCGAAGCAACCATCGCCAGGGCAAGCACGAGTACCGAAGCCGGCGCGGCCAGCCACAGCAAAGCCAAGCGTTGTAGCGAGGACGCATCGGGAATAGGACCCAGAGTTCCGACCCAATCAAGCCCGATCCCGACCACGATGCCGCCGAGCGATTGGCCAAGCTTCTCGGCAGAGAAGAGGACGCCGAGGTAGAGACCAAGGCTTTCTCCTTGCGCGGATGACCGCGTGGCAGTCTCCATTGCCAGTGTGGTGATCACGACCGTCAGTCCTCCACACGCGACACCGAACAGCACGGCCCCAGCGACCATCGACGCGAGCGAGCGCGGCCCGGCTGTGAGCCAGCCGACACCAACCAGCGCCAAAAGAAGCGCGCCGCTTAGGATGCGCGCGGGTGCAACGCGACGCGCGACCCAGGGAGCTGCGGCGACGCCCGCCAGCAAGGCGACAAAGATCGGTGTGAGCAGTACCGAGAGGTTTTCTGGACCTGCCTTAAGCAGATGCTTGTTGGCGTAGGGCAAAGCACTGAAGAGCGCCGTCGAACTGGTCCCGAGCAGTACGAGGATCAGAGCGACGCCGTAGAAGGCCTTGTTGCGCAGCGTCGCACGCAGAGCCTTTGGCAGCGACGGCGGCCGCTCGCGCTCGACTCCAGTGCGCATTGGAACCCGCCGCACGACAAGCCAACAAACACCCAAAGCGACGAACGCGCCAGCGGCGAGGACCAGTGCGGCGCTGAGGTAGCCGCCATGAAATGCGCTGAAGCGCGCAACGATCTGAGGCGCCAACACGGTCACCAGGAGGCCTGCGATGGTTTGCCCAAGTGCGCGGAAGGACATCAAAGTGCTCCGGTGTTCCATGCCATCGCACATATCACTCGCAATCGCAGTGTGGGCGACTGTGAACACAGTGAGCAACAGCGACTGCAGTACCAAAAAGGACCCCAACACAAAGATCCTGACCGGCAATGGGAAGACCGCCGTTGGAACAAAGAGCAACACCAGAATCAGGGGAAGCGAGAAGGCACTGAAGGCAATCAAATGACTCCGACTGCCGGCCACGCGCGCAGCGTTGTCGCTTCGGCGACCGATCCATGGGTCGAGCAGCAGGTCTGCGAGTTTGGGAATCGCCAATAGCACGCCTGCCAGCGCGGGTGGTACCTTTGCAAACTCTGTCAGGTAGAACAGAAAGAGCAGCGGCACCACGCCAGAACTCAAAGTCGAGCCGAACGCCCCGGCGCCAAATCCCGCCAGGGCTATGCGCGAGGGAGCGCGCATCTCAGCCATGGGCGCGATCCCTTGTGAACCGTAGCTGTCGTGTCCGAGCGGTATCCAACAACAACTCGTGCTCCCCATCCTTGCCGGTCACAAGGCGCAGCGTGCCGTGCAGGGGTAATGCGGGATCTTCGCTGACCATCAGACAGGTATCCTCGAGCAATGGCTCCAACCTGTAGGCGCTACGGCCGTACAGTCCTGCAATTCGCATCGATTCAGGGCGGCCTTCGCCAATCACTACCTCGCCACCGAGTTCCCCACTGTGCCAATTGCCCGCGAAGCGCTCGACGGCTCTCCGATCGCTCCTGTCGCTTTCGACGCGATCACAGCGATAGCGGCGGCCTTGTTCGATCACGTCGATTGCAATTACCCTGTCATCGCTGTCACGCACAAGCTCGACCGTCAGGGCAATCACCGACAACAGATTGACGCGCAAGACCTCCGACGTCGATTGGGTCAACGGGAGTGGAAGACCGAAGCTGCGCAGGACCAAGGTGTCCTGATGCTTTGCAATAGCAAAATGTCGGCCATTCAAGGCGCAGTGGTAGTCACCGCATAGCGCATCCGCGAAATCTGCGCTCACCGGGATCTCTGCCGGTTCGAGTTTGTCCTCGAGCATCACAACCAGCAATTGCTGTGCAATCTCTACCGCCGTAATGTCGCTGCGGTTGCTCATGACCACGATCTGCATGCCGTGGTCGGGCACCGCAATCATCTGACATGTCCCGCCCACAACGCCACCGGCGTGATGAAAGATCTGCACGCCTCGCCATGTCTCGCGAATGAGCCCGAAGCCATATGGATGGAGGTATCCGTTGTTCAGTTCGGTTGGTGCCATCAACTCGTGCGAGAGCCGCTGCGGCCAGATCCTGGGCGTGATGAGGTGGCTCAGCCAGCGCTGCATATCGTCCAACGTGGACGCAATGCCACCTTCGGCCAGAATGACCGAAGGGAAGATGCCCTTGGAGAAACCGCCTTCTGCCTTGGCGATGTGCGAGGTGGCGCTGCCTAGCAGTGGATCGAGGTCCGTACACCACAAAAAGGTATCGTTCATCGACAGCGGCTCGAACAGCCGCTCACGCAGGCCTTGCGCCAACGGGATGCCAAGCACACGCTCGAGCACCTTCGACAGCATCCGGTAGCCCCCATTGTTGTACATGAGCTGTTCGCCAGGCTTGAAGTTTTCCTCGTGCTGTCGGCACTGATACTCGAACGCCCCTTCACTGGGCACAACGGTCATCCCATTGGACAGCAACGAAAGATCCAGGTAGTCGCGCGTCCCCCCCGTGTGGTTCATGAACTGCCGAAGCGTGCGGATACCTTGGGTTGCTGGAAGCTCTGGCAGCCAGCGACTGACCGGCTCATCGATGGAGAGCAAACCTTCATCACGGAGCAGCAGCGCCAGCGCGGAGGCGAAATGCTTGCTCGTCGAACCGATACGCATCTTCGTGGAGGGAGTGTTGATGAGGCCGGAGTCCAGGCTGGCCATACCGTAGCCGCGCCGCAGCAGCGTTTTTCCATGCTGCTGGACGCTTGCCACGAGGCCGGGGGCGTCGTTGCGATGGAGCTGGGAAAGTACGGCTTCGAGCTTTTCTGTGCGGTCAAGGGTCATGGTGTCTATTCGGTCCTAAAATGAATGATCAATCATTGTTTTTTCTGAGCAGCATGCCCAAACGAGATGAGAGCCACATGGCGTCAGTGCGCAAGCAAATCCTCGACGCCGCCCGTATCGTGTTCGAGAGAAAGGGCGTCGCTGACGCCTCGATGGCAGAGATCAGCACGCAAGCGGGCCTGTCGATAGGCTCGATCTACGTGCACTTTCGTGCGAAGGAGGACGTTCTCCTCCAGCTGATTGAGGCGGCAGACGTCAATGCATCGCCCTTCGAGCAGTGCACGTCGGCGGGCGAGTTGCTCGGTCTGGTGGAGGGCCTGCTGAAAGCTCAGGAGCGGCCGGATGCCAGCAACCAGACGGCGCGCACGGCACTCGAAGTTGCCGCCATCACGCGACGCAACCCCGAGGTCCAGTCCGTTGTCACTCGAAACTTCAAGAGCCTGCGCCGGGCCTTGCTCGAAGCGGTGGTTCGCATCGGCCAGGCATCCGGTCATGCGGATGACAATGAGACGCTCGCAATCGGCGAATCGATGCTGGCACTGCTTGTGGCAGCTCAAGCTCAGATGCTGATCGGCGTTCCTACCAATGCGGAAGCCAAGCTCAAGGCCGCGCGGCTGCTGATCAAGTTGTTGCACGGCGCCCCCGTGAGAGTGAAGCGGTAGCCCACAAGGGCCGTTCGCTTGTTTCGATGGCGAAGGCTGTGTCGTCAAAGCTGATGTAGCCACCCGCATAGGTCGCCGCTGGCGTGGTGTCCGAAGCCATCAGCAAGGGTGCATCGAGGTCGACCAAGTCAGCCCATTGGGCCGCGATGAACGCGGGCTGGATGGCACGAGATCTTCCGCCCATGCATCCAACCATCACTTTCATCCCGCGCTCGCGTGCAGCGCGGATCAACAGCATGGCAGCACTCAGGCCGCCACATTTGTCGAGCTTGATGTTGGCCACTTGATACCTTTGTGCGACTTGGTGCAGATCTTCGATGGTCTGCAGCGACTCGTCCGCGCCGATTGGGATCGGAGAGAAGTAGCCTTGAAGATCGCGGTCGTTGGTTGCGGGCAGTGGCTGTTCAATGAGCGCCACCCTGCAGGCAAGCAGCACACCCATCATTCGCTCGAGATGGGCCATTGACCATCCTTCGTTCGCGTCGACCGAAAGCGTAACGTCCGGCCGCGCCGAGCGCACCGCGTTGACCCGTTCGATGTCGAGTTCGTCGCCTGTGAGCTTGAGCTTGAGCGCCTTGGCACCTGGGTGCGACTGCGCCACCGCCGCCATGCATTGCGGTTCGTCCACACCAAGAGTTACCATGGTGAGGAGGGGGCGCAGTGAGGGCAGAAATGCCATGCGATAGACAGGCTCCCCTCGTTGGGCAGCCATGAGTTGCCACAGCACCCAATCGAGCGCATTGCGGGCGCCACCCGCGGGCATCTTCTGAACTTCGCGCCAGGCGCCGAGGAGATCCTGTGGCAGCCAGTCGCGCATGGCTTGGACGTCTTGCTTCATCCCCTGTCCATCCTCGCCTCGGTAGAACACGCCGGCAGCCTCCGCGTGCACGACATGACGCCCATTGCGCCCGTCGACGTTGAGGACACACTGACCTGACAGCACGCGCCCGGCAATGGCCAGCGGCTGCTTGAAAAGGATGTCCTGCGCGGACGCGAGAATTTCCATCGCGTTTCGCCCTTCAGGAGAAGTCCATCGAGAGCTGCAACCCGATCGTTCGCGGCGTGATGAGGTTCACCCGTGCCGGTCCGCCCGCGGTGCTCAGCGTGGTGTCCGCCGCCGTCTGTCCGCGACGATTGGTCAAGTTGCGTACGAACAGACCCACATTGACCTTGCCCACCTGGACGCCGCCGCGCAGGTCGATCGCGGTATAGGCCGGCAACCTGTATTGAGGGATCCCGGGGGAAGCCTTGAAGCTGTTCAAGCGGTCGCCCGTATAACGCAGGGTCGCGCCGAAGTACGCCGGATAGCCGCTGACGCTGAAGTTGTAGTCGGCCTGCACCGCGGCCGACACGCGCGCCGTATTGGGCAGTCGATCGCCAGCCCTCCCGCCCAGATCGGGGCTGTTGTCTACTAGCTTCGCGTCGATGACGCTGAGCGAGGTGGCCAGTCGCAACGAATCGATCGGGGCCGCTCGCATCGTCCACTCGAGACCACGCGAACGTGCACGCCCCGCATTTCCGATGCCGGAGAAGCCCGCGCTCGACGTGAACACCTGCATGTCTTTCCAGTCGATCTGGTACAGCGCCACCTCCGTCGAGAGGCGACCTGGTACCACGTCGCCCTTCCAGCCCAGCTCATAGCTCCACAGGCTGTCGGACTTGAAGGAGGAGTTGGTGAGCGGCGCTCCGGTTAAGGGATTCACGATGAGCGGCAATGGGCCCCCTGGCCGGTATCCACTGGCAGCGCGTGCATAGATCGCTTGGTGTTCGGCAGGACGCCATCTTCCTGTGATCAACCAGGTCGTCACCCCCTCCGATGACTGCGACGCAGGCTGCGGTTTTGGCGCGAAGATGCCGCTGAACTGCTGGTCCAGACGTTGGCTGTTGCGGCTGTGCCGCACCCCCATGGTGACGTCGGCATCCGGCGTGAGGTAGTAGGTGCCGGTGCCGAAGATGGCAGTTTCACGGAAGGTCGATGGAAACTTGGCGTCCGCCAGAACCGGATTCGTCGGCTGCGCGAACGCGTTGAACGGGCTGAGATGCTGCGTCTTGGAGCCGGTCTCGTCGGTATAGAAGAACCCCGTCAGCCACTCGAACTGCCGGCTGCGTGGCGAGGTCAGGCGCACCTCCTGAGTGAACTTCCGGTTGCTGAACCCATAGTCCATGCCATACGCACTGTTGACGATGCCTTGCGGAGCGAGCAACGGCACATAGAGTGCGGAGGTGTCCACACGCCCCGCGCTCGAGGTGCGCTGCCATCCGGTGATCGCATCGAGCGTGGCCCACTTGAGGTCCACCTTGAGCGCTGCAGAAACCAGGTCGTTGCGGACTTCGGATGGCTCGCTCAACATGAGCCGCTTGGTGAGCGCGCCGTAGAGCGGGCGACCTGTCGCGATGTCCATGTCCTGCGTAGACGCGCCATCGCGTTCCTGGTTCTGAGTCAACGCCGTCAGACGAACGGACACGTCCTTCGAAGGCGTCAGCAGCAGGGCGACGCGAGCACCGTCCGTCTTCGAAGCGTCCACCGGGCGCCCGGTGCGATTGACGTCCCGGATGAATCCGCCATCGGAGCGCTGATAGACGGTCGCCCGCAGGCCGGCAACGCCATCGCTCAGCGGAGCGTTCATCATGCCGCGCATCACATGGCCGACCTTGCCATTGCTTACTCCCGAGGCCTCGGCCGTGACCTGACCGCTGAAGGCGCTTGGATCGGGCTCGACAGCCACATACTTGATCAGGCCCCCCATGGCGCCAGCGCCATACAACGTGCCCTGGGGCCCGCGAAGCGACTCGACGCTCGCGAGATCGAACAGGCCCAGGTCCAGCGAGGAAGAGCCCCCACCGGCATAGGCCGAGCTCGAACCGAACGGAACGTCGTCCACGTACATGCCCACAGTCGCACCGACCTGCGAGCCCGTCGAGATGCCGCGCATCGTGATCTGGCTTCCGCCTGTCCCGCCCCCCGACTGGTTGTGGTTCATGCCCGGCAGCAATGCTGCCAAGTCACTCAGCGACTGGTAGCCGCCGCGCTCCATATCCTCGCCCTTGAGCACGTCCGCCGTCAGCGGAACCTCTCTTGCAGGCTCCCTTCGCCGTTGCGCGGTGACGCTGATCGACTCGAATGATTTGGGGGCGGCGGTCTCGGAGTCGTGCACAGCCGGTGATGCTCCCGACTGCGCGCTGGCGTACAGATGCACGCCGCCGCAGGCAATGGCGATGGTGGTGCGCATCCAAGCGGGGCACCTGTGCGCGCGAGGTTGGTCCGAAAGAACTAGCATTTGTCTCCTATCAAAATGAATGAGGCTTCGTTTTTTTTGGATTGTGCGGTTTTTCTTTTGCGGACGCAAGAGTTAGTTCAAAAGGCTGTGCACGCTCACAGAAAGTGCGGGTGCGGAGGCTTCCGCGCCGCCGCGCCCAGCGAGAGAACTGCCAGATTTCGTACAGACGGAGTTCTTCCGGCCGGCAGCGGTTAGCGAACACGGAGCGTGCGACGCACCTGGTTCGTACTTCACTCGATGAGATCTGCGGCAGACGTCGCGCTTGGCCAATCATCAGGCGGGCCGATTTGAGCGTGCCCCTGGTCTTGCGGCGTGCGTTTACCTGCGCTCGAGTGCCTAGATGAGGTGCCGACTGTGTTCGGCGAGCACCGTCGCGCAGTCATCTCAACCGCTAGAGAAGCGTGAACAATAGATTTCATGCACCCGTCGCAAGGAGAAGCGCGCCGCCAGCACATTGCGCGATAGAGCAGTCGGCACGAGGCTGCGGTGTGCCTCAAGGCCGGTTCGAACATTTCGCCCTGGACGCGTCAAAAACAGATTAGCCATCGCATCTGTGCCAGTTGCGCCGACATGACAGTGAGCTGTCCTGCGTGCGCATTCGCTTATCCCTGGGAATGCCTTGGAGTGCCGCGACGAATGCGCACAAGCGTTCGCTTCGCATTCGGAAAACTTTTCCATCGGCATGCCACAAGGAGTATTGCTTATCCCTACAAATACAAGTAAAAAGTATTCGGTTTTCATCACCTCTCAGAGGTGGCGGCAGACCCAGGCAGGCGTGAGGACCTGACAGATCGTCAATCCATCAGGGTCCGCTTATGTCCCAGTCCCCGCCAAAGCCTTTCACAGCCCCCGATGCCTCCGATGCCTCCGATACCTACACCCGCTGTCTAGGAAGCACGTTGCCTGTCTGCCAGCCATCCGCGCCGCTGTGGCCGCACTTCATGACAGGACAGCAACATACCCCCGTGAGGGTTCTGCTGATCGATGGCGACGAGTTCATGCGACGGGTCATCGCCCAGGAACTCCTGTTGGACATGCGCATCCACTTGCAGGGCCAGGCTGGCAGTGCGCGCGAAGCGCGGCGCCTGCTTGCACTCCCGGATTTCGATGTCTTGATGCTGGATCTGCATCTGGCCGATGGCCACGGTTTCGAGCTCATCAAGGAAACACGCGAACAGCGGAACCACTGCGAAATCATCGTGGTTTCGGCGATCGAGGACGATGACAATGTGATGCGTGCTTTTGAACTCGGTGCCAACGGCTACCTGCTCAAGAATGCGTGGCTACAGAGCTTTGCCCATGCGGTGCTCCAGGTGGTCAACGGTGGCGCTGCGATCACGCCAAGATTGTCACGTCGATTGCTGGCTCGGCTGAGTCATCACCCAGGAGACTCGCTGCAGCCTGAAGCTCCGCCGCGTCAGATCATGCTGACGGAGCGAGAGCGCGAAGTGCTGCGCAGCGCGGCGCGCGGATGCGGGTGCCGGGAGATAGGCGAGGAGTTCGGCATTTCGATCCAAACTGTCAACGCACACATGAAGAACGTCTACAAGAAGCTGCACGTGCATTCGCGCGCCCAGGCTGTGAGCGTAGCAACCAAGAGTGGTCAGCTCTGAGCTGCAAATGGCGGGGGCTTCAGTCCCTCAGGCGCTTAAACCAGCGAAACGGGGCAGCAAGCCGAGAGATACCCGAGTAGAGCATTTCGTCGTGCGTGCGCGGATGTGAGGTGGACAGAGCGCGCATCAGCTTGATTTTTGTGTTGTCCGAGAATGCCGATTCGCCAGGTGGGCGCGGGCTCATCCCCAGCTTTCGCATGCAGTAGTTCACCTGGTACACATGCGCCCGCTTTTCCATGTCCGGCATCGCGTAGTACAGAGACAAGCTCACCGACACCGCATCGCCGTTGTCGATGCGATGCGGTGCCAGCGGCGGGTGATGAACGCCGACGCCAGGCGTGAGCGTCCAGGTGCTCCCAGCGTGCACGAGGTCATCACGGTAGATGCCGGCCATCGGGTTGTGGCGATAAAAATCCTCGATCTCTGACGCCGACAGAGTGCCTAGCGCGCGTGGATACAGCCGCACCTCTTTCTTACCCCGCAGTTGCATCAAGAAGTTGGTCTCGTGGTCGAAGTGATACGGTACCTTGAGTCCCGGCGCGTTGAGGAACACTGACATGCTTCCCCAAGTCATCTCGCTACGCACTGGACGACGGGTTATCTGCTCGATGTCGGCCAGCAACAGATCGAACAGCTCGTCGTACTCTGCGTCCATCTCGTCGATGTAATGCAGCGACACCCATCGACCGTTCTCCGCGATCTGTTCAATACTGTCGCGCAGGCGCATCTTGAGCACGTCACGCGGCAGTTTCAGCTCGGTGGCGTTGAAATAACGTCCAAAATCTTTTCGCTCAAATGCACGCTCCGACAGACGCGCCAGCCGCTCAATGGAAAATAGGGGATGGCCGACCAGCAGATGCCGAAATTCAAACGGCTCCTCGTTGATCCGTCGCCAAGCCTCCGACTCGTTGTGCTGGATAAGGCCCATCGCGGGACGCCGACCCGCGCCTGGATTGCGCAAGTGAGGAATCATGGAGCACTCCGCTCGTTGTTGTGTGGTATGTGACGGACACTAAGCTCATAGCAACCTATTCCCAATACCCATCTCAATGTTCTAATTGCAATAATTGAAACCGTTCGGTTCAAATCGATGCACGTCTGGCTTATCCGGGCTTGCAATTTTCGATGCATCGAGCCCATCGGCGATGAATCCGTAGCGCTTGCATGAGTGTGACTAGCCTGGATCCAGAAAGGACTGGCTCTTGCGATATGAGCGACTCAGAGCGCGACCCCTGTGCAGCCCCCATCAACGAACATCATTGTTAGTTGACGAAGCAATTGGTTCAGGCTTTGGCCTCAACCACTGGAGGATCCGTGAGGTCTGATTCAATCGACGCTGTCGAAGCCACAGATCACGCTGCATTTTGAGGTCCTCGCTCGATCTTCGCGCTTCGGCCACGGCAACTCTCTCGAACCAGCCCATGATGAGGCTGTCGTCCTCGTTGTCGAGGAACTTTGGCCGGTAGGCGTCGCGCAAGGCAGCCGTGCCAGCAAGCCCGAAGAAGCATAGTGTCTTCCCGTTTCCGGATGAAATACTCAAGTCGCCGGCGCTGCCGCGACCGGCACGACCCAGCCGCGCCTTGCGATGCACATCAGCGACAGCGCGCTCGTTGTGGCTGAAGGGTTTCGACCCGACAGTAGGTTTCCCAATCGGTATTTCCAATGGGCCGGGCCAACCACGCCCTGCAGCGCATCGGCGCCGATCTGGTGGTTGTGGGCGTGCACTTCCACCTCGAAGCCCAATGGCTTGAGAGTGTCTTTGAAAATATCCGCGCTTACGCCGTCGCCCGGCCGGTGGTGAATTTCGGTGCGCAGTCCCCACGACTGTTGGCTGCCGCTCTTATGGAAGCTATGCCCCGTGATTCGGTAGACCCACAGCCGCGCATTCCACATCAGCTTGGCGAGACCCGTGTAATCCCAAGCGCTGCGCTGCGGGTCGTGGTCAGTGATCAAGAGGCCATCCAATTTCACCAAGCGCGCGCCCTCGCGCAGCACGGCCACCATATCGTCGCAGTGGTGCAGCGAGGCATTGATGACCACGATGTCGGCAACCTCGGAACGAAAGGGAGTATTCGCTGCATCGGCACGGATTGCCGTATAGCCGAGCGCAGACGCGAGTTCGAGTGAACCGCCTGCCACGTCCACCCCCACAAGGAGCCGTGGCTGGCCGCCCAGCGTCGCGAACACGTTACCCGGCCCGCATCCCAGGTCGATGACGATCTTGCCAGTCCAGTCGCCTCCTGCGGCGAGCCACCGGCTCTTGAAATGGACATCACGGTGACAGGAGTCCAGGTATTCCTTGGCCCACACCGGATGGCCGAAATAGGTGGCATTGGCCGTAATCGCCTCCGAGGGTCCGGTCAAAGGCGCTTCGAAATAACGTTCCCGACGTTTCAGCACCGTTCCCGGCATGAGAATTTCATCAAGCATTTTCATACTCCTTTTGAGGATTTTTTGACCCCTGAATCCGATGCTGCGGGCATTCCGCGGAAATTACAAATGCTTTGACCATCTTTCGATTTCACTTACAGATCGGGTGAATTAATAACAAATTGTGCACCTGCTGCTTGCACTTAATGGATCTCGGAGGCAATGACGCTGAAGCGATCCGAAGCCACGAATCTATCCATTGATGGATAAATTCAGTCCTTCAACGGATTCGGAGGCTCGGCAACAAAATTTGTCATCAGAATTATTTGAAGCACCAGAAGTGTGGCTACCCTGTTTGCCCACGGTGTGGCGAGTCGCGACGATGGGGAGTACCCGGCGGTGCTATCGATCGGCGGTGACAGCACCGTCGCGGCGACGCCTGTCGAACGGAGCAGCCTGCTTCCACTGCTCGAGGCAAAGCCCGCCGAGACGGCGCGCCGCTCACAACGAGAAGCCGGACTCGTCGCGCCGCAGATCGACGTCCACCATCACGTTTGAGCGTGGTCGTGTGCGCCCGTCCCAGGGGCCCTCGCCTTGACGGGGTTTCCGATCAGCAGGCCGCCCTCGGGGGGCGATGCCCTCCCCTTGCTCCTGCGCGAAGCACCCATCGCGCGCGCATTGAGATTCCCCAGTTCCAGCACCTCGAGCTTGCAGAGCTCGATCTTGGCCACGGCGTCGGTGATGTTGCGCGTCACGAACTCGCGCCCGCGGAGCGGACTCTCGTGATCGAAAAGGATGCCGCAACCGCCGAAGATGCCTTATCTCTCTTGGGAGTTGACGGTCATTCAGTGCGCGGCCCCGCCGGTCGATGAGGTGGATCGCCTCGAGCAGGTGCAGCGCACGGATGCCGGCGGTGCGCGCCGTGCCCGCGGGCTGCTTAAACCTGACGCCAACGAAGCTTTGGCCACAAGGTTGTGGGTCGTGAAGGTACGCATGCGACAGCCGAGAGAAGGAAGCAACTCGGTTGCATGACCCCTTGTAGCCCAGCGCTACCGAGCCCAGGTGCATCTGCTCGAGCGTGCGCCGCTTGTGAGACTCGGATATCTCACCGGTCCACTGGGTCACTTTTAGATGGAAATCAACTGTCGAGGACGAAAAATCTTCGAGAGCGGCTCGGTTGCGTCGGGGCTGTCCCTACTGCGGGCACAGTGTGATCGTGTGTGTGATCAGCGACTTCAAGTGGTATACCACATTGAAGATGCGAACGACCCTGTGCAAGCTGCACGCTCGCAGTCTGGCCTTTATTTTTACGTATTAACTGAAGCGTTAGGTGATCGATTCACCCCATGCTCGACGCCTTGTTCTAACGAGCAAATCATTGAATTGCCTGCCCAAACACGCTATGTGCTGTAGCGCACATACGCCATCCGCAGAGCGTTGTAGAACTAAAAGTCACGCTGCGAGCCTTTTTTCGGATCTTTGGGGGAAGCATGCACCCAAGAGAAAATACTCACCGTGCAACGATCACGTTGGAACTGCCGGCGAGCTTGAGTACCCGTGCAGTGAATGAATCGCTGCGCGCCGCTGGGGTGCCTGTGAATGACCGATGCCAAGTTGAGGCTGGGTTTCTTTTCGTGCGATGGCACCGTCAAACCCACAGCATGGTGTTTCGTTGGTTCGCTCAGACGCCAGGGCAAAAAGAAGCGGCAGCTGCAGACGAGGTCGTACCAGAACTGCATGCGCAACCGGGTCTAGCTCTCGACCGGGACAGCGTCCGAACTGTTCTTCCGACCTGAAAAAGGCAGCACACCGTCCCTGTTACCCGACAGTGTGAGCAAACCATCCTGCGATCTGATAGACATACTATTCACAACAAATTAATAATTCGTTCCCCACTAATCCGTCCACGCCGGTCGCGCGACTGGAATGGTGGCTTCTTGCGAGCGGTTGCGCAATGCCCCGAATCCTTTCGCCGGCGATCGGGCGTGTGATCTCAAAAGGATTGAGCATGCGTTTGCAAATGCGGAACAGCATTTCCATTCGCTCCGAACTACGTACGCGACGCCGCCTCGCTCCGACGCCCAGCTCCTAAATCGAACGACAGGCTCGGTTAGCTAGCACCCGATTTCGCCTGGCTGCGCCCAGAGCATGCGAAGCCGTTCGGCAGCACGCAAACGCAATGTGAAGAGTTCCTCAGCACTTATCTGCAAATTTTCCTCGGCCTCACACACAGCAGCTTCCGCGGTCGCCCAAGAGCTATACCGCTCGTCAAATGTTTCGATCGGCATAGTATTTCTCCAACAGGCAATCCAATTATGGTTTCATCGTTGATGACGAGATGCTCGACGCAGTGACCGTCAACGAAGTTTCGAGCCAACTCAAGATCTCGGTTTTACGGAGTCAACGCAGGCTTATGAGTAGTCCACGGGCGCACGCAAGCGGGCCGTCCTGCGTACAAACTGCTAGAAAATAAGTCACATCTGTATGACTCCCTGCAGGCTGACACGCGGCCGAGGCAGCGCAAACGTAAGTGCGTAGCGCTCCGTCTTGACGGCCGTCGCAGAGGAGGACGCCGGCGAGTTCCACAGACGCTTGCCGCAGTTTGGCGATATGACTGGCGGGGTTCGCGGGCAGACGGCTCGAGGATGCGACTGAAGAAAGCGTGCGGCACCTGCCCATTGAGCTTTGATGACTGGAGCAAGCTCATGGTGGCCGCGGCACGCTTCCCCGCTCGCAGCGATCCCGCGAACAGCCAGTTGGATCCTTCGTTTCCCCTGCTGGAGCATGCACGCCAGTCCGCCCGATCTGCAGAGCTGGCCGCGATCATGGCGAACTGAGGTCGGAGCCGGGGCTCGCTCTCCCCACGACGAGCCGGCGGTGATCCCCCTGCGTGAAGCCTTTAATCGGCGACTTGCCGGCTCTCGTCTACGTAGATGGACCATCTTTTGGATTCAGTATTGTGACTCCTCCCGCCCTGAGGAGCATTTCTGCCGCCTACTGCATTCGCCCAGATACGGCGAGAGGGATCGGGTCGCCGACGCCGCGCGATGATTTGGGGCATTCGCTGCCGCCACCGACCGGAGCACCCGTCGATAGGCGACCTTAGTGAGCGGCCCGCCATTGTGTAACTGTCAGTACTTGAACAGCTATCGTCACTTCAGATCGCCCGGCGACCCGAAGAATGAACTTGACCACGTCCTCGCTTGGGATAACAAAACCAGCAGCCAGCAAGCCGCGATCCGCCGTAGCAAATTCATGGTCATGCGAGCCTCCTATCCGGTTGGCCAAAACCTCGAACGCGCAAACTTGGCAGCGAAAGTACAGCGCCGCAAGTGCCGACACGTCGCTCGACTCCTCGAGCGCTCATTCGGGGCGCGGAGGCCCGGCTGAGGCAACAAGTTGCCAAGATCGAACTCCATGGCGCCAAACATGTGAAGATTTTGGCGGTTAAGCCATATCCGGTACGGCTAGCCCTTTTAAGTGAGCGTCTGGCCATTCCACCTTGCGCCTGACGCAGTCGCTCCCGAGGATGGCGTCCACCTATTTTTGGCGGACGCCTATGCATCCCAATACCTCCAGTCGCCGGGTCCACAGTGCCGAGTTCAAGGCACGAATCCTGGCCGAGTGTCGACAGCCCAGCGCGTCGGTCTCGGCCGTAGCCATCGCGCACG
>Ga0209025_1000140_pt1 | contig 184765 bp, 161 predicted proteins | sample AraplaMF_Col_mLB_FD_184256 | JGI IMG/M metagenome (GOLD analysis project Ga0209025, IMG submission 184256) | Arabidopsis root microbial communities from the University of North Carolina, USA - plate scrape MF_Col_mLB (SPAdes) (version 2) | ecosystem: Host-associated > Plants > Roots >...
CCCGCCCTCGGATACACCGCAAGGCGTTGCGGCGAGGCGGGGTCGGCGCGGGGCGTGGGGGGATGACGCGAAACCTCATGCACCGGGCCTGCGGAAAATGGTCTCCCTCCGGCGACACGGGGGAAGCGGCGGGATGTCGGACCGGTCCTGTCGTTTCACGCCCCGAACGGCGCGCCGGGCGTGCCTGTGCGGCACACAAGGGGATCGGGATTGGCGGATGCGTCGGCATCGTCCGCCGGAATGGAGAAGGCCGGGAGGTGGAGACATCTTCCACCGAGCGCCAAGGCGTGCGCGACGGTTGTCAAACGGCACTGCCCATTCCGGAAACCGGCGAAGGACACCGTCTTTTCGATCCTTGCAGAGAGACCGGAGTCGCGGGCAAAAAACCGCCGAACGCGGCGCCGGAAGGTGTCACCTAATTCATTCTCAGTCGAGGCAGCTTCCGGCGCCCCGTCCGACATCTTTCGACACCCGGTGCGCCCGCATGCGGGTCCGTCACCGCATGCCGTGAAGCCCGCTATCGTCCGCGCCCGCTTCTGAGCGCCTCGGCCAGCCCGACGAAGTCGCGCGCGGCCTGTGGCATGCCGGAGCCCTTGCGCCAGACCATGCCGATCTGCACCACGGGCAGGGCGCCGGAGACGTCGCGGCTTTCGATGCGGTCGCCTTCCAGCGACCAGGGCCGGTAGACGAGGTCGGGCAGCAGCGCGATGCCAGCGCCCGTCGCCACGAGGCTGCGCACCGCCTCCACCGAGCGCGTGCGGAAGGCGACATGTGGGCGCGCGCCGAGTGCGGAGAGAAGCTTGCCGGTATTCTCCTCGATTTCATCCACCGTCAGCATGATCAGCGGTTCCCTGGAAATATCGCTGACGGAGATGATGTCGGCCGAAACGAGCGGATGGCCGATCGGCAGCCACAGGCGATAGGGCGAGGTCTCGATGATCTCGGCCTGCAAGGCCATGCGGTCGCGCAGGTTGGAGATGACCATCACCGCGACGTCCAGCTCGCCGCCCACCAGGAGATGTTCGAGATAGGAGCCGTTGTCCTCGATGGCGCTCACCTCGATGCCGGGAAAGGCGCGGCGGTAGCGCGACAGGAGGTCGGACAGCACGTAGCCGGCGACGAGCGAGGTCACGCCGAGATTGAGCTTGCCCCGCTCGGGCGTGCGGTTGTCGGAAAAGGAGCGGCGCGCATCCGACACGTCGGCAAGGATCTTCGTGGCGTGGCGCAGGAACTGGTGGCCGTTATGCGTCGTGGTCAGCCCGCGCGGATGACGGTCGAAAAGCTCCACGCCGAGATCCGATTCGAGCTCCTTGATTGCCTCGGTGATCGAGGATTGCGAGATCGAGAGGTTCTGCGCCGCACGCGTCACCGAGCCCTGTTCCGCGACGGCGACGAAGTACTGCAATTGCCGGAAAGTGAAAGCCATGGCCGCGAGTTAATACGGCCGGCATCGGCGGCGCAAGGCGCCTCGTCATTGTACACATCGCCGTCGCGCTCGGCGCATTCCCCTGCACCCTTTCCTGCGATAAACTCTGAAAAGAGACTGCGACAGGAGAGACCATGCCGCCCTTCGAGACATTGCTAGCGTTTTTCCTGACCACGGCGGTTTTCGCCTATGTGCCGGGCCCGGCCATGCTCTATGCGACGGCGCAGACCATCGCGCGCGGCCGCTGGTCGGGGCTGATGGCCACCCTCGGCATCCACCTTGGCGGCTATGCGCATGTCATCGCCGCCGCGGCCGGCCTTTCGGCGCTCTTCCATGCGGTGCCGTCGCTCTATCTGGCGGTCAAGCTTCTCGGCGCGCTCTATCTCATCTGGCTCGGCATCCGCATGTTCCGCGCGCGGTTGGAGCCGCAGCCGGAGGTTTCGGCCGAGGACATGCGCAGGCGCGGCTGGCGCGCCTTTGCCGAAAGCGTCTCCGTCGAGGTGCTGAACCCCAAGACCGCGCTGTTCTTCCTGGCGTTCCTGCCGCAGTTCGTCGATCCCGCGGCCACGCTGCCCGTGTGGATGCAGCTTTTCATTCTCGGGGCCGTGGTCAACCTGATGTTCACCTCCGCCGATGTGGTCTGCGTGCTGCTGGCGGGCGCGCTCGCCACGCGGCTGAAGGGCTCGGCACGGGTGCAGAAGGGGCTGCAGCGCGCCGGCGGCACCATCCTCGTCGGGCTCGGGCTGAACCTCGCCCTGCAGAAAAGCTGAGCGGGGCCGGGATGAGCGAACGCCCCATGCCGAGCGAGGAAGGCATCCTCGCCTTCCACAAACGCTGCCAGGATTTCTATCCGCCCGATGCCGTGGATGGGGATATCGTCCAGCAGCGCGCCTGGTATGATGCGCTCTGCGCCGCCTTCGATGCGCCGGCGCCAGCGGGCATGGTCAAGCAGGATGGCATGGTGGCCGGCCGCATTCCCGTGCGCCGCTACCGGCCGGCGGCGGTCACCACCGACACGCGGCTCTTCTACATCCATGGCGGCGGCTTCGTCGTGGGCTCGCTCGACAGCCATGATGCGATCTGCGCGGAGATAGCGGCGGCGGCCGGGGCGGAACTTCTCGCCATCGACTACCGTCTTTCGCCCGAGCATGTCTGGCCCGCCGCCTTCGAGGATTGCTGGGCGGTGCTTGTCGATCTGCTTTTGAAGCCGGGGAGCGTCGTCGTCATCGGCGACAGCGCAGGCGGCAATCTGACGGCCGGCATCGTCATGAAGGCGCGCGACGAGGGGCTGAAGGGCATCGTCGGGCAGGCGCTGGTCTATCCAGGCCTCGGCGGCGATCTCGTCTCCGGCTCCTATGTCGAGATGGCCGAGGCGCCGGGGCTGACGACGGCCGATGTCGCCTATTACCGCGATATCTACAAGGCGCCGGACGACGCGCCGCACGCTTTCCCCTTGCAGGCGCACGACCTTTCCGGCCTGCCGGCCACCTTCATCACCGGCGCCTATTTCGATCCGCTGCGCGACGATGCGCGTGCCTATGCGGCGCGTCTTGCGCTGGCCGGCGTGTCCGTGGAATTCCGCGAGGAAAAGCAGATGATCCATGCCTGGCTGCGTGCCCGCTTCATGAGCGAGGGCGCGAAAGCCGGCTTTGCGGCGCTGTGCGATGCCGTGCGGCGGATGGCCCGGCCGTGAGCGGCGTCACCGATCTTGCCGCGCTGATCGAAACGATGGAGCCGGTTTTGGTGGAGGGCCGTTTCGTCTATGCTTGCGTGCCGGCCGGTGAACTTGCCTGTTATCTCGGACGTGCGCCGCTCGGCATGTTCCGCGAGCAGGAGGGCGTGACGCTGATCCTGCCGGTGGCGGCGGCCGCCGATCTCGCCGTCAGCCCGCCCATGCGCATGATCACGCTGACCGTGCATTCCTCGCTTGAGGCCGTCGGCCTCACCGCCGCCTTCGCTACGGCGCTCACAGCCGAGGGCATCAGCGCGAATGTGGTTGCGGGCTACCATCACGACCATATATTCGTGCCCGAGCGGCAGGCCGAACAGGCGCTTGCCGCGCTGCGGGCGCTGTCCCGCCGGGCGCGTGAAAAGGGAGAAGCTGGATGATTCTATTGCGGTTTGCCGGCCTCGGCGTGGTTCTCGGGCTTTCGGCGCTCGCCCAGCCATCCTTCGCCAAGGACGCGGCGCCGATCCCGTCCTGCGCCATGTCCGGCTCCAAGAGCGTGTTCATCGGCGGCGCGCCGGCGCTGCGGCTATCGGACGTGGTGAACTGCCCGCCGGAGCTTTACGAAATCGTGCCCAGCATCATGATCGAGGGCCAGCCCATGGTGAAATTCCGCTCCGGCGCGGGCGAAAAGGGCAACTGCACCGCAAGCGGCGAGGAGACCGTGATGGCCGAAGGCGGGCAGACCAGCCGCCTCGGCGACGTCTCCTGCTCGCAGAATTGAGGACATCAGGCCTCGGCGGTCCTGAAACGGAAACGGGCGGCCCGAAGGCCGCCCGATTGGATCAGTTGCCGGCACTTTCCATGCGCCGTGTCGACAGCACCTTTTCCAGCCAGCCGATCTCCATTTCGGGAACGGATTTGAGGAGAAGGTCGGTGTAGTCGTCGAAGGGCGGTGCCAGCACCTTCGATTTCGGGCCGAAGCGCACGAGCTTGCCCCGGTGCATGACGGCCACGCTGTCGGCGATCGCGCGAACGATCGCGATGTCGTGGGTGATGAACATGTAGGAGACATGCGTCTCGTCCTGGAGCTTCAAAAGCAGCTTCAGGATTCCCTCGGCCACCAGCGGGTCCAGGGCCGAGGTCGGCTCGTCGCAGAGGATGAGCTCGGGCTGTGCGGCAAGTGCGCGGGCGATGGCGACGCGCTGCTTCTGGCCGCCGGACAGTTCGGCCGGGTAGCGGTCGGCAAAGCGGCCGCCCATTTCGATCTGCTCCAGCAGTTCCTTCACCCGCTCGGTCTTCTTGGCACCGCGCAGGCCGTAATAGAAGGTGAGGGGGCGGCCGATGATGTCGCGCACCGTCTGGCGCGGGTTCATCGCGGTATCGGCCATCTGGTAGATCATCTGGATGCGGCGCAGCTGGTCGTTCGTCCGCCCCTTCAGCGCCTTGGGCAGCACGGTGCCGTCGAAGCTGATCGTGCCGTCCTGCGGGGGCAGGAGGCCGGTGATGACGCGGGCGAGCGTGGACTTGCCCGAGCCGGATTCACCCACCACCGCCAGCGTCTGGCCCTTCGGCAGGTGCAACGAGACATTCTGCAGCACCTTGAAGCCGTTGGAATAGCCGGCGGTGATGTTTTCGACCTTCAGCAGCGTGTTCGTCTGGTCGGGCGCCTCGTCTCGGGCGGTGCCGCGCACGTTGACAAGCGCACGGGTATACTCCTCCTTCGGCGCCTCAATGATGTCCTTCACCGAGCCGTATTCCACCATCTTGCCATGCCGGAGCACGAGGATGTCGTCCGTGATCTGGGCGACGACGGCAAGGTCGTGGGTGATGTAGAGGGCCGCTGTGTTGGTCTCCTCGATGGCGTGCTTGATGGCGGCCAGCACATCGATCTGCGTCGTGACGTCCAGCGCCGTGGTCGGCTCGTCGAAGACGATGAGTTCCGGGTTGGGGCAAAGCGCCATGGCTGTCATGGCGCGCTGCAACTGGCCCCCGGAGACCTGGTGCGGATAGCGCTGGCCGAAGGTTTCCGGGTTCGGCAGGCCGAGCACCTTGAACAGGTAGAGCGCGCGCTTTTCCGCCTCCGCACGGCTCATGATGCCGTGTTTCAGCGACGCCTCGATGACCTGCTCGCCGAGCCGGTGGGCGGGGTTGAAGGCCGCGGCCGCCGATTGCGCGACGTAGCAGACCTTGGCGCCGCGCACCTTGCGGATGCCCGACGGCGAGAGCTTGAGGAGGTCTTCGCCGTTGAGCTTGACCTCACCGCCGGTGATGCGCACGCCGCCGCGGCCGTAGGCGAGCGCGGTGAGCCCGATCGTCGACTTGCCCGCGCCGGATTCGCCGATGAGGCCGAGGACCTTGCCCTTCTGCACGTCGAAGTTGATGCCTTCGACAAGGGTGACGGTCCGTGGCGCTTCACCGGGCGGGTAGCTGGTCGCCTCGATCTTGAGGTTTCGGACGGACAGAAGATCAGGCATCGCCGCGCCCTCCCTTGAGGCTGGAGGTTCGTTTCATCAGCCAGTCGACGACGAGGTTGACGCAGATGGCCAATGCCGCAATCGCCCCGCCCGGAATGAGGGCGGCGGAAATGCCGAAGATGATGCCGTCCTTGTTGTCCTTGACCATGCCGCCCCAGTCCGCCGCGGGCGGCTGGATGCCGAGGCCGAGGAAGGAGAGGGTGGACAGGAACAGGATCGAGAAGGCGAAGCGCAGGCCGAACTCCGCAAGCAGCGGCGACAGCGTGTTGGGCAGGATTTCCTTGAAGATGATCCAGCCCGTGCCTTCACCGCGCAGCCGCGCGGCCTCGACAAATTCCATGACGGCGACGTCGAGCGCCACGGCGCGGCCGATGCGGTAGACGCGAGTGGAATCCAGGATCGCCATGACGAGGATGAGGATCCAGAGCTGCTGCGGCAGGACGGCCAGCACGACGAGGGCGAAGATCAGCGTGGGGATCGCCATCATCAGGTCGTTGAAGCGCGAGAAGATCTGGTCGATGAACCCGCCCGTCACCGCTGCGATGAACGACAGCAGCATGCCGAGCGAGAAGGAAAGCACGGTCGCCGCCAGCGCCACGAAGATGGTGGTGCGGGCGCCGAAGATCAGGCGCGAGAAGAGGTCGCGTCCGAGGTTGTCGGTACCGAGCAGATACTGGCCGCCCATCGGCTCCCAGACGGAACCGACGATCTGGCTTTCGCTGTAGGGCGCGATGAGGGGGGCGAAGATGGCGCAGAACAGGGCGAGCGCAATGCCCAGGATGCCGATCCACGCGCTGACGGGAATGGAGCTTAGTCTCATCGCGGATGCCTCAATCTGGGGTTCGCGATGATCGCTAGGATATCGGCGAACATGTTGAGGAAGATGTAGAAGGCGGCGAAGATCAGGCCGCAGGCCTGGACCACGGGCATGTCGCGCACCGTCACGGCGTCGACCATGTACTGGCCCATGCCGGGATAGACGAACACCACCTCCACCACGACGACGCCGACCACGAGATAGGCGAGGTTGAGCGCGATGACGTTGATGACGGGGGCGACGGCGTTGGGCGCGGCATGCTTTGCGATGATGCGCAGGCTGGACAGGCCCTTGAGCTCCGCCGTCTCGACATAGGCCGAGGACATCACGTTGAGAATCGCCGCGCGTGTCATGCGCATCATGTGGGCGAGGACCACGAGCACGAGCGTCGCGGTGGGCAGGGCGATGGCCGACAGCCGCTGGCCGAAGGTCATGGATTCATAGACCGTGGCAGGGAAGGTCGCGACCCCCATCTGCACGGCGAAGAACAGGATCAGCAGGTAGCCGACGAAGAATTCCGGAAGCGAGATCGCCGCCAGCGAGACGACGTTGATGATCTTGTCGGGCAGGCGATTTCGGTATTGCACGGCCAGCATGCCGAGCCCCACGGCGAGCGGCACCGATATGATGGCCGCGAAGAAGGCGAGGAACAGGGAGTTGCCGAGGCGCTTGCCGATCTGCTCGCTCACGGAGTTTCGCGAGGCCCAGGACGTGCCGAAATCGCCCTGCAGCGCGCCACCGAGCCACTGGAAGTAGCGCGTGGTGGCGGACTGGTCGAGGCCGAGTTCCTTGCGGATGTTCTCCACCGCCTGCGGCGTTGCGGACTGGCCGAGATAGGTCGTGGCGAAATCGCCGGGCAAGGCTTCCACGCCCCCGAAGATCATCAGGGACACGGCGAAGAGCAAGGCCACGCTGAGTGCGAGGCGTTGCGTGATCAGGGCCGCGAGCGGGCTGCTCTTGGCGAATTTCGCCCAGATGGAAGGCCTGGCTTCGACAAAAGGGGTTCCAGAGGACGCAACCGACCCGGCAGCGCCGGCAGACTGCGGGCTATCGCCCGCAGCCGCCGTTGCCGTCAGTTCCGGACCGTGCGCCGGTCCGCCGCCGCTCATCAGGCTTCGAGCCACACGCGGGTGGCGACATAGCCGTTCGACATGTCGTTGCCGATGTCGTGCACGTAGCCCTTCACGCTCTTGCTGGAGGCGTTCACGAAGTCGTTGAACATCGGCAGGATCAGGCCACCCTCGTCACGCACCATCATGGCCATGGTGCGGTACAGGTCCTTGCGCTTGGCTTCGTCGAGTTCCGAACGTGCCTCGAGCAGCAGCTTGTCGAAGTCTTCGCGCTGGAAGCGCGTGTCGTTCCAGTCGGCCGTCGAGAGATAGGCGGTGGAGTACATCTGGTCCTGGGTCGGGCGGCCGCCCCAGTAGGAGGTCGAGAAGGGCTGGACGTTCCAGACGTTCGACCAGTAGCCGTCGCCCGGCTCGCGCTTCACCTCGATATCGATGCCGGCCTTCTTGGCGCTCTCCTGGTAGAGGACCGCCGCATCGACGGCGCCGGGGAAGGCGACGTCGGAGGTGCGCAGCAGCACGGAGCCGCTGTGACCCGACTTCTTGTAGTGGAAGGCGGCCTTGTCCGGATCGTAGGTCCGCTGTTCGATGCCTTCCGGGAAGAGGGCATAGGTCTCGTTGATCGGGAAGTCGTTGCCGACCTTACCGTAACCGCCCAGCACCTTCTCCAGCATGGTCTCGCGGTCCATCGCATACTTGAGAGCCATGCGCAGGTCGTTGTTGTCGAACGGCGCCGTGTTGCAATGCATGATGAACACGTAGTGGCCGCGGCCGGAGGTGGAGAGGATATCCACGGTCGGTGCGCGCTTCAGGAGGTCCACGGTCTTCGGGCTGACGCGGTTGATGTAGTGGACCTGGCCAGAGGACAGTGCAGCGATACGGGCGGTGGCGTCGTTCATCGCGATCATTTCGACCGTATCGACATAGCCGCGGTCCTGGCGCCAGTCATCCTTGTTGCGCTCGAAGGTGGCGCGCACGCCCGCCTCGAAGCTCACGACCTTGTAGGGGCCGGTGCCGATCATGGCGTTCGGGTCGTCGAGGCCGCCGTTCGGCTGAATGATCAGGTGGTAGTCCGTCAGAAGGAGCGGCAGGTCGGCATTGCCTTCCGACAGGACGAGCACGAGCTTGTCGCCGTCGGCCTTGATTTCCTTGATCGACTTCATGACGCCGAGCGCGCCCGACTCCGATTTCTCATCGGTGTGGCGCTGCAGGGTCTTGATGACGTCATCGACGGTCAGTTCCTTGCCGTCGTGGAACTTCACGCCCTTGCGGATGGTGAAGGTCCAGGTGGCGGCGTCGGCGGACGGCTCCCAGGATTCGGCTAGGGCCGGAACGGGCTGGCCGGTCAGCGGCTCGGATTCGACGAGCATGTCGCCCCAGTTGCGACCGACGACGAACATGAACTGCGACAGTGCCTTGGCGGGATCCTTCGAGTCGGTGGCGGCTGCGCCTTCCAGGCCGAGCTTCAGGTTGCCGCCGCGCTTGGGCTCCTGCGCGCGGGCCGCGGTGTCGAACATCGTGCCGGCAGCGGCGAGCGTGATGCCGAAGGCTGCGGTGCGGCCGAGGAACTCACGGCGGTTCATCTTGCCGAGCGAGACCTGGCTCGTGAGGTATTTGGTGTAATCAGTCATTCCCCTGTTCCCTTTGCTGTGCTCTTGCGGGCGAGCATTTGTCGTTGTGATTGGCAGAATTTCTGTTTTTGGCTTTTAAATCAACCGTGCAGGCCGGTTTTTATCCCGGTGCCGGCGCATTCACCGGTTTTGCGAAAACCTGTCGTCGTTACCGCGAAGCGGATCCTCCTTCTGCGAATTTCGATGCCTGATGCATGGTGGGCATGAAAAATTTCTTAATTCTTTTCAAGTGTTTATGCTTTTGAAAGTAGCCGACCCCGATCGAGGCCGGCCACCGCTTTTCTCATCGTCCCTTCCAGACGGGGTCGCGTTTCTCGGCAAAGGCGCGCGCGCCCTCAAGCTGGTCCTCGCTGGAGTAGAGAATATCGACCGTCTTGAACTGCCGACGCGTGATCCTGTTCATCGTCGTCTGGAAGGTTTCGCCCTCGGCGGCGCGCACCACTTCCTTGATGGCGGCGTAGACAAGCGGCGGGCCGCTTTCGAGCAGGCGGGCAAGCTCCCAGGCCCGGTCCATCAGCTTGTCGGCGGGCAGCACCTCGTTGACGAAGCCCCACCGGTGCGCCTCCTGCACGTCAAGCCAGCGGCCCGTCAGGAGCATGTCCATCGCGATGTGGTAGGGGATGCGCTTGGGCAGCTTGATGGAGGCCGCATCGGCCACCGTTCCGGAGCGGATTTCCGGCAGTGCGAAGGTGGCATGCTCGGCGGCGAGGATCAAATCTGTGGAAAGCGCAATTTCGAGGCCGCCACCACAGCATATGCCGTTCACCGCGCAGATGATCGGCTTGTTGAGGTCGCGCAGTTCCTGCATACCCCCGAATCCGCCGATGCCGTAATCGCCATCGACGGCATCGCCGGCGGCGGCGGCCTTCAAATCCCATCCCGGACAGAAGAATTTCTCTCCCGCACCGGTGATGATGGCGACGCGCAGGCTCTCGTCATCGCGGAAATTCGCGAAGATTTCGCCCATGATGCGGCTGGTCACAAGGTCGATGGCGTTCGCTTTGGGGCGATCGATGGTCACTTCCAGAATGCCGCCTTCGCGGCGTTGCAGGATCGGTCCGGTCATGGGTTCTCCCTCAGACGGATCAGTGCGTCGGCTGCGACGACACCGTCGCCGGCAGGCAGCACCATTATGGGATTAACGTCCAGTTCTTCGATTATTGAAGCGTTTGAAACGACATAGGATGCCGCTGATGCGACGGCGGCCACAAGGGCGTCGAAATCTCCTTTCGGTCCGCCGCGATAGCCGTTCAACAGCCTTGCAATCTTGAGGCGATCGATGGATTCCCGGATCGCCTTTTCGTCGGTCGGCAGGGTCAGGATGGCCGAATCCTCGATGAGTTCGACGAGGATGCCGCCGGCCCCGATGGTGAGGACCGGGCCCGCGACGGGATCGCGCATGGCGCCGATGATGAGTTCGGCGACAGGCTTGCCGACCATCTTCTCCACAAGGAAACCGGCGGCGACGCCGGCCATGGCCTCCGCGGCCTGCATGACGGCCTCACGGCTTTGCAGGTTGAGCTTCACCGCGCCGGCTTCCGTCTTGTGCGCCACGCCGAGCCCCTTGAGCACGACGGGGAAGCCGAGCGCTTCGGCCGCGTCGGCGGCGGCTTGCGGTGTTTGGGCGGTAAGGCCCTTCGGCACGGTCAGGCCATGGGCGGCAAGCGCCTGTTTGGCCTCGTGTTCGGTGAGCGTGATGGCCTCACCCTCGCTTGCGGCGCTCTTGAGGAGCGGGGCCGATTGCGGCCTGGACCAGGCCTCGCCGATACCGGCGGCGGCATCGGCGGCGGCAAGCGCCTCCTCGATGCCGTAGAAGGGAACGACGCCGTCCTGCATCAGCATTTCGGCAGTCGCCTCCGGCATGTTCTCGCCCATGGAGGCGACAATGCCGGCATTGGCCCCCGTCGCCTTCGACGCATCGATGACGGCGTGGCAGGTGGTGGTCCAGTCCTCGGCATCGCAGCGATCGAGGCGGGGGAAATCGAGCACGACGAGGTTCAGGGCGTAGCCGCCCTGCATCATGGTGGTGAAGGCGGCCGTCTGCTTCTCGCGGTTGCCCCAGACGAAGGTGTGGTAATCGAGCGGGTTGGAGATCGTCACCATCTGGCCGAGCGTCTCGCGCAGCGGCTGGCGCTGGAAATCCCTGAGCGCGCGGTAGGTCACCTTGCGCTTCACCCCGGCATCCGCCATCAGCGACGCTTCGCCGCCCGAGCAGGACATGGAGGAGATGTCGTGGTTGGGAAGGGGGCCCGCGATATGCAGCAGCTTCAGCGTTTCCAGAAGCTCCGGCAGCGTCTCGACCCGGCCGATGCCGAGGCGGGCGAGCAGGGCGGAGGAAACGGCGTCGTTGCCGGCCAGCGATGCGGTGTGGGAGACGGTCGCAAGCTGCGCCTGTTCCGACTTGCCGACCTTGAGCGTCACGACGGGCTTCTTCAGCTCGCGGGAGCGAACGGCGAGGTGTTCCAGCGATTCCAGGCTGTCGAAGCCTTCGATATGCAGGCCGACGGTGGTGACGCGCGGGTCTTCCAGCACGGCGCAGGCGAGGTCGGCGAGGCCGGTCTGCGCCTGGTTGCCGGCCGTCAGGATATAGGCGAGCGGCAGGCCGCGCTGCTGCATCGAAATGTTGCAGGCGATGTTGGAGGACTGGGTGAGGACGGCCACGCCCTTTTCGATGCGCAGCATGCCGTGCTGGTCCGGCCAGAGCAGGGCGCCGTCCAGCATGTTGATGAAGCCGTAGCAGTTCGGCCCGAGGATCGGCATGTCGCCGGCTGCGTCCACGAGCGCCTTTTGCAGGTCGTCACCATCGGCGAGTTCGCTGACGGCCTCGCGGAAACCGGAGGCGTAGCAGACCGCGCCGCCGGCACCGCGTGCGGCGAGGTCACGGATGATGCCGATGGTGAGCTCGCGGTTGACGCCGACGAAGGACGCATCCGGCGCGCCGGGCAGCTCGGCGACCGAGCGGTAGCATTTGCGGCCGAGGATCTCGTCCTCGCGCGGGTGCACCGGCCAGATCTCGCCGGAAAAACCCATCTTGTCGCACTGGAAGATGACCCGCCGCGCCTCCTTGCCGCCGAAGACGGCGATGGATTTGGGCCGGATCAGACGGTCGAGGGAACGGGTCATCTATGACTACGCTCCCAGCGGCCGCAGCAGGTCGCGGCTGATGATGTGGCGCTGGATTTCCGATGTGCCGTCCCAGATGCGTTCCACGCGGGCATCGCGCCAGAAGCGGGCGAGCGGCAGGTCGTCCATCAGGCCCATGCCGCCGAAGATCTGGATCGCCTCGTCGGTGACGCGGGCGAGCATTTCCGTGGCATAGACCTTGGCCGAGGCGATCTCGCGGTTCGACGGCAGGCCCTGGTCGAGCCGCCAGGCGGCGGACAGCGTCAAGAGGTCGGCGGCGTCGATTTCGGTGATCATGTCGGCGAGCTTGAAGGATACGCCCTGGTTTGCGCCGATCGGCTTGCCGAACTGCTTGCGCTCGGCGGCATAGTTGAGCGCGTAGTCGAAGGCGCGGCGGGCACGGCCGACGGATGTCGCGGCGACCGTCAGGCGCGTCGCATAGAGCCAATCGTTGGCGATGTCGAAGCCCTTGTGCACCTCGCCGAGGATCTGGGAGGAGGGCAGGCGGCATTCGTCGAAATTCAGGATGCAGTTCTTGTAGCCACGGTGCGAGACCGAATTGTAGCCGTCGCGGATTTCGAAGCCCGGCGTGCCGCGATCGACGAGGAAGCAGGTGATCAGCTTCTTCTTGCCGCGCGGCGTGTCCTCTTCGCCCGTCGCGATGAAGACGATGACGAAATCGGCGATGTTGGCATGGCTGATGAAGTGCTTGGTGCCGTTGACGACCCAGTCGTCGCCGTCCTTGCGGGCGAAGCACTTCATGCCGCGCACGTCCGAGCCGGCATCGGGCTCGGTCATGGCGAGCGCGTCGAACTTCTCGCCGCTGACGGCCGGCAGCAGGTATTTCTCGCGCTGCTCGCCTTCGCAGGCCATCAGGATGCCGGACGGGCGGCCGAAGAAGACGGTGAGCGCCATGGAGCCGCGGCCAAGCTCGCGCTCGACCAGCGTGAAGGAGGTGTGATCGAGACCCGCGCCGCCGACCTCTTCGGGGAAATTGCAGCCGAAGAAGCCGATTTCCTTGCACTTGCGCGCGATCTCCCGGCCAAGCTCCGGCGGCACATGGCCGGTGCGCTCGACCTCGTTTTCATGCGGATAGATTTCCGTTTCCACAAACAGGCGGACCGTGTCCACGATCATCTGCTGTTCGTCGGTGAGTGCGAAGTTCATGGCTGTGTTCTCCCAGTATTCTCTTTACGGGAGGTGCGTTCGGTCACCCCCCTCTGGCCGGCCGGCCATCTCCCCCACAAGGGGGGAGATTGAATCGTGGCACCGCTTTGCCTCCAGCCGATCTCCCCCCTTGTGGGGGGGATGCCCGGCAGGGCAGAGGGGGGTAAGGGCTTTCGCCTTACGCGCGCTTATGCCCGACGCTCCGGCCCGCACCTTCCGGCACCGGGAGCGTCGCGTGGGCGTCGGCGATCGGCTTGATCTTCGCCAGCACCTCGGCCGGCGCCTCGACGCTCTTGCCGGCCTTCGAGTCGACATGCACCATCATCTGCTCGGCGGTGGCGATGACGTCACCGGTCGCCGCGTCGTGGATGCGGGTGAAGAAGTGCAGGCGCTTGGCGTCGGACGAGAGAAGCTGGAGCGTCGTGTAGAGCGCCTGGCCGAGCTTGCCTTCGCCGAGATGGCGGATGTGGGTTTCCACCGTGTAGTAGCTGTGGCCGGCCTCGACATAATCGAAGTCCACACCGATGAGACGAAGCAGCGCGTCCGAGGTGTCGCCGAACAGCTGAAGATAGCGATGCTCGGTCATGTGGCCGTTGTAATCGACCCAGGCGGCGTTGACCTTGGTGTCGAGCAGGCGCAGCGGTTCGGCCGCGGAGACCTCGACCTTCGCCTTGCCGGCCTTGGCCCACAGATGTGCCTCGAAATCGGCGAGCAGCTTGCCCGAACCCCAGCCCTTGCCGTCATCGCCGGCCTTCAGCGCATGCATGATGCCGACGAGGTTCTGGTCGCGGATGCGCTCCAGCTCGCGGATGCCGCGCGCGCCGGACTGGGCGTCCGACTGGTCGGCGATCTTCTCGACCAGTTCGTCGTTGAGATCGACAACATCGGTGAGCTTCGTCCACGGCCAGGAGAGGCAGGGACCGAACTGGGCGAGGAAGTGGCGCATGCCGGCTTCACCGCCGGCGATGCGGTAGGTCTCGAACATGCCCATCTGCGCCCAGCGCATGCCGAACGAGTAGCGGATCACGTCGTCGAGCGTCTCGGTGTCGCAGATGTCGTCCTTGATGAGCCAGAGGCCCTCGCGCCAGACGGCTTCCAGCAGGCGGTCGCCGACGAACGCCTCGATCTCCTTGTTGATGATGACGCCCTTCATGCCGATGGGCGCGAGCTTGGCCTTGGCGTCTTCCAGCACCGCACGCGACGTCTTCTGGCCGCCGACGAGTTCGGCGAGCGGCAACAGGTAGACGGGGTTGTAGGGATGCGCCACGAACAGGCGCTCGGGGTGCTTCATGTCGCGCTGCAGGTCGGTCGGCATGAGGCCCGACGTCGAGGAGCCGACCAGCGCCTTGGGGTCGGCGGCCGCATCGATCTGGTTCAGCACGCCGCGCTTCAGCTCCAGGCGCTCGGGCACGCTTTCCTGAATCCAGTCAGCGCCTTCGACGGCTTCTTCAATGCTCTTGGCGAAGGTGACCTTTCCCTTCGGCGGTAGCGGCGCCATGGTGAGCATGCCATAGGCGCGCTCGGCATTGGCCATGACTTCGCCGATGATGCGCTCGGCTTCCGGGTGCGGATCGAAAATCTTCACGTCGATGCCGGCCAGCGCGAAACGCGCGACCCAGGCCCCGCCGATGACGCCGCCGCCGATGCAGGCGGCCTTGTGGATGGTGCTCATGCTGTCGTTCCCTTGTACTTTGTGGTCTGTTGTCGGCGCTCGTGTGCTTTTACGTACGGAGCGGCCGCCCCCTCATCCGCCTGCCGGCACCTTCTCCCCATGGGGAGAAGGGAAGGATGCGCCGCCTTGCCACATTCTCCTTCTCCCCCACCGGGAGAAGGTGCCCGAAGGGCGGATGAGGGGGCTGGCGCTGCCGTTCCCGTCAACCGCGCGGCGCGCGCTTCGTCAGTTTCAGCTTCTCGCGCACTTCGGCCGGGCCGATGATGCGCGCACCGATGCTTTCGACGATGGTGACGGCCTTTTCGACGAGCTGCGCATTGGTGGCGAGCTGGCCCTTGGCGACGTAGAGGTTGTCTTCCAGGCCGACGCGGACATTGCCGCCGGCAAGCACGGCTGCGGCCGGATAGGCCATGGCGTTGCGGCCGATGGAGAAGGCCGAGAAGGTCCAGTTGGACGGCACGTTGTTGACCATCGCCATGAAGGTGTTGAGATCATCCGGCGCGCCCCACGGAATGCCCATGCAGAGCTGGATGAGGACCGGGTCCTCGATCACGCCTTCCTCGACCAGCTGCTTGGCGAACCAGAGGTGGCCGGTGTCGAAGGCTTCGATTTCCGGCCGCACGCCGAGATCGGTCATCATCTTGCCCATGGCGCGCAGCATCGACGGCGTGTTGGTCATCACGTAGTCGCCGAGTGAGAAGTTCATGGTGCCGCAATCGAGCGTGCAGATCTCCGGCAGGCATTCCGCGACATGGGACACGCGCTCGGTGGCGCCCACCATGTCGGTGCCGGCGGGGTTGAGCGGCAGCGGCTGCTCGGTGCCGCCGAAGATCATGTCGCCGCCCATGCCGGCGGTGAGGTTCAGCACCACGTCGACTTCGGCATCGCGGATGCGCTCGGTGACTTCGCGGTAGAGATCGTTGCGGCGGCTCGGCGCGCCGGTTTCGGGGTCACGCACATGGCAGTGCACGACGGCGGCACCCGCCTTGGCGGCATCGATCGCGGACTCGGCGATCTGCTTGGGCGAGCGCGGCACATGCGGCGACTTGCCGGCGGTATCGCCGGAGCCGGTGACGGCGCAGGTAATGAAGACGTCGCGGTTCATCGCAAGAGGCATTCTCGTTCTCCCAGTATTCTCGTTAAGGCCATTACGAGCCAAGAGAAGGCGCAATGCTTTCACTTTTCAGATCCATCCTTGACAATTTAAGAGGCGCATTTGCATGCTTGCGCCATGCTCGACCTCTCGTCCGATACGCTCGACATCGATCTTCTCATCCTGCCCGAGACGAACCTCATCCTCGTCGCCTCGGTCATCGAACCCCTGCGCGCCGCCAACCGCATTTCCGGCCAGGCGCTTTACCGCTGGCGGGTGTTCTCGCCGGATGGCCAGCCCATCGAGACGCGCAGCCGCATTCCCGTTCCCGTCGACGGCGTGTTCCGACCGGAAAAGGAGACGGCGCCGCTTTTCGTGCTGTCGAGCTATCAATGGCAGATGAGTGCGACGCCCCTGTTGCGGCGCCAGCTTTCACAGACCGCGCGCTACAGGACGATGATGGCGGGCATCGAATCGGGCAGCTGGCTGCTGGCGGAGGCAAGCCTGCTCGACGGCCATTCCGTGACCGTTCACTGGGAGGACATGGAGGAATTCGCCTCGCGCTATTCGCAGATTGCCGTGATGCGGGAGCGCTATGTCATCGACGGCAAGCGTGTCACCTCCGGCGGCTCGCTGCCGACGCTCGACCTGATGCTGGAGATCATCCGCCGACGGCAGGGCTATTCGCTGGCGCTGGAGGTCTCGCGGCTCTTCATCTACGAGCATGAGCGCACCGGCGGCCTCTTGCAGGTGCCGGCGCTCGGCAACATGCGGGTCGCCGACCAGCGCGTCAGCCAGGCGGTGCGGCTGATGGAGGAGACGGTAGATGCGCCGCTGACGCTGGCGCGGCTGGCCAGGCGCGTCGGCATAAGCGCGCGGCATTTGCAGGACCTGTTTCAGGAATCGATGGGCGTGGCGCCGCACCAGCACTATCTGGCGCTGCGTCTCAACGCGGCCCGGCGCAAGGTCATCGAGACCAAGGCGGAGTTTGCCGATATCGCGGCGCTCACCGGGTTCAACTCGTCCTCCGCCTTCTCGCGCAGCTACCGCGCGCACTATCACGAAAGCCCGACGGAGACGCGGCGGCGGCTGCGGGCGGGCGTGAAGGTTTAGGGCGCGCGCCGCGACAGGATGGGGATCACCGTTTCCGCCGCCTGGCGGGACAGCGTGTCGCGCGGCCAGACCAGGCTCAGCGATTGCCGGTAGGCCGGGCCAAGCGGCAGCAGCACCGGCGGCGGGCTGATATTGGCCAGCGAATTTTCGGGCAGGATCGACAGGTGGCCGTGTTTCAGCACGAGGTTGATGATGACGGGGATGGAATCCACCTCCACCAGCGTCAGGCGCGACCGCTCGGCCGGCGTGAGCGTCGCCTCCAGAAAATGATCCGTCATCTGGCGCAGGCCGCTGCGCGGGCTCGGCACGGCAATCGGATGGCGCCGCAGAAGGGCCGCGAGATCATGGCCGTGGTGTTCCCTCAGATCGCGAGGGGCGGCGAGGGCGAGTGGCGACTGGTCGATCAGGCAGCCGTCGAACTCCGCCGGATAGCGGTCGGTATCGAGCAGGATCAGGTCGAAACGGCGGTTCTTGAGGCCGGAGATGAGTTCGTCTGCCGTGGTCGAGGACAGGAAGAGCGGCTGGCGCGGGCGGGCGGCGCGCCACTCGACCGCCAGCCGCGCCAACATGCCGGCGATTTCGCTTTCATGGCCGAAGGGAATGATGGCGCCGAGCCGCCAGGTGGCGGCGCTGCGCCGGAAGCGTTCCGTCGATGCGGCGGCCAGCGTTTCCCAGGCGGCCGTGATGCGCTCGGCAAGCGCAAGCGCTTCAAGGCCCTCGGGCGTACAGCCGATGCCCTTGGCCGAACGGTCGAGCAGCGTGCAGCCGATGGCCTTCTCCAGATGCGCGAGCTGGCGGGTGAGCTGCGGCTGGCCGAGGCCGTGGCTTCTGGCGGCGGCATTGATGCTGCCGGCCTTGGCCGCGGCGGCGAAGCGGGTGAGCGACGCCAGCGGAATGGCATGCCCGCCCGATGTGTCTTGACCTAGCGAGAGAAGCGCTGCGGTGGCGCGGGCGATCTCGGCAAAATGCGGCAGGCGGTTCTCCGCCTCCAGCGTCGGCACCAGCGCCTGCCCGTCGCGACGCACCAGCGGCACCGAAAGCGCTGCCTCGACGCGGCGCAGCGCGGCGCTCGCGCTGGAGGCCGGACGGCCGGCGCGGGCGGCTGCCCTGCGGATGCCACGCTGTTCGAGTATGTCATGCACCAGGCTGAGGGTGGCCAGATCCACGGGGCGCTTTCGTTTGGAGAATGATGTTCGGCTTATAACATAGACTGTGCGGATTTTGGGATATCTGTTTGCGCCCTGTTGCGCTTAACATCAGTCGCGTACTTTCTGCCATTCCAGGAGAGGCCGCACGGCTTTTCCGACACTGCTTTCGATACAGGCTTGGGGACATGCTCGCTTCCGCCGACACGCTCTATCTCACCGGCCAGCCGCTCGATTTCGCCACGTTGGAGGCGATCGGCCGGGCGGCCCGGCCATCGGTGGCTTGCGAGATGGGCATGGGACGGGTCGCGAGCGCGCGGCATGTCGTGACAGACCGGCTCGCCACCGGCCTGCCGATCTACGGCGCCAATACCGGCGTCGGCTCGATGAAGGACAAGCTGTGGACGGCGGACGACCTCGTGGAGTTCAACAACAGCCTCGTCAAGGCGCATCATTTCGGCACGGGCGAGCCCTTCACGCTGCCGATCGTGCGCAAGGCTATGGCGATCCGGGTGAACACGGCGCTCGGCGGCTATTCGGGGTGCAGTCCGGAGCTGATCGACGCCTTCCTGGCGCTGCTCGAAAAGGATGTCGTGCCGGTGGTGCGCCGGCACGGGTCCATGGGCTGCGCCGATATCGGCCTGATGGGCCAGATCGCCGCCGTGCTGACGGGCGAGGGCGAGGCCTGGTATCGCGGCGAGCGCCTGCCGGCCGACGAGGCGCTGAAACGGGCCGGATTGAAACCCCATCACATGCAGCCGCGCGATGCGCTGGCGGCGCTGAGCGTCAACGCCATCTCGCATGCCGCCGCCGCCGACGTGGTGCGCGAGGCGGCCAAGGCGATCCGCAATCTCATGGTGACAGGCGTTCTCTCGTCGCTGGCGCTCGGCGCATCCGCCGATCCGTGGCGGGTCGCCGCGCGCCTTTCGGCCCATGGCGAGGCGATGGCCGGCCGCTGGTTCGAGGCGCAGGCCGCCTCCGGCCACTGGCCGAAGCCATCGGCGATCCACGATCCGCTCAGCCTGCGCATGACCGCGCAGGTCTTCGGCGCCTGCCTCGATACGCTGATGAACGCCGCCGAGCGCATCGTCGAGGCCACCGCGCAGTCGGATGACAATCCCGTCGTCATCGACGGCGTGATCATGGCATCGGGCGGCTCGCTGCCGCTCTCCACCACGCTCTATGTCGAGGCGGCGCAGACGGGTTTCGCGCATCTTGCCCGCAACGTGCTGAACCGCTGCGTGCTGCTCGCCAACGGCGTGCGCCGCAACCTGCCGGTCAATCTCGTGGCGCCCGGCGAGGCGGCGACAGGCTTCGGGCCGCTGCTGAAGCTCGCCGTCGAGCTCTACATGCGCATCCAGTCGCTGGCGGTGCCGATTTCCGCGCAGTCCATCGTCGTGGCGGGCGGGCTGGAGGAGGAGGCGACCTTCCTGCCGCTGATCGTCGAGCGCATGGAAAGCCAGGTGCGCGACCTTCGCCAGCTTGCCGCGCTCGAAGCCATGCTGTCGGCACAGGCCGTGGATCTCGCGGGCGACAATGTCGAGGGCGTGGCCGCCATCGCCTATCAGCGCACGCGCGCCATCAGCCCGTTCTACCGCAAGGACCGGCCGCTTTCCGCCGAGATCGAGGCGCTTGACCGCGATCTCGCCTGCCCGGACGCGCTGACGGCCTTCCTGGATACGGCACCCATGGCGGATTTCGACACCTTCTTTGCCCTCAAAGCCTGACGGAGACACGACATGGCCGATTTCGATCTCGTTGTGAAAGGCACCGTCGTCCTGGCGGACCGCATCGTCGAAGGCGGCCACGTCGCGGTTCGCGACGGCAAGGTGGTGCATGTGGGGCAGGGCGCCATGCCGGCGGCGAAAGAACGGCACGACCTCTCGGGCGCGCTGATCCTGCCCGGCGCCATCGATGCGCAGGTCCATTCGCTGTCGCAGAAGAACCAGGAGGATTTCATCTGGTCGACGCGCTCGGCGGCGGCCGGCGGCGTCACCACCATCGTCGACATGCCCTATGACGAGGGCAACCTCGTCTGCTCGGCCGAAGCGGTGAAGATCAAGGTCGATCATGCATCGCCGCAGGCGCGCGTCGATTTCGCGCTTTACGGCACCGTCGATCCCGAGGAGGGGCCGGCGCGCATCGGCGAGATGGTCGAGGCGGGTGTCGCGGCCTTCAAATTCTCGACCTTCGGCACGGATCCGAAGCGTTTTCCCCGCATTCCCGCCGCGCTGCTCGAAGATTGCTTCCGCGCCATCGCCCCGACGGGGCTGACGGCCGGCGTGCACAACGAGGACGACGAGGCGGTGCGCGCGGCCATCGCCAAGGTGAAGGCGGCCGGCATCACGGATTATCGTGCGCACGGCCTGTCGCGCCCGCCGCTGACGGAACTGCTCGCCTCCAACCAGATCTACGAGACGGGCGCTGAGACCGGGTGCCCGGCGCATGTCGTGCATTGCTCGCTCGGCCGCGGTTACGAGATCGCCAGCGCCTATCGTGCACAGGGTTTTCGCGCGACCATCGAATGCTGCATCCACTATCTGACGCTTGATGAAGAGAACGACGTGGCCCGGCTCGGCGGCAAGGCGAAGATCAATCCGCCGATCCGCCCGCGCGCCGAGGTGGAAAAGCTCTGGCGCCACGTGGCCGCCGGCAATGTCACCCTGGTGTCCACGGATCATGTCAGCTGGTCGGAGGACCGCAAGACCAACCCGGACATGCTGGCCAATGCCTCCGGCGTGCCGGGGCTGGAGGTCATGGTGCCGCTCTTCGTCAAGGGCGCGCTGGAGCGCGGCATACCGCTGACGCGCGCCGCCGAACTGATGGCGCTGAACCCGGCCCGGCACTTCCGCCTCGACCATGTGAAGGGCGCGCTGCAAGCCGGCAAGGACGCCGACATCACGGTGCTGACGCCCGAGCCTTACACCTATGACGCGGCGGCGAGCGGCAACAATGTCGTGGGGTGGTCGCCCTATAACGGCATCCGCCTGCCGTGGCGGGTCTCGGGCACCTATCTGCGCGGCAGGCTCGCCTTCGATGGCACGAAGGTGCTTGCCGAGCCCGGCACCGGCGCTTTCGTTCGGCCGCTGCCGACGCTCGTTTCCGGGGGAGGCTGAGAATGGCCCGTTCAACCAATCTGCCGGTCGATCCCGCGCGCATCGCTGACGTGATCGACGGGCTTGCCCGGCTCACCGACCCGGGGCGGCCCTACACACGGCGTGCCTTTACCGCTCTGTTCCCGGCAGGGCGGGATTTTCTCGAAGGCGCATTCCGCGCCGCGGGGCTCGAAACGCGGATCGACGCGGCGGGCAACCTCGTCGGCCGCCGGCCGGGCCGAACGCCCGGCCGTGGCACCATCATGCTCGGCTCGCATTCCGACACGGTGCCGGACGGCGGACGCTATGACGGCATCGCGGGTGTGGCGGTGGCGCTGGAAGTGGTGCGCGCGCTCGCCGACCAGGGCATCGAACTCGAGCACGACCTGGAGGTGGTGGATTTCCTTGCCGAGGAGGTCTCCGTCTTCGGCGTTTCCTGCATCGGCAGCCGGGGAATGGCCGGCGTGCTGCCGGAGGACTGGCTGGCGCGCGAGACCGGCGGGCTGACGCTGGCGCAGGGCATCCGCGATGTCGGTGGCGACCCTGCGCGCATTGCTGCGGAAGCGCGCCGGGACATCGCCGCCTTCCTTGAACTGCACATCGAGCAGGGCCCGGTGCTGGAGACGCAAAAGCTCGATATCGGCGTGGTGACGGCGATTGCCGGGATCACACGCATCGAGATCGTCGTCGAAGGCCGCGCCGACCACGCCGGCACGACGCCGATGGGCGCGCGGGCGGATGCGCTGGCGGCGGCCGCCCGGCTCGTGACGGGCATCGAGGCGCTGGCCAGATCGTTCTCCGAAGGGCCAAGCCATTTCACCGCGACCGTAGGCGAATTTTCCATCGAGCCGAATGCCGCCAATGTTGTGCCGTCGCGGGCGCGGCTGCTGATCGACGCGCGCGCCGAAGAGCGCACGACCATGGATGTGTTCGCCGCCTCCGTGGACCAACTCGCCGAGCAGATCGCGCGGGAGACGGGCACGGTCATCGCCGCGCCGCGGCGTCTCTCCGACAACATGCCGACACCCGGCGACCCGCTGCTGCTCGATGTGCTGGACGCCGCCTGCGAGGCGGTCGGTGCCGGGCATCGCCGCATGGCCTCCGGCGCCGGGCACGATACGGCCTTCATGGCGAAGGTGACGCGGGCTGCGATGATCTTCGTGCCGTGCCTCGGCGGGCGCAGCCACGCGCCGGAGGAATTCGCCGAGATCGACGACATCGCGCTCGGCGCGGCGGTGCTTTTTAACGCAGTGATTCAGCTGGATGAGAAACTGATTCAGGAGAACGCCTAATGGGCCGGATTTTAAAGGAAAAAGACGTCGAGGCGGCTGTCCGGGGCGGCTCGGTCTATGCCGCCGGCGGTGGCGGCTGGGCCGACCACGGGCGCATGCTGGGCCATGCGGCGGTTTCCATCGGCAAGCCGGAACTGGTGTCCATCGACGAACTCTCCGACGATGACTGGGTGGCGACGGCCGCGGCCATCGGCGCGCCGGCCTCGACCACGCCGTGGGAGATGCGCGGCGTCGATTACGTCAAGGCGGTGGAGCTGCTTCAGGAAGCCCTCGGCGAGAAGGTCGCGGCGCTGATGGTGGGGCAGAACGGCAAATCATCGACACTGAACGGCTGGCTGCCGTCTGCCATCCTCGGCACGAAGGTGCTGGATGCCGTGGGCGACATGCGCGCGCATCCGACCGGCGACATGGGCTCGATCGGCATGGCCGGCTCGCCCGAGCAGATGATCCAGACCGCCGTTGGCGGCAATCGTGATGAGAACCGCTATATCGAACTCGTCGTGCGCGGCGCCACCGCGAAGGTCTCGCCGATCCTGCGTACGGCCTCCGACATGTCGGGCGGCTTCATCGCCTCGTGCCGCAACCCGCTGCGGGCGTCCTATGTCCGCAGGAACGCGGCGCTCGGCGGCATCTCGCTGGCGCTGAAACTGGGCGAAGCGATCCTGGCGGCGGAAGGCCGGGGCGGCGCGGCGATCATCGACGCCATCGTGAAGACGACGGGCGGCGCCATCCTGACCGAGGGCACGATCACCGACAAATCCGTGGTCTACACGAAGGAGGCCTTCGACATCGGCACGGTGACGCTCGGCAAGGGCGACACGGCTTCCGTGCTGCATGTGATGAACGAATACATGGCGGTGGAATCCGCCGACGGGACACGGCTTGCGACCTTCCCCGATGTCATCACCACGCTGTCGCCCGAAGGCGAACCGCTGAGCGTCGGGCAACTCGAAGTCGGCATGACGGTCTTCGTGCTGCATGTGCCCAAGTCGATCATTCCGCTTGCATCGAGCGTGCTGGATCCCACGGTCTATCCCTCCGTGGAGAAGGCGATGGGGATCGAGCTGGCGCGGTATGCGCTGGAGACGGTGGTTTGAGAGAAGAGGGTCGCGTCACCCCCCTCTGCCCTGCCGGGCATCTCCCCCACGAGGGCGGAGATTGGATGGGGCGGCGTTCCGCCAGACGTTGATGTCGCCTGTCGAGCGATGTCTTGGCTTCCTGCCGATCTCCCTCCTCGGGGGGGAGATGCCCGGCAGGGCAGAGGGGGGTAAGCCTCCGCACGAACATATGAGGAGACAGCCATGCCGAAGCCGAACGCCCGCCATCCGAACTATCCGATCCCGTCGGGCCCCGTGCTGCGCGCCAAGGGCTGGCGGCAGGAGGGATTGCTGCGGCTGCTCGAAAACGTGCTGTCGGTCGGCGAGGACCCGGGCAATCTCATCGTCTATGCCGCGCTCGGCAAGGCGGCGCGCAACTGGGCGGCGCACAGGGCCATCGTCAAGGCGCTGAGCGAGATGGAGGAGGACCAGACGCTGGTCATCCAGTCCGGCAAGCCGGTCGGGCTGCTCAAGACCCATGCCAAGGCGCCGCTCGTCATCATGGCGAACTGCAACATCGTCGGGCAATGGGCGAAGGCGGAGGTGTTCTACGAACTCCAGCGCAAGGGGCTGATCTGCTGGGGCGGGCTGACGGCCGGCGCCTGGCAGTATATCGGCAGCCAGGGCGTCATCCAGGGCACCTATGAAATCTTCATGCGCATTGCCGAAAAGCGCTTCGGCGGCAGTCTCGCCGGCCGCTTCATCCTGACGGCCGGGCTGGGCGGCATGGGCGGCGCGCAGCCGCTCGCGGGCCGCATGGCCGGGGCGGCCATCCTCTGCGTCGATATCGACCCGGCGCGGGCGGCGGCACGCAAGGCGGTCGGTTACCTCGAACATGTCGCGCCGGATCTCGACACGGCGCTCGCAATGATCGATGCGGCGGTGAAGGAAAAGCGCGCCACCTCTATCGGCCTCGTCGGCAATGCGGCGGAGGTCTACCCCGAGATCGCGCGGCGCGGCATCGTGCCCGACATCGTCACCGACCAGACCTCGGCGCATGACCTCGTCTACGGCTATGTGCCGAAGGGCATGAGTCTCGACCAGGTGAAGGGCCTGCGCGACGACGGGCAGGGGCAGCTGATGGCGGCAAGCCGGGCCTCGATCGTCGAACATGTCTCGGCCATGCTGGAGTTCCAGAAAAGGGGCTCGGAGGTCTTCGACAACGGCAACCTCATCCGCACGCAGGCGCGGGAAGGCGGCGTGGCCGATGCCTTCGACATCCCGATCTTCACGGAAGCCTATCTGCGTCCGCTCTTTGCGCGCGCCATCGGTCCCTTCCGCTGGATGGCGCTGTCGGGCGAAGAGAGCGACATCGCGCGCATCGACGATCTCGTGCTGAAGATGTTTCCGGACAATGCGATCGTCACCAACTGGATCCGGCTCGCGCGCGAGAATATCCCCTTCGAAGGCCTGCCGGCGCGCATTGCCTGGCTGGGGCACGGCGAGCGCACCGCGCTGGCCTTGGCGGTCAACACGCTGGTCGCCGCGGGCGAGCTGAAGGGGCCGATCGCGTTTTCGCGCGATCATCTCGATGCCGGCGCCATGGCGCATCCCAACATCATGACGGAGCGTATGAAGGACGGTTCCGACGCCATCGCGGACTGGCCGCTGCTCGATGCCATGCTGCTCTGCTCGTCCATGGCCGATCTCGTCGTGGTGCACTCCGGCGGTGGCGGCTATGCCGGCTACATGACGAGCTGCGGCGTGACGCTGGTGGCGGATGGAACGGACGGCGGGGCCGAACGCCTCGAACACGCTCTGACCAATGACACCTCGCTCGGCGTGATCCGCTATGCGGATGCGGGCTATGACGAGTCGTTCGATGAAATCAATAGGAAGCGGATCGGCCACATCGCGCTGGGGTGATGTGGCATGTCTGATTCCCGCCGTCAGGTTGTTTCGAGAGATTAATAACGATTGTCAGAAAACGCGAGGCATTTCGCCTTAAGTGACTGAAATGTCTCAGTCAGCTGTAAACGTTGCATTTAACATTTCGCGGTAATCTTCCGTTAGTAATTCCGTCCCTGCAGCGAGAGGGCGGGCTCCGGTTAGTTTTGCGTGCGAGTGCCTATGCGTCTTTCGATCCTTACGGCGGCCCTCCTTGGCTGTGTTACCCTGGCGGGCTGCGCGTCGAGCGCAGGTCCCGAAACGGTCCTGTCCATCAAGCCGTCGCGCGAGACGACGAGTTCGGTCAAGGCGACCGGGCCGGTGCCGGAGGTGGCGGTCGGCCAGGGCAAGGTGAAGGCGGAGGGTGCCAGCGAAATGCTCGCCTGGGCCGGGCCGGTACCGGAAACCCATGCCTTCGAAGCGGTTGCCGAAAAGGCTGTGCGTCCTACCGCGCGTCCCGAAGAGGGTACGGTAACGGCCGAGATGCCGTCCATCGGGAAGTTGGGCAAGCGCTCGCGCATCTACAGCCAGCAGTTCCGCGATGCCAAGCCGATCAATTTCGGCAAGCGCGCGCCCAAGCATTATCAGGTCCACGGTGTCGACGTTTCGCGCTGGCAGGGCGATATCGACTGGGTGAAGCTTCGCACGCAGGGCGCCAACTTCGCCTTCATCAAGGCCACCGACGGCGGCGACCACACCGACCCGATGTTCCGTCACAACTGGCGCGCCGCCAAGGAAGCCGGTATCCGCCGTGGTGCCTATCACTTCTTCTACTGGTGCCGCGTGGCCAGCGAGCAGGCCGACTGGTTCATCCGCAACGTGCCGAAGGACCCGGACGCGCTGCCGCCCGTCATCGATGCCGAATATAACGGCGAATCGAAGTGCAAGCGCCGCCTGACGCGCGCGCAGTATGTCGAGAAGATCCGTGTCTTCGCCGAGCGGCTGGAGCGCCATTACGGCAAGCGGCCGATCATCTATACCGCGCCGGACTTCTATGCCGACAACCTGTCGGGGGAGCTGAAGGAATATCCGTTCTGGCTGCGCTCGGTCGCCGCCCATCCGTCGGTGCGTTACCCGAACCGCCGCTGGCTGTTCTGGCAGTATTCCGGCTCGGGCCTGTCGCACGGCGTGAGCGGCAAGATCGATCTCAACGTCTTCGTCGGCAGTGAGAACGACTGGCACAACTGGCTTGCCGGCCAGTCGACCTGACCGTTTTGCGGCCGCTGCCGTGTCGTGACGGCAACGGCGGCGACGGTAACGCTGTGCATCCCGAAGATGTGATCTTCCAATTGCTTGCCGCCGGCATCGCCGTTGGCTAGCGATCCTGCATCCATACGGGATTTGCAGGAGTTGTTTCTAGAAATGTCTGAGATCGGTGTCTTCTCGCGCAGGGCCTTCCTCATGGGGGCTGCAGCGACGCTGGCGGGGTGCGCAACCACGCAAGGCGGCGTGAGGAACGTGCCCGTTCCGCAGAAGGTGAGCTACCCGATCGTCCCGGCGACGGACGAGGAGCTTGCCGCGCGCTATGCGGCCGTCGAGGATGGCGGACATCTCATTCCCGCGATACCCTACAAGGAGATCGACCCGAAATACTATCGCCAGCGCGTGAAGGATCCGACCGGCGAAGCGCCGGGCACCGTCGTGGTGGATACACCCGGCCGCTTCCTCTATCTGGTCGAGCCCGGCGGCACGGCGATGCGTTACGGTGTCGGCATCGGCCGCGACGGCTTTGCCTGGGAGGGCGAGGGCATCATCCATTGGCGCCAGCCCTGGCCGCGCTGGAAGGTGCCGGCCGACATGATCGCGCGCACGCCGAGCCTTGCCCGATATTCCGTCGAGAATGGCGGCATGGATCCCGGCATCAAGAACCCGCTCGGCGCGCGGGCGCTCTATATCTTCCAGGACGGGAAGGACACGCTCTATCGCCTGCACGGCTCGCCGGAATGGAAGTCGATCGGCAAGGCGACCTCGTCGGGCTGCGTGCGGCTGGTCAATCAGGACGTGATCGATCTCTACAAGCGCGTGCCCTATCACGCGCGCATCGTCGTGCATCAGGGGCCGCTGGGCTCGGTCTGAGGCTGGTCGCGGTTCAGGCCGCCTTGAACCGCGCCATGATCTCGGCGCGGGCCGGATCGGTCAGCGTGACGGCGGCGCCGAATTCGAGCGGCGTGAGCGCGGCCTCGTCCGGATAGACGATCCTGTTGCCGGTGATTTCGGCCGGCAGCAGGGCGACGACGCGGCTGTCGGTGGCCGGCGTGCCGTTGGCTATATGCTCGCGCACTGCGTTCTGCGGGTCCATCAGGAAGTTCAACAGCGCGTAGCCGGCCGGCTTGTTGGGCGCATTCTTCGGAATGGCGTAGAAATCCGACCAGATCTCGCCACCATCAGAACCGAGGGTAAAGGCGATCTCGGGCACGTCGCGATTGAGCTGCGCGCCGTCACTGGTCCAGCACATGGTCATCCAGGCATCGGTGCCGCGCATGGGGGGCTGATAGTCGCTGGTGACGGTATAGAGATGCGGCTTGACCTCAAGCAGCAGCTTCTCGGCCTTGGCAAGCTCCTCGGGCTTCACCGAGTTGAAGGAGAAGCCGAGCGAGACGAGGGCGTTGCCGATGGCGGTGAGCTGGTAGTCGTGCACGATCGCGCGGCCGTCCGCCTCATCCATGGCGGCCGCGAAGAATTCTTTCCAGCTCGCGACCTTCACCTTGTCCGTGTTGTAGGCGATGCCGGTCGTGCCCCAGTTCTTCGGCAGCGCAAAGACCTTGCCCTCTGCGGTGCCCTGGCTGGTGAAGCGGGGATTCTGGGTGCCTGCATCGAAATTGGGCAGGCGGGACAGGTCGAGCGGTTCGATCAGGCCGAGGCGGGCATAGGTGGAGATCGTGTAGTTGGTCGGCACGAACAGGTCCCATCGGGCGCTGTCGGCCCGAAGCGCCTCCAGCATCTCCTCGTTAGAACCGAAGATGTTCACCTCTACCGCGACGCCCGTGGCAGCGGTGAAGGCCTCGAACGTCGTGGGGTCGTGATAGTTCGGCCATGTCGCGATCGACATGCTCGATCCAAGATCGTCGCTCGCATGGGCGGCCGATGAGAACCCCGGCTGGCGGGCGAGAACGGCGGCGGCAAGGCCGAGGCCGGTAACACCAAGGAAATGGCGGCGGGTGATCGAGCCGCGCTTGAGGCGCATGAAGGTGTCCGTCAGCGCGCCGGCCTCCATCGCGTCATGTTTGCTGAACCATTTCGACATCGCGCTGTTCCCCTGCCGTTAAGTCGGCCTCGCTGCCACGGGCCGGAGGACGGGCATGCCGGTGGCCGCCGGAAATGGGCCCGCGCAACAGGCGGTCGTGCGCATGGTAAGCCGGGAGAGGTGATTTATCCGTAAATCGCGCATCCCCACATTGGCACTTGTCCGGTGGGTCGAAGCATGCGGGTGGGATCGTCCGGCACGGCAGCGCGCGGCGTTCGGGGACCATCGCAAACCCGGCCGGTGCCGGGTCTGCCCTTGTCATTTCAACGCGTTATCGCCATGCGCTGGCAGGACGATTCCGGTCGTTGAGGCATCGATTCAAGCGACGGCGGCGAGAGCGGCCTGCGCGCGGGCGTCGATGATCTGGCGCGCGGCGTTGGCGGCTTCCTTGCCCTTGATGACGAAATGATCGCGGAAGAAGGCGATATGCGCTTCCGATTCCTGGAAGTTGTGCGGCGTCAGCACGGCGGAGAGAACCGGCACATTGGTATCGAGGCCGACGCGCACGATGGCATCCACCACGGTGCCGGCGACGAAATCGTGGCGGTAGATGCCGCCATCGACGACGAGCGCGACGCCGAGAATGGCGGCATATTTGCCGGTGCGGGCGAGCAGCTGGGCATGGAGCGGAATTTCAAGCGCGCCCGGCACGTCGATCACGTCGACATCCTCGGCGCGGCCGCCGAGCGCTTTCCATTCGGCGACGAAAGAATCGACCGCCTGATCGACGATGCCGGCGTGCCAGCGTGCGCGGATGACGGCGATACGGGAGGAGGGGGTGGCATTCGCATTCATGTCTAGGCCTTTCAAGGGTTGAGCCATTTTTCAACGGTCCCCTTGGGCGAACATGCAAGCTCTCCGCCAGCGCGGCGGTGGTCCTGCTTGCCCTCTTTCATCCGGACTGTGACCGTCGGCTCCGGCATCGCACCGGATCTGCTGACCCTCCCATTCGCGGAAGGCGCTCGCGGGCTCCCGGATTGCTCCGGATACCGCCGGTGGGGAGTTTCACCCCGCCCTGAGAACATCAGGACCATAACGGGCAAACGCCCGCGGATCAAATCCGCGGGCGACGCAAAGAGCGACTTTCACGACAGAATTTTCCAACCTTCGCCGGAAGGCTGGAATGAACGGCTAGTCGCGAATGATGAGCAGGTCGCTCGCCACGAACCGCAGCGTGACCGTCTCGCCCACCACCGGGGGCACGAGGCCCGGGCTGTTGAACATGTCGAAGGAGATGATGCTTTCGCCGACCTTCATGCGGGTGCGGATGACCGAGCCGAGGAAGTTGGTGGAGACCACCTCGCCGGACAGCGCGGTATCGCCCTTGGTATCCGGCGCGATTGATCCGGCTTCGGGACGCAGCGCCAGCGAGATCGTGTCACCCGCCTTCACGTCGCCGAGCGGCTCGCGCAGGGTGACGCCCTGGTCGCCGATCGACACGCGGTTGGAGGCGGGATCGACGACCTTCGCCTCGATGAGGTTCAGCGTGCCGACGAAGTTGGCGACGAAGCGCGTGGCGGGGCGGTTGTAGATGTCTGCGGGCGCGCCGATCTGGTCGGCGCGGCCGGCATTCATGACCACGATACGGTCGGAGATCGACAGCGCCTCTTCCTGGTCATGCGTGACGAAGACGGTGGTGATGCCGAGCTGCTGCTGGATCATGCGGATCTCTTCGCGCAGCGACACGCGGATCTTGGCGTCGAGGGCCGACAGCGGCTCGTCGAGCAGCAGGACCTGCGGCTTCGGCGCGAGCGCGCGGGCAAGCGCCACGCGCTGCTGCTGGCCGCCCGACATCTGGTAGGGGTAGCGGTCGACGAGGTGGTCGAGCTTGATGAGGCCGAGCATTTCCTTGACGCGCTGGTCGATCTCCGCCTTGGGACGACCGGCGACCTTGAGGCCGAAGGCGACGTTTTCGGCGACGTTCATGTTCGGGAAGAGCGCATAGGCCTGGAAGACCATTCCGATGTTGCGCTGGTTGGGGCGCAGGTTCGCCTGGCTCTTGCCGTTGATGGTGATGGTGCCGCCGGAGGGCGTCTCGAAGCCGGCGATCATGCGCAGCACCGTGGTCTTGCCGCAGCCGGACGGCCCGAGGAACGAGATGAACTCGCCCTTCTCGATGGACATGTTGAAATCCTTGACGACCTGGACGGGGCCGAACGATTTCTGGAGGCTGGTGAGGGTCAGGAAGCTCATAAGGGGTCCTTAGGCGGCGCTTTGCGCGCCCTTCTGGAAACGGGAGACAAGCTGGATCAGGCCGAGGCAGCCCCAGGTGATGCCGAAGGCGATCACGGCGAGAGCCGCCGGCTCGTAGGCCCGGTTGGCGCCGAGCAGCTGCATGTAGGGTCCGAACGCCGGACGGTTCAGAAGAGCCGCCATGGTGAACTCGCCGATGACGATGGCGAAGGTCAGGAAGGCGCCGGAGAGAACCGCGACCAGCACATTCGGCAGGATGATCTTGGCGAGGATCGTCGTCCAGCCGGCGCCGAGGCTCTGGGCGGCCTCCGTCAGTGTGGCGATGTCGATCGCGCGCAGGCCGGTGTCGACGGAGCGATACATGTAGGGCAGGGCCAGCGTGGCATAGCCGAACATCAGGAGGATGTTCGTGCCGGTCGCGCTGCCTGTCAGCGGCAGCCAGCTCGACGTGTTGTAGAGCCTGATATAGCCGAAGACGATGACGATGGCCGGGATGACGAGCGGCAGCAGCGTGACGAATTCAACATAGGGGCGCAGGCCCGGAAGCTTCAGGCGGATCCAGTAGGCCGTCGGCACGACGAGCAGGACGCCGAAGGCGATGGTGAACAGCGCCATCACCACCGAGTAGGTGAAGGTCTCCTGGAAACGCGGATCGCTGAGGACGACGGCATAGGCATCGAACGAATAGGAGCCGCGCCGCATCTTGAGCGAAAAATTGGTCATGCCGACCAGCGGGAGAAGGAAATAGAGCAGCCCGAAGATGAGGGCGCCCCAGGCCCAGAACCTTTTCATTTCAGCCACCTTTCACTGCGGGCGCGAAGCCAGATGTAGATGGCGTTGGCGACACCGGTCACGACGATCATGCCGAAGGCGAGGGCATAGCCGAGATGCGGGTTGCCGAGCACGTCGCCGCGGATCTGCGCGAAAAGCAGGATCGGCGCGATGTTGAGTGACGAGCCGGTGAGCGCCATGGCGGTGGCAACGGCGCCGAAGGCATTCGCGAACAGAAGTGCGAAGGCGCCGAGAAGAGAAGGCAGCAGGATGGGGAAGGCGACGTAGCGCCAATATTGCGTGCCGGAAGCTCCCAGGATGTCCGCCGCTTCGCGCCACTCGCGTCTCAGCCCGTCGAGAGCGGGCGTGATGATGAGAATCATCAGCGGAATCTGGAAGAAGAGATAGGTTACCGTCAGGCCCCAGAAGGAGATGAGGTTGAAACCCAGCAGACGCAGGTCCACACCGATCTGCGTCTTGAGGAAGACCGTCAGGATGCCGACGGGGCCGAGTGTCGCCAGGAAGGCGAAGGCGAGGGGTACGCCGGCAAAATTCGAGGCGACGCCGGAGAATGTCATCAGCGGGCCGCGGATGCGTTTCGGGAGCCCGCCCAGAACCACGCCATGGGCGACGGCGAAACCGATCAGGCCGCCGAGCGACGCCGAGGCGAGACTGATCTTGATCGACACCCAGAAGGACGAAAGGATCGACGGGGTGAAAAGCCCGTGGATATTTTCGAGCGTGACGCTGCCATCCACCTTCTGGAAAGCCCCGATGACGATGTGCATCGTCGGCAAGATCAGGAACAGAAGGACGAAGATCGCGAAAGGTGCCGCGCCCAGCCAATGAAACGGCAGGCGGAGGGGCCTATGGCTGGCCGGTTGCGCGATGGCGGCAGGGTCTGAAGACATCAGGATCGCCTTGTCGAGGTTGTCTTGCGGGCGTGGCATCGCCGCTCCGGACCTTGCCGGCGCGGCGATGCCACCAGGTCACGTCACTGCACGTTCGCGCCGACCGTAGCGTCCCAGCCGCCGGTCACCGCCGCCTTGTTGGCGTCGACTTCCTCCAGCGTCGGGAAGTAGGCCTTTTCGTACGAGGCCGCCGGCGGCAGGGCGTCGATCAGGTCCTGCGGAACCTTGCCGGCCTTGACCATGGCGTTGAAGCGTGCCGGATGGCAGTAACCCTTCAGCCAGCCGAGCTGACCTTCGTCGGAATAGAGGTGTTCCATCCACAGCTTGGCAGCGTTCGGGTGCGGCGCATAGGCCGAAATGCCCTGGACGTAGACGCCGGCGAGAACGCCGGATGCGGGAACGACGACCTCGGTCGGCGGGTTGCCGTTGAGTGTCTTGGCCCAGCCGAGCGCGTTGTAGTCCCAGGCGATGATGATCGGGGTGGAGCCTTGGGCCAGCGTACCGGCCTTGCCGACGGTCGGAACAAAATTGCCGGCCTTGTTCAGTTCAGCGAAGAAGGCAAGGCCAGCCTCGCCTGCTTCCTTGCCGGACTTCGCGCCCTTGCCGAGGCCGGCTGCGAGGACGCCGAGGATCGCCTGGTTCGAGGTGAGGGGCGGCCCTGCAAGCGCGACCTGGCCGGCATATTCCGGCTTCAGCAGGTCGGCCCAGTCCTTCGGCGTGTTGGCGACGAGGTCCTTGTTCACGAGGAACGACATCACGCCGTAATAGTCGCCGTACCAGTAGCCTTCGGCGTCCTTGATCGTGTCGGGGATTTCGTCCCAGGTCGAGACCTTGTAGGGCTGCAGCAGGCCTTCGGCCTTGGCCTGCGGACCGAAGGCGAGACCGACGTCGATCACGTCGGGCGACTGCGGGCCCTTGTTGTCCTTGTTGGCCTTGATGGCTTCGACTTCGTCGGCCGAACCGGCATCCGGGTTCAGTTCGTTGACCTGGATTTCCGGATACTTCGCCTTGAAGGAGGCGATGACGTCACCGTAACCGCACCAGTCGTGCGGCAGGGCGATGGTGGTCAGCATGCCTTCCTTCTTGGCGGCTTCGATGAGCTCGGCGCTCGGCTCGGCAAGGGCGAGCGAGGGAAGGGCGATCGCGAGCGCTGTGGAGAGCGAGAGCAGACGTTTCGTAGATGACATCACGGGTGTTCTCCTTTTGTGTGTCAGTCAACTTCGGCGAAGCTGATACTGGTGGCGCGTGAACCTTATGTGACAGTTCCGTATCGCTTTTTTCTTTTGTTTATCGTGGTTTGTCGGGGACCTCCGGCCGCGGCTTGCGAAAAAGCCGGCTGGCCTCGAACAGGCCCTCCAGCGTCTTCATTCGGTCGCTGGTTTCCTCCCAGCCCGAACTCTGGACGGCCTCGATGAGCGCCTCGACGATGAAGAGCGTGACGACGGAGGAATCCCAGGCCGAGGGCGCCTCGATATGCACGCGGAACACCTTCGCGGCGGCCTTGGCCACGGGCGAGGCCCATTGGTCGGTGAAAAGCACGATCTCGACGCCGCGCTCGCGTGCCACGCGGCCGAGCGTCTCCATCTCCTGCTCGTAACGGCGGATATCGAAGATCACCAGCACGTCGCCGGCCTTCATGTTCAGAACGTAGTGCGGCCAAGACGCGGGATTCGCGGCGATCTGCGTGACGTTCGGGCGGATGACCTGAAGATGCGTGAAGAGATAGTCGGCCAGCGCCTTCGTGATGCGCCCGCCGATGATGTAGATGCTGCGCTGGCGGTCGGCCAGAAGGGCGCTGGCGCTGTCGAAGTCGGCGGTCTCCACCTGCGACAGCGTCTGGCGCATGTTGTTCATGATCGCATCGGCGAAGCGGTTGAGGATATGCGTGCCGGGCGCATTGGCCGCCCAGCGGTCATGCTTGGTGATGGGGTTGGAGAGCGTCGCCTCCAGCTCGTGGTGCAGGCGCGCCTGAAAATCCGGGAAGCCGCGGAAGCCCAGCTTCTGGACCATGCGGGCGACGGTGGGCGTCGAGACGCCGGCATTGTCCGCCACCGTGGTGATACTGCCCAGCCCGGATACGGGGTAGTTGTCGAGCAATGATGTGGCGAGCTGCCGTTCGGCGCGCGTCAGCGCATCGAAGTGGGCAGAGATCACATCCGACACCGTCATAGATGCTTGATTGAGTGTCAAATTTTTCCCCTGCAGCCCCGGTCTCCGCCAGGGTTTCAACGATAAAACGCCCTGTCACAATGCGAGTCAAATGTTTTTTTGAAGAGATTTTTTCACGCGGCGGTTGACAGCGGCTGTTTGGTGAAGAATTCTTTTCAATAATGAGAAAAGCCGGTCGAGGGGATCAGGCTATGGGAATTCTGACTGGAGAGGAGGGCGATCCTGTCGCCCTGGAGAATGCTGCTGCGCAGGGCCCGGTGATCCTGGTGTGCGAGCACGCATCGCGCCAGCTGCCGGCCTCGCTCGGCACGCTCGGCCTTTCCGCCGAAGCGCTCGCCAGCCATATCGCCTGGGATCCGGGCGCGCTCGCCGTGTCGCGGCTGATGGCCGAGCGGCTTGATGCCACGCTGCTGTTCCAGCGCTTTTCCCGCCTCGTCTACGATTGCAATCGCCCGCCGGAATCGCCGGCGGCCATGCCTGCCAAGAGCGAGGTCTTCGACGTGCCGGGCAATGCCGGCCTCGACCAAGCGGCGCGCGATGCCCGCACGCGGGCGCTCTACATTCCCTTCCGCGACCGGCTGCGCGGCCTCGTGGAGGCGCGGATCGCAGAGGGCAGGCCGCCCGTCATCGTGACGATGCACAGTTTCACGCCGGTCTATTTCGGCAAGCCGCGCGATGTCGAGATCGGCATCCTGCACGACGTCGATGCGCGCCTTGCCGACGCCATGCTGGCGGCCGCAGGCACGGACGGCCCCTATACCATCCGCCGCAACGAGCCTTACGGCCCCGAGGACGGCGTGACGCATACGCTTCGCGAGCACGGCCTGTCCAAGGGCCTGCCCAACGTGATGATCGAGGTCCGCAACGACCTCATTCAGGATGTAGCCGGCCAGAAGGTCGTGGCCGATTACCTTGCGGGACTGCTCAACCAAAGCCTGCCCGCCGCATAACAAAAAAATGACCTGGGGAGCGGCATGTCCGCGGAGAATGCGGCGGAGCGGGAATCCCCCGGATCTCGCCGAAGGCACACCGGAGCCTCTGCACTGCCTGCAGCGGCCGGCGGAAACAGGAGAGAAGGGACATGGAAAATTCACAGACGGGGGTCAGCTACAAGCGCGCTGACGCCTCTTACTTCGAGAAGCGCGGGCTTTCGCGCTATGCAGGCGTATGGTCGCTCTGGGCCCTCGGCGTCGGCGCCGTGGTCTCCGGGCACTTTTCAGGCTGGAATTTCGGCTTTGCGACCGGCGGATGGGGCGGCATGCTCGTCGCCGGCATCATCATCGCGATCATGTATCTGGGCCTGACCTTTTCGATCGCCGAGATGAGCCCGGCGCTGCCGCACACCGGCGCCGCCTACTCCTTCGCGCGCACCGCGATGGGCCCGTGGGGCGGCTTTCTCACCGGCCTTTGCGAAAACGTGGAATACGTGCTGACGCCCGCCGTCATCGTGACGTTCATTACCGCCTATGTGAACTCGATCCTCGGGCTCGACCCGGTCTACTCGCCGTTGCTGTGGATCCTGTTCTACGCGATCTTCCTCGGCCTCAACATTTTCGGGCTTGAACTCTCGTTCAAGGTAACGCTGATCATCACCTTGATTTCGCTGGCTGTTCTGGTGTTCTTCTGGATCAGCGCCATCCCGAACATGGACTTCTCCCGATGGGCCCTGAACATCGGCGTCGGCCCCGATGGCGCTGCCGTCGAACTGCCGGAAGGCGGTGGCGACTGGTTCCCCTTCGGCTTCTCGGGCGTGCTTGCCACGCTGCCCTTCGCTGTCTGGCTGTTCCTCGCCATCGAGCAGCTGCCGCTGGCGGCGGAGGAATCGGTCGATCCTAAGCGGGACATGCCGAAGGGCATCATCCTCGGCATCATCACGCTGATGATCTCGGCCTTCATGATCGTGCTGCTCAACCCGTCGCTTCCGGGCGTCGGCGCCTTCCAGCTCAGCACCTCGCTTGAGCCGCTGCTGGACGGCTTCAAGTCGATCTATGGCGACAGCGGCGTGGTCATCCTCGGCCTCGTTGCGTTGACCGGCCTGATCGCGAGCTTCCACACGATCCTCTACGCGCAGGGTCGCCAGGTCTACTCGCTCTCGCGTGCCGGCTACTTCCCGACCGTGCTCTCGCTCACGCATTCCAGGTTCAGGACCCCGCATGTCGCCATGCTGACGGGCGCCATCGTCGGCCTCGCCGTCATGCTCGTCATCTGGTTCTCGCTGGGTGCGGAAACGGGCGGCAGCATCATCGGCAGCGTACTGCTGAACATGGCCGTCTTCGGCGCGATGTTCTCCTACATCATGCAGGCGATTTCCTTCATCCTGCTGCGCAAGAAGCTGCCGAACATCGAGCGGCCGTTCCGCTCGCCGCTCGGCATTCCCGGCGCGGTGCTGACGATCATCATCGCGGTCGTCACGCTGCTCTACCAGGTCCAGGACCCGAACTTCTCCAAGGGCGTGGTCTGGGTCGCCGTCTGGTTCGCCGTCGCCATCGCTTATTTCGCGCTCGTCGGCCGCCATCGGTTGATCCTGTCGCCGGAAGAGGAATTTGCGATGGAGCACGGCAAGAAGGCCGCCGCCGCCGAGGCGGCTGCGCTGAAAGCCTGAGCCTTTTCTTCAACGACGGCCCCTCCCTGCGGGGCGGGGCCGTCATTCATTCAAATGATCGGACCGCCCCATGACGACGACCTACACTTTCGATGATCTCAAGAAGGATGTGGCCGACGGCCGTATCGACACCGTGCTCGCCTGCCTTGTCGACATGCAGGGGCGCCTGATGGGCAAGCGGTTCCACGCGCAGTACTTTGTCGACAGCGCCTACGAGGAGACGCACAGCTGCAACTACCTGCTGGCGACCGACATGGAGATGGAAACCGTCTCGGGCTACAAATCCACCAGCTGGGAGGCGGGTTACGGCGACTATACGATGAAGCCGGACCTTGCGACGCTGCGCAAGCTGCCCTGGCTGGAGGGCACGGCGATGGTGCTGTGCGACGTGCTCGACCACCACACCCATGAAGAAGTGCCGCATTCGCCGCGTGCCATCCTCAAGAAGCAGGTGAAGCGGCTGGAGGCGATGGGCCTCAAGGCCTTCATGGCGAGCGAGCTCGAATTCTTCCTGTTCGACCAGTCCTTCGACGATGCCCGCGAGAGCGGCTACCGGGACCTGCGTCTCGCCTCGGGCTACAACGAGGACTACCACATCTTCCAGACCACCAAGGAAGAGGATGTGATGCGCGCGTTGCGCAACGGCCTGCACGGTGCGGGCATTCCGGTGGAGAACTCCAAGGGCGAGGCTTCGGCCGGTCAGGAGGAGATCAACGTGCGCTATGCCGAGGCGCTCACGATGGCCGACCGGCATTCGATCATCAAGAACGCCACGAAGGAAATCGCCTGGCAGCGCGGCAAGTCCGTGACGTTCCTGGCCAAGTGGAACTACACCGCCGCCGGCTCCTCCTCGCATATCCACCAGTCGCTCTGGAGCCTCGACGGCAAGGAGGCGAAGTTCTTCGACGGGCAAGCCAAATACGGCATGTCCGACCTCATGCGGAACTATGTCGCCGGGCTGCTCGCCCATGCCAGCGAGATCACCTATTTCCTCGCGCCCTATATCAATTCCTACAAGCGCTTCGTCGCCGGCACCTTCGCGCCGACCAAGGCGATCTGGAGCAAGGACAACCGCACGGCGGGCTATCGCCTGTGCGGCGAGGGCACGAAGGCCATCCGCATCGAATGCCGCGTCGGCGGTTCCGATCTCAATCCCTATCTCGCGATGGCAGCGCTTCTCGCCGCCGGCATTGCCGGCATCGAGCAGAAGCTGGAGCTGGAGGCGCCCTTCGAGGGCGACGCCTATGGCGGCAAGGACATTCGCGAGATCCCCAAGACCCTGCGCGCGGCCACTGCGGTGCTGAAGGGCTCGAACATGCTGCGCGAGGCTTTCGGCGACGAGGTCATCGACCACTATGTCCGCGCGGCCGAATGGGAGCAGGAGGAGTACGATCGCCGCATCACCGACTGGGAGGTGGCGCGCGGCTTCGAGAGGGCGTAAGGCTCAAGCCAGTCAAGGCCGAACCGGCCCCGGCGCATAGCCCTTCAGGGATATTTGCCGCGTGGCTGGATCGGCTATTGTCCGGCGGAAAGTTCATATCTGAAACAGGAAATCGATCATGACTGTGATCAAATGCATATCCCCCGTGGACGGCTCGGTTTACGCCGAGCGTGAGGCGATGCCGCTGGCGAGCGCACAGGCTGCCGTTGCCCGCGCGAAGAAGGCGCAGAAGGCCTGGGCGAAGCGCCCGCTCGACGAGCGTATCCAGCTCGTGCTGAGGGGCGTCGCCCGCGTCAACGAGATGGCCGACGAGATCGTGCCGGAAATCGCCTGGCAGATGGGACGCCCGGTCCGCTACGGCGGCGAGTTCAAGGGTTTCAACGAGCGCTCCAACTACGTGGCCGAGATCGCCGGCTCGTCGCTGGCGCCGATCGTCATCGAGAATTCCGAGCGCTTCGAGCGCCGCATCGAGCGCGAGCCGCATGGCATCGTCTTCGTCATCGCGCCGTGGAACTATCCCTACATGACGGCGATCAACACGATCGCGCCGGCGCTGATGGCCGGCAATGTCGTCATCATCAAGCATGCCGCCCAGACGCTGCTCGTCGGCGAGCGTCTCGTGCGCGCCTTCAACGAGGCCGGCGTGCCGGAAGATGTCTTCCAGAACGTCTTCCTCGACCATGACACGACCTCGGCGCTGATAGCCGGCAACGCGTTCGACTTCGTGAACTTCACGGGCTCCGTCGAAGGTGGCCGCGCCATCGAGCGTGCCGCCGCCGGCACCTTCACGCCTGTCGGTCTCGAACTCGGCGGCAAGGATCCGGGCTATGTGATGGAGGACGCCGATCTCGACGCCGCCGTCGATACGCTGATGGACGGCGCGACCTACAATTCGGGGCAGTGCTGCTGCGGTATCGAGCGCATCTATGTGAACGAAGCGCTCTACGACGAATTCGTCGAGAAGTCGGTGGCCTGGGTTTCCAACTACAAGCTCGGCAACCCCCTGGACCCGGAAACGACGCTCGGCCCGATGGCGCACAAGCGCTTTGCCGCGACCGTGCGTTCGCAGATCGCCGACGCCGTCTCGAAGGGCGCCAAGGCTCTGGTCGATCCCAAGCTGTTTCCGGCCGATGACGGCGGTGCCTATGTCGCCCCACAGATCCTCGTCGATGTCGATCACTCCATGGAATTCATGACGGAAGAGACGTTCGGTCCGGCTGTCGGCATCATGAAGGTGAAGAGCGACGCCGAAGCGCTCGCCCTGATGAACGACTGCAAGTACGGCCTCACCGTCTCGCTGTGGACGAAGGACAGCGAGCGCGCCGCCACCATCGCCCGCGACCTGGAGACCGGCACGGTGTTCCAGAACCGCGCCGACTATCTCGATCCGGCGCTGTGCTGGACGGGCGTGAAGGAAACGGGCCGCGGCGGCTCGCTCTCCGTCATCGGCTTCCACAACCTGACCCGCCCGAAATCCTACCACTTCAGGAAAGCACTCGCATGACCATCACCGCCAACTGGAGCTATCCGACCGCGATCAAGTTCGGGGCAGGGCGCATCAAGGAACTGGCCGACCACTGCAAGGCCGTGGGCATGAAGAAGCCGCTGCTGATCACCGACCGCGGTCTTTCGACCATGGCGATCACCCAGGGCGCGCTCGACATTCTCGACGCCGCAGGGCTCGGCCGGGCGATGTTCGCGGAGGTCGATCCGAACCCGAACGACAAGAACCTCGAGGCCGGCGTCAAGGCGTTCAAGGACGGCGGCCATGACGGCGTTGTCGCCTTCGGCGGCGGCTCCGGCCTCGACCTCGGCAAGGCCGTCGCCTTCATGGCGGGCCAGACGCGGCCGGTCTGGGACTTCGAGGATATCGGCGACTGGTGGACGCGCGCCAATTCCGACGGCATCGCGCCGATCATCGCCGTGCCGACGACGGCCGGCACCGGCTCGGAAGTCGGCCGAGCCTCCGTCATCACCAATTCCGAGACGCATACCAAGAAGGTGATCTTCCACCCGAAGTTCCTGCCGTCCGTGACGATCTGCGATCCGGAACTGACGGTCGGCATGCCGAAGGTCATCACGGCGGGCACCGGCATGGATGCCTTCGCCCATTGCCTGGAAGCCTACAGCTCGCCGTTCTACCACCCGATGAGCCAGGGCATCGCGCTGGAGGGCATGCGCCTCGTCAAGGAATACCTGCCGCGCGCCTACAAGGACGGCACCGATATCGAGGCGCGCGCCCACATGATGTCGGCCGCGGCCATGGGTGCGGTCGCCTTCCAGAAGGGGCTCGGCGCGATCCACTCGCTGTCGCATCCGGTCGGCGCGATCTACAACACGCACCACGGCATGACGAATGCCGTCGTGATGCCCCCGGTTCTGACCTTCAACCGCCCGGCCATCGAGGCGAAGATTGCCAGCGCCGCCGCCTATCTCGGCATTGCCGGCGGCTTCGACGGCTTCTTCGACTATGTGCTCCGGCTGCGCGAGGAGCTCGGCGTTCCCGACAAGCTCTCGGCGCTCGGCGTCGGCACCGACCGGATCGACGAAATGGCGGAGATGGCGATCGTCGATCCCACCGCGGGCGGCAACCCGGTGGAACTCACGCTCGATGCTGCCAAGCGGCTCTTTATTGAGTGCATCTGACTTCTCACCCGTGAGATTTGATAGAAGCCCGGAAAGCCTTGATTTTCCGGGCTTCTTCATTTCTCCGGCCGGGTTTTCGGCCGTATGCCAATCCTGGCGGGGCGGATATTTGCATTTCGTTAACCCTGTTTTGAAAGATTCGATTAACCGACGCCATTTCCTTCCGGCGCCCTGAAGAGAGCGATGACGCCGCTCGCCCGCATCGTAAGAGGAACGCCATGCCAGTCATCACATTCGCCAATGCCAAGGGCGGCGCGGGCAAGACCACCGCAGCGCTGATCCTCGCGACCGAGCTTGCAAACCAGGGATACCGCGTCACGATCCTCGACGCCGATCCGCAGCGCTGGATCAGCCACTGGCACGACGTGACCGGCCGCCAGCGCAACATCGACGTGATCTCCGAGGTATCGATGGCATCCCTTCAGGGCCACATCCGCGAGAACCGGGATACCACGGACTATTTCATCATCGACCTCGCCGGCGCGCGCGACGCGCTCGTGGCCACCGCCATCGGCTTGTCCGACCATGTGATGATCCCCGTGCAGGGCTGTGCGATGGATGCGCGTGGCGCCGCGCATATCCTCGACCTGCTGGGCCAGCTTGCCGAGAAGGCGGGCATCCGCATCGCCCACTCCGTCGTCCTGACGCGCATGAACGCGCTGGTGACCACCCGCGCCATGACCGCCATCAAGGCGCTGCTGTCGGCCAAGGGCGTGCATGTGCTGGATACGCCGATTGCCGAGCGCACGGCGTTTCGCGACATCTTCGATTGCGGCGGCACGCTCGCCACGATGGACCCGGCAAAAGTGAGCAACCTCGACAAGGCGCGCGAGAATGCGCGGCTTCTCGCGCAGGAGGTGCTTCGGCTCGTTCCCGCGCGCCGCCGCAGGGCCGGCGCTCTGTCCCGACTGGCGGCGTGACCGGGAATCTTGATGGAATTTCAGGACCGGCTGCGACGATTTGTGCAGCCGGATCATACGGATAATCGCGTCGCATGGTAATCAACAATTTACCATGCATATCTAAGAGTGGCGCATCAGAAAGCCATCCACGGAAGGCCTTGTGCCTTCTGAAAGACCCATGATGGGTTGCGGACGCGCGCATGCCGTCAGGCCTGCCGTCCCGATGGAACCGTGCCGCTTTCACTTTCTCCATTTTCTCCGGGGTTATTTTCAGAATGAAGTCCTTATCGCCCGCTGCCGGACCCAATCACGATATTGCCCGCCGTCTCGATTATCTCGGCCTGGACGCCGCCGCGCTGGAACGGCTGCGCAGCCTGAAGCCCTTCATCGAGAAGGAGCTCGGCACGGCACTGGACAAGTTCTATTCCGTCGTGCGCAACAGCCCGGAGGTGAACCACCTCTTTTCGAACGACGCCCATATGAACCGCGCGAAGAACGCGCAGCTCGGACACTGGGCCAATATCGCCGCCGGCGATTTCAACGCCGATTATGCCACCAAGGTCACGACGATCGGGCATGTCCATGCGCGCATCGGGCTCGAGCCGCGCTGGTATATCGGTGGCTACGCGCTGATCATCGAGCACCTGCTGACGGAGTCGGTTCGTTCGCTCTGGCCGAAGAAGGGGCTTTTCGCGCGGGCGGACATCACGCCTGACGAATTTGCCGCCCGGATCAGCAGCCTCATCAAGGCGATCTTCCTCGACATGGACCTGTCCATCTCGGTCTATATGGATACGTCCGACGTCGCCAAGCAGCAGGCGGTGCAGGCGCAGGTCCTGGCCGAAGAGCGACAGCTCGTCAGCGATGCCTTCGGCGCCGCACTGAAGCGCATTTCGGACGGCGACCTGACCGCGCGCATCACCGGTCCGCTGCCGGAAGCCTATGGCGCACTGCGCGAGGACTTCAACCACGCCATTTCGGCCCTGTCGCAGGCCATCGGCAATATCGGCGTCGGCGCGGGATCGATCCATCTGAGCGCGCGCGAAATCGCATCGGCTTCCGACGATCTTGCCAAGCGCACGGAACGGCAGGCCGCCAATCTTGAGGAGACGGCGGCCGCCGTCGAGCAGGTCACGACCACCGTCCGCCAGACCGCGCAGAGCGCCAACGAGGCCAATGCGCTGGTCATGGCCGCGCGCGACAATGCGCAGCGCAGCGGCGAGGTGGTGGAAGAGGCGATCACCGCCATGGGCGAAATCCAGGCGTCGTCCGCTGCCATTGCCAACATCATCGAAGTGATCGACGAGATCGCCTTCCAGACCAATCTGCTGGCGCTCAATGCCGGTATCGAGGCCGCGCGCGCGGGCGAGGCGGGCCGCGGCTTCGCGGTGGTGGCTTCGGAAGTGCGGGCGCTCGCACAACGCTGCGCCGAGGCGGCAAAGGATATCCAGGATCTCATCGCCAAGTCCCATGGACAGGTCGAAGGCGGTGTGCGCTCGGTCAACGAAGTGGCCCAGTCGCTGCGCCAGATCGTCTCGCAGGTCGTGGAGGTGAGTTCGGTGTTCAACACCATCCGCGCCAGCACCGCCGAACAGGCAACCGGCCTCCAGGCCGTCAACCAGGCGGTCAATGCGATGGACCAGATCACCCAGCAGAACGCCGCCATGGTAGAGCAGGCCAATGCCGCCAGCCAGGCGCTGACGCAGGAGGCGGCCTCCATCGCCGCACAGCTCTCCACCTTCCGCACCGATGGCACCGCACGGCCGGCGCAGGGCTCGGGCTACACAAGGGCGGCGTGAACCACCCCTTCAACGAAAGGCCGGGCAAAGACCTGGCCTTAACCCGAGATAAGTCACTTTCCGGTTTCTGATGCCAACAAAGAAAAAGCCGACCTCGAAAGGCCGGCTTTTCTATTTGTGCGTTGATTATCCGCCGTCAGTCGACGAATTCGACTGTGACGCCGGCGCTCGTCATCTTGGCGAGCTCGGTGGCGTCCCAGTTGGTCAGGCGGATACAGCCGTGGCTCTGGGTCTTGCCGATCTTCGACGGCTCGGGCGTGCCGTGGATGCCGTAGGTCGGCTTGGACAGCGCGATCCACACCGTTCCCACCGGGCCGTTCGGACCGGGCTGGAGGGTGAGCACCTTGTCGTTGCTGCCCTGCTTGAAGTTGATCTTCGGATTGTAGGTGTAGCCCGGATTGAGCGCGATGCGCTCGACCGTGACCGTGCCGGACGGCGAGGGCGTATCGGCGGAACCGATGCTCGCCGGATAGGCGGCGATCAGAGTGCCATCGGCATCATAGGCCAGCACCTGCTTGCGGCCCTTGTCGGCGAGGATCTTGGCCACCTTGCCGGTCTTCGGCTTGCCGATGTCCACGACCTTGACGATCGTGCCGGGAATGGTGAAATCCACACCCGGATTGATCTCCTTCAGATAGGCCTCGTCCATATGGAACTTCTCGGCCAGCATTTCCGTGGTCGAGGTGAAGGACAGGTGCGGAAGGGCCGCCTTGTGGGCGTAGTCTTCCGGGATCGACGCCACGTAGGGGCCGGCCGCATCGGCGGCAGTGATCTCGTAGGTGGTGAAGGCCATGCCGCCGGACAGGCGCAGGCGTTCCAGGATGTCCTCGGTATTGTTCGGGTCGAGCGTGTCGCCCGTTGCGTTCTGCCAGGCCTCGATGGCCTTGGTGACGTTCGAGCCCTTCTTGCCGTCGATGACGCCCGGCGAGAAGCCCTCGCGGTCGAGGAAGACCTGGAGCGCCGTGACCTCGTTGGATGACATCTTGCCGAGCGCGGTGGCGGGCGCGAATTTCGGGCCGGGCACGAACTCCTGGTTCGGATCGGCCGGCAGGGCGGCCATGTCGTCGTTGTCGTTGAATTCGGGCATGGCCTGCGAGCCGCCGAAATCGGCGTCGGGAAGCTGCTGGCGCTCGATGTCGCCCGGCAGCGCCTCACGCATCTCCGGCACGGAGCCCGTCGTCACGTCGTCGCTATAGTCCGAGCCGGGTGCCGGCGGAAAGTATTCCGGGTTCGTTTCGTCATAGCCGCGCACCGGGCGGTAGCGGTCGCGGCGGGGGCGATAGTCGTCGCCGCGGGCGAAGTAGCTGTCGGCCGGCATGGCGGTGGCGATGACCTCGCCCCACGAATCGACGAGCACCGAGCGGCCGCGATTGTCGCGGCTCCAGCGCACGCTGCCATCGTTGGGAACGTAGTCGAGAATGTCGCCGTCGGGCGAAACGAGAACCGTATCGCGCGACAGCTGGTGCTGCTGCGCGGCGGCCGGCAGGGTGGCGATTCCGAGCACGGAGATCGCAGCAATAAGCGAAATGCTTGATTTCAGTATCGATTTCACGGTCTCAACCTGCCAGACTGCATATATCGCGCGGACGGAACACTTGAATTCAGACCTTAATATGGAAAATCTAAATCGATGGTGAACGTAACGTCAACGCGGCATGCAAATAGTTGTTACCAGGGCTGCGAGCCGCCAGAAATCTGCGGACCGGTCCGCGCTGCCGGTGGCGTTGTGTGACTGTTGGCACTAGCATCCCGTTCTCCTCAATCCCGGCCGGAGCCAATCCATGACTTTCGCCCTGACCGCCTCGACGGAAGACAAGGCCCTTCACCTCGAGCTGACGCCGCAGTCTGCACTCGATGTCGGCGCCGCCGTCTTCCATGGCGTGGACATCACCCCCGGCACGGCCATACCGTCCGACGGCGATCCTCGTATTGATAAGGCGCTACCGGGCTTTTTGTTCACCTGCGGGCCCGATCATATCCGCCACCCCGTGCCGGTTGAGGGGGCGACGGACGGCCGTCGCTATCCGTTGCACGGCTCGCTCTCTTCCCACCCCGCCCGCGACATCCAGATCGAGGCGGACGAGGGCGAGGTGGTCTGCGAGGGGCATGTCGATGTCGCGCTGGCGCATGGCGGGACGACGGCACTCTCGCGCCGCTGGCGGGCCGACAGGCTCACCGGCCACATCACGCTCGACGATCTCGTGACCAATACCGGTGAAACGTCCTGGCCGCCGTTTGCCATGTACCACATCAATTTCGGCACGGGCCTGTTCGATGCGGATACGCGGCTGACCGGCCCGATGCTGCCCGGCGGCAGCGTTCCCTGGCGCTTCGAGGACGGCGACATGCAGATCTTCTGCGTGCCGGCGGCGGAGACGGCCGTGCATGGCTGGGCCGAGATATCGGTCGGGCCGATCGCTGCGCTCAGCGGACGCAGCGTGCATATCCGCTTCCGGACCGATACGCTGCCTTGGCTCCAGGTGTGGCGCAACCAGTCGGCGGGCTGCGCGGTGCTCGGCATCGAGCCGGTCTCCCATCGCCTGGCCGCACGCGAAGAACTCATCGCCAGCGGCGAGGCGCCGGATTTTGCACCCGGCGAAAGCGTCGGCTATGCGCTCTCCTTCGAGGTGCGCTAGCACGCGCGATTGACGCTCCCGCGGCACGGGCTTAAACGGTGATCGCATCTTTTTGGGAAAGGACACGTCCATGGATATCCGCGAGATCAACGACGAATATTCCGTTTCCGGCCAGATCACGGTCGAGGACCTCGACGCGATCGCCGCCATGGGTTTCAAGTCCATCGTCTGCCACCGCCCCGATCACGAGGAGCCCGGCCAGCCGGAATTCTCGGCGATTGCCGCGCGTGCCAGCGAACTCGGCATCGAGACGGCCCATGTGCCGGTCGGCCCCATGGGCGTGACGGTGGAGGCGGTGCAGGGCATGGTCGATGCGCTCGACGAGCTGCCGCGCCCCATGCTCGGCTATTGCCGCTCGGGCATGCGCTCGACGAAGACTTACGAACAGACCCAGCACATTCGCGGCTGAAAGTGTGAAGTGGTAGGCACGCCTGATTCTGAAGAAGCGTGTGCTGGTTTTTGAGGATCTATTCGGCAAGGATGCTTTCAATTTCCATCAGGTGGTGACGCCACCAATAAACGGCTTCACGGAAAAGCTGAAAAGCATCCTCGCCTCCTTCGAATTCTACGTACGATCCTTCTATGCTGGGAACGAAGCGAGCCCCAAATGAATACGTCTTTAGAAGATTATTGCGCTCTTTTTCTATGAAGTCCCAGAATATCCAGTAGTTCTCACGATCCTCTCTCAACTTTCTCCATAATTCGGCCACGGCTTGTGAGTGCTCATTCGATGAATTCGCGTCGACTTTCGCTAGGACGTGGCCAATTGTTCGCAAGAGAGAAATTCCTGCAACCCAGTAGATTCGCCATTCACGCAGCTCTTCGTTGCCATCCGCAACATCAGAGTTCTGGAACTGGAAAAGAATGCCAACGCAGTCCCAGAATGGATCCCAAGCCCTGAGAGTTTGTTTGGGTGGGACGTGGGTGAAAATATCTCCCCTAATATAACTTGTCACAGAGTGCCTATCTCAATGGGTGCTAGACTTAGGAACTATGAGCTACTTCCCGCCCCGGATATCCGAAAGCGTGCGCAGCGGCGTTATCGCTTCCGGGTCGAGCTTCACCTCGATGATCGCCGGCTTGCCGCTGGCGCGGGCGCGCAGGAAGGCCGGCGCGAAGTCTTCCGTTTTCTCTACCGTCTCGCCATGGCCGCCATAGGCCATGGCGAGTGCCGCAAAGTCAGGGTTGGTGAGGTCGGTGGCGCTGACGCGGCCGGGATATTCCCGCTCCTGATGCATGCGGATCGTGCCGTAGATGCCGTTGTTGACGATGACGGTGATGATCGGCAGGCCGTAGCGCACGGCGGTCGCGAATTCCTGGCCGTGCATCATGAAGCAGCCATCACCGGCAAAGCAGACGACCTCGCGCTCGGGAAAGAGCCGCTTGGCGGCGACGGCGGCCGGCAGGCCGTAGCCCATCGAGCCCGAGGTCGGCGCGGCCTGCGTGGCGAAACGGCGGAAGCGGTGGAACCGATGCACCCAGGTCGCGTAATTGCCGGCGCCATTGGTGAAGATGGTGTCCTCCGGCGTGTTTTCCTCGATCCACGCCATGATCGGGCCCATCTGCACGTCGCCCGGGCCCGTCATCGGCGGCGTTGACCACTTCAGATAGGCCTCGTGCATCGCTGCGGTGCGGGCTGCCCAGCGCGGGGCGGCTTTCGGGGCGAGACCCTCCAGCGCGGCGACGAAATCGTCGGGTGCGGCGCAGATGGCGAGGTCCGGCCGATAGACGCGGCCGAGTTCGGACGGATCGGGATAGACATGCACCAGCGTCTGCTGCGGGTAGGGGCTTTGCAGCAGGCTGTAGGTGGACGAGGGCATTTCGGAATAACGGCCGCCGAGAAGCAGGACGAGGTCGGCTTCGCGGATCTCCTTGCCCAGCGCCGGGTTGATGCCGATGCCGGAATCGCCGGCATAGTTCGGGTGCAGGTGATCGAACAGCATCTGCCGGCGGAACGAGCAGGAGACCGGCAGCGACCAGCGCTCGGCAAAGGCGGCGACATCAGCGACGCTCTCCTGCGACCAGCGCGTGCCGCCGAGAATGACGAGCGGGCGTTCGGCTTTTTCGAGCAGGGCGGCGAGTTCGGCCATCTGTTTTGGGCCGGGATGCGCTTCGACCGGCCTATAGGCCTTCGCGTCCACGGCCTCGACCGCATCCCTCAGCATGTCCTCCGGCAGGGCGAGCACGACGGGGCCGGGACGGCCGGAGGTCGCGACGGCGAAGGCGCGGGTCACGAATTCCGGGATGCGGCGCGCGTCATCGATCTCGGCCACCCATTTCGCCACTTCGGTAAAGGCGCGGCGGTATTCCACCTCCTGAAACGCCTCGCGCTCGCGCGCGTCGCGCTGCACCTGGCCGATGAACAGGATCATCGGGATGGAATCCTGCCGGGCGATGTGCAGGCCGGCAGAGGCATTGGTGGCGCCCGGGCCGCGCGTGACCATGCAGATGCCGGGTTCGCCGGTCAGCCGGCCCCAGCAATCGGCCATCATCGCCGCGCCGCCCTCCTGGCGGCAGACGAGCACGTCGATATCGGTATCGTGCAGCGCATCGAGCACGGCGAGATAGCTCTCGCCCGGAACACAGGCAACGCGTTTGACGCCATTGGCAACGAGGGCATCGACGATCAGCTGGCCACCGGTCTTCATGCGTTTTTCTTTCCCGTTTCGAGCGTTGCGAGTTCGGCCATCACGGCCTCGGTATGTTCGCCGAGCCGCGGGCTCGGCCTGTCATAGACGAGCGGCGTGCCGGAAAAGACGATGGGCGTACGCACGCCGGGAATGACGTTGCCGTCCGCATCCGGCAGATCGACGCGCAGGCCGCGCGCCTTGACCTGCGGATCGTCGAAGGTCTCGGCGATCGAATTGATCGGCCCGGCGGGCACGCCGTCCCGCTCGCAGGCGGCCAGGAGCTCGGCCTTGGCGATGGCCGCCGTGGCGGCAGTGACACGGCGGCGCACCTCGTCGCGGTTTGCGACACGCGCGCGGTTGGTGGCGAAGCGCGCGTCATCCGCCATGCCTTCGAGCTTCAGGATGCCGCAGAGCTTGCGGAACTGCCCGTCATTGCCCACGGCCAGAATGATATGGCCATCCGATGCCGGCACGACCTCGTAGGGCGAGATATTGGGATGGGCGTTGCCGAGCCGCGTCGGCGCCGTGCCGGAGGCCAGGAAATTCATGTTCTGGTTCGCCATCACGGCGGATTGCACGTCCAGCAGCGCCATGTCGATGTGCTGGCCCTGGCCCGTCTTCATGACGTGGATGAGGGCGGCCTGGATGGCTGTGACGGCGTAGATGCCGGTGAAGATATCGGCGATGGCGACGCCCGCCTTCATCGGCTCGCCGTCCGGCGCGCCGGTGACGGACATGAAGCCCGACATGCCCTGCACGATATAATCGTAGCCGGCGCGTGCGGCATAGGGGCCGTCCTGCCCGAAGCCGGTGATCGAGCAGTAGATGAGCTTCGGATGCTTTTTAGCGAGGCTCGCGTGGTCGAGCCCGTATTTCACGAGGCCGCCCACCTTGAAGTTTTCGATCACCACGTCCGCCGTGGCGATGAGGCGGTGGACGGTGTCGCGGCCTTCCTCGGTCTTCAGGTCGACGGCGATGGAACGCTTGCCGCGGTTGGTGGAGTGGTAATAGGCGGCCGACAGGTTTTCGCCGTCCTTGCCCATCACAAAGGGCGGACCCCAGGCACGGGTATCGTCGCCGCCATCCGGGTTCTCGATCTTGATGACATCGGCGCCCAGATCCGCCAGCATCTGCCCGGCCCAGGGGCCGGCAAGGACCCGCGCCAGTTCGATGACCCTGATGCCGGCAAGCGGCAGGTTCGACTTGTCCATGGTGCACTCCTCCACGATGGCCGCATGCATGCACCCATCGGCCTTTTCGCCTGTTTTTCCTTGGATAACAAAAAGCCCGCGGGCCGCATAGCGGCGGGACCATGGCAGGTGATGACGGCTCAGACTGACTTGATGCCTGCCGCGCGCGCCGCATTTCGCTTTCGTCAGATCGGCGTGTTGACCGGCGGGATGGTGGCGGTCTTGCCGACCTGCCGCTCGCGCCAGATGACATAGAGGCCGGAGCCGATGATGATGGCGATGCCGAGCCATTTGATGGCGTCAGGCAGATGATCGAACACCCACCAGCCGAGCACCGTCGCCGAGACGATCTCCAGATATTGCAGCGGCGCGAGCGTCGAGGCCGGTGCGGAGCGGTAGGCATAGACCCCGAGCACGCCGGCAATGGTGGCGGCGATGGCGGCGCCGGCAATGTAAAGCGTGTTCTTCAGGTCTGGCATGACCGGCGTCAGCATGCCGATGCCGAGGCTGTTGCCGACGGCGAGCAGCAGGCCGGCGAACAGCGCACCCCAGAAGCCGGCATAGAACTGCATGGACCAGGGATCCTCCTTCTGGGCAACGAGCCGTGTCAGCAGAAAGAAAAGGGCCAGCGAGAACGCCGCGACGACAGGCATCAGCGCGATGAGACCCACCTCCTGCAGACTGGGCCGGATGACGAGCAGCGAGCCGAAGAAGCCGACGGCGCAGGCCGTGTAGCGCCGCCAGCCGATGGTCTCCTTCAGCACGATCGAGCCGAGGATCGTCAGGATGATCGGCTCGACGAAGAAGATGGCGATGGCATCCGCCACCTCCATGACGGCGAGCGCGGTGACGAAGCTGATCATCGTGATCGCCATGAGCAGGCCGCGGGCCGCATGCAGGCCCATCTTGCGCCAGGTCACATCCAGCAGGGTGCCGCGCATCAGGCAGATCGGTGCCAGCACCACCATCTGGAAGAGCAGGCGCACGAAGGTGATCTCGGTGGCCGGCACGGCGGTGACGGCGAGCTTGGCGAAGATATCGATGACCGGGGACACCAGCACCGAGAGAACCATGAGGAAGAGCCCGAGGCTGACCTCGTTGCGCAACGGCGTTACGGCAGACGTGCTCATGCGGCTTCGGGGCTCCGGCGTTTCGTTTCCGCCACGCGCCGGCACCAGCCGGAAAAGGCGTCCACGGCCGGGTCGCGCAAAGGCGGGATCTCGTTCAGCGTCTCGTGGCGCATGCCGGGATAGACTGTTGTCGTCACGTCCTCAAGCCGCGATTTTTCAAGCCGCGCTGCAAAGGCGCGCGTCGCCTTGCCGTTCTCCGTCGCCGGATCCTCGGCGCCGCCGACCAGGTGGATCGGCAGGGATCTCGGCAGGCGGCCGAGCCCTTCGGCGGAGGCATCGGCGAAGGTGACGGCGAAAATGTCGAGCCACATCGAGACATTCACATCGAAGCCGCAGAGCGGATCGGCGATATAGGCATCCACCGCGGCGGCATCGTGCGACAGCCAGTCGAAGGACGTGCGCGCGCCGGCGATGCGCTTGCCCCAGGCGCCGAAGGTGAGGCGGGGCAGGATGCCGCTCGGCACATCGGACCCCTTCAGCATGCGCTCCGCGGCCAGCACGACCTGCGCGACCCGCCCGGCCAGCCCCGGCTCCAGGTTGGAATTCCACACGGCCAGCGCATCGATATCGCCGGGACGGGCCTCGGCATAGGCGAGCGCGAGAAGGCCGCCCATGGAGTGGCCAAACAGCACGACCGGCAGGCCCGGATGCCGGCCGATGGCCAGGTCGCGGACCGCGCGCATGTCTTCCAGCACGCGCTCGACGCCGTTCTTCGGCGCGAACTGGCCGCGCGGTGCATCGCGCGCCGTTGTATGGCCGTGGCCGCGATGATCGTGCGCATAGACATGGAATGCCTCGCCCGCCATGCGCGCCGCAAAGGCGCCATAGCGGGCGCTGTGTTCGGCAAGGCCGTGGCTCAGGAGCAGGATGCCGCGCGGCTTACCACGCGCCGGCGCATGGCGCAGCGCAAGCGTCGCACCGCTCGGGCTGTCGAGCGTCTGGACTTCGGAAAACACGGCCATTCCTCCCGTTTGTGTAGAGGTCAACGTGATTTGCGCAGGAAAGACAATGGGATGCGGCGTGTATTTTCGCCCGTTCTCGCGTTTATCGCGATTTTCGTTCTCTGGGGTTGCATTTTCATGATTTTTGGTTGCATATGATCTTGTTTTGTTCTCATCAAGGGAGCCCGTCATGAAGATGATCGTCGCCTTGCCTGTTCAGGCCGCATTATCCCTGTTCATCGCCTGCCTTCTGGTTTTCGCGCCGGCTGCCGCATCGGCGCAATCCGCGTCCGCGAAGGGCGGCACGCGTGAGGTCTTGTCCGTCGGCTGGCAGGCCGGCTATTGCGCGGCGCGGCCGAAGAGCAAGGGATGCGTCGGGTTTTCGGCTTCCGCCGGTGCGGCGCAACGTTTCTCGCTGGTCGGCCGTTTCCAACCGCGCAAGAGCTATTGCGGCGTCGAGGCTGGCTTGGCGCAGAAGGCGAAAAAGGGGACATGGACCAATCTGCCCGAGGTCACGCTCGCATCGGCGACCAGGGACCGCCTCATGGCCGCCATGCCGGCCGTGCGATCCGGTTTCGACCGCAGGCTTTGGTTGAAGAGCGGCAGCTGCGTCGCGGCGTCGGCGGAAGCCTATTATGCCCGGTCGCTGGATCTGCTCGACCAGCTCAACGCATCGCCGGTGCTGGCGGTCTTTGCCGGCAAGGCGGGCGGCACGGTCACGCTGGCGGAGGTGCGCAAGGCCTTCGATGCCGCCTTCGGCTCAGGCGCCGGCGAACGTGTGCGCCTGACCTGCCGCAAGATCGGCAACCGCACCGTGGTCACCGGCCTGACCATCGGCATCGCGGCCGGCGAGGGGGCGCTTCCAGTGCTGATCGCAGACGCCAAGCCCACGACGTCGCGGTGCACGGAGGGTTGGACGGGCGCGCCGACGGCCGACAGGGCGGCCCTGCAATAGACGCCGGCCGATCGCATGGGGCTGTATGCGCTGGCTTCAAGAGATTGCCGCGGGCGGATAATTCGCCTACATAGCGGGCAAATTTGTCCGACCCGGAGCGCGTTTGCATGGCACGTCAATTCATCTATCACATGTCGGGGCTCAACAAGGCCTACGGCGCCAAGAAGATCCTCGAGAACGTCAACCTGTCCTTCTACCCGGATGCCAAGATCGGTATCCTCGGTCCCAACGGTGCGGGTAAGTCGACCGTTCTGCGCATCATCGCCGGCAAGGACAAGGAATATACCGGTGAAGCCTGGCTCGCCGAGGGCGCGACCGTCGGTTACCTCGAGCAGGAGCCGCAGCTCGACCCGGCCAAGACCGCCTTCGAAAACGTGATGGAAGGCGTGGCCGACAAGCAGGCCGTGCTCGACCGCTACAACGAACTGATGATGAACTATTCCGACGAGACGGCGGACGAGGGCGCCAAGCTTCAGGACATCATCGACAGCCAGAACCTCTGGGACCTCGAGCAGCAGGTCGAGATGGCGATGGAGGCCCTGCGCTGCCCGCCGAAGGATGCCGATGTCACGGTGTTGTCGGGTGGTGAACGCCGCCGCATTGCGCTCTGCCGCCTGCTTCTGTCGCAGCCGGACCTGCTCCTGCTCGACGAACCGACCAACCACCTCGACGCCGAAACCATCGCGTGGCTGGAAAAGCACCTGCGCGATTATCCCGGCGCCGTGATGATGATCACCCACGACCGCTACTTCCTCGACAATGTCACGGGCTGGATCCTCGAGCTCGACCGCGGCCGCGGCATTCCCTACGAAGGCAACTATTCCGCCTACCTGCAGGCCAAGGCCAAGCGCATGCAGCAGGAGTCGCGTGACGAAGCCGGCCGCCAGAAGGCGCTGTCGCGTGAACAGGAGTGGATCGCCTCCAGCCCGAAGGCCCGCCAGGCCAAGTCCAAGGCTCGTATCAAGGCCTATGAGCAGCTGGTCGATGCGGCCGAGAACATCCGGCCCGGCGACGCGCAGATCATCATTCCGGTCTCCGAGCGCCTCGGCAACGTTGTCGTCGAACTGGAAGGCATCAAGAAGGGCTTCGAAGGCCGCACGCTGATCAACGACCTGTCGATCAAGCTGCCGCCGGGCGGCATCGTCGGCATCATCGGGCCGAACGGCGCGGGCAAGTCGACGCTGTTCAAGATGATCACCGGCCAGGAGCAGCCGGATGCCGGGTCCATCCGCATCGGCGATACCGTCCATCTCGGCTATGTCGACCAGAGCCGCGATACGCTCGACCCGAACAAGACCGTCTGGGAGGAGATCTCCGGCGGCGCGGAAGTCATCAAGCTGGGCAAGTTCGACATGAACAGCCGCGCCTATTGCGGCGCCTTCAACTTCAAGGGCGGCGACCAGCAGCAGAAGGTCGGCAATCTCTCGGGCGGCCAGCGCAACCGCGTGCACCTCGCCAAGATGCTGAAGGCCGGCGGCAACGTGCTGCTGCTCGACGAACCGACCAACGACCTCGATACGGAAACGCTGGGTGCGCTGGAAAGCGCGCTCGAAAGCTTCGCCGGCTGCGCGATCATCATCAGCCACGACCGCATGTTCCTCGACCGTCTCGCAACGCATATCCTCGCCTTCGAAGGAGATGGCCATGTCGAGTGGTTCGAAGGCAACTTCGAGGACTACGAGCAGGACAAGGTCCGCCGCCTCGGCCCCGATGCCCTCAATCCGGGCAGCCAGGCCTACAAGCGCCTGACGCGCTGAGCCTGCTACCGACGCGTTCGAAAAACCCCGGTTCTCCGGGGTTTTTCTTTGCCGCCGATAATGGGAAGATCGGTATCCGGGCGGCACGCCGCCAGTCCTGTGATGATCAACGGCGGGGCGGGTTTGCGCGGGACAGGTTCCTGTGGATTGACTCTTGCAAGTAGCGGGTTAATCACATAAACATATCTTTATGTCTTGATTGGAAAAGCCATGGGCGACGCGCAGAAACTCGGACTTGATGACATCGTGGAGATCCTGAAGGCCGCCGGCGAGCCGACGCGCCTTCGTCTGCTGGCGCTGCTTTCCCATGGCGACCTAACCGTGACGGATCTTACCGACATTCTCGGCCAGTCCCAGCCGCGCATCTCGCGTCACCTGAAGCTTCTCGCCGAAGCCGGGCTTGTCGATCGCTATCAGGAGGGGGCATGGGCCTTCTTCCGGCTCAGCCAGGGTGGTGCGGCCGTGGCGCTGGCGCGCCAGCTGCTTGAGACGGCCGATGGGGCGGATGCGGTTCTGACGCGTGACGACGAGCGGCTGCGCGTGCTGAAGAAGGTACGGGCCGACAAGGCTCAGGCCTATTTCAGCCGCAACGCGGCCGACTGGGATGTGATGCGCCGCCTCCATGTCAGCGATGCGGAGGTGGAGGCGAAGCTTGCCGCGATGATCGGCACCGAGCCGGTCGATGCCTTCCTCGACCTCGGCACCGGCACGGGCCGCATTCTCCAGCTGTTCGAAGGGCTCTACCAGCGCGGCGTCGGTGTGGATGCCAGCCGCGACATGCTGGCGGTGGCGCGGGCCAATCTCGACCGCGCGGGCATCACCAAGGCGTCCATCCGCCACGGCGATATTTTCAACCTGCCGCTCGAGCGCGACGAGTTCGACGTGGTGACGATCCATCAGGTGCTGCACTTCCTCGAGGAGCCCGAGGCGGCGATCGCGGAAGCGGCGCGCATGCTTGCACCCGGCGGCCGCCTCGCCATCATCGATCTCGCGCCGCACGGGCTGGAGCATCTTCGGAACGACCACGCCCATATCCGCCTCGGTTTCTCGCACCAGATCCTTGCCGATTGGCTTGAGAAGGCCGGGCTCGCCGTCGAGGAGATCGTCGATCTGAAGCCCGCGCATTCGGCCGCCGATGCGCTGACCGTGACCATATGGCTTGCCCGCGACCGGCGTGAACCGGCGGCCGGCAAGATCGCCATCCGCAGAAGGAGTTGACATGACCAAGGCGACCGACAATGCGTCCCGGGGCCCATCTCGCAGGGATATCCGCCTGTCTTTCGAGTTCTTCCCGCCCAAGACGGCGGACGCGGAAAAGCAGCTCTGGGAAACGGCCACGCAGCTCTCGGCCTATGAACCGGCCTTTCTGTCGGTGACCTATGGCGCCGGCGGCTCCACCAAGGTGCCGACGCTGGCGACGGTGCGCCATCTGCTCGGGATGGGGCTGCCTGCGGCCTCGCATCTCACCTGCGTCGGCGCGACGAAAGAAGAGGTCAACGCCGTCATCGCGGAGTTCCAGGCCATCGGCGTCAAGCATTTCGTGGCGCTGCGGGGCGATCCGCCGGGCGGCGTGGGCACGGCCTACCAGCCGCATCCGGGCGGCTATGCCAATGCGGCGGAACTGGTCGCCGGCCTGCGCGGCCTTGCCGATTTCGAAGTCTCCGTCTCCGCCTATCCGGAAAAGCATCCGCAAAGTGCCGATGTCGCGGCCGATATCGATATGCTCAAGCGCAAGGTCGATGCGGGCGCCACGCGCGCGCTGACGCAGTTCTTCTTCGACAACGACCAGTTCGAGCACTACCTGGAGCGCGTGCGCCGGGCGGGCATCACCATTCCGGTCGTGCCGGGCCTGCTGCCGGTGCACAATCTGGCGCAGGTCCAGAAGTTCGCGGGCATGTGCGGTGCCACGGTGCCGGCCTGGCTTGCCGAGCGTCTGTCGCCTGTCGACGACAAGCCGCAGGAGCGCACCGCCGTCGCCGTCGAACTTGCCGTGCGCCAGCTCGAGGACCTCATTTCTCGCGGCATCGACGAGTTCCATTTCTACACGATGAACCGCGCCAATCTCGTCTCCGCGGTCTGCGACGGCGTGGGCCTTGCGAAGATCGACCGCCGTCGGGCTGCCGGCGCTGCGGCGTGATCAAACGACGCTTCATTCCCCGAAACGAAAAATGCATGGCACCGTCTCCGGGCCATGCATTTTTTTCAAAAGGATCCGGCAGGGATTTCTTGTTGTAGCCTGCCGCTCGAGTTTCGCTTGATCGCCTCAGATGAAGATCATCGTCGCGACGAAGAGGAATGCTGCACTGATCATCAGAACATTCAAGGAATGTGTGAGTCCCATGGCGACCTCCTTGCGTTAACGGTTCGATATTACGACCGAAAAAACCGGATTGAAAAGGTGTTTTGTTGCTGCGATGCAACATCGGTCCTATGGCAGTCGGTTATTCACAGGTCTAACATGCTGTAATTTCTGCACAAAAGCACTCGCCACAAAAAATTCACAATCCCTACCAAATGACGAATGCCGGCAATGTTCATTTACCAGTGTGGCGCAACCGTGGCGTCGCAAGGCTGCCTATTTCGCAAAAACGGTGCCGGAAGCGCTTTGTTCCCGGGAGGTATTAACGTTTTGGAAACCGGGCGAGCAGGCGGCCGTCGAGAACCACAAGGCCAAGCAGGACCAGCGCCATTCCCAGCATTCCGAGCGGTGTGAGCCGTTCGCCCAGGAAGACCGCGCCGAGCAGGATGGCGCTGGGCGGCACGAGCAGGGTGACGAGAGAGGTGTTGGTTGCGCCGGCCGCCGCCATGATTCGGAAGAACAGGATGTAGCCATAGGCCGTGGAAATGAGCGCGAGCGCCAGAACGGCAAGGATGGCGCCGGTGGGGGGCAGGGGAAGTTGCCAGGGGGCGTCGAGGACGAGCGAGACCGGCAGCATGAGCAATGTGGAGGCCGTCAGCTGCCCGGCCGCGATGACCGGCGGGGCGGTGCCGCGGAACCGCTTGCCGTAGGTCGCGGCAAAGCCGTAGGACACGGCGGCAAGCACGGGCAGTACGACGGCCCAGAGCGGCGGGCCGCTGTCGCCGGTGAACGGCGCAAGCGCACGCGGGCCGATGAGGACGGCGGTGCCGGCAAGGCCGATCAGGCACCCGGCGATCTTCGCCGGTGACAGCTTTTCGTCCGCGGTCATCCGGTTGGCGATCAGCACGGTGAAGATCGGCGTCGTCGCGTTGAGGATGGAGGCGAGGCCGGCGCCGATCTGCGTCTGGCCGAGAAAGATCAACATGTGCGGCACGGCGTTGTTGATGAGGCCGAGCAGCAGGAACGAGCGCCAGCGGGCGCGCAGCGTGGCATAGATCGAGAAGCGGCCGGCAATGTAGATGTGCAGGGCGAGGGCGGCGATGGCCACGCGCAGCAGGACCAGCGTTGCCGGCGGCACGTAGGGCACCGCCACGCGCGCGAAGAAGAACGAGCCGCCCCAGATGAGGCCGAGCAGGCTTAGGAGCCCCCATGTGGCCGCAGACATGCGTGTCGAAGCCGTTGATGCCTGCTGTTTCATCGATTGTTCCAAGCGTCGGGACGAGAACGAAGCGGCGCTGCCGGGATGGGCCGGCAGCGCCGCTCAGGTCTTGCAAGTCCTAGCGCAAGGGATGGCGCCGCGCCACCCGATTTCGTCAGAGCGCGGCCAGCAGTGCGGGCGTCGCCCAGCCATCGGCGGGCATGCCGAGGCGCAGCTGTTCCTTCTGGATGGCCGCGCGCGTGCCGGAGCCGAGAATGCCGTCGATCTTGCCGACATCGTGGCCATGGGCCTGAAGCTTCGCCTGAAGCTCCTTCATGGCGTCTGCGGACAGGCCTTCCTCGGGCGTGCCGCGCTCATAGGGCGGGGCACCGGCCAGGCGCGTGGCAAAATAGGCCGCCGACGTCGTGTAGATGAAGGACTGGTTCCAGGCGAGATAGATGTTGAAGTTGGGATAGGTGATGAAGGCGGGTCCCTTGCGGCCCTGCGGCAGCACGAGCGAGGCTTCGAGATTGCCGAAGGTGGTATCGCCGTCGCGCGGCTTCACGCCGAGGGCGAACCAGTCCGATGCCTTCATGCCCGGTTGAAGGCCGGTCTTCTCGAAGGGCAAGGCATCGGGAACGGATACTTCCTGAATCCAGGGCTGCCCCTTCACGAAGCCGAGATGCTGGATGAACTTTGCGGCCGTCAGGATAGCGTCGGGCGCGCTCTGCTTGACGTTGACGTGGTTGTCGCCGTCGCCGTCCACGCCGAATTCGATGATATCCTTCGGCAGCATCTGCACCTGGCCGATCTCGCCGGCCCAGGCGCCCGTCGTGCCGTTCGGGTCGAGGTCGCCGTGACCGACCATCTCGACGGCGGCGATGAGCTGCGGGCGAAAGAGTTCCGGGCGGCGGCAGTCATGCGAGAGCGTGACGAGCGCGTTGCGGGTGTTGAAATCGCCCTGCACCGCGCCAAAGTCCGTTTCCATGGCCCAGAAGGCGGCGATGACGGGGCCGGGCACGCCGAATTCCTGCTCGGCGCGGCCGAACACGGATGAAAGGTCGTTCAGCTTCTTGCGGCCGATATCGAGGCGCGACTGGCTCACCGTGCGCTTGGAGAACTCCAGGAAGGTCTGCCGGAAGACCCCTTGCGCGCGGTCGCGCGACAGGACCTTTTGGTCGATCGCGGCGCCGGCAAGCGCGCGGTCGGCCACGTCGGCGGAGACACCGCGCGTCAACGCTTCGGCCTTCACGCCCTCCAGGAAGGCGCCAAGATCGCCGCCGCAGGCCGCTGCCGTCTGGGCCTGCGCGCCGCCGGCCAGCAGGAAGGCCGTCAGGCCCGCCGCGAGTGTCGTCTTCAGGTTCTGCCGCATCTGGTGCTCCTTGAGTGCGCCGCCCTTGAAACATAGGGCTGTAACATAGGGCCGGCTGTCTCAGATGAATGTGACGGAAGCAAGAAGAAAAAGGCAAGCCCGTAGGCTTGCCGCGATTTCCGTTCTGCGTGTTGCGCGCTCAGCGGGAAACGGAGGCGACCCACTTGTTCCAGTTCTTTGCGGAACCGGCGAAGACGTTGATATCGGTGTTGCCGGAAATGCCGGGCACGACGCCGGTGGAGGTATATTGCCAGAAGGCCCATTTGCGCGCGGGGTAGATATTTTCCGGGTGGTTGGCGACGGAACGCAGCCAGAAGTGATAGCCTTCGAAATGGCCGACAAGGTTGTCGCGGTGGAAATCTACGGTCGTATAGATGATCGGCCGCTTGCCGTAGTGGGCTTCCAGACGATCCATAAAGCGTTTCAGCACCGCGCGCACTTCGTCTGCCGGCGGCCGTAGCTTGCAGGTGGGCGAGGCGGCGTTCCATTCGGCGTCCAGCACCGGCGGGAGGTGCACGGCTTCCTTCGGCACATTGGCGATGAACCAATCCGCCTGCGCATCCGCCGTCGAGCAGAAATAGTAGAAATGGTAGGGCGCGTGGGCCACGCCCGCAGCCTTCGCGCCGCGCCAATATTCCGCAAAGCGGCTGTCGAGACGGTCGGTGCCTTCGGTGGCCTTCAGGAAGGCGAAGGAGACACCGCCGGCCTTGGCGGCGCGCCAGTCGATATTGCCGTTCCACTTGGAAACGTCGATACCGTGGACTTCATGGCGATGCGGGTTGCGGGCGCCAAAATCCTGCGGATCCTTGTCCTCGAAGCGCGGCGGAACAGATGAGGTGACCCCGAGATCGTAGTCGGTGGTTGAGCAGGCTGTGGCGAGAAGGGCGAGCGGCAGGAGGGCCAGAATGAACCGACGCATGAGTGTCCCGTGGTTGCGCGTTTACCGATCCTGCCTCGAAAGGGGCGGAGCGTAAAGAGCAGCGCGCGAGACGGGTCCACGACCTATCGCATATCCTGGTAAAATTACGGTTAGCGGAGCGTTAAGCCGGGGCGACGGATCGCCCCGGCTTCAACCTCAGAATTTCATGCTGACACCGAGCATCAGGGAGTGGGACTTGACGTCGCCCCTCAGGCCCTGGGCATCGAAGACGTCGGACTTGCCGTAGTCGCTGTAGCGATATTCGACACGGCCGACCACGGAATCGGTGAAGGCCTGTTCGACACCGGCACCGATCGTCCAGCCATGGAGCGTGTCTTTTTCCCTCGCACCGGTCGTCTCGTTTTCGAGAGCGGCGTTGGTGAAAGCATAACCGCCCGTGCCGTAGATCAGCGTACGGTCGATGGCGTAACCGAGACGGGCCCGGACCGAACCGCCCCAGAGGGTTTCCGTCTTGAACGTGTCGCCGCCAACGTCGAAGCGATCGTCGTTGAAGTCGTGCTTCACGTCGGCTTCGACACCGTAGACGAAGCCGTTGTTGAAGAAGTTATAACCGGCATAAGCGCCAACGGCCCAACCATTCAGGTCACGGTCGATGAGCGTCGTGCCACCAGCGGAATATTCCGCGTTCGACCAGCCGTAGCCGGTGTTCACACCGACGTAAAAGCCGCCCCAATCGTAGACGCCGGCGACTTCCGTGATCGGCGTTTCCACAGGCGGTTCGGCGACCGCCATATCAGCGGCAAAGGCCGGCAGGGCGCCAGCGGTAACGATGATGCCTGCGGCACCGAGGATCATGGATTTCATGTAAGGGTCCTTCCCACTCTATGGTCGCGCGAAGCCCCGCACGCGAATGACAACACCCCCCAAACGCCTTACGGCCGGCTTGGTTCCGAGAAAAATTCCCCCCGTGAATTCTTGTGGTGCGGACGCCAATACACTCTTAACACTCTGTCATCCTTTGTGGGCTAGAACCGTCATGCGCCTCGATGTGGCTGGGCGCGTCTGTTGTCATGATAACAACGGCTTAGGGGGCATGATGTTCAAAACCTTGTCGCCAGGGATCGAGCGGCGCTATGCGCTGGCCGGGTCGGTCTTCGGCGCCTTCCTGCCAACGATCTGCCTGGTGGCGGATCACGTCACCCGAACCGAGTTGCAGGAAAGCCTCTTCAACCTTTCGGCGCCGACCGCGACGGCGCTGGCGCTGATGCCCGTCTTCTTCGGGGTGGGGTTCTACCAGATCGGCCGATCCAAGGCGCAGCTGATGCGCGAACTCAACCAGCGGCGCCAGACGGAGCGGCTGTTGGCGCATGAGGCCCATCACGATCGCCTGACGGGGCTTTCCAACCGAGCCTGCCTCGAACGCGATATCCCAGCCCTTGTGGAGGCGAGCGGAAAGGGCGCGCACGCCGCGCTGCTGCTTCTCGATCTCGACCGCTTCAAGTTCGTCAACGACAGTCTCGGCCACGATGCGGGCGACCTTCTCCTGGCGACAATTGCCGGCCGGCTGACGCATGCGCTTTCCCCGGCTGCGCGGGTGTACCGGCTGGGCGGCGACGAATTCGTCGTGACGATCCCCGGCAGTCCCTCGCAGGGCAAGATCGAGGACGTCTGCCGCACCATCTGCCGTCTTTTCGATATGCCGATGGACCTGAAGGGGAAGCGCGTGACGAGCGGCTGCAGCATCGGGGTCGCGTTGATCGCCGATGGGAGCAGCACGGCGGCGGAACTGTTGAAACGAGCGGACGCCGCGCTCTACCAGGCCAAGGCCATACCGGGAAACAGCTATCGCTTCTTCGATGCGGCACTTGCCGCCGACATCGCGGCGGGCGCGGCCATCGAACGCGATCTCGCCCGGGCGATCGATGCGGAGGAATTCTTCCTCGAATATCAGCCCATCGTCGGCGTCGAAAGCGGTTCGGTCCGCGCCTTCGAGGCGCTGCTGCGCTGGCGGCACCCGCAGAAGGGGATCACCGTCCCCGACGCCTTCATCCCCGCCGCGGAGAAGACAGGCCTCATCCTGCCCTTGGGAAACTGGGTGGTGCGCGAGGCCTGCCGTCAGGCCAGCGGATGGCCGGCCCCCACGGGCGTCGTGGTCAATGTGGCGAGCGCCCAGCTCCGCGACAGGGCGTTCGTGGATCATGTCATGCATTGCCTGGCCACGACCGGCCTTGCACCCGACCGCCTCACCGTGGAGGTGACGGAATCGGTGTTTTCGACCGATGACATGGCTGTCCGCGAGGGGCTTCGCGCGCTGCGTGCTTACGGCGTTCGTGTCGCGCTCGATGATTTCGGCCTCGGCTTCTCATCGATCAACAACCTGCGCACATTCCCGATCGACCAGCTGACCATCGACCGCTCCTTTGCCCGCGCGATGATGGAGAACAAGCGCGAGGCCGACCTGGTCGACATCATTCTCAAGCTCGGGCAGGCCTTTCAGGTGACGACGACGGTGAAGGGTATCGAGTCGGAGGAGCAGCTCGACTTCATCCGCCAGCGTGGTGGTTCCGAGGCGCAAGGCTATCTGATCTCGGCGCCGGTGCCCGCATCGGAGGTGCCTGCAATCCTTGCGAGGCCGAAAAGCCGGCTTTCGGCCTGACCTGTCACGTATTCGAAAGGTCTTTCCATGACGGTCAAATCCTGATTGTGTCCGCAATGAAAGGAGAGGCTGCATGAGACGATTCTACAGGCGTCTGGCCTGGACGATCTCCGCGCTCGCATTGTTCATGTCGATCGCGGCGAGTTGGCTCATCGTTTCGCCGCCGGCACTGCTCAGCGTGGGCTCCGGCTATGCCGCCAAGATCGTCTGCTCCAACACGTTCATCGCCGGCCGCGACCCTGTGGCTGTGTTGAACGAGGACGTGCAGGCACCGGGCCATCCGCTGCTTAAGCTCATGCGGCAGGACGTCGATCTCCAGGAAAAGACCGTGACGACCCGGCTTCTCGGCCTTTTCGCACCCGGCTATGCCGCATGGCATGCGGGTTTCGGCTGCACGGGGGTGCCGGACGGCGACTTTCAGGCGGCGCGCCAGGCCGTCTCCGACGTGGCTCTTGCCTCCATTCCCGTGGGCGATCCGGCCATCGCGTGGCCGGACGGCGAGGGCGTGGCGCAGGACGAGCGCATAGCCGACGTGCTTGCCGATCCGGAACTGACAGGGCCCGGCATGCGGGCGGTCGTCGTCGTGCATGACGGCCGGATCGTGGCGGAAACCTATGGCCCGGGCTTTTCGGCACAAACACCGCTGCTCGGCTGGTCCATGGCGAAGTCGGTCAATGCCGCACTCCTCGGCCGGCTGATGCAGGCGGGCGCGCTGTCTCCGCGGATATCAGGCCTGTTTCCCGAATGGCAGGGCGATGCGCGATCCGCCATCACGATCGCCCAGCTGCTTGCGATGGAAAGCGGGCTCGCCTTCAACGAAAGCTACGGCTCCGTCACCGATGTCACGCGCATGCTCTTCCTCGAGCCCGACATGACGCGTTACGTCATCTCGCTGCCGATGCAGGCCAATCCGGGCGCGGTCTTCAATTATTCCAGCGGCACGTCGATGCTGCTGTCGCGTCTGTGGATGAGTGCGGCCGGCGGACGGGCGCAGGCGCTGTCCTTTCCGTCGCGGGCGCTGTTTGCGCCGCTCGGCATGGCGAGCGCGGTTCTGGAGCCGGACGAGACGGGCATCTTCGTCGGCTCGTCCTACATGTATGCCACCGCGCGCGACTGGGCGCGCTTCTCGCTTCTGTTGCTGAACGACGGGGTCTGGAAGGAAAACCGCCTGCTGCCCGCCGGATTCGTGACCGCCATGGCCATGCCCACGGAAGCCTCCCGGGGCGCCTACAGCCACATGCAGACCTGGACGAAGGGGCCGGGCGAAAAGACCGATGCGGAATACGGCCTGCCGCCGGGCTCCTTCTGGATGCTCGGGCATGACGGCCAGTCGGCTGCCATCGTGCCGGCCCGCGGGCTCGCTGTGATCCGGCTGGGTCTGACGCCGTCGAAACTCGGCTATCGGCCCCAGCCGTTGGTCAGGCGCATCCTCGATGTGCTGGATGCGTCGGGTGCCGAGGCGGATCAGCCGCCGACCTGAGCGATCCAGTCGTTGAGGTTGTAGGTGTTGGTGATGCGCGCGACCTTGCCGTCGCGGATCTCGAAGAAGGCGCCGGCGGGCAGCACATAGGTCTGGCCGTTGGCTTCCGGCAGGCCCTCATCCGTCGCCAGATACTGGCCGTTGACGACGAATTCGGCCGCACCGCGCGTGCCGTCCTCGTTCGACATGATGACGATGTCGGTCAGCGTTTCACGATAGCTGCGGTTCATGTGCGCCATGAATTCGCGGAAGGCGTCCTTGCCGACCTGACGTCCGCCCTGGTTGATATCGTGGACAACCTCGTCATGCAGGAGGTCGAAGAAGGCCTCCATGTCCTGCCTGTTGAAAGCGTCGTAATAGGCGCGGATTGTCTCTTTTGCTGGCATGTCATCCCTCATATCTTTATGTCCTGGCCGAAGCCGCCCGACTTATAGCACTGTCCGAGCCTCTGGGAACATTCGCGTATCATGCAGATCAAGATTGTCCATGGCGATGCCGTGACGCCCCATATCGCCGACCTTGCCCGCCTGCGCATCGCCGTGTTCCACGCCTTTCCCTATCTCTATGAAGGCAGCGAGGACTACGAGGCATCCTACCTCGCGACCTATGCGAAATCGCCCGAAAGCCTGTTCGTGCTGGCGCTCGACGGGGACCGTATCGTGGGCGCTTCGACGGGCGTGCCGATGACGGATGCGTCCGGTGAATTCAAGGCGCCGTTCATCGGCGCGGGCATCGATCCGCAGAGGGTGTTCTATTTCGGTGAATCCGTGCTGCTGGACAGCTATCGGGGCAGGGGGCTCGGCGTGCGCTTCTTTAAGGAGCGCGAAGCCTACGCGCGGCGTCTGGGGCGGTTCGACTGGTGCGCCTTCTGCGCCGTCGAGCGCCCGGCCGATCATCCGCTGCGCCCGGCCGGCTATGTGCCGCTCGACGCATTCTGGGGCAAGCGCGGCTATGAGAAGCGCGCGGACCTGCGCACCATGCTGTCCTGGCAGGATATCGGCGAGGCCGAGGAGACCGAAAAGCCCATGACGTTCTGGCTGAAGCCAGGGCGCTAGAACTGCGGCTTAGCGCAGGCCGGTCTCGTCAAGCAGGCCCTTGCGCTTGGCGTGATAGTAGTAGCCGGCCGCATAGAGGCGCACGGCGCCGTCATTCTTGTCGTCGGCGACCAGCCAGGCGCCGCGCAGGTACTTGCCGGCATATTTGATGTTGGTTTCGGCGTCGAACAGGCCCTCGGCCGGGCCTTCATAGCCCATGCTCCTGGCCGTCGCGTACTTGATCTGCATCAGGCCGTAGTGGCCGCGGTTATAGGCTCTCGGATTGTAGGTGCTTTCACGCCTGACGACACGATGCAGGAGCGATTCCGGTATGCCGTAGAGGGTGGCATATTTCGTGATGATGTCGTCGATCGGCGTGCCGGACTTCCTGAAGGGCTGTTCGGCGCGCGGCACGACGAGGCCGGTCTGCGTGGTCAGCACCGCGTTGCTGATCGTCGGCTTGGCCAGCGGCACGATCTTGTGCGTTGCGACGAGCTGTTCCAGGCCTTCCGGCTCACCCGTGTCGAAACCGGGTTCCATGACGGAGACGCCGATGACCGTATCCGTCGCCTGCGGCATGTCGGCGACGGCGATCACACCGCCATTCGTCTGTCCGGCAAGAGCGGCCGTCGCGGCGGCGGCACCGGTTACCGCCTTCGTCTCCGTCAGGGCGGAGACAGGGGCATTTTCCGTCACAACCGCCACGGCAATCGGGGTCGGCAGCGCCATGGCGGTGTTTTCCGTACCGGGCTTGGCGACGGGCAGGACGGCATAGGCCACTTCCGTCGTCGCGCCATCGGTGACGGCAAGTTCCGTCGTCGTGGCTGTCGGCGTCACCGTCTTTGCCGAGGTCGCATCTTCGGCGACGCTGGCGCAGCCGGCGAGCGTCACGAGGAGGCCTGCACAGGCGAGCGCAGGGATGCGCGCCGAACGGAAAACGGGGGTATCAGCCATGATCGTCGTACTCGGTTTGCCGGGATGCGGGGCGCCGGAACGCCCCTGCTTTTGCAAATCAATCGGCCGTGGCCGTCAGACGCTCTTAACCGATCAGGCGCGATGCGGCAACCCGCCCGACCCGAAGAGCCCTAGGCGGACGCCCGCTTGAGGCCCGCCGTCAGCAGTCCGGCGCCGATGAGCAGAGTCCCGCCCGTGCGGTTGACGACCTTCTGGACGGAGGGTTTCCGGATGGTTTTGCGGGCAGCCGCAGCCACCAGCGCATAGGTGAAGGCGTTGAGCGTCGCCAGCACGAGGAAGGTGATTTCGAAGATCACCATCTGCGGCAGGACGGGCCGGGAAAGGTCGAGGAACTGCGGGAGAAAGGCGACGAAGAACACGATGCTCTTGGGATTGAGCGCGGTGACGACATAGGTGTGCGCGAAGACGCGCAACGGCTTTTCGTCTGCGGGTGCCGCGGCGTCCGCGCCCGCTGCGACCGGTGCGCGCCACAACTTGATGCCGAGCCAGACAAGATAGGCGGCGCCGATCCATTTGAGCACGGTGAAGATCGCCGCGGAGGTGGCAAGCAGCGCGCCGAGACCGAGCATGGAGGCGGTCATGGCGGTGAAGTCGCCGAGCGCCACCCCTGCGACGGTGGCGCCAGCGGTGCGGCGTCCATGCCCCAGCGCGTAGGAAATGACGAGCAGGATGGTCGGGCCGGGAATGGCCAGCATGACGGCGGATGCGGCCGCGAAGGCCAGCCAATGTTCGAAAGACATGAAAAACTCCCCGGATCGATCTCGATCCGGGGAGCAAGCCATCGCCCGTTCAGGACGTCAAGCGGGTTTTAGGCGGCGGGCTTCCACTTCTGGCCGATCACGTCCATCACCTCGCCGAACCACTTGGCAGAGGTGTCGAAGTGCTTGCCGCCCTTGATGCGCGGGAACTCGATGGTGCGCAGCTTGCCGCCCTGGCCCTCGTCATGGCCGGTGACGCCCGAGACCTTGTTCAGCGCGCTCTCGACGGCGAGGTCGGTCATGCTCTGGATCAGGCGAAGATCGTCGCGGTTGGCCGGTGCCGAGCGGGCATAGTAGCCCGACTTTTGCACCATGGAGCGCTCGGCGCCCAGGAGCGCTGCGAACTGCTTGGAGAACCAGTTGCCGACATTGATCGTATCGATCTTCACATGGCCGAAGGCGTCACGCTTGACGGTTTCGCCGGCGGCTTCGCGCTCCGCGACGATCGCGTCGAGGCAGGCGCCTTCCGACACGAAGAGCGTGACGAAGCCGGTGCGCTCCATGATCGCTTTCAGGCGCTCGGCCTCGGCGGCCAGGTTGAAGTCCATTTCCGGCAGGTAGAGGCCGTCGATGTTCTTCATCTGCGCATTCATCATGAAGCCGTCGACATATTCGTTGGCGCTGGTCTTCTGGATATAGGCGCGTGCGGTCGCGGCGGTGAGCCAGCCGCTATGGCGGCCCATCACCTCGTGCACCACGAGCGTCTTCGGCGCCGCGCTCTGCTCGTTGCTGACATTGTCGAAGAAGCCGGCGCCGACTTCGGCCGCCGTCCAGGCGCCGAGCGACTGACGGATCGGAACGACGTCGTTGTCCACGGTCTTCGGCAGGCCGACCACCGTGAGATTGTAGCCGTTGGCGCCGAGATAGGCGGCGAGGTCCGCCGCCGTCGTGTTGGTGTCGTCGCCGCCGATGGTGTGGAGAATGGTGACGCCGTCCTTGGCGAGCCGCTCGGCGGCAACGCGCAGCGGGTTTTCGCCTTCCTTGACGAGGCCGCGCTTCACGCAGTCGGTGGTGTTGGTGAGTTTCACGCGGCTGTTGCCGATCGGTGAGCCGCCGTAGCGATGCAGGAGAGGGGCCTTCTCGCGCATCTGCGGCGTGATCTCGATGCGATCGGCGAGCAGCAGGCCCTGGTAACCGGAGCGGTAGGCGATGAGTTCGATATCCGGCGCCACGTCGCTGTAGCGTTCGATGAGGCCGCCGACGGCGGACGACAGGCAGGGCGCGAGCCCGCCCGCGGTCAGCATTGCGACTTTCTGCTTGGCCATGATTCCTCCTCGGCTTCTGCACGTCTGGTGGGTTGGCGTTGCTCGTAGCGCAGAATCCCCTTCAAGGGAAACGGCGCGGCGAACTTATCCGCACTCCATGACGGATTGTCTTCATCGTCCACAGGCGCCGGCACGGCGTCCATAAAATCCGGATGACCCACTTAATGAGGGTCATCAAAATTTATTTATCCTGCCGTTCCTGCCTTGCTTTCCCTGCAATTGTCTGATCAAGATCACCTTATGTTCCAGAATTCGCCAAGTTGCTTCATCAGTGCCGTGTGGGATCGCCTCGTCGGCATGGTCTCGGATGCCGCCAGCAATGTGCTGACGGGCGTGGTCGAGGCCGTGCGTACCCTGTTCGAGGGCGACCCGGAAACGCGCCGGCAGGTTGCCTTCTCCGTCGCAATGATCGCGCTTTCGGCCAAGATGGCGAAGGCTGACGGCGTCGTCACGACCGCCGAGGTCGATGCGTTCAAGGATATCTTCAAATACCCTGATAATCAGGCGGCCAATGTCGCGCGCCTCTACAATCTCGCGCGTCAGGATGTCGCGGGCTACGAAGCCTATGCCGAGAAGATGAAGGCACTTTGCGTCTCCTGCGAGAACAATTGCCCGATCCTCGAGGATATCATCGACGGTCTCTTCCATATCGCGAAGGCCGATGGTCTCATCCATGAGAACGAAATGGCCTTCCTCCAGCGCGTCGCCGATATCTTCGGCATGGCCGAGGATCGCTTCGAGCAGATCACGGCGCGGCACGTCCATGTCAGCGGCCGCGATCCCTACAAGGTGCTAGGCGTCAAGCCGAGCGACGATTTCGCCGATATTCGCAAGCGCTACCGCGTGCTTGCTTCGGAGAACCATCCTGATAGGCTGGTGGCGCGTGGCGTGCCGGCCGAGTTCCATCAGATTGCGAACGACCGCATGGCCGCGCTCAACGCTGCCTATGAGGCGATCGAGAAGGAACGCTGCGCTGCATGAGCGCATTCACATGTGACTATGCCGGCGCGGCCCCCGCGCCGTCGCCTAACTTCGGCGAGCGGGCGGGCGGGCGCACCCCTGACATCATCCTCCTGCATTATACGGGCATGGAAACGGCGGAAGGCGCGCTGAAGTGGCTGCGTGCGCCCGAAAGCCAGGTATCCTGCCACTACTTCGTGCATGAAGACGGGCGCATCGAACAGCTCGTGCGCGAGGCCGATCGCGCCTGGCATGCCGGCAAGAGCTTCTGGAAGGGCGAGGTCGACATCAATTCGGCCTCCATCGGCATCGAGATCGTCAATGCCGGCCATCCCGGCGGCCTGCCGGATTTTCCCGAAAAGCAGATCGACGCGGTCGTGGAACTGTGTCTCGATTGTGGCCGAAGGTGGGATATCGCCCCCGAACGGGTGCTCGCGCACAGCGATGTGGCCCCCATCCGCAAGGTCGATCCGGGTGAAAACTTCCCCTGGCAGCGGCTTCATGCGGGCGGGGTCGGGCACTGGGTCGAGCCATCCCCGATCGCCGGCGGCCGCTTCTTCCAGAAGGGGGATGCGGGCCAGCCCGTCGAGGCCTTGCAGACCATGCTGTCGCTCTATGGCTATGCCGTTGAAATCAATGGGATTTACTCGGAAAAGACCGAGGGCGTCGTGGCGGCTTTCCAGCGGCATTTCCGGCCCGCGCGGGTCGACGGAATTGCCGATTTCTCGACCATCGATACGCTCCACAGGCTGCTCTCCGCGTTGCCGCGTCTGGGCGCCTGAAGCTATATCTTTCTCTCCTAATATTACGGAATGTAACGGAAGTTTACCGTTTCGCCACATCCTGACCCGATTGGGGATGTTCTTTCCGCTTGCGTTCGTTGCAGCGCAACATGCGGTCAGGGCCTGATCGCTATCAACAGGATCAAGACGTTTGCGCGGGATGCGCGGCCTGATCGCCGCGCGTCCAAGGCTCTGCCTTTGCGCCTTTTGGAGACGATAACTCGATGAGAAGACTTTCTGCTGCCTTCAGCGCGGCCTGCCTTTTTGCGTCCGTTTTTTCCGCCGGAATGGCGCATGCGGGGCCGGGCGGCTTTCCGACGGGCGGCAACGAACCCGCTTTCCAGACCGCCGCGAAAGACAACGCCGATACGGTTAAGGCCGACATGGTCAAGAAGGCGAAGAACGAGCGGGCCGACACCGCCGGGAAGACGCGGAAGGTTTCCGGCAAGCGCAACAAGCAACGGGCCGGCGCTGGCAAGGGCGACGTCGTCGTCGGTACGCTGAAGACCTATCGCAGCACCGCAGGCTATCCCAAGGCGGAGAACCCGCTGGTCGCCGGCGTCAAGACCGCGAGCTATTCCGGGCTGATCCAGACCTACGCGAAGACCTATGGCGTGCCCGTCGATCTTGCCCATGCCGTCGTGCGCGTCGAGAGCAACTTCAACCCGCGGGCGCGCGGCAGCGCCGGCGAGATCGGCCTCATGCAGATCAAGCCGGCCACGGCGCGCATGATGGGCTACCGCGGCGGCGCCAAGGGGCTCTACGACCCGGAAACCAACATCAAGTTCGGCATGAAGTACCTCGCCATGGCCCATGAACTGGGTGGCGGCACGGTCTGCGGCACGATCCTGAAATACAATGCCGGCCACGGCGCCAAGCGCATGAACCCCGTCTCCAAGCGCTATTGCGGCAAGGTGCAGAGCTACATCGACTGATGGGTGGAAAAGTCCTTTCTCTCCTTGCTGGAATCGACGCGCCGTCATGCTATGCCTCGGGCAAAGAGTAGGGCGGCACATGGTTCAGCATTTCGATTTCGTGGTGGTGGGAAAAGGCATGATGGGGGCGGCGGCGGCGCGGCACCTCGCCAGGACGGGGGCCACGGTCGCGCTCGTCGGGCGCGGTGAGCCGGCCGACTGGCAAAAGCATGACGGCGTCTTCGCCAGCCATTACGACAGCGGCCGCATCACCCGCACCATCGACAGCGATCCGGACTGGGCTTTGCTCGCCCGGCGGTCGATCGCCCGGTACCGGGACATCGAGGCGGAGAGCGGCATCGGCTTTTACAGCGAGGTCGGCTGCCTGATGACAGGTGCATCCGGCGGCAGCTTCGTCCGGTCCGTGGAGGATGTCGCGCGGCGCTATGTGCTGGAGGCTCCTTCGCTGGACCGCGACGCGTTGCGTGTCCGCTTTCCGTGGTTCGCGCTGCCGGAAACATCGGTCGGCGTTTTCGAGCCGACGGGCGCGGGACATATCGATCCGCGCAAGCTTGTCGCCGCCCAGGTCGCATGCTTCGAGAAGGCCGGCGGGGTCTGCATCGAGGACGATGCCATCGCCGTGACCGACATCGGCGACCGCGCGTCGGTCAGCCTGAAATCCGGCGGCGCGGTGACCGGAGACCGGGTGCTTGCCGCCACCGGCGGCTTCTCGCGTGCTCCCGGGCTTCTGCCTGACCGGCCGGACCTCGTCGTGCGCGCCCGGACCGTCGTCCTGGCGCAGCTGACACCGGCGCAGGCTGAGGCCTATCGCGACATGCCGTCATGGATCGACGAGAGCAGCAACCCATCCGAACACTTCTATTTCCTGCCGCCCATCACCTATCCCGACGGCAACAGCTATCTCAAGATCGGCGGCGACCCGACCGATATCGAGGTGGAGGAGCAGAGCGCCATCCTGGAATGGTTCCGCGGCCAGGGAAATCCCGAGGCCAGCCAGCACCTCAAGGCGCTGTTGATGCGGTTCATCCCGGATCTGGAACCGGTGCGCATGGTTTCCGCCCCCTGCGTCACCACCTTTACGGTGCACGGCTACCCCTATGCCGGCTTCGTCGGAGGCGAACGCATCGCGCTTCTGACGGGCGGCAACGGGGCGGCGGCGAAGAGTTCCGACGAGATCGGCCGCATCGGTGCGGACATGCTGTTGCGCGGGCGCCTGGACGAGCCGGACTACAAGACCGACTTCGCCGTCCACTTCCGCTAAACCGGCTTGTGCCTTCGCCGGAATCGCACGGTGCCTCTGGTGTTTCATGCCGGCATGGGCTAGTCAGCGCCTGCCAGTTGGCCGGGCAGCCGCGCCTTGCAAGGGCCGAAAGGCCGCAGGGTGAGGAAAGTCCGGGCTCCACGGAAACACGGTGCCGGATAACGTCCGGCGGGGGCGACCCCAGGGAAAGTGCCACAGAAAGCAAACCGCCTTCCTCGGAAGGTAAGGGTGAAAGGGTGGGGTAAGAGCCCACCGCGTGCATGGCGACATGGACGGCACGGTAAACCCCACCGGGAGCAAAACCGAATAGGGATGACGCGGAGCGCGCAAGCGCTCCAGCCTGTTTCCGGGCCGGTCATCCGGGTGGGTTGCAAGAGGCCGGGCGCAAGTCCGGTCCCAGATGAATGGCTGCCACGTTCCGGTGAAAGCCGGAGCCTTACAGAACCCGGCTTACAGGCCAACTGGCAAATTTTCTTCCCAGGCCACGATGGGCGGGCGTCCCGGATGGGTTGCGCCGCCCATTCAAGGTTGTGATTCGCAGTTCATTTGCCTGCCGCAGCACTGCCGCTGCCCGGCTTTTCGACGAAATATTCCGGATGTAATAATTCGTGATGACAATCGGCGGGCTGCTTGCGCAAGGGATCGGCCCGCAAGCGGAAACGTGCGCGCTTTCAAACGCCTCCGCTGCATTTCCTGTTTTGTTCCGAGCCACGCTTTTTAACGTCATGTTAACCCTTCCTATCTAAGGTTAACAAACTGTTTTTACGTGCGAAAAATTGTCCGCGAGAGTGAGGTTTCCTGGCCGGTGCCGAGGCACGCACCGGCATGCATCCGACGGTCCAAAGAGGGGAAGTGAGGTTCTCTTCCCATTGACGCCCATATGGTCCCATGGTATCCCAAAATCACACTGCACGAGGACGCATGAGCGTCCGATCATCGCAAAGTCTAGTGGCAAACCGGCCGGGGACGGTGCGGCGCGCAAGCGTTGCATCAGGGTTGGTGCGTGGGCGTTGTTTTGTGTCGGTAGTGCCGGGGGGAATGCACAGCGTCCCGGCTTTGGAAGCGGCTGTATCGCGTCATGAACCGGTTCCTGTCGAATGCGACAAACAAGATCGATGCCAAGGGGCGGGTTTCCGTGCCTTCGGCCTTTCGCTCCGTTCTGTCGCAGCGAGACATCCGGGATCTGTATTGCTTCCAGGATTTCCTGTTTCCGGCGATCAGCGTCGGCGGGCTGGATTTGCTCGATCGTTTCGAGCGCCAGATCGTCAGCGAGGATGCGTTTTCGCCGTTGGCCAATCAGATGTCGCTCCTCATTCACGGGGGCGGGGTCTTCATGAAGCTCGATTCGGAGGGGCGTCTGCCGGTCACGGATTTCATCCGCGACTATACGGGGATCACCACGGACGTGACCTTTGTCGGTCGGGCGGATCATTTTCAGCTCTGGGCACCGCAGGCATTTCAAGCCACGCAGGCGGCGGCCCGGGAAGAGTTCAGAATGCGAGGTCTGGGCTCGGGGTAAGACGGAGAGACGGGATGGCGGCGGATCTTGGCGGAGGCTCTTTCGAGGCCGATGGCGGACCGGTCCGTCACATCCCGGTTCTTCTTTCCGAGGTGATCCAGGCGCTGGCGCCGAAGCCCGGCCAGGTGATCCTCGACGGCACGTTCGGGGCGGGCGGCTATACGTCGGCCATTCTCGCCGAGGGCGCCAACGTCATCGGCCTCGACCGCGACCCGAATGCGATTGCGGGCGGGCAGGAACTGGTCAAGGCATCCGGCGGGCGCCTCACGCTCATCCATTCGCGCTTTTCTGAACTTGCCGAGCATACGCCCGCGGGCGGCCTCGACGGCATTGTGCTGGATATCGGCGTTTCCTCCATGCAGATCGATGAGGCCGAGCGCGGTTTCTCCTTCCAGAAGAACGGCCCGCTCGACATGCGCATGTCCGCCTCGGGCGTATCGGCGGCCGATGTCGTCAACCGCGCAAAGGTCTCGGACCTCATCCGCATCTTCGGTTTTCTCGGTGAGGAAAAGCAGGCGGGGCGCATCGCCCGCGCCATCGAGCGGGAACGGGCCAAGGAGCCCTTCACGACGACGCGCCAGCTCGCCAACCTCATCGAACTGACCACGCCGCGCAAGGCCAAGGACAAGATCCATCCCGCCACGCGCGTTTTCCAGGCGCTGCGCGTCTTCGTCAACGACGAACTGGGCGAGCTTGCCCAGGCGTTGCTGGCGGCCGAGCGCGCGCTGAAGCCAGGCGGGCGGCTGGTCATCGTCAGCTTCCATTCGCTGGAAGACCGGATCGTCAAGAAGTTCTTCCAGGATCGCGCCGGCAAGGCGGCGGGCTCGCGGCATCTGCCCGAGGTCCACGACCGCGCCGCAACCTTCACACCAGTCGGGCGCCCTATGGTCGCCGCCAGCGACGAGGAAAGCGTGGTCAATCCGCGCGCCCGGTCCGCGAAACTGAGAGCGGGCGAGCGCACCAGCGCCCCTGCCGGGACAGATGACCTGTCCATCTTCAACCTGCCAAACCTTGCCGCCCTCGAAAAGATGGGAAGCTGAGCCATGTTCCGTACCCTCGATGTCGTGATGATCGCGGTGATGACCGCCGCAGCCACCGTCACCTACTCGATCAAGCATCAGGCCGAGAACAAGCGCGAGGAGGTGCGTAAGCTCGATGCCGAGATCAAGCTCGAGGAAGACACGATCGACCTCCTGAAGGCCGACTGGGCGCTGCTGACCCAGCCGAACCGGCTGACGCGGCTCGTGAAGGCCTTCGAGGCCGATCTCAAGCTCGTGCCGACGGAATCGACCCAGCTCGCCCAGCCGAACGAACTGCCCATGCCGACCGCCGAGCTGCCCGCGCTCGAGCCGGAGAAGGACGACAAGGTGGCGAAGTCCAACAAGAATGGTTCCGCTACGGACACAATCCAAACCGGATCGGTGGCACGCTGATGTCGTTTCTCTCCCGCATCATGGACGTCAAGAGCAAGGCGCACTTCAATGCCGGCGGCAACAACAACCGCACGGGCGGGTCGGCCTTCGAGGGCACGCGCAAGCGTTCGGGATCGCAGGCCCGCAGCCGCGTTGCGGTCATCATCTGCTGCTTCGGCGTGGCCTATGCGGCCATCGGCGGCCGTCTCGTGCAATACGGCATGGCCTCGTCTGAAACGACCTCCAGCATCGGGCCTGCCGATCACCTGATGGCGTCGCGCCCCGACATCGTCGACCGCAACGGCGAGATCCTCGCGACCGACATCCGCACCGTCTCGCTCTATGCCGAGCCGCACAAGATCGTCGATGCCGACGAGGCCGTCGAAATGCTCGCGACGGTCCTGCCCGATCTCGACCGGCGCGGCATCTACCGCAAGCTCACCTCGAAATCCCGCTTCCAGTGGCTGAAGCGCCAGCTCACGCCCAAGCAGCAGAGCCGTATTCTCGCGCTCGGCATTCCCGGCGTCGGCTTCCGGCCGGAGAAGCGCCGCTTCTATCCGGGCGGCGCCACGGCTTCGCATATCGTCGGCCACGTCAATATCGACAACCGCGGCATTGCCGGCATGGAGCGCTACATCGACAGCCAGGGGCTGGCCGATCTTGCCGCCATCGGCATGACGAGCGACGCCAAGCTGGAGCCGGTGCGCCTTTCCATCGACCTGCGCGTGCAGGCCATCGTGCGCGACGTGGTCAAGGACGGCATGGAGAAGTACAAGGCGCTCGCCGCCGGGGCCGTCGTTCTCGACGTGAACACCGGCGAAGTCCTCGCCATGGCCTCCTATCCCGATTACGACCCCAACAATCCGGCCGAAGGCGCCAAGGAAGGCTGGATGAACCGCATGTCGAACGGCACGTTCGAGATGGGCTCCACCTTCAAGTCCTTCACCACGGCGATGGCGCTCGATTCCGGCAAGGTGAAGATCACCGACAGTTTTGACGCGCGTGCGCCCATCCGCATCGGCGGCTTCACCATCAAGGACTTCCACGGCAAGCACCGGGTGCTCTCGGTTCCGGAGATCTTCCAGTATTCCTCGAATATCGGTACGGCCAAGATGGCCGATGTCGTCGGTATCGAGGCGCACAAGGAATTCCTGACCCGGCTCGGGCTTCTGACGCGCATGGAAACGGAGCTGCCCGAAGTCAAGACGCCGAGCCAGCCGCGCGAATGGAAGAAGATCAACTCGATCACCATCTCCTTCGGCCACGGCGTCTCCACCACGCCCTTGCAGACGGCGGTGGCCGGTGCCGCGCTCATCAACGGCGGCAGGCTCATCAACCCGACCTTCCTGCCGCGCACCCGCGAGGAAGCGGACGAGATCGCCAAGGCGGTCATTTCGCAGAAGACGGTGGACAGCATGCGCTACCTCTTCAAGCTCAACGCCAATGACGGCTCGGGCCGCCGGTCGCTCGTGCCGGGCTTCAATGTCGGCGGCAAGACGGGCACGGCCAACAAGGTGGTGAACGGGCGTTATTCCAACACGCAGAACTTCAACGCGTTCCTGTCCGGCTTCCCGATCGACGATCCGAAATATGTCGTGCTGACCTTCATCGACGCGCCGCAGACGGGCGAGGGCGGTGGCCGCACCGCCGGCCTCAACGCCGCGCCGATGGTGGGCGAGATCATTCGCCGTTCCGCCGCTCTTCTCGGTGTAAAGCCGAAATTTGGTGAGGACGGGTCTGCCTTGCTTGTGTCTTATTGAATCGGGAAGACGAGGCGCCGATTCGAGATGGACCGGCGCCAACGAAGATTGCAGAGCGGACAATGAAGATCAGTGACCTCGCCGGAACCGACATCGACACCCTGGGCACCGCCGCCGCGACTGATGTAAGCGGCATTACCAGCGACAGTCGAACGGTGAAGCCCGGCGATCTCTTCGTTGCCCTTTCCGGCAGCAAGGCCGATGGCAGCCGCTTCATTGCCGATGCCGTCGCGCGCGGCGCCGCCGCCGTGGTCGTCGCCGAGGGCACACCCGCCGATGTTTCGGTCCCTGTTCTCCCGGTCGCCGTTCCGCGCCGTTTCCTGGCGCTGGCCGCCGCACGCTTCTACGGCCGCCAGCCGGAAACCATGGTCGCGGTGACCGGAACGGCGGGCAAGACTTCGGTCGCCTCCTTCACGCGTCAGATCTGGGCGCATGCCGGCCATGCCGCCGCGATGATCGGCACGACCGGTGTCGTGGCGCCCGGCCGCAACGATTACGGTTCGCTGACGACGCCCGATCCGGTCTCGCTGCACAAGCTGCTCGCCGAACTTGCCGATGCCGGCGTGACCCATGCGGCGATGGAAGCCTCCAGCCACGGCCTCGACCAGTCGCGCCTTGACGGCGTGACGCTTGCCGCCGGCGGCTTCACCAATCTCGGCCGCGACCACATGGATTACCATCCGACGGTCGAGCACTACATGGCCTCCAAGATGCGGCTGTTCGATGCGCTTTTGAAGGCGGGTCAGCCTGCGGTCATCTATGCGGATGACGAGTGGTCGGGCGTGGCGATCGACGCCGCGCGCAAGGCCGGCCTCGACGTGCGCACCGTCGGCCGCAAGGGAGACTTCCTGACGCTCAAGCGCGTCGAGCATTTCCGCCACAAGCAGACCGCCGAAATCCATGCCGGCGACGAGATCCACGAGGTTCACATCCCGCTGGCGGGTGATTTCCAGGTGGCGAATGCGCTGGTCGCGGCCGGTCTCGCCATGTCGACGGGGGTGCCGGCCGCCACCGCGATGGCTGCGCTCGAGAAGCTGGTCGGCGCCGCCGGCCGCCTCGAACTGGTCGGCCACGCAAAGAACGGCGCGCTCGCCTATGTCGACTATGCCCACAAGCCCGATGCGCTGGAGAACGTGCTGACCTCCGTTCGTCCCTTCACCACCGGCCGCGTCGTCGTGGTGTTCGGCTGCGGCGGCGACCGCGACAAGGGCAAGCGCCCGATCATGGGCGAGATCGCGACGCGCCTTGCCGATGTGGTGATCGTCACCGACGACAATCCGCGCTCCGAGGTTCCGGCCGTTATCCGCTCCGAGATCATGGCGGCGGCCAAGGGCGCGACGGAGATCGCCGACCGCGCGGAGGCGATCCGCAGCGCCGTCGGCATGCTGCAGCCGGGCGACACGCTGATCGTGGCCGGCAAGGGACATGAGGAAGGGCAGACCGTGGGCGCCGTCACGCTTCCTTTCTCCGACCATGCGGAACTGCGCAAGGCACTGGAGGGCCTCTCCCGGTGAACTGGCTCTGGACCACTCCCGATCTGATCGCGGCCATGCATGGCAGGCCTGTGGGCAACCTGCCGCAAGGTGTCACCGGCATTTCCATCGACAGCCGCGCCATTGCCCAGGGCGAGGCCTTCTTCGCCATCAAGGGCGACCGCGTCGACGGGCATGATTATGCGAGCTTCGCCGTCGCCAACGGCGCGTCTCTGCTCGTGGTCAGCGAAGGCAAGCTGCCGGCGCTCGGCCGTCTCGTCACACCCATGATCGTGGTGCAGGATGTGCTTCAGGCGCTGGTCGATCTCGGCTGCGCCGCACGCGACCGAACGGCCGCACGGATCATCGCCGTCACCGGCTCCGTCGGCAAGACGACGACGAAGGAAATGCTGCGCCAGGCGCTTTCGCCGTCCGGCAGCGTGCATGCTTCCGTCGCCTCCTTCAACAATCACTGGGGCGTGCCGCTGACGCTTGCCCGCATGCCCGAGAATACCGATTACGGCATTTTCGAAGTCGGCATGAACCATGCCAACGAAATCCGCCCGCTCGTCTCGATGGTGCGCCCGCATATCGCCGTCATCACCACCATCGCGCCGGCCCATCTCGGCAATTTCCGCAACCTTGAGGAAATTGCTGCCGCGAAGGCGGAAATATTCGAAGGGGTCGTGCCCGGCGGGCACGCCATTCTCAACCGCGACAACGAGCAGTTCGGCTTTCTGGAAAAGGCCGCGCGCGCCGTTGGCGTCACGCATATTCACAGCTTCGGCGCGGCCGCCGATGCGGAGTTCCGGTTGCTCGATTTCATCAGCGGCCCGGAGGGCGGGCTGTTGCGGGCTGCCGTCGGCGGCCAGACGCTGGAAGTGCCGATGGGCGCGCCCGGCCGGCACATTGCCGAGAACGCCGTTGCCGTGCTCGGCGCCGTGCATCTTGCCGGCGGCGATATCGAGAAGGCGATGGCGGGGCTTGCGACGATGCAGCCCGAAAAGGGCCGCGGCCGGCGCTACCAGCTTGCCAAGAACGGCGGATGGTTCACGCTGATCGACGAGAGCTACAATGCCAACCCGGCATCCATGGGGGCTGCCATCGCGTTGCTGCGCGATACCGAACCCTATGGCAGCGGCCGGCGCATTGCCGTGCTCGGCGACATGCTGGAAATGGGCGAACATTCGCAGGCCGTTCATGCGGGGCTTGCCGGGCCGCTGCTCGAATCGGGAATAGGCACCGTCTGGTTGGGCGGCCACGACATGGCGGCGCTGCGCGATGCGCTGCCCGAGGGCATCGAGATCGAATACCGTGAGACTGCGGATGCGCTTGCGCTGCACGCCGTGGAAAGCGTGCAGCCAGGCGACGTTCTCGTCGTGAAGTCGTCGAAGGGGACCGGCTTCAGCCGCATCGTTGCGGCGCTGCTTGACAAATATCCGGCATTCTCCGAGAGGGAATGCCAAAGTTGATGTGAGGTTCGGCCGGGCTTTCGCCTGCCGGACCTTCTTTTATGGAATCTGCTTCTCCTGCGCGGTCGGTCACGCCGCGGATCGATCGGGGAACCTGTTGGGGAAAGGGTGACAATGCTCCTTTGGCTCGTCGAGCTGGCGAACACCGTGCCGGTGTTCAACCTGTTCCGGTACATCACGTTCCGGACCGGCGCCGCGCTGTTCACCTCCGCCACCATCGTCTTCCTGTTCGGGCCGATGATCATTTCCTCGCTGCGCATCCGCCAGGGCAAGGGCCAGCCGATCCGCGCGGACGGGCCGCAGACGCATTTCAAGAAGGCCGGAACGCCCACCATGGGCGGCCTGATGATCCTTGCCGGGATCGTCGGCAGCGCACTGCTCTGGGCCGACCTTTCCAACGTCTATGTCGTCGCGACGCTGCTCGTCACGCTCGGCTTCGGCGCCATCGGCTTTTATGACGACTATCTCAAGGTCACCAAGCAGACGGACAAGGGCTTCTCCGGCAAGGCGCGCCTCGGCCTGGAATTCCTGATCGCCGGCATCGCCACCTATTTCATGATGCGCGCCACGCTGTCGGCGGGGACCGCCGGCTCCACGTTCGGCTCGTCCATCACCTTCCCGTTCTTCAAGGACATGCTGGTCAATCTCGGCATCTTCTTCGTGCTGTTCGGCGGCTTCGTCATCGTCGCGGCCGGCAACGCGGTCAACCTGACGGACGGCCTGGATGGTCTTGCGACCGTTCCGGTGATGATCTCGGCGGCGTCCTTCGGCGTCATCGCCTACCTCGCCGGCAACGCGGTGTTTGCGAACTATCTGCAGATCCACTTCGTGCCGGGCACGGGGGAACTCGCCGTCGTGCTCGGCGCGGTCATCGGCGCGGGCCTCGGCTTCCTGTGGTTCAACGCGCCGCCAGCCGCCATCTTCATGGGCGATACCGGCTCGCTGGCGCTGGGCGGCTTGATCGGCACCGTCGCCGTCGCCACCAAGCACGAGATCGTCATGGCCATCATCGGCGGCCTGTTCGTCATGGAAACGCTGTCGGTCATCATCCAGGTCGCTTCGTTCAAGCTGACCGGCAAGCGCGTGTTCCTCATGGCGCCGATCCACCACCATTTCGAAAAGAAGGGCTGGACCGAAAGCCAGGTCGTGGTGCGCTTCTGGATCATCGCAGTCGTGCTGGCCCTGGTCGGTCTCTCGACACTGAAATTGCGGTAAGAGCCGATGATCCCGGTCACCACCTTCAAGGGAAAGACGGTCGCGCTCTTCGGGCTCGGCGGCTCGGGCCTTGCGACGGCCATGGCGCTCGCCGCCGGCGGGGCTGACGTCGTGGCCTGGGACGACAATCCGGCCAGCGTCGAAAACGCTGCGACGGCTGGCATCAGGACGGGCGACCTGCGCACGCTCGACTGGACCAAGGTCGACGCGCTGGTGCTGTCGCCGGGCGTGCCGCTGACCCATCCCAAGCCGCATTGGAGCGCCGATCTGGCGCGCGCGGCAGGGGCGGAGATCGTCGGCGATATCGAGCTTTTCGCGCGCGAGCGCCGCGCCCATGCGCCCGATTGCCCGTTCATCGCGATCACGGGCACGAACGGCAAATCCACCACCACGGCGCTGATCGCGCATATCCTGAAATCAAGCGGCCGCGACACGCAGCTCGGCGGCAATATCGGAACGGCCGTTCTGACGCTCGATCCGCCGAAGGCCGGGCGCTTCTTCGTGGTCGAGTGCTCGTCCTACCAGATCGACCTTGCGCCGACGCTCGATCCTTCCGCCGGCATCCTGCTCAACCTGACGCCCGATCATCTCGACCGGCACGGCTCCATGCAGCACTATGCCGAGGTCAAGGAGCGGCTGGTCGCCGGCAGCCGGACGGCCGTTGTCGGTGTCGACGACAGCCATTGCGCCATGATCGCCGACCGCATCGAGCGGACCGGCACGAAGGTCGTGCGTATTTCCCGGCGCAATGTGCTGGCCGACGGTATCTATGCCGATGGTGCGCGGCTGATTGCGGCGCAGGGCGGGGCGACGCGGGAGATCGCCGACCTCTCTGCCATACAGACCCTGCGCGGCAGCCACAACGCGCAGAACGCGGCAGCGGCGATCGCGGCGTGCCTTGCCGTCGGCGTGAGCGAAGACGAGATCCGCGCGGGGCTCTCGACTTTCCCGGGGCTGAAGCATCGCATGCAGCCGGTCGGCCGCAAGGGCGACGTGCTTTTCGTCAACGATTCCAAGGCGACCAATGCGGATGCCGCCGCCCCCGCGCTGTCGAGCTTCGAGCGCATCTACTGGATTGCCGGGGGCGTGCCGAAGGAGGGGGGCATCACCACCCTCGGCGGCTTCTTTCCGCGCATCGCCAAGGCCTACCTGATCGGCGAGGCGGCGCCAGCCTTTGCGGCGACGCTCGGCGACCGGGTTCCGTTCGAGATTGCCGGCACGCTGGAGCGTGCCGTCGCGGACGCGGCTGCCGATGCCGGGCAGGATGCAGGCGGCCCCGTTGCCGTTCTGCTGTCCCCGGCTTGCGCAAGCTTCGACCAGTACAAGAACTTTGAAGTCAGAGGCGATGCCTTCGTGAAGCACGTCGCGGCGCTGCCGGGCGTGTCCATGCTGGTCGAGGTTTAGTGACGATGTCGGGCACCACCTCTCTTCCGTCATCTCCGGGGTCGAACCCGGGGATGATGGAGGAGAGGGCTGCGGACCCGAAATCCTTCAACGAGGGGATTTGATCATGGTAAGTCGTGCCGAACGTGGTGCATTGGCGGACTGGTTCTGGACGATAGACCGGTTCTTCCTCGCGGCCTTCATCCTTCTGATGGGGCTCGGGTTCATGCTGTCCTTCGCGGCAAGCCCCGCGGTTGCCGAACGCATCGGCCTCGACAGTTTCCACTTCGTCAAGCGACACGCCTTCTTCCTGCTGCCGTCGATCGTCGTGATGTTCGGCATTTCCTTCCTCTCGCCGCGCCAGGTGCGGCGCGCGGCGATGATCCTTCTCGTCGCCTCGCTCGCCGCCATGGTATTGGCGCTGTTCTTCGGCGTCGAGGTCAAGGGATCGCGGCGCTGGCTCGCCATCGGCAGCTTGTCCGTGCAGCCGTCGGAGTTCATGAAGCCGGCCTTCGTCGTCATTTGCGCCTGGCTCTTCTCCGAGCACGCCCGCCAGCCGGAAATTCCCGGAAATCTCTTTGCCATCATCCTCTTCGGCATCGTGGCGGCGCTGCTCATTGCCCAGCCTGACCTCGGCCAGACGGTGCTTACGGCGGCGGTCTGGGGCGGCATGTTCTTCATGGCCGGCATGCCGTGGCTGTGGATCATCATTCTCGGGGGTGCCGCCGTCGGCGGCCTTCTCACGGCCTATACGCTCCTGCCGCACGTGGCCGCGCGTATCGATAAATTCTGGACGGGCGAGGGCGACACGTTCCAGATGGATACGGCGCGCGAGGCCATCATCCGCGGCAACTGGTTCGGCCAGGGGCCGGGCGAGGGCACCGTCAAGCGCATTATCCCCGACAGCCATACCGACTTCATCTTCTCGGTCGCGGCCGAGGAGTTCGGCATCATCTTCTGCATGGTCATCGTGCTGATCTTCGCCTTCGTGGTGATGCGCGGCCTCAATCATGCCTTCAAGGAGCGCAACGATTTCACGCGCTTCGCCGTCGCCGGCCTCGTGCTGCAGATGGGCATCCAGTCGATGATCAACATCGGCGTCAATCTCGAACTCATGCCGGCCAAGGGTATGACCCTGCCGCTGATCTCCTATGGCGGTTCGTCTATGGTGGCGATCTGCGTGACGGCCGGCTTCATCCTGGCGCTGACCCGCCACCGCCCGGAAAAGCGCGCATCCGAGCGCAGCCTCTTCCGCGGTGGTATCGTGGCGGCGGCCGAATAAGGAACAGGCATGAGCAAAGGCATCGTTCTTCTCGCCGCCGGTGGTACCGGCGGCCATCTTTTTCCCGCGGAAGCGCTGGCCCATGAGTTGAAGGCCGGCGGCTGGTCGGTGCATCTCGTCACCGACAGCCGCGCCGAGCGCTTCGCCGGCAAATTCCCCGCCGACGAAATCCACATCGTGCCATCGGCGACGATCGGCTCGAAGAACCCGGTCAGCGTCGCCAAGTCGCTGTTTACGCTGTGGAAGGGCATGCGCGCCGCGCGCCGGCTTCTGGCGCGGCTGAAGCCGAAGGTCGTCGTCGGCTTCGGCGGTTATCCCACCGTGCCGCCGCTTCTGGCCGCGACCGGGATGGGCATCCCCTCGATGATCCACGAGCAGAATGCCGTGATGGGCCGTGCCAACAAGGCGCTCGCCAACCGTGTGCGCGCCATTGCCGGCGGCTTCCTGCCGGAGGCGGGCGGTCCCTATGCGGCAAAGACCGTGACGACAGGCAATCCGGTGCGGCCGGCCGTGCTGGAGGCTGCCGCGGTTCCCTATACGCCGTCGACGGACGGCGAATTCAGGCTGGTCGTGTTCGGTGGCAGCCAGGGCGCGCAGTTCTTCTCCAAGGCTATTCCCTCGGCCATCGCGGCGCTGGAGCCGCAGGACCGGGCGCGGCTGAAAATCACGCAGCAGGCGCGCACGGAGGACAAGGACGAGGTGGTGCGCAGCTATGCCGATCTCGGCATTCCAGCCGATGTCTCGCCCTTCTTCAACGACATGGCGGCGCGCATCGGTGCCGCGCATCTCGTCATCAGCCGGTCCGGCGCCTCCACGGTATCCGAGCTTTCGGTGGTCGGCCGCCCGTCCATCCTCGTGCCCTATCCCTATGCGCTCGATCACGACCAGGCGGCCAATGCCGCGGCCCTGGCAGGTGCCGGCGGCGCCAAGGTGATCCCGCAGGCAGAGCTTTCGACGGAGCGCCTGGCGCGGATCGTCTCGGGTGCCATGCATGATCCGGCGAAGATGGCCACCATGGCCGCAAGCGCCAGAAATGCAGGAAAACCGGATGCCACGCGCTTGCTCGCGTCCATGGTAGAGGCTATTGCGGGCGGCAAGACGATTGCACAATTCAAGGGAGAACGGCCATGAAGATGCCGCAGAGCATAGGGCTCGTTCATTTCATCGGCATTGGCGGCATCGGCATGAGCGGCATCGCCGAGGTGCTGCACAATCTCGGCCACAAGGTGCAGGGCTCCGACCAGGCAGACAGCGCAAACGTGCAGCGCCTGCGTGAGAAGGGCATCGAGGTCTTCGTCGGCCACAAGGCGGAAAATCTCGGCGAGGCGGAAGTGGTCGTCGTTTCCACCGCCATCAAGAAAAGCAATCCGGAATTGATCGCGGCGCGCGAAAAGCTGCTGCCGGTCGTGCGCCGCGCCGAAATGCTGGCCGAACTGATGCGCTTCCGCAATGCCATCGCCATCGGCGGCACGCACGGCAAGACGACGACGACCTCGATGGTCGCGACGCTGCTGGAGGCCGGCGGCCTCGACCCGACCGTCATCAATGGCGGCATCATCAACGCCTATGGCACCAATGCGCGCATGGGCGAGGGCGAGTGGATGGTGGTGGAGGCCGACGAATCGGACGGCACCTTCCTGAAGCTTCCCGCCGATATCGCCATCGTCACCAATATCGACCCCGAGCATCTCGACCATTACGGCAATTTCGATGCGGTTCGCGCTGCGTTCCGCCAGTTCGTCGAAAACGTGCCGTTCTATGGTTTCGGCGTGATGTGCCTGGACCACCCCGAAGTGCAGGCCATGGTCAGCCGCATCGAGGACCGCAAGGTCATCACCTATGGCGAGAACCCGCAGGCGGACGTGCGTTTCGGCAATATCCGCATGGATGGCGCGACTTCGGTCTTCGACGTGGAGATCCGCCGCCGCCGCACCGGCCAGGTCATTTCGCTGAAGGACCTGCGTCTGCCGATGCCGGGCCGGCACAATGTTTCCAATGCGACGGCGGCGATTGCGGTCGCGCAGCGGCTCGGCATCTCGCCGGAGCTGATCGCCAAGGGGCTTGCCGGCTTCGGCGGCGTGAAGCGCCGCTTCACCTTCACGGGCAGCTGGAACGGCGTGAACGTCTATGACGACTACGGCCACCACCCGGTCGAGATCAAGGCCGTGCTGCGCGCCGCGCGCGAGGCCTGCGCGGGCCGAATCATCGCCGTGCACCAGCCGCACCGCTACAGCCGCGTCGCGAGCCTCTTCGAAGAATTCGCCGGCTGCTTCAACGACGCCGACAGCGTGATGATCGCGCCGATCTACGCGGCGGGGGAAGACCCCATCGAGGGCGTGACGGCGGAAGAACTGGTTTCCCGCATCAAGTCGGGCGGGCATCGCGATGCGCGGGTGCTGGCTTCGCCGGATGCGTTGGCCGGTATCGTGGCCGGCATTGCAAAGCCCGGCGATTTCGTGGTTCTCTTGGGGGCTGGCAGCATCACGCATTGGGCGCAGGCGTTGCCGCGGGAATTGGCAGGCATTTCAGGTGAGGTGGCATGAAGCGGGTTGATGGTGCGAAACTTCTGGCGTCGTTGGGCGAAGGCATCAAGGAGGTGCGCGGACGCCTGACACCGGATGCACCGATGGACCGTGTCACCTGGTTCCGCGCCGGCGGCCTTGCCGAGCTGATGTTCCATCCGCACGATGTCGAGGACCTCGTCACCTTCCTCAAGCTGCTGCCCGAAGAGGTGCCGCTGACGGTGACGGGCGTCGGCTCCAACCTCCTGGTGCGTGACGGCGGTATTCCCGGCGTCGTGATCCGCCTTTCGGCCAAGGGCTTCGGCGATGTCGAGCTGGCCGGCGAAAACCGCATCAAGGCCGGCGCCATCTGCCCGGACAAGAACATCGCGGCCATGGCGCTCGACCACAACATCGCGGGCTTCGAATTCTACTACGGCATTCCCGGCTCCATCGGCGGCGCGCTGCGCATGAATGCAGGCGCCAATGGCGGGGAGACCAAGGATCTCGTCGTCGAGGTTCACGCCGTCGACCGCAATGGCAACCAGCACGTTCTGTCGAACGCCGACATGGGCTACAGCTACCGCAAGTCGTCCGCATCTGGTGATCTCATCTTCACCCATGCCGTCTTCCAGGGGCAGGCGGGCGAAAAGGACGAGATCCGCGCGAAGATGGACGCCGTGCGCCAGCACCGTGAGACCGTCCAGCCAATTCGTGAGAAGACCGGCGGTTCCACCTTCAAGAACCCCGAAGGCCATTCGGCCTGGAAGCTGATCGACGAAGCGGGGTGCCGTGGTCTGATGATCGGTGGCGCGCAGATGTCGCCGATGCACTGCAACTTCATGATCAATACCGGCCAGGCGACGGGCTACGAGCTTGAATATCTTGGGGAGACCGTGCGCGGCCGCGTGCTGGAGCATTCCGGCATCATGCTGCAATGGGAAATCAAGCGCCTCGGCAACTTCATGCCCGGTTACGAGGTGAAGGAATTCCTAGGCCGCGCCACGGCCTGATACCCTCTCCCTGAACGGATTGCGCGCATACGGTGATCGCGTGCGTCGCATTTTCCCGTTCAGCTTGCGTTCATGCGCAATTTCCGAAACCTTGGCTCTGCGTGGTGATCACGCGGAGTGATTCCGGATTTTCGGAAGTGGGACAGGGGGTCCTCATGTTCAAGAAGCTTTCAGCCGAGTTTCTCGGCACGTTCTGGCTCGTCTTCGGCGGGTGCGGCAGCGCGGTGCTGGCTGCTGCTTTCCCGGAGGTGGGCATCGGCCTGCTCGGTGTGGCCTTCGCCTTCGGCCTGACGGTGCTGACCATGGCCTATACCGTCGGGGGCATTTCCGGCGGGCATTTCAATCCGGCCGTCTCCGTGGGGCTCACGGTCGCCGGCAAGTTCCCGGTATCGAGCCTCGTGCCCTACATCGTGGCGCAGGTCGTGGGCGCGGTGGTGGCCGCGGCGGTGCTCTACCTCGTGGCGTCCGGCAAGGCCGGCTTCACGGCGGGTGGTTTTGCATCGAACGGTTACGGCGAGCTGTCGCCCGGGGGCTATTCGCTGACGGCGGCGCTGGTCATCGAGGTGGTGCTGACGGCCTTCTTCCTCCTCATCATCCTCGGCTCGACCCATGGCCGTGCGCCGGTAGGCTTTGCGCCGATTGCCATCGGTCTCGGCCTGACGCTGATCCACCTCGTTTCCATTCCGGTCACCAACACCTCGGTCAACCCTGCGCGTTCCACGGGTGTCGCGCTCTTTGCCGAGACGGCGGCGCTGTCGCAGCTCTGGCTGTTCTGGGTGGCGCCGATCCTCGGCGCGGTCATCGGCGCGGTGATCTGGAAGGTCGTCGGCGAGACGGATTGATCCGCAGACAAAAAGAAACCCGCCGCGTTCGACGCGGCGGGTTTTTCGCTTCAGGCCCTGCGAGAGGGTCGGGTCAGACTTCTTCCTTGCCCGAGAGCAGGATGCAGGCCAGCGTGATCGCGGCGGAAATGCCGAGATAGTAGCCGACATGGGTCATGCCGTAATTGGCCTGGAGCCAGGTGGCGATGTAGGGCGCGAGCGATGCGCCGAAGATGCCGGCGAAATTGAAGGTGATCGACGAGCCGGTGTAGCGCACCTTCGTGGGGAAGGGGGCGGCGAGCGCCGTGCCGATCAGGCCGTAGGTCATGCCCATCAGCGCCATCGCTAAGATCACGAAGATGAAGATACCCTGTTCGCCGCTGGTCATCAGGCCCGGCAGGAAGAACGAGAAGACGCCGATCAGGATGGTCGTGAGGATGAGCACCTCGCGACGGCCGAACCGTTCCGCCAGCTTGCCGGCGACGGGAATGAACAGGCCGAAGAGCACGGAGCCCAGGATCTGCACCTCAAGCGCCTCGAGGAACGGGATGTTCAGGACCTTGACGTTGTAGGACAGGAGATAGGCCGAGCCGATATAGAACAGCACGAAGGTGGCCAGCGCCACGAAGGTGCCGAGCACGAGGCTGCGCTTGTGGTTGCGGAAGAGTTCCATGACGGGAACTTCGACGCGCTCCTGCTTGTCGATCGCCTTCTGGAAGGCCGGGGTTTCCGTGATCGACAGGCGAACCCATAGGCCCACGGCGATCAGCAGGATCGACGCGACGAACGGGATGCGCCAGCCCCAGGCGAGCAGCGCCTCCTGCGACATGAAATGCAGCAGCAGCCAGAACACGCCCGACGACAGGAAGAGCCCGATGGGCGCGCCGAGCTGCGGGAACATGCCGTACCAGCTGCGCTTGCCCGGAGGGGCGTTTTCGGTCGCAAGCAGCACTGCGCCGCCCCATTCGCCGCCAAGCCCGAAGCCCTGGCCGAACCGGCACAATGCCAGCAACAGCGGGGCCAGCACGCCGATCGTCTCATAGGTCGGCAGGAGGCCGATGATAACGGTCGATACACCCATCGTCAGAAGTGCGGCGACGAGCGTGGTCTTGCGGCCGATGCGGTCGCCGTAGTGCCCGAAGACGATGGCGCCGAAGGGGCGGGCGAAGAAGGCGATCGAGAAGGTCGCGAAGGACGCCAGAAGGGCCGTCGTCGGATCGCTGTTCGGGAAGAACAGCGTCGGGAAGACCAGGACTGCGGCGGTGGCGTAAACGTAGAAATCGAAGAATTCGATGGTCGTTCCGACTAGGCTTGCAAATAGAACACGCGCTGGAGAATTGAGGCCGGCGCGGTTGGACTGCGTTGCGGTCGGCGACCCTGTGTGGAGTGTTTCACTCATTGTGGGTGCCTTTTTAATGTTTTTTCTTGCCGTCGTGGGAGGCAGCGGGGCGTTCCTACGCCACGTGGCCGGCCGATGAAACAATAAAAATGCGTCCGGCATCAAAGAATCATACTTTTCTTTCCTTCGCCGCGATGCCCGCATTTACCAAGGCGTTGGGCCCGATGACGTCACTCCGAAGCCCATAGCCGCGGGCACCCTGTCGTGCGGTTTTTCTTGCATGGTGAGCAAGGCTCTGATTCTAGAGAGAGAATCGTAGCGTGGCTTGATTCGGGACAGGAAAATTTGATCCACGGTGCGTCCGGTTAACGAAAGTAAACGCTTCATTAACCTTAATGGCGCTCTAGTGGTCCTCACGCGACTCGCCGAAGCGGACCCTGATGAAATCAGGTCCACGCAAGCAGCGCGGAGCAGAATGCGGAATTCAGTTGGGGGTTCTATGAGCGTAAAGCATGTCGCGATGCTGATGGGTGGTTTTTCGTCGGAACGGCCGGTGAGCCTTTCGTCGGGCAACGCCTGCGCCGACGCGCTTGAGGCCGAGGGCTACAAGGTCACGCGCGTCGATGTCGATCACGACGTCGCAACCGTTCTTGCCGAGCTGAAGCCGGATGTCGCCTTCAATGCGCTGCACGGGCCGTTCGGCGAGGACGGCACCATCCAGGGGCTGCTCGAGTTCCTGCAGATCCCCTATACCCATTCCGGCGTGCTCGCCTCCGCGCTCGCCATGGACAAGGCGCAAGCCAAGATCGTCGCCAAGGCCGCCGGCATTCCGGTCGCCGAGCAGCGGCTGATGAACCGTTTCGATTTCACCTCCGCACATCCGCTGACGCCGCCCTATGTGGTGAAGCCCGTGCGCGAGGGCTCGTCCTTCGGCGTCGTCATGGTCAAGGAAGACCAGTCGCACCCGCCGCAGATTATCACCTCGGAAGAATGGCGCTATGGCGATGCGGTCATGGTCGAGCGCTATGTCTACGGCCGTGAACTGACCTGCGGGGTCATGGGCGATGTCGCGCTCGGGGTCACAGAAGTGGTGCCGCAGGGCCACGCTTTCTACGACTACGATTCGAAATACGTGAAAGGTGGCTCGAAACACATCATTCCGGCGCAGATTTCACCAAATATTTACCAAAAAGTACAAACACTCGCACTCAAGGCGCATCAAGCGATCGGGTGCCGTGGCGTCAGCCGTTCCGACTTCCGCTACGACGACCGTTTTTCAGAGAATGGCGAGCTTATCTGGCTGGAGGTCAACACCCAGCCCGGCATGACCCCTACCTCCCTGGTGCCTGAAATGGCCGTCCATGCCGGCCACTCTTTTGGTGAATTCTTGAGTTGGATGGTGGAGGACGCGTCGTGTTTGCGTTGAGCGCCAAGAAGAGCAGGGTGCGCCCCGTCGGTCTTCCGGAAACGGAAGGCGGTCGCGTGCTGCCGCGCCCGCTGCGCCGTATCGTGCGTTTCCTCGTCAGCCTCGCGGCGGGCCGCATCCATATTCCGCGCCACACCGGCAGCATCGCCACCGCGCTGTTTCTCGGCGCAACCGGCTTCTACGGCATGTCGCTCGGCGGTCACTCGCAGGATTTCGCCCAGGCTTCGACGACGGCGATCGGCTTCGCCATCGAGGACGTGAAGGTTTCCGGCAATCGCGAGACCTCGGAAATCGATATCCTGGAGCGCCTCGGGCTGGACGGCACGACCTCGCTCGTTGCGCTCGACGTCAAGGATGCGCGCAAGAAGCTCAGCGAGCTGCCCTGGGTCGAGGACGTGTCGGTCCGCAAGGTGTATCCGGGCACGATCGAGATCACGCTGAAGGAGCGCGAGGCGTTCGGCATCTGGCAGCATGGCAGCGATCTGTCGCTGATCGAGAAGAACGGCAGCGTGATCGCGCCGCTTCGCGACAACAAGTTTTCCACGCTGCCGCTGTTCGTCGGCCGCGATGCCGAGACGGCCGCCGCCGGCTTTTCCGACGAGTTCGACAACTGGCCGGAGATTAAGTCGCGCGTGAAGGCCTACATCCGCGTCGCCGGCCGCCGCTGGGACCTGCGTCTCGACAACGGCATCGTTGTGAAGCTGCCGGAGCACAACGTGCCCCGCGCCATGGATACGCTCGCCACGCTGGAAGCGGAGGAAAGCATCCTGGAACGCGATATCGCGGCTGTCGATCTGAGACTTGAGGACCGCACGACGGTGCGTCTGACGGAAGGGGCGCTCGAACGTCGCAACAAGATGGTCGAGCAGAGGACAAAGGACCTGAAGAAGGCAGCGAAGCGCACATGAGCATTTTCGGTTCGTCCCATTTCGGCCTGCCGCGCTTGAAGCCGCTTTCCTCGAAGCGGGCTCACGTCGTTTCGGTCCTCGATATCGGCTCCACCAAGGTGGTCTGCATGATCGGCCGGCTGACGCCGCGTGCCGAGAGCGAGATCCTGCCGGGCCGCACGCACAATGTCGAAATCATCGGCATCGGCCACCAGAAGTCGCGCGGCGTGAAGAACGGCGTGATCGGCGATCTGGATGCGGCTGAAAGCGTGGTCCGCCTTGCCGTCGACGCGGCCGAGCGCATGGCCGGCCTCACCATCGAGAGCCTGATCGTCAACGTATCCGCCGGCCGCCTGCAGAGCGACGTCTACACCGCGACCATCGACCTCGGTGGCCAGGAAGTCGATGCCAACGACCTGCGCAAGGTGCTTGCCGTTGCCGGCCACCAGTCGCTGCGCCAGGACCGCGCCATCCTCCATTCGCTGCCGACCGGCTTCTCGCTGGACGGCGAGCGCGGCATCCGCGATCCGCTCTCCATGTTCGGCGACGTCCTGGGCGTCGACATGCATGTTCTGACGGCCGAGCGTTCGGCGCTGAAGAACCTCGAACTCTGCGTCAACCGCGCCCACCTTTCCGTCGAGGGCATGGTGGCGACGCCCTATGCGAGCGGCCTTTCGGCGCTTGTCGACGACGAAGTCGAACTCGGCTGCGCCTGCATCGACATGGGCGGCGGCACGACGACGATCTCGGTCTTTGCCGAAGGCAAGCTCGTCCATTCCGACGCGGTCTCGCTCGGCGGCCATCACGTCACCACCGATCTCGCACGGGGCCTTTCGACCCGTATCGAGGATGCGGAACGCCTGAAGGTCGTGCATGGCTCGGCCCTGCCGAATGCCGGCGACGAGCGTGACATCATCACCGTTCCGCCGATCGGCGAGGACGACCGGGACCAGCCGACCCACGTGCCGAAGTCGTTGATTTCGCGGATCGTGCGCGCCCGGATCGAGGAGACGCTCGAACTCATCCGCGACCGCATCCAGCGCTCGGGCTTCTCGCCGATCGTCGGCAAGCGGATCGTGCTGACGGGCGGCGCAAGCCAGCTGACGGGCCTGCCCGAGGCGGCGCGCCGCATCCTGGCCCGCAACGTGCGCATCGGCCGCCCACTCGGCGTCTCCGGCCTGCCGACGGCAGCCAAGGGACCGGCGTTTTCGACGGCGGTGGGCCTGATGATCTACCCGCAGGTCGCGGAACTGGAAGAACACGCTGTACAGGGCGGCATGCTCTCGCAGCTGACGGGGGGTAATGGCCGCATCGCCCGCATGGGACAGTGGCTGAAGGAAAGTTTCTGACGGGTTTGCCGGCGGCGTAGCGAGTGCCGGGAAAGACCGACAACTGAGTTTTGGGAATAGACCGGCTGGGCGAAGCGGCCGGAAACGAAAGGAACACTGCAATGACTATCAAGCTCCAGAAGCCTGACATCACCGAGCTGAAGCCCCGCATCACCGTCTTCGGCGTCGGTGGCGGTGGCGGCAACGCCGTCAACAACATGATCACCGCGGGCCTGGAAGGCGTCGACTTCGTCGTTGCCAACACCGATGCCCAGGCGCTGACCATGACCAAGGCTTCGCGGATCATCCAGATGGGTGTCGCCGTCACGGAAGGCCTCGGCGCCGGCTCGCAGCCGGAAGTCGGCCGCGCCGCCGCCGAAGAGTGCATCGACGAGATCATCGATCACCTGAACGGCACCCACATGTGCTTCGTCACCGCCGGCATGGGCGGCGGCACGGGCACGGGTGCGGCACCCGTCGTCGCACAGGCCGCCCGCAACAAGGGCATCCTGACCGTCGGCGTCGTCACCAAGCCGTTCCACTTCGAAGGCGGCCGCCGCATGCGTCTGGCCGAAGAAGGCATCCAGGAACTGCAGAAGTCGGTCGACACGCTGATCGTCATCCCGAACCAGAACCTGTTCCGCATCGCCAACGACAAGACGACCTTTGCCGACGCCTTCGCGATGGCCGACCAGGTCCTCTATTCCGGCGTTGCCTGCATCACCGACCTGATGGTCAAGGAAGGCCTCATCAACCTCGACTTCGCCGACGTCCGCTCGGTGATGCGCGAGATGGGCCGCGCCATGATGGGCACGGGCGAAGCCTCGGGCGAGGGCCGCGCAATGGCCGCTGCCGAAGCGGCGATCGCCAACCCGCTGCTCGACGAAACCTCGATGAAGGGCGCCCAGGGCCTGCTGATCTCGATCACCGGCGGCCGTGACCTGACCCTCTTCGAAGTCGACGAAGCGGCAACCCGTATCCGCGAGGAAGTCGATCCGGACGCAAACATCATACTCGGTGCTACCTTCGACGAAGAGCTCGAAGGCCTGATCCGCGTCTCCGTTGTTGCAACCGGTATCGATCGCGCGGCCTCGGAGGTGGCTGCACGGAATGCTGACTTTCGCAACCTCAGCAAGCCGGTAGTTCGCCCGTCCGCCGCCATCCAGCCGCAGCCCGTCGCCGCAGCACCCCAGCCGGTCAGCCAGCCGCAGCCCGTGCTGCAGCCGCAGCCGGTCGCCCAGCAGCCCGCCGTCGACCCGATCGCCGAAGCCATCCGCGCTTCGGAAGAAAGCCTCGATCGCGAGCTGTCCATTCCGATGACGCGTCCGGCCCCGGTCCAGCAGGCTGCCGTGCATCAGGAAGAGCCCCGTCTGCAGAACCGCATCTTCGCGGCTCCGGCGGAAGCCCCGGCCGTCCAGCGCGTAGCACCGGTGCAGCAGCAGGCGCCCGTCATGCAGCAGGCTCCGGTGATGCAGCAGCGCGTCGAGCATGCCGCCCCGATCATTCGTCAGGAGCCGCAGTCCATGCGCATGCCGAAGATCGAGGACTTCCCGCCGGTCGTGCAGGCCGAGATGGATCATCGCGCTGCCCAGCAGCCCGCCGCCCATCACGAAGAGCGCGGCCCGATGGGCCTGCTCAAGCGGCTGACCTCGTCGCTCGGCCGTCATGAGGAAGCCCACCCGGCCCAGGAGCCGGCTCCCGTCGCCCAGCAGCAGCAGCGCCGCCCGCTGTCGGCGGAGGCAAGCCTGTATGCGCCGCGCCGCGGCCAGCTCGATGATCACGGCCGCGCCAACCCGCAGCCGCGTGCCCTGCACGAGGACGACCAGCTGGAAATCCCGGCCTTCCTGCGCCGCCAGTCGAACTGAGCCGCAGCGGCTTTGTAACAGATGCCCGGATCATCGATCCGGGCATTTTTGTTTCCTGATTTCTTTCAAGGACTTGCGATGCGGATTTTGCGTAACAAACCGAAAGAAACAGTGATTTGTATGATGACGACCGGCCGACTAAATTCAGGCTGGGCAAAGGGGCAGCAGGAATCACGCCACGGCATGGCCGCGCGCAATGAAACCTTCAAACGTTCCGGCAGGCTTGTCGGCGAACGCAAGGCGTTCAGCCGCGGTACTGTTCGGCCCGCGAATTGAAATGTCGGCGATGAATGCGCCGAGACTAAGACGAGGCGAATGCACATGACGATGCTCGGTTTCCAGACGACGATTGCGGCCCCGGTGACGATTTCCGGAACGGGCGTGCATTCCGGCGCGGCCGTGTCGATCACCCTGAACCCGTCGGAAGCCGACAGCGGCATCCTCTTCCAGCGCCTGCACGATGACGGCACCGTCAGCGAATACCGCGCGGTATCCTCGCAGGTCGGCAACACGGATCTTTGCACCGTTCTCGGCTTTTCCGCCGCGACCTCCATCGCCACGGTCGAACATGTCATGGCCGCGCTTTACGCGCTTGGTCTCGACAACCTGCTCGTCGAAGTGCACGGCTCGGAAATGCCGATCATGGACGGCAGCTCGGCTCCCTTCATCGATGCCATCGATCAGGTCGGCATCGTGCCGCTTTCGGTCAAGCGCCGCTATATCCGTGTCATCAAGCCGGTTCGCGTCGATGCCGGTGCGTCCTGGGCCGAGTTCTCGCCCTATGACGGCATGCGATTCGAAGTCGAGATCGATTTCGATTGCCCGCTGATCGGCCGTCAGGCCTGGAAGGGCGACATGACGCCCTCGACCTTCCGCAACGAATTGTCCCGCGCCCGCACCTTCGGCTTCATGCGCGACGTCGAGCGTCTGTGGGCCTCCGGCCATGCGCTCGGTTCGTCGCTGGAGAACTCCGTCGTCATCTCCGACGACAACACCGTGATCAATGTCGAAGGCCTGCGCTACGCCAAGGACGAGTTCGTGCGTCACAAGACGCTGGACGCCGTTGGCGACCTGGCGCTGGCCGGCGCACCCTTCATCGGCCGCTACCGTTCCTATCGCGGTGGCCACAAGATGAACGCCTACGCGCTCAAGGCGCTGCTCAGCGATCCGACCGCCTACGAGGTGGTCGAAGATGCCGGGTCGCGTTCGCGCGCAGGTCAGCGTGAGCTGGTCGCGGTCAATGCGCCGGAATTTGCGCCCTGGGCTTTGTGAGGCCGGGCGCAATTAAGCCTTTCTCCCGTCACGACTGCCATAAAAATGCGTTAATGCGCCGGCATGGCGTTGCGATCTTCACGCTTTTGGAGATACAACGCGGGGCGCATGTGCGGCCCGCCCGCATTTGGTGCCGTTGAACTGGGATTGTCTCATGGTTGTTGCAGGATCTGTTGGTGTGAAGAAGACGGCACGTATTGTCTATCTTACGCTTTTCGCTACGGCGGCGTCTGTCGTTCTTTCCGCCTGCCAGTCGGACCCGGACATCGACATCACCAAACTGACGGGCGAAACCGAATCGTCCCAGACGCTCTACAACCAGGGCCTGGCGAACATGAACGCCGGCAAGGTAGGCGAGGCGGCCCGCAAGTTCGAGGCCGTCGATCGCCAGAACCCGTTCTCCGACGAGGCCCGCAAGTCGCTCGTCATGCTGGCCTTCACGAATTACCGTCAGGGCCGCAATGAAGAAGCCATCAAGGCCGGCAAGCGGTATCTGAGCCTCTATCCGGGGTCCGAGGACGCCGCCTATGCGCAGTACATCGTCGGTCTGGCCTACTGGAAGCAGATCCCGAGCGTGACGCAGGACCAGCGTGCCTCGCAGCAGACGATCGAGGCCATGCAGGCCGTCGTCGACAACTATCCGAAGTCGGAATATGTCGAGGACGCCCAGGCGAAGATCCGTTTCGCCCGCGACCAGCTCGCCGGCAAGGAAATGCAGATCGGCCGCTACTATCTCGAGCGCAAGGAATATATCGCGGCGGCCAGCCGCTTCCGCGTCGTCGTCGAGAAATACCCGATGACCAACCAGATCGAGGAAGCGCTGGCCCGTCTCGTCGAGACCTATTACGCGATGGGCGTCGACAGCGAGGCGCAGACCGCCGCTGCCGTTCTCGGCCACAACTATCCGGACAGCCAGTGGTATTCCGACAGCTACAAGCTCTTGCAGACCAAGGGCCTGGAGCCGCGCGAAAATTCCGGCTCGTGGATCGCGCGCGCGGGCAAGAGGCTTATAGGGGCTTGACGCCGGCCCGGTTGAGCGGAAAGTGTGCGGCAGTTCTGCGTCCGGAATCGCGATAACAAAGAGATCTGACACGGTATGCTGGCGCAGCTATCGATCCGCGATATCGTCCTGATCGAACGGCTCGATCTTGCGTTCGAGCCGGGCCTGTCCGTGCTGACCGGTGAGACCGGCGCCGGTAAATCCATTCTCCTCGACAGTCTTTCGCTGGCGCTCGGCGGGCGCGGCGACGGTTCGCTGGTGCGCCACGGAACCGAGCGCGGCCAAGTCACGGCCGTTTTCGACGTGCCGCTTGATCATGCCGCGCGCGCGCTCCTGCGTGAAAACGGCATCGACGACGACGGTGACCTCATTTTCCGCCGTCAGCAGTCGGCCGACGGGCGCACCAAGGCCTTCGTCAACGACCAGCCCGTCTCCGTGCAGCTCATGCGGCAGGCGGGGCAACGCCTTGTCGAGATCCACGGCCAGCATGACGATCGCGCGCTGGTCGATACGGATGCGCATCGCCTGCTGCTCGATGCCTTCGGCGGTCTCAACGACGCGGCCGCCGATGTCGGCAGGCTTTATCATCAATGGAAGGACGCCGAGCGCACCCTGCGCCGCCATCGCGACAAGGTGGAGGCCGCCGCCCGCGAGGCCGATTACCTGCGCTCCTCGGTCGAGGAACTCGAGGCGCTTTCGCCGCAGGATGGCGAAGAGGACGCGCTGGCCGAGGTGCGTGCCCGGATGATGAAGGCCGAGCGGATTGCCGGCGACATCAGCGAGGCGAGCGACTTCCTCAACGGCAATGCATCGCCTGTGCCGCTGATCGCCTCCATGGTGCGGCGGCTGGAGCGCAAGAGCCATGAGGCGCCCGGCCTGTTGGAGGAAACCGTCGAACTGCTCGACCAGGCGCTAAACCACCTGTCCGATGCGCAGATGGCCGTCGAGGCGGCGTTGCGCAAGACGGAATACGATCCGAAGGAACTGGAGCGGACGGAAGAGCGCCTCTTTGCGCTGCGCGCGGCCGCCCGCAAATATTCGGTGCCCGTTACGGGACTGCCGGCGCTGGCGGCGAAGATGATCGCGGATCTCGCCGATCTCGATGCCGGCGAGGAGAAGCTGGTGCAGCTCGAATCGCGGCTCATGGAGGCGCGGGCGGCGTTCGAGATCACCGCGCGCTCGCTTTCGGAAAAGCGCCATCGTGCCGCCGAGGCGCTTGCCACGGCCGTGATGGCGGAACTGCCGGCCCTGAAGCTCGAGCGGGCACGTTTCACCGTCGAAATCACCACCGACCCGGAGGGCGGCGCGGAGGAGGGGATCGATACGGTCGAATTCCACGTCCAGACCAATCCGGGCACGCGGCCCGGCCCCATCATGAAAGTGGCCTCGGGCGGCGAACTTTCGCGTTTCCTGCTGGCGCTCAAGGTAGCACTGGCCGATCGCGGCTCGGCCCCGACCCTCGTCTTTGACGAAATCGACACCGGTGTGGGCGGGGCGGTGGCCGATGCCATCGGCCAGCGGCTGAAGCGGTTGTCCTCGACGGTTCAGGTCCTGTCCGTCACCCATGCGCCGCAGGTCGCAGCGCGCGCGGCAACCCATCTCCTCATCTCCAAGGGGCCGGTCGAGGGTAGCGAAACGGTCGCCACCCGCGTCGCCCGCATGGACGATGGCGCGCGGACGGAAGAGATCGCCCGCATGCTGGCCGGCGCATCCGTGACCGAAGAGGCGCGGGCCGCCGCGGCCCGCTTGCTTTCCGGTGGCCTATAAGAACGAGCCCGTTCTCCCGCAGCGGTGACCTTTTCTTTCCTCAACTTTGCTCTAAAACCGGTGGCAGAATCCGGAGCATGTCATGGCCAACGCGAAAATCCCTGTCGAGACGCTGACCGAAGAAGAGGCCGCGGCCGAACTGGCCAATCTTGCGGCGGAGATCGCGCGCAACGACGAGCTCTATCACGGGCAGGATGCGCCGGCGATTTCGGACGCGGACTATGATGCGCTGAAGCGCCGCAACGAGGCGATCGAGGCCCGCTTTCCCGCCTTGGTGCGCGATGACAGCCCGTCGCGCCGCGTCGGCGCGGCGCCGCTTCCCACCTTCGCGCCGATCACCCATTCGCGCCCGATGCTGTCGCTCGACAATGCGTTCTCCGACGAGGACGTGCGGGATTTCGTCAACAGCGTCTATCGTTTCCTGGGGCGCCTGCCCGACGAGACGATCGCCTTCACCGCCGAACCGAAGATCGACGGCCTGTCGATGTCCATCCGCTACGAAAACGGTCGCCTCGTATCGGCGGCGACGCGTGGCGACGGCACGACGGGAGAGAACGTCACGGCCAATGTGCTGACCATCAGCGAGATACCAAATCGCCTGCCGGCCGGGGCGCCCGATGTCGTGGAGGTGCGCGGCGAGGTCTACATGGCCAAGAGCGACTTCCTGGCGCTCAACGAGAAGATGGCGGCCGAGGGCAGGCAGACCTATGTCAATCCGCGCAACACGGCGGCGGGGTCGCTGCGCCAGCTCGATGCGAGCGTGACCGCAAGCCGCAAGCTGCGTTTCTTCGCCTACGCCTGGGGCGAGATGTCGTCCATGCCGGCGGATACCCAGTTCGGCATGATCGGCGTGCTGAAATCGTGGGGCTTTCCGGTCAACCCGATGACCGAGCGCCTGACAAGGGTGGAGGATATCATCGCGCATTACCGGGATATCGGCCTTGCCCGGCCGGATCTCGATTACGATATCGACGGCGTCGTCTACAAGGTGGATGAACTGGCGCTGCAGGAGCGGCTGGGCTTCCGGTCCCGTTCGCCGCGCTGGGCGACGGCGCACAAGTTCCCGGCCGAGCAAGCCTTTACGATTGTCGAGAAGATCGACATCCAGGTGGGGCGGACCGGCGCGTTGACACCCGTCGCGCGCCTGACGCCGGTCACGGTCGGCGGCGTGGTCGTCGCAAATGCGACCCTGCACAATGCCGATTATATCGAGGGCATCGGCAACAGCGGCGAACGCATCCGCCCCGAGGGGCATGATATCCGCGTCGGCGATACCGTCATCGTGCAGCGTGCCGGCGACGTGATCCCGCAGGTGCTCGACGTGGTGATGGAAAAGCGCCCATCGGATGCAGCGTCCTACGTCTTTCCCAAGACGTGTCCGGTCTGTGGCAGCCATGCCGTGCGCGAACGGCACGAGAAGACCGGGCGGCTCGATTCCGTGACGCGTTGCACGGGCGGCTTCGTCTGTCGCGCGCAGGCCGTCGAACACCTCAAGCATTTCGTGTCGCGCAATGCCTTCGATATCGAAGGGCTGGGCGCCAAGCAGATCGACTTCTTCTTCGAGGCGGAGGATGAGGCCCTGCGCATCCGCACGGCGCCCGATATCTTCACCCTCCGGCAACGGCAGGAGGCCTCGCCTCTCGTCAAGCTGGAGAACATCGACGGTTTCGGCAAGGTCAGCGTGCGCAAGCTTTTCGATGCGATCGATGCCCGCCGGTCCATCGCGCTCAACCGCTTCATCTATGCGCTCGGCATCCGCCATGTGGGCGAAACCAACGCCAAGCTGCTGGCGCGCGCCTACGGCACCTACGATGCCTTCGCGACGGCGATGAAGGAGGCCGAAAGCCTGTCGGGCGATGCGTGGAACGACCTCAACAATATCGAGGGCATCGGCGAGGTCGTCGCGCGCGCAATCGTCGAGTTCTACAAGGAGCCGCGTAACCTCGATGTGCTCGACCGGCTGCTGAAGGAAGTCACGCCCGAGGCGGCGGAAGCGGTGGTCGTCTCGTCCAGCCCGGTGGCAGGCAAGACCGTCGTCTTTACCGGTTCGCTGGAAAAGATGACGCGGGACGAGGCGAAGGCCATGGCGGAGCGTCTGGGCGCGAAGGTCGCCGGTTCCGTTTCCAAGAAGACCGATCTCGTCGTGGCCGGGCCGGGAGCGGGCTCCAAGCTCGACAAGGCGCGCGAATTCGATATCGAGGTGATCGACGAAGACGGTTGGTTCGAGCGAATCAAGTCGTGATCGTCAGGGCACGGTGACGATCGAACCGCGGACCAGGAAACGGTCGCCGAACGTCATCGGCACGCCTTCGCCCTCGTTGTAGTCGACGGTGCCGCCGAGATAGGCGTGCATGTGCAGATGCGGCTCCGACGAGTTGCCGGAATTGCCGACCTGGCCAACCGTCTGGCCGGCGGTTACCTGTTCTCCCGCGCTGACGGCGATCGACCGGGGTTCCAGATGGGCCAGCAGGACGCGCACCGAGCCGCAGGCGAGGATGACATGGTTGCCGGCCGGCTCCCGGGTGTTCGTTTCCCCGATCGCATTGTCCGCGACGCCATCATGCGTAGAAATGGCGATGCCGCTGCACGGGCTTTTCACCGTCCTGCCGAAAATCACGTAATCGGCAAGCGCGCGCGGCATGAGACCATCGGCGCGCGCGCCGAGCCTGTTCAGCGCGACGATGTCGAGCGCGAAGCGCTGGCTCTTGTCGGTATGATGGTTGTTGATCGACGTCGTGCTGCCGCCCTGGCCGATATAGTATTCGCCGCGATCGAAGGGAAACGCGAAGTCGACGGCGGTGTCGTGATAGCCGTAGCCGGACAGGCCGCGCATCGCGAGCGCCAAGAAGAAGACGCTCATGGCGGCGGTGAAACCGTGTACGCGCACGGGGGAGGCGGCGCTGTTCCACGGGCGGTTGCGAACGCGCAGGAACGACAGGAAGGCCGCAAGGGCGAAGACGGCCGGCAGGATGACGGTGAGCGTAACGCTGAGAAAATCCCAGCGCCCCAGGACCGTGATGAAGACAAGGTAGCACGCGCCGTAGAACACGCGCATGAACCACGCCAGCTGGTCGGGCGGGCGCGGCCACCAGAGCCAGATCAGGAAGAAGGCCGGAAGGAAGACCTGTGTCGTCAAGAGGATGGCAAGCGAAAGCTGCATGAGTCAGACCTTGGCGATTGGCCAGGTCTCGCTGATCTCGGACCCCGGCAATTGTCTGGTTCAATACGTGCCAACGGGATTGGTTCCGCTTTTCACGAGTCTATTCCGAGGCTTGCCGTCGCTTTTTAAGGGCTGGTATAGCCGGCCGGTTGAATCGACATTTCGCCGGCGGCCGGATCGTTGCGGAAGAAGATGGCCCCTTCGGTCTTCGATTGTGCCGCGACATAGTCGAAGAAGACAGGGTTCTCCTCGATCACGCGCCCGTCCTGAATGAGCCGGCCGATCACTGTGACGGCCGCGGCTGTCGTCGTGCCTGCATTGGATATATTGAAAGCCACGCGGTAACCGCCGGAGGATCGTTCCGTCGACGCGACGTGGATGGAAAGATCGGGGGGCGTCGTCGGGCGCATGACCGCTTCCCAGCCCAGCCAGCCAAGCATGGCGAGGACGAGAAGGGCGGAGACAATGCCGGTCAGCCACTCGATCCAGTGCGGATCCTGTCGCTCGCTCTGACGGCGGTTCTTCTGTTTCGTCATGGCATTCTCACAGAATCAACCGTGCGCCGGCGGCACCGAGCGCGGCGGGAAAGCCGAGCACGATCACGGACACCATGATCTCGATTGCGGAACTGTCGCCGAGGCGTTCGAAAATCCAGAGCGTCAGCACGCTGACCGCCAGAGCGATGATATAGCCGGGCAGGGTGAAACGCACGAAAGCATGCCACCAAGGCGTTTCGGGTGAAAGTTCATGCCCGCCCACGAAGGATACGGCATAGACCAGCCCGTGCATCAGCGCGATCGAGAGGAGCGAGACGACGAGAGCGTGCCAGATGGTCATCTTGTAGGAAAGCACCATCATCTCGTCCGTCGGGGCTATGTTGAGCGACAGGAAGAGCGCGCCTGTGCCCATCAGGAAGAGTTCGCTGTGATAGGGCGTTGCTTTTTCCTCGGTGTCGTCGTCCTCATCATCGCCGAGCTGGCTGCGCCCGAGCATGGCGCCGATGCTGGCAGGGACCGATTGCAGGGCAATCTTGCCGATGAGCTCGCTTGCCGACATGTCCCCGCGCAGCAGGCCGAGCGCGGCGAGCACGATAGCGCTGGTCAGGATGCCGATACCGTAGGCGACGACCGCGTCGCGCGCGGCATCGCGCCAGCTCACGGTTTTTTCAAAGCCGATGCGGTGCGCGAGAACGACGAGAAGCGGAATGTTGAGGATGAAGAGCAGCAGCAGCCGCTGGCGTGCCATGTAGAAGCCGAGATACCACATTTCCATGGTCATCAGCATGGGCAGTGCGAAGAACAGCGCGCCTGCGACGCCTCGGCCGAGGCCGGTTATGAAACGGCTGAATTCGCTTTGATCGTCTTCGGCGGATGCCGTCCGGTCTGCCATCGCGCTTCCCCCACAGAAGTGCGACGGTAACGTGGTGCAGACCCGAATGTTCCGCACCACGAAGGTTCTAGCTGCGATCCGTCTTCTTGAACTTCGGCTTCTTCGGGCCGCCTTCGGGCTTGGCGAATTTCTCGTCGCGCTTGCCCTTGAAGGGTTTCGGTCCACCGAAAGGCTTGCCTGGTTTCTTGGGGGCGTTGTCGTCGCGGTCCTTCCAGTGGGGCTTGGCGCTCGCGCCGTCGGCCTTGCCGGAATCGGGCTTCTTGTCGAAGTCCTTTTTCTTGCCGAAGCCCGGCTTTTTCTCGAATTCGCCGCGCGGCTTCCAGTCGGCGCGGCGCTCGCCGCGGAACGGCTTGTCGTAGCGTTGCGTCTTCTCGCCGGGCGTGCGCTCGTAGTATTGCGGCGTGAGGTCGGGCATGCCGTCCAGCACGGTCACGCGGACACCGCGTTCCAGCATCTTGTCAGGGCCGAGCGCGCCGAGGAAGGCGTCGGAGGCATCGGCGGAAAGCTCGATGTACGTCTCCTCCGGTTGCATCTTGATGGCGCCGATCTCGTTCTTGGTGAGGGCGCCGTTGCGGCACAGCATCGGGATGAGCCAGCGCGGCTCGGCGCGCTGCTTGCGGCCGACGGATACGGAAATCCAGGTGCTGCGGGCGAAACTGTCGCGCGGACGTTTGGTTTCGGCCGGGATCGCATCGTTGCTGCGCTCGCGCGGCTTGCGCTGCTCCAGCGAGACTTCGACCAGATCCTCCGGCGCAGAGCGGCCGGCCTTGAAGTAGCGCGTGACGGCGGCGGCGAGCTGGCGGGCATCGAACTTGCCAACGAGCGCATCGATGGTCTCGATCTCGTCGTCACCGATCGCGTCGGTCAGCGTCGTGTCGGCAAGCAGGCGCTCGTCGTCGCGGCGCAGGATTTCCTCGGCCGAAGGCGGCGTCGCCCAGTCGGCCTTGAGGTTGGCGGCCTGCAACAGACGCTCGGCCTTGCGGCGGGCGCTGAGCGGCACGATCATGGCGCTGACGCCCTTGCGGCCTGCACGACCGGTGCGGCCCGAACGGTGGAGCAGCGTATCCGGGTTGGTCGGAAGGTCAGCGTGAACGACAAGCTCAAGGTTCGGCAGGTCGATGCCGCGGGCGGCGACGTCCGTCGCGATGCAGACGCGGGCGCGGCCATCGCGCATGGCCTGCAGCGCGTGCGTGCGCTCGTTCTGGCTGAGTTCGCCAGAGAGCGCGACGACAGAGAAGCCACGATTGTTGAAGCGGGCCGTCAGGTGGTTGACGGCAGCGCGCGTCGAGCAGAACACGATGGCGTTCTGGGCGTCGTAGAAGCGCAGCGTGTTGATGATGGCGTTCTCGCGGTCGGCGGGCACGCAGAGCAGGGCGCGGTATTCGATATCGACATGCTGCTCGCGTTCGGCGGCCGTCGAGATGCGCATGGCATCGCGCTGGTAGTTCTTCGCGAGCGCGGCGATCTCCTTCGAGACCGTCGCGGAGAACATCAGCGTGCGGCGCTCTTCAGGGGCGGCTTCGAGAATGAATTCGAGGTCTTCGCGGAAGCCGAGGTCGAGCATCTCGTCGGCCTCGTCGAGCACGACGGCGCGGATGGCGGAGAGATCGAGATTGCCGCGCGTGATATGGTCGCGCAGGCGGCCGGGCGTGCCGACGATGATATGGGCGCCGCGCTCCAGCGCGCGCCGCTCGTTGCGCACGTCCATGCCGCCGACGCAGGAGGCGATGACCGCGCCGGTCAGTTCGTAGAGCCATTCCAGCTCGCGCTTGACCTGCATGGCAAGCTCGCGCGTCGGCGCGATGACCAGCGCCAGCGGGCTTGCCGCGCGGGCGAAGCGCTCTTCGCCTTCAAGCAGCGTAGGGGCGATCGCAAGGCCGAAGGCGACGGTCTTGCCGGAGCCGGTCTGGGCGGACACCAGCGCATCGGCATCGCCGATCTTGGGATCGGAGACGGCGATCTGCACCGGCGTCAAAGTGGTATAGCCGCGTTTTTCCAACGCCTTTGCCATCGCCGGAGCGAGGCTGTCGAAACTCGTCATGTGGGGTCTTCCGGAATTCGGGTTTAGCGGCGATCTTGCACCGCACTCTCAAGCCCGCGGGTGACGAGCATGTTGACGCGCTCTCTACTGGTCAACGGGCGAAATGTACAGTGCGCAAAACACAAAGCTGCCCGTCAGGCGGGCAAAGCGTGCCAAATCCGTTTGCCGATTGTCTTTTTGCGCTGCACAAGATAGAAAATGCCGCCCCGGAAGCGCTCCAGAGAGAATGCACCTGGGATCGCCCGCGGGAGAGGGCGAGAGCAAGGAGGAACCGGCGATGCAGACCTTTACCACCATCGCGGAATTGCGGGCGGCCCTTGCGCCGCACCGGCTGGATGGCCGGACCATCGGCCTTGTCCCGACGATGGGCTATCTTCATGTCGGCCACATGGAACTTGTCCGGCGCGCGCGTGCCGACAACGACATCGTCGTCGCCACCATCTTCGTCAATCCCCTGCAGTTCGGCGCCAACGAGGACCTGTCGCGCTATCCGCGCGATCTCGCGCGCGACCAGGCCATGCTCGAGGCGGAGGGTGTACATTATCTCTTCGCGCCCGGCGTCAAGGACATGTATCCGCAGCCGATGGAGACGGTGGTCGACGTGCCGAAGCTCGGCACCGAGCTGGAGGGCTCCGTTCGCCCCGGGCATTTCGCGGGTGTGGCCACCGTCGTCACCAAGCTTTTCAACATTGCAGGTCCGGACCGTGCCTACTTCGGCGAGAAGGATTTCCAGCAGCTCACCATCATCCGCCGCATGGTGGCCGATCTCGCCCAGCCCGTCGAGGTGATCGGCGTGCCGACGGTGCGCGAGGCCGACGGGCTCGCCTGTTCCTCGCGCAATGTCTATCTCTCGCCGCAGGAGCGTGCCGCCGCGGCCGTCGTGCCACGGGCGCTGGACGAGGCCGAGCGGCTGGTTGCCGCCGGCGAGACGGATGCGCGAAAGCTGGAGGCCGCGGTGCGCGCCTTCATCCAAAGCGAGGCGCTGGCCGAGCCCGAAGTCGTCGCGGTTCGCGATCCCCAGACACTGGCCGATGTCACGACCATTGGCGAAAAGCCCGTTCTGCTGCTGCTTTTCGTGCGCTTCGGCAGTACCAAGCTTCTCGATAACCGGGTCCTCGGCCCGAAAAATGCAATGCCTGAACATGCAAAGAAGGTAGCGTGACATGAGCGTACACACCGCCAAGCGCCGTTTGGCCCCCGCCGACATCAAGGCCCTGAAGGGTGAGCGCCCCATCGTCAGCCTGACCGCCTATACGACGCCGGTCGCCAAGCTCATGGACCAGCACGTCGATTTCATGCTGGTGGGCGACAGCCTCGGCATGGTGTTGTACGGCCTCGATTCCACCGTCGGCGTGACGCTGGAGATGATGATCGCCCATGGCCAGGCCGTCATGCGCGGTTCGTCGAACGCCTGTGTCGTGGTTGATCTGCCGTTCGGCTCCTACCAGCAGTCGAAGGAACAGGCCTTCGCCACGGCCGCCCGCGTTCTCAAGGAAACCGGATGTTCCGCGATCAAGCTCGAAGGCGGCGCGGAGATGGCCGAGACGGTGCATTTCCTCACCCAGCGTGGCATTCCGGTGCTCGGCCATGTCGGCCTGATGCCGCAGCTCATCAACACGACCGGCGGTTACCGTTCGCTCGGCCGCAACGACAAGGAAGTCGAAAAGATCCGCAAGGATGCGGCCGCCATTGACGATGCGGGCGCGTTCGCCATCGTCATCGAAGGCACGGTCGAGCCGCTGGCGCGCGAGATCACGAGCGCAGTCAAGGTGCCGACCATCGGCATCGGCGCATCGCCGGCCTGCGACGGCCAGGTGCTGGTGGTCGATGATGTGCTCGGCATCTTCACCGATTTCAAGCCGCGCTTCGTCAAGCATTTCGCCAATCTCGCGCCGCTGATGAGCGAGGCCTTTGCGACCTATGCGCAAGAGGTGAAGGCCCGAAGCTTCCCCGGTCCGGAGCACACGTTCCAGCTCAAGAAGGGCTGACCGCCGGCCTTTTTCGGCTCGGTTATTGTTCAACGGCGTTCGTGCATCGCCGTGGAGGGATCAATTTCGTTGAACGGATCATCAGCCATATTGGTTTGTGAGCGGGCCGTTGCTGATCTATGGCTTGCAGATTCCCAAGAGAGCGGATGTCATGAGTCCCGAAACGAAAGAAGAATTCCGCGACGCCCTCCGTCGCGGCGGCGCGGTTGCCATCGCGGCCGCCCCGTTCGCCGTGCTGTTCGGTGCGGTTGCCGTCGACAATGGCCTGAGCATCGCCGAGGCGACCTTGATGAGCGCAACGCTCTATGCCGGCGCCAGCCAGCTGGTCGGCGTGGAGCTGTTCAACCATCATGTCGCGCCCTGGCTCGTCGTGCTGTCGATCTTCGCCGTGAATTTCCGGCACGTGCTCTATTCCGCCGCGATCGCCCCGCATATCCGCCACCTGACCTTCTGGGAAAAGGCGACATCGCTCTTCCTGCTGACTGATCCGCAATTCGCCGAAACGGAGCGGCGGGCCGACAGGGGCATCCGCGTCAGTTATCTCTGGCTGATGGTGCTGGGCCTCAGCGTTTACGTGCCGTGGCTGTTCCTGACCATCCTGGGGGCTTTCCTCGGCAACCTGATCGGCGACCCCAAGGCCATCGGCATCGATGTTCTGCTGCCGGTCTATTTCATGGGGCTGGTGCTCGGTTTCCGCAGCCGGGCGAACTGGCTGCCCGTGGTGCTGGCCTCCGGGGCGGGCTCCATCCTCGCCCTGCATTTCGTCGGTTCGCCCTGGCATGTCAGCCTCGGCGCTCTGGCAGGCATCATCGTGGCGGCGCTGCTGCCGCTCGATAACGCCGAAGCGCCAGCCGGCGATGTGGTCGAAGGGGAGGCGTGACATGGAAAACCTGTTTCACACGCAGACGCTGCTCATCATCGCCGCGGGCGCCATCGCGACCTATCTCACGCGCGTCGGCGGCTACGTCTTCATCACGCGCATGAAGCGCATTCCGCCGCGCGCCGAAGCCGCGCTCAACGCCGTGCCGGCCGCGGTCCTGACCACGTTGGTCGCGCCGGCCGCCATTACCGGCGGCTGGGATGTCAGCCTGACCATGGCGATCGCTTTCCTCGTCGGCCTTCGCCTGTCGCTGCTGCCGATGCTCGCCGTGTGCTGGATCGTAGTTATGGTGATCCGTCACCTCATCGTCTGATCGGGACCGTCGCCTTTTCGAGCCAGGCCTTCGTCGCGTCGTCCGTGAGGAGCGGTGCGATCTTTTCCCGTGTCTGGTCATGATAGGCGTTGAGCCAGTCCAGCTCCTCGTCCGTGAGGAGATGCGCGAGAACGAGCCTGCTGTCGATCGGGCAGAAGGTCAGCGTCTCGAAGCCGAGCATGTCGATATCGCCGCCCGCGACGGACGTGGCGGGCAGGACATGCACGAGGTTCTCGATGCGGATGCCGAAGGCGCCGGGACGATAGTAGCCCGGCTCGTTCGACAGGATCATGCCGGGCAGCAACTCCTGCGTCGCAAGCCGCGAGATGCGCTGCGGACCTTCGTGCACCGAGAGATAGGAGCCGACGCCATGGCCGGTGCCGTGGGCAAAATCCGCGCCCGCCTTCCACAAGGCGATACGGGCGAGCGGATCGAGATCGCAGCCGCGCGTGCCCTTGGGAAAGCGGGCGAGGCTGATGGCGATCACGCCCTTCAGCACCAGGGTGAAGAAGCGCTTCTGCTCCTCCGGCACATCGCCGATGGCGACGGTGCGGGTGATATCCGTCGTGCCGTTGACATATTGCGCGCCCGAATCGATCAGGAACATCGTTCCGGCTTCGATTGCCGTGTCGCTGTCGGTTGTCACCCGATAGTGCATGATCGCGGCATGGGCGCCCGCGCCGGCAATGGTGTCGAAGGACACATCTTTCAACGGGTTCTGGTGGCGTTCGCCCACCGTGCGGCGGGCCTCCTCCAGCCGTTTCGTCACGCTGATTTCCGTCTGCGAGCCGGGGGCCGTGCTGTCGAGCCATGCAAGGAACTCCACCATGGCCGCGCCGTCCTGAAGGTGCGCGCGGGCCGAGCCCTGAAGCTCGACGGTGTTCTTGCAGGCGCGGGGCAGGCGGGCGGGATCGGCGGCTTCGACCAACGTTCCGCCCTTGCTGCGCACGATTTCCGCCAGCGCGAAGGGCGCCTGGTCGGGGTCGATCAGGATGCGCTTGCCGGCCGCCGCCAGCTTCGAGACCTCGTCGTCGAACTGCGATGGCGGCAGGAGATCCGCCAGCTGCGTCAGGTAGGCCTCCGGCTCGATGCCCGTCTTCCGTTTGTCGAGGAAGAGCTGCGGGCGGCCTTCGGCGGGAATGATCGCGCGGGCGAGCGGGTGCGGCGTATGCGGCACATCGCTGCCGCGGATGTTGAAGATCCAGGCGATGGAGGAGGGGTCGGTGACGGCGAGCACGTCCGCTCCGGCCTTCGCCGTGGCCGCGGCCATCGTCACCAACTTGTCCTTCGCCAGCTCCCCAGCATGGTCGATGTCCTGGATGACCACGCGGCCAAGCGGTTCGGCGGGGCGGTCGGTCCAGGCCCGGTCGAGCGGATTGTAGGGCAGGAACACGAGCTGGCCGCCAAGCTCGGCAAGCGTCTTCTCCAAACGGCGCACCTCGGCGCCCGTGTGAAGCCACGGGTCGATCCCGAGACGGAAGCCCTTCGGCCCGTGGTTGCGCAGCCATAGATGCGGCGGTTCCCCAACAAGATCGCCGCCGGTGAAGACTGCGCCGTCGACCTGTTCGGCAAGTTGCGTGACATAGCGCCCGTCCGCGAAGACGATCGCCTTGTCGCGCATGACAAGCGCGATGCCGGCGGAGCCGGTGAACCCCGTCAGCCAGGAAAGCCGCTCGGCGGAGGCCGGCACGTACTCGCCCTGATATTCATCGGCGCGGGGCACGAGGAAGCCGTCGATGCCGAGCGCATCGAAGGTAGCGCGCAGCGCGTCCACGCGCGCGCGGCCGAACTGGGGCGTGGAGGTGACGTCGAAACTCTGGAACATGGGGCTTCCGATGCGGCGTTGAATCGTGACCGGCAATCTATCCCATCGTCGGGTGGCGTCAAAGGCGGGGCGGTGGTTTCGCACGGAAGAGCGCGTAACTATGCGCTGTGTGCATGGCACCCATGCCCCATTAGCGCTGTCCAGTTTTTCGGAATCGTCTATAAGCGGCGCCAACGAAGCGAACACAAAACGCGCTTCAAGCGAAACGAAGTGAACTCCTCCTCCTCCCACGCTTCGTATCGCGGAATAAATGCCGAAAGGCAAAAAGCTAGGTGTTTCGATCAGGCGTCTTTCTGGTCACTCCTCCTCCCTCCTCCGGGAAGGCGTTCGGAACACGTAGGACCGCTTGAGCGCTCCTCCTCCTCAAGCTCGCGGTCTGGCCGGTTCGCCGGTCCAATAGGCGGTGCCTCTGGCACCGCCTTTTCTTTTGCCTGCTCTTCAAAAACTTAAAGGGCGGGGAAATCCCCGCCCGCAATGCCGTTCAGCGCCGGTTGTCGAGATGGATGGTGACCCAGCCTTCGCGCCATATCGTGCGCACGTGGCGCAGACCCAGGCTGTTATAGGCCGCCAGCACCTTCCAGCGCTGCGAGGCGAGGATGCCCGACAGGATGACGTCGCCGCCCGGGGCAAGCTGGGCCGCAAGCTGCGGGGCCATGCGCATCAGCGGTCGGGCGAGGATGTTGGCGATGATAAGGTCGAAGGGACCGTGGCGGCCGAAGGCGGTGGAATGGAAGCCGGGTGCCGTTTCCAGCGCTATGCCCGAGGCGATGCCGTTGAGGCGAACGTTCTCGCGCGCGACACGGGTGGCGATCGGGTCGATATCGGTGGCCAGCACCGTGACGGGGGCGAGCTTGCGGGCGGCGATGGCGAGCACGCCGCTGCCGGTGCCGAGGTCCAGCACGCGCCTGACCCTGCGTGCGCGCATGACCTTGTGGATCACCTCCAGGCAGCCGGCTGTCGTTCCGTGATGACCGGTGCCGAAAGCCTGGCCGGCATCGATCTCGATGGCGATTTCGCCGATACGGGCCGTACCGCGGTCATGCGAGCCATGCACGACGAAGCGTCCGGCGCGCACCGGCTTCAGGCCTTCCAGCGACTTGGCGATCCAGTCGATATCGGGCAGCTCCTCGCGTTGGATCTGAACACCGGGGAAGTCGGCGGCGAGCAGGGCGGCGAACCGGCCGTAAACCTCGGCCTCGTCGGGCCGGAAGACGTAGACGGAGGCTTCCCAGATGTCGTTCTTCTCGTCGATCTCCATCGTCGCGATGGCGAAGCCCTCTTCCTCGAAGGCATCGCTCATCAGCGCGAGCGCGTGCTCCGCCTGCTTTTCGGTGGTGGAAATGTAGAGGCGGATTTCGCTCACGGCTCGTGGTCCCTGTTGTTTGCGGACCGCCTAGCATGTCCGAAAGTCGAGGGCAAAGGCCGAATGGTCATCGCGTGATGAGGTTGGCCAGCTTCTGCTCGGCGGTCTCGGCATTCTCGCCATAGGCGATGGTGCCGACGAACCGGCCTTTCGCGTCGAGCAGGAAGACCGAGGCCGTGTGGTCCATGGTGTAGTCGCCGTCGGGCTTGGTCTCGTCGAGCGGCACCTTGCGGTAATAGACGCGGAAGCCCTTGGCCATGTCCAGCACCTTCGACGGTTCGCCGGAAATGCCCGTGATGCGCTTCGAGACGTTGCCGACATACTGGCCGATCAGCTCGGGCGTATCGCGCTCGGGATCGATCGTCACGAAATAGGCCTGCAGCTTCGAGCCATCCGGATCGACCTTGCCGAGCCAGCCGTTCAGTTCGAACAGCGTCGTCGGGCAGACTTCCGGGCAATGGGTGAAGCCGAAGAACAGCGCCGTGGGCTTGCCGGTGAAGGCCTTTTCGGTGATCGGCGTGCCGTCCTGCGCGACAAGCTGGAAGGGGACGCCAAAGGGCTCGCCGGCGATCTGGTCCTTTGCCCGCGTCATTTCCAGCGTCAGCCAGCCGAGCAGGCCGGCGACGAGCGCGACGGCGATCCAGAGTACGAGACGCAGGGTTTTCATGGCAATCCTTCGAGAGGGCGGTGTCGGCGCGTGTTCCCGCGCTTCTTAATCCCTAGTTCAGGGTCGCGCAAACGCGCCATTTGACGCAAGGGGAGACACCGGTGGCGGCTCGCGCAATCGTGATCAGAAGCACCAGGCCATGCCCGATTCGGCGAGGCTGAGCAGGATCGCCGGCCCGTGCTCGAGCCAGCCCGCGAACGCTGCCGTTGCCGCCATGATGCTGAGCCCAAGCGCGATCAGCACGGCGGGAAGGAGCGTATATCTGCGCGCGGTATCCTTCATGGCCGCAGTATAGGCCAAAAGAGGGCATTTTCCAACCACGCCTGTGCGCTACCGGCCTCAACAGCCGGAAATACCGTTTCAGGCGACGGTCCTTTAGTCTTTGTTTAATCTCTCTTTGCCACTTTCGAGCAACGCGCAAAGGGCGGCAAATCCGCCGGACATGATGTCCGCCGTGCGCCGGAGACGGCGAGCTGCGCAATTCAAACCGTTTCCTTGTCTCTGGAAAGAGGTCCATTCCATGTCCAATGCCATCAAGCAGTCCGGCGCCTATCTCGAAATCGTCTCGTTCCATCTGGGCGAGCAGGAATTCTGCATCGACATCATGGCCATCCGCGAAATCCGTGGCTGGGCCCCGGTGACGCCGATGCCGCATACGCCGCCCTATGTGCTGGGCCTTATCAACCTGCGCGGCGCCGTCATTCCCGTGATCGACATGGCCTGCCGTCTCGGCATGAAGATGACGGAGCCCTCCGAGCGCTCGGCGATCATCGTCACCGATATCGCCGGCAAGCTGGTCGGCCTTCTGGTCGAGCAGGTATCCGACATGATGACCATCAAAAGCGAGGAACTCCAGCCGGCGCCGGAAATCATTCCCGAGGCACAGCGTGCCTTCTGCCGCGGCATCGTCGCCCTGGAAAAGTCGATGGTCTGCTTCCTCAACCTCGATACGGTCATCGCGGACGAACTCGCCCAGGCCGCCTGAGGCGACCCGGGCAACAAGCTGATTTTCCGCCCAGTGGCGCGTGTATAGTGCGCCGCCGGAAATATTAATTATCGTTCATGTTGGGATTTTCGCGAAACCCGGCAGGAACAATCGCGGCATGTTCCCATTCTCCCCCTGCATTTCAATCCAACAGTGGAGAATGAAAATGAACAAGACCGTAACCATCGCCCTTGCTTCGCTTCTCGCCGTCTCGCCGGTTGCCGGCATCGCGTATGCCCAGTCCGCCACGACGACCGAAACCATGACGACCGGCTCGATCTCTGCCGACAACGTGTCCGTCGTGACGCTGTCCTCGCTGGAAAGCGACAGCTCGTCCAAGGGTGAATACGATCGCCTGAACGCCAAGGCCCAGGACGCCGCTGCTGTCGCCAAGACGCAGGACGAACTGCGTGCCGACCCGGGCCTGACGGACGTCCTCGTGTCGAAGAACGTTCAGCTCGAGAACGTGATCGACGTAACGACCGCAGCCAATGGCGGCAAGATCGTTTACGTCAAGTAAGCGACTTCCACCGTCAAGAAAAAGCCCCGGTCACCGCAAGGTGCCGGGGTTTTTTTACGGCTTGCCCTTCGTCCAGGTGACGTTTTCGCCGTAGAGCGGCACGGTCGATATCGACATCTTCGCCGAACCGTCCGTCAGTTCACGCGAATGGGCGAGATAGATCAGCGTGTCGTTCTTCTTGTCATAGACGCGCGTGACGATCAGCGATTTCCAGATCAGCGACAGGCCGGACTTGAACACCTCCTCGCCGCCGCGCGACAGGTCGATGTCGCCGATCGTGACCGGGCCCGTCTGGCGGCAGGCGATGGCATTGTTGGACGGATCCTCGAACCAGTTTCCGTTCTTCAGGCGGTCGATGACGCTGCGGTCGAAATAGGTGACATGGCAGGTGACGCCGGAAATCTTCGGATCGCTCACCGCATCGATGTAGATATCGTTGCCGATCCAGTCGACGCCCACCTTGCCGACGGTTTCCGCCGCCGCGGGCAGGGCGGCAAGCGTCAGGAGGCTGGTGGCAAGGACGGTGCGCAGGCACGGCAGGACGGATGACAGGGGCATGGCGGTCTCCATTGTTTCGCTGACACGTAAGGATGGCCGCCGGCTGCGCGCAAGTGGCGCGGTCAGGATTTTGCAGCGGCGATGGTTTCGCGCACGGCGTTCTCGTCGGTGATCGTCAGCTGATATTCACGATCCTTCTCGGTGCCGCCCATGCCGACATGCGGATTTCGGAAGACCATGCCGCTTGGAACCGTTGTGAGGGCGGCGAAATGCAGCTCGGTGAGGCCCGTCGCATCCCGCACGGCGCGAATGTTTGCGGCGTCCAGCCCGCCGCAGCCCATGACGACGATGCGTCCGGCCGCCTGCTCTGCGGCTTGCTTCAGGATGGCAATGCCTTCTATGGCGGTGTCGCGCTGTCCCGACGTCAGAACGCGGTCGACGCCGCAGCGCACGAGCGCTTCCAGCGCTTCACCGGCATCGGCCGTCATGTCGAAGGCGCGGTGGCAGGTGACGGACATGGGGCGCGCGGCCTCCACCAGCGCCTTGGTGCGCGCCTCGTCGATCCGCCCATCCGGCGTCAAGCAACCGATGACGACGCCCGACACGCCTTCGATGCGGAGCGCCGTCACGTCCTCCAGCATGCTGGCGAACTCGGCCTCGGAATAGAGGAAATCGCCGCCGCGCGGGCGGATGATGACGTGGACCGGGATGTGCGCGGCCTTCATGGCGGCGCGGATGGTGGCAAGGCTCGGCGTCAGGCCGCCTTCCAGCAGGCTGGCGCAGAGTTCCACCCGGTCCGCGCCGGCGGCCTGGGCGGCAAGGAAGCCGTCTATGCCTTCGACGCACAGTTCGATGAGAGGCTTGGACATGACGGTTCTCCGGATTTGCTCAGGCTTCGTGCCAGACGGTTTTGAGAAGCCGCAGCCAGTTTTCGCGGCACAGTTTCGCAAGGTCGTCTTCGCCGTAGCCCGCCGACCGCAGGGCCGCGACGAGCGCCTGGTTTCCGGCGGCGTCGCCGATGGCGGCGGGAATGGTCGCGCCGTCGAAATCCGAACCGAGCGCCACGCAGTCGATGCCCATGCGCTCGACCATGTAGTCGATATGCCGCACCATGTCGGACAGCGGGGTGTCCGGGTTTTCGAGACCATCGGACCGCAGCATGGTGGTGGCGTAGTTGAGCCCGGCAATGCCCTTGCGTTCGCGGATCGCGTCGAGCTGGCGGTCCGTCAGATTGCGCGAGATCGGTGTGAGGGCGTGCGCGTTGGAATGGGTCGCGACCAGCGGCTGCGTGCTGACGCGCTCGACGTCCCAGAAGCCTCGTTCCGTGATGTGGGCAAGGTCGATCATGATGCCCATGCGGTCGCACGCCTTCACCAGTTCGATGCCTGCATGCGTCAGTCCGGGGGCGGTATCCGGCGAGGAAGGGAAGGCGAAGGGCACGCCATGGCCGAAGCGGTTGTGCCGGCTCCAGACGGGGCCGAGCGAGCGCAGGCCGGCGGCGTAGAGCGTTTCGAGCGTCGACAGGTCCTCGGCGATCGGCTCGCAGCCTTCGATATGGAGCACGGCGGCGAAGCGGCCGGCGGCCATGGCAGCGCGGATATCGGCGGTGGAGCGGCAGATGGAAAGCGCTTCGGCGCGCTCCAGCCGGAAGGCGATGGCCGCCATCGACAGCGCCGTGTTCAGCGCCTCCGGCTGGTTGAGCGGGCCGACCATGCGGATGTTGTAGTGGCCGTTCGCATCGAGCTCGCGCGGCGGGTAATCCTCGTTGGGCGGGATGAAGATGGCGCAGAAACCACCGGCAAGGCCGCCCTTGCGCGCACGCGGGCCATCGATATGGCCGAGCGTCGTTCCCCTCACGAATTCGGCAACCGGATCGGCGCCCGCCTTCGCGTTCTCCCACAGCCGCAGCAGTACGTCGTTATGGCCGTCGAAGATCAGTTGCATGCGCCGCTCCTATGCTTGTCGCGCCGGTAGAGCCGATTCCGCCAGCATCGGCAAGGATCAGGCGGCGAAGACCGGCGTGCCGCCGATCCAGGTCGAGACCACGTTTACGCCATCATCGATGACGGCGAAATCGGCGTCGTGACCATGGGTCAGCCGCCCCTTGCGTCCCGTCATGCCGATGGCTTCCGCGGGATAGAGCGAGGCCATGCGCAGCGCTTCCTCCAGATCGACGCCGACCGCATCGTGCATGAACCGGATGCAGGACGCCATGTCTATATCGGCCCCGGCCAGCGTGCCGTCGGCGAGCGTCAGGCGTCCGCCTTCGCGGAAGATCTCCCGGCCGTTGAGGAAGAAGCTCGTCATATCCGTGCCGAGCGGCGACATGGCATCGGTGACCAGGAAGATGCGGCCGGGGCCGCGCTTGGCTCGCAGCGCCGCGCCGATCGATACGGGATGCACATGGTATCCGTCCGCGATGAGACCGGCATTGATATGGCCGAGATCGAGCGCCGCGCCCACCATGCCCGGCTCGCGGTTGCCGAGCTGGCTCATGGCGTTGAAAAGGTGCGTCGTCATCTGTGCGCCGGCCGCGACGGCGGCGGCCGCAGTGGCGTAGCCGCAATCGGAATGGCCGAGGCTGACGGTGACGCCGGCTGCGTGCAGGGCGGCGATCTGCTCGTTGGTGGCGTTCTCGGGCGCAAGCGTCATCAGCAGGGCATCGAGACCCGTGCGGGCCGCGATGGTGCGCGCAAGGTCTTCCTGTTCCATGGGCCGGATGAAGGCCGGGTCGTGTGCGCCCTTGCGCGCGATGGAGAGATGCGGGCCCTCCAGGTGAAGGCCGAGAAAGCCGGGAACGGCTGCGGCCCGCGCCGCAAGGCCGGCGTCGATCGCGGCCGTCGTGACGGCAACGCTGTCGGTGATCAGCGTCGGCAGGAGGGCCGTGGTACCGAAACGGGCGTGCGCCGCGCAGATGGTGCGGATGCCCTCGACATCGGGACGCTCGTTGAGCAGCACGCCGCCGCCGCCATTGACCTGCAGGTCGACGAAGCCGGGAACGAGCGACAGCCCGTCCATCGGCACGATACGGGCTTCGGCCGGCACATCGCGGTACGACGCGATGGCGGCGATCCTGCCGTCCGAGATCAAAAGCGCGCTGTGCTCATGCCAGAGATCGCCATCGAAAATGCGGGCGCCGGTAATGGCGGTGAGCGCTGTCATCGGGTTTCCGTCACTTTCTTGAGGTTGACCGGCTTGTCGGGATCGAGGCCCTTGCCACGCGACCAGGCCTCCACGAAGCCGTAGAAGGGCACGATCAGCGCCAGCGCATCGGTGATCGGATGGCCGGTGGCGACAAAGGGCAGCGTGCGCGCCGCCTTCGCGGTGTCCGAGGTCACGCAGGCATAAGCGCCCCGCTCGGCGAGGCCATCGGCCATGCCGGTGACGGAGGCTTCCGCAGCGTCGCGCGCGGCGAGCGCGATGACGGGAAAAGAAGGGCCGACAAGCGCGACCGGACCGTGCACCACCTCCGCCGAGGAATAGGCCTCGGCATGCATGCCCGACGTTTCCTTGAACTTCAGCGCGGCCTCGCTGGCTATCGCCAGGCCGGGGCCGCGGCCGAGAACGTAGAGCGACTGGGCGTCCTTGAGGTCGCCGGCGAGATCAGACCAGTCCAGCGCCACGGCCCTGGCGAAATGCTCCGGCAGGTCCTGCACGGCCCGGCCGAGCGCGGTGTCGCCTGTCCATTCTGCCAGCACGGCGAGGCCCGCGACGATGGAGTTCACATAGGACTTCGTCGCGGCGACGGAGAGTTCGGGACCGGCCGACAGATCGAGCGAGTGCGTGCAGGCTTCAGCGAGCGGCGAGGGCAGGGTGTTGGTGAGCGCGATGGAGACAGCACCGCCCTTCGTGGCGCCGTCGGCCATGGCGACGATATCGGGGCTCTTGCCGGACTGGGAAATGGCGATGGCCGCGCCGCCGGCCAGTTTCAGGCGTGCACCGTAAATCGAGGCGAGCGAGGGGCCGAGCGAGGCGACGGGGCGGCCGGCCGTCAGCTCGATGGCATATTTGAGGAAGAGGGCGGCGTGGTCGGACGAGCCGCGCGCGACGGTCACGAAAAACTGCGGGTCGCGTTCGCGCAAAGCCAGGCCGGCCGCTTTGATCGCGCCGGCCGATTGTGTCAGCACGCGAGCCGCGGCCTCGGGGATTTCGTTGATTTCTTTGCGCATATTGGTCTGCATGGACGTCTCTTTCAGGTAGGGCTCACGTATCGGACAGCGTGAGCTCGGCGACGAAGTCATAGGCGTCGCCGCGATAGATGGAGCGGGTGAACTCGACCACCCGGCCCGTGCGAAGATAGGAAACACGCTCGATGGAGAGCCCCGCCGAACCGGGCGGCACGCCGAGGATGGACGCGTCGGGGTCCTTCATGTTGTAGGCGGAGATGCGCTGGACGGCGCGCACCGGCCGGCAGCCGCGCTTTTCCAGCGCCGCGTAAAGCGAATCCTGCACCTGCAACGGTTCCGGCAGAAATTCTGCCGAAATGCAGGCGCGTTCGATGGCGAGCGGCATGCCATCGGCGATGCGCAGGCGGCCCAGTCGCGCGACGAGGGCGTCGGCCGGCAGGCCGAGCATCATCATCTCGTCTGGCGAGGGGTGGAACAGGCCGCGGTCGAGCCATTCGGCACGCGTCGTGAGGCCGCGGCGCGCCATGTCCTCGGTGAAGGAGGTGAGGCGCGAGAGGGACTGCTGCACCTTTGAGACCGGCTTGGCGACGAAGGTGCCGGAGCCGTGGCGGCGCACCAGAAGCCCGTCCTTGACGAGATCGTCCACCGCCTTGCGCACGGTCACGCGGCTGACATTGGCATGGTCGGCCAGATCGCGCTCGGCGGGCAGGGCGTCGCCGTAGTTCAGCCGGCCGGAGGTGATCGCCTCTTCCAGCGTCTGACGCAGCTTCACATAGAGCGGGCCGGGCACGCCCGATTGCAGGCTGTTGGGCGGCAGGATGGCGGACAGCGGCGTCGTCATGCGGCCGCTCCCGTACGCTCCCGGTAGCCCTTGGCGGCGAGCGCCACCGCGCCCGTCAGGGCATCGGCCTCGGCCTCCATCAGGATCGCGCGGTGCCCGTGCGAGAGCCATTCGGGATAAAGCGGCGCAAGCCCGCCTAGCAGGCACAGGCGCGGCGCGCCGGCGAGCTTCATGATGGCGTCGAGGGCCTCGTTGACGGACGCGGCGGCCGCCTCGACGATCGCCAGTGCCTGGCGGTCGCCCTGGCGGGCATGGTCGAAAATCAGCGGCGCGAAACGGCCGAAGTCGCCGGGCTTGGACAGGCGGGCGAACTCGACGATGCCGCGCGGATCGCCCTTGAATTCGTCCAGAACGGCGTCGGTCACGGTCGAGCGCGGATGCACGCCGTCATGGGCGAGCAGCGCTTCCTGCAGGAGGGCATGGCCGAGCCGCGCGCCGCCGCCGAGATCGCCGACCGTAAAGCCCCAGCCGCCGATATAGCGCACCGTGCCGTCCTTGCGGCCCATAAAGATGGAGCCGGTGCCGAGGATCGCCACCGCGCCGTCCTCGTCGCCGATCGCGCCTTGCAGGGCGACCAGGCCGTCCGAGTCGATGTCGGTATGCCGGAAGGGCAGGCGGTCGTGCACGTAGCGGGTGAGGTCGCCGACATTGGTGCCGGCAAGGCCGAGAAAGGCGGAGGCGCTGTTGATGCCGGCCTCGTCGAGTCCTGCATTGCGGTAAGCAGCCTTTGCCGCCTCGGTGATGGAGATGATCGCGTTGTTGGGATCGGTGAGGATGTTGGCCGCGCCGCTCTTGCCGCGCCCCAGAACCATGCCATCAGGTGTGGCGACGGCTGCGCGGCAACTGGTGCCTCCGCCATCGATGCCGAGAATGTAATGGGTCATGGCCACCTCCGGAGATGACGATACCAAAAAAATACCAATAACCAAGGGGTATGGCGGTATCGAAGCGCGACTTTCTCCTAATTGACTGTTTTTGATAGATAAAAATGAACGCGGTCAAAAAATTGGTCTCAAAAGTTAATTCTCTATGGACAAGTGGTATTTTTTTGGCATTAATTTGGCCAAGGGAGAACAAGTATGGCCGAGCGCAGAACGGAAGGCAGGCATGAGCACGCAAAGGGGCTGGACGCGCGCCAGCCGCTGGATGTTCTTGGCGTGCTTGCCGATGCGCAGAAGGCGGCCGCCGCAGCTGTGGATTCCGCGCTTGCCGATATCGCCGCCGCGTCACGCCTTGCCGCAGATGCCCTGCTTGCCGGCGGGCGTCTCGTCTATGCGGGCGCGGGCAGTTCCGGCCTGATGGCCATGGCCGATGCGCTGGAGCTTCCCGGCACCTACGGTATTTCGCGCGAACACATCGTCATCCTGCTTGCCGGCGGTGCCGCGAGCCTGGTGGACCTGGCCGGCGGCTTCGAGGACGACCGGGCCCTTGCCGTTTCCGATGCGAAGGAAGCGGGGCTTCGGGCCGGTGACTGCGTGATCGCCGTTTCCGCAAGCGGCAGCACGCCCTATGCGCTTTCCCTGATCGCCTATGCGAAGGAGAAGGGCGCCAAAGTCATCGCGATCGCCAACAATCCGGGCGCCGCGCTGTTCGACGAGGCGGATGTGTCGATCCTGCTGCCGACGCCGCCGGAGGTGATTTCCGGTTCGACGCGCATGGGTGCGGGCACCGCGCAGAAGATCGCCTTCAACCTCTTCTCGACGCTTCTCGGCATTCATCTCGGCCACGTTCACGATGGCCATATGGTCAATCTCAAGGCCGACAATATCAAGTTGCGCGGCCGCGCCTGCCGCATTGTTTCCGACATTTCGGGTGTCGCTCTCGACGAGGCCGAGCGCCTGCTCACCTTGTCCGACGGGTCGGTCAAGGCGGCGGTGCTGCTGGCCAGGGGCGTGGAGGACAAGGCTGCCGCGCAGGTGGCGCTCGACCGTTCGGGGCAAAGCCTCCGCCGGGCCCTCGAGACCGTGGAACAACACAATCTCAAAGCGCGCTACGGCGCATAAAAGGGGAGAATGACATGACACGCAACGCAATCAAGGGCCTGCTTCTGGCCTCCAGCATGCTCGGCACGGCCGGGCTTGCGCAGGCGCAGGACGTGACGCTGACGGTGGAAAGCTGGCGTAACGACGACCTGTCGATCTGGCAGGAGAAGATCATCCCGGCCTTCGAAGCGAAGAATCCGGGCATCAAGGTCGTGTTCTCGCCGTCGGCCCCGACGGAGTACAATGCGGCGCTCAACGCCAAGCTCGACGCCGGCTCGGCGGGCGATCTCATCACCTGCCGTCCGTTCGACGCCTCGCTCGAACTCTTCAACAAGAAGCACCTCGTCGGCCTGAACGATCTGCCGGGCATGGAGAACTTCTCCGACGTCGCCAAGTCCGCCTGGACGACGGACGACGGCGCGACGACGTTCTGCGTGCCGATGGCATCGGTCATCCACGGCTTCATCTACAATGCGGATGCCTTCGCGGAAGTCGGCGTGGAAGTGCCGAAGACCGAAGCCGAGTTCTTCGCGGTCCTCGACAAGATCAAGGAAAACGGCAACTACACGCCGATGGCCATGGGCACGAAGGACCTCTGGGAAGCCGCAACCATGGGCTACCAGAACATCGGCCCGACCTACTGGAAGGGCGAGGAAGGCCGCAAGGCGTTGATCGCCGGCACTGAGAAGCTGACCGACGCGCCTTGGGTCGAGCCGTTCCGCGTTCTTGCCAAGTGGAAGGACTATCTCGGCGACGGCTTCGAGGCGCAGACCTATCCCGACAGCCAGAACCTGTTCACGCTCGGCCGCGCCGCGATCTATCCGGCCGGCTCGTGGGAAATCGGCCTGTTCAACACGCAGGCCCAGTTCAAGATGGGCGCGTTCCCGCCGCCGGTGAAGAACGAAGGCGATACCTGCTACATCTCGGATCACAACGACATCGGCATCGGCCTTAACGCCAAGAGCCCGAATGCGGAAGCTGCGAAGAAATTCCTGACCTTCGTCGCCTCACCTGAATTCGCCGACATCTACGCTAACTCGCTGCCGGGCTTCTTCAGCCTGAATTCGACGGCGGTGAAGATGAACGATCCGCTGGCGCAGGAATTCGTTTCCTGGCGCGAGAAGTGCAAGCCGACGATCCGCTCGACCTACCAGATTCTGTCGCGCGGCACGCCGAACCTGGAAAACGAGACCTGGACGGAATCCGCCAACGTGATCAACGGCACGGACACGCCGGAAGTCGCTGCGGAAAAGCTCCAGAAGGGCCTCGACAGCTGGTACAAGCCCGCAAAGTAAGACGGCCTGCCGAAGGGCAGGGATCTTTCCCCGCCCTCAGCCTCTTTCCGCAGGCGGGGAGAGGGGCCAAGTCTTGAAGCTGGTCTTCCTCTCCTCGTTTGCGAGGGGAGGAGGCCCGCAGGCGGGAGCCGGGACATCGCGCCCGCCCAGCGGCAAGCGGACGTAACGTGTCCGCGCAAAATCGGGGCGGCAGCCTCAAGCCAAATGTGTATGCTGAACTTGGCCCTGTGCGGCACAGCCGTCCGTGCATGGCGTCCGTTCCTGCGGGCATTCAACGAAGAACAACCGGATGGGGCAGGCTTTCATGAGCGACGCAACTTCTTCCCGCGACACGATGGCGCCGATCCGGCGTCCGAGGCGCTGGCATATCGCCGTCTTCCTGCTGCCGGCCTTCCTGGTCTATTCCGCGGTGATGATCCTGCCCCTGATCGAGACGCTGCGCCTTTCGCTGTTCAACATCGTGGACGGCGAGCCGGCCTTTGTCGGGCTTGCCAACTTCAAGGTCCTGTTCGGCGATGCGCGCTGGGCGGCGGATTTCTGGAACGCGCTGAAGAACAACTTCATCTTCTTTATGATCCACATGCTGGTGCAGAACCCGATCGGTGTCGCGCTCGCCGCCATGCTGTCGATCCCCAAGCTGCGTTTCGCCGCCTTCTACCGCACGGCCATCTTCCTGCCGACGCTGCTTTCCTTCGTGATCGTCGGTTTCATCTGGAAGCTGATCCTGTCGCCGATATGGGGCGTGTCACCCTATCTGATGGACCTCGTCGGCCTGAAGTCGTTCTTCTCGCCCTGGCTCGGCAAGCCCGATACGGCGCTGATCGCCGTCTCGCTCATCTCCGTCTGGCAGTATGTCGGCATACCGATGATGCTGATCTACGCGGCGCTCCTCAACATTCCCGAAGAGGTTATCGAGGCTGCGGAATGCGATGGCGTGACGGGCTGGAGCCAGTTCTGGAAGATCAAGCTGCCGCTGATCCTGCCGGCCATCGGCATCATCTCGATCCTGACCTTCGTCGGCAATTTCAACGCCTTCGACCTGGTCTACACCGTGCAGGGAGCGCTCGCCGGTCCCGACAAGTCGACCGACATCCTCGGCACGCTGCTCTACCGCACCTTCTTCGGGTTCCAGCTCCAGCTCGGCGACCGCTCGATGGGCGCGACGATCGCGACGGTCATGTTCCTGATCATCCTCGCCGGCGTCTCGCTTTACCTCTTCGTCATCCAGCGGCGCATGCGCCGCTACCAGTTCTGATCCGGGAGGGCCTGACATGTCCAAGGCACGCGCTTCGCTCAGCCGCACGACCCTCGTTCATCTCGCGCTGATCGGCTATATGCTCATCGCGGTCTTTCCGGTGTTCCTGACGCTCATCAACTCGATGAAGAGCCGCAACGCGATCTTCCGCAATCCGATGCAGCTTCCCACGACCGAGACCTTCGATCTCGTGGGGTACACGACCGTTCTGGGGCAGGGGGATTTCGCGTCCTATTTCCAGAACAGCTTCATCGTGACGGTGGCCGCCATCGCGCTGGTTCTGCTGTTTGGCGCCATGGCCGCCTTCGCGCTTTCCGAATACCGCTTTCGCGGCAACACGCTGATGGGGCTTTATCTCGCGCTCGGCATCATGATCCCGATCCGGCTGGGCACGGTGGCCATCCTCCAGGGCATGGTCGCGACCGGGCTCGTCAACACGCTGACGGCGCTGATCCTCGTCTATACCGCGCAGGGCATACCGCTTGCCGTCTTCATCCTGTCCGAGTTCATGCGCACGGTCTCGGACGATCTCAAGAACGCCGGACGCATCGACGGTCTCTCGGAATATGCGATCTTCTTCCGCCTCGTGCTGCCGCTGGTGCGGCCGGCCATGGCGACGGTCGCCGTCTTCACGATGATCCCGATCTGGAACGACCTGTGGTTCCCGCTGATTCTCGCGCCGAGCGAGGCGACCAAGACGGTCACGCTCGGCTCGCAGCTCTTCATCGGCCAGTTCGTCACCAACTGGAACGCGGTTCTGGCGGCGCTGTCGCTCGCGATCCTTCCGGTCCTCGTCCTCTACCTTGTCTTCTCGCGGCAATTGATCCGCGGCATCACGTCGGGAGCTGTAAAGTGAGTTCTGCCATGACCCTCATCCGTGTCCTTTCCGCCGGCCTCGGCAACATGGGCAGGAGCCATGCGCTCGCCTATCACGAAAATCCCGGTTTCGAACTCGTAGGCCTGGTCAACCGCTCGAAGGTGCCGGTCCCGGCGGGGCTGGAAGGCTACGAGATCCATCCGTCGTTCCTCGATGCCCTCCATGAATTCAAGCCGGAGCTTTGCTCGATCAGCACCTATTCCGACAGCCATGCCGACTACGCGGTGGCCGCGATGGAAGCAGGCGCCCATGTCTTCGTGGAAAAGCCGCTGGCGACCACGGTCGCCGATGCCGAACGCGTCGTGGCCTGCGCCAAGGCCAACGGTCGAAAGCTCGTCGTCGGCTATATTCTCCGCCACCATCCGTCCTGGGTGCGGCTGATCGACGAGGCGCGCAAGCTCGGCGGCCCCTATGTCTTCCGCATGAACCTGAACCAGCAGTCGAGCGGCGCGACCTGGGCGACCCACAAGGCGCTGATGAACACGACGCCGCCGATCGTCGACTGCGGCGTGCACTATGTCGACGTGATGTGCCAGATCACGGATGCCAAGCCCGTCGAGGTGCGCGGCATGGGGCTGCGCCTGTCGAACGAGATTGCCGCCGACATGTACAATTACGGCCATCTGCAGGTGCTGTTCGATGACGGCTCGCTCGGCTGGTACGAGGCGGGCTGGGGCCCGATGATCTCGGAGACGGCGTTCTTCGTGAAGGACGTCATGTCGCCAAACGGCTCGGTCTCCATCGTCATGGACCCGAACGCCAAGTCCGACGATATCGACACGCACACCAAGACCGCCGTGATCCGTGTGCACAATGCGGCGACCGGGCCGGACGGCAAGTTCCTGTCGCCGGACGAGGACATGACGATGGCGGGCGAACCCGGCCATCAGGAACTCTGCGACCGCGAACAGGCCTATGTGCTGAAGGCTATCCGCGAGGACATCGATCTCACGCGGCACATGGACGATGCCGTGCAATCGCTGAAAATCTGCCTTGCGGCGGATGAAAGTGTCAGAACCGGCCAGCCGGTCAAGCTCTAGAGGATATCGCGTGGGCTCTCTTCAACTCAAATCCGTCCGCAAGTCCTTCGGCCCGGTCGACGTGCTCAAGGGCATCGATCTCGATGTGAAGGATGGCGAGTTCGTCATCTTTGTCGGCCCGTCGGGCTGCGGCAAGTCCACGCTGCTGCGCATCATTGCCGGTCTCGAGGATGCGACGTCGGGCTCCATCACCATCGATGACCAGGAGGTGGTGGCGGTGCCGCCGGCCAAGCGCGGCATCGCCATGGTGTTCCAGTCCTACGCGCTCTATCCGCATCTGAACGTCAAGGACAATATGGGGCTCGGCCTCAAGCAGGCCGGCACGCCGAAGGACGAGATCGACAGGCGCGTCGCCAAGGCCTCGGCGATGCTGTCGCTTGAAAAGTATCTCACCCGCCGTCCCGCCGAACTGTCGGGCGGGCAGCGTCAGCGCGTGGCCATCGGCCGTGCCATCGTGCGGGAACCGAAACTGTTCCTGTTCGACGAGCCGCTCTCCAACCTCGATGCGGCGCTGCGCGTCAACACGCGCCTGGAGATCGCAAGGCTTCATCGCGAGCTGAAAGCGACGATGATCTACGTCACGCACGATCAGGTGGAGGCGATGACGCTCGCCGACAAGATCGTGGTGCTTGATGCCGGCGTCATCCAGCAGGTCGGCTCGCCGATGGAACTTTATAACCGCCCGGCCAACCTGTTCGTCGCAGGCTTCATCGGCTCGCCGGGCATGAACTTCATCGACGCCGGCCGGCTGGGCGTGAGCGATGCGAAGACGATCGGGGTGCGGCCCGAGCACGTCGCTTTGTCGCGCGATGCCGGGACGTGGCAGGGCAAGGTCGTGCATGTCGAGCATCTCGGTGCGGACACGATCGTCTATCTCGAATCCGAGGCCATCGGCACCTTGACGGTTCGCCTGTTCGGCGAGCATCATTACGCCGTCGGCGATGTGGTTTTCGCAACGCCCTCGGCAGATCAGACGCATCGTTTCGATGCTGCGGGACAGGCGATACGCTGAGGCCCCTCATCACAAATCCGTGATCACAACGGATCGCGGTGCCTCCGGCATGCGTGCCGGATTGTCAAAAGGCAGGAATTAACATACAGCCGTGTTTGTATGTTGCGATGCGGTGGCCCTCTCGGCCACCGCATCTGTTCGTTTTCAGCACCCAGCCGCCCAGACGGCGCCTTCTATGGAAGAACCGATGCGTTTCACGAGACCGATTTCGATTGCGACCCTTGGCGCCGTTTTGATTCTCGCAGGATGTCAGGAAGAGCAGGCGCCGCAGGCCGGCGCCGCCTTTCCGCCGCCGGCGGTCTCCGTCATCACCGTGAAGGCGGAGGATGTGCCGATCACCAACGAGCTGCCCGGCCGCATCGCCGCGACCCGCACGGCGGAAGTCCGCCCGCGCGCGTCCGGCATCATCATCGAGCGTGTTTTCGAACAGGGCTCGCAGGTTAGGGAAGGCGATGTGCTCTACCGGATCGATCCGGCGCAGTTCAAGTTGCAGGTCGATAGCGCCGAAGCCACGCTGCGGCGCGCCCAGGCTGTCCAGGCCCAGGCGAAGAACGACACGGCACGGCAGGAGCAGCTGAGGAAGTCGAACGTCGCTTCCGCGCAGAACTACGATGACGCCGTCGCCCGGCTGGCCCAGGCCGATGCGGACGTCGCGAGCGCGCAGGCCGGCCTCGCCACCGCCAAGCTGAACCTCGAATACACCGAGGTGAAGGCGCCGATCAGCGGCCGCATCGGTCGCGCCTTGATTACGGAAGGGGCGCTGGTTTCGGCCAACGGCACGGAAAACCTTGCGACCATCCAGCAGCTCGATCCGGTCTATGCCGACTTCACCCAATCCGCGACCGACCTTATTCGCCTGCGCAAGGCGCTGGAGGATGGCGACCTGATGGCCGACAACAATTCGGCCGCCGTCAAGCTCGTTCTCGATGACGGTTCGCCGTATCCGCACCCCGGCAAGCTGCTGTTCTCGGAAGCCGCCGTCGACGAGACGACCGGCCAGGTGACGCTGCGTGGCGAATTCCCCAATCCGGACGGCGACCTTTTGCCGGGCATGTATGTGCGCGTCCAGATCGAGCAGGGCGTCGAAAAGGGCGCTGTTCTCGTGCCGCAGCAGGCCGTTCAGCGTGACGGTTCCGGTAGTGCGCTCGTCTACGTCGTGAGCGCCGACAACAAGACGGGTGTCCGCCCGGTCCGCGTCGGCCGTGCCGCCGGAACGCGCTGGGTCATCACCGATGGCCTGAAGGACGGCGAAACCATCATCGTGGAGGGCTTCCAGAAGGTTCAGCCCGGCGGCGAGGTCGTTCCGTCCCCGTGGGATCCGAACGCCGTGGCCAAGGACGCCGAGAAGGCGGATGCCGAAGGTGCCGTGACCGAAAACGGCGATGCCAAGCCGGCCGACGCACAGACGGGTGAAGCCGGCAAGGCGGAAGGCGCAGGCGCCGACACGACCGAACAGGCGAAGTAAGGACCGCAACGATGCCCAGTTTTTTCATCGACAGGCCGATTTTCGCTTGGGTGGTCGCGATCTTCATCATGATCGCCGGCGCCATCTCCATCCCGTTGCTGCCGATCTCGCAGTATCCGGATGTCGCTCCGCCGCAGATTTCGGTTTCCACCTCCTATGCCGGCGCGTCGTCCCAAGACACCTACCAGAGCGTCACCAAGCTCATCGAGGATGAGCTGAACGGCGTGGACGGCATGCTCTATTTCGAATCGACCTCGAGCGCTTCGGGTGCGGCCGAAATCAACATCACCTTCGCGCCGGGCACCGATCCGTCGCAGGCCTCGGTCGACGTGCAGAACCGCGTCAGCCGCGTCGAGCCGCGTCTTCCCGATTCAGTCCGCCGCCAGGGCGTGCAGGTCGAGGAAGCCGGTTCGGGCTTCCTGCTGATCGTGTCGCTGACCTCCACCGACGGCTCCATGGATGCGATCGGCCTCGGCGACTACCTCAACCGCAACATCCTCTCGGAAGTGCAGCGCGTGCCCGGCGTCGGCCGTGCGCAGCTGTTTTCCACGCAGCGTTCCATGCGTATCTGGCTCGATCCCGCCAAGATGCTCGGCCTCAACCTGACGGCAGCCGACATCACGGCCGCTGTCCAGGCGCAGAACGCGCAGATCGCAGCGGGTTCGATCGGCGCGCAGCCCAATCCGATCACGCAGCAGATCGCCGCTCCCGTCAACATCCGCGGCCAGCTGACCACGCCGGAAGAGTTCGGCGCCATCGTGCTGCGCGCCAACGCGGACGGTTCGGCCGTGCGCCTGCGCGACGTTGCGCGCGTGGAAGTGGGCGGCGAGACCTACTCGTTCTCCACCCGCCTCAACGGCCAGCCTTCCGCCGCCATCGGCGTACAGCTTTCGCCGAGCGGCAACGCCATGTCGACATCGGCAGCGATCAAGGCGCGCATGGACGAACTGTCGAAGTTCTTCCCGCCGGGCCTCGAATACTCGATCCCCTATGACACCTCGCCTTTCGTGAAGGTGTCGATCGAGAAGGTGCTGCACACGCTGCTGGAGGCCGTCGGCCTCGTGTTCCTCGTGATGTTCCTGTTCCTGCAGAACATCCGCTACACGATCATTCCCACGCTCGTCGTTCCCGTTGCGCTGCTCGGCACCTGCGCCGTCATGCTCGCCATGGGCTTCTCGATCAACGTGCTGACCATGTTCGCCATGGTGCTCGCGATCGGCATCCTCGTTGACGACGCCATCATCGTCGTCGAAAACGTCGAGCGCATCATGTCGGAAGAGGGGCTGCCGCCGAAGGAGGCGACCCGCAAGGCGATGAAGCAGATCACCGGCGCCGTCATCGGCATCACGCTGGTGCTCGCCTCGGTGTTCATTCCGATGGGCTTCTTTCCCGGCGCGGTGGGCGTCATCTACCAGCAGTTCTCGCTGACCATGGTCGTGTCGATCCTGTTCTCGGCCTTCCTGGCGCTCTCGCTGACGCCTGCGCTTGCCGGCAGCTTCCTGAAGCAGGTGCCGAAGGGCCATCATCATGCCAAGGGCGGCTTCTTCGGCTGGTTCAACCGCGGCTTCGACCGCACGTCGAAGGGCTATAGCGGCAGCGTCAGCTGGCTGGTTCGTCGCGCCGGCCGGTTCATGATCATCTATCTCGCGATCCTCGCGGGCCTCGGCTACATGTTCATGAAACTGCCGTCCTCGTTCCTGCCGGATGAGGACCAGGGCTTCGTCATCGTCATGATGCAGCTTCCCTCGGAAGCAACCGGCCACCGCACGGATGAAGTGCTCAGCCAGACCGAGAAGATCTTCGGGCAGGAGGCTGCGGTCGACAAGATCGTCGGCATTAACGGCTTCTCGTTCTTCGGGGCGGGCCAGAATGCCGGCCTTGCCTTCGTGACGCTGAAGGACTGGAGCGAACGCGGACCTGAAGATGCCGCGCAGGCAATCGCCGGGCGCGCCAGCATGGCGATGAGCCAGATCAAGGATGCGATCAGCTTCGCGCTGTCGCCGCCGCCGATTCAGGGCCTGGGCACGACGGGCGGTTTTTCCTTCCGCTTGCAGGACCGTGGCGGTCTTGGTCAGGAAGCCCTCGCGGCCGCCGGCCAGCAGCTGCTCGGCCTCGCCGCGCAGAGCAATGTCGTTGCCGGCGTTCGCGTCGAAGGCATGCCCGACGCCGCGCAGGTCAATGTCATGATCGATCGCGAGAAGGCCAACACCTTCGGTGTGACCTTCGCCGATATCAACACGACGATCTCGACCAACCTCGGCTCCACCTATGTGAACGACTTCCCGAATGCCGGCCGCATGCAGCGCGTGACGGTGCAGGCGGACCAGAACGAGCGAATGCAGGTCGCCGACCTCCTGAACCTCAACGTCCGCAACGCGAGCGGCGGCATGGTGCCGATCTCGGCCTTCGCGACCGCCGAGTGGGTGAGGGCGCCCACGCAGACGGTCGGTTATAACGGCTATCCGTCGATCCGCTTCAGCGGCGACACCAAGCCGGGCTTCTCCTCGGGCGATGCCATCGCGGAAATGCAGCGGCTTGCCGCCCAGCTTCCGCCGGGCTTCGGCTATGAGTGGACCGGACAGTCGTTGCAGGAAATCCAGTCCGGCTCGCAGGCGCCGATCCTCGTCGGCCTCTCGATCCTCCTGGTCTTCCTGTGCCTTGCGGCACTCTATGAAAGCTGGTCTATCCCGTTCGCGGTCATTCTCGTCGTGCCGCTCGGCGTCATCGGCGCGGTCATAGCGGTCACGCTGCGCGACATGTCGAACGACGTGTACTTCAAGGTCGGCCTGATCGCGATCATCGGCCTCTCGGCGAAGAACGCGATCCTGATCATCGAGTTCGCCAAGGAGCTCATGGAGGACGGCCGGTCGCTGATCGATGCGACCATCGAGGCCTGCCATCTGCGCTTCCGGCCGATCCTGATGACCTCTCTCGCCTTCACACTCGGCGTTCTGCCGCTCGCGATCGCCACAGGTGCGAGCGCGGGCAGCCAGCGCGCCATCGGTACCGGCGTGATGGGCGGCATGATCACCGCGACGGTGCTTGCCATCTTCTTCGTGCCGATCTTCTTCGTCTTCGTGATGAAGCTGTTCGGATACGGAAGAAAGAAGGAGGAGCCGGCTCCGGCGGCAACCAACCCGGCCGAGTAAGCCGCATGCGCCGGACCAAGGCCAGGGCCAAGGAAACCCGCGAGCAGATTTTGCTCGCGGCCGAGAAGGTCTTCTACGAAAAGGGTGTTGCGCACGCCTCCATGGAGGATGTGGCGCGCGCCGCGGGGGTGACCCGCGGCGCCATCTACTGGCACTTCGCCAACCGGGCGGATCTGGTGCTGGAACTCTACAATTCCCTGCCGATGCCGCAGGAAGAGCTGATCGCACGCGAACTGGAAGCTGAGAATGCCGATGTATTCGGCGTGCTGGAACGCGTGGGCCGGGAGTGGCTCAAGCTGCTGGCTGCCGACGAACACCGCCAGCGCATTCTGTCTATTCTCCTGCGCTGCGACCACAGCGGTGAATTCGCCGCGATAGCCGAGCGCCAGAACGATATCGACGATGAGCATATGCAGGTGCTGGAGGCCGCATTCGCGAAAGCCGAAGGTCAGGGCAAGCTCGGCAGCACGTGGACGCCCCGCTCGGCGGCGTCGATGCTGCGCTGGGTGATCAAGGGCCTCTGTTCGGAATGGCTGCTGTTCGGCCGCCGCTTCGATCTTGCCGGGGAGGGCAACGAGGCGTTGCGCCGGCTTTTTGCCAGCTACGCCCAGCCTGCGCCGTCAGGCTGAGCGGCGTCGAGGCCGCTCCTTTTTCATCGGAAGCCGCCTGTCTGCTCTGTCAAAAGGTTCTTGACAGCGGCAAGCATTTTCCCGCTCTGCTGCATCACGCCATGGTCACCATCTGGGCGTCCATGATCAGTATGCTTGATGATCCGGGAGGCAAGGTGACGGTGAAGATGCGGGCAGGCGGGGGCGAACAGGGCTTGATCGACGGCGAGAAGCGCGGCCGCAAGGCTTCCAGGGAGACGCGGCGCCAGCAGCTCATCGAGGCGACGATCGATTCGCTGGCCAAGCGTGGTTATTCCGACACGACGCTGGCGGATGTCGCCGTTGGCGCCGGACTTTCCCGGGGCATCGTCAACTTCCATTTCGAGAGCAAGGAAAACCTGCTTATCGCGACGCTGCAGTTCCTGTCGGAGGAGTATAGCGACAACTGGCAGGCGGCTCTTGAGAAGGGGGGACCCAGCGTCGCCGGTCGGCTATGGGCACTCGTTCATGCGGATTTCAGCAGAAAGATTTGCACGAAACGCAAGATTGCCGCGTGGGGTGCCTTCTGGGGTGAGGCCAAGTCGCGTCCGACCTATCAGGCTCTCTGCGGCGCACGGGACGTCAAATATCGCGAGACGGTCATCGCGCTATGTACCGAACTGAAGGCGGAGGGCGGTTACGATTACCAGCCGGAGCCGATCGCGCTGTCGCTCTGCGCCATGCTGGAAGGCCTGTGGCTGCGCCTCTTGATGGGTGACGGCACGACACGCGAAAAGGCGCTGGAAGCGGCGACCGCATTCGTTGCGGCGGTCTTCCCGCGACACCTCACACCGCGGGGACCGCGGCCGGATCATGCGCCCGCCGGTCAGCGGGACAGGCCTTAACCGCTTGGTAACCCTTCGGCATCGCCGGCATGACGGCGGATTGACCTTTCGCAAGCCGCGGGCGTAGGTGATGCAACCGCCATGATGGCGGCCAGCAGTTCGTCGTCCTGGACGCGGGCTGCGCCCTGTCACCGACACGCTGTTTTCTATGCAAATCCGCCGCGTCCTTCCAGCTCCTGCGCAACAGCGTTCATGACCGGGCTGGCGCTCCGATTTACCACCTGCTAGCTCTTGCTCGACCAGATCGCCGGAGCAGACCTTGCAGGACATCACAGACCTTTCCGCCCTCGCTCTTTCCACCGCCATCGCCGAACGACGGCTCGATTGCCGAAGCGTCATGACGGCCTACCTGTCGCGGATCGAGGCCATCAATTCCCGCATCAACGCCATCGTGAGCCTGCGGCCGGCGGAAACGCTGCTGGCCGAGGCCGAGGCGGCCGACCGGGCCCTTGCCGCCGGCGATTATCGCGGCTGGCTGCACGGCATTCCCTTCGCCGTGAAGGACCTCGCGGAGGCGAAGGGCATTGTCTGCTCGTTCGGCTCGGCCAATTACGCGGATTTCGTGCCCGATTACGACGATATCCAGGTCGAGCGCATCCGCGGCGCCGGCGCCATCATCATCGGCAAGACGAACGCGCCCGAAATGGGCCTGGGCTCGCACAGCTACAATCCGGTATTCGGCGTGACCCGCAATCCCTACGACACGACGAAGAGTGCGGGCGGATCGTCCGGCGGCGCCGGGGCGGCACTGGCCGCGCATCTTCTGCCGGTCGCCGACGGCAGCGACATGATGGGTTCGCTGCGCAATCCTGCCGGCTTCAACAATGTGGTCGGTTTTCGCCCGTCCTTCGGCCGCGTGCCGTCGCTGGGCACGGAACTCTTTCTCGGCCAGCTCGCGGTGAATGGGCCGATGGGACGCACCGTCGCCGATGTCGCGGCGCTTCTGGCCACGCAGGCCGGATACGATGCGCGCGATCCGCTATCGCTTGCCGATGAGGACCTTTCCCCCGATAGGGAGCGGGACTTCTCTGGCGCCCGCATCGGCTGGCTCGGTGATTTCGGCGGTTCCCTGCCGTTCGAGCCCGGCGTGCTGGAGCTGTGCCGCAGTTCGCTCGACGTGTTCCGGCGGCTGGGCTGCGCGGTCGAGGACGTGGCGCCGGGCTTCGACATGGCGGCGCTCTGGCAGACATGGCGCACGTTGCGCCACTTCCTCGTGTCGAACGGGCAGGCGGCGGATTATGCCGATCCCGCGCGCCGCGCGCGCATGAAGCCGGAGATGATCTGGGAGATCGAGAACGGCCAGCGGCTGTCGGCGGGGGACGTTTACGCGGCCTCGCTCGGGCGCAGCGAATGGTATCGATACGTCGCCGGCCTTTTCGAACGTTTCGATTTCCTGGTCCTGCCGTCGGCGCAGGTCTTCCCGTTCGATGCCGGACTGGACTGGCCGAAGAGCATAAACGGGCGTTCGATGGACACCTACCACCGCTGGATGGAGGTGGTGATCGGCCCGACGCTCGCGGGTCTTCCGGTCGCGGCCATGCCGGCCGGTTTCGGCGCGAACGGCTTGCCCGCCGGCATCCAGATCATCGGCCCTGCCCGGGCGGATCGGGACGTGCTTTCCATGGCCGCGCGCTATGAGAAGGCGACGGACTGGCTCGGCCGGCATCCCCAGTTCTAGGGAGCCGGGCAGCGCGGACACGCGAGCGCCGCATTTCCATGACAGGGAGCCTTGCCGGGCGATGAACGCCCACAGGGGCTATTCCCGCAAAAACATGGGGCGCCGTAAAGGAATTGCTTACCATATTTCGTCATTCTTTACCCGATCGGCAGGAACCGGAGGCGCACCGCCCCACCCGCCGCAAGCGTAATGGCTTCCGCAGGATGTCGTCTGCGGCCGCGCCGAGTAACGAGTATCGGGTAACGAGTATCATGGCGTCTGTGTACAGTTCCGCGCGTTCCGCGTCGAAATCCCGTCGGGGTCGCCCCGGGGGTATCCTTGTCAGCGCATTGCTTGCCTGCTGCGTCATCGCCGGGTCCGCCTGGGCCGTCGTCTCGACGCTCGGGGCCATGCAGGAGGCGGCGTCATCGCTTTCGCAGAGCAAGAAGCACCTTGCCCTCTCGCTTCCCGGCCAACCTGTTTCGGCCGAAAAGATGCAGGCCGAGCGCAATCTGAAGATCGCCAAATTCTCGCGCCTGTCGCCGCCATCGGAAAGCGATATCCGCCAGAAGCAGCTGACGGCCGAGGCCATCCAGGCAGCGCATCAGCGCAAGATCTCCGTCCAGCTCGCTTCCGCCGTCAAGCGCGAGAAGCAGAAGGCCATGATGATCGAGGCGGCCTTTGCCCGCGCCGAACGCTCGGTCGAGCAGGAGAAGGCGATCACGGGCCAGCCGGCGCTGGTGACGGCGCTGCTGCCCGACGATTCTTCGCGCAAGAACGTCCAGCCGTTCGGCCTTGTCATGGCGAAGCCGGAAGCCGAGGACGAAGACGAGGATTTCCTGGCGTCGATCCCGCTGCCCGAGGCACGGCCGGCGCTGGAGACGGTGACGATCGAGCGCAAGCCGGCCGTCGAGGAAAAGCCGGTCGCCCGCACCAGGCGCGACGAGGCAAAGGACAAGGACGAGGATGTCGCCTTCGCCAAGCCGGAGCGCTCGCTGTTCGGCGATCTCTTCAAGGGCAAGGGCAGCGGTTCCGGCTGGCCGGGCAAGGGTACGCGCGTCGCGATCTACGATGTGTCCAACGCCACAGTTCACATGCCCGACGGCACGAAGCTGCGCGCCCATTCCGGCATCGGCAAGATGCGTGACAACCCGCGCTACGAGCACGTCAAGATGAACGGCCCGACTCCGGCCGGTATCTATCGCCTGCGGATGCGCGAAAGCCGCTTTCATGGCGTCGAGGCGATCCGGATGCTGTCGGTCGATGGCCGCGATCCGAAGAACCGCACGGGCCTGCTCACCCACACCAACCTGCTACGCGGGCAGAAGGGATCGCATGGCTGTGTGGCCTTCCAGAATTACGAGCCCTTCCTGAACGCCTTCAAGCGTGGCCACGTCACCATGCTGGTCGTGGTGCCGGAACTGCCGTCCTCGCGCAACCAGCTGGCGGCGCTCTATCGCAAGGCGGGCGCCTGAGCCATCCCGTTTCCTTCTACCAAGACCGGCGCCATGGCGCCGGTCTTGGTATTTGCGCCCCGTCCCGTCGTCCGGCACGCCGGTTTTTTTATCAAATGTCAGTTCTCCGGCCACCGTGGTTTAGCAAACGCTAAGAATTTTAGGCGATTTCTGGTCAGCCGCGGATTGGACCGCGGCGTTTCGCGTTTCGTCTGGGGTGCTACGTGGCTGCTTTTGATTTCGGAATGAATGCACGCGCCGTTCTCGCGGCGGTGAACCGCTCGCAGGCGATCATCGAGTTCGACCTGGCAGGCCGCATCCTCCATGCCAACGAGAATTTCCTTGAGGCCGTCGGTTATACGCTGCCGGAGATCGTCGGCAAGAACCATCGCATTTTCGTCGAGCCAGACGAGGCGGCATCGGCATCGTACGCCGCCTTCTGGGCCAATCTGGCGAAAGGCAATTTCGACCGGGGCCAGTACAGGCGCGTCGCCAAGGGCGGCCAAGAAATCTGGATCGAGGCCTCCTACAATCCGGTGTTTCGCGGCGGCAAACCCTACAAGGTGGTGAAGTTCGCGACCGATATCACGGTGCTGAAGCGCAAGGCGCTGGAGGACGAAGGCAAGCTTGCCGCGCTCGGCCGCGCGCAGGCGGTCATCGAATTCACGCCCAGGGGCGACATCCTTACGGCGAACGCCAACTTCCTCTCGACGCTCGGCTACAGCCTTTCGGAAATCGTTGGCCGCCATCACTCCATGTTCTGCACGCGCGATTATGTCGACAGCCCCGACTATGCGCGGTTCTGGGCGCGGCTTGCCGAGGGCCAGTTCGTTTCGGACCAGTTCACCCGCATCGCCAAGGATGGCAGCAGCGTCCACATCCAGGCCTCCTACAATCCGATCTTGGATGCCGACGGAAAGGTCTTCAAGGTCGTGAAGTTCGCGACCGATGTGACGGAACGCGTGCGTGCAATCTCGGAGATCGGCGCAGGGCTCGGGCGGCTGGCCGAATGCAACATCCGCGTTACCATCGACGACGCTTTCGTCAATGAATTCGAGCCGTTGCGGCGCGACTTCAACAATTCGATCGCGGCGTTCCAGGAGACGCTTTCGCTCGTCCTCGACCAGACCTATGTGCAAAACCGCAGCGGCCAGGACATGCGCAAGGCTGCCGAGGAGCTTTCCGAGCGCACGCGCAAACAAGCCGTTGCGCTGGAAGAGACGGCGGCAGCCCTGACGCAGGCGACGATCGCCGTGCGTTCCTCCACCGAGCGCACGCACGAGACGCGCAAGCTCGTGCAGGATGCGCGCGTTTCCGCCAGCAGTTCGGCGCAGGTGGTGAACGATACGGTGAGCGCGATGCAGCGCATCGAGGCCGCCTCCAGCGAGATCGGCCAGATCATCGGCGTCATCGACGAGATCGCCTTCCAGACCAATCTGCTGGCGCTCAATGCAGGCGTCGAGGCGGCGCGTGCGGGGGACGCGGGCAGGGGCTTTGCCGTCGTCGCGCAGGAGGTCCGCGAACTCGCTCAGCGTTCTGCGAAGGCCGCGCGCGAGATCAAGACGCTGATCACCAATTCAGGCGCGGAAGTGCAGGATGGCGTGCGCCTCGTCGGCGAAACCGGCCGGGCGCTGCAGGAAATCGGCAGCTTCGTGCAGAAGATCAACGAGAATGTCGATGCCATCGCGACCTCGGCCGCCGAGCAGGCATCCGGTCTCGAGGAGATCAGCGCCGCCGTCTCCGATGTCGACCGCATCACGCAGGAAAACGCCGCCATGGTCGAGCACACGACCGCCACAAGCCAGACGCTGGCCGAAGGGGCGGTCAAGCTGAGCGACCTCGTCAACCGCTTCCAGCTCAACCGCCGCGCCCGTCGTCGCGACGGCGGCGATATCTGGACGCCGGAGGAGCGTTCGGCGCGCCTCGGCACGATGCGCAAGGCATCCTGATCCCTCGATAAAGCCACGGGGCCGGTGTCGGCTCCGTCAGGCCTTCTCGACGAAACCGTCCAGCACGCGTTTCTGGCCGGCGCGGTCGAAGTCGATGGTCAGCTTGTTGCCCTCGATCGCGGCGACATTGCCGTTGCCGAACTTGAGGTGGAACACGCGGTCGCCGATGGCGAATTTCGAGGGTTCGCTGGTCGCCGATTTGGCGATGAGCTCTCCTTCGATCGTGCGGCCCCGCGGGCCGCTTTCACCATAGCCGACGCGTTCCACGGCATGACCGGAGCGCGAGCCCCAGTTGTCGCGCGTCGCGTCGGTGCGGTTTGCCTGCGCGCGCCGCCAGCCGGGCGTCGAATAGGCGTTCTGGAACGGCTCCTGCTTGTCGAAGCGGGATTGGCCATAACCACCCCCGCGACCATAGCCGCCATAGGACTGCTCGACCTCCGCCACTTCGACATGCGTTTCCGGCAGCTCGTCCAGGAAGCGGGACGGCAGTGTCGATTGCCACAGGCCGTGGATGCGCCGGTTGGAAACGAACCAGATGTGGCAGCGGCGCTTGGCGCGCGTGATGCCGACATAGGCGAGGCGGCGTTCCTCCTCCAGCCCCGAGCGGCCGCCCTCGTCCAGCGAGCGCTGGTGGGGGAACAGGCCTTCCTCCCAGCCGGGCAGGAAGACGGTCTCGAATTCGAGGCCCTTGGCCGAGTGCAGGGTCATGATCGAGACGGCGTCGAGGTCGGCATTCTGCTCGGCGTCCATGACCAGCGAGACGTGATCCAGGAAGCCGCGCATGGACTCGAACGCTTCCATCGAGCGGATGAGTTCCTTGAGGTTGTCGAGGCGTCCGGGTCCTTCCGCCGACTTGTCGGCCTGCCACATCGCCGTATAGCCGCTCTCGTCGAGGATCTGCTCGGCAAGCTCGGTGTGCGGCATCGTCTCCAGCAGCGATTGCCAGCGGCGGAAATCCGTGACGACATCGAACAGGGCCTTGCGAGCCTTCGGCTTCAGCTCGTCGGTCTCGATGATATCGGCTGCAGCGGCAAGCATGGGGATGTCGCGGGCGCGGGCATAGTCGTGCAGGTTTCGGATCGTCGTGTCGCCGAGGCCGCGCTTGGGCGTGTTGACGATGCGCTCGAAGGCGAGGTCGTCGGACGGCTGGCTGACGAGGCGGAAATAGGCGAGCGCATCGCGGATTTCGAGCCGCTCGTAGAAGCGCGGGCCGCCGATGACGCGGTAGTTGAGGCCGAGCGTGACGAAACGGTCTTCGAATTCGCGCATCTGGAAGGAGGCGCGCACGAGGATGGCCATGTCGTTGAGCTTGTGCTGCTTGCGCTGGAGCTGCTCGATTTCCTCGCCGACGGCGCGGGCCTCTTCCTCCGAATCCCAGGCCGCGTGGACCACGACCTTGTCGTCGTCAGGGTCGTGCCTGTCGGTGAACAGGGTCTTGCCGAGCCGGTCCTCGTTATGGGCGATCAGGTGGCCGGCCGCACCCAGGATATGGGCGGTGGAGCGGTAGTTGCGCTCCAGCTTGATGACCTTGGCGCCGGGAAAATCCTTCTCGAAGCGCAGGATGTTGTCCACGTCGGCACCGCGCCAGCCATAGATCGACTGGTCGTCGTCGCCCACGCAGCAGACGTTCTGCGGCGTGCCCTTCGGGCGCTGGGCGAGCAGGCGCAGCCACATATATTGCGCCGTATTGGTGTCCTGATACTCGTCGACGAGGATGTAGCGGAATTTCTGGTGGTACTCCGCCAGCACGTCCGGATTGGCGCGGAACATGCGGATCGGGTGCAGCAGAAGGTCGCCGAAGTCGCAGGCGTTCAGCGTCTTCAGGCGGTTCTGGTAGGCGATGTAGAGTTCGCGGCCCTTGCCGTTGGCGAAGGCGCGGGCGTCGCCCTCCGGGATCTGCGCGGGATCGAGGCCCTTGTTCTTCCAGCCGTCGATCATGCCGGCGAACTGCTTGGCCGGCCAGCGCTTGTCGTCGATGTTCTCCGCCTGGAGCAACTGTTTGATCAGTCGCACGACATCGTCGGTGTCGAGAATGGAGAAGTCCGAACGAAGGCCGACGAGCTCCGCATGGCGGCGCAGCAGCTTCACGCCGATGGAGTGGAAGGTGCCGAGCCACGGCATGCCTTCCACGGCGCCGCCCACCAGCAGGCCGATGCGTTCCTTCATCTCGCGCGCGGCCTTGTTGGTGAAGGTCACCGCGAGAAGCTGGCTCGGATAGGCGCGGCCGGTGGCGAGGATATGGGCGATGCGGGTGGTCAGCACCCGCGTCTTGCCGGTACCGGCGCCGGCAAGCACCAGAACGGGCCCGTCCAGGGTCTCCACGGCTTCGCGCTGTTCCGGGTTGAGGCCGGAGAGGTAGTCGGGCGCGCGGTTGGCGTCGCGCGCCGCCATGGCGCGCGCGGCGATGCCGAGCCCCGACCCGCCGCCCGCCTTCGGGGCGGGTGCGGCCGGATTGGGGCCGAGCTGCGGGTCTTCATCGAAGAAGGGAATATCGTCGTAACCGCTCATCATGCGGCTCAATGTAGTGATTCGGGACCGAAAGGCCAGTTTTGCGTTCTGCTTTTATTCCACGGGCAAAAAGATCGGCCCGAATATTGTGGAAAGGGCGGCCCGTCAGGGCTTCGCGGCATCCGCATCGAACGCGCTGTCCACGGGGACCTGCAGGCCCAGAGCGAGCTGGTTCGTCTTGCCGGCCAGGGAAATGATGGAGAGCAGCTCGGCATATTGCGCGTCCGTCATCCCCTTCGCCTTTGCCGCCGCCGTGTGCGAGTGGACGCAGTAGCTGCAACCGTTCGTCACCGAAACGGCGATGTAGAGCATTTCCTTGATGAGGGGGTCGAGTGTCGAGGGCGTCGCCATCACGGTCTTCACTTCGGCCCAGGTCCGTTCCAGGAGGGCGGGATCGAAGGCGAGATAACGCCACATGTTGTTGATGAAATCCGATTTGCGCGTGGCGCGGATATCATCGAACACCGCCTTCACGCGGTGATCGGCTTCGAGGTTTTCGGCGGGCGTGACGGTGCTCATGACAGTTCTCCGGAGGAAGCCGGCGGTGGTGCCGCCGGCCGCATGACATCAGGCGAGGGCGAAGACGCGGGACGGACCGCCGGTGCCGCCGCGCACCTTGGGCGCGCCCACGATCAGGGTAGCGCCCTTGGCGGGAAGCTGATCCAGATTGGCGGCCGCTTCAAGCCCCCAGTGACCGGAGGCGAGCCAGGCGTAGTGCGTGGCAAAATCCGGTGAGATGCCGTAGTCGAGCGACAGCGTGTCGACGGCGATGCCGACGGCGGTCGAGTTTTCCGCAAGATACTGCACCGCTTCGACGTGGAAGCCGGGGAAGTGCATCTTGCCCTCGCTGTCAGCGTTGCGGAACTTGTCCGTGCCGAGATGCTTGTCCCAGCCGGACAAAAGCGCGACACAGGCCTTCTCCGGCAGGTCGCCATTCGTCGCGATCCAGGCCTTGATATCGTCGGGCGTCAGCTGCGCATCCGCATTCTCGGCGGCCTTCTTGCGGATGTCGATGACGGCGAGCGGCACGACGAGGTCGGAAACCGGAATCTCTGCGACCGACTTGCCGTCTTCGGAAAAGTGCAGGGGGGCATCGATATGGGTGCCGGTGTGTTCGTTCACCCGCAGTTCGAACAGATTGAACTTGTGCTCCTTGTAATTGAACTTCTGCTCGCGCCAGAACTGCTGGTCACCGAAGAAGGTCGGGAATTCTTCGTAGAGTTCATGCGTAAGGTCGGTCGCTTTCGTCGGTGCCTGCGCAAGGGCGGGGCTGAGCGCACCCGTCCCGGCCACGGCGGCGGTCGCCGCGCCGGCTGCGGCGGCACGGAAGAAGCTCCGGCGCGAAAGCATGCGGTTCTTGACGGATTCGATGACGCAGGCGTCACACATGAGTTTCCCCTCTCGTTTGTGCGTCCCCAAGGATGCGTGCCGGCCACGGACGACAAATTGGCCGGTAGGGACGCTATCACAAGCCGTGCCATGATCCAGATTACGACATGCTCAAAGAGGCGGCGAACGGGAAACTTTTCTCCCCGGCGGCTTACCGTCCTGTAACGAACCGGCCGGGCAATCTTACAATTCCGTAATGATCGGATTCTTTCATTGCCGGTTCATTTCCAAATCGGGATACTCGCCCTATGTCGCGACGCAACATGTCGCGGTTTGCTTGTCATCGGAGAGAGAGTGCATGCGGGTTTGGAAACAGCTCCTTCTTGGCGTCGGCGTCATTACGGCCGGCGTGCTGCTGTGGGGCCGTTTCGTGCCGGGTGCGAACGGTGTTCTGGAGGCCGCCGGCCTGCCGGAGACGGTCGTCGCGGCGATTGCGCCGGCCGGTGAGAGCAACGGGCAGGCGGGCGGAGAAGGCGGCGGCAGGAGCGGTGGCTTCGGCGGCGGCCCGGCGCTCGTGGTGACCAAGCCCGTCGCGATGGCGCTCGTCAATGACCGGCTGAACGCCATCGGCGACGGCGAGGCGATCCGCTCGGTGACGGTAACGCCCTATGCCTCCGGCAACCTGACGGAGGTTCTCGTCCAGTCCGGCAGCCGGGTGGAGCAGGGGCAGGTGATCGCCCGCCTCGACAATGACGAGCAGAAGATCGCGGCCGATCAGGCCCGTGTGGCCCGTGAAAGCGCTGCCCAAAAGGTGACGCGCCTGACCAACCTGCGCTCGTCCACCAGCGCGGCCGATCTGCAGGATGCCGAGACCGCGCTGAAGGCCGCGGAGCTGGCCTTGCGCAACGCCGAACTCATGCTCAGCCGGCGCGACATCACCGCGCCCTTTGCCGGCACGGTCGGCATCATCTCCGTCAATCCCGGCGATTACGTCACGACCACGTCCGCCATCGCACGCGTCGACGACCGCTCGAAGATCCTCGTCGATTACTGGGTGCCGGAGCGCTTCGCGACGAACATCCGCGTCGGCGGGGAAGTCACGGCCACCGCCGTGGCGCGCCCGGGTGAAACCTTCACCGGCACCATTCAGGCGATCGACAACCGTATCGACCAGGAAAGCCGCACGCTGCGCGTGCGCGCCCAGATCGAAAACCCGCAGGATCTGCTGCGCGCGGGCATGTCCTTCCAGGTGACGATGCATTTTGCCGGCGACCACTATCCGAGCGTCGATCCGCTTTCCGTGCAGTGGAGCGCGGACGGGTCGTTCATCTGGCGCGTCAGCGGCGACAAGGTGGAGCGCGTGCCCGTGCATATCGTCCAGCGCAATCCCGACAAGGTGCTCGTGAAGGCCGACCTCGCCGATGGCGATGCCGTCGTCGTCGAAGGCGTGCAAACGCTCAGGCCGGGCGGCGCGGTGCGCACTGCCGCGGAGCGACAGGCCCCCGCCGGCACGGAGGGTTCGTGATGTCGGGCGATGCGGTGGAGGCGAATGGCGGCGGCAAGGCGGGGTTTACCGCGCTCTTCATCCGCCGACCGATCTTCGCGCTCGTTCTCAATACGCTGATCGTGGTCGCGGGGCTCGCCGCCTTCAACGGCGTCGAGATCCGGGAGCTTCCTTCGGTCGACCAGCCTGTCATCAGCGTCACCACCGATTTCGACGGGGCGTCGCCCGAAACGGTCGACCGTGAACTGACCGATATCGTCGAAGGCGCGGTCTCGCGCGTCCAGGGCATCAAGGACATTTCCTCCACGTCGTCCTTCGGCCGCAGCCGCGTCACGCTTCAGTTCTCCGACACGACCGACGTCAACCAGGCGGCGAACGATGTGCGCGACGCACTCGGCCGCGTGGCGAACAACCTTCCGGATGGCGCCGAGGAACCGCGCGTCGTCAAGGCGGACGCCGACAGCCAGCCGATCATGCGGCTTGCGCTCACCTCCGATACGCAGTCGCTCGAAAACCTGACCTTGCTGGCCAATAATGAGATCACCGACCGTCTCGCCTCCGTGGAAGGGGTCGCCGACGTGGTCGTCTACGGCGATCAAGAAAAAATCTTCCGCGTCGACGTCGACCAGTCGCGGCTTGCCGCGCGCGGTCTGACCGTGGCCGACCTGCGCAATGCGCTGGCGACGGCGGCCTTCGACGTGCCCGCCGGTTCGCTGAAGAGCCAGAGTCAGGACATCACGGTGCGGGCGACGGCGGACCTTGCCACCCCTGCCGATTTCGAGAACCTCATCCTGAAGAACCACGTGCGCCTCGGCGATGTCGCGCTGGTGACGCTCGGCCCCGACGATGGCTCGACCGCCTTGCGCTCGAATGGCCGGGCGGGCATCGGCCTCGGCATCATCCGGCAGGCGCAATCCAACACGCTCGACATTTCCGCGGGCGTGAAGACCATGATCGGGCAGTTCGGCGATGTGCTTCCGCCTGGAACCGAACTCAAGGTGACGAGCGACGACGCGGTCTTTATCGACGGCGCGATTCATGAGGTGGAGATCGCGCTGGTGGTCGCCGTCCTCATCGTGACGCTCGTGATCTATCTCTTCCTGCTCGACTGGCGCGCGACGCTGATCCCGACGATCAGCATGCCGATCGCGCTGATCGGCACCATCGCGGCGATCTACATGGCCGGGTTTTCCGTCAACATCCTGACGCTGCTCGCCATCGTGCTGGCGACGGGTCTGGTGGTGGATGACGCCATCGTGGTGCTGGAAAACATCGTGCGCCGCCGCGCCGAGGGCCTCAAGCCACGCGCGGCCGCCATTATCGGCACGCTCGAAGTGTTCTTTGCGGTCATCGCGACAACGGCAACGCTTGCCGCCGTCTTCGTGCCCTTGTCCTTCCTGCCCGGACAGGCGGGCCGGCTGTTCCGCGAATTCGGCTTCGTGCTCGCCTTCGCGATCCTGCTTTCCTCCTTCGTGGCGCTCACGCTCTGCCCCATGCTCGCGTCCCGCATGCTGACGAAGGACATGACGCACGGGCATACGGGCCTGCTCGCGCGCATCGGCGGCGCGGCTTCGCGCTTCTACCGCTCGACCCTCAGCGCCTGTCTCGGCGCACCCGTCATCGTCTTCGTGGTTGCACTGCTTTTCACGGCCGCGGGCGCGACCTCGTTCTTCACCATCAAGTCCGAGCTCACGCCGACAGAGGACCGGTCCATGGTGATGCTGCGCGTGAATGCGCCGCAGGGCGTGTCGCTCGAATATGCGCAGGACCAGATGCGGCGCATCGAGGGCAAGCTGCGCCCGCTCTACGACAAGGGCGAGATCGTCAACATCTTCTCGATTTCCGGGCAGGGCGGTTCGACCAACAGCGGCTTCATGGTTTTGACGCTGGCGCCCTGGAGCGAACGCGACCGCAGTCAGCAGCAGATTGTGCAGGACATCAACACGGCGGTTGCCGAGGTGCCGTCCGTGCGCAGCTTCGTCACGCAGCCGAACAGCCTCGGCATCCGCGGCGCCGGCAACGGCCTTCAGGTCGCGCTGGTCGGCAACGATTATACCAAGCTCGGCAATGCCGCGGCCGAACTCGTGCGCAAGATCGAAGACAGCAGACGTTTCCAGAACGTACGCCTCAATTACGAGGCCAACCAGGCGCAGCTCTCCGTGACCGTCGACCGCGAGCGCGCGGCCGATCTCGGCATCGATATCACGGGCCTGTCAGCGGCCCTGCAAGCCATGCTGGAAGGCACCAGCGTGGTGGACGTCTATGTCGAGGGCCAGTCCTATCCGGTCAAGCTTTCCTCGACCACCACGCCGATCAACGATCCGACGGACCTGGAAAACATCTTCCTGAAGACCGGGGATGGGAAGATCGTGCCGATGTCGTCCATCGCCACGCTGGAGGAAAAGGCCGTCGCGCCGCAGCTGTCACGCGAGCAGCAGCTGCGCGCCGTGTCGCTTTCGGCGGGCCTGAAGGACGGCCTGGCGCTCGGCGAGGCGCTCCAGCTGGTGCGCGAGATGGCCGAACCCTTGCTTCCGGAGGGCTCGCGCGTGCTGCCGCTGGCGGAAGCGGCGACGCTTCAGGAAAACTCCAACGGCCTCATCATCACCTTCGGCTTCGCGCTCGTCATCATCTTCCTGGTGCTGGCCGCGCAGTTCGAAAGTTTCGTCAGCGCCATCATCATCATGGTCACCGTGCCGCTCGGGCTGGCTTGCGCCGTCTTCGCGATGGTCGCGACGGGGACGTCGCTCAACATCTACAGTCAGATCGGGCTGGTGTTGCTTGTCGGCATCATGGCGAAGAACGGCATTCTCATCGTGGAGTTCGCCAACCAGCTGCGCGACCGCGGTCAGGATATCCGCAGCGCCATCGAAAACGCCTCGAATATCCGCCTGCGCCCGGTCCTGATGACGATGATCGCCACCGTCGTCGGCGCGGTGCCGCTCATTCTGGCGAGCGGCGCGGGCGCGGAGGCGCGCATCTCGCTCGGTTGGGTCCTGGTGGGCGGTCTTGGCCTTGCCACCGTCGTGACGCTTTATCTGACGCCGGTCGCGTATCTCGTCATCGCGCGGTTCACGAGCCCGCATGCCGACGAGGAGCGGCGCCTTGCCGCCGAGTTGCAGCATGCCGCGACGATCGAGCGCCGCGAGCAGCCGCCATTGCCGCAGGCGGCGGAATAGGCACGCTGAAATGCTGCCGATGAGGCGCGATTGGCGCTGGACAGGGCAGCGCCAATTTGCACAGTAACGCCTCACGGATGTGAGGACCCAGCATGGCATTGGCGGATATCAGGCGCGGCACACGCAACGACACGGGCATCGCCGCGGCGCTGCCGCAACTGGCGTCGCGGTTCGGGCAGCGCTTCCAGACCGGCGAGGCGATCCGCGCCCAGCATGCGCATACCACCACCTACATCCCGGCCCAGCTCCCCGACGGCGTCGTCTTCGTGGAGAATGCCGGGGATGTGAAGGCGGTCGTGGCGATCTGCGCGGCGCTGAAGGTGCCGGTCATCCCCTTCGGCACCGGCTCCTCGCTGGAAGGGCAGGTGAACGCGCCCGAGGGCGGCATCTCCATCGATTTCAGCAACATGAAGCGCGTGCTTTCGGTCAATGCCGAAGACCTCGACTGCACGGTCGAGCCCGGCATCACCCGCGAGGAGCTGAACACCTATCTGCGCGATACCGGGCTGTTCTTCCCGATCGATCCGGGTGCCAACGCCTCGATCGGCGGCATGGCCTCGACGCGGGCCTCCGGCACCAATGCGGTGCGCTACGGTACGATGAAGGACAACGTCCTGGCGGTCACCGCGGTGACGGCGACGGGCGAGGAAATCCGCACCGCGCGGCGTGCGCGCAAGTCTTCGGCCGGTTACGACCTGACCCGGCTTTTCGTCGGCGCGGAGGGCACCCTAGGCGTGCTGACCTCCGTCACATTGCGCCTGCAGGGCATTCCCGCCGTCATCGCCGGCGGCATCTGCGGCTTCCCGACGCTGAAGGATGCCTGCAACGCGGTGATCATGACGATCCAGCTCGGCATCCCCGTCGCGCGCATCGAACTGCTCAACACGTTGCAGATCAAGGCCTGCAACGCCTATTCCGGCCTGACCCTGCCGGAGCAGCCGACGCTTTTCGTGGAGTTCCACGGCAACGCGGAGAGCGTGCGCCTGCAATCGGAAGAATTCGGCGCCATCGTCGCCGAATGCGGCGGGGGCGAATTCCAGTGGAGCGCCGATGCCGACGAGCGGGCGAAGCTCTGGAAGGCGCGGCACAATGTCTACTGGGCGTCGAAGGCGCTGCGTCCCGGCTATGAGGCGATTGCGACCGATGTCTGCGTGCCGATCTCGCGCCTGGCCGATTGCGTGGCCGAAACGGAGCGCGACATCGAGGAGAACGGCCTGCTCGCGCCGATCGTCGGCCATGCCGGCGACGGCAATTTCCATGTCTGCGTCGTCTTCGATGATAAGGATCCCGTGCAGATCGAGCAGGTCGAGGCTTTCGTCGGACGGCTTGCCGCACGCGCGCTCGCCATGGATGGCACCTGCACGGGCGAGCATGGGATCGGGCAGGGAAAACAACGCTTCCTGCCGGACGAGCTCGGCGGCGCCGTGCATCTGATGCAGCAGATCAAGCAGGCGCTTGACCCAGACGACATAATGAACCCCGGCAAGATTTTTTCGTCACTTCCGTCGATTTAGACGTTATCCTCTGCGCGACTGAAGGACATTCGAGGCATGCGGCGTGCTTTCTAGGATCGGGCTTATCGTTGGCGGCTTGGTGGTCGTGGCGCTCTTCGTGGCGCTTCTCGCTCCCCTGTTCGTGGACTGGACAAGCTTTCGGCAGGATTTCGAGCGCGAGGCGAGCCGCATCATGGGGCGGCCCGTCACCGTGCACGGCAGCGTCGATGCGCGGCTGATCCCGTTTCCCTCCGTGACGCTCAACGACGTGCGGGTCGGCTCGCCGGAGGACGGCCAGCCGCTGGTCGAGGTCGCGCGTTTCTCGATGGATGCCGAACTCGCGCCGTTCCTGTCCGGCGAAGCGTTGATCTTCGACATGCGCATCGAGGAGCCGAAGGCGCGCATCAAGCTTTTCAAGGACGGCACGCTGGATTGGGCGCGCGGCCGGAAATCCGATATCCCGGCCCGCACCGTCATTCTGGAAAATGTCGCCATCACCGGCGGCGAAATCGAATTCGTCGACGAGCAGACCGGCCGCACCCGCCATGTGACGGGTCTCGATGCCCAGATTTCCGCGAAATCGCTCGGCGGCCCGTGGCGCATCGACGGGCGGGGAGCGCTCGATGGCGAAGCCGGCGCCTTCCAGCTTTCGAGCGGGCAGGTGGAGGACGGCGCGCTCTCCCTGCGCACACGCATCGTGCCCGACCGGCTGTCCTTCACCGCCGATCTGGACGGCGCCTTGAAACTCGTCGATTTCCGGCCGCAATACGCGGGCGGCTTCACCCTGCGCGCCAAGGGCGAGAAGCCTGCCGATCCGATCCGCGTCGGCGGCAAGTTCGAGCTTTCCAACGAGCGCATCCGCGTGCCGGAATACCGCCTCGAGGCCGGGGCGCAGGCCGATCCCTATGTGGTGACCGGCGAAGCGACGCTCGATACCGGCCGCGCGCCGGAATTCCTGCTCACCGCCAACGGCCAGCAGATCGACGTGAACCGCATCGGCAACAGCGGCGAATCGGGCAAGACCGGGCGCAATCCGCAGGTCTCCGCCCGCCAGCGGCTTCAGGCGCTGCTTTCGATCGCCGCCGACATTCCCATTCCGCAGGTGCCGGGGCGGGCGAGCCTCCTGCTGCCCGCCGTGGTGATCGGCGACACGACGGTGCGCGAAATCCGGCTCGACGTGAAGCCCGATGGCGACGGATGGCTCGTCGACCAGGCGACCGTGCTTTTGCCCGGCCGAACGACGCTGGAGGCGAAGGGGCGGCTGACGCTCAAGGACAACCGCGGCTTCATCGGCGACCTCCTGGTCGCCTCCAACCAGCCGTCGGGGCTTGCGACATGGCTTACGGGCTCCGTCGACCCTGAGATCCGCAAGCTGAAGACGGCCGGTTTTTCCGCCCGGGTGAACCTTGCCGACGAGTTGCAGCGCTTCGAGAACCTGGAGATCGCCATCGGCGGTGCAAGCCTGCTGGGGCGGATGGAGCGTGAATCGCGCGCGGATGCCGTGCCGGCGCTTTCGCTGCAATTGCAGGGCAACGAGGTGCGGCTGGAATCGCTTCAGGCGCTTGTCGGCCTCGTGGCCGGCGATGCCTCGCTTTCCAGCATTGCGAGCAACGCGATCGCGCTCGACCTCAAGGCCGACAGGCTGGTTGCCTTCGGCGAGACCGCATCCGGTGTGAACGCGGTCCTCTCTTCCAGGAATGGCGCGCTGACGCTCGACCGGTTCAACGTGGCCTCGCTGGCGGGCGCGGCGATTTCGGCGAAAGGCACGCTGGGCGGATCGCTGGACGCACCGGATGCCGGGCTGGACGTGACCTTGAAAGTGGAGGCGATGGAGCCGCTTGCGGCCTTGCTGGCGCGGCATCTGCCGGCGCATCCGCTGCTGTCACGCTTTGCCGAGAATGCGGGCTATTACGACAACGCCGATCTCGCCATGCGTATCGCCGCCTCAGGCGGAGACGAGAGCCCTGCGACCGTGACGCTGTCGGGGCCGGTCAATGATGGGCGGGTGGATATCAGGCTTTCGGCAGCGCGCCTTGCGGACCTGCTGGCGGGGCGCAATTTCGAGCTGAACGGCAGCCTGTTCAATCCGCGCACCGTGGTTCTGGCTGGCCAGGCGGGTCTTGCCCCTCTTCCGTTCGATGCCGATCCCGACGGCACCATCACGATCGAGGCCAAACAGCCTACGGAGGGGCCGGCTACGGTTTCCGCAGCGTTCAAGGCCGGCAGCACGACGGTTTCCGCCGCGGGCACGGCAGCGCTTTCGGCGGATGATTTCCTGAACGGCGCGCTCACGCTTTCGGTCACCAGCGACGATATCGAGCCCTATCTGATGATGAACGGCATTGCGGTGCCGCAGGCGGGCACCGGGCTGCCGCTCACCTTGCAGGCCAAGCTGGACACCGGCGCCGAGAGCGTCACGATCACCGACATCGCCGGCAAGGCGGATCGCAACGGCTTTTCCGGCGCGCTGAGCTTCGACCGCGCGGCGACCGCGCTGAAGGGCACGGGCTCGCTGCGCTTCGACACGGTGGATTTCGCGTTCCTCACCGAGGCGGTCGGCGGGCCGGTCGCGGATGTGGCGGATGGCGGGTTGAACAGCGCGCCGCTGACGCAGCCCCTCTTGGATAATGCCGACGTTTCGGTGGCGCTCGAGGCCGGCGCCTTCTGGCCGGGGCTCTATGGCGCCGTGGACGGTTTCAAGGCGAACCTCGCCTGGAAGGGCAGCGAATTCGAGCTGACGGATATGGCCGGCGCGTGGCTGGGGGGCAGGCTTTCCGGCCGCGTGAAGGTCTCGAATGCCGAGGAGAACGGCCTGTTCGAGGCGCGCATGGTCCTTGCCGGGGTGGACGTCTCCAAGGCGGTCTGGGCGGCACCGGGCGGCGCGGTCGCGAGCGGCAAGGCGGATGTGACGCTGGCCGTCGATGCCTCGGGCAAGAGCGTGCGCGGCATGGTGGAGGGCGCCAGCGGCTCGGGCGAGGCGAACATCTCCGACCTCGTGCTGCACGGCCTGGACACGTCGGCCTTTCCCGCCCTACTGGCGGCGGCCGATGCAATCGAGGGCGACATCACGCCGGAGCGGGTGGCGGGCTTTGCCGCCGACGCCATCCTGAAGGGCGAGGCATCCCTTGGTGCCGTGCGTGTTCCGCTCGCGCTTGCCAGCGGCAGGCTGCGCGCGCAGAGCGTCGCAGCCGAAAACGGCGCTGCGGCGCTCTCCGCCGATGCCGATCTCGATCTTGCCGGTGATGCGATGACCGGCCGTCTCGCCGTGACCTTCAAGGCGGGTGAGGATGCGCTGGCGGGTGCTGCGCCCGAAGTGTCGCTCGATTATCGCGGTCTCATCGAGGTGCCCGGCGTCACGTTGGATGTCCAGCCTCTGGCCAACTATCTCTCCCTGCGGCGTTTCGAGACGGAGCGCCGGCGCGTCGAGACACTCCAGGCCAATGTGCTGGAGAAACAGAGGTTGCGGCGCGAAGCGGCCCTTTATCGCGCACGCGCCGACGAACGCGCGGCCCGCGCCGAGGCCGAGCGTCTGCAGATGGAGGAAGAGCAGCGCCGCCGCGTCGAAGCCCAGGAGCGCGCCGAACAGGAACGGTCCAGCCGGGCGGCGGCCGAGGAAGCCGAACGCGCGCGGCGCAACGAGGAAGAGAACGCTCGCCGTATCCTGGCCGCGCAGGAAGAAGCACGCAGGCTCGCCGAGCAGCGCGCCGCGCAGGAGGCGCGCAAGGCGGAAGAAGAGGCGCGCCGCCGCCGATTGCCTGCTACGGGCGGGGAGGCGGTGGAGCGCGGCGGCGAGCTGCCGCCGGCCGATGGCGGCAGAAACCTGAACTTCGAAAGCCTGCCGGGCGTCAACTGATCGCGGCGTCCCGCACTTTCGTCTTCAGCCATTCCAGCACATGAAGGCGTAGCGCCGATGACAGGTTGTCATCGACCGCACGCGCGTCGTCGATTTCGCGGATCAGCGCGGCGACGGGCATTTCCCGTTCGTCGGCGATGGCCTTCAGCTCGTCGTGGAAAAGCGGCTCGAGCGAGAAGCTCGTGCGGTGGCCGTGCAGCGTTGTGGAGTATTTGCGGATCATACCGATCGTGATGTCTGGCTCGGGGGGGATTGGCAGATCGATTCCGGTTCCGGCGGCAAGCCGTTGAAAGATCACTCTTTCGTCTCGTCGGGCCGCTCGATGTGGCCCTGATCGAGCGTGCGCCTCGCCTTGTCGTTGAGGGCATCCGTCAGCGTCTTCTCGGCCTTGGTGCGGCCGAAGGTCAACCGGTTCTGCTCGGCCTGCCGCTCCTTTTCGGAACGGGCCTTCTGCTTGCGGAACTGGCGAAGGTTGACGACGTCGCCGCTCATGCCGCTGCTCAGTTCTTCTTTCGGAAGGAATCGAGCGAGACCACAGAGCCGCCCTTGTCGCCGCCACCGCCGGTGGGGGGCGTGGGTTCCTCGACGGGCTCATCGGTCTTTTCCGCGACCGGGTAGGCGGTGATTTCGGCGGAGTGGTCGTCCTCGCCTTCGTCCTCGGCGGCGGGAACGTCGAACTCCAGCTCGAAGCTGACCGAGGGGTCATAGAAGCCGCGGATGGCGTTGAAGGGAATGACGAGCTTTTCCGGCGTGTCGGAGAAGGACAGGCCGATCTCGAACAGGCTTTCGGTGACCTTCAGGTCCCAGAACTGGTGCTGCACGACGATGGTCATCTGCTCGGCATATTTCGCCTTGAGATGCTGGGAGATGCGCACGCCGGGCGCATTGGTCAGGAAGGTGATGAAGAAATGGTGCTCGCCCGGCAGGTGGCCGGTGACCGCGACTTCGGACAAAACCTTGCGAATGACGCCGCGCAGAGCGTCCTGGGCGAGAATGTCGTAGCGAATGTGGTCTTGCGCCATCCGTTCCTGTCTTTCTTCCTGATGCCTTTGTCTTCAGGCATTGCACTTCATCTCGTGCCTTCCGACGCGAGTCATCTGGGACAGCTATAGACCATTTCAAGAGATTGGAGAAGGTGAAGGCTTCTGTTGCCAGGTGCCTTCGGACCCCGCCTGCCGGTGCGACCCGTCAGGACTTTGAGTGAAGTGTCACACCGCCATTAGGCAGCGAGACGAGCTTCCGCATAGTTGTCGTTTGCAACTACAAGTTTAGCCCGATAACGGTGGTACAATGCCGAGCAAAAAGTCGATCTTTACGCCCTTGTCGATCCTATTTCGCCCCCATCAAAAGCCGGTCGGTCACGTTTTGACCGGTTTTTGGTGGAGGCGCCGGGTACCGCCCCCGGGTCCAATGGGTTTATTACACCGCTCATTTATTGCCATAGCTGCCGAAGCAGCAACTCACATATAGGCATTCTGTCCGGCCAAGGAAAGGGGGGCGGCGGGGATTTGACACGGGGGCGTTCAGGCGATCCGTGCAGCCGGTGGAACCGGCATCTCCGCCCACTGCGATTGGAATTCGCTACGTGGCACGGGGCGCCCGAAGTAATAGCCTTGGAAGGCGGTGCAGCCGAAGGACCGGAGCAGACCCAGCTGTTCCGACGTTTCGACCCCTTCGGCAACCACGGAAAATTCCAACACATGCGCCATGTCGAAAATGCTTTTGAGCAGCACGCGGTTTCGCCGGCTCTCTACAATATCCTGCACGAAGGAGCGGTCGATCTTGATTTCCTGCACGGGCAGCCGGCGCAGGTGGCTGAGGGAGGAATAGCCCGTGCCGAAATCGTCGAGCGATATGAAGAGACCGGCAGCCCGCAGGGCGCGCATCTTTTCGCTGATCGCGTCGATATCGTTGGCCATCATGCTTTCGGTCAGTTCGAGCTTGAGAAGCGCCGGATCGAGTTCCAGCGTGCGCAGGCAATCCAGAACCGTGTCGACGAAATCCGGCTTCATGAAGTGGTCGGCGCTGACATTGATCGCGAGTTTCAGCCCGCTCGTCGCCGGGTCGTGACGCCAGGCCGCGAGCGTCTCGCAGGCCTGTGCCAGGACCCAGTCGCCGATAGCCGGCATCAGGCCCGCCTGTTCTGCGGCGGAAATGAATTCGGCGGGCGGAACATGGGTTCCGTCGCCGCGTCGCCAGCGCAGCAGGGCTTCGGCGCCCGTCAGCCGGCCCGTCTCATCGACCTGGGGCTGGTAGAACAGCTCGAATTCCCGGTTTTGCAGTGCCATCTTGATGGCGCGCGCCTTGTCGAGATCGCGGGCGAACTCCAGCTGCATGACATAGACGCCGACGCACAGCAGCCCGACGGCGACGATGGTGTTCACCCAGGAGCCGTAGATCTGGATTGCTTCCGGTATCGGCCGGGCGAAGGAGGGGGCCGCGGTGCTGCTGGCGAAAACGACAAAGGCGATCACGCAGAGCGCCACGATCGCAAGCTGCGGCCGGGATTGCTCGCGCCGGTAATTGATGTAGCCCAAAAGCGCCAGCACGAGCAGGAAGAGATGGGATACCCTCGGCGCGGCGGCGCGCGGCACGTCGAAGACCAGGCAGAACAGGGTGATGATCACCAGAAAGGCCGCCTGGGAAAACAGAAGCGCGGCCGAAAGCCGGTTGCTGCGGGCCAGCGCCAGGCTCAGGAGCGCCACGCAAACCACGGCAGCATCCATCGCCACCAGAGGCCAAGTGCCCATGACTGCAAAGGCGATGCCCCATCCGCAGGCCGTGACGCCCACGGCAAGCGATGCAAGGCCGTAGATCAGCCGGAACCGGTTCGAGTAGTTTTCCTTCGGTTTCACGGATGATCCGCCCAGTGAGATGAGCGGCCATGATCGCTGAAATTCGTTCAGAAATTGCAAAAGGCTTCCGGGCCGGCCTTCTGCAACCCGCGGGTAGGGTAAGGCGCCTTAAGCCAAAAGCCGGGAAAATCCTATTTGCCGTTTGGCCGCGGCCGCGTCTGGCCTTAATATACCGCGCTGAATCAGGAAACGGCGGCGACCATGCAGCAATATCTCGACCTTCTCGCGCATGTCATGGAAAACGGCAGCGACCGGGGTGACCGGACCGGCACCGGCACGCGCGGCGTGTTCGGCTACCAGATGCGGTTCGATCTCGAGGAAGGCTTCCCGGTGCTGACCACCAAGAAGCTGCATCTGCGGTCGATCATTCATGAACTCCTGTGGTTCCTGAAGGGCGACACCAATATCGCCTACCTGCACGAGAACGGCGTCACGATCTGGGACGAGTGGGCGGACGATAAGGGCGAACTCGGGCCGGTCTACGGCTATCAGTGGCGCTCGTGGCCGACCTATGACGGCCGCCATCTCGACCAGATCGCCGCCGTCGTCGAGAGCATCCGGCGCAATCCCAATTCGCGCCGCCACATCGTCTCCGCCTGGAACCCGGCGCTGGTCGACGAGATGGCGCTTCCGCCCTGCCACTGCCTGTTCCAGTTCTACGTGGCGGACGGCAGGCTGTCCTGCCAGCTCTACCAGCGTTCGGCGGATATCTTCCTCGGCGTGCCCTTCAACATCGCGTCCTACGCGCTGCTGACCATGATGGTCGCGCAGGTGACGGGACTGCGGCCGGGCGATTTCGTGCACACGCTGGGCGACGCGCATATCTATTCGAACCATTTCGAGCAGGTGCGCACCCAGATGACGCGCCGCCCGAAGCCCTTGCCCTTCATGAAGATCAATCCCGAAGTGAAGGACATTTTCTCCTTCAAATTCGAGGACTTCGAGCTGATCGGCTACGAAGCTGATTCAACCATCAAGGCGCCTATCGCCGTCTGATTTCTTTGAAAGTCTGTCTTGCATGAATGAACCCCGGATCGTGCTCGTGGTTGCCGTCGCCAGCAACGGTGTCATCGGCCGCGACGGCGACCTGCCGTGGCGGTTGCCGTCCGACCTCAAGCGCTTCAAGCAGCTGACCCTCGGAAAGCCTGTCGTGATGGGCCGCCGGACGTGGGATTCCATCGGCCGGCCGCTGCCGGGGCGCCCCAATATCGTCATCACCCGCGATCCGGCCTTTTCCGCGCCGGGTGCGCAGGTGGTCGCCTCGCTCGACGACGCGCTGGCCGCTGCGCGGCGGGAAGCGGAAACGCTCGGCGTGGACGAGATCTGCGTCATCGGCGGCGGGCAGATCTATGCGCAGGTCTTCGACCGTGCGGACATCCTGCATGTCACCCATGTCGACGCGGATGTGGAAGGCGACACGCGCTTCCCGGATATCGACCCGGCTTCCTTCGAAAAAGTCGTGGAGGAGGAGGTTCCCCGCGGTGAGAAGGACAGTCACGCCATGCGCTTCGTCACCTGGCGCCGGAAATCGGCCGTTTAAGCGGTAAAATCCATCGATCACGAACTATTTTGCCGCAAGGACACCCAAGCCGGGCGGGATTTGTTGAAAGGTGCCGGTGGGATACCTATAACGGGTTCACATCGCGTTGCGCGGCGAAACAATCCGCGACATGCGCCTATGGGGATTTATAGAAAGAGGTATTGATGCCCTGGAGCAATCAGAATGGCGGCGGCGGCCCTTGGGGCGGCGGCGGCGGTGGCGGAAACAATCAGGGGCCATGGGGGCAGGGACCGAACCGTCCTCGCGGCGGTGGCGGCAGTGGTAACGGTGGTCCGCCCGATATCGAGGACATCATCCGGCGCGGCCAGGACAAGCTGAAGACCGTCATGCCCGGCGGTTTCAACGGCGGTGTCGTCGTCATCGCACTGCTTCTCGTCGGCATCTTCTGGCTGATGAACTCCATCTATACCGTCCAGCCGGACGAGCGCGGCGTCGAACTGCGCTTCGGCAAGCCCAAGCAGGAAATTTCCATGCCGGGCCTGCACTTCCATCTCTGGCCCTTCGAGACGGTCGAGCTGGTCAAGATCACCGAACAGCAGCGCAATATCGGCCGCCGTTCGGCCGCGTCGAACTCCGACGCATCGGGCCTGATGCTCACGGGCGACCAGAACATCGTCAACGTGCAGTTCTCGGTGCTCTACACGGTCACGGATCCGCAGTCATACCTCTTCAATCTTGAGAATCCGGCCGAAACGCTGCAGCAGGTCGCCGAAAGCGCCATGCGCGAAGTCGTCGGCCGCCGTCCGGCACAGGACATCTTCCGCGATAACCGTCAGGCGATCGCCGAAGGCGTGAAGACGACGATCCAGGCAACCATGGATGCCTATGGCGCCGGCATCTCGATCAACACGGTCGCCATCGAGGATGCGGCTCCGCCGCGCGAAGTGGCCGATGCCTTCGACGAAGTGCAGCGCGCCGAACAGGACGAGGACCGTTTCCTGGAAGAAGCCAACCAGTACGCCAACCAGAAGCTCGGTGCCGCACGCGGTCAGGCCGCGCAGATCCGCGAAGAGGCAGCCGCCTACAAGGATCGTGTCGTCAAGGAAGCCGAGGGTGAGGCGGCACGCTTCATCTCCATCTACGACCAGTACAAGATCGCGCCCGACGTGACGCGCAAGCGTCTCTTCCTTGAAACCATGGAAGGCGTGATGAAGAACTCCAAGAAGGTCATCATCGATGAAAAGCAGGGCGGACAGGGCGTCGTTCCCTTCCTTCCCCTTAACGAACTCGGTCGCACGACCGGTCAGCAGGCAGGAGGTTCGCAGTAATGGGTAACCGTTTGCCAGCCGTTTTGATCGCCCTCGGCGTTCTTCTCTTCATCGCCTATTCGTCGGTGTTCGTCGTCAACGAGCGCCAGCAGGCGATCGTCATCCGCTTCGGTCAGATCCAGGACGTGAAGACCGAGCCGGGCCTCTACTTCAAGCTGCCCTTCGGCTTCATGGATGCCGACAGCGTCCAGTATATCCAGGATCAGGCCCTGCGCTTCGATCTCGACGATATCCGTGTCCAGGTCTCGGGCGGTAAGTTCTATGAGGTCGATGCCTTCGTGGTCTACAAGATCACGGATGCCCGTCGCTTCCGCGAAGCCGTCTCGGGTGACCGGGAATCGGCCGAGGCGCGTCTGAGCACCCGTCTCGATTCGGCTCTGCGCCGCGTCTACGGTCTGCGCGGCTTCGAATCGGCTCTTTCCGAAGAGCGTGCATCGATGATGCGCGAAGTTCGCGGAGAGCTGACTGCCGACGCCTCCAACCTCGGCCTCACCATCGAGGATGTCCGCATCCGCCGCACGGACCTTACGCAGGAAGTCTCCCAGCAGACCTACGAGCGCATGAAGGCCGAGCGTCTGGCGGAAGCCGAACTGATCCGCGCCCGCGGTAACGAAGCCGGCCAGCGTCGCCGCGCCATCGCCGATCGTCAGGTCGTCGAGTTCATTGCCGCCGCCCAGCGCGACTCGGAAATCCTGCGCGGTGAAGGCGACGGTGAACGCAACCGCGTCTTCGGCGAGGCGTTCTCCCAGGATCCGGCCTTCTTCGACTTCTACCGGTCGATGAGCGCCTACCGGGATTCGATGAGTTCGTCGGATACGACGCTCGTGCTGTCCCCGCAGTCGGAATTCTTCCGCTATTTCGAGGATGCGGCGGGCACGCGGCCGGCTGCCACGGGCACCGGTACAGGCACGACGAACGGCACGGCCACGACGCCGTCGACCGCAAACTGAGAACGCCATGTCCGATTTCCTGACGGGGATCGCGTTCTTCCTGATCATCGAGGGGCTGGTGTACGCACTGGCCCCTTCGGTTTTGAAACGCATGGCGGAATTGCTGCCGCAGATCCCGGAAAACCAGCTCAGACTTTCGGGGCTGTTTGCCGTGGCGCTTGGCGTTTTGATGGTGTGGTTCCTCCGCAGCGCCTGAAAGCCGCCCTTGCGAGCAGCGGCGAAGACAGGCAAAAGTTCAGACAAATCATCGTGGCAGACTGATTTTTGCCGTATCCGCGGCGAACACTCGCCACAGCCGAAAAGACCCGAGAGGATGCCGAACATGGCCTTGAAGATGAAGTCCAGCGTTGCCAATGCGGCGCTCACGCTTGCGATGAGCTTTTCGCTGGCTGCCGGCCCGCTCGCAGCACCGGCAATGGCCCAGGCGCGCCAGGCCGGACCGGAATCGGTGGCCGACCTTGCCGAAGGCCTGCTGGACGCGGTGGTCAACATTTCGACCTCGCAGAACGTGAAGAACGAGGACAAGGCGCCGATGCCGCAGGTGCCGGAAGGCTCGCCCTTCCAGGACTTCTTCGACGAGTTCTTCAAGGGCGATGGCGGCGAGGGCTCCAACCAGGGACAGACGGTCAATTCGCTGGGGTCCGGTTTCGTCATCGATCCGGCCGGCTATATCGCCACGAACAATCACGTCATCGAAGGTGCCGACGATATCGAGGTGAATTTCGCCAACGGCTCCAAGCTGAAGGCCAAGCTCGTCGGAACCGATCCCAAGACCGACCTCGCGCTGCTGAAGGTCGAGCCGAAGGCTCCCTTGAAGGCCGTTCCGTTCGGCGATTCCCGCGTCATGCGCATCGGCGACTGGGTGATGGCCATCGGCAATCCCTTCGGGCTTGGCGGCTCGGTGACGGTCGGCATCATTTCCGCGCGCGGCCGCAACATCAATGCAGGCCCCTACGACAACTTCATCCAGACGGACGCGGCCATCAACCGCGGCAATTCGGGCGGCCCGCTGTTCAACATGAAGGGCGAGGTCATCGGCATCAACACGGCCATCATCTCGCCGTCGGGCGGTTCGATCGGTATCGGCTTCTCGGTCCCGACGGAGCTGGCGCAGAACATCTTCTCGCAGCTTCGCGAGTTCGGCGAGACCCGCCGCGGCTGGCTCGGCGTGCGCATCCAGCCCGTGACTGACGATATCGCCGAAAGCCTCGGCATGGGCGAGGCGAAAGGTGCGCTCGTTGCCGGCATCATCAAGGGCGGGCCGGTCGACAACGGCGTGATCCAGACCGGCGACGTCGTCATCCGTTTCGACGGGAAGGACGTGCATGAAATGCGCGATCTGCCGCGCGTCGTCGCCGAAAGCCCCGTCGGCAAGGCCGTCGACGTGGTGCTCCTGCGCAACGGCAAGGAAATGACCGTGAAGGTCACGCTCGGCCGTCTCGAAGACGGCGAAAAGCAGGTGGATGCCGAAGACGATGCGGCAACGCCGGACGAGGGCACGACCGAAGAGGATACGACGACCGACGGCGAAGAGCTGGCCGAGCCGCAGAAGGCCGAGTTGGTGCTGGGCATGGGCATCGGCGATCTCGACGAAGCCGCCCGTAAGACCTTCAACATCGTGGAAAGCGTCAAGGGCGTTGTCATCACCGAGGTGGCCCTCGACACGGCGGCCGCCGAGCGTGGCATCGTGCCGGGCGACGTGATCGTCGAGATCGGCCAAGAGGCCGTGGCGACGGCCGAGGAAGTCAAGGCCCGCGTCGCCAAGCTCAAGTCGGAAGACCGCCGCAACGCGCTGCTGATGATCGCCGACCGCACCGGCGCGCTGCGCTACATCACGGTGCGCATCGACTGAAATGCGAGTCCCGCCAGGGACTTGGCGACGTCAATGCAGACATTGATTCAGGCCGCTGGAGCATTGCTTCAGCGGCTTTTCTACGCTGTGACGAAATCGCTCTTGCGGTAGCCCTGCAGGTAGAGCAGCGCGGTGAGGTCGCCGTGGTCGATGCGGATCTTCGCTTCGGCCGCCACGGCGGGCTTGGCGTGCAGCGCGACACCGGCGCCCGAGAGGTGCAGCATGCCCAGGTCGTTGGCGCCATCGCCGACGGCCATGGCTTCTTCGGGGGAAATGCCGAGGCGCGCGGCGATCTCGTTGAGGGCGTCGACCTTGGCCTGCTTTCCGAGGATGGGTTCGGCGACCTCGCCGGTCAGCCTGCCGTCCGCGTCGAGAAGAATGTTGGCGCGGTTCTCGTGGAAGCCGAGCGTGGCGGCGATCCGGCTGGTGAAGACGGTAAAACCGCCGGAGACGAGGGCGGTGTAGTAGCCCTTCGCCTTCATGGTGGCGATCAGCTCGCGTCCGCCCGGCGTCAGCGTGATGCGCTTTTCGATCACCTCGTCGATGACGGAGACCGGCAGGCCCTTGAGCAGGGCGACGCGCTCGCGAAGCGCAGGTTCGAAGGCGATCTCGCCGTTCATGGCACGGGCGGTGATGGTGGCGACCTTCTCCTTCAACCCGACTTCGGCGGCGAGCTCATCGATGCATTCCTGGCCGATCATGGTGGAATCCATGTCGGCGATCAGCAGCTTCTTGCGCCGCGTTTCCGCCGCCTGCACCGCGAGGTCCACCGGCGCATCGCCGATGACCGTTCGCAGCGCCGCTCTCGCGGCCTCGATATCGCTGTCGTCGCGCAGGGCGATATCGCAGGCGATGCCGTCCGCCAGCCAGTAGAGACCGGAAGCCTTGACGGCATCCGCGGCCTTCTCGGCAAGCGATGGCGTCAGAACAGGATTTGACGGATTGGCGACAAGCGTGGCAACGAAAGCCATGATGAGAAACCTTGATCGAATGCAGGACGCGATCCTGATAACGGGCCCGACGGCGAGCGGCAAGTCCGCGTTGGCCATGCGCCTTGCCGCCGAACATGGCGGGGTCGTGGTCAACGCCGACAGCATGCAGGTCTACGACACGCTGAGCATCCTCACGGCACGGCCGCAGCCGCAGGATATGGAGGGCGTGGAGCATCGGCTTTACGGCCATGTGCCGGCCGCAGCCGCCTATTCCACGGGCGAATGGCTGCGCGAGGCGACCGCTCTTGTTACCGAACTGCGTGAACGGCAGAGGCTGCCGGTCTTCGTCGGTGGCACCGGGCTTTATTTTCGCGCGCTGACCGGCGGTCTCTCGGATATGCCTGACATCCCTGACGATGTACGGGAGCGGCTGCGTGCGCGGCTTGCGGCGGAGGGCCCCGAAGCGCTGCACCGCGTGCTCGGCGAGCGTGATCCCGAGACGGCCGCGCGCCTGATGCCCGGTGACGGCCAGCGCACCCTCCGCGCGCTGGAGGTGCTGGAAGCGACGGGGCGCTCCATCTCCACATTCCAGGCGGGTTCGGGGGCGGCGGTGATCGATCCGGCGCGCGCGCGAAAGATCGTCGTGCTGCCGGACCGCGCTGCCCTTGCCGCCCGCATCAACCGGCGCTTCGGCGAGATGCTGAAGACCGGTGCGGTGGAGGAGGTGAAGGCGTTGATGGTGCTCGATCTTTCACCCGCCATGCCGGTCATGAAGGCGATCGGCGTGCCGCAGATCGCGGCCATGCTGGCGGGCGAGTTGAGCGAGCCCGAGGTCATCGAGCGCGGCGCGGCCGCGACACGGCAATATGCCAAGCGTCAGATGACGTGGTTCCGCAACCAGCTCGATGAGAGCTGGCAGCGCATCGATCCTAGCGCCTGATCAGGCTGCTAAGCGGCTTTTTCAAAAGCTGCTCGCGGATGGAGCCTTCGCGGCGCGGTTCCTGCTGTTCGCCGAAGGCGGGGCGCGGCGGCTGGCGGTAGGGATCGGCCTCCGGGCGGCGCGGTTCTGCCGCAAGCTCGCGACGAATGGAATCGAAACGCTCGTTTGCCGGCGGCTGGTATGCGCTTGCGGCACCGGGCAGCATATCAGGCCGATAGGGTTCGTGGGCTGCCGGTTGCGGCGCCTTCTGTGCCGCGGCTTGCAGCGTATCGATATAGTCTTCCTCGTCCTCGTAGGGCGCGTCCTCGTATCCGCTTGTTGCGGCAGCGCTTGTATTGCGCGCCGCGAGATATGAAGACTGGAAGCCGGAAATATCAGGGCCTGCGACCGAGCGCATACGCGCTACGATGGAGCGAAGATCGACGCTTTGCGGCGTTTCCTCAGTGTGTATGTTGCCCGTGCCGTTGGCCTTGGGCAGGCGGTTCATATCGACGCGGGTGAAGCGCATGCGCATCGGCACCGCCACCGCCTCGCCGAAGGCGATCGCCTCGCCATTGCCGATCGAGGAGATGAAGCTCGTCGTGGAGGACGATGAATTCGGGATGGCCGAGCGGATGATGTCCTGGTCGCGATCGTTGGCAAGCCGCATGGCGAAGATGGTGGAGCATTGCGACAGGATCGTCGGATCGAGTTCGCCCGGGCGCTGTGTGATGATGCCGAGCGAGACGCCGTATTTGCGGCCTTCCTTGGCGATGCGGGCAATGGCCTGGCGCGTCGGCGTGAAGCCGAGATTGGGATCGGCCGGCACGTAACGGTGCGCTTCCTCGCACACGACGAGCATGTGCACGCCGCCGTGGCTCCACAGGCCGATCTCGAAGGCCATGCGGCAAAGGACCGATGCCACCGAGTTCACCACTTCCGAAGGGATGCCGGCAAGCTGGAAGGTCGTCACCGGCTGGCCATCGCCGGGAATGCGAAAGATGCGGGCGATGGTGTCGAGGATGGTGTCGGTGATCGTGTTCGAGGAGAACATGAAGTGGTAGCGCGGATCGTTGATCGCCGACATGATCTTGCTCTTGAGCGAGCGCAGATGCGGCTTTTCCGCCCGTCCCTCGAGGCGGCCGATCCGTTCGTCGACCAGCGCCAGAAGGTCGGCCACACGGAAAGGCACCGGCGTATCGGCGGTGATCGAGCTTTTTTCGCTGGTGCGGCGCATCAGGCCGCTTTCGGGCGAACCGCGGAAGGCGCGCTTGGCCTCCGGGATCAGGTCGCGCAGGATATCCATTTCCTCCGGCACGGGCGGGCGGCCGCGGAAGATCACCTCGGCGAACTCCTCCAGCCGGAACAGCCAGAACGGCAGGTCGAGCGTGTCCGTGTCGATGACCATGGCAAGGTCGCCGAAGGCGGAGGCGAATTCGTTGTGCGGGTCGAGAATGAGCACGCGCAGCTGCGGATCGGCCTGGATCGCCTTGTGAAGCAGGAGGGTAACGGCGGTGGACTTGCCGACGCCCGTCGTTCCCACGATGGCGAAGTGCTTCTCCAGCATGGAGGGCACGTGGATGGTCGCGTCGATCTGGTCGTCCTGCGTCAGCTTGCCGATGGTGCAGACGTCGTCCTTGCCGGTATCGTAGACCTTCGCCAGGTCCGCGGCGCGGATCCTGTGCGCGATGGCGCCGAGATAGGGATAGTCGCTGATGCCGGCCGAAAACTCCTCGCGGCCATCGGCGCCCACGCGCACCTCGCCCATCAACTCCACTTCGACGTGGAACGTCGTGTCGCGGTTTTCGGTCCAGTTCTGCTGGTCGGTGGCCATCGAATAGACGAGGGCGACGATGCGGTTACGGCCGACGGAAATCGAGACGAGGCGGCCGACGGCCCAGAGCTCGGTGAGGGAGGTTTCCCCGCCTTCGGCGGTGGCGCAGATGGTGGCACGCGACCCGCTGCAGGCGACGACACGGCCCAGCATCCGGTTTCCGGCGGCCATCTCATCGCGGCGTTCCTGTTCGCCGGCGGTGATCGACGTCTGAAAATCGTTGTTCAGCAAAATCCGGCGCTCCTTGCCTCCGATCCTTCACTTTAGGGAATGCGGCTTAATAACCCGTTTCCGGTTGTGGCAGGTTTCAGCGGCTCCGGCTCCGTGGTTGTCCCTGATCGTGCCATCGGGATGGGCCAAAAGGCGTTGACGCGCATTCGATTTGCCGTTAACACTCCGCACCATGAAAAACTTCACGACGATCATTCTTGTGGTGGGAAGGCGCATGGGCAGGATGGTGTAACCATCCGGCGAAAGCACCCATGCGCGGTAAGCAGGCTCCTCCAGGGGCCTTTTTTTATGCCCGAAAATTCTATAAGCACCCCGACAATACGAAAGAAACGGACGGAAACATCCGATGAGCGGAACAGAAAACCAGATGACGGGCGCCGAAATTGTCTTGCAGGCCCTGAAAGACAACGGCGTCGAACATATCTTCGGCTATCCGGGCGGTGCCGTCCTGCCGATCTATGACGAGATCTTCCAGCAGGACGACATCGAGCACATTCTCGTGCGTCACGAGCAGGGCGCCGGCCACATGGCTGAAGGTTATGCCCGCTCCACCGGCAAGGTCGGCGTCATGCTCGTCACCTCCGGTCCCGGCGCGACCAATGCCGTCACGCCGTTGCAGGATGCGCTGATGGATTCGATCCCGCTCGTCTGCCTCACCGGCCAGGTTCCGACCACGCTCATCGGATCCGACGCCTTCCAGGAATGTGACACGGTCGGCATCACGCGCCCCTGCACCAAGCACAACTGGCTGGTCAAGGACGTCAACGATCTCGCCCGCATCATCCATGAGGCCTTCCGCATCGCGCAGTCCGGTCGTCCGGGCCCCGTCGTCGTCGATATCCCGAAGGATGTGCAGTTCGCGACCGGCACCTACACGCCGCCATCAGCGGCGCCCATCCAGAAGAGCTACCAGCCGAAGACGTCCGGCGACGCGCGCGCCATCGAAGCCGCGATCAGCCTGATGAAGGGTGCCCGCCGCCCGATCATCTATTCCGGCGGTGGTGTCGTGAATTCCGGTCCGGAAGCCTCGCGCCTGCTGCGCGAACTGGTCGAGATCACCGGCTTCCCGATCACGTCGACGCTGATGGGCCTGGGCGCCTATCCGGCATCGGGCAAGAACTGGCTGGGCATGCTCGGCATGCACGGTTCCTACGAGGCGAACATGGCGATGCATGACTGCGATGTCATGGTCTGCATCGGCGCGCGTTTCGACGACCGCATCACCGGCCGCCTCAACGCGTTCTCGCCGAACTCGAAGAAGATCCATATCGACATCGACCCGTCCTCGATCAACAAGAACGTTCGTGTCGACGTGCCGATCCTGGGCGACGTCGGCGCCGTTCTGGAGGACATGGTCCGCCAGTGGCGCGCCGGTTCGAAGACGTATGACAAGGCCATCCAGGCGGACTGGTGGACGTCGATTGCCAAGTGGCGTGCCCGCAACTCGTTTGCCTACAAGGCGAGCGACGACGTGATCATGCCGCAATATGCCATCCAGCGTCTCTACGAGCTGACCAAGGATCGCGACACCTACATCACCACGGAAGTCGGCCAGCACCAGATGTGGGCGGCGCAGTTCTACGGCTTCGAGCAGCCCAACCGCTGGATGACCTCGGGCGGCCTCGGCACGATGGGCTATGGCTTCCCGGCGGCGATCGGCGTGCAGGTCGCGCATCGCGACAGCCTCGTCATCGATATCGCGGGCGACGCCTCCATCCAGATGTGCATTCAGGAAATGAGCTGTGCGGTCCAGTATAATCTGCCCGTCAAGATCTTCATCCTGAACAACCAGTATATGGGCATGGTGCGCCAGTGGCAGCAGCTGCTGCACGGCAACCGCCTGTCGAACTCCTATACGGAGGCGATGCCCGATTTCGTCAAGCTGGCGGAAGCCTATGGCGGCGTGGGCATTGCCTGCGACAAGCCCGGCGATCTGGATGCCGCTATCCAGGACATGATCGACGTCAAGCGTCCGGTCATCTTCGATTGCCGTGTGGCGAACCTCGCAAACTGCTTCCCGATGATCCCGTCGGGCAAGGCGCATAATGAAATGCTGTTGCCCGATGAAGCCACGGACGAGGCGGTTGCCAACGCGATCGACGCCAAGGGCCGCCAGCTCGTTTGATGAAGAGGTAGATCCCATGAACGCACACCTACAGCCCACCGGTTCCGCCTACTTCATCGCCGCCGAGACCCAGGTCGCGGAGAGCCACACGCTCTCCGTGCTTGTCGACAACGAGCCGGGCGTGCTTGCGCGCGTAATCGGCCTGTTTTCGGGCCGCGGCTACAACATCGAGAGCCTGACGGTCTCCGAGACCGAGCACGAGGCGCATCTGTCGCGCATCACCATCGTGACGCGCGGCACGCCCGGCGTGCTGGAGCAGATCAAGTCGCAGCTCGAGCGCATCGTGCCCGTCCACCGCGTGGTCGACCTCACCGTGCGCGCCAAGGCGATGGGCCAGGAACGGCCCATCGAGCGTGAGGTCGCGCTGGTGAAGGTCGGCGGCTCCGGCGAAATGCGGGCCGAAACCCTGCGCCTTGCCGATGCCTTCCATGCGAAGGTCGTCGACGCCACCGTCGATCACTTCATCCTGGAGATCACCGGCAAGTCGTCCAAGGTCGACCAGTTCGTGGCCGTCATGAAGCCGCTCGGCCTCATCGAAGTGTGCCGCACCGGCATTGCCGCGATGAACCGCGGTTCGCAGGGCATGTAATCGCCGCCGCGCTTCGCTCAGGCGAGCGCGTGAGAACGTCGAGAAATGAAAAGGCTTTCCGGTCGAACGGAAAGCCTTTTTCGTTTCAGATCATTTCCAGCGGCCGCTTGCGGGTCGGCGGAGGGAAGGCCTCGTCGAGCAGGCGCAGGTCTTCGGATGTGAGCCGGATCTCCGACGCCTTGAAATTCTCGCGCACGCGCTCCGGCGAGCCGGATTTCGGAATGGCGATCACGCCGGCCTTCGTGAGCAGGAAGGCGAGTGCGATCTGCGCGCCGCCGGCATTGTGAATGCGGCCGATTTCTTCCAGCACCGGATGGCCGATCAGGCGGCCCTCATCCAGCGGCGAATAGGCCATGATCGGAATGCCCTGGACCTGGCTCCAGCGCAGCAGGTCGTATTCGATGCCGCGGCGTGCGAGGTTGTAGAGCACCTGGTTTGCCATAGGGCGGGCCGGTTCGGCCACGCCGAGCAGTTCCTTCATATCCTCCTCGTCGAAGTTCGACACGCCCCAGGCGCCGATCTTGCCGTCCGCCTTCAGGCGCTCGAAGGCCTCGACGGTGTCGGCAAGCGGATACCGGCCGCGCCAGTGCAGCAGGTAGAGGTCGATGTGGTCGGTGCCGAGCCGCTCCAGGCTTGCCTCGCAGGCGGCGATCGTCCCAGCGCGGCTGGCATTGTGCGGCAGGACCTTGCTGACCAGAAACACCTCGTCGCGCCGCCCCCGGATGGCGTCGCCGACCACGGTTTCGGCGCCGCCATCGGCATACATTTCCGCGGTGTCGATGACCGTCATGCCGAGATCGAGCCCGGCGCGAAGGCTCGCGGCCTCCTGCGCTGCCGATGCGCGGCTTTCACCCATATGCCATGTGCCGAGGCCAAGGGCGGGCACCTGTCGCCCGCCGGGAAGGGTCACTGCCGGTAGTTCCGCTTTCATCGTGCGCTCCATCTGCCGTGGCATGCAATTGTCTGCATGACAAGAATTGGCTGGTCGTTGCAAGGAGATGGACTATCAATCGCAAAAAACAATCCGGATACCCAGAGTTCTGCCATGCAGATCGAAATCTTTCTTGCCCTTCTCGTCTTCGCCTTTACCACGTCCATCACGCCGGGCCCGAACAACATGATGCTCTTTGCCTCGGGCGTAAACTTCGGTTTCGTGCGCACAATCCCGCATATGTGCGGCATCGGCCTTGGCTTTCTTTCGCTTCTGCTGGCCGTCGGCTTCGGGTTGGGCGCGCTCCTGGAGACGGTGCCGCTCGTCTATACGGCGCTGAAGTTTGCGGGCGGAGCCTACCTGTTGTGGATCGCCTTCAAGATCGCGACCTCGCGCACCCTGGGGGAAGGCACGGCCGGCGCGCGGCCGATGAGCCTGCTGGAAGCGGCCGCCTTTCAGTGGGTGAACCCCAAAGCGTGGGTGATGGCCGTTTCCGCCATGGCGACCTATACCAACGCGGCGAACTATACGACGAGCGTCCTGATCGTCGGCGTCGCCTTTGCTCTCGTGAATTTCCCGAGCGTTTCCACCTGGGCCGGCTTCGGCTCGGCGCTGCGGCAATGGCTGTCCCATCCGGTGCGGCTGAAATGGTTCAACATCTCGATGGCGCTGCTGCTCGTGGCGAGCCTCTGGCCGATGCTGCGATAAATGCGCTAGAAGTGGGCCTCGAAGCGGAGGAACTGCCGTGTCGCACGATCACGACCACGACGACCATCATCACCATCACGACAACCATTTCTCGCCGATGGAAGCCCGCGTTCGCGCGCTCGAGACCATCTTGACGCAGAAGGGGCTGATCGATCCCAAGGCCATCGATGCGATCGTCGAGACCTATGAAACGAAGATCGGCCCGCGCAATGGCGCGCGCGTCGTGGCGAAAGCCTGGGCGGAGCCGGATTTCGCGTACTGGCTGAAGCGCGATGCGACCGCGGCCATCGCCAGCCTGGGTTACACCGGCCGGCAGGGCGAACATATGCGGGCGGTCTTCAACGACGCAGAGACGCACAATCTCGTCGTCTGCACGCTTTGCTCCTGTTATCCGTGGTCAGTGCTCGGCCTGCCGCCCGTCTGGTACAAGGCGCCCGCCTACCGGTCGCGTGCGGTGATCGACCCACGCGGCGTGCTGGCGGAGTTCGGCGTGACCTTGCCCGAGGACAAGAAGATCCGCGTGTGGGATTCGACGGCGGAACTGCGCTATCTCGTCGTGCCTGAGCGGCCAGCCGGCACGGACGGACTGGACCAGGAAGCGCTCGCCGATCTCGTGACGCGGGATGCCATGATCGGCACGGGGCTGGCGCTGGAACCGGAGGGCAGGGCATGAACGGACCGCACGATCTCGGCGGCCAGCATGGCTTCGGCCCGGTCGCGCCGGAGCCGAACGAACCTTATTTCCACGGCGACTGGGAAAAGCGGGCGCTGGGCGTGACACTCTCCTGCGGTGCCTTCGGCGCCTGGACCATCGACGAGAGCCGTCACGCGCGTGAGAACATCCCGCCTGCGACCTATCTTTCGGCGAGCTACTACGAAATCTGGATTCGCGCCCTGGAGGCGCTGCTTGAGCGTCACGACTTTGTCAGTGCGGCGGAATTGTCGACGGGGCGCATGCTGGAGAAGGGGGCTGTGCCGAAGCGCATTCTGACGGCGGACATGGTGCCGGCCGTTCTCGCGAAGGGCGGCCCCTGCGACCGGCCGGTGGCGACGATGCCGCGCTTCGCCGCAGGTGTACGCGTGCGCACCCGCAATTTCAATCCGGCGACGCATACCCGCCTGCCGCGCTATGCCCGTGGCAAGATCGGCGTGGTCGAGGCCGTGCAGGGTTCCTTCGTCTTTCCCGACGACAATGCGCATGGCCGGGGCGAGAATCCTGAATGGGTCTATACCGTCGTCTTCGACGGCGGCGAGATATGGGGCGAGGATGCGGCAGACGGCCTCACGGTCTCCATCGATGCCTGGGAGAGCTATCTTGAGCCGGTGTGAGACGCTTGCCGATTCGCCCGGCCTGCCGGTTTCGGCCGAAGGCGAGCTGGTCTTTGCCGAGCCCTGGCAGGCGCAGGCCTTCGCCATGACGGTTCGCCTGCATGAACAGGATGTTTTCACCTGGGCGCAATGGGCCGAGGCGCTGTCACGCGAAGTGCACCGGCCCGGCCGTGCGGTTGACGGTGGCGACTATTTCGACTGCTGGGTTGCGGCCCTGTCGTCGCTCCTGTCGGAGCGTGGCGTGGCGAGCGAGGCGGAGCAATCCGCCCTGTCCGACCGCTGGGCGCGCGCTGCCGAGGCGACGCCGCACGGCATGCCGATTCTGCTGGAAAACGCCGGTTAGGCGCGATCCGCCACGAAGCGCGCGAGCCAGGGGCCGATGATGGTGACAAGGATGAGGCGCGCCGTCTGGAGCGTCATCACGAAGGCGATATCCACATTGCTGGAGGCCGCGATGACGGCGATGGAATCGAGGCCGCCGGGGCTGGTCGCCAGATAGGCTGTCAGCGGATCGATTCCCAGCAGCAGGATCAGCGATCCCGCCAGCAGGCCGGAAAAGCCGATCAGCGCGAGGATCGACAGTATGGTGGGCACCAGAGCGCGGCGGGCGTGCATCAGGATCGTGCGGCTGAAGCCCAGCCCGATGTTCCAGCCGAGCAGGGTGAAGGCGATGACGAGCAGCCAGTCCGGCAGTTCGATGGTGACGGTGCCCGAGGAATTCAGCACGGACGCCAGCGCGAAGGGCACGAGAAAGGCGCCGGCGGGAACGCGCAGTTTCTGCCCAATCAGGCCCGCGACGACGCCGATCGCCAGCATCGCCACGAGCGGCAGCATGGGCACGGGCTTGAACCAGGCATGCGGCGGCACGGATGCGCCGTCATGGCCGCCGAAATGGGCCACGAGCGTCGCAAAGCTCGCGACGAAGACGACGCGAAGATACTGCATGAAGGCGACGAGGCGGGCGTCTGCGCCATAGGCTTCCGCCATGATCATCATGGTGGAGGCCGCGCCGGCCGAAGAGCCCCAGATCGCTGTTGTGCCGGGCAGGATGCCGGTCCGGGTGATCAGCCAGCCGGACAGCGTGCTCATGCCGATGACCGACGTGACCACGAGCAATATCAGCAGCCAGTTGTCGCGGAAGGTGCCGACGAAATCCTTGGAGACCATGGTCGCGATCATCAGTGCCAGCACGACCTGAACGACAAAGAAGAAGAAGCGGGGCAGGCGGATCGTGCTGCCGGCAAGCGCGACCGCGATGCCTGCCAGCATCGGGCCGATGAGAAGGGCAGCCGGCAGGCCGGCGATTTCGAGTGGCACCGTCGTCAGCACGGAAAGGCCGGCGACGACGCCCCATTGCAGCCAGGGCGGCAATCGGCCGATGCCGGTCTCAATGCGGGCGACGTCGTTCTGGTTTGGGGAAGGCACGTGACGGCTCCGGGAAGATCGGCCTTCCATACCGCGTGATGTCGAGGGAAGACAGGGCGAAATATAGGGACGGGCATTTTACAGCTGCTTGTGAACTGATCGGCGGGCCTCTTGCTTCACCGCTGCGAATCCTGCCAAGTCCCGGCATGGAATTCGCACCCCAACAGGATGAAGCGCTGAAGGCCGTCTCGCGATGGCTGAAGGAGGGACGCCAGCCCTTGTTCCGGCTCTTCGGTTATGCCGGCACGGGCAAGACGACGCTCGCACGCCATTTTGCCGAGAATGTCGATGGCGAGGTGCTGTTCGCCGCCTTCACCGGCAAGGCGGCGCAGGTGCTGCGCTCCAAGGGCGCCTCCAATGCGAAGACGATCCACTCACTGATCTATCGCCCGCGCGGCGAAGAAGAAGTGTCCGACGAGGAGACCGGCAAGACTTCCATCTCGCCGATGTTTTCGATCAACCGCCAGAGCCCCGTCGCCAAGGCGGCGCTGGTGGTCGTGGACGAGTGCTCCATGGTGGACGAGGCGCTGGGCCGCGACCTGATGAGCTTCGGCACGCCGATCCTCGTGCTCGGCGATCCCGGCCAGTTGCCGCCGGTGAGCGGCGGCGGCTACTTCACCAACCAGGAGCCGGATTACCTGCTGACGGACATCCACCGTCAGGCGCGCGACAATCCGATCATCCAGCTAGCCATGCAGGTGCGCGAAGGCAGCGATATCGATTACGGTGATTACGGCGCCGCCCGCGTCATCGGCCGCAATGAGGTCGATCAGACGCTCGTGCTTGATGCCGACCAGGTTCTCGTCGGCACCAACCGCACGCGCCGCCGTTACAACCAGCGGCTCCGCGAGCTCAAGGGTTTCACCACGGATTATCCGCAGTCCGGCGACAAGCTGGTATGCTTGCGCAACGACCCGGCCAAGGGGCTACTTAACGGCTCGCTGTGGCAGGTGATGAGTTCGTCCAAGGAGACCGTGAAGCCGGGCATCAACCTGATGATCCGGCCCGAAGACGACGACATGGATCGCGGTGCGGCCAAGATCAGGCTTCTGAAGGCGGCCTTCGAGAACCTTGACGAGGAAATTCCGTGGTCGACGCGCAAGCGTTACGACGAGTTCGATTTCGGCTATGCTCTGACCGTCCACAAGGCGCAGGGTTCGCAGTGGAACAATGTCGTGTTGTTCGATGAGAGCTTTGCGTTTCGCGATACGCGCGAGCGGTGGCTCTACACCGCCGTCACGCGTGCTGCGGAAACGCTGACCATCGTTCGATAGGACCCGTCTCTCGTTCGCCTTAGTGGCCGACGATGCCGAGCATCACGGCCTTTGCAATCGCCTGGAAGCGGTTGTTGCCGTCGAATTTGCCGATGATGGTCTTTTCCATCACCTGGATTTCGCCGGGCTCCATGTCCAGGGCACGCGCGATCCGGCTGGTCGGATAGCCTTCCGCCATCAGCTCCAGGCAGCGCAGTTCCACGGGTGTGAGATGCGCCGGCGGCGCATTGTCGTTCACTTCGATTTCCGCAGACGGCGTGAAGTCCAGCAGTTCGTTGATCTGCTGCATCTGCCGGCGGATCGTCGATTGCTGGGCGGCCAGTTCGCGCTTGCGGGCAAGCATAGCGGACTGGAAGACGAAGTTCGCCTCTTCCTGCGTCTGCGCGGCGGAAAGCTGCTCCAGGAGCTCCTGGATAACGGCGACGGGCATGCCGGTTTCGCGGCAGGTGTTGACCACCGCCATCTGGTGGATTTCACCCTGACCATAGACCCGCATGGGGCCGACGCGGGTGGCGGTCAATAGGCCTTTTTCCTCGTAGAAATGCAGCGTGCGGTGGGTCACGCCAAAGGCATTCGCCATGTCGGCGATCGCAAGGCGGCCTTCCGGCAGGTTGTCCGGCAGCGGCATGACCGGCAGGAAACGGATGGATTTGCGTTCGCCGCCCTGCGTTTCGGTTTTCTTCGACGCGCTGGCCATCATGATAGCCTTCCACATGAAAGAAGAGTGGTCATCGATTACCCCCGGATTGCCGGTGCGGGCCTGCTTTCGGTCAAGCCGCCCGCCGACGTGGCGCTGGTGTCCTGTGGCGTTCCGCCCTTTGGCCGCGTGTGCATTGCCATGGCCGGAACCTGATTGCGAAGGCGCTCGCGATCGGCGACCGGGCAGAAAAGCCGGACGCAATCCTGTCGACTCGCTTGTATACAACAATACCCGCAGCGCATGCGAATGCCTATCACTACATCTAGGGATGTATGTTTCGTCACCGGCTGCGCGCGGAGGCCGCAGGGCCTTTACTGTGCGGAGGGTACGTCGTTCGGCGGCGCGATCTCGGCAACCACGCTCGGCGGCGTCGTTCTGCAGACGGTCGATTTCGCGCTCGGGGATATACCCGCCGAGAGCGAGGCGGTCCGGTGGATCAGGCATTCCATGAGGCCGCTGGCAATGCCGGTGCGCGCGGCGTGGCGATAGAGCGGGCCGTTCACGGAAAGGGCGCGCGCGGTGAAATTCACCGCCTCGAAGGCCACGGCCTCGGCGCTGCCCAGCTGATCGCGGGAAAAATGCCGCGTATCGACCGTTGCACCGGAGCTTTCGTGGAAGAGGCGGACATAGACGCCATTTCCATCCGGCTGGGTTTCGACGCGGATGGCATAGGACAGGGGCGCCGGATCGTCCTCGCGCGATCCCGCAATACGCACTGTCCTGTGATAGCTCGCAGCCTTTTCGACGGCATCGGCCAGGACATGGCATTCGCTGCCGGCCGGCCAGCAGCGGAGAACGCGAAGGCGCGGGAGAGCCATTGCCTGGCTGGGAAAGCGGTTCTGGACGGAGAGCGCGAACTGGGCGTCGCCGATCGCCGCATTGGTTGCGCCCGGATAGGCGGACGGGGCTAGAAAGACGAGCGGAAGCAGAGAAAAGAGCGCCAAGTGGGACGAGACAGGCGCGGGAAGCCAGGAGCGCGGGGGCTTGGCGGGCGCAGCGCGAGGCCGGCGCGGCTGGATGTCGCGGTTCGCTTTTGGCGGTGTGTCTACGCCGGCGAAGCTGTATTCCGGCACATAGCTGCCGAGCGGCACCCGAATGCGCACGGGATCGGCCGCGCCTTCCTTGTTGTAATACTCCTCGAGTAGCTTGCGCAGCTTTCCCGCCTGCACGCGCACCAAGGGGTCGCTTCCCGCGTCGAAGCCGGGCGGGCGCCCGAAGACGTCGACGCCGATGCTGTAGCCCTTCAGGTGACTTGCCTTGCCGGAAAGATCCATCTCGACGATGTAGGCGAGGAACGAGCGCAGGCGCTCCGAGCGGGCGAACGTCTCGCTGGCGATGATGGCCGAAAGCGCCAGCCGAACGCACTCGCACGCCGGCCTTTCGATCCCGCTCATCGTGTCGCCATAAAGGAGACCATCGGTGTTTCGACGTCCTTCCCGTTTCGCCGGGCGCTTCAGCATGCCCTGAAATTTAGGGGTACTTTAGCGGTGATTCCCGAGGGGCGGCAAGGGGGCGAAGCAGACTGTATACAGATGACTGAGGACTGCCGGCGGCCGGCCGGTTGCGCATGATTGCTCTTGTGGAAACAACCGGCTAGACCTTTCTTTCGAAAGGGAGTCCATGTCGCCATGCCTGCAAAACTGTCGGTCAATCTGAACGCAATCGCCATGCTGCGCAACCGCCGGGACCTGCCCTGGCCGAGCGTCACCGATCTCGGGCGTATCGCGCTTGAGGCGGGGGCGAGCGGCCTGACGGTCCATCCCCGGCCCGACCAGCGGCATGTGCGTTTCAGCGATCTGGCGCCGATCCGTGCTTTGGTGGACGAGGCAGCTGCGGGCACGGAGTTCAACATCGAGGGTTTCCCGGAAGAAAACTTCATGCGGCTCGTGGAAGAGCATCGTCCCGAACAGGTGACGCTGGTGCCGGATGATCCTTCGCAGGCCACATCCGACCATGGCTGGGACTTTCGCAAGAGCCACAATCTCTTGGGCAATATCGTTGGCCGGCTCAAGAAGCTCGGCCTGCGCGTCTCGGTTTTCGCCGATGGTGATCCCGACCGTGAGGCGCTGACCATTGCACGGGAGATCGGCGCGGACCGGATCGAGCTCTATACCGGTCCTTACGGCGGCTGCTATGACAATCCGGCAGAGGGCGAGCGCATTCTGGAAACGCTCGGCGAGACCGCCGATATCGCCTTCGATCTGGGCCTCGGCGTCAATGCCGGCCACGACCTGACGGTCGCCAATCTGCCGCCGCTCGTTGCCCGCATACCCGGTCTCGCCGAGGTTTCGATCGGCCACGGCCTGACGGCCGATGCGCTGCAATACGGCATGGCCGAGACCGTGCGCCGCTTCTGCCGCGCCTGCGGGCAGGACGTCTGAGGCGATGCGGCGCGCCTGTTGGCACGCCGCATTCCTTATGGATCAGCCGAGGAGGGCTGCCTTGTTGGCGGCAACGAAATCCTCGAGCGTGGTGAGGGGGCGGCCGGACAGGGTTTCGGCGTCCTTCGTCACCATCGCGATCTTGCCCTCGCGCGTGTTGGCATCGAATGAGACGATGGTGGGGATAAAGGCTTCGGGAAGCCCGGCGCCCTTCAGGCCCTCGGCAAGCTGCGCATCCGTGACGTGAACGACGTTGAGCGGCTTGCCCGTGGCGGCCGAGACGACGGCGGCGATTTCTTCCGCCGTGCGGCTCTTCGGTCCGGTCAGCGTGTAGGTCGTGCTTTCCGTTCCCGCCTTCAGGACTGCACCGGCGAGGGCGGCGGCGGTGTCGGCGCGCGTGATATGGGCGATCTTGCCCTGGCCGGTCGACGTGTACCAGGAGCCGGTCTGCAGCGCGTGCGGCAGCGACATGAAGAGATTTTCCGCATACCAGCCGTCGCGCAGGATCGTATAGGGGATGCCCGTCGCCTTGATGGCTTTTTCGGTGCCGAGGTGATCGGGCGCAAAGGTGACGAGCGAATCGTCCGGCTGCGGCATGGACGTATAAAGGATGTGCTTCGCGCCGGCCTTCTTAGCGGCGGCGACGGCCGCCTCGTGCTGGGCGAGGCGCCGGCCCGGCTTGTCGAGCGCGTCGGTGGAGATGATGAGCACCTTGCCGGCGCCCGCGAAAGCCGCGTCGAGCGAGGCCGGATCGTCGAAGTCGGCGGCGCGGACGGTCACGCCCCGCGCGGCATAGTCACCCAGCTTGGCCGTATCGCGGCTGGTGGCGATGAGGTTTGCTGGAGCTACCTTGCCGGAGGCCAGGAGCGCGTCGAGCACCAGCCGGCCGAGATGGCCCGAAGCGCCGGTGATGAGGATCGTGTCTGACATGGACTTGCCTTTCTCTCGATGTCTTGGGGGAGGCAAAGCGCCTTCGGACCCGATGGAATAAGGTCTCAAATTGAGACTATCTCCAATTTGGTCATGTGATAGAATAAGTAAAGGAGGCAGTTTTTCCTGCCGTGGTTACCTAGAGGGAACCGGCCATGAACAAGATGATCGACCGCGCCGAGGGCGAGCGCGTCATTCTCATCGACGGCGTCGCCATGTCGATGAACGACTGTCCCGTGCGGGACGTGCTGGACAGCGTGGGCGGCAAATGGACGTCGCTGATGATCCTCGGCCTTGCCGACGGTCCGCGCCGCTTCTCGCAGCTTCGCCGCTTCATTCCCGACATCTCGCAGCGCATGCTGACCCAGACGCTGCGCGATCTCCAGCGCGACGGCTATATCACGCGCACCGTCTATCCCACGCAGCCGCCGAGCGTGGAATATGCGCTCACGCCGCTCGGGCAGTCCTTTCTTGCACTTCTGCGGTCCCTGGTGCACTGGTCGACGGAAAATCACGACGCGATCCGTGCCGCGCGGGCGGTCTACGACGCTGAACAGGACTGAGGGCCCGGCGGGGAAAGCATGAAGCCACTGGATATCGGGATTGCCGGAGCGGGGCCTGCGGGGCTTGCCGCTGCACTTTTTCTGGCGCGTGCCGGCCACCGGGTCGAGATCATCGAACGTTTCGAGCAGCCGTCGCCCGTCGGTTCGGGGCTGCTGATGCAACCGACCGGGCTGACCGTGCTCGATGCACTCGGCCTGTCCTCGACGATCCACGGCCTCGGCAACCGGATCGAGCGGCTGCATGGCGCGGATGCGCGCAGCGGCCGCACCGTGCTCGACGTTCGTTACGATGCGCTTGCCGGCGGGCGCTACGGGCTTGCGGTGCATCGCGCCGCGCTGTTTTCGACCCTGCATGACGCTGTCGTGGCGGAGCGGATTGCGGTGCGCACCGGCATTTCGCTCGCCAAGGCCGAGACGCGGCAGGCGCGCACGGTCCTGCATGATGTCGATGACGAGATCGTCGGCGATTACGACCTGGTGGTCGATGCGACGGGCGCGCGTTCGCAGCTCGTGGCCACGTCCGTCGTTGCGCCTGCGATCCGTGAACTGCCGTGGGGTGCCTTCTGGGCGACGCTCGACTGCGACGGCATCGACCATGATCCGCGCGCGCTGACACAGCGCTACGATGCCGCGAAGGTGATGATCGGCGTGCTGCCGGTCGGCCGGGCACATCCGGCGAAAGGCCGCAAGGTCGCCTTCTTCTGGAGTCTCAAGATCGCCGATGCCGATGCCGTAAGGCAGGCCGGGCTTGCGCGCTGGAAGGCCGGCATCGCCGATTACTGGCCGGAGACGGCGCCGTTCCTCGACCAGATCGCCGACTGGGACCAGCTGACGCTGGCGCGCTATGCCCATCGCACGGCGCTTCCGCCGCACGCGGATGGAATCGTCTTCATCGGCGACAGCGCGCATTCGACCAGCCCGCAGCTCGGGCAGGGCGCGAACATGGCGCTGCTCGACGCCGCAGCGCTCGCCCATGCGCTGTCGTCGGCCGGCAGCGTCGAGGAGGCGCTTGCCGCCTACGCCGCCGCGCGGCGCAATCACGTGCGGCTCTTTCAGCTGCTGTCCTATGTCTTCACGCCGTTCTACCAGTCGGATTCGCGCGCGGTCGCATGGTTGCGCGACCGGCTGGTCGCGACCGTCGCAAGAATCCCGCCGGCGCCGCAGTTGCTGGCGTCCATCGTCTCGGGCACGCTTGCCGACCCGTTCGCCCGCGCCGGCTTGCAGGAATGCCGCTGGCTGGAGGCGGCGCTGCGGGAGGCGTAGGCGTCAGGCCGCCCGGCTGGCGGCGGCAGAGCCAAGCGCGAAATCGACGGCGGCCTTTGCGTGGATGGCGGTCGAATCGAAACCGGGCAGAGGTAATGCATCGGGATCGAGCAGCATGCAGATTTCCGTGCAGCCGAGGATGACGCAGTCTGCGCCCTGGAGGCGGGCTGCCTCGATCAGCGCGATCATGCGCGCATGGGAGCTTTTCAGCACCTTGCCCTGGCACAATTCGTCGAAAATCACGTCATGGGCCAGCGTGCGGCCTGCCGTGTCGGGGACCATGACGTCGAGGCCCGCCATCTTCATGCGGTCGGCGTAGAAGCCGTGCTCCATCGTGTAGCGGGTCGCGAGCAGCAGCGGGCGGCGCTTGCCGGCGGCGAGAATGCTGCGCGCCGTTTCGTCGATAATGTTGAGAAGCGGGGCCTTCACCGCGCTCTGGACCGCATCGGCCACGAGATGCATCGTGTTCGTGCAGATCAGCACGCAGTCCGCGCCTGCCTTCTCCAGCCCCGCGGCCACCGCACCGAGGCGTGCCCCGGCGGCGTCCCAGCGTCCGGCCTTCTGCAAATCGACGATGGACTGGAAATCGACGGAGTGCACGATGACATCCGCGGAGTGCAGGCCGCCGCGCCGCGCGCGGACGGCCTCGTTGATCATGCGGTAATAGACCGCGGTGCTTTCGAAGCTCATGCCGCCGATAAGGCCGATCGTTTTCATCGTCACTTCCCCGTGATTTTCCTGTTGCGTCTACAATGATGCCGATGCCGTGGCGATTGTTTGCAAAGTTGCGGCGATTTTCACGAATTCTCGCTTATCTCGTGTTGTCCTATGCATTTAATGCGCTACTAATTCGCGTCATGGCCATAAATATCGAGGAATCTGCGCGTGCTTGATGATCGTGACCGGAAATTGCTGGCGTTGCTTCAGGAGGATGCGGGTGCATCCGTGGCGGTGCTGGCCGAGAAGGTGAACCTTTCGCTCTCGGCCTGTGCCCGGCGCATCCAGCGGCTTGAGGAAAGCGGCCATATCGCCGGGCGGGTCGCGCTGCTGGACCGCGAGAAGATGGGGGTACCGACGACGGTCTTCGCCCTGATCAAGACGGCGCATCACGCCGATGACTGGATCGAGCTGTTCTCGCGGGCGATCGCCGATATCCCGGAAGTGGTCGAGGCGCACCGGCTGACTGGCAATTACGATTACATCCTGAAGGTCGTGCTGCCGCGCGTCGAGCACTACGACGTCGTCTACAAGCGCATCGTGCGGCGGGTCGAACTCTTCGACGTCTCGGCCTCCATCTCCATGGAGGTCCTGAAATCCGGGGTCAGGCTGCCGGTCGACCACGCGGAGTAGGCCAAAGAAAAAGGCCGGTCGAGACCGGCCTTTCCCATCTGTCAATTCAATCGCTGATCAGGCTGCAGCGAGCTGATCGGCCGACATCTTGCCGGACTTGCGGTCGCGGACCAGCTCGAAGCTGACCTTCTGACCTTCGTCCAGAGCGACGAGGCCCGCGCGCTGTACAGCGGAGATGTGGACGAAAACGTCCGGTTCACCGCTGTCCTGCTGAATGAAGCCGTAGCCCTTGGTCGTGTTGAACCACTTTACAGTGCCAGTTGCCATGACGAAACCTTTCCTAGCCGTCAAATCAATCTTCGGCCGCCGGAGGGCGGCCTTGGGTGGTCGAATTTGAAGGGGAAGTTCGTGAAGCTGCAGGCAGAGCCGGCAAAAGCAGAAGACAACGTTCAAATCTCGATGCGAGAGAAATAAGTGCTTCGCCGCAAGCGGTCAAGACGCGCCGTCGCGCATGTCTTCATTCGTTTTAGGTCGGAGAAATTGCACGTTCAAATGAAGCAGGCCCCGCCATTGACGGGGCCTGGCCACAATCAGGCGGGGCGCCGCTTGTCGATGCGGTGCTGGTTCAGGAAGGCTGCGATGGCGGTTTCGCCATAGAGCCGGCGTTGCGCGACGCTGACGGCGGCAAGGCGGGCAGCGTCGCCGAACGTCACAACTTCCGTGTCGGACGCCGCCGGGTCGTGGGCGAAGGCCGTTGTCACGATATCGACCAGAGTGCGCGGGAGGATATCGGTGCACTCACGCATGTTTTCGAAAACAAGGCCGATCGGGAGGAGCTGGTCCTCGTAGATCACAGTGGGTTCGGCGCGTCCATCTTCCCAGGAATCGAAGGCTTCCAGGGCATCGCCGAACAGTTGTTGCAGGGTTATGGGAGCATGTCCTTCGTGCAGGTCTGGCAGGAAATTCATCATTCTCTGTCTCCTTGGCGTAAGGGCGTTTTGCTTCGTACTCCTGACTGAGCACCCGGGGCGAGGCGTGCCGATACATACGCGCATCGGTCTGCTGCACCGCAGGCCTCACAAATCTTAACAAGCGGAAATCGATTGGGAAGCGAAAAATATTGTGCATCGCCGATGCTGCGAGCGAATAACGCGGAGTTCTGTTTCTAAACAGCGGGATAGCGGGAAGAATATTTTTCGCATCATTGTGCGTTGCGGTGTGTTTTGTGTGGCGCAGCGCATGAAAATACGCGACTCCCTGCCTGTTGCCCATGACTCATCTGTTCCGTCGTACAAAAGGCGATTGACCGGCGCCGCGCACATCGCTAGAAGATGCGAACCGTACCGTACGGTACGCTTAATGTGGTGGGTGACAGACGTGCAGGCGACAGAACAGGGCAGGGCAGGTGCAGCCGCCGCGGGACTGACGGAACGTCAGGGCGCGGTGCTGGAGCGTGCGCTCGGCCTGCTCGTCGAGGGCGGAGAGCGGGCTCTGACGACAGCCGGTGTCGCCCGTGCAGCAAACTGTTCCAAGGAAAGCCTCTACAAATGGTTCGGCGATCGCGACGGGTTGATCGCGGCGATGATCGCCTATCAGGCCGGCAAGGTGCGCACGGTGGAGGCGAGCGCGGGCGCGCTGACGGCCGAGACGCTGCGCGCGCATCTCGTCGCCTTCGCGGTCGATCTCATCGATGTCCTGTCGGGCGATGTGTCGCTGGCGCTGAACCGGCTTGCCATCGGCCAGGCGAGCCGCGAGGGCGCCGGGCTCGGCCGGCTCTTGCAGGAGCGGGGCCGGCGCCAGATCGGCAAGCGCGCCGCAGCGCTGCTGGAAGCCGGACGCAAGGCGAAGCTGCTTGCATTCGACCGGGCCGACGAGGCATACGGCACGCTCTACGGCCTCATCGTCTCCGACATGCATCTGCGCATGTTGCTGGGCGAGGATGCCGCAGCCCTCAGAAAAGAATTCTCGCCACGCGCGGAGAAGGCCGTCGATGCCTTCCTGACGCTTCATGGCGCGAAACGGTAAAGCCGGCAGGAAACCGCCGGTCCAGTTCAAACAGACAAGCAAGGGAAGGAACCATCGATGCGCGTCTATTACGATCGTGATGCCGATCTCAACCTCATCAAGGCGAAGAACGTCGCCATCGTCGGCTACGGCTCGCAGGGCCGTGCCCACGCCCTCAACCTGAAGGATTCCGGCGCCAAGAACGTCGTGATCGCGCTCAAGGCCGGCTCGCCGACCGTCAAGAAGGCCGAAGCCGACGGCTTCAAGGTCATGACCGTTGCAGAAGCCGCCAAGTGGGCCGACCTTCTCATGATGGCGACGCCGGACGAGCTCCAGGCCGACATCTACAAGGCCGACATCGCCGGCAACATCCGCGACGGCGCTGCCATCGCCTTCGCCCACGGCCTCAACGTGCATTTCGGCCTCATCGAGCCGAAGGCTTCGCTCGACGTCGTCATGATCGCGCCGAAGGGCCCGGGCCACACGGTTCGCGGCGAATACCAGAAGGGCGGCGGCGTTCCCTGCCTCGTTGCCGTTCACCAGAACGCCTCCGGCAACGCGCTCGACCTCGCTCTCTCCTACGCCTGCGGCGTCGGCGGCGGCCGTTCGGGCATCATCGAGACCAACTTCAAGGAAGAGTGCGAAACCGACCTCTTCGGCGAACAGGTCGTTCTGTGCGGCGGTCTCGTCGAACTCATCCGCGCCGGCTTCGAAACGCTGGTCGAAGGCGGCTACGCCCCGGAAATGGCCTATTTCGAGTGCCTGCACGAAGTGAAGCTGATCGTCGACCTGATCTATGAAGGCGGCATCGCCAACATGAACTACTCGATCTCGAACACGGCCGAGTGGGGCGAATACGTCACGGGTCCGCGCATCATCACCGAAGAAACCAAGGCCGAGATGAAGCGCGTCCTCAAGGACATCCAGACCGGCAAGTTCACCTCCGAGTGGATGCAGGAATACAAGTCGGGTGCGGCTCGCTTCAAGGGCATCCGCCGCGTCAACGACAGCCACCAGATCGAAGAAGTCGGCGCGAAGCTCCGCGGCATGATGCCCTGGATCGGCAAGAACAAGCTGGTCGACAAGGCGAAGAACTAAGCCTTATCGAACGGTTGAATGAGAAAAGCCGGGGCGCATGCTCCGGCTTTTTTCGTTTGGCATACATCTCCCGGATAGCTTCACGCTTTTCCTGGAATTGGGTCAGACTAATCCCAGAGAAGCCGAAAGACGCCCAGAAAGACCCTTCCGAACAGCTCAAGACAGATTTCGGGGAACAGGGCGGCAAAGGCCGCGCCAGCGGTGAAACCAACCAGACCGAAGCCGATTGCGCCGTCCAAGCCGTAACCCTGCCAGCCGTAAAGGGTGCCGAAAGTGGTCGCCGTGCCGACGATCGTCATCCACCAGAGAATCCGGAGGGTGGTCGTCGCATGGCGAATGAACGTATCAAGCATCTGCCTTCCCTGCCGCGAGCCGGAACACGCTGTGGTTCC